>WLWD01000549.1_pt1 | contig 262501 bp, 178 predicted proteins | sample 6712731 | NCBI WGS metagenome assembly WLWD01 (sample SAMN12718690, study PRJNA576275) | sponge metagenome | isolation source: marine sponge | host: Mycale hentscheli | place: New Zealand: South Island, Marlborough, Capsize Point | collected 2014-11-01 | reverse complement strand
AATAAGCGATTCTACATTACCTAAACTGATGCGAATCGCCATTGAAGGGCCTGAGCAATCAGAAATTGACTTTAGTGAATTACACCTGTAAATTCTGGGGCGAGGAAACATTTCCTGGGGGGGGGAAGGACTACAGCCAAGTATTATTAAATCTGTGAAATATCAGATATAGACCAACTTGTGCTTGAACAACACATACACATAACCAATGGCATACAGCTTTATAACATCTCCTTAATGAAAATGCACACAAACACACACACTCCCACATTCAACAACAACAGAAAATGGAAGAACCGCTCCTGGACATACGAAGTGACAGACTGTTCCACTTCATCTCTAATTATATTCATAACTGCCTACTCATCCGAAGGTATCAGCACACTCATTCCCTATACTACTATACTACTACTATTACTATTACTACTACTACTACTACTACTACAATAAATTTCAATAATAGTGGGACTTAAAAACAACAGCTTGGAGACTTACTTGAACACGCAATCATCTGGTTGTTACTTGAAAAATGGCAACGAGGGCTATATGACAGCTCTCAGTAGCAGTTTGAGGTCTCCGGCTGAATGTGCACTGCTAGTGACTTCTAGGGCATTGCGGTGTGAAGAGTGCGACAGGTTTCCCAAGCACTTGGCCACCATCCAGACATTACCTAGGCAACAGGCCAGTCATGTAACGCTATCTACCCTCACCATCCACAGACCATAGCTCACAATAGTAGAGTTATTTAAAGCACCATAGTACCAGAAAAACCATCAGTAACCTCCCTAATACATATACCCTTCCACTGCAATAGTCAATTCATACAATGGTCAAAGCATAAATAAATGCCTGAGCTCACACCAAATATGTAACACAACTTTCACTTGTGTGCAGGCACACATACTTACACCTCACAAGAAACAATTGAAATAAATAAAAATAAATGATACATTGACCAATTTATTTACAACTCATAAACATGCATTAGTACGCTTGTGTAATTTCCAACAGAACACCACAGATGCCAACAGCCACAGAAAGGAACTCAAGACAATGCACACACATCACATCTGAAGTACTGCAAATTACTCTTTCTTGATTTAACTTCAACACTACAAAACAACAACAATATGAACTGTACTTGCAGTTTTTATTTAAGATACATTTTGCTGATTGTGCAGAACAGGTCGTTGACCAGACCTCCCCGCGAGGTAAAGGGTCGGCGAAGGGGGGGGGGGTGTCCTGCTAAATTGAACGAAATCCTGCTAAATTTTGTATCATGTCCTGCGAAACTTGACTTTCAGGTTGGCAAGTCTGCCCCCCCCCCCCCTTCCCTTCCCTGCAAAAAACTTCATGCAAGCTAGCTGCAGATGTTGACCTATCATACCACCAATGACCACAATGGCCATCCACAATCATTGAATCCAGCCACTGCTGCAACTCCCAAAACCACCAGCAAGTTGTCAATGTGTCTGGCACACATGTGCATGAACACACACCATGCACACTCTCAGTTCTAGAAATCATCAGCCAGTAACTAAAAAGTCTGGGTCTCATGTAGCTCTTCCTTCAACCCAAGGGTAACAGGACAAGCCCCTGTATTACCTGTCAGCATCTGCTATGACACCTCTATCACAGACATAGCCAACACTCATATAGGCCAACCACCAAAAACTAAGAAATCAGCTTCTATAAGTACTCAAGTATTCTACAAATTCAGTGGAGCCAATGTCCCCCCCCCCAACAAAGAAGATTATAAACTACGTAATTTCTTGCTATTCCATTTCACACCAAAACAATCAAATCATTATTCAGCATATTATTGTATTCATTTTCTGGCGTGTTAGACTGACCAACTACCCAACTACCGTATATTGTACTTAATTGCATTACTTTGGAGTGAATATTTCATGAGTGAGTGACTGTATGTCAAGTATGAGGTCTTTGAGAATTACTTCGACTTACTTCAAGAGACACAGCTGCTTCTCAAATGATGCATGCACTATTCTCAGGTCAGTCGCAACACAATGGCTCCAGCAAGAGGAAGGGGTATAGTATTCAGCACAATATGCTAACATAGAAAATATCCTTGTATGAGGGGAAGAACACTACCCACTATAAATCGCAACAAAAAAAAAGACCATTTTATCGCCTACATAACTTGAACATGCTAGGTACCAAAATACTTCGATTCAAAAAATAATTCCAGCACTACTTACAAGCATTAGAATTAGGGAACTCCTCTCTCTCTAGCTCACGCAGATGGCGATTGGCCATTAGAATCCCGTGCGGTCGTGAAACACGACCACTCACTATACTATTCTCCGACGTGTGCACAATGAATGATTTTATTGAGGGGCGGGGCAGCTCGTGTTAAACCTTGCCGTCCACTACCTATTGAGCTATTCAGTAGTATATATGTTGTAATCTCTATTACAATAATACTTTGAGTTCATATACAATCAATTAACATCTTGTTACAGTTGTGTGAAACAAATTCGGACGATTACATAAATACATTGTCACAGACTGCACAAATGTAGCCACTGTCTGTCTCATCTAGGCAATAAACGTGACTCCATACACTACAGTCTTCGTTGCTGCATTGAATCCATTCATTAGTTTGAATATCATCTTTGTACATCCCAAAACATACAGAACAAACATCTTCATCAGACTCCCTATTGGTCTCCAACATTCTCTTTCTTTTAGGATATGTCTTCCCAGATCCTGAGAACTCTCCTGGTAGCTTCCTATTCACAGATGACGAAGGCACCACAAACGCAACAGGATTGTTGTTCCCCTTTGTCGTTTTCTGCTTTTTCTGCTTTTCAGCTTTTTTCTTTGCTATCGCTTCTTTCTTGGCTTCCCTTTCAGCCAACTTTCTTTTCTTTACTTCTTCTCGAGTCACCCGTTTTTCCTCACGTTCTCTCTTTCGTCTAGCCTTTTCTTCTTCCTCGTCTTTTTTCTTCTGTTCTATTTCCCGCAAAAGCCGACAGGACTCTGCACTGGTTAAGACACGAGCACACTTGTTGGATGCTTTTAATCTTGTTTTCCTGATAGGAGTTGGGTATGCAAGGAATTAAGTAACCGGTGAAGTCTGAGGAGTATTAGAGGCCGACACAACTACAGGCGGAGACTGAGAAGTATTAGAATCAGATGCAGCATGGCAAGATTCACAAGAACTTTGACTTGAAACTGAAAGGTGACTAATCAAACATTCCTGTGAAGGCAGTTGGTCAATTGTGCCACTAGCACTGGGAGTCGCAGTTTTCAGGATGCCATCTAAAAAAAAAACATTATCTCTTTAAAAAACTAATCAACAAAGCCAGTACCTCAAACATAATAACCATGGGCACACCAGGCTCTAGATGTGGGAGGGGGAGAAGAGTAGTCTGGCATAGCCAGACCCGCTACGCGGGGAAAGGGTCTGGGGACATGCCTATACCAAATTTGTTCTGATGCACATATTATGATGCAGCGGTCAATTACCGGTTGGGAATAATCGTGAGTGTTCAAACTCTACCGCAAATTGAATTCCTACGCATTTACAATTTGGTATAGGCATGTCCCCAGACCCTTTTCCCGTGTAACGGTTGGGTAAAGGATCTGGCTATGCCAGACTAGGAGAAGCGTCAAGTGGGTAGTACACAGTGTTGCTATAAAGGAATTCTGGCACTGGGTCACTTGTTGGACCAATCCATAACATTGTAACTCAAATTTCATTGGACTTAATAACAACAACAACATCACCACTAATAATTGCTTTAATAGTATCACAAAGGGATTTTAATTCTAAACAAAGCACTGCAAACTGTACCAACATATTTTAGATTTGCATCGAAGAATCATTAACAGTAACTAACCATACAAATCGTTATACACTTACGGGGAGCTTGAGGGGATCTTAGAGAAGACTCTGCAAGCATGATCCGACTGGAACGACTTGGAGTAACAGCGCTTGTTACGCTTACCATGTCACTTAAGTGTAAAATACCTTCATTAAAACAACAAAATACTCAGTAGCTCGCAATATATCCAGTGGTAGATTCATAGGGGTTAGTTGCAGTAAAACCCCCTTTGAATGCAGCAATTAAGATTTAAGGGGGATCTCCCTAGTACTCATTGCTCCTCCTACAAACTCAAAAACACTATTTCGCCCCTCCTAGCTTCGTTTTCTATGTGCAGCCCTAGTCATGATATATGTTCCCAATATCTTCTAAACAGAAAATTCTGGAGCATTATAGATTAAGAAAACACATACGAGCAACAAGTAACTAGCTACAATTACAAATAAAAAACAAAGTTATGCGACTCTAATACACAGGTTACCAAATTTCATTTTAAAATTCAAAATCTGCCACTAATGACATGTAAGTGCATGTGTGTACTTTGTGTGTGCATTTATGGATGCACATTTGTATGTGTGTACACATGCATGCACATCTCTCCACGATTCAAAGTTTGGAGCAATAAATAAACAATACAAATAGCTATACTTACGAGATCCAGCATCTGACACATATGGTACAGACGGAGCTTGAGGGGATCTTGGAGAAGACTCTGCAAGCATGCTCCTACTGGAACGACTTGGAGTGACAGCACTTGTTACGCTTACCACGTCACCTAAGTGTGAAACACCTTCTTAATTACAATACTAAAATGACTAATACTCAGTATCTTCAAATAGATCAACACTTGAGCATTTGTGTGCATATGTATCATCAACAAGGTTTGACGAAAAATACAAGAATTCGCTATACTTACGAGATCCAGTGTCTGACTCATATGATACAGACGGAGCTTGAGGGGATCTTGGAGAAGACTCTGCAAGCATGCTCCTACTGGAACGACTTGGAGTGACAGCACTTGTTACGCTTACCACGTCACCTAAATGTGAAACACCTTCTTAATTACAATATTAAAATGACTAATACTCAGTATCTTCAAATAGATCAACACTTGAGCATTTGTGTGCATATGTATCATCAACAAGGTTTGACAAAAAATACAAGAATTCGCTATACTTACGAGATCCAGTGTCTGACTCATATGATACAGACGGAGCTTGAGGGGATCTTGGAGAAGACTTTGCAAGCATGCTCCTACTGGAACGACTTGGAGTGACAGCACTTGTTACGCTTACCACGTCACCTAAGTGTGAAACACCTTCTTAATTACAATACTAAAATGACTAATACTCAGTATCTTCAAATAGATCAACACTTGAGCATTTGTGTGCATATGTATCATCAACAAGGTTTGACAAAAAATACAAGAATTCGCTATACTTACGAGATCCAGTGTCTGACTCATATGATACAGACGGAGCTTGAGGGGATCTTGGAGAAGACTCTGCAAGCATGCTCCTACTGGAACGACTTGGAGTGAAAGCACTTGTTACACTTACCACGTCACCTGAGTGTGAAACACCTTCGTAATTACAATATTAAAATGACTAACTCAGTATCTTCAAATAGATCAACACTTGAACATTTGTGTGCATATGTATCATCAACAAGGTTTGACGAAAAATACAAGAATTCGCTATACTTACGAGATCCAGTGTCTGACTCATATGATACAGACTGAGCTTCAGGGATACACAGAGACTTGCTGCTCAAGGAAGACTTGCTAGTTGGGTTATAACAATGTGAATTTTCCAAAATTGATGGACTCATTGACTGTTGTGGAGACACATAGGAGAATGAAGCTACAAGTGAAGGAGCAGGAGCACAATCAGGATGATAGAGCTGAAGCCATGCGACATACTCACTATCTTCAAACACATTGAAACCATTTTCCAGTCGGGTTTGAAATAATTTGATACTTTCCGGTGCAAAAACCGGGACTGATTCTATGTCACCATTAGCATGGTCATTACTTTGTGAACTCTCCTTCTCAGCATCACCAGAAAAACCAGTAGGAATTCCATCCTCATCAAGAACTTCATCCTCATCATCTGTCTCTTTCTCTGCAGTTACAATATCATCAGAAGTTCCATCAGGAATTTCATCCTCACCATCTGAATGAAATACTTCAGATGTTGGCAATTTTTTGAGAAGTGCATCACGACTAAACGGATAGATTCCAGTGTTGCGAAAGCCCATGGTAATGTTGCTAATAGACATTCCTTTTGACCAGGCACCAGAAAATAATTGTGAAAATTGAAACTTTGACACTACTCTACCTGGATTTTTGAACATGTATTTTCGACAGGCTTCTGACCAATAGGCTTTAAGCGGCCCAAAACAACTGGTGTCCAATGGCTGGCTATCAGCTGTAGTGTGAGGCGGTAGGCAGAATATCACAACATCATTATCTTTGGCACTTTGAATGAGATCTAATGTATAGTGCGAAGAATGACCGTCAAGCATTAGCAATAATGGGCGACTAGTAACCGCATGTTGCAAAAAATGATTAGAAAACCAAGTAGCAAACAATTCTTGATCCATCCATCCCGAATCCGACATTCCGTAGAGAGTTCCAGGGACTTCACCCTTACTTAACTCATGGTTGAACCTTTTACCCGAGAAAACTACCATAGGGGGAATTGCTTGACCAGCTGCATTACAGCAACCTAGAACTGTTATCTGTGTTTTATTACCAGAGCTAATCTGCCGAACCTTCCTTGTTCCTTTGGCTGACACTATACGGGGTGGCTTGTGTTCCAAGGGCAAACCCGATTCGTCACAGTTGTATATTTGGGATGGTTTGTCCTTCAAATTATATTTATCCAGAGTCTCCTGAAGTAAGTCAAAGTAATTTTCAAAGACCTCATGACTTGTCATTTTTTCCCGGGCCATAGAAAATGAATCTCCTCTGCGTAAACTAATTTCAGGCCATCGCTCACGAAAACGACACCACCAACCTTGAGAGATATGGTGATCTCCAAGCAGCCTTCCTTTTTTCTTCATAACAGCCTCAACAATCCTCAAAACTTCAGCTCTAGTTTTGCCATAGCCCATCTTGGAGCAGTTCACAAGAAAGTCAACCAGCTCTTTTTCCTCCTCTCTAGTGAGGTAAGATTTAGGGCCCATTTTGGTGCCGTGTATAACTCTTCCCGATAACCTATCCTTTAACGTCGTACGAGGGACCCCATGCGCTATGGCAGCCATGTTGATTCCCATTGAACCGTCCTTCACTGCCGCCATAGCCTGCAACATCGAGTGGTTAGACCAAGTGCAAAGCTTTGCTGGCCGGTTAGGGGCTTCGCGCCGACTACCTGGCGGTTGATTTTCTTTATTCCTATTATTTCTTTTGCTAGCAGCAGCAGACAATCTCTTCTTCATTCTTCCCTTAGGCCATCGCTGGGTGCGGTCATCGTAATATTAATTCATTAGGTAGAGATCGCCGCAAAGGTGATATATAATTTGGTAGAGGTCGACACCAAGTGCGGAATATATGGTAGAGGTCGATACAGCTGTGGTTCACAATGTGGGAATGGTTGCCACTATAACTACACAGAGTATTTGGTAATGGTCGTCAACCGGCGCGTTGATAACGTATATGGTACGAGGTCGACACAAAGTGTGGTCGACTTTATATTTGGTGAAGTCGACGTTAGGTACCGGTCGACAATTGAGGGCTTACGCTACTGCTAGGAGAAAGCACCTACAGAGAATGAAGACTGGAAGTCGATCTCATCTCAAGAAATACCCCGTCACCATTTTGGACTTCTTGGCAGTACTGCACGGCTACCGCCGTAGTTTCGAAGCTGAATTTTTTGTATATCATTTTCTTACTCGTGCGTGCATGCCATAACGTTGAGTTTTTGTTGAATTTTATTTTACTTTTCTATTTACTCACCCTACCACGTGAACTATTGTCGATTATTTCCGTGAATTTCCGTACATTAAAAATATCTCAACGTTATAGGGTCGACCCCCTGTGGCCCTAAACCCTGGCAAAATTTGAACCATAGCAGTTAGTCCATTCCTGAGCAGTACGCAAGATAAGATTCTGGATCCATTACTTTAGAGCCCGAGAATTTTTTATTGTAAGTTGACTCCGCCTGGCCCTATCAATACGCGGTAGTGGTGAGTGAGGCACAGCTGCATTTCACGGGCACTAATTTGTTACGGAGCAGGGCGTGACTTTGTGGTAGATAACGCTCTACTTTTCAGCTGGAGTAGTGCGCTACTAAAGGCGCCCAGGCGTTGCTATGTGTGAGCACCCATAAAAGTGATTTGCAACCTGCAAGCTGGCTCACGTGACAAGCATGTTTTTTAAGGAGCGGTTCCGCTGTAAGACTCGCTTTTTTCTGGAAAATGAAGTCCAAAATCAAAATTCTGGCATATTAAAAGAACTTACTTCGTGAAATACTGCTGTTTGATGCTGCTTTCAGACCCTGGAATGTTCCTACCTTCCAGAAGTGCATGCGCTGAGGTCTATCAACCATTGTCACCCATATTGAGCTTCCTTACGAAATGGAAACAATTTTTTCCCAAGTTTCATCTGGCAACATTGGCCTGGAACATTCCAAGGCCTGAGGATTCACAACTGAACACATTGTTGGAGCCGGAGGTTTTGAGTAAAAGGAATGCAAAACACAAGGGCATACAGTATTATGGAAATCCACATACATCTTGGGAGTTGCTTTTTGTCCTGATAATCACAAAAATAACCACATCAAGTGTTTTATTCTGTACTAGATATCTTCATTACAGTATTTTTTACAGGATGGGCTTTGTAACTTAGCTAGTGACGTCTGCTGTAACACAGTGTTAGTTCAGCAAGGGCTCCCCACACCTCAAGCTGATATTTTAGCAGCTGTTACGACTTGGTTGGTTAGTTGCTGAAAAGCTTGAGTACAGGAGGTTGCTAGTACAACATGAGATAATACAATAAAATCAGAGGCTGAGGAACAAGAGGGGCAAAGAGGCAATGACCCTATCATATTTTTAGCCTAAGGGTGTTTTGGCCCCTCAAATTTCACTGTATAAATAAATTATAACATAAACATGAGGCTAAACTACTGACTTGAAGTACTTTATTGTTATTTGCTAAAAAAGTACAATTATAGTAAATTTTCAAGCTACTGCTGGAATGTACATTACATATTAAAACGGCTACACAGTGAATCCTAATAATAGCTGAAGCTTCAGCTATTGACAGAATTCAACTTTGTAGCAGTCCAAGAGATTAATTTTTTAGTGTTTTTTCATACCAAGAGGCAAAGCAGATACTGAGAAGTTAGTTACCTGATTGAAGTTTAATATTCTTCATTGATTTTGGAATTTCTGATGTTTATTAGCTGAGGCAAGTCTTCTAAACTCTATGGCAACTCTGTTTTCAATCACCCCTGATTGAACTAAATTTGAGCAGTTGATGTCACAGTATTCACGTGTAGATATGGAAAGACGTAATGTCAAAATAGCAATATAATTACTTAAACAGAATAAATGTATACAAATTTTTTAGTTATAGTTTAACTTATTTTGCTAATCTATTGATGAAATTTAGACGCTTTGCTTTAATTTAATCACAAGTATAGTAAAGTACATACAGTGCAATGCTAACCCCAATTAGAAGTATGCAATTGACGCAAATTTATGTTTATCCTCCTATGTGACGCAGATTGAGTGTAGCATTTAGTATTTTCTAGATATTGAAAAATTATAATACTTTCAATGAGTCAGACATTCTATTCTGAAATAATAAACAAAATAGCAAATTTTCTTCTTCAAACAACATAATTATGTTAGTTAAAACTTAGCCCAATATTGCCGACTTCTTAACCTCTGCAGAGGACTTGGGCAAGAAGTCAAAATGTCCGGTTAAGATTAAATCTTTTTCAAGTTTCTCATCCAAGTATTTCTTCTATTCCCTCATTTGCTCTCAGTGCTCTTTGTCTTGCTGAGATGAAGTAGTAATCATATAGCTGGATTGCTCCTTTTTTTCAATACCAGACATTTCTGATGCTGGTTCTTCATCAGAAGTGCTGTGACAATCCTTTCTTTGTGAATTTTGTGGTACGCAGGGCGACCCAAGGTTACTGATTTCTGAACCTAGTTCATAAAACTTCAACAGCTCATCCAGGGATTGAAAAAAATTTTGAATGCCTTCGAAAAGGAAGAATTCTTGTTGTCTATTGAAAGATTTAAATGAATAACTCTGTCTTGTTAGTGAGGATTATCACAAACACAGTATATGAGTCATCAGCTTTGCTAAACCTTGTCAAATAGCTATTCCTTTCTTACTCTTCTTTACAATATTTTCTGCTTCTGACCCAGAAATGTTGCCAAAGTAGCTCTTGTGCTCTGGCATTTCTTTCTTGGAGGGTCCCAGAGTGTACAAATGAGTGAACTGACGCTAAAGTAAAAAAAAATTATGGCGGGTTAACTATAATCAGGTTAACTATGATCAGTTTACAACACGCAAATAATGCATAAATGTGACCGTCTACAGGAAAGTCGGGCACAACGCGGCCCCGACGAAAATTTTTTTTTTGCACTTACGCACTCCTCGGTATCCAGATATTAAGCTCTCCAAGTTTTATCATCGTAGCTTTAGCCATTCCCGCTATATATCACCTAACCGTTCCCTTCGTTAGGCTTATTTAATACAATTTTAAGAACTAAATCGATCTTTTTGCGACGTCTACGCATGCCGCGTTGTGCCCGATTTTCCCATAGACGGTCACAAATAGTATCATCTAAAAACATGATCGCTGTCTGGGCACACAATGTCTTGCTAATCATTCATAGGCATAGCAGTTTAATAAGTATGTTTAATAATTGGTAACTTGCATTGAAAGTCTGTTATTGGATAGCCACTGTTATACTGTGCTGGCATTTCTTCACGTGGAAAAATATCCATGAGGGGTGAAACTTTTCCAATACTAATTTCGTTGCAAACTATTACTCTAACATCATTAAAACCCAATTCTCAGTATGTTGTACGTATAAGAGCCATTTACATTGATGGATTTGTTATATTACCACACAGTTTGAAAAGAACACAACAGCTTCAGGTAATAATGTTGAATGATGCTTAACTGTAAGGATAACTTATATTAATGACAATAATATAAAATTAGTTTAAAGTAATAAAAACCTATTTCATTGTCTCAGCTCCAACATCTTCAATTATAAAAAAATATTCTGAATTGTATAAATTCACAATTTTGTATATATGTAGCTTGCCAAGTCCATTTCAAGGTGGTGTTAGTTCATGTTAGGTAAGGCAAATTGATTATTAGACAGTGTCAACTCTAGCTTGTTGCTATGATATTCTAGGTTAGCAACAATGTGTCCAGTGGTTTCTGTACTTGGTCAGACTGATGAACAACCTTTTTCCAGCCATCCTTGACATGTCAATTAAAAAAAAGTATCACTTTTCACTTGCTTATTCAGTCGTGGTCTCCTTATACTATTCACTTCGTGTAGCATAGCAATCTATATAATATTAATGCTTGTGTGTCAGTAATGACGACGATCCTGACCATGTAAGCTCATGAATAACAGATGAGCTCAGCAGAGTTGGTAAAGCATTGTACTATCTGACTTTCTCATTATAGCATTGCTGACCCTTTACCTTCTGGAAAAGTTGTTTTTGCCTATCAAGATTGGTGGTTTAATTTTTTTAAATAGTGTAATTAATTAAATGAAGCCTAATTAAATATTAATTCACTAATCACTATTAGCATGCTTGCTTGTCAAACAAATGTGATGAGATTTTGTCGTGTTCTTTTGTATTAACGATGAAGATAGTAGCTATATTAAGGCAAATACAGCCCACATCATTATGCAAAACATAAAAGTATGTCATTATTTCACAAGTTATTCCTAATGAATATGCTTGCTAAAAGCTCTCACACATAATCAAGTATGCTAGTATTAATAGTGAGTATAAAGTGACTCTCACATGTATTTTTTATTGTCATTTAGCTCCCACTTCAGCTCCTTTATTACAAGTGGTTTCGGTTATGCCATTAAGCATTACTGTTAATTGGACTGAGATCCCCTGAAGAAATGGAAAAATTGGATACAATTTGACACTATGCCTATCTTTTATTCCGAGAGCTGGTTGTGTTCACTATATAACTAATAATAATTACTGAACTAACTCCAAGAACAAGATATACGATCAGCTTCAGAGGTTTCACATTAGTAAATAATAGAACATTGAATGGAATATCATCACGAATTGATACACAAACTGCAGTGATTGATGGTTAGATATTATTCAGTTCTTACTGTAGTAAGTTTAATTAATATCCTTATACGTTTTTTTCTAGAGCTTGGTTTTGTGCTAAAAGGCACATTCTACCCACCCAATTCTTCCATTAATTACGCTAATATAGGAAGAGATAATGAAGCTTTGCGATGTGTGAGTCCCGTTTTATCATGTTGTAGAAGTTCAGAACCACGATGGTTGCTTCCAAATGGAACTAGTGTTCTAAGAAACAGAGGGAATAAAAATGTATATAGGACAAGAAACGATAGCTCTGTTGATCTTCATCGCACTATTGATGCATATATGCCTACTGGTTTGTATACATGCATAATTTTCAAAACAACTAACCAAATAACTCGTTTACACATTTATTTGCAGTTACCAGGTATGAGATACCTTAGTAAAATTAAAGTAAAAAACATTAAATATTTAGTCACCATTATAACAAAAGTTAATAGCTAGGACATAAAACTTGTTGCACAATGAATTGGACTGAAATATTTATTTTTATATTATGTTTTTGGGAGTACAAGTTACCTTACACAGCTGCAATTTTATGAGTTATCTTTGATATAATAATACACTTGAAATAATACCAATTGTTCCCAGTTCTAACAGCCAATACTTAACCTAACATTATAACATTTTTGCCAAGTCCCCTTCAGGGGTGAAGTGAAAATGTTGTGCAAAGTTTTAATTAACATAGTAATGGCTGTTAAACTGAGAAAATTTGAGACTATGATTATTTCAGCCAAGAATGACTGCATCAATAATAAACTTATCCGTCAGTAGCAACGACTGTGTGTATGCAATAATTCATGAGCTGAGCCTCTTCTAGTAAAGTGTAACTTCAAGTCAATGGGTATATAGACAATCACATTCTGTAAATAGTGATTAGAAATGATGACAAGCAGGTGAAACCAGAGAGGAGCAGACAAAAAAAGCAATAGCTTTACACAAGCCAGGTTAGAGAGCCTAAACAGGAGAGACAGACAAAAATAGATGGGAATCCAAGAAAAAGCTGAATAGATGGAGAGTTTAGAGTTAAATGAATCAATGAAAAAAGAGAGCAGGAAAAGAGAAACTGATGTCAATATTCAAGTAGTTAATAATAATAAGAATAGATAAAAAGGCATAATGCTACTGCATTCATAATTAACTTTCATTAGTTAATACATTAAGCACCCACTATGTGGTGAGGTACATGCTAGTATTATAGGATTATAATAATATTTTTAGTTATAATAGTTTTCTGTCTAATTTTTAAAGCTACTCTTGCAACTCCTGCTTCGACTACAATTCCAATATCAACTACAATTTGTAAGTTTCCAGTAAAACATTGCAATATCCTTCACGTTCTTCTGTCTGTCTGTTTGCCTGTCAGTATGTAGTTTGTCACTATAATATATACAATATATATGTATTATATACAATATATTTATTTATTCTACCCTAGACATCTTCACAATGCTATTTTTAGGTACATGACAGTGGGCCAGGCCCACATGAAGCAGCAAGCCTGAGCAATGTTATTTTAACTTTAGTGTTTAATTAGTGTATGTGTATGTGAGTTTTGTGTCAGAACTGTTGATTGTTTGGTCACTTTGGAGTCATGTTGTGTGTGCGTACATTGCTATGATTTGTCGCTGTCTAGAGCCAGAAGTCTATATCGTTTTGTGTGACCTCGTGTGGTTAGAGGTATTTAAGCCTTGGCCTCACGAGGTGACCTTCTGTCAGACCTTGAATTATACGTAACTCATAACTCTACACGTAGGGTTGCTAGGCTGATTCTGGTGGCAGCGACTCTGAGAGGGTTTCATACGTTTTTTTTCTTTTCGAATCACACACACTGCCGCTCCAGTATCTACTTCTATTTGAAGTGTTTTACCATTTAATTCTATGTTCAATAGCACCAGTACAAATTTATTGACTCAATATACATTTCATATTCTGTATTCCCAACATTTTCACTTCACTCAAGTGCTCCCAAGTGATGCGCTACTTGTGATGACAATTTATGAAATTGCAAACAACTAAAGTTACTATTACTGCTACTACTGCTACTAGACTCAAACTGGATACGACCAGAACAATTCTGGCTACTTCTACAGTGTTTCTCCCAGAAGAAGCTAGTAGAGCAGTATTTTTGACCACATTCCCTAATTTAAGCAATAGAATAACACATGATATGTCCATAGATGGTTTTAAATAGCAATTATTAGGCTAGCTGTGCAATATCAGGCCAAGGAAACATTCTATGGGGTAAACTTAGTTTTTTGTCAAGTGTAGCTTTTTTCAAAACTATGAGTAGTGAGGCACAGTACTACTCTAACATGCTCGGGATAACCACTGTACCACGACGAGTGTTAGCAATATGTCCGGTTTTACCACAGTTGTCACACTGGATCTCAATTAATCTACATTCAGTAACTTTATGCTTTCCATTACAGTGATAAACACAATAATCTGGCAGGTCCCAGTTTACCGATCTTCTATCAGCAAACCTGCAGTAGTCTTATCGGATGAACCTTGGTGCCATGGCTTGCGGCTCTTCCACTGGAGTAACTTGAGGATTGTTATCTTCCACAGCGTGTTGATTCTTTACCCGCTGGACATGATAAATTTCTTTAGCTTCTTGATTCCCAGATTATGTAGCTATAGATTTCAGGTTGTAGTGTTTCAAAATTAGTGAAATGATTTCAACGAAAGTTTTCTGGTTTAGTTGGTTGGGTGCCACAATATTTTTAATCATCCGATATGCCATCCTTCACCCGTCAACAGCATGGCCCACTTTTTTTGGAGTTAGCTGTAAAGCACTGCTTCATTTTGTCGACATTTGATTGCCATTCTTCATAGTTGGCTTCTAATTAACTTAAATGGCCATGTGCTGCCATCAGTGTTACTTCTTCAGCGTTGGCGTCGAATTCACTTTTATGACCATGTACCATAGCCATGTATTTGAATTCTCTCCTTTCTTAGATTAATCCTTGTCTCCACTGTAATATTTTATTCCAGCCATTACTTAAAACAACAAAACTGGCCTACCATAAGCTGACTGATAGCACAGGTAACCTGTGCTATAAGGGATTAATACATAACATGGTTACCCACGCTTATATACATACATATTATTTACATATACATACATGCATATATAAAAAACTACTGGCTGGCTACTAAACAATTATGTCTTTGAGCTACATCTAACTGGGCCACTGTTTAAATAAATCAACTACCAGGGAGGGTGAAATACAATGAATGTCATTAGGTACATAAGTCAGACTCCATCACCTTTTTACTTTATTGATCACATTATTTTTTGTTGTTTTGCTCTTTTTTTCATTGAGAATACTGGTCCCAAGCAACCAACAATGCCCTTTCATCTACAAAGTTACTTTATTATGTAGTTTCATTCCTACTACAGTATCCAGTCTAGTTTCCTATGCTTACACTGTTGCAACTAATTTGTTGAAGGATAGGGATGTAGTACTTATCAATTTTCGGTTCATGCCCTAAATCAGGGAATATCTGTATTCTACGGTGATTATACATGTTGTGGGTTAAACAATAGGAAAGGTGTACCAGGCATCTAGTGTGTTCTATTCTTGAGAAATGTAGAATACACAGATGGATCCTGATCCATGATTATTACAATGATGATAATAAAGTACACACAATAGCCAAGTTCATTATTTATTAAATGAAGGTAGCTATTACAACTGTCTTCTTCTTTTGTTTGAAAGTATGCAGCTGAAATTGATTTTATGGTTCCATATTACTGAGTGCACAGAATATATTCATCATTTTCATATTCACTTGTAATGTGAAAGTCCAATGAACTACTGAAGAATACATACTGATAATACATTGTCACCCAGCCTCCATGCCCTTTACAGAGTAATTTTCTCTTTGGGTGATATTATTACTATGAGTATCATCAACAAGTAAATATTTATTGTGAAACAGTAATGATGTCCTGTCCCAACAAGCTACACTATTACATTAGCTATAATCAAGAAGAGTTAGATTCACTTTTGCTGTTATTTACTCAGAATGATTATTCATTATTGACAAAAAAAAACATTTACAAAGTATAAATCATGAAGATTTAGTGATAATCTTCAATCCCAGAGGATAAGGTAATAATGAAGTGAAGATAAAACAAGTGATGTACTTAGCTTTAGGATATGTATGAGAGTAGATTAAAATGCCAATGGCTAGTGGGCAGTCATTGATAAAGGATGGAGATGTTTTAAATTAGCAGAAGTGAAATAGTAGAAATAAAAAAATTAATAAAAATTTAAATAAAACCAAAAAAACAACAAATAAATAAATTAATTAATTAATGAATAAATGAATTAATAAATAAATACATAAACAAACAAACCAACACAAAAACAAATAAATAAAAATAATATTAATCATGAATGAATAATAAATAAATAAATAAATAAACTGATGGTTATTGCAGGTCAATGAACAACCATTCTTAAATTTGATGTGATATTTTTAGCTTACCAACTTGGAGATATTAATGACTCTTTTACGTGCATTATTTATGGAATGTCATCTCTTTGTTTTTCATAAAAAAACATTTGTTGCATTATTTTACATTATGTTATCAGAAATCAAAACTAATTAGGTACTTTCATTTCACATCTTTACTGTTATAGCAAAGAATATTATAGGAGGACACAATAAAGGACATAATCTACATTGCAAGTTAAATATTTATTCTCTGTGAGCATATACATAAGTAGCTAAAGCAAAATTAATTTTGCAGTACACCATTATTGGAGTCCACCACTCCCATAAATTTCATTTAATTTTAGTACCAGATCAGGTGCACAAACAGGAGGAGGGGATGGTGAACTGACTATATATTATATTGAAGCATATTAGGAACCTTTAAAGTACAATTTAGTAAAAAAAATTAATCGGTATGGTTACAAAAAATAGTCAGTGAAAGAGAGATAATAATGTCTAATAATCTTCCTTCTTTCTTTACTCTTCTCTTAGTACATTCTTTATACTCAAATCTGAATGGCTCTCTTCTTAAGTTTCAATTTTTGTACCCGCTTTTGTTTCAAGTGGACTATTGCTACAACTAGTAATGCTTGGAACATTGTCAGGAAATAGGTGGTCACTACTCTTCTTTCCACTTATAGAAGGTACTATTCTTTCCTCATCAACTTTGTGATGACCAATTTTGTTAAATGGAATTTACTTAAGTGTATATAATATATATTTATATATACTATTATAATAATATACTGTATATATATATATATTTATTATATAATAATATATATATATATATAATATATATAATAATATAGTTAGGGACATCCACGAGCCTTTGGTTACTCTATTCACTGCACTCTATTATTCGAACAGTAGGAAATGGAAGAAAAAAAACTGGTTGGAAAATACTTGTTTTAAACAACAGAACCAATTGAAGTTATTAACTAGTGTGAAAATTTGAAGCAAGAATATTAAATCAAGTACAACCCATAGTCAGAATGGCTAATTATTAAAACTAAGGAAGCAACTATTACTTAGGAGAAGCTATGGTAAGTACATAGTTCCATACTTGTTAGCTAAAATTACAGTAATAACTCTGGCCATTGTTGTTGTTTTTTTGGTAGAACTGCAAGCTTGTTCACCAGTTTCTGGTAATTGAGGTAATTAGAATGGCTTAAATTGGATGCAACACAAATTACCACTATTCAGGAAATTAAGGTGAGAGAATAATTCTGTATTTGTTCGGTAAAATTAATGGTCAAATGATATAATACTGTATTTCATGAACTAAGTTATAAAGTTAATTAGCACGCAGCAATTTCTAATAAGGGAAAGTACCTACACGCGAGCAAAAAATTAATAGGGAACGTACCGTTGGACTACATCATCAATGACGAATACAGCGTGGGTGCGGATTGAATGACGATCCAGTGACCGACTCGGAAGAAAATAATGACGACAAAATAAAATGGCGATAATGTATTAGAGTCTATGGGAGAAGTGTGGTTTGAAGTTTCTGAGGAGCCTTGTGGTGCTGTGTTTGTATTAACCGGTATTTTTAGTAACAAAAAATTTGTAACTACAGTTTCGTGAGATAAAATTGACCATAGCATAGTGTTTCAAAAAGTTTGCTCTTTAAGCTGGAAGCACTGTACTGATATTCTAAAGATTGCCTAAGAATTGGCAATTGCATCATAGCAAGTACTCAATATAAATATGCAAATTATACACTAATACTTGTAATAAGCTGGGCCAAGTCAAATATATGTTAAATCTAAGAAACCATTGGGTCATACTTCACTGTCAGGCATTTGAATGGCGTTATATTGATGTTACAAGGTAGTTACACTGATATAGCTTCTGGAACAATTGAAGGGGTGAGTGGAAAAAGGGTATAACTGACATTTTCACCTTTTTTGAGTTCTTGTCATCAGTCAATAGTTTAATGTGTCCTAAACTTGTGCAGCAAATTCCAGCTCTCCTAGTCAATTCACTACATTGCAATTAGGGGTCAAAGTTCGCATGTATTTAGCTATGACGTCATCAATTAATTAGCCTAGTCAGCAATTTTGTATCCATGGCTTCTGCTGCTCCTGACTCTTCTACCGCTTCATCTAAGGAGACCCAGCGTGGAAGAAAGCGTCTAAGACTTGAAGAGAACTGGGCAAAGAAGAAAAGGAAGATTGCTAAGGACAAAGGAGAGAGCTACAGTACCAGTGCTGGAAACCAGAAAGCTGCTAAAGATTTAGTTTGTCTTACCTGCCAATGCCCTTTCAGCTGTTCTGAGAATGTTGATGAAGTAGAACAGCAAATAATTTTCCAGGAATTTTATGAGATAGGAAGCCATGATGCCCAGAATAAGTATCTCTATGGACTTGCAGCTACCTTCCCAGAGAAATATCCTGGAGGACATGGTATAAAGCCGAAGAAACTTGAAGATCTACAGCGTATGCTTCCTTTTATCCCACAAGAAAGCAGGCAGTTCTATTTGGACTTATTTGCCCGAAGGCCTCCTAGTACTTCAGGTGACTTTTCTGATGAGTCTGACTGTGAATAAACAGTGCTAATATGGATATTGAACTATCATACCCATTTGTGGTTTATCTCTACATATTTCTATCCTGGCTATTATACTCCTCCGTGGTTTATCTCTATTTATGCTATGGGTTTATCTAAAACAAACAGTAGTAACTTTAACCTCAAATTATCTCAAAAGGCTCTTTATGTCAGTTATCCCCTTTTTCCACTGAGCCCTTCAATTGGAATGGTAACAGATGTAATGAGGCAAGTTTTGGTGTGTGTGTGTGTGTGTGTGTGTGTGTTGTTGATGTTGTCATTTTATGGGGGAAGCTACAGAGGCTCATGTGGTATTGATGTTTCCTATTAGTAGAGCACAGTGCCACCAGAGTCAATTCATCTAGTCCTCTTCTCAATTTGTTAAATCTAACCTTAAATAATGGGTCAAGTATTGTGTGTGAGTATGTATGTGATGAAAGTTCAGAGAATATTATAGGTTTAATGAAACAACACATTTTAATATAATAGGACCCAGCTATGCTGACCAAACTGAATGGTGACAATAAACATCATAAAAGAACTATGTATCCTAAATACAACAATATGCTAGAAGAAAAAGGTTAAAAAAATAAGAGGTCATAATATGTAAGCAAGATGGTATTTTATGTTAGAGGAGAAAGTTATGTGTTATTTTTCTCAATTGAATCACTAACAAATCTAATATAATTTTCAAAACCAATTAAAGTATGCTGCTCACCACAATGACCTGTACATATTACAGAACTCAACAAGTATTAATCGGACTAACTATATTAACTTTTGCATCAATTTTTTAGTTATATGTTTCTTTTTTCTTTTCTTTTTTTTAAGTTTTGGTTGTTGCTATTTAGCTGAAGTTTTTATGTTGTTATTTAAACTTTTTCTTTTGGTTTTTGTGACAATAAATTGGTACTTATGTACATGGTACCCTCTACCTTCCCCTTATATCAATTTTTCGTCGCCCCTCTTTTTACAACATGGTTTGAATGATTATTTTTCTCACTATACAAACAATTTTATTAGCCTAAGAAGAACCCTTGTAAGCAGATGTACTGAAGATTGTTTAAGAATTTGCTATAGGATGTTAGCATTATTATACACACATTACAGTATTACTTTGTCCTTCACACTGAATCATTCATGTCATTTTATTCATAATTTTACCATATTTTCTATCTACTTGTTAAATTTTAACTTCTTTAATTATACAATTTTTTTTACATAATCAATATAATTTTATAATGACATATACAGTGCTTCCAGCTTAAAGAGTGGATTTTTTAGCTTTTTGGTTAAGGTTGCTAATTCTGCTATAATTTCTCAAGTATGTGTTATAGAAAGCTAAAAATTTGTATTATTATACATTAATGTCATATTAACATACAGACAAAACAATTTTGTGGGTTTGTGGTTATTGTTGTGATTATAGGTGATGGAACTGGGAGCTTCAAGACAGTGAATTTGGAAGTGTTTAAGCTGAAAAAAGAGAAATTATTTTTCCTTATCTCTATAACTTGGTATACTGATACTTTAATACCAGAAGTTTCATATGAGCCAGATTTTGTGGGCACACGAAATTTGAATCTCGAAATATTTTAAATTTTAAGAAAAAAAGTGTTTAAGCCAGGATTTTTGAATTTATTGAGTTATATCTCTAAAAATTTAACACATGATGTAAAATTGCCTTAAAATTATAATGTATAACTTTGGTAGCTATACCTAGAAAATTAAGTGAGTTGTGGCTGTTTTTCACCAAAAATTTTGACACACGTAAGGGTCATCATATGATGACGTTAAGAGCGGGTTGTGGGCCTTTAGTACACGTAAACGTGACGTCACAAAACAGCGCATGCGTATTTGTGCAAGGGCGCCAGTTTACCGCTAATTGTTACGGGTATGGCTGATTTAGCTACGGTTGTATCTCAGGCCCTAGGTATCAAGTTTTACGGCGCTATTACTGCCTATCACGGCCAGCGTTTTAGCTTCCGTCTGGAGCTGCACAACCCGTAGGACTCCAACTGCATCGCCCTGATGTTGTCAGAATACCGAATGCTGGGAGCTTTGGGAGTATTAAACTCCTTCAGCTTTTCTTCAGCTCTTGAAAAAGATGACCACTTGGATAGGCTTGGCTCCACGTTAGTAATATACCAGCCAACAATTCTCACTGATTTCGACTTCGTTTACTGCTGCTAGTAGAACGATACAGCCAATTGCAGTTAGGGAAAGTCCGGTCTTACCGCTCGGGGAAATAACCGTTCGACCTTAGCTCGTTAACTAACTAGTTACGTTTAATGACGAACTACCGCAAAATCCTGACGTCAAAAAAAATGGCGTAAAATGTATTAGAGTGAATGAGAAAAGTGCTGTTCTCCGTTTTCCATTCTCTAAACAGGCAGTTTTACTATTGTAAACATTGTTGGGATGATGAAGAAAAGGTATGTGTATGTTAAATGACTGTAGTGAGGGTCTATACAGTAGTTTCAAAAAATCCACTCTTTAAGTTGGAAGCACTGTACAATAATATTGTATATATTTATGATGACATGAAATTGTGGTAAATACAAGCAGCAGTTGAATTTGGAGGGTAGTAAATAGCATCCCCATAACCATAGAGAACTGTACCTATACAGTGCTTCCAGCTTAAAGAGCAAACTTTTGAATTTTTTACTGTGCCATGGTTTTTATTCCACTGCAGGGAAACTATGTTAATAGATTCATCAAATTAGTTTGTGGTTTTGTGATTACATGTGTGATTGGTGGCACCTTGAAGTGGCTGAATTTTATCATTTTCAAAATTTGATGTGTTTTAGCCAGGAAAAAAACAATTTTATACTTGGACCTTTCTCACTTAGCACATATGAAATATAGCCTGTGAAGTTTATAGGAAAAATAAATTGGTGCACCAAATTAATTTCATTATTAAAAAATTTCGAAATTTATAGCCAAAAATGTAGCAAAAAAGTGCCAAAAGTGTCTAAGCCAGCATTTCTTTGTTTTTATACTTGGACCTTTCTAGACTTGTCAGAACATAGTGTAATAATTGAAGTTTCATATATATTTTTTTGTGTTGAAATATAATATTTAGTGGAAAAAATTGGAAAATTTTGGCTGACTATCAGCTTTTGCGGCAGAGATCTCCATTTGATGACGTCAGATGACGTTTATTCAGCTTTAGCGGTATGCCTTATACGTAATCGATACGTAAAATCTTAGCGCAGGCGCACTCAAGTCAATTATTGCCGGGCGGCAAAAAAGCAGGTCACTACTTATTGTTTCTTTCTCCGGGTGCAAGCTAAGGCGTTCTTGGAAGTGGTGGCTAGTTTCTGCACTTTGGCCAGGAAATAAGTTTCTTGTCGTCCATCTAGAGGACGTACTAGGAGGGGACTGGCGGTACTGCTGTTTAGAACCAGGTGAAGCCGAACTAAGCATTCCTGAAATGCCTGCCAAGAATGGACGCGCAGAGGCACCTTGATGAGAGGATACAGTGATTGTAGCACCTATTCTGCGCTCTGGATTAGTAGCTGAGAGGTGAGTAATCAATGATTTTGATTTTAGTTGACAAGTCATGTCTAAACTAGTAGTTTTAGAATAGTTATAGTATGTCCAAGTTGAGTTGGCGCGGTAAAAACCGTTAATAACTTTTGAACGGAAGTAGCTACGCTTCCGGGGTTCGTACCATTCGAAAGCTCGTGCTGAAGCGGTCCAGAAAATTCCCTTTAAAAACTTCTGAGCCAGCGGGAAAGTGCAGTTTCAAAACTCAATAGAAAAGTCTATGGGAATAAATAAAACCACACGTTTCCCGCGCTACACGCGGCGGGATTTAGTCACGCGCTCAAACCGGGCCAAACACGTGCGCAGTACCTCAGAAACAATTGTAAACAAAAAGCAGTCGGTAGTTTGGTGACTTCGTTTCTACCCTTCTGCTTGACATTCTGGTTCATTTTAGGCTCTGGAATTTGTTGCTATTCAAGGCTACTTAACAAGAGCAAGCTACAGTATGAGGTACATTTGTTTCATGGGTTGCTTGTCCACTCAGATTTTCTTACCCGTTTAAATAGGGCCTATTTATTTAGAAACTCAGCCAATTTACTGTTTGCTGACCAAGATAATAAGATACAATTCATCATAGACTCTATATGCCACTATTAATGCTTTAGCTGTCCATCACTCCTCATGTCTATATAGGTACAGTTCTCTATGGTTATAGTGATGCTATTTACCACCCTCCAAATTCAACTGCTGCTTGTATCTACCACAATTTCAAGTCATCATAAAATTATATAATATATTGTACATGTCATTATAAAATTATATTAATTGTCTTTTTTTTTTGTATAATTTAAAAAAAATTGAAATTTAACAAGTAGATAGAAAATATAGTAAAATCATGAATAAAATGATATGAATGATTCCGTGTGAAGGACAAAGTAATACTGGAATGTGTGTGGCCATTGCTAAAGTGTAGGTGATGTGCTGGATTTTTCACATTACTGTTGAGTACTTCAGAAATTCGTCACACCAAGAAAGTAAGAATAGAGTTTAAATACACGCTTAAGCACACAACAATCAGACTTACTTGAGGAGGCATTCAGCCGCGGTCCTGTGCTTCTTTCCTCTAAGTTTTGTAGCTCCAGATAACCCTCCGCAACCTTCAACCAGTTTTAGCGCACAACTAGGAGCTCGTACAAACTATAAACTACGAGTGATTAGTTATAACTGGGCATATATTGAATACAGCCGCGGAATAAACTGCCATAGCTTCTTTTTCATTTCAACAAGTAAACTTACGGTAATAATGCGCACCTTGGACCCGCCCCGTTTTTACTGTGGGCGTCGACGTTTTCGCGCGTTTGAGCTACTACTGTCATGTGACCTTAATTGGTCTCCGGTTTCGCCAAGTGCATTCCTCGTTTGCCACATTTGTGGTCGCGCCAACTCAACGTGGACATACTAGGAAATAAGTTTCTTGTCGTCCATCTAGAGGACGTACTAGGAGGGGACTGGCGGTACTGCTGTTTAGAACCAGGTGAAGACGAACTAAGCATTCCTGAAATGCCTGCCAAGAATGGACGCGCAGAGGCACCTTGATGAGAGGATACAGTGATTGTAGCACCTATTCTGCGCTCTGGATTAGTAGCTGAGAGGTGAGTAATCAATGATTTTGATTTTAGTTGACAAGTTATGTCTAAACTAGTAGTTTTAGAATAGTTAGCTAGGTTGTAAACAAAGCTTGGGAGACCTGGAGAAAAAAATATAGTTCATAATGTGAACTAAAACTTAATATTGCTGCATCTAATTTTGCTATATGTGCTAGGCTGCACACTGATGTGTGAAACATTCATGGTCCTGATTCCTCACTCTGACAGGCACTTTACAGGCTCTTCTGGAATCCCCCTGATGTTGTCATTAGTCATAATATTATATTGTCACACATTTACATTATATTTTTACCAGTTTTCTGTTATGAAGGTGCATTATCAAAAATGAATAAATCTAGGCATGACGTTTAAATAAAAAATCTGATATAGCAACTTTATAATAAAGAAAATGTATATAAATTATGTGTTCCAGAAGAATGACTGGTCAGCATTGGCATAGTGTAGGCTTGGTGTGGGAGGTAATATCCAGTTCTTTAGTTTAAGTTTACCAGTGGCATCATCTACTGACAGCTTCAACAATGACTAATACTTACTAGATGACCTTGAGCATCACCAGGAGAGGGTCAGCAGGGCCTGCTACATTATCTTTGCAGGAAAATACTTCTGGTATTAATAGTTTTAGCAATATCAACCAGTTACTATTCTGTTAGCTGTGTGAGTTATCGCAGTTGAATAAAGTTAATTAGCACTCAGCAATTTCTAATAAGGGAAATTACCTGCAGCGGGCAAGAAATTAACAGGGAAAGTACAGTTTGGACCGCATCATAATGACGAACTCAACCAGGGTGAGGACTGAATGACGATACGGTGACGACACAGTAGAAAACAATGACGACAAAATAAAATGGCGATAATGTATTAGAGTCAAGGGGAGAAGTCTGGTTTGAAGTTTCTGAGGAACCTTGTGGTGCTGTGTTTGTATTAACCTATATTTTAAGTGACAAGAAATTTGTAACTACAGTTTTGTGAGATAAAATTGATCATATCATAGTGTTTCAAAAAGTTCGCTCTTTAAAAAAAGCATAAATATTGGCATATAGAGTCTATGATGAATTGTATATCTTATTATCTTGGTCAGCAAACAGTAAATTGGCTGAGTTTCTAAATATATAGGCACTATCATGTACATATATATTTAATAAATTTAAATTTTGACATCAACATAATAGGCACCTATCTGTTGTTAATGTCAAAAAAGATTCAAATTAAAGTTTTTTGTTCTTGTCAATCGCACGAAATAGGAAGTACATTCTTTATTCAGCTCGAGCGAATCGTACAGATGTAGACACTGGAGCCAAGTACATTAAAACAGATGTGAACATAGGTCCCCCAGACCAAACCACTTGCTTTGTGGACTCCACAAAAATATTTTGCAATCAAACACCAGATGATCGATGTCTATTACAACCTGGGTTTACGTATGAAGAGAAATCAAGAAGAAGTAGAATAGTTAACAAGTTCCAAGGAAACAATAATGAGTGGTATGTGATATTGTTAACAAATGACCTGGGTATTATATAGCGTTTCAAAGAACAAGCAGAATTTCTTGAAGTTCATGACATGCATCAGTTTGGTAGAATATCAAGAAAGACATTCACTCTTGAAGAAGCTGAACAGTATATTTGGAAAGTAAAGAATGGAATTTAAGTTATTATTGATGCTGACTTTTAATGCTATTGCCTACCTTACATTGTTCCTTTTGATATTGTGAAACTAAGGGTGCCCGCACACCGCCTACGCAATTTTTTGTTGATGGTTGCTATGCACGATTACTACTATTGTATACTTACAGGGGCTTCTCCACTACAACACAAGGACAAAGTACCTGCCGAAGGAGCCGCTCACTAATTTTAGAGCGAATCTGGAGGAAATATCGGGGCCTGGTTATAAAACTTTGAGGCACTTTTTTGGAGCGGTGCGGTAAGTTGGAGCTCCTCAATTTGGTGCACTACTAGCCGAGCCGATACTCTACTGCAAGACAGCGAGTTCTTATCCATTTCAATATTACTTAATGATATATTCTCAATTTTTTCTATTTATAAGATATTGAAAAATTCTCGTTGTAGTGCAGTTCATTTATTTTTGGTTTACCCGTGTATAAAATTTTTGTGTCGTTCTCATTATTAGATTCCAAGAAAAACTGACCCAAAATTTGGAACTTTAATTCCACTCGCAATTCTTAAGAAATAGCCCCACCCCCATATCTCGTACTGCGAGTACGCGAGCAATATTTTTTTCAATTAGTTTGTATTGGTTCTAAAAAGAGCCCGCCTATATCAAGAGTAAACAAACATCAATACAACAATAACAAGAGAGTCCGAAGAGAGAGCAGTTTATTGGAGATAGCCAAAGGTGAAGGTATTAGATTTGCGCTGCTTGGGAAGTCTTCGCTCCGCAGAAATCGAGCCTGATGGATCCATCCACTTGAGTTCAGGTGCGCATATTCCGGAGAACGGCTACTGGTGGAGAGGCAGCCTGGTGCAACTTGCTGCTGAGCTCAGACGACGTATGGAGAGTTGCTGTAAACGAATATAAGACAACAAGAAGCTAAACTAAAACACCACAACTTCGCAAAGTATACTTCTGCTACTACTGCGCGATTGTTTCTGCTCGCTTATTATCGAATGGTGGGGTATTGGCGGGGAATAAATTAATGTCCGGATCTACAGGCGGTGCGCGTTGCTATGTGCGGGCACCCTTAAACATGCCAGAACTCATTATTTTGTACAATATTTGTAATGCCTACAGCTACTCTTCGTATGTCATTGCCACACTTTTATTCTTCATTAATTGTTATCTGAAAAAAGATAGTGTACTGACTCATATAGCTCATCACACTTTTCAAAGTTGTACACCTGCAAATTTGTATCATGTCAATTATAATGAATGTTCGGTTTGCTAAATTTTGGTTCTATAATGCAAAAACAAATTTTCCAGAGTCTTAGCTGCTTAGCTATAGCTAGTTGTTATATTTTATGAAATGTACAATGTAACATAGAAAATATAAATTCTTAAAATGTTTTAATAGTAATTGTAAGTTGTTCTTCAGCCTCGACTCATAGATATGAATACAGTGGGAAAAGAGAAAAGGCATTTCTGGTCTGGCCACTTTCCTGAAATGTTGCTGTCACCAGAGAAACCCCACATACTCTCAAGTCTAGTTGAACTTATTGAACACTGGGAAATCTGAACTGAGAAGAGAGTGGTTGACAATAACATGGTCCGTTCACAATCTGTTCAAGCATGTGTGAGGTATTGGTTTATGTGTAAATAAATTGGGCAAGATGTACACAATTAGGAACACATAACTCAATATTATATGTGACAGTCTATGGGAAAAGGGGGCACTTCACTTAAACCAAAAAAAATTGAGTTTTTTATGCTAATAAAATGCTACAATTTATCTCAACTTAGTGCTAAAACACTGGAGGGTTGAACCTTCGACGCGCAGAGAAACTGGCAGTTGAACTAGGCTATTTCAGCAAAGCAATTGAATTAGAAATCGAGAAAACATAAATTGAATTTCCACTTCCGGTATAATTAATGTTTCCGTATACTTAACGGCGTACTCCGCATACGCAATTAAATCGTACAGCCGCTTTTTAACGGCGACTAACGAAGTTTGCGTAGAGTTTTTAGCTTTCTTGGTTGACAATAACATGGTCCGTTCACAATATGTTCAAGCATGTGTGAGGTATTGGTTTACCTGTAAATAAATTGGGAAAGATGTACACAATTAGGGTGCTGGGACTTAGCAACGCGCGCGCACCCGCACGCACCACAAATAACCACAAAAATCCGCTTTGCTCGCAATAGTAAAAACGACCGCTAACTTAGCTTGTGGGGGTAATTCAAAGCTTCCCGCCCACCAATTGATAAAACTAACAGAGGCCCCGCCACCGCTATAAGTTGTAAAGAGCGCAGCTGTTTGATATTGTATTTCTTGGCTTACTTTATCAGTATTGTTTCTCCCTAGAGCAGACACCGGCTCCCAGATTGTCTCCAAGCTTTGACAGAAATAATACCTCACTAATGACTCCATTATTTTAATTTTTTGTTCTTGTGCAAAACTTCTTCCTGATATATCACTCATGATTTTTTTATTTTACAGTATTGTGATGACCAGTGATAATTTTTATGAATGTATATAATATAATGATACTTATTTCATATAAAAAATATTTTGAAATAGCCAGCTAAATATAGCTAGCTAGATGAATATTTTGTGATGTAGCTAGCTAAGTAAGGATGAATAAAAAAATGAAGTGAATAGCTAAGTACAGAAAACTGTACACAAACTGAAACTGTAGAGTTTCCCAGCAGCAAAAATGGTTCACTAATCTATTACAGGTACATACACACACTGAATATGCATCTAGCTAGCTTGATAAAAGGCTTACCTTACCTGACCATGCCGAGAAAAACACTATTAACAAGACTACAATAATCTCCTCACACTCGTTTCAGTAGGGCTTATCATCGAGAAGGAGAGGCGGCCAGAAAACTAGTTTGCTAACAGGTGGGCTCCCGAAAGTTAGAGAGCACCTGGAACTCACTTTCCCGCGGAATCAATTGAATCTGTTGTGGGTGTGGTTTGATTGCAATCGAGTCACAGTCAAAAGATCGCGTGGACTAATTTTTAGTCCTGGAGTCTATTTTGTGTTTCTTCTCAGAAACTACGAGTAGAAAAGACTCCAAATTTCGTACACAGGCTGACTATGACCTTAGCTACAAAATGTTCGTTGCGATTTTTTTTGAAAGAAAAAAATTCGGGCGCGCTGCCGCGAGGATCAAACGAGCACAGTCATCTAGACAAAACAAAGCAGAATTGAGAAAAAGTACAACGAAGGTTTTGAAGACAATCAACAAATGTGACCGTCTACGGGAAAATCGGGCACAACGCGGCAGCCTAGACATCGCAAAAAGATCGATTTAGTTCTTAAAATTGTATTAAATAAGCCTATCGAAGGGAACGGTTAGGCGATATATAGCGGGAATGGCTAAAGCTACGGCGATAAAACTTGGAGAGCTTAATATCTACTTGCCGAGGAGTCTGTAAGTGCAAAAAAAAAATTTTTCGTCGGGGCCGCGTTGTGCCCGATTTTCCTGTAGACGGTCACAAATGTAGCAGTATACGAAGAATGGGCTCGTCAGCGACGGCACCCGCGGAGGAGTTGTGGATTATATACTTGAGGCTGAGGAGCTCGTAACTTGAACGAGACAAGCTCCCAATGCCCGTTCTTTTTATTTAGTTAGTCCATTAGCAGTACTCTTTAGGATCCACCCTTAGTTGGAGCTCTACAAACACCAAGAAAAAAGTTAGTTATCCCTAGCAACCAAAATCCAATTATTGTGAATATTTGCGTGGGAGTTGTCCCAGCACCCTTAACTACAAGGCAAATGAATCTTGGAATAAGCAGAAAGTACTGAAAGAAGCACTCAACTTGTGCAACAACTTAACAGATGACGAAGTTATTCACATTATATAGTCCAGAAACACTCTTTATAAGGTTGATTACACCTTACCAGATTAATCAATACCTTTCGGATTTATTATTTTTAAAACTTGTGACAATATGTTCTTTTTGATGGTGTATATTATAATGCTCAATACATGAGTCAGAGTGTAATATGGTGAAATATTTTACAAGCGGGTTAGTTACTGGGCTTTCACTAACCAGAGGTGAGTGAATATAAAGCTTGACAGTGAAATATCCTGCCATTTCACTCTTACAACTGTAATAAGTGGTTTAATTTATGCTAGTGTGGGGCTGGAGAGGAGGAGATAGAGGAGATGGAGGAGGAGATGGATCAGAACATTAATATCTACTAACTGTTTGTCATTGTGTGTGTGCTATGTGACTGTGTCATTGTGGGTGTGTCAGTGTCACTGTCCATGTCACTTACATGTTGTGTTGCGTTCCATGTGTCATTGTGTTGGCCGCGCTTTATAAATTTGGGGCATGCGTTATTTAGAGTGTTGGCAGTGTCATGTGGAAATTGTGGTGTGTTGTAGTGCCGTGTGCAAAGGCCTAGGCAAGGCAAGAAAAGCATATGGGGCAATACTAACAGCACTACTTATTCCAAGACCACCCAAATCCACAGGCAGAATAGCTTGAGTCCAAGAGGGATCTTCACTATAAATATGGATGTTGACAACACTGCTCACAATGGACCTCAATACATTGTCATAGTGCTGTAGGGTGGAGGACATAAAACAAGGAGATGTATGAAGCAGATATTGGAGTTTGGGAATGGTTAGTGAGTTATGTAGTACTACAAGAGAGTCATGAGATGTCAGATACTTCAACCTCTCACCCACTCTCTCCAAAGCATCAATTTTCTGTACTATGGCAGTAGATATAGAGTTGACATCACCCAAAGGGGGACCCTAAAAAGGTGGCACTGGAAAGGGAAACAACTTTTGCTCCTGGAAGACAAGTTAAAATGGATCCTAATGTAGTATGGTTGCTGGTGACCATTTCTGAATTTCCATTATTTAAAACAAGCCCTTCTCAAATACTCAGTTGTCGGACCTCAATTATCGTCCACGCCCTTCAATTATCGACCACCCACGGAGCTGGTATACTAAGGTTATTAGCCATTTGGCAATAATCGCTCATACCTCGTTTCAAATAAGAATCACTCTAAGACAGCACCACTGTTATCTACGTATATGTAACCCTTTACCACACCATTTCAATACATTCCAATGTCATACTTTTTGTAGTTAACTTTTTTAAAGCTATACATGCAAACATAACTAATGTTTGAATATTACATTAAATTCACAATGTTAATAATGTGAATTTAATGTATTAATCAGTGATTATGACGTAGAACTTGACGGTTGTGATAATGATGATGATATGGTATAAAATGTATATCCAACATTATTCCCTACACTAAATGACTGTTCATTATGATAGTAAATTGCTGTTTCATTTTATAGTCATTATTATACAAAGTTCGTTGTGCTAGCTAGAAAGTAGTAAATAACCACTACTTTATTACTGCTTTTACCTTTAGAGCTTCTCCCTATACCAGGGAATTGTTGAGGCAAGCTAAAATCAAAATGGCATAGCCTTCTGGCTCTTTTAGGCTTAGGAGGACCGCAATCACTCATGTCAACCTCTACAATAACCGTAAATCTACTCTTGCATTTGTGATACTGACGATCATTTCCCACTTCGCATAGAGACACCCTTTACCTTTTGCCGGTTAAAGTAACTTTCCGGGACAAAATAGTACTCTCTTCCGGGATCAGGGACAAAGTTAACAAATCTGGGACGGTCCGGACATTTCGGACGGTTTGAGCCTATGCATTAGGGCATAAATTGTGACTGTTGCCTATAAAACTGTTCTCTCTTTTGGTTCCCTAATTTCTTCATGTGTAATATGATTCAAAATATACACATCTGTAAGTACATGATATCATAGATTGAGCTTAGCTCTCTTACTTAAACACCGAGTCCTGGTTATCACAACAGAACTAGAGGTAGAGATATGGAAAACAAAGAAGCTGTGGGATCCAGCTGGAGATGGATGCAGCAGAAATCCTACTTGGGATGAAGGTACTTGAGACAGAGACTGTAGTGAGCCTACTTTGAGATGTAGGTTTTAGAGGTACTACATTGATTCCTTACAGCTGAACTCTATCCACTTCATATAAATCACTCCAATCATAAATCGTTACATGAAGGAATTGTTAAGAGCTCTATCTTATGGTATAATTAACTTTTGTTGTAAGAGGTACCAGAACAAAGATATGACCAGAAATACCAAAAACCAAGAACTTTTAATTAAGTAAGTAATAATTAGTAAGTATAAATTACACATTGTAGCGATTTTCACCATGATGTTCCCCCAGGAGGATTCCTTAAGACATTTTTGCTGTTATAGAGGACATTATAAAGGTTGAGTTTGTTTTTGTTGCAATTTGTTCTAGGTTATCATAATGACTGTACTTAATAAAATTCCCCTTGAAAATGCTAGAGATAGCTAACCTGACAATAGTATTTTACCTATAAATTTATTGGAAGAAACAATGAACTAAGACGGGACAAATTCGCTGCATTTTATTTTTGTTGGTTTTATTTAACCTGGTAAGTAAGTTTAAGGATTGTTTTATTGCTTTGTTTGCGATGAAATCTGGGGTCTGAGGACGGCATCCCAAGGCCAGGTGCAGCCTACTGGTAAAATTAATTAGAAAACTTTAGCCCCAAGACCGGTCATAATTAAATAATTTCAAGCACATTTAATAAGGTATTGCGCTACATGCATTGATACAGTGCTAAATGAAATTTCACGATTGATGAGCTGATAATTTGTGAAATTCAACAACTTACAATGACTAATGCATACACAGAGACAGTGACATACTGCTAGCTAGCAGTTTATGTAGTATTTGTTTGTATAAAATGTATAACTCCTATTATAGTTAGTTTATTAATTGAACACATGCTTTAGAGTAAGCTAATTGCTTATTGTGTCTAAGCTGAAATTCGTTGCCACTCAGATTCCTTATATAACAGGGAAAATCACATTACTTCAAAATTATCTATGTATGAAATCTTGAGTATTATAATTATTTCTCAACTCACTTCTGTTTTTATTATCCTTAGTTAGATATTTGTAGTTTCTCATACAAGACTCAATAATAAAAATATTATGTAGAAATGTAAAACCTGATTTTTGTTTTGTTTTGTTTTTTCCATTGCAATAAATCTCTGGTAGGGTCTTTCATCAACATAGTCACCATACCTGTAACCAGTGGGGTTTGGGGGATTCAGTCTACCCTCTATTTCAGCGGTCAGAAGTAAATAATTTAGCCCCACCCCACATATACCTTTTGGACTAATATCGTCATCTGTCGGGCTGCCAGAGAATAGTGGTATTCTTGTATACTTCTGAGGAATTCTCAGAGGTAGACTGGAAGCTTCAATGCTCTAAAATAGCTGACATTAGGCAAACTTTAAAGTCTTCTCTTTCAGGTTCTTATCTCTATGAAAGCACTGTAAACAGAATAACCTAGGAAATCACTATTTTGAACTACAAGGCGGACTTACTACAGTCTACCTTAAGTTACTACATTAACAAGCAACCTAGTAATCGTCCTCGTTTCATGCAACTTTGATTTAATCGCTTGTCAATTACTATTAGTTCACACGACTAAATTACTTCCAGGTTTCTTACCAAGTCCATTCCCATTTATGGCGCTTGAGGTGGCGCCAACTCAACTTGTGAATAATAGTGTATAGCATTTCAACACAAACAGCGAGTGAACAATTGATTTTAAGAAATACAAACGCGTTATTTTTTAAATAACTTAGCTTTTTTTTAACTGCTTGAGGGGAATAGTAAACAGCCACTTAGTGGGTAGCGTTTAAAATTACAGAAAAAAATAATAACTAATGGTTTGGTTCTTTACAACTGGAAACTCTCATAGAAGCCATTAAAAAGTGTTTTTGAGGTAAATATTATTTATATCTGAGAATTTAATATCACAATACATAAAAATGGTGTTTTATCAGTGCTTATTTCACTATAATAATGATTTATGTTTTATGTCATAGGATGTTGCCAATAGTTGTTTTACTGATATTTCATACTGTGACACTTGGTAAGTTTATTAAAATAGATATTTCTCCATTATTATTATGGTACCAGTAATAGTATTGTCCCAAAGGAAATACCTCATACATTAATCCATAATATCAAGAATATTGCTAATTGCTAATTTAGACAACTGACATTTTCAAGAGCGGATCTAGCGCCAGGGATAGGGAGGGGCCCTACTATATTTAAGTCGAAACTCAGGAAATTTTTAATTAGGAATGATTGATTGTATAAGGTTTATTTGAGTGAAAAGTGTATGTTAACATACAGTCTACCTATACACTGCATATCCAGTATTATAGTATGTCCAAGTTGAGTTGGCACTACCGCAAGCGCGGTAATTGAGGAATGCATTTAGTACTTTACCGGAAGCAATTTAGTCATGTGAATCCAAGTCAATTAAGCGCGCAAACGTCAACGTTGCACGTGAAAAAGGGGCGGTAGCGCAGGTGCGCATTAATACTGTAACTATTGAAAGAAAGAAATTTAGTGAAGTTTATGGAGTTTTTCGGGCGCTGTACAGCTCATCTCGTCTGTTTTCAATGATATTTATGTTTCTTATGCGCAGATAATGTACAGCAGATGGAAAACGCAAACTGGTGGGAGTTCTTCTAAAGAGACAGGATTAAAATCAGTGGATTCTACCTACTGTGTCCCAACAAATATTCTGATGTTCACAGGATTCAGCAGACAGCACTGTAAACTTGTAGCTAAAGTTACTAGACTTTCATGTTAAATAAAATTATCAATTCTCTTTCATTTATTTATAATAAGGTATATGAAAATTGATGAAATGATAGAATTTAAGTAGTACACATTCAAAAAATAGTTGTGATCCGAGTTGAAGGTGGAGTTCTTCCTGAGTTGGTCCTAATTCTTACAATAAACGGCATCTATAATAGTGAAGAAAAGGAATTGGCATAAACACGGCTTTGACAAGCACACAATTTAACGGCAAACAGCTTAAGTGTGGCTGTATTACAAGTTGCTAGCTAAATGATAGCTATATCACTGAAATATATTGGCTATATGGCATTTGTTTGAACAGGTAGACAAATAATCTTACCAACATCCTATCAGGTGGTCCTGTACCCTCCCCAACAACAGAACACTCCGTCTATCCTGTTTCCACACTCGCAACCTAAGCTAATCGTGATATAAAGCTAGAAACACAGCAATCTGAGAAGAAGACGCTCATTGTTTACAAAATTCTTAATTAAGACAGTCCGCGTGATAAATTGAGCCATACCGCGTGACTAAAAGCGGGCGCGTTTTGAGCGGGAAACCTGTGGTTTTTTCTACTCCCATAGACTTTTGTATTGAGTTTTGGAATAGCACTTTTTCTCCGGTTTTGGAGTTTACTGAGGGAATATTTTTAACCGCTTCGGCGCGAGCTTTCCAATGGTGCAAACCCCGGATGCGTAGCTGCTTCCGTTCTAAAGTTATTCAAGTTTTTCTTGCGGCCAACTCAACTTGGACATACTATAGTACATTCATTCTTATAATTTTTCAAAAAGCAGCTTAGTTGTAATATACGATTCAACTGTTCTAACGTATATAGGGAATGCGGTAGTTTGGATACTCCATGTAGGTTTGATAGGCCCCAAATCGTGGTTATAGTACTCCCACGAGTTGATTTACCGTTTGATTTGGGAAATGCTAAAAACATTGTCTGCATGGAGGAAGCTTCAATAAGCTGAAGTGAGGAAAATACTTCAATCCTCTTATTCAGGTACCAGTTTGCAAGTAATTTGCTGTTCAGTAAATTATTGAGCATATCAAGACAAATTGAACTGAAATAAAATGGATACAAAAAAATTAAAAATTTACTAAAATATCCTCCACAAACAATAATTGTGGAAGCTCCTGACTTGGAACCAGAATTTTTGGCTGAAGTAGAATCAGGGATGGTGGCTGACATTAAATCAGGTAATAATGTGGTGTAGTACCAATTATGGCAAACGATGATGCTAGCATGTTTCTAGTTCTCTCTTGAGACTATAATATTGATGAAGCAGAACTTTCGGGTGTAGATGCACATGAGTTGTCGGCACAACTAATCTCACCAGTACCGACTTACTGGCCGTTCTGGAGGGAATAGAGGGAAGTTCTGGAGGGAACAGAGGGAAGAGGCACAGCCAATCCTAGGACCTGTATGATGGCTCTGGAACAATAGTCCTTTACCCCTAGGGTGGAAAACAAGACTAATTAGATAGTTAATTCATAAAATTTTGCTACCTTGGGAAGAAAATGAACATTAGTGTGAGAAAGTGGTTAGTCGGTAAAACATATTTCACCTATATCCCAAAATAGGAGAAATATAATAGGGAATGAGGGTGATGATGGTATGCATACAAGAGGGAAACTAGTTCACCAGCATTTAAACTACTGATAGCACTGAACAAAAAATATGCATATGTACATAAAATAACAATAGTAATAATAATAGTAATGACTCCAAAAGCACCCCAAGCAAAATAAATAAATAAATTAATTAATTAATTTAATTATAATAATAACAAAACAAGGTAAGACGGCATATCACTACCAACTGGTACTATTTAATAAATGTGAATTTTATTGGTGAGCGGGCATAACTCCACTCACTACGGGGCTATAAGGTGAAGGACCAGCCAACCCGACCGTGTCCAGGCCAAGGAGGAGAGCACGACCAGTTGACGCCTGTATCCAGCTGATAACCGAAGCCCAAGCTGACCCGAGGTTCAGTGAGGTGGAGTTAATGGGTGGCTAGCTTGGACGACGCACTCTCTAGTTACCAGCAAGATGGGAGCTGCTAGGAAGGAGCAACTCGTGAAGAAATTTGTTATTGGCAAAGACTCCAGTTACAAATATTACTTTTTAGAACAGGGCAAAGAGTTAACAGATATTGTCTGTTTATATAGAGAGTGAGATGTGCTAGCTAATGGATAGAGACTGATGGAATGTATGCATTATTGTAACTATGAATGAAACATTAAAAGGTTACTATGGAAATGTTTGTTGTTTCTGGGTGCCGGACTTGCTGTCTCCAGTTATAAAGGTAAGGGGGAGGGGCTGCCTGCAGCAGAGGTTCCAACACAGCCGTTGTTCAGGGAGCTACCTGAACAATAGGCACAATATGTATTAACTTATAATTGTCCACAACTCACACCAAATAACTTATGATCTTGAACTGATGGAGGTGGGTGAGGAGTGTATCTTGGGCTTCTTGTGGAAGATGTGATATATAGTCTATCTGCCATTGCCACCCATATTGAGCTTCCTCACGAAATGGAAACAATTTTTTCCCAAGTTTCATCTGGCAACATTGGCCTGGAACATTCCGAAGGCCTGAGGATCCACAACTCAACACATTGTTGGAGCCGGAGGTTTTGAGTAAAAGGAATGCAAAACACAAGGGCATACAGTATTATTTTATGCAATCCACATACATCTTGGGAGTTGCTTCTTGTCCATGATAATCACAAAAATAACCACATAAAGTTTTTAATCTATACTAGATATCTTCATTACAGTATTTTTTACAGGATGAGCTTTGTAACTTAGCTAGTGATGTCTGCTGTAACACAAACAGTGTTAGTTCAGCAAGGGCTCCCCACACCTCAAGCTGATATTTTAGCAGCTGTTATGACCAATTTTGGCTGTTAAAACAAGAAAATGTTTTATTGTTCTATTTCTTATGTTGCAAAATTAGGGAAGTATGATAAACTAGTTGTATTATTTTTGGAGTGAAGAATACAAACCTTTAGCGTGTGCTCCGTGTACTTGTATCACTGTTTTTTCAGTGAAGTGGAACTATCTCTCTTTACTGTTTCTCAATTAGTATATTATGTGTATACTACAGAACTGACATCACTTTATGTTAAACTTGTAATAGATACTATGTGGTGTTGAATTAAAATTATTGTTCCAATAATCGATTTTAGGTTCTACACAAAGAAGTATACCACAATTAATTAATGTGACATCTACCTCAACTTCCATTACATTTAGTTGGACCCACTTTACAAATACATCAAACGTATTATATGAAGTTTCCTATTCATTCTTCATATCCGAATGTGGAAAAATATCCATGAGGGGTGAAACTTTTCCAATACTAATTTCGTTGCAAACTATTACTCTAACATCATTAAAACCCAATTCTCAACATGTTATACGTATACGTGCCATTTACATTGATGGATTTGTTATTACCACACAGTTTGAAAAGAACACAACAGCTTCAGGTAATAATGTTGAAGGATGCTTAACTGTAAGGATAACTTATATTAATGACAATAATATATAATTAGTTTAAAGTAATAAAAACCTATTTCATTGTCTCAGCTCCAACATCTTTAATTTAAAAAAATATTCTGAATTGTATAATAATTCACAATTTAGTAGCTTGCCAATTCTATTTCAAGGTGGTGTTAGTTCATGTTAGGTAAGGCTAATTGTTATATTAGGCAGTGTCAACTCTAGCTTGTTGCTATGATATTCTAGGTTAGCAACAATGTGTCCAGTGTTTCTGTACTTGGTCAGATACTGATGAACAACCTTTTTCCAGCCATCCTTGACTTGTCAATTAAAAAATAGCATCACTTTTCACTTGCTTATTCAGTCCTGGTCTCCTTACTATTAAATTCGTGTAGCACAGCAATCTATATAATATTAATGCTTGTGTGTCAGTAATGACGACGATCCTGACCATGTATGTTCATGAATAACAGATGCGGTCAGCAGAGTTGGTAAAGTATTGTACTATCTGACTTTCTCATTAAAGCATTGCTGATCCTTTGCCTTCTGTTGTTGGGGGTGGGAAGGAGGAAGGGTAAAAACTAGGGACAGAGCCTTGGGACATGGTAGTACGAAATCAGTTTGAGCCACCTGATTTCAGGCCGCAGTCTTTTAAACAATAGTTAGGCACTATTCCTAATGAGTACAGTGCTTCCAGCTTAATGAGCAAACTTTTTGAAACACTATGATATGATCAATTTTATCTCACAAAACTGTAGTTACTAATTTCTTGTCACTTAAAATATAGGTTAATACAAACACAGCACCACAAGGTTCCTCAGACAATTCAGTATATTAAGTCTAGTTCAGCCCTCATCATTATGCAAGAGATAAAAATATGTGTCATTATTTCACAAGTTATTCTTAATGAATATGCTTGCTAAAAGCACTCACATAATAATCAAGTATGCTGGTATTAATAGTGAGTGTAAAGTGACTCTCATATGGATTTTTTATTGTCATTTAGCTCCCACTTCAGCTCCTTTATTACAAGTGGTTTCAGTTATGCCATTAAGCATTACTGTTAATTGGACTGAGATCCCCTGTTCTGAAAGAAATGGAAAAATTGGATACAATTTGACACTATGCCTATCTGTTTTTCCGAGAGCTGGTTGTGTTCACTATATAACTAATAATACTACTTTAATAATTACTGAACTAATTCCAAGAACAAGATATACGATCAGCATCAGAGGTTTCACATTAGTAAATAATAGAACATTGGATGGAATATCATCACGAATTGAAACACAAACTGCAGTCATTGATGGTTAGATATTATTCAGTTCTTACTGTAGTAAGTTTAATTAATATCCTTATATATTTGTTCTAGAGCTTGGTTTTGTGCTAAAAGGCACATTCTACCCACCCAATTCTTCTATTAATTACACTAATATAGGAAGAGATAATGAAGCTTTGCGATGTGTGAGTCCAGTTTTAGCATGTTGTAGAAGTCCAAAATCACTATGGTTGTTTCCAAATGGAACTTTTCTTAAAAGAAACATTGGGAATAAAAATGTGTATAGGACAAGAAACGATAGCTCTGTTGATCTTCATCGCACTATTGATGCATATATGCCTACTGGTTTGTATACATGCATAATTTTAAAAACAACTAACCAAACAACTCGTTTACACATTTATTTGCAGTTACCAGGTATGAGATACCTAAAGTAAAAAACATTAAATATTTAGTCACCATTATAACAAAAGTTAATAGCTAGGACATAAAACTTGTTGCACAATGAATTGGACTGAAATATTTATTTTTATAGTATGTTTTTGGTAGTACAAGTTACCTTACACAGCTGAAATTTTATGAGTTATCTTCTATATAATAATACACTTGAAATAATACCAATTGTTCCCAGTTCTAACAGCCAATACTTAACCTAACATTATAACATTTTTGCCAAGTCCCCTTCAGGGGTGAAGTGAAAATGTTGTGCAAAGTTTTAATTAACATAGTAATGGCTGTTAAACTGAGAAAAATTGAGACTATGATTATTTCAGCCAAGAATGACTGACTGCATCAATAATAAACTTATTCGTCAGTAGCAACGACTTTTTATGCAATAATTCATGAGCTGAGCCTCTTCTAGTAAAGTGTAACTTCAAGTCAATGGGTATAGACAATCACATTCTGTAAATAGTGATTAGAAATGATGACAAGCAAGTGGAACCAGTGAGTAGCAGACAAAAAAAGCAATAGCTTTACACAAGCCAGGTTAGAGAGCCTAAACAGGAGAGACAGACAAAAATAGATGGGAATCCAAGAAAAAGCTGAACAGATGGAGAGTTTAGAGTTAAATGAATCAATGAAAAAAGAGAGCAGGAAAAGAGATACTGATGTCAATATTCAAGTAGTTAATAATAATAGGAATAGATAAAAAGGCCTAATGCTACTGCATTCATGATTAACTTTCATTAGTTAATACATTAAGCACCCACTATGTGGTGAGGCACATGCTAGTTATTATAAGATTATAATTATATTTTTAGTTATAATAGTTTTCTGTCTAATTTTTAAAGCTACTCTTGCAACTCCTGCTTCCACTACAACTCCTGCTTCCACTACAATTCCAACATCAACTATAACTTGTAAGTTTCCAGTAAAACATTGCAATATCCTTCACGTTCTTCTGTCTGTCTGTTTGCCTGTCAGTATATAGTCTGTCACTATAATATATACAATACATATATATGTATATATACAATATATTTATTTATTCTACCCTAGATATCTTCACAATGATATTTTTAGGTACATGACAGTGGGCCAGGCCCACATGAAGAAGCAAGCCTGAGCAATGTTATTTTAACTTTAGTGTTTAATTAGTGTATGGTGTGTGAGTTTTGTGTCAGAACTGTTGATTGTTTGGTCACTTTGGAGTCATGTTGTGTGTGCGTATGTTGCTATGATTTGTCGCTGTCTAGAGCCAGAAGTCTATATCGTTTTGTGTGACCTCGTGTGGTTAGAAGTATTTAAGCCTTGGCCTCATGAGGTGACCTTCTGTCTGACCTTTAATTATACGTATCTCATAACTCTACACGTAGCGTTGCTAGGCTGATTCTGGTGGCAGGGATTCTGAGAGGGTTTCATACGTGTTTTTTTTTTGCGAATGACATACACTGTTGCTCCAGTATCTACTTCTATTTGAAATGTGTTACCATTTAAGTCTATGTTCAATAGCACCAGTACAAATTTATTGACTCAATATACATTTCATATTCTGTATTCCCAACATTTTCACTTCACTCAAGTGCTCCCAAGTGATGCGCTACTTATGATGACAATTTATGAAATTGCAAACAACTAAAGTTACTATAACTGCTACTACTGCTACTAGACTCAAACTGGATACGACCAGAACAATTCTGGCTACTTCTACAGTGTTTCTCCCAGAAGAAGCTAGTAGATCAGTAATTTTGACCACATTCTCTCATTTATGCAATAGAATAACACATGATATGTCCATAGTTATGACTTTAAATAGCAATTATTAGGCTAGCTGTGCAATATCAGGCCAAGGAAACATTCTATGGGGTAAACTGAGTTTTTTGTCAAGTGTAGCTTTTTTCAAGGCTATGAGTAGTGTGGCACAGTACTACTCTAACATGCTCGGGGTAACCACTGTACCACGACGAGTGTTAGCAATATGTCCGGTTTTCCCACAGTTGTCACACTGGATCTCAGGGGTCACCAGTATCTGTAACTGTGGCTAACCTTGTAATGGAGGACATTGAGGACAAAGGCATTTCTACTTATCCCTCCCCACCACCATTTTGGAAGAGGTTTGTGGATGATATTATTACAGCCTTACCAAAAGTTTCAGTGCAACCATTTTTAAACCATCGAAATTCTATAGAGAGGACCATCAACTTCACCGTTGAGTTGGAATCCAATGGAGAACTCTCTTATCTGTATACAACAGTGAAGCATAATTCCAATGGAAGATTATCTACTACCGTTTTTCGTAAGAGGATGCACACAGATAAATACTGGTCTTTTGCATCTCACCATCCCATAGCTCATAAAATAGCTGTCATCAAGACTCTTTTTTGTCGAGCCAACTCCATCTGTGGCTCTGATTAGGACAGAAATATAGAAAGTGCACATATCTGATCTGCTTTGAAGATGAACGGCTACCCTTCACGTGTCATCTCAAATGCCATGCGAGCGAGACCAGCATCTAGTAGCAAGGTGATGATGAAACCCAAGGCAACAGTAGTCTTACCTTACATAAAGAATGTGTCAGAATGAATAAAGAGAATTCTGTTACCATTGGATATAAGAACTTGCTTCAAGTCACATACTACCCTCAGGCAGCTTCTAGTTCATCCAAAAGATCCCATTCCAGTTGAGTCGCAAACAGGAGTGATATACCAGGTATCATGTGGAACTTGTCACATCTCTTATATTGGGCAAACTGGATGAACAATAACACATAGACTAAAAGAACATAAGCAAGCTCTAACTTCACCTTATCATTTTTCAGCTGTTGCAGAACATGCAATGAAAGAGAGTCATGTTATTGATTGGAAGAGTGGTAAAGTGATTGACATCTGCCATCAATTATACCCTCGTTGTTATTTGGAGTCATGGTACATTAAAACTAAAGGGAGCAAAATCAACAGAGATGAAGGATTGTTGCCTCAAGTTTATGGTAGCCTAGTGAAACATATAAACAAAAAAAAAAAAGCTAACCCTCAGGACTCATGATTACCAACAAAGTGCTTTAACAAGTACCACCCTTAGGCTTTCACCTGTCATAGTAACTATTTATTTTTTATTTTTGAATCATTACCACTGATGAAGGCTACAGTCCGTAGCTGAAACGTTAGGTGTTCTAACTTTTTTGTGTTTTTTGGTCAGTGATTCTCTCTAAATATATTAATATGTCTACAATACCTGATCACATAGGATTTTACAGATTCAGTAACTTTAAGCTTTCCATTACAGTGATAAATACAATAATCTGGCAGGTCCCAGTTAACCGATCTTCTATCAGCAAAACTGAAGTAGTCTTATCGGATGAACCTTGGAGCCATGGCTTGCGGCTCTTCCACTGGAGTAACTTGAGGATTGTTATCTTCCACAGGGTGTTGATTCTGTACCCGCTGGTCATGATAAGTTTCTTTAGCTTCTTGATTCCCAGATTATGTAGCTATAGATTTCAGGTTGTAGTGTTTCAAAATTAGTGAAATGATTTCAAACGAATGTTTTCTGGTTTAGTTGGTTGGGTGCCACAATATTTTTAATCATCCGATATGCCATCCTTCACCCGTCAACAGCATGGCCCACTTTTTTTGGAGTTAGTTGCAAAGCACTGCTTCATTTTGTCAACATTTGATTGCCATTCTTCATAGTTGGCTTCTAATTCGCTTAAATGGCCATGTGCTGCCATCAGTGTTACTTCTTCAGCGTTGGCGTCGAATTCACTTTTATGACCATGTACCACAGCCATCTGTTTGAATTCTCTCCTTTCTTAGATTAATCCTTGTCTCCACTGTAATATTTTAATCCAGCCATTATTTAAAACAACAAAACTGGCCTACCATAAGCTGACTGATAGCACAGGTAACCTGTGCTATAAGTGATTAATACATAACATGGATACCCACGCTTATACATATTATTTACATATACATACATGCATATATATACATATGTTTTATGCAAGATGAAAGCAATATTTCAGTACTTTTATTAGTATCAATACTTCTTATTTCATACAAAATAAATAGTTCTATCAATAATTGACTTAATATCATGCAAAAGAGGAATATCTCAATAACCAAGTGATATAATATATAGTAAAGTGACATTTTATTCATTTCAGTTTTGAAAATTAGATATGTTCATTATTATAATAATAAGTGATCACTGATCACTATTATTTTTTCATTATCGTATTTTTCTCTTCCTAGACAAACCCGCAAGTGATAAAGAAGCCATGACACCTAGTAAGTAGTGTGTTTTGTGTTTTATTTCCTCATTATATGGAATGCTACTATCTACTAATAATTGAACACTCAAAATGACCTGAAGATGTCTATAACATAAGCTATGGGGAATGATAATGTTGCATGAAGAATAATAAATACAAAAAAGGTCATGCTCAATCATATTAGGGAAGACAGCACTGACTGATAAGGTGCAGCAAAAATACACAAAGTTTATTATAAAACTAATAATGACCAACACAATCCAAAATAATTATTGTCATATAAATTCATTATACTATGCATCTTGCTTCGAACACAGACACTTTGCCTTCCAGTAAGAGAGTGATGCATAATATATCCTACTCAAATTTTCTACACCTGATTGTGTTCCTACATTAGCAGACCACATTCATGTTTTATAAATATGACAGACACCCTGCATAATCAAACAATGCAATTATTATACATCGTGATCCCTCATATTATATTGCTTTCCTAACAAATTATATATAATTTTTATATTCTTCACTTAATCTTCTGTAACTTATGCATTGAGTGTTAATTAAATGGTTCTTTCTTAATAACTGATTATAGCCTTTATAATTTGAAAATGTTGCATTCATTATCTATCACTACAGGTATTCGAGGCAACAGTCAGAAACTGTCTTCATTACATTTGCTAACAGTATCTGGGTATTTGATTATTTCTTTATAACAATCTGAGTACATAATAATAGAATTTAATATCAAAGTTGTATACAAACTATATATAATCAATTAAAATAGCCAGGGATCCTGCAAAGTTAAATTAATGGCTGTACTTTGTGTCATTACGATAGTTGTCTAAAACCACTTAAATATTTGTTTAAGCAATTGCACATCTGTAAAAAACTACTGGCTGGCTACTAAACAATTATGTCTTTGAGCTACATCTAACTGGGCCACTGTTTAAATAAATCAACTACCAGGGAGGGTGAAATACAATGAATGTCATTAGGTACATAAGTCAGACTCCATCACCTTTTTACTTTATTGATCACATTATTTTTGTTGTTTTGCTCTTTTTTTCATTGAGAATACTGGTCCCAAGCATCCAACAATGCCCTTTCATGCTACAAAGTTACTTTATTATGTAGTTTCATTCATATTTATCCAGTCTAGTTTCCTATGCTTACACTGTTGCAACTAATTAGTTGAAGGATAGGGATGTAGTACTTATCAATTTTCTGTTCATGCCCTAAAATCAGGGAATATCTGTATTCTACGGTGATTATACATGTTGTGAGTTATGTCTGTGATTCCAGATAACAGTTGAACTCTTAACATTAACTATCTGATGAACTCGAACTGAATGTATATATCTGTATCTGTCTCTGTCATCCCTTACCTGTATCATTCGTAATCAAGTTTCGTTCTAATGCGTCCCTTTACCTATCAATCCTGTATCACCGTGTAATGATATTCATTGCGGTCTTGTAACCAAACATGACCGCAATGTGTCAGAGTGTATAAATGTATGTATGTATGTAAGATAAAGTGTAGTTCTCCTCTGTCTAGCCTGGGACACGATACCCTCTCAGGACGTGCGCGCTTTTTGGCTCCACTATCTCAAGGCTGTTAGCTATCTAGGCCAACGGCTGCGCGGTGGTGTTTGAGTCTCGTCTGACAAGTGGGAGCCTGGTCCTTCGCGCATGCGACCTCTGTGGTTTGGGGAGCACACCCTCAACAGGTTAAACAATAGGAAAGGTGTACCAGGCATCTAGTGTATTCTATTCTTGAGAAATGTGAATACACAGATGGATCCTGATCTATGATTATTACAATGATGATAATAAAGTACACACAATAGCCAAGTTCATTATTTATTAAATGAAGGTAGCTATTATAACTGTCTTCTTCTTTTGTATGAAAGTATGCAGCTGAAATTAATTTCATGGTTCCATATTATTGAGTGCACAGAATATATTCATCATTTTCATATTCACTTGTAATGTGAAAGTCCAATGAACTACTGAAGAATACATACTGATAATTCATTGTCACCCAGCCTCCATGCCCTTAACAGAGTAATTTTCTCTTTGAGTGATATTATTACTATGAGTATCATCAACAAGTAAATATTTGTTGTGAAACAGTAATGATGTCCTGTCCCAACAAGCTACACTATTACATTAGCTATAATCATGAAGAGTTAGATTCATTTTTGCTGTTATTTACTCAGAATAATTATTCATTATGGACAAAAAAAAACATTTACATAGTATAAATCATGAAGATTTAGTGATAATCTTCAATCCCAGAGGATCTTCAACAAGGTAAAAATGAAGTGAAGATAAAACAAGTGATGTACTTAGCTTTAGGATATGTACGAGAGTAGATTAAAATGCCAATGGCTAGTGGGTAGTCATTGATAAAGAATGGAGATGTCTTAAATTAGCAGAAGTGAAAAGTAGAAATAAAAAAATTAATAAAAATTAAAATAAAACCAAAAAAACAACAACAAATTAATAAATTAATGAATAAATGAATTAATAAATAAATACATAAACAAACAAACCAACACAAAAACAAATAAATAAAAATAACAAAAATAATGAATGAATAAAAATAAATAAATAAACTAGTGGTGCGTTCGAATAGCGCAAATGCATGGCGAGCGAGCAGACTCTTTTTACAGAAAAATAGGACAGAAATTACATCTAACTGTAGTGCACAAGTGTAACCCTTTCCATTCTCAGTTAGGTTCAGAGAATCTAAAGTCTCTGATCCCAGACTATACTAACAGAATTACCTGAATAAACTTCGAAAGCAGTGGCAAAGAAGCGCAGCTTGACAAAGACTTCACAATTGTTTCAAGAAGAGAGTAGCTGTAAACTTTTTGGTTGAAACAAAGTTGGTAAGGCAGTGCAGCAGGATTCTCCGTGCTCGTTAATTGAAAAATACTGGAACTGTGAACGCTTTACCTAACTTTCGTAATTAGAAGCGCGGGCGAAAACGGAAGTCTCACGTACCCCATAAACAGATAAACTAGTAATGTGCTTGAGCACAAATGGCGAGCGAGATTAAAGACTATAATATTTTTATATGAATGATTTTGACTTCTAACACTGAAGCTACTGAAAATAAGGTCCAGTTTGTTTATTTAGCATACAGGGTAAAGGGATTTCAGTGCCATAGTAACAAACTCTCTGCAACTGCTTGAATTGAAGGAAAAAAACAACAACAAAACAATACACGTTATTTAAAAGTTTTCTTTGTGATATTCTTTAGCTAAGTAGTGGTTGTAACACACAATGCTTTGACACAACTGGACATGCACCTACACAGACTTACCTTCGCAGTAGTCTAGTGGACAATGTATTTTCAAGTAAATACTGTTGTGCACGGCTTATAACCATGACAAAGAGCGCATTGACTTACCACCGCCACTAACTCGAATAGAAATGGAAGTCCCTTAAGTTTTCAAGTTTTAACTGCACCCGCAAAAGAATTTAAAACGGTAAACAATTCAATTTCTAGTATGATACGGGTACTGATCGATAAACCAGAGGATTCTGTTTAGAGCAATTTGGGACGGGGTCGACCACTAACTAACACAAAAACGCGAGGGTCAAAGTACAAAATGACATACGTACGTCCATACATATACACAAACATCCCCGATTTTTTCAATTTTACCCCTGTAAGTGTCTCGCTCGCTACGCTCGCTCGCCAATAAACTGTTACACTCAAATAGTCATTGCAGTTCAATGAACAACCACTCTGCTGACTTATTCTTAAATTTGAATACTTTTTGATGTGATATTTTTAGCTTACCAACTTGGAGATATTAATGACTCTTTTACATGCATTATTTATGGAATGTCATCTCTTTGCTTTACATAAAAAAAACATTTGTTGCATTATTTTTCATTATGTTATCAGAAATCAAAGCTAATTAGGTACTTACATTTCACATTTATACCGTTATAGCAAATAATATTATAGGAGGACACAATAAAGGACATTGCGAGTTAAATATTTATTGTCTGTATGCATATCATAGTCTATCACTCCCATAAACTTCATTTAAGTTTAGTACCAGATCAGGTGCATAAACAGGCGGATACATACCTATACTAGTGATGTGCTAGAGCACAAATGGCGAGCGAGCCTAAAGACTACTATACTATTTTTTTATGAATGATTTTGACTTCTAACACTGAAGCAACTGAAAATAAGGTCCAGTTTTTAAATTTCGCATACACCGTAAAGGAATATCAGTGCCTGGGATCAGAGGACTTATTTTCATTAGCTCTTCAGTGTTAGAAGTCAAAATCATTCATATAAAAATAGTATAAATAGTATAGTCTTTGGGCTCGCTCGCAATTTGTGCTCTAGCACATCACTAGTTATTTATCTGTACAGTGCATTCAGCTTAAAGAACAAACAATTGTTTTTTTCTTTATTTAAGCTAGAATACTTTACCATACCTGTGACATATCTCTTCTTTCTAGATTCTACACCAGTTTCCTGAGTACAACAAGAATTGGCCCAACAGAAGTCATAGAAATAGTCACCTTACATAGACTTTCAATACATTAGTGCCATTTTATTTTGACGTCACCAAATCGCTGTCATTCGTCACAAATCGTCAGTTATAAAACTTGCACGTTATGCCCGACTCCCTCTGGGGAATTTCCCCAAACGGCTCGAACCATTGGGTAATCCCCCACTTCATTAATAGCTGGTGTTTATTAATAATTAACACAACCGTTTGTTGATTATGGCTTCTTGAAGTAAATCTATGGAAGAAAATGCTTTCAAAAGGAAAAGAGGAGAGCTTGAGTTGCTGACTGACATCAGCAATATTCCACTGAATGCAACCAGCAAAAGGGCATGCACAGCAAAGACAGGAGAAAAGATAGAGAATATCCTGAATGTGAAGGCCATCAGGGGAAGGCATGCATCAGCTCCACCACCAGAGTGTCCACCACCAGAGTGTCCACCACCAGAGTGTCCACCATCTCGACCTAGTAGGAAGAAGTCTAAGTGTACAACTTACAATGAACAAATGACATTATGCCATATAATTAAACATAGTCCACACATAATTACAGAAGGCATGCATACACTTCAAACACGCACAGAAAGAAACACGAGTTTTGTTACTGAAAAGGCTGTGGCACTTCAGATGTTTGGTGCCTGCATTTCCACTGAAATGGGGATTCTGGAAGCTTGCAAACTAGCAGGTCTTGCAACCGGCTTCAGTAATCAGAGCATTTGCAAATGGGCCCAGGAGATCTATGCGGATTTCTTTGGGATCCTGTCATCCTTGGAGGACTTGACAGACAAGAGGCTGGATGACGAGCTGGAGTCTGGAAGAGGGAAGCATCCCAAATGGCTTTCCCTAATACAGGATGAGAACTTCAGATGCGACCTCAGAAATCTTGTAGTAGAGAAGGGATACGTGAAGGTGCGTCCTAACCTTACGCTACAGGATGTAATAACATGGCTCAAGGAGAAATATGAGGTGGATGTTTGCAAAACCACTGTCTGTGCTTGGCTCCATGAGATGGGGTTTTCATTTCAGCAACACACAAAAGGAGTGTACTTTGATGGTCATGAGAGGGATGATGTGGTTGCTAGTAGGAGGAGCTACCTCAACACACTGCAGTCATATGAGAACCGCATGTGGGTGTACACTTCTCCATGTCCGGACTCTGTCATTCATCCAATTTTTCGCGTCTATCATGACGAATCGACCTACTATTCCAATTCAGATCAGTCCTTTCATTGGACAGATGGGACAAAGCAAATCCTAAAACAGAAATCTTTAGGACAGGCGATAATGGTGTCCCACTTCATTGAAGAAGTTGGGGGACTGCTGGAGTGTGATGGGGAGACGACTGCACTTCTTATGGAGCATCAGACCGAGGGATACTTCACCAACGATCATCTCATCTCTCAGGTCTAATTATAACAAACAATGGTGATAATTATTAATAATAATTAATTATAGTAATAGTAATAATAAAAATAATAGTATTAGTAATAATAAAAATACAATAATCGAAACCACATTTTTAGTGAGACCACATTTTAGAAATAAACATGTTTTATGTTTGCACAGACTCACAAGGCGATTTCTGTTTTTGAGAAGAAGTACCCCCAGTGCCAAGTTCTCTTTATTTTCGATCACGCTCCATCTCATATGAAGAGACCTGATGATGCATTGAATGCTGATCGAATGAATGTGAGAGATGGAGGGAAGCAGCCATTTATGCGTGACACAGAGTGGAATGGCATCATCCAGCACATGGTCAATGATGATGGTACGCAGAAGGGTATGAAGACAGTGTTAAAGGAGAGGGGCATTGACACTTCCAAGATGATTGCCGAGACCATGAGGGAACAGCTTCGTCAATTTCCGGCAAGTGACAGTACCTAATTGCGCAAGAAAATTGTTTTTTTATGACTATTTACAATTGAATTTGAAACTAGTAGTATAATATAACTTTATAGTTCATTTCATTGACATTGCAGGACTTTCAGGGTAGCACTACAATATTGGAGGAAGCAGTTCGCAGTCGAGGGCATATCTGTCTTTACTTAACCAAGTTTCATTGCGAACTGAATCCTATTGAAGCATTGTGGTGCCACTCCAAGAAGCATACAAGGGCTCACTGTAATGGAACAATTACCAGACTTCGGAGGATTGTTCCTGAATCACTATCCTTAGTATCGAAGGACACCATTGGACGCTTCTTTTCTAAATGCAGGGACTACGAAAGAGCTTATGAACATGGGCATACATGTGCCACTGTTGATAAAGCTGTGAAGGTGTACAAGTCCCACCGAAGAGTGTCTGAAATTTAGAAGCTGTGATTTCCCTCCAATTTTTATGCTTTTTCTTACGTGCTATTTATACATGCGCCGGACAGTCCGACACACACCAAAATACATGCAGGCACACTTTATAATTTTCAAGCTTTCATTACATGTAATTTAACATGCGTCAGACAGTCTGACTTACACCAAACATGCATACATTTTTATTATATTTTAACCGGCTCTTTTCAGACATTTTTATTTTATTTTAACCGGCTCTTTTCAGAGCCACCACAAAGCAAAAGATTTCATCTGCCTATTAATTGAACCATTCAGTTTTCCCATTTTAACTTTCATTTCATCGATTAAAACTGCAACAAATTTTCTGGAATCTGGTAGGTATTGAAGACTTATTTCATCAAGAAGCTGCTTATTGACCTCATTTTGGAACCCTGTCTTGTTCTGAAAGTAATGTGTGTAGTCTCGTAAAGTTCTGTCCGATGGTAACTTAATGAAACCACTTGACCTAAGAGCATGATAAGATGCACTTGATAGTAGTTTGAGATTCAGACACCATTTTATTATAACAGGATGCCAGCGAACTTGTCTGGGATCAGAGAGGGAAGCAGCCTTCAACTGCTCATCCCAAAAAAGCTTAGGAAAGCTTCCGTCACGGTATGCCTCTTTAACATTGTTCTTGTTGGAATTCATGATTGATATCAAATCAGATTGAAAATCAACATCGAGATGCTCTCCCTCTGTTTGAGTTAACTTCTTTACCCTTTCTTGTAAATGAAGAACGGTTTTCCAGGGGAGTAGGAAGCACCATCTCATTGTGAGGCCATTAAAATCACACCCACAGTGCCACACCCTCTAATTAAAACATAATTAAAATTGGACTTTAAATTTAAATGGGAAAATGTCAACAATCTTACTGCTACCTGAAATATGAAATTGAGTAACAGTAAAATTTAAGTGCTATCATATGAACCAAAAATTTTCAGCCTGTGTTCTGAGTTTCCAATGAATTCAGTTGCAATTGCTTTTAAATTTAATTTGTCTGTAATGTCTTTATGTACATGTATCACCATCAGATTGTTGAGTCGCTGTTGGGTCATAGTGTTTCGGAGATACGTCTTCACTCGCCGCAGTGCACTAAATGACCGTTCCGAGGTTGAATTAGTAGCTGGCATGACGAGGATAAGTTTAACAATGGTACACACTTGTGATAGCAGAAGTTTATGGGCAATAGGTAATGAACTGAAGTACTTCTTTATATCAAAAATGTTGATCACATTATCTTCATCTTGGTTTCCAGCAGCTCGTTGAAATTCAATTCCAAAAGTGAGTAACTGAGCTTGTAGAACTTCTCGCTGAATATCATTTTTGTAAAACTCACAAAGGAAGTCAAGCTCAGATGTCACATCTTTTCTTTGGCATGCCTTTAGAAGCAACTGTTCCAACTTACTGTATACTTCATAGCCTGGTTGTTGAAATCTTTCTTTGATGCTAGTTATCGCAAGGTCAATTGCTTCATAATAAATAATTTGTCTGAAATAATCCTTTGGATCAGCATGAAATTCCCAGTCCGCTTCACCTTCCTCATATCTCCTAGGTCTCTTTCGTTGGCGCGGAAGTTGGGGTTCAAATTGAAAAGACTCAGCACTTTTCAATACTTTCAACCAGAAGAGATCAAAAGCATCTTCGTTTCTGATAGCAAGAAGAGTTTTTACTACCATATCAGCCAATTTTTGCCCTTCTGCTGCAGAGCATTCTTTGTTTTGTAAAGTCTTGCTGAGATTATCAGTATGTCGCAGTACTAGCTCACCAACAAAAATGCCAAAATGAAACTCAAATGTATTCATTTGTGCTGTTACTCCTAGTATGCGAGCCTTACTCTCAGTATCACGAACAACCTCACCAGCTTTTTCCCATGTACTCAACAGCTCCGAATAATTAGTAATAATACTCAACAAAGAGTCTGCACGCACAGTCCAACGAGTTGGGCAAAGAAGTTTGATAGAGACATCACTAGTTCCACATGACATTTCAGTTTCTTGCTGTATTTCTTTCAGTAATGCTTCACGACGAGGTGAAAGCTTGATTAGTTTCGTAATTTCATGTGTTGTTTCAAGAGCTGCTTTCATTACTTTTGATCTTTTGATGGAATCATTTGCAGCAAGGTTTAACGAGTGACTATAGCAGTGAGTGAACACTGCCCGAGCTTCTTCATCCTGTACCCTTTTGGCTACACCGGAACGATGTCCACTCATGGTACTACAGCCATCGTAGCACTGTCCTCGAAGCTTGTGAATTGGAATGTTGAACCAAGCAAAATATCTTTGATAACGGAAAATAATGTTGCAGCATCAATACAGGGAACTGTGTAAAGTCCAACAAAATCCTCATTGACTTCAAACTTATCACTCACACTTCGAAACACAATTGTAACCTGTTCTTTGTTTGTGATGTCAGTTGTTTCATCTATCATGATACAGATGAATAATGACTCTTGCAGTTTTAAACTGAGCTGTCTCATGACATTTGATGCCATGGTTTTGATTAAGTCATTTTGAGTATCAGGGCTTGACTTCCTTTTTAACCATTCCAGAACTTCAAAGTCTGCTTCTCCATGAAGTTTCAAAAGTTGAATAAGATTTCCATCATGATCATCATCATGTCCTCGTAGTGCCAAAGCCTGTCTGGCTAAAAACCTAATTGATGACAAGATCTTCAAAAGAACTCTCCTATTTTTTGCAGTTTCACTTGCGTACTGCCGTGACAAAAGTTGTCCAATATGCTGTGTAGTTGTGGGCAAGTGAACTATCATGTCTACTGCCTCGCGATGGCTAGCACTAAGCTCATAATTCCGGAGTCGTAGAATGGCATCTTTCCAATTTGAATACCCTTTACACACCTAAAATCCAAAAATATTATAAATAGATAACCAAATTAAGTCAAAAAATTCTAAATTTCATTAATTGTCAGTATTGACTTAATTTGGTTATCCATTTATAATATTTTTGGATTTTAGGTGTGTAAAGGGTATTCAAATTGGAAAGATGCGATTCTAAGACTCCGGAATCATGAGCTTAGTGCTAGCCATCTGTGGTACATTGAACGCAGTGATGCTCTATAGCCTTTACAAGAGGAACATTTCTCAGTCTCACACAATATTTCACATGAAGTCGTACGGATGGTGCTAGAGTAAGATTCCCCACCAAATTCTACAGGCATACTATCCACTATAGCAACAACAGTACCACCAGAAGAGTACACTTTCCCCTTTTTAGCCTTTACCATGCTGACAAAGTTTGGGTCTGGCTGTCCCGCACAGATTTTTATGCGGTCAATGTGGGCTTGACAGTCGCCCATACTAGAGAAGAGACAGGAGATGATGGAGAAAGAGAGAGAAGAAGAGAAGAGGAACTATTAGCTAGATGAACAGTGTGTGTATCTTGATGCATACGAACGATTGTGGTTTTATGATTATTGTTGAGTTTTATGTCATGCGCAGTGTTGTTGCACGAGGGGTTCCTGAGGGAATATAACCTTGGATTCCCTCGTGCCTGGTTCAGTCCTCAAATTATACTAAACTTTTAGTTAACCAAGATATTGGCAGTTAGGTTAGCTAAGGCTGAAGGAGAACTCTGGTGGCAGCGACTGTGTTGCCTACCTTCGTGCGCGGTACCTTACGGAGCTTCGGGTCTGGCGAGGGCAACTCCCACAGTCAAGAACACAAAACAGCTCAGATAGATGGTTGGCATCAACAATGGAAGGGAACGATTTCAGAATACCACACAAAGCAGGATCTACTCTACGGTCATGGACAAAAACTGACCATGAAAAATCAGACTCAACAGTAACAGTATGTGTTACACATAGAGGATTCGAGCTAGTACAACTGGCTTGGGAAATTTTACAGAAACACAGTTTTCCCCTTTCTGCTGGACTTTGGTTACTCCATTCCTTATTGGGTAACTTAATGGACTCTGCTAGATGCTCCAATGAAGTAGAAAAGCCTCGATTGGAGTCTTGAGGCTGGCAAATGGCTTCAGTCGATACTGCAAGACGTTCCAAGCGCCGCTCTTTTCCTTCTTCTTGCGATGCTGAAATCCTGGCTTTTGAGGCATACCTAGAACAAAATATGGTTTCATACGATGGAGTGATAAACATAGTGCCAGAAAACACACTTTTTGGACTAAAACTAAACAATACCCCTCCAATAGAGGGGTTACGACAACCCATAACACTTTTACAATTACTCCATGGATGACTGAAGAAAGGCTCTGTCAAACATATAAGGACAATTAAAAAAAGATCTTCCTACATTGCAGTGGAACTGTATCAACAGGTATAGCCCCTAAAAATTATAGCCTACAACTTCAGGAAGATTTTATAGGGGAAAGTTAGCTCCTGATATGGTTATCTTACCTCTAAGTCCGCGTTTAAACTGTAGCTCAGCCGCCCAAATCCCGTTCAACAGCCAGGTTTTTTTATAAATGTGGTGACTCTATCTAGTGCACAGCTCTGGTGCTGTTCCATAAATAGATCACTACCTGTATGAGCTCAGGAGTGAAGCCTATTTTTAGTTGACTTTTGTTTACAGTTATTATTCGCGGCATACTGCGCCAGAACATCAAAGGATTCACGCCAATTGCAATAGAGCTTATGGGCGGCAGAGTCGCGAATAATACGGCGTTTCCAATCCCTTCTGTTCGTGTATCTATGGTCATAGTTATAAGCCGTGCGCAACAGTATTTACTTGAAAATACATTGTCTACTAACTTACGTAATTAGAAGACAGAGGTCTCACGTACCCCATAAAAAGATAAATAAATATAGCGAAATCTCGATTGTGTTACCCTGATAGTCTATCAGGGGTAACGCAATCGAAATTTCGCTATATTTTTCTATTCTTTGCCACCGCTTTCGAAGTTTATTCAGGTAATTCTGTAAGTTTGCACGTTTTAATTAACTTACGTAATTAGAAGCGCGGTGGTAAGTCAATGCGCACTTTGTCACGGTTATAAGCCGTGCGCAACAGTATTTACTTGAAAATACATTGTCCACTAACTTACGTAATTAGAAGCGCGGGCGAAAACAGAGGTCTCACGTATCCCATAAACAGATAAATAAATATAGCTACGGTTACTATGACATTGAATACCCTTTACCCCATACGTAATTTAATAACTCGACTTTATTTTAGTAGCTTGAGTGTTAGTTGTTAAAATCAAATTTAACAATAGTGTAGTTTAAGGTTCGCTCGCCATTTGTGCTCAAGCACACCACTAGTTTATTTATTGGCGAGCGAGCGTAGCGAGCGAGACACTTACAGGGGTAAAAATGAAAAAATCTGGGATGTTTATTGGCTAGCGAGCGTAGCGAGCGAGACAGTATTAGGGGTGGATAATGCAAAATCGGGTATATGTTATTATGTGACCGTCTACAGGAAAATCGGGCACAACGCGGCCCCGACGAAAACATTTTTTTTGCACTTACAGACTCCTCGGCAAGCAGATGTTAAGCTCTCCAAGTTTTATCGCCGTAGCTTTAGCCATTCCCGCTATATATAGCCTAACCGTTCCCTTCGTTAGGCTTATTTAATACAATTTTAAGAACTAAATCGATCTTTGTGCCCGATTTTCCCGTAGACGGTCACATATATATATATTATATATATGGTACGTATGCTCTTTAAACGCGCGCGGTTCTAATTACGTAAGTTAGGTAAAGCGTTCACAGTTCCAGTTTTTTTTCAATTAACGAGCGCGGAGTATCCTGCTGCAGACGCAACATTGTTTCAACCAAAAAGTTTACAGCTACTCTCTTCTTGAAACAATTGTGAAGTCTTTGTCAAGCTGCGCTTCTTTGCCACTGCTTTCGAAGTTTATTCAGGTAATTGTTAGTTTAGTCAGGGATCAGAGACTTTAGATTCTCTGATGCTAACTGAGAATGGAAAGGGTTACACTGTGCACTACAGTTAGATGTAATTTCTGTCCTATTTTTCTGTTAAAAGAGTCTGCTCGCTCGCCATGCATTTGCGCTATTCGAGCGCACCACTAGTTTATTTATTTGTAGATATGTTTGGACGTACGTATGTCATTTTGTACTTTGACCCTCGCGTTTTTGTGTTATTTATGTGTTCGACCCGGTCCCAAATTGCACTTAACAGAATCTTCTGGTTTCGCGATCAGTACCTGTACCACCCTAGAAATTGAATTGTTTACCGTTTTGAATTCTTTTGCGGGTGCAGTTAAAACTTCCATTTCTATTTTAGTTAGTGGCGGTGGTAAGTCAATGCGCTCTTTGTGATGGTTATGCCGTGCGCAATAGTATTTACTTGAAAATACATTGTGCACTAGACTATTGCGAAGGTAAGTCTGTGTAGGTGCATGTCCAGTTGTGTCAAAGCATTGTGTGCTACAACCACTACTTAACTAAACAATATCACAAAGAAAACTTTTAAATAACGTGTATTGTTTTGTTGTTGTTTTTTTCCTTCCAAGCAGTTGCAGAGAGTTGTTACCATGGCACTGAAATCCCTTTACCCTGTATGCTAAATAAAAAAAACTGGACCTTATTTTCAGTAGTGTTAGAAGTCAAAATCATTCATATAAAAATAGTATAGTCTTTAGGCTCGCTCCCATTTGTGCTCAAGCACATCACTAGTTTATTTGTATACCTTAAGGTAACGTTTATTGACGGATACTAATTTTGGCGATTTTCTGATATGGTGCATTTGACGGATATTAATTTTGGCGGTTATGGTCTGTAATAATGCATAGAATTTTTCACATGCTTCATAAATTATCAGTAATAATATTAATGTAATGGTCCAGGAGTATAATAAAAAAGATTTCATGTTATGAATGCCATAATTAATATTTATTAATAAATTAATTGTTTATTGTCTAGTTCTTGTAGATGTCCTGAAAGGGATCCAGTGGTAGAAGTACAATGCTGCCATCAAATAAGCCAACAATTCCAGCTTTTTTCCACCCCTTGACGATAACAATTGATGGCAAATTCGAAGATGCCACTGCCGCTATTTTGAAAGATATCTACGATAGCGAGGAAGAAGACGATGAAGACGACGAAGCCATTGAAGTTAATGCCAATGAAGAAGAAGACGATGAAGACGACGAAGCCATTGAAGTTAATGCCAATGAAGAAGAAGACGATAGTAGCGAAATGAATGTTGTTACCTAGTTAGCTTGTATTATCTCGTATATGTTTAATTGTTTACCGACAATTGCACTACAGAAACTCACTTGCAGCCTATCCAGTAAATTAGGTAAAAGATCGTCAATATACCTCATCAATTGTTAGCGGGTTTCAATATTAGCGAAATATGGCAAATCGCTAATATTCGCTAAAATGAGTACCCGTTAATAAATGTTACCTTAAGGTATATGTTTGGACGTACGTATGTCATTTTGTACTTTGACCCTCGCGTTTTTGTGTTAGTTATGTGGTCGACCTGGTCCTAAATTGCACTAAATAGAATCTTCTGGTTTATCGATCAGTACCCGTATCACCCTAGAATTGAATTGTTTACCTTTTTGAATTCTTTTGCGGGTGCAGTTAAAACTTGAAATCTTAAGGGACTTCCATTTCTATTCGAGTTAGTGGCAGTGGTAAGTCAATGCACTCTTTGTCATGGTTATAAGCCGTGCGCAACAGTATTTACTTGAAAATACATTGTCCACTAGACTACCGCTAAGGTAAGTCTGTGTAGGTGCATGTCCAGTTGTGTCAAAGCATTGTGTGTTGTTACAACCACTACTTAGCTAAAGAATATCACAAAGAAAACGTTTAAATAACGTGTATTGTTTTGTTGTTGTTTTTTCCCTTCATTTCAAGCAGTTGCAGAGAGTTTTTACTATGGCACTGAAATCCCTTTACCGTGTATGCGAAATTTAAAAACTGGTCCTTAGTATCAGTAGCTTCAGTGTTAGAAGTCAAAATCATTAATATAAAAATAGTATAGTCTTTAGGCTCGCTTGCCATTTGTGCTCAAGCACATCACTAGTATATATATATATCTGAAATCTCAATTGAACACGACTGAGAGTCAGCTTCGCTCGCTTCGCTCGCTGGCTGAATTAGAGTCTATGGGAGAAGTATGGTTTGAAGTTTCAGAGGAGCCTTGTGGTGCTGTGTTTGTATTAACCTGTATTTTAAGTAACAAGAAATTTGTAACTACAGTTTTGTGAGATAAAATTGAACATGTCATAGTGTTTCAAAAAGTTTGCTCTTTTAGTTGAAAGCACAGTACTGATATTCTATAGATTGCCTAAGAATTGGCAATTGAGTCATAGCAAGTACTCAATAAAAATATGCAAATTATAAACTAATACTTGTAATAAACTGGGCCAAGTAAAACTAATGTTAATTCTAAGAAACCATTTGGTCATACTTCACTGTCAGGCATTTGAATGGCATTATATTGATGTTACAAGGTAGTTACACTGATATAGCTTCTGAAACAATTGGAATAGTAACAGATGTAACTAGGCAAGTTTTGGTGTGTGTGTGTGTGTTGTTGATGTTGTTATTGTATGGGGGAAGTTACAGAGGCTCATGTGGTATTGATTTTTCCTATTGGTAGAACACAGTGCCAGCCACCAGAGCCAATTCATCTAATTCTCTTCTCATTTTGTTAAATCTAACCTTAAATAATTGGTCAAGTATTCTGTGTGAGTATGTAGGTGATGAAACGTTCAGAGAATATATAGGTTTAATGAAACAACACATTTTAATACAATAGGGCCCAGCTATGCTGACCAAACTGAATGGTGGCAATAAACACCATAAAAGAACTATGTATCCTAAATATAACAATAAGTTGGAAGAAGAAGGTTAAAAAAAAAAGAGGTCATAATATGTAAGCAAGATGGTATTTGATGTTAGAGGAGAAAGTTATGTTATTTTTATCACTAACAAATCTAATTTAATTTTCAAAACCAATTAAAGTATGCTGCTCACCACAATGACCTGTACATATTACAGAACTCAGCAAGTATTAATTGGACTAAGTATATTAACTTTTGCATCAATTTTTTAGTTAAATGTTTGTTTTTTCTTTTCTTTTTTTTAAGTTTTGGTTGTTGCTATTTTATGATGCTATGCTCATGCCTTATTTACAAAGAAAAAAGGGACACACTGAATTTATGGACGTTGCTAAGAAATTAATATATCAGAATGAAAGAAAGGAGATTTTATAATAAACTAATTAATTTAACATTTGTTTTTTACATTATTTAATTTGTTGTCCAATTGTTACTATGACTTTATACTTTTATTGAGTTTAGATAATAGTTATTTCCTGATAAAATATACATAGTATTCGTGAGAAAAGCTAAATTAGCTTGTATGTTGCTTCTTCTCACAGGAAGTGAAGTAAATCTGCCCGATTTCAGGCTTAATGCACACCTCCTTTTGTACATATTCCCTCTCAATTTTACATGATAATATATTTAGTCACACAAAACATTAAAGATGCTTTTATTATATTCGTTAAAAATATGCATTATTGGGAGAGGCAAGTGAGTGAAGTGAAGCAAGACATAATAATTAGTGCTGGAATATTTTTTTTAGAGGAGGAACTGTGAAGTGCATTGTGTGGACAGATATGAAACACTGTTTATAAGACATAATACATGTGATTAGTTCTAAATTATACTGTCGTGAGCTAGAGTGCACAGTAATGATTGTGTAAAAAATTGGCTGGACATATTGTTAATATTTCCTGGGTATTATTTGCAGATCAAGATAATCCTAAATATAGAAATATGTGAGATATAATATAACATCTCCTGGATTTAGTTTGGAATAATTAATGAAGAAAAAAAAGAGAACAACTGACAGCTACTCTTACAGCACAATCCCTCAACATAAGGTTGAAAGTTTAATGAAGTACTTCAATACTGCTATGTTTTCTTCCAAATCAACCTGACAATATTTTAAGTGAATACACATTATTATTCCACCTGCGTTGAGAAATCCTCCTATTTACAAAACAACAACAACTTGTTGCTTCCATCAGAGACAGCTTATGAGCATGAAAAATTCAAGAGTTGACAAATATTTGTGATATAGCTCATGTTTTATTTATCATCTTGTTGAAATTGTATTTAAAGGTAGTAAATAATGAAGATGGTAGATCTTTCAGCTAGAGAATTCAAAGATGATCATTAGTATTTTATTCTAGAGTTTGTATGCAATAGCCGGAAATTTATATAGTGGCTGCAGTCAAATTTAATAATGTATGAAGAATGTCACACAAGCCATATTCTCTTATGTTTCCACAAAATATTATGACAACTAAAAAACAAAAAATTATGCCAACTAATAAAATAGAGTTTAGAAGAATTTGGAAGTTTCAAGCTTGATGTGTTCTTGTCATTTTTCACCATTTATGTCTTTCAGAGCATGTCAGACTATGTACGATTAAGTTTGTCCTTATTGCAGTGTCATGGGGCTAGAATCGTAAAAATAATGTGTACATAATGTGTGAAGTTTGAGTTAGACCAAATAAAGAGGAAGAATTACGTGAAGCTTGAGTAATACAAGAAAATGACAATTACTGATAAGGCTTGATAAAGATTATTCCTTGTACTCCGTTAGGTACAAGATAAGTAGCTGTATTTGTGTCAGAAGAGCCAGAGAGTCCTGAAGTTGTCCAAAAAAGATATTGACTGCAGAAAACAATCAAAGGCTAACTGAGGATGGAATTCCTAATTATACCAGCGATGCTGACATATTGAATGCCAGTATACTAGGGATGAGAAATCAATTGAACTCATAGATCAGTCTATGAACAGGAAGAAAAACTTGTTGAATTTGTGTAGTAAGTTAAGATCAAAATTAATACCACAAGTTTAATAATTTAATAGTTTGCATTGTGTACCTAATTTAGAGGTGATCAAATTAAGAAAAGTTCTCTCCCATTTTACTATTAAATGTATATAGAAATATGTAATAGTTATGCCATGGCCAACGAGGGGTTATGGAATATAACCGTCCCGATCTTGAGGGCGAAGCCCGAGGGATAAGGGCGGTGATATTCCATAACCCCGATGTTGCCATGGCACAACTGTTTTATACCATAGTTACTGCTACTACTACTCTCTCATATCCACCTATATGGGACCAGCCCTACCACATATAACTCTCCTGCCGCTCTCATACCACAGGAATTTACCACAGCTAGCTGCTTTACTGCTTACTGCTGAGCAGCCCAGGTAGAATTAGATCTGGAGATAACAGCTGACAGCTACAATGCTAAAGTAAACTTGCTAAAGTAAACTTGCTAAAGTAAACTTTCTGTTGTGCTTCAATTGAATTTTAATTTAATTTTAATTTTGGGCGGGAAACACGGAAGAATTCGCTTGACACCGCACCGGGAAAATATCATAGCCCCAGGAAAAATCACCGGGAAAATATCACTTTTAATCCATGGGTGTTACCGCAGCAACCATGGTATAAATATATATATAAAACACTTCCATACCTTCATCTTATGTTAAAGGAGCTATTCAGTTTGCAAGCACAGAGGATACTTTGGCAGAATTTAGTGACAATACCTTTTCTGCCCTTCAATCCAAAACACCCATCACCTCATCCAAGCTCTTCTATACCTCTACCTCCTGTTTCTCTGCCAGATGGCTTAGTTGTACAAGCTAAGTCTTGTGATCAAGAAATTAAAATACTTCCCAAATGGCTCCGCTATAGGTCTGGACAAGTTACTCCCACAGCATTTCAAAGACATGCTGCCAAAGGATGAAATTTTCGAGGATTCATCCTTCGTTACTCTACTGGCTCATTTCTGCTATCTCATACTAGAAGGCCGTACTCCTGAAGAAGTTCGTCCCTTCTTTTTTAATGGAGAATCACTGGTGGCACTAGAAAAGAACTGTGGGGGGGATCAGACTCATTGCATGAGCGTAGACAAGTAGTCTGGAAATGGGGGGCTTGCCCACCCACGCATTTATTTTGTGCAAGTATTACTAGACTTGTATTAAGAATTATAGCTAGTTTGACCAAACAGAAAATTCAACAATTTCAAGCCACGCTTATTATTAGCTAGTTTAGTCACAGTACATTACAAATTATATATATATAATATATATATATATATATATACTTCAGCCAAAATTAGGGGGGCTAAAGCCCCCCCTAGCCCCCCACTGCCTACTGTCATGCATTGCCATAGGATGTACTCTAAGACGTCTAGCTGCTAAGTGGCAGAGTATATGGTCATTGATGATATGGTTGCCCTATTAGTCCCCCACCCCCCAACCGCTAGGATATGGAGTGAAAGGAGGAGCTGATGCAGCTGTGCATGTGGCTAGAAAATTCTTAGTGAACATGGACTCACAATCTGCATTAGTGAAGCTGGACTTTGAAAATGCTTTTAATTACATCCGAAGAAATCACATGCAACAGGCTGTGAGTGATTTAGTTCCTACCATCTATCCATTTTGTACACTCACTATACTCATCCCCATCAGTATTACACTGGAGAGGCCGGTCTATCTCCTCAGCAGGAGTTCAACAAAGGGATCCCTTGGGTCCCCTACTATTCAGTCTGATAATACATCAGCGCACCTGAGATCTGAACTCTGCATTATGTATATGGATGACATATAGGCAGATCTGGTGCTGACATTTTACGTGATCCTAGAGTGATACATTATGCAGAAGAGCTTGCCCTTTTTTTAAATAATGGAAAATCAGAGATGATCACCAGCAAGCATACTACATTAGAATCCATTTTAGCTTGTCTTCCAGGAGCAATAGTTGTTTCCCTTTACAGTGCCATCTTTTCAGGGTCCCGTTTTGGTGATGTCAACTCTATACTGCCATAGTACAGAAAATTGATGCTTTGGAGAGAGTGGGTGAGAGGTTGAAGTATCTGACATCTCATGACTCTCTTGTAGTACTACATAACTCACTAGCCATTCCCAAACTCCAATATCTGCTTCATACATCTCCTTGTTTTAAGTCCTCTACCCTACAGCACTATGACAATGTATTGAGGTCCATTGTGAGCTGTGTTGTCAGCATCTGTATTTATAGTGAAGATCCCTCTTGGACTCAAGCTACTCTGCCTGTGGATTTGGGTGGTCTTGGAATAAGTAGTGCTGTTAGTATTGCCCCATAATGCTTTTCTTGCCTTGCCTAGGCCTTTGCACACGGCACTGCAACACACATTATTCTCATGATTCTGGCCTCATGACAACGTAAGGTAGACAAACTTAATCGAACATTGTCTGACAAAGGAAAAATATCCTCTGAAAGACTTAACAAATATAATATATGTATTGATCCAAAACGTTTGTCAATTCTAGAAATTTTTGTTCTAGTGAGCACTCTTCCACGGAAGTAGCACGATTGCTCATGTAAATAGTGGGACATCTTAACTCACGTTTAATAATAACAACTTGTATTGAATTGAAAATATTTTCGGGCTTATTTTTCAAGAAAATATAGAAATTTGGTAGTACTTCATTAAAGTTAATAGCAATGCGATGGTATCTCTCTGTAAGAGTAGTTTTCAGTACTTCTCTTTCTTCTTCATTATTTTCTTCCAAGCTTAATCCAGGAAATGTAAGATCACGTTTTGGAGTTTTATATTTAATTCCTAAATAAATAATATATCTCAAACAGCTTGTATTATTAAGCAGGAAGTAGTGATAATGTATACCAGAACTATTTTTTACTCTTACAAATGTTTAACTGCAGTCTAGTATACGACAGTAGTATATATAAATTGAAATGCTATATTATGCTTAATAAACAGGGTTTCATATCTGTGTGTCCAAAAAATGGAACTTCACTCTTCAAAATTTTTATTCAGACACTAATTATGTCTTGTTTTACTTTGCTCCCTTGCTATACTCTCAATAATACATAATTTTAGAGAATAAATGGAATACAAATATTGTTTATGATTTTGTGTGACTAGATGTGTGAGTATGCAGACTGAGTTAATTAACTTGATTTATACTTGCTACATGCAGTTGCCAATTCTTAGTCAATCTTTAGAATATCATTTTACCATGGTTGCTACTTGCCTGCTTTATATTGCTATATAATATGAAAGCAAGTATTAGAAAGCTAGGTACTTTCTTACCTCAATTCTTCAAGTACTGGTATTTTCTTAATTCCTATGATCTTAATTACAAGTATCTTTTGACAACAAACACTCGTAGCTAAGGCCGAGTTTTTTTTAAATAATGTCAGGTAAAGAGTTCAATATCATAGTAACCATTCACCATAATAGTTTGCAACTTGAGAAAACAAGAAGTTCTAAAAAATTACTGCACAGTGTTGAGTCTAACCGTAAGCTTGTAAGACTTGTGTATAATTTACAAATTTAAATTGAGTCTATACTATTATCCTATTACCTCTTTTTAAGCAATTTTCAGTCCATCAATTTACGAGAGTCATTAGGCTAATTTATTTGTTGGTATATAGTATGAAAAAAAATCACTCAAAACATGTCAAAAATCAGGGGTGACTAAAAATTTACATAAAGGGGAAGGTAAGGGCATGAAGTACTAAATACCAATTTACGCTCATGAAAACCAGAAGAAAGCAAAAGTTTAAATAACAACAGAACACAAAATAACAAAATTTTGTAATACTTGGATGGAAAATTAGATGATAGTTTACAATTTATTTACTTCGATTTTTACTTGCTAAAAAACTATCTTATCTTCCCTTATGAATTCCTTAGCAATATCCATTTGTGTTGGTTTAATGCTTGTCTTTGTAACTATGCATCAACATGATTATGATAAAATTGAACTTTTATCAGAATCACCAATTCTTCTCTTCCTCACCAAGAAGACATTTGATTCACTGTAATGACAGCTGTATGCACTAACTGTAAAAAATAATCTAAAAGTTTGGCCAATTGTGATCTGGCCAAACTGAGGCGGCTACGAATGTCACTCTCTGTTCAATTTGTCTCGGAAGAGTAACTTTGACCAATGCAGGTGTAGTAAGGGCTCATGGCCCTACTGGTACAGAGGTGCAAAGGGGCTGGAATACACCCCAGAACTAGCAGCAAGGTAGCTCCCTCTCTCGCAGCAATGAAGCAAGACCACCGACCAGCCACATTCACTAGCTACCACAATCATCCCGTGTGGGATGAGACGGTGACAGCCCGGTTATACTGCCTACATCTAGGATCGTGAAAAGAATCCCCAGGGCAGCCAGCGAACAGTGTCGTTTAAAATTGGAGTTCATTATGAAATATATAATGAGAAATAATGAAGTGGGTTCTTGGTACAGGCTTTTTTGCTATGCCACTTGTTGTTTGAGACTGCCCAGCAAAAGAAACTTCTCTCATTCACTGGCTAGTTTAATTAAGAATCAAGTGATGGAGGAAGCTTCACCCTATAGGCCTTCTAATCTTACCTCCTCCTCCATGAAGGACTGACGTCCTGGCAATCTATTGGAAATCATAGGCCAGTCAAGTGTCTAGGAAGATTGAAGTGGGTGATGTGTTAATGCTAAAGAAATATGATAGACTAAGTTTAAGAGCCCCAGGAATTCCCAAGCTAAATATCAGAGTTAGTAGCTTCAAATATTGATGTGAATAAAACTAACAAAGTTGAACTCTCCTTTGCCTCTATATAGCTATGTCTCTAACTTTCTTCTCCTCATTTTTTTTGTTTGTTTATTTATTTATTTAGTATTTACTTATTTATTTATTAATTTACTTATTTATTCATTTATTTATTTACTTATTATGTGTTAATTAATTTATTTATTTAGCTACTCAGCTATTTATTTAACATGAATTTTTTATTTATTATTTATTATTCACTTATTCATTCATTCATTCATTTATTTTGCTATTGCTGCTATATGAAGATCTATGTGGGTCCTAAATACCTCTTTAATTGTACTGTGAATAGTTTAAATAAAATTTTAATATCACATTTTGGTACACTTCCATGTAAGATGTTGAATTCCCCTAGCCGTTACTAACAAAGAGGACTTTTTCCTAACGGTTACACTAGGTGTTTTGGGTGCTCCTCCTGACCTGGAGTTTTTGCAAACTTGGGGGCGAGATGGCGATAAGGAATATTCAAGTTAACCCAAACACAAGTGGCAGTCCTAATGAACAGTGTGGAGGTTGTTGACGAGAAGTATTGGTAGTAGACATTTTCGTTAAACTACTCTACCCAGATCTGTGAAAGTGGTCAATTCAAGGCCTCCAATGTCGAAAAGTTCAGAATTTGGTGTGCATGATCAGGCAGCTGTTTTTTAATTACTCCCAACAAGTTTGAGGAATAGCACCAAGATAATCAAGTTTTCAGGAGTTCTGAATAGTAATGTAGCAATAGATTCCTTTAAGGCAGGGACACCCAAAAAATACAAAGATTTTTTCAATTATATTTAAAAAATAGTTTATAGTTTAACTATTCATTATTCAAAATCGGACAACAATTGCTTGCTTTGTTATTAAGATTGTTCATTTGGCAATAATCGCTCATAACTCGTTTCAAATAAGAATCACTCTAATTGGATAGCACCACTGTAATCTATGTATATGAAACCCTTTACCACACCATTTCAATACATTCTAATGTCATTATAATATTTTTGTAGTTAACTTTTTTAAAGCTATACATGCAAACATTAGGGCATTACCTATAAAAGCACTGTAGCTCTCTCTTTTGGGTCCCTAATTTCTTTAATATGATTCAAAACATGTGACCGTCTACAGGAAAACCGGGCACAACGCGGCGTGCGTAAATATCGAGAAAAGATCGATCGATTTCTTAAAAATGTATTGTTTCAAGCCGACGGAAGGGAACGGTTAGGTCTGTTATAGTGGGAACGACTTAAGCTATGAAGATAAAACTTGGAGAGCTCAATATTTGGACGCCGACAACTCTGTAAGTGCAAAAATAATTTTTTCGAAGGGTGCCGCGTTGTGCCCGGTTTTCCTGTAGACGGTCACACATACACATCTATAAGTACATGATATCATTGTTATCACATCAGAACTAGAGGTAGAGATATGGAAAACAAAGGAGCTGGAGATGGATGCAGCAGAAAGCCTACAGACATTTTAGAGATTTTCACCATGATGTTCCCCCAGTAGGATTCCTTAAGACATTTTTGCTGTTATAGAGGCCATTATAAAAGTTGAGTTTGTTTTTGTTGCAATTTATTCTAGGTTGACTTATCATAATGACTGTACTTAATAAAATTCCCCTTGAAAATGCTAGAGATAGCTAACCTGACAATAGTATTTTACCTATAAATTTATTGGAAGAAATAATGAACTAAAATGGGACAGATTCGCTGCATTTTATTTTTGTAGGTTTTATTTAACCTGGTAAGTATGTTTTAGTGCTTTGTTTGCGATGAAATCTGGGGTTAGATGTGTTTATCATGCTGGCTACCTGAAACAGTTCAAGGTAGAATTTTTTTTTTTAGAACTTCTTGCTTGTATGGCTATGTAACCTTTTGTAATTAAATAATTTCAAGCACATTTCATAAGATATTGCGCTACATGCATTGATACAGTGCAAAATGAAATTTCATGATAGATGAGCTGATTGTAATATAATTTGTGAAATAAAATAACTTACAATGACTAATGCATACACACAGAGACATACTGCTAGCTAGCAATTTATGTAGTATTTGTTTGTATAAAATGTATAACTCCTATTATAGTTAGTTTATAATGTCTATAGCTATAATTGAACACATGCTTAAGAGTAAGCTAATTGCTTATTGTCTCTAAGCTGAAATTCGTTGCCACTCACATTCCTTATACCAATCAGTTATTGGTGTAATCTGTTAAGACAGGGAAAATCACATTACCTCAAAATTAACTATGTATGAAATCTTGAGTATTATAATTATTTCTCCTAACTTCTGTTTATCCTTAGCTAAATATTTGTATTTTCTCATACAAGACTCATTAATAAAAATATTATGTAGAAATGTAAAACCTGATTTTTTTGGGGTTTAGTTTTTTTTTCCATTGCAATAAATTTCTGGTAGGGTCTTTCATCAACAGAGTCACCATACCTGTAACCAGTGGGGTTTGGGGGATTCAGTGGAACCCTCATTTTCAGTGGTCAGAAGTAAATAATTTAGCCCCACCCCACATACCTTTTGTACTAATATAGTCATCTGTCCGATCAGTGTGGCTAGCCCTAGAATAGTGGTATTCTTGTGTACTTCTGAAGAATTCTCACAGGTAGACTGGAAGCTTCAATACTCTAAAATAGCTGACATTAGGCAAACTTTAAAGTCTTCTGTGGCAGGTCATTTCACTCGTTCAGGTTCTTATCTCTACGAAAGCACTGTGAACGGAATAACCTAGGAAATCACTATTTTTAACTACAAGGCGGACTTACTATACTCTACCTTAAGTTACTACATTAACAAGCAACCTAGTAATCGTCCTCGTTTCATGCAACTTTGATTTAATCGCTTGTCAATTACTATTAGTTCACACGACTAAATTACTTCCAGGTTTCTTACCAAGTCCATTCCCATTTAGCTATGGCGCTTGAGGTCGAGCCAACTCAACTTGTGAATAATGGTGTAGTATTTCAACACAAACAGTGAGCGAACAATTGTTTTTAAGAAATCCAAGCGCGTTATTATTTAAATAAATTAGCTTTTTTTAACTGCTTGAGGGAAATAGTAAACAGCCACTTAGTGGGTAGCGTTTAACAATTACAGAAAAAAATAACAACTAGCTAGTGGTTTTGTTCTTTACAACGGAAAACTCTCATAGAAGTCATTAAAAAGTGTTTTTTAGGTAAATATTATTTATATCTGAGAATTTAATATCACAATACATAAAAATGGTATTTTATCAGTGCTTATTTCACTATAATAATGACTTATGTTTTATGTCATAGGATGTTGCCAATAGTTGTTTTACTGATATTTCATACTGTGTCACTTGGTAAGTTTATTAAAATAGATATTATTATTATGGTACCAGTAATAGTATGGTCCCAAAGGTACCTTATACATTAATCCAGATATCAAGAATATTGCTAATTGCTAATTAGACAACTGACATTTTCAAGAGCATATCTAGCGCTAGCGATAGGGAGGGGCCTTACTATATTTAAGTCGAAACTCAGGAAATTTTAAATTAGGAATGATTGATTGTATAAGGTTTGAGTGAAAAGCGTATGTTAACATGTAGATGTAACGTAGCAAGCTTTACTCATTCCGATGTGAAAGCGAAATTTTGTATCGAAGGAGCTGAATGTCTATTAGGTCACTTGGACTCCGACTAGGCCAGAAACAGCAGAGAATTCAAGCTCAGGTTCAGCACGATTGAACAGATGATGATATTCAAGAAGTTATATGTGGGGTGTGGTTAAAACATTTACTTCCGGTCACTCAAGGGGCCCTAGAACCTCCCACCCCCCCCCCCCCCCCCCCCCCCCTGGCTACCGGTATGCGCCTGGCTACCGGCGGTATGCGCTGCATCGCGCGCATTCGTTTTATTTCATATCCGCCGTCATAGTACCAAAATTTGTCACTTTTAGTCGAGAAATATACGATTCAACTGTTGTAGCGTATATGGGGACTGCGGTAGTTTGGATACTCCACGTGGGTTTGATAGCCCCACATTTGGTTTGGGAAATGCTAAAAACATTGTCTGTATGGAGGAAGCTTCAATAAACTGAAGCCACCAAATTGAGGAAAATACTTCAATCCTCTTATTCAGGCATGCAGTTTGCAAGTAATTTGCTGTTCAGTAAATAATTGAGCATAGCAAGGCAAAATAGAACTGAAATAAAATGGATACAAAAAAATAAAAAATTTACTTGATATCCTCCACAAACAATAATAGTGGAAGCTCCTGACTTGGAACCAGAATTATTGGCTGAAGTAGAATCAGGGATGGTGTCTTTGAATCAGGTAATAATATAGTGTAGTACCCATTATGGCAAACGGTGATGACGCTAGCATGTTTCTAGTTCTCTCTTGAAACTATGTTGATGAAGCAGAACTTTCCGGTGTAGATGCACCTGAGTTGTCGGGACAACTAATCTCACCAGTACCGACTTACTGGCCGTTCTGGAGGGAATAGAGAGAAGTTCTGGAGGGAACAGAGGGAAGAGGCACAGCCAATCCTAGGACCAGTATGATGGCTCTGGAACAATAGTCCTTTACCCCTAGGGTGGAAAACAAGACTAATTAGATAGTTAATTCATAAAATTTTGCTACCTTGGGAAGAAAATGAACATTAGTGTGAGAAAGTGGTTAGTCGGTAAAACATATTTCACCTATATCCCAAAATAGGAGAATATAATAGGGAATGTGGGTGATGATGGTATGCATACAAGTAGAGAAACTAGTTCACCAGCATTTGAACTACTGATAGCACTGAACAAAAAATATGCATATGTACATAAAATAGCAATAGTGATAATAATAGTAAAGACTCCAGAAGCACCCCAAGCAAAATAAATAAATTAATAAATTAATTATAATATAACAAAACAAGGTAAGACAGCATATCACTACCAAGTGGTACTATCTAATATGTGAATTTTATACACACAATATTTATTTACTTATAATTGTCCACAACTTACACCAAATAACTTATGATCTTGAACTGATGGAGGTGGATGAGGAATGTAACTTGAGCTTCTTGTGGAAGACATGATATATAGTCTATCTACCATTGCCACCCATATTGAGCTTCCTTACGAAATGGAAACAATTTTTTCCCAAGTTTCATCTGGCAACACTGGCCTAGAACATTCCGAAGTCCTGAGGATCCACAACTAAACACAATGTTGGAGCCGGAGGTTTTGAGTAAAAGGAATGCAAAACACACGGGCATACAGTATTTATGCAATCCACAATACATCTTGGGAGTTGCTTCTTATCCTGATAATCACAAAAATAACCACATAAAGTGTTTCATTCTATACTAGATATCTTCATTACAGTATTTTTTATAGGATGGGCTTTGTAACTTAGCTAGTGACGTCTGCTGTAACACAAACAGTGTTAGTTCAGCAAGGGCTCCCCATGCCTCAAGCTGATATTTTAGCAGCTGTTATGACCTGGTTGGTTAGTTTTTAGTGGGAAAAGAACTGAAAAGCTTGAGTACAGGAGGTCGCTAATACAACGTGAGATAATACAATAAAATCAGAGGCAGAGGAACAAGAGGAGCAAAGAGGCCATGACCCTATCATATTTTTAGCCTAAGGGTTTTGGCCCCTCAAATTTCACTCTAAAAACAAATTATAACATAAACATGAGGCTAAACTACTGATTTGAAGTACTTTATTGTTATTTGCTACAAAAGTACAATTATAGTAAAATTTCAAGCAGTTAGATTACTGCTGGAATGTACATTACATATTAAAACTGCTACAAAGTGAATCCTAACAATAGCTGAAGCTGAAGCTATTGACATAATTCAACTTTGTAGCAGTCCAAGAGATTATTTTTAGTGTTTTTTCAAACCAAGAGGCAAAGTAGATACTGAGAAGTTAGTTACCTGATTGATGTTCAATATTCTTAATATTAATACTTTCAATGAGTGTCTGACTTATTGAAAGTATTATAAATTTTCAAGAAGTTATGTTCTGAAATAATAAAAAAATAGCAAATTTTCTCATTCTAACAACATAATATTATGTTAGTTAAAACTTAACCCAATAATTCCGACTTCTTAACCTCTGCAGAGGACTTCGGCAAGAAGTCTAAATGTCCGGTTAAGTTTTAATTAACAATATTGGCTTTTAAAACAAGAAAATGTTCTATTGTTTTGATTCTTGTGTTGCAAAATGAGGGAAGTGTAATTTGCTAGTTGTACTATTATTTGGAGTGAAAAATACTCAGTGTGTACTCCTATCACTGATTTTTCAGTGAAGTGGAACTATCTCTCTGTTTCTCAATGAACATAATGTGTATACTAGAGAACTGACATCACTTTACTTTAAACTTGTGATAGATACTATGTGGTGTTGATAGTGCATATAATCAATTTTAGGTTCTACACAAAGAAATGCACCACAATTAATTGATGCGACATCTACCTCAACTTCCATTACATTTAGTTGGACCCACCTTACCAATACATCAAACGTATTTTATAAAGTTTCCTATTCATTCTTCATATCTGAATGTGGAAAAATATCCATGAGGGGTGAAACTTTTCCAATACTGATTTCGTTGGAAACTATTACTCTAACATCATTAAAACCCAATTCTCAGTATGTTGTACGTATAAGTGCCACTTACTTTGATGGATTTGTTATTACCACACAGTTTGAAAAGAACACAACAGCTTCAGGTAATAATGTTGAATGATAATTAACTGTAAAGATAACTTATATTAATGACAATAATATAAAATTAGTTTAAAGTAATTTCATTGTCTAAGCTCCAACATCTTCAATTAAAAAAAAAAATTCTGAATTGTATTAATTCACAATTTTGTAGCTTCAATGTGGTGTTAGTTAATGTTATGTAAGGCTAATTGATATATTAGACAGTGTCAACTCTAGTTTGTTGCTATGATATTCTAGGTTAGCAACAATGTGTCCAGTGGTTTCTGTACTTGGTCAGATGCTGATGAACAACATTTTTCCAGCAATCCTTGACTTCTCAATTAAAAAAATAGCATCACTTTTCACTTGCTTATTCAGTCGTGGTCTCCTTACTATTCACTTCATGTAGCATAGAAATCTATATAATATTAATGCTTGTGAGTCAGTAATGACGACTATCCTGACCATGTATGCTCATGATAACAGATGCAGTCAGCAGAGTTGGTAAAGCATTGTGTACTATCTGACTTTCTTCATTATAGCATTGTTGACCCTTTACCTTCTGTGTGGGAAGGAGGAAGGGTAAGGACTAGGGACAGAGCCTTGGGACATGGTAGTGCGAAATCAGTTTGAGCCACCCGATTTCAGGCAGCAATCATTTAAACAATAGTTGGGCACACAAGCATTGAAGTTAAATGTGATTTTGTGCAAGATGGAGTAGTTTCCTGCCTTCATGGTTGCTACAATTTGGATACATACCATTTGAAGATTATTTCTTCCTTTGTTGGAAAAGTTGTTCTTGCCGATCAAGATTGGTGGCTTAATTTTTTTAAATAGTGTAATTAATTAAATGAAGCCTAATTAAAATTAATTCACTAATCACTATTAGCATGCTTGCTTGTCAAACAAATATGATGAGATTTTGTCGTATTCTTTTGTATTAACGATGAAGATAGTATATTAAGGCTAGTTCAGCCCTCAACATTATGCAAAACATAAAAGTATGTCATTATTTCACAAGTTATTCCTAATGAATATGCTTGCTAAAAGCACTCACATTGTAATCAAGAATGCTAGTATAAATAGTGAGTATAAAGTGACTCTCATATGTATTTTTTATTGTCATTTAGCTCCCACTTCAGCTCCTTTATCACAAGTGGATTCGGTTATGCCATTCAGCATTACTGTTAATTGGATTGAGATCCCCTGTTCTGAAAGAAATGGAAAAATTGGATACAATTTGACACTATGCCTAACTTTTATTCTGAGAGCTGGTTGTGTTCACTATATAACTAATAATACTACTTTAATAATTACTGAACTAACTCCAAGAACAAGATATACGATCAGCATCAGAGGCTTCACATTAGTAAATAATAGAACATTGAATGGAATAGCATCGCAAATTGAAACACAAACTGCAGTGATTGATAGTTAGATATTATTCAGTTCTTACTGTAGTAAGTTTAATTAATATCCTTATATTTTTTTTCTAGAGCTTGGTTTTGTGCTAAAAGGCACATTCTACCCACCCAATTCTTCTATTAATTACACTAATATAGGAAGCGATAATGAAGCTTTGCGATGTGTGAGTCCGGTTTTATCATGTTGTAGAAGTCCAAAACCACGATGGTTGTTTCCAAACGGAACTCTTGTTCAAAGAAACAGAGGGAATAAAAATGTATATAGGACAAGAAACGATAGCTCTGTTGATCTTCATCGTACTATTGATGCATATATGCCTACTGGTTTGTATACATGCATAATTTTGAAAAGAACTAACCAAATAACTCGTTTACACATTTATTTGCAGTTACCAGGTATGAGATACCTTAGTAAAATTAAAGTAGAAAACATTAAATATTTAGTCACCATTATAACAGAAGTTAATAGCTAGGACATAAAACTTGTTGCACAATGAATTGGACTGAAATATTTATTTTTATATAATGTTTTTGGTAGTACAAGTTACCGTTACACAGCTGCAATTTTATGAGTTATCTTCTATATAATAATACACTTGAAATAATACCATTTGTTCCCAGTTCTAACAGCCAATACTTAACCTAACATTATAACATTTTTGTCAAGTCCCCTTCAAGAGTGAAGTGAAAATGTTGTGCAAAGTTTTAATTAACATAGTAATGGCTGTTAAACTTAGAAAATTTAAGACTATGATTATTTCAGCCAATAATGACTGCATCAATAATAAACTTATCCATCAGTAGCAACGACAGTGTGTATGCAATAATTCATGAGCTGAGCCTCTTCTAGTAAAGTGTATGGGTATAGACAATCACATTCTGTAAATAGTGATTAGAAATGATGACAAGCAGGAGAAACCAGTGAGGAGCAGACAAAAAAAGCAATAGCTTTACACATGCCAGGTTAGAGAGCCTAAACAGGATAGACAGACAAAAATAGATGGGAATCCAAGAAAAAAGCTGAATAGATGGAGAGTTTAGAGTTAAATGAATCAATGAAAAAAGAGAGCAGGAAAAGAGAAACTGATGCCAATATTCAAGTAGTTAATAATAATAAGAAGAGAAAAAAAGGCATAATGCTACTGCATTCATAATTAACTTTCATTATTAGTTAATACATTAAGCACCCATAATGTGGTGAGGTACATGCTAGTATTATAAGATTATAATAATATTTTTAGTTATAATAGTTTTGTGTCTAATTTTTAAAGCTACTCTTGCAACTCCTGCTTCCACTACAACTCCTGCTTCCACTACAACTCCTGCTTCCACTACAACTCCAACATCAACTACAACTTGTAAGTTTCCAGTAAAACATTGCAATATCCTTCACGTTCTTCTGTCTGTCTGTTTGCCTGTCAGTATGTAGTCTGTCACTATAATATATACAATATAATATGTATATAATATACAATATATTATATTTATTTATTCTACCCTAGATATCTTCACAATGATATTTTTAGGTACATGACAGTGGGCCAGGCCCACATGAAGAAGCAAGCCTGAGCAATGTTATTTTAACTTTAGTGTTTAATTAGTGTATGTGTGTGTGAGTTTTGTGTCAGAACTGTTGATTGTTTAGTCACTTTGGAGTCATGTTGTGCGTGCGTATGTTTCTATGATTTGTCGCTGTCTAGAGCCAGAAGTCTATATCGTTTTGTGTGACCTCGTGTGGTTAGAAGTATTTAAGCCTTGGCCTCACGAGGTGACCTTCTGTCAGACCTTGAATTATACGTAACTCATAACTCTACCCGTAGGGTTGTTAGGCTGATTCTGGTGGTAGCGACTATGAGAGAGAGTTTCATACGTTTTTTTTTTTGCGAATCACCAGTACAAATTTATTGACTCAATATACATTTCATATTCTGTATTCCCAACATTTTCACTTCACTCAAGTGCTCCCAAGTGATGCGCTACTTGTGATGACAATTTATGAAATTTCAAACAACTAAAGTTACTACTACTGCTACTACTGCTACTAGACTCAAACTGGATATGACCAGAACAATTCTGGCTACTTCTACAGTATTTCTCCCAGAAGAAGCTAGTAGAGCAGTATTTTTGACCACATTCCCTCATTTAAGCAATATAATAACACATGATATGTCCATAGTTATGGCTTTAAATAGCAATTATTAGGCTAGCTGTGCAATATCAGGCCAAGGAAACATTCTATGGGGTAAACTGAGTTTTTTGTCGAGTGTAGCTTTTTTCAAGGCTATGAGTAGTGTGGCACAGTACTACTCTAACATGCTCGGGGTAACCACTGTACCACGACGAGTGTTAGCAATATTTTTGGTTTTCCCACAGTTGTCACACTGGATTTCAATTAATCTACATTGAGTAACTTTATGCTTTCCATTACAGTGATAAACACAATAATCTGGCAGGTCCCAGTTTACCGATCTTCTATCAGCAAACCTGCAGTAGTCTTAGGATGAACCTTGGTGCCAAAATTAGATATGTTCATTGTTATAAATAATAAGTGATCACTATTATTCTTTCATTATCGTATATTTTCTTTCTAGACAAACCCACAAGTGATAAAGAACCCATGACACCTAGTAAGTAGTGTGTTTTGTGTTTTATTTCCTCATTATATGTAATGCTACTATCTACTAATAATTGAACACTCAAAATGACCTGAAGATGTCTATAACATAAGCTATGGGGAATGATAATGTTGCATGAGGAATAGTAAATACAAAAAAGGTCATGCTCAATCATATTAGGGCAGACAGCACTTGCAGTAGACTGATAAGGTGCAGCAAAAATACACAAAGTTTATTATAAAATTAATAATGACCAACACAATCTAAAATAATTATTGTCATATAAATTAATTATACTATGCATCTTGCTTCGAACACAGACACTTTGCCTTCCAGTAAGAGAGTGATGCATAATATATCCTACTCAAACTTTCTACACCTGATTGTGTTCCTACATTAGCAAACCACACTCATGTTATATAATTATGACAGACGCCATGCATGATCAAACAATGCAATTATTATACATCGTGATCCCTCATATTATATTGCTTTCCTAACAAAATTATATATAATTTTTATATTCTTCACTTAATCTTCTGTAACTTATGCATTGAGTGTTAATTAAATGGTTCTTTCTTAATAACTGTTTATAGCCTATTTAATTTTGCACTCATTATCTATCACTACAGGTGTTCGAGGCAACAGTCAGAAACTGTCTTCATTATATTTGCTACCAGTATCTGGGTATTTGATTATTTCTTTATAACAATCTGAGTACATATAATATAATAGAATTTAATATCAAAGTTGTATAAAAACTATATAAAATCAATTAAATAGCCAGGGATCCTGCGAAGTTAAATTAATGGCTGTACTTTGTGTCATTAAGATAGTTGTTTAAAACCACTTAAATATTTGTTTAAGCAATTGCGCATCTGTAAAAAACTACTGGCTGGCTACTAAACAATATTATGTCTTTGAGCTACATCTAACTGGGCCACTGTTTAAATAAATCAACTACCAGGGAGGGTGAAATACAATGAATGTCATTAGGTACATAAGTCAGACTCCATCACCTTTTTACTTTATTGATCACATTATTTTTTGTTGTTTTGCTCTTTTTTTCATTGAGAATACTGGTCCCAAGCAACCAACAATGCCCTTTCATCTACAAAGTTACTTTATTGTGTAGTTTCATTCCTACTATCCAGTCTAGTTTCCTATGCTTACACTGTTGCAAACTAATTTGTTGAAGGATAGGGATGTAGTACTTATCAATTTTCGGTTCATGCCCTAAATCAGGGAATATCTGTATTCTACGGTGATTATACATGTTGTGGGTTAAACAATAGGAAAGGTGTACAAGGCATCTAGTGTGTTCTATTCTTGAGAAATGTAGAATACACAGACTGATCCTGATCCATGATTATTACAATGATAATAATAAAGTACACACAATAGCCAAGTTCATTATTTATTTAATGAAGGTAGCTATTACAACTGTCTTCTTCTTTTGTTTGAAAGTATGCAGCTGAAATTAATTTTATGGTTCCATATTATTGAGGGCACAGAATATATTCATCATTTTCATATTCACTTGTAATGTGAAAGTCCAATGAACTACTGAAGAATACATACTGATAATACATTGTCACCCAGCCTCCATGCCCTTTACAGAGTAATTTTCTCTTTGGGTGATATTATTACTATGAGTATCATCAACAAGTAAATATTTGTTGTGAAACAGTAATGATGTCCTGTCCCAACAAGCTACACCATTACATTAGCTATAATCAAGAAGAGTTAGATTCACTTTTGCTGTTATTTACTCAGAATGATTATTCATTATTGACAAAAAAAAACATTTACAAAGTATAAATCATGAAGATTTAGTGATAATCTTCAATCCCAGAGGATAAGGTAAAAATGAAGTGAAGATAAAACAAATGATGTACTTAGCTTTAGGATATGTATGAGAGTAGATTAAAATGCCAATGGCTAGTGGGCAGTCATTGATAAAGGATGGAGATGTTTTAAATTAGCAGAAGTGAAAAGTAGAAATAAAAAAATTAATAAAAATTTAAATAAAACCAAAAAAACAACAAATAAATAAATTAATTAATTAATGAATAAATGAATTAATAAATAAATACATAAACAAACAAACAAATACAAAAACAAATAAATAAAAATAATATTAATCATGAATGAATAATAAATAAATAAATAAATAAACTGATGGTTATTGCAGGTCAATGAACAACCACTCTGCTAACTTATTCTTAAATTTGATGTGATATTTTTAGCTTACCAACTTGGAGATATTAATGACTCTTTTACGTGCATTATTTATGGAATGTCATCTCTTTGTTTTTCATAAAAAAAACATTTGTTGCATTATTTTACATTATGTTATCAGAAATCAAAACTAATTAGGAACTTTCATTTCACATCTTTACTGTTATAGCAAAGAATATTATAGGAGGACACAATAAAGGACATAATCTACATTGCAAGTTAAATATTTATTCTCTGTGAGCATATACATAAGTAGCTAAAGCAAAATTAATTTTGCAGTACACCATTATGGAGTCCACCACTCCCATAAATTTCATTTAATTTTAATACCAGATCAGGTGCACAAACAGGAGGAGGGGATGGGGAACTGACTATATATTATGTTGAAGCATATCAGGAACCTTTAAAGTACAATTTACTAAAAAAAAATTAATCGGTATGGTTACAAAAAATAGTCAGTGAAAGAGAGAGTCTAATAATCTTTCTTCTTTCTTTACTCTTCTCTTAGTACGTACATTCTTTATACTCAAATCTGAATGGCTCTCTTCTTAAGTTTCAATTTTTGTACCCGCTTTTGTTTCAAGTGGACTATTGCTACAACAAATAATGCTTGGAACATTGTCAGGAAATAGGTGGTCACTCCTCTTCTTTCCACTTATAGAAGGTACTATTCTTTCCTCATCAACTTTGTGATGACCAATTTTGTTAAATGGAATTTACTTAAGTGTATATAATATATATTTATATATATTATTATATATAATATATTATATATATATATATATTTATTATATATACATATATATATAATATATAGTTAGGGACATCCATGACCCTTTGGTTACTCTATTCACTGTACTCTATTATTCGAACAGTAGGAAATGGAAGAAAAAAAACTGGTTGGAAAATACTTGTTTTAAACAACAGAACCAATTGAAGTTATTAACTAGTGTGAAAATTTTAAGCAAGAATATTAAATCAAGTACAACCCATAGTCAGAATGGCTAATTATTAAAACTAAGGAAGCAACCATTACTTAGGAGAAGCTGTGGTAAGTACATAGTTCCATACTTGTTAGCTAAAATTACAGTAATAACTCTGGCCATTGTTGTTGTGTTTTTGGTGTAAAACTGCAAGCTTGTTCACCAGTTTCTGGTTATTGAGGTAATCAGAATGGCTTAAATTGGGTGCAACACAAATTACCACTATTCAGGAAATTAAGGTGAGAGAATAATTTTGTATTTGTTCGGTAAAATTAATGGTCAAATGATATAATACTGTATTTCATGAACTAAGTTATAAAGTTAATTAGCACGCAGCAATTTCTAATAAGGGAAAGTACCTACACGCGAGCAAAAAATTAATAGGGAACGTACCGTTAGACCACATCATCAATGACGAATACAGCGTGGGTGAGGATTGAATGACGATCCAGTGACCCACTCGGAAGAAAATAATGACGACAAAATATAATGGCGATAATGTATTAGAGTCTATGGGAGAAGTATGGTTTGAAGTTTCTGAGGAGCCTTGTGGTGCTGTGTTTGTATTAACCGGTATTTTTAGTAACAAGAAATTTGTAACTACAGTTTCGTGAGATAAAATTGACCATAGCATAGTGTTTCAAAAAGTTTGCTCTTTAAGCTGGAAGCACTGTACTGATATTCTAAAGATTGCCTAAGAATTGGCAATTGCATCATAGCAAGTACTCAATATAAATATGCAAATTATACACTAATACTTGTAATAAGCTGGGCCAAGTCAAGTATATGTTAATTCTAAGAAACCATTTGGTCATACTTCACTGTCAGGCATTTGAATGGCGTTATATTGATGTTAAGAGGTAGTTACACTGATATAGCTTCTGGAACAATTGGAATGGTAACAGATGTAACGAGGCAAGTTTTGGTGTGTGTGTGTGTGTGTGTGTTGTTGATGTTGTCATTTTATGGGGGAAGCTACAGAGGCTCATGTGGTATTGATGTTTCCAATTAGTAGAGCACAGTGCCACCAGAGTCAATTCATCTAGTCCTCTTCTCAATTTGTTAAATCTAACCTTAAATAATGGGTCAAGTATTGTGTGTGAGTATGTACGTGATGAAAGTTCAGAGAATATTATAGGTTTAATGAAACAACACATTTTAATACAATAGGACCCAGCTATGCTGACCAAACTGAATGGTGACAATAAACATCATAAAAGAACTATGTATCCTAAATACAACAATATGCTAGAAAAAAAAGGTTAAAAAAATAAGAGGTCATAATATGTAAGCAAGATGGTATTTTATGTTAGAGGAGAAAGTTATGTGTTATTTTTCTCAATTGAATCACTAACAAATCTAATATAATTTTCAAAATCAATTAAAGTATACTGCTCACCACAATGACCTGTACATATTACAGAACTCAACAAGTATTAATCGGACTAACTATATTAACTTTTGCATCAATTTTTTAGTTAGCTGAAGTTTTTATGTTGTTATTTAAACTTTTTCTTTTGGTTTTTGTGACAATAAATTGGTACTTATGTACATGGTACCCTCTCCCTTCCCCTTATATCAATTTTTCGTCGCCCCTCTTTTTACAACATGGTTTGAATGATTATTTTTCTCACTATACAAAAATTTTTATTAGCCTAAAAAGAACCTTGTAAGCAGAGTACTGAAGATTGTTTAAGAATTGTCTATAGGATGTTAGCATTATTATACACACATTACAGTATTACTTTGTCCTTCACACTGAATCATTCATGTCATTTTATTCATAATTTTACCGTATTTTCTATCTACTTGTTAAATTTTAACTTTTTTAATTATACAATTTTTTTACATAATCAATATAATTTTATAATGACATATACAATAATATTGTATAATTTTATGATGACATGAAATTGTGGTAAATACAAGCAGCAGGTTGAATTTGGAGAACTGTACCTATACAATGCTTCCAGCTTAAAGAGCAAACTTTTGAATTTTTGACTGTGCCATGGTTTTTATTCCACAGCAGGAAAACTATGTTAATAGATTCATCAAATTAGTTAGTGGTTTTGTGATTACATGTGTGATTGGTGGCACCTTGAAGTGGCTGAATTTTATCATTTCCAAAATTTGATGTGTTTTAGCCAGGAAAAAAACAATTTTATACTTGGACCTTTCTCACTTAGCACATATGAAATATAGCCTGTGAAGTTTATAGGAAAAATAAATTGGTGCACCAAATTAATTTCATTATTCAAATATTTCGAAATTTATAGCCAAAAATGTAGCAAAAAAGTGCCAAAAGTGTCTAAGCCAGCATTTCTTTGTTTTTATACTTGAACCTTTCTAGACTTGTCAAAACATAGAGTAATAATTGAAGTTTCATATATATTTTTTTGTGTGTTGAAATATAATATTTAGTGGAAAAAATTGGAAAATTTTGGCTGACTATCAGCTTTTGCGGCAGAGATCGCCATTTGATGACGTCAGATGACGTTGATCAGCTTTAGCGGTATGCCTTATACGTAATCGATACGTAAAATCTTAGCGCAGGCGCACTCAAGTCAATTATTGCCGGGCGGCAAAAAAGCAGGTCACTACTTATTGTTTCTTTCTCCGGGTGCAAGCTAAGGCGTTCTTGGAAGTGGTGTTTCTGCACTTTGGCCAGGAAATAAGTTTCTTGTCGTCCATCTAAAGGACGTACTAGGAGGGGACTGGCGGTACTGCTGTTTAGAACCAGGTGAAGCCGAACTAAGCATTCCTGAAATGCCTGCCAAGAATCGACGCGCAGAGGCACCTTGATTAGAGGATACAGTGATTGTAGCACCTATTCTGGGCTCTGGATTAGTAACTGAGAGGTGAGCAATCAATGATTTTGATTTTAGTTGACAAGTTATGTCTAAACTAGTAGTTTTAGAATAGTTATAGTATGTCCAAGTTGAGTTGGCGCGGTAAAAACCGTCAATAACTTTTGAACGGAAGTAGCTACGCTTCCGGGGTTCGTACCATTCGAAAGCTCGTGCTGAAACGGTCCAGAAAATTCCCTTTAAAAACTTCTGAGCCAGCGGGAAAGTGCAGTTTCAAAACTCCATAGAAAAGTCTATGGGAATAAATAAAACCACACGTTTCCCGCGCGACACGCGGCGGGATTTAGTCACCCGCTCAAACCGGTGTCATAGTGAATTTTGTCCCCCCTCTAAAGTGTCCCCCCCCCGGACAATATTCACTAGTGAATACTGTCCCCCCCCCTCCCCCCCCCCCCCCCCCCCCCGGACAATATTCACTAGTGAATACTGTCCCCCCCCCCCCCCCCCCCCCCCCCCGGACAATATGTGACCGGTTTTGGGAAAATCGGCCTAAACGCGGCATCTAAAGTTTTCTAATTTATTCTACCAGTGGGCTGCACGGGGTCTTGGGATGCCGTCCTCCTAATTTGGAAGCTGTAGCACAAGCCGTCTTCGCCCTACGCACTACAACACTTCAGTATTTTTGCTAAACTTATTATTGCTGATTTCGAAAAAACGCCGGGTAAGGCGTTGCTAAGGTCAGGGGGCGTGCCTTGTGTCCGTATACTATTACTGCGTGTCTCCGGGACACTATGGAATAAACCGGTTACAGGCGGATTGAAAGAAGTCTAAAAGGCTTAATGCAGGGCTCTTTAAGAAACTATGATGGCGAGAATTGCGTGAGTACATGAATTATGTAGATTAGTAAGTGAATTAGTTAGCTACAGTTTTTTCCCGGCTGTTAGTGAAAAGCCCGCCAATAATTTCTTAGCAACTCTCCGTACACGAGTCCAACCGGCTAGTGTTTTTAGCCTCCTAGTGTGAGTTCTACAGCACGCCAGAGCTTACAACTGCGTCATAAGCTAGAGCTAACTGGTGTCTATCCATTTCTGCCATAAAAAATTTTTCGAAAAAAATCGACCCATAAGGCTTTACCCGGGGATACTGAAAAAATTTGTTTGCCGCGTTTAGGCCGATTTTCCCAAAACCGGTCACATATACACTAGTGAATACTGTCCCCCACCCCGGACAATATTCACTAGTGAATACTGTCCCCCCACGGACAATATTCACTAGTGAATACTGTCCCCCCCCCGGCATATTTTACTAGTGAAAACTGTCCCCCCCCCCCCTGGACAATATTCACTAGTGAATACTGTCCCCCACCCCGACATATTCACTAGTGAATACTGTCCCCCCCCCCCCACGGACATATTCACTAGTGATACGTCCCCCCCCCCCCCCCCCCCCCCCCGGACAATATTCACTAGTGAATACTGTCCCCCTTCAGTTAATAATGTCCCCTCCCCCCTCCCCTCTCTCAAATACTTAAACAAATGAGCATTACCACGATCCAACAGAGCGATCCCTTTACATATATTTTCATTCCATTTCCAGTTCTATTATTATAAGTTTTCACTCCATTTCCAGTACTATGTTCCGTCAGTAATAAATTAGCTGCCCGCTTGGCTTCAATTTTAGTTTTGGTTTTTCAACAGTGCTTAGTTATTTGAATTTTTTACTTCTGTTTTTTTTTAAATGGCAATTTTAGTTTTGGTTATTGGCTTGTAGGTAATAGCTATTACAGTATTTAGCTAATGATTTTAGTCCTGGTATATTTTACTGGAATGTTATTTATTTAGTTTAGCATTGGCCTCCTTTATTTGTGACCGTCTATAGGAAAACCAGGCACAACGCGGCACCTTCGAATTTTTTTTTTTTGCACTTACGGAGTTGTCGGCGTCCAGATATTGAGCTCTCCAAGTTTTATCGTCGCAGCTTTAGTCGTTCCCACTATAATAGACCTAACCGTTCCCTTCCGTAGGCTTGAAACAATACATTTTTAAGAAATCGATCGATCTTTTCTCGATATTACGCACGCCGCGTTGTGCCCGGTTTTCCCGTAGACGGTCACATTTTGGCTTATTCACTTCATTCAGTAGTTTTGGTTTTTGTTTCCAATGATAATTTTAGTTTAGTTTAGTTAAATTCAACTGTATACATGTATGAATATTAGTTTTAGTTTTGGTTATTATAGTACCCATGAAGTTTAGTTTAGTTAGTTAAGTAGCTAAACCTAACTAAAATTAATTTTAGTATTAGTTAACCAAAGCAACACTATGTAGTCATCCTTGTGTGAATATCAATGAGGAACCTAATAGCTAGCTAGCTATATCAAAATAAGCTGTTCAATATGTGACTTGTAAGTATTGTAGATAAAGGGAACTTAGGATGCTGGGACATATCTGCCCATATTATTTACTTAAAATCACATTTTTGCAAATATCTCTGTAATGACAAGTTTGCCCAGAGGTAAAAAAACACCATAGCCTTAAGGGTGGCCGCACATAGCAACGCGCACTGCCTGTAGATCCGGACATTAATTTATTCCCCGCCAATACCCCACCATTTGATAATACGCGAGCAGAAACTAACGCACAGTAGTAGCAGAAGTATACTTTGCGAAGTTGTAGTGTTTTCGTTTAGCTTCTTGTTGTCTCATATCCGTTTACAGCAACTCTCCATACGTCGTCTGAGCTCACGAAGCAAGGTGCACCAGGCTGCCTCTCCTCCTGTAGCCGTTCTCTGGACTCTGCGCACCTGAACTCAAGCGGATGGATATACCTGGCTCGATTTCTGCGGAGCGAAGACTTCCCAAGCTGCGCAGATCTAATACCTTCAGCTATGGCTATCTCCAATAAACTGCTCTCTCTTCTGACTCTCTTATTATTGTTGTATTGATGTTTGTTTACTCTTGATATAGGCGGGCTCTTTTTAGAACCAATACAAACTAATTGAAAAAAAAATTGCTCGCGTACTCGTAAGTACGAGATATGGGGGTGGGGCTATTTCTTAAGAATTGCGAGTGGAATTAAAGTTCCAAATTTTGTAACAGTTTTTCTTGGAATCTAATAATGAGAACGGCACAAAAATTTTATACACGGGTAAACCAAAAAAAAAATGAACTGCACCACGTTGAGAATTTTTCAATATCTTACAAATAAAAAAAAATGCGAATATATCATAAAGTAATATTGAAATGGATAAGAACTCTTTGTCTTGCAGTAGAGTATCGGCTCGGCTAGTAGTGCACCAAATTGCGGAGCTCCAACTTACCGCACCGCTCCAAAAAATTGCTACAAAGTTTTATAACCAGGCCCCGGTATTTCCTCCAGATTAGCTCTAAAATTAGTGAGCGGCTCCTTCGGCAGGTACTGTGTCCTTGTGTTATAGTAGAGAAGCCCCTGTAAGTATACAATAGTAGTAATCGTGCATAGCAACCATCAACAAAAAATTGCGTAGGCGGTGTGCGGCCACCCTTAAAAATGTGCAAGTGAGGACCACTCTCACATACACTTTGGAAAAGTATCTGCAAATCACTTTCAAGAAACGAGATCACTATTGTCAGTACAAGAATCACTATTTTGATGCATAATTAAAATGCTTGGACCTCTAACATTTTACATGATGCATGCTAATAAAGCTTTTTTATCTTCTAAATAATGTTTGATGTGTGGTTTGTCAATTAGCATTTAAATTTTCAAATTATTTGTAAAAATTATTCAATCGAAAATAGTTTGAAAAATACAATGTTAATTCACAAACCCCATCAATCATTGTTAATATAGAAAAATCTATATTGGCACTATGCAAAATATCAGAGCTCCAAGTATTTTCATTGTGCAGAAATAGCAGCCCCTGTACTTGCAATAGTAACCCCGATTCTTGAAAGTGGCTCAAATTTGTTTCACGCAGACTGTTGTGGATCTCTCCACCATCACATTATTATTATTATTATTATTATTATTCAGTTAGCATGTTACTAATTAGTCATTCCATATAATCTACTTTTTAGGTGTGTCGACCTTTTCCGAACACTGCAACTACACCTTACCAGATCGCCATTTCCACGTGTATGCTGAATTACGGACTTCTAGAACAATTACGTCATTTCCTTTTTGTGTCATATAAACCTTCATTTCATTCTTTTTGTTGGGATTCTCCACGTGTTGATAAAACTTAAACACCGACCTGTTATATAGTAGTCAGGGCGTGTTGGATCCTCATTGCGGAGCGCGATCTAGGTTTAGAAGCCTAATTGCTTTGTCCGTAGGTAGTTGTGCCTCCTATAACACAGGACCGCCACAACATTTGGTGGCAGCGGTGGGATAGTCCCTTAAGCCGTGACTGTCCGATTCTTCTGTAGCTATCCTCGCTTTCGAGTGCCTTTGCTTTGGTGCGTTGGTCGATGCGCAGTTTTTTTTTAGTTGCGTTGCTAATCCATAGTAGCTTTGTGAAAGCTTTCTCCTGATTGCTTGATCTTGTGATCTTATAGATAGTTTGTATTTTTTTTGATATTATTGTTTGTACATTAGTTTTTGGTAGTTTTCTCTTTCCCTCAGAATGCCTGGCAGGAAGAAGAAGGAGAAGAAGACTGAGAAAGCGTCTTCAGCTTCTCTTGAGAGAGACGCTGACTTGCCTGGAGCTGTTGAGACTGGTTCTTCCGCCGCCGTTGACCCTGTGGTTAGTGATGACACCTCCATACATAATCCGCGGGTTGCCGTTGACGACCCTGTACCTATCGTCGATGCGGTTGATGAGGAGGGTGGTTCTGATGCCGAGTCCACTTCTGAATCTGAAAGTTCCGATGAAGACGATGATGGAGACGCTAAGGCTATTCTTGCTAAGCTTGCTAAGTTTATGGTGGCCACTCAAAAGGTGCAGCGTAAGGAACGGAAAATAACTAATAAAATTCTGAACAAGTTAGCTAGTGATAGAACTGAATTAGCTCAGCATAAGGAGATAGAATAAGGATTTAGGCTTAGGCTTTTAAAGCAGAATGTTGAGGTTCCTAAGTGGAAGGAAGGTACTAATACTATGATGTTCTTTTCGTCTCTAGAAGAAATTTATACTGCCAATAACATTCCTTCTTTGCAGTGGGGTAAATACCTACAACACCAACTGTCTGGGAGAGCTGCTGAAGTATATTTAGCTCGTATTAAACCTTGCCCTGATATAATTAGTGATTTTAAGGCTTGTAAACGAGCAATGCTTACTGGTCTAGGGGAAACTGTTGAAGCGGCCGAGCGTGACTGGTGGTTGTTACGTTTCCGGTCTGGCGAGTCTTTGGACACCTTATCTATACGTGTCCAAACAATTACCCAGAAAATGTTGTCTGATTGTTCTGATATTAATGATGTTATTCAATTTATGTATTTATCCAGATTCCTTTCTTGTTTGCCCGAGGAGATTGCTTCCCGTGTTCGTGTACTTGAGCCAAAGAGTATCCATGATGCTGTGCGTCTGGCTACCCAGTGTATGGGGACGACTAGGCCCACTCAGAGCAGAGAAGGAAACTTCCAGTTCTCCCGCTCTTGTAGGAGGGGTTGGAACCAGTCGGCTCAGTCACAGACACAAGATAAGTCAAGTAGTGAGTCACCTAGGTCTCGGACTACACAGGAACGTACCCCTGGCACTCACAAACCCACAACCACTGGTAGTGATATTACTAATGCACAGCAGTCTGTGTTGGTAAAGGGTAGTCAGAGGAGTGAGCGGTTTGTGCCGATTTGTCACTTGTGTAATGAACCTGGACATATTAGGCCTAACTGTCCTAAGAAGAAGTCCAAGGTGCAATGTATAAATACTCTATATTCTTCTGGAGAAATGTTAATAGATGGTCTCATTTCTGGTGTCCCTTGCAATGACATTTTGGTTGACACTGGTGCCACTCGTACCCTGGTTAGTAGTAAATACGTGCCACAAGGTGCGTATACTGGTGAAAGTGTAACTGTCACTGGGTTTAAGGGTAATGATGAAACTGCCTTCCCAATTGCTCATGTGAAACTTGAAGTTGGTGAGGTAAAGGGTCATTATGACGTAGCGGTTAGTGACGCCCTTCCCCAATCTGCTTTGATAGGGTTGGATGTGGGCTGGGAACCCTTTGAGAGTTTCATCCAAACTGCTATAGAGCGTCGCAGACTTGCTGATGCGGACGCATTCCCTCCTAAGTATGGCAATGATTATGATAGTGACGGTGACATAAACCCATGTGAACCTAGTAGTAGTGCTCATCACGAACCTAGTAGTAACCCTTGTGAACCTAGTAGTAACTCTTGTGAACCTAGTAGTAGTGCTCATCACGAACCTAGTAGTAACCCTTGTGAACCTAGTAGTAACCCTCGTGAACCTAGTAGTAACCCTCGTGAACCTAGTAGTAACCCTTGTGAACCTAGTAGTAACCCTTGTGAACCTAGTAGTAACCCTTGTGAACCTAGTAGTAGTGCTCATCACGAACCTAGTAGTAACCCTTGTGAACCTAGTAGTAGTGCTCATCACGAACCTAGTAGTAACCCTTGTGAACCTAGTAGTAGTGCTCATCACGAACCTAGTAGTAACTCTTGTGAAGCCAGTACCTCAGATACAGTGAGGTTAACCCGTAGTCAGGCTAAGGCTAGGAAGGCTCAAGAAATAGCCGACCTTGAAGCCAGCTCTCATTCTCTGGCTACTCCCATGGGACTTGATCAGATTCAACCTCCCTCTGCATGTTCGAATATAATTTCTGGTAAGGGATTAGAAGATGCCTTTGAACTCCCTATACCCAGTATCCCTGCTGATAATTCTGACAGAGAGGTTTTGAGTACTCAACAGTTGAGAGATCCAACCCTAACCGATATTAGGAAAAGGGCGGACCAAAATACTGATGGTTATTGTTATTATAATGGTATGTTAGCTCATGAGAGTACTGATGAACTTGGTGAATTATGTCGTAAGATAGTACTTCCGAAGGAGAGAAGAAATAAAGTTTTGTTGTTGGCACATTCTGTGTTGGGTTCTGGTCATTTTGGTCATCATAAAACTCACGCTAGGTTGGTGCCATACTTTACCTGGCCTGGTATGAGGAAGGACGTGAACGACCACTGTAGGTCTTGTGAGGGGTGTCAGAAGGCTAGCCCAAACACTAATTCACGTACTCCTCTAGTTCCTCTTCCTGTAGTTAATGAACCTTTTAATATAATGGCTATTAACATAGTTGGTCCACTTCCTACTACCCCTCGAGGACATAAGTACTTATTAACTGCTATGTGTCTCCATACGAAATACCCTGAAGCTATCACCTTGAAAAGAGTTGATACTGAGGCAGTTGTTGAAGCACTGATGGAAATCGTTTCTAGACATGGTATTCCACACACTCTGTTAACTGATCAAGGTAGTGTTTTTATGTCTGGTGTAGTTAAGTCCCTGTGTAAGACACTTGGGATAGTTCGAATGCGAACCTCCCCATATCATCCTCAAACAGATGGTGCGTTGGAGAGATGGCATGCTTGTCTGAAGGGTATGATCAAACGTGCTCAGGTCCAGAAGCGAGAGTGGGATGTTTACTTGAAATATGCTCTGTTTGCTTATAGAGACACCCCACATGTTGTCACTGGATATACCCCCTTTGAACTGTTGTATGGTGGTCGTGTGCATGGTCCCCTCAGATTACTTAGAGACTCGTGGTTTACCAAGGAAGGTGAACAATTAGATCTTTGCTCTTGGCTGACGGATATGAAAGCTAAGATGGCTGAAATGTCTCTTATAGTTTCAGATAGAGAGCATAGAGCCAAAGCCAAGATGAAAATAGTATATGACAAGGGTAGTAAAGAGAAGGAGTTTGAACCTGGTACCTTAGTTCTGGTGCGCAAGCCAGGTTTGTCAAGCAAACTAGGAAGTCGTTGGGATGGTCCCTATCCTGTGGCTGAGAAACTGTCTCCTGTTACATATGCCATACACAATCCTGCAAGAAAGAATAAGGTAGTGTTGCATGCCAACTTGCTAAAGGCTTACCATAGTCCTTCAGCTCAAATACATCGTATCGCAGTAGTCGAAGACGATGAGATTGATTCTTTAGCTGGCGTTAAATTAGTTCGGGGAAATTTTGCTCCGACTGAAACACAGTTATCTCTTCTGAAGTCTGTTTTAGATGCATTTCCTGATGTTCTAACTGATAAGCCAGGAGTGACAGACCTGGTTACTATGTGTATAGAGACTGGGAATAGTGCGCCAGTGAGGTCCAAACCTTACTTTATAGTTCCAAAGTGGTTTGAGCCATTGCGGAAGGAGGTTGACTCGCTGTTACAAGCTGGTATCATTCAGAGATCAGAGAGTCCATGGTCATCTCCCATTGTTACTGTTGCAAAACCCAATGGTTCTGTGCGCCTCTGCGTGGATTACAGAGCGCTCAATGCACTTACGCAGCCTGACCCATATCAAATGCCTCTCATTGAACATATTCTTGATACTCTTGCATGTGCTCAGTTCTTAAGTAAATTAGATTTAAACAAAGGGTTCCATCAGGTTCAAATCCGGGTGGAAGACCGTCAAAAGACTGCATTTGCATCACCATGGGGCAAGTTTGAGTATACTAGAATGCCTTTCGGTGTCAGGAATGGTCCAGCCATATTCCAACGGTTAGCTGATCTTGTATTGGTAGGTTGTGAGGACTGTTCTAGGGTTTACATAGATGATATAATAGTTTTTAGTCAGTCTTGGGACTGTCACTGTGAACACCTGAAAAGGGTGTTGTATAAGCTGAGAGAAGCTGGTTTGACTGCAAACCAAAACAAGTGTGAGTGGGGCCAGCGGTATTGTACGTTCCTGGGACATGTAGTCGGGAATGGTCAGGTGACTCCTGCTGACTGTAAGGTGGCTGCAATCAAGCAGTTCAAGCAGCCCAAAACAAAACGTCATGTTAAACAGTTCCTGGGTCTCACAGGATACTATAGACGTTTTGTTGAGCATTATGCTGATCACACGCAGCATCTGCGTGAAGCAATCTCCCAGGTAGCCCCTGATAATGTTGTTTGGAATAAATATATGTATGATGAGTTTGTGTATTTGAAATGTTGTTTATCTTCCCAACCTACTCTCCATCTCCCTCTCCTCTCCGACTCTTTCCTCCTTCAAACCGATGCATCTGGAACTGGTCTTGGAGCCGTCCTCAACGTGGTTCGAGGTGGGGATGAACTTGTTATTGCATTCTGGTCCCGGAGACTTCTACCTAGAGAGCGGAATTACTCAGCATCTGAACTTGAGTGCTTAGCGATTGTGGACTCCATCATTCATTTTGCTCCCTACTTGCGTCCAGTTTCATTTGTGGTTGAGACAGACCACAAGGCTCTCTCGTTCCTGCAGTCTGCTAACTTCTGTAATGGCCGGCTTGCTCGCTGGGCGATGAAGTTGATGCCGTATTCTTTCAATGTGAAGTATCGACCTGGTCCTCTCAATCGGAACGCTGATGCATTATCTCGTCAAAACTGGGATGGACAAGATGATCTATAAACATAATTATTAGTTTGCGTCATTTAAACGGGGGGAAATGTTGTGGATCTCCCCACCATCACATTATTATTATTATTATTATTATTATTCAGTTAGCATGTTACTAATTAGTCATTCCATATAATCTACTTTTTAGGTGTGTCGACCTTTTCCGAACACTGCAACTACACCTTACCAGATCACCATTTCCACGTGTATGCTGAATTACGGACTTCTAGAACAATTACGTCATTTCCTTTTTGTATCATATATAAACCTTCATTTCATTCTTTTTGTTGGGATTCTCCACGTGTTGATAAAACTTAAACACCGACCTGTTATATAGTAGTCAGGGCGTGTTGGATCCTCATTGCGGAGCGCGATCTAGGTTTAGAAGCCTAATTGCTTTGTCCGTAGGTAGTTGTGCCTCCTATAACACAGGACCGCCACAACAGCCTCCACTACATAACTTTATATTGAGTGAAGTTATATCTTTTCCCAGGGCCAGTCACAGTGTAATTTATTTATTTATAAAAGCAGCTTGTAGCTAATTACTGCCCTTATCCTGTCTTCTATAATGGCTTTAGAATAATGGCTGTAGTAAATTTGGACAGAATTTTTATCCATACAGACTTCTATGATTTTTACACCATTCTATAGCACTATGAATACTCTACTACATATACTAAAATAAAAATCAACTATCACAGGGCCTTGTTGCTACACTCTATGAAACCAAACTAATTTAGCCTAAAATTTTGATTGAAAATAAGAATTCATGGCATGAGTACTTGTGAGGACACATATAAGTGAATGTTAAAAAAAGCTGTAGGAAGTAATGAAGCTTCACAGATGATGCATGCTAAGAGTCTGCTGTTGTGAGAAAATCGCATAAAATCATAGAATGGTCAACACCAGAGTCCGTCTGATATTTTATCAGTTGAAGAATGTCTATCCTGCTGTTCATGCTCAACCACCATATTTTGACATTATCTGCCACTTAAGAAAGGGTTTTGAAGACGACTCCAAGGGAAAGCAAGACTGGTATTTACCAAGTAAACTGAGGTTGAAGAAAGATCTGGAACCCCATTTCTATAGTCTGCTGTAGTGTTGATATGAAATTGTTTTGTACTGTTTGTACTGATAAATGCACCATTCTGGTAGATAGGAAAATGTTTTGCCTAATGAGTGGCATATATAATAATTTTGTCTTTTAAAGAATGGAAGTAGAGAGGCAAGTTGCTTAGAGTCCTACACTTTAGATGTGTACACAAGCTGCAATATACAAGTTATATTTTAGTCTTATGACTTATAATTAATGTATACAATTAGGGGAATTATAAGCTTCATTTGGCAAGGGGGAGAGAGCACCAAGGTGTTCAACTTCCCCCTCTCCCATGTCCCCCCTCCCATTCCCTTCTTCCTTCATCACTAAACACTGCCAACTCCTAAAAGCATCGGCAAGGTTTTATATAGTGTAGCGGCAAGGTCCTGTGATAGTAAATTTTTATTTAGTGTATGATGTAGAGCATTCATTGTGTTACAGAATGGTATAAAAATTATATACTAAAATAAAAGTTTACTATCACAGGGCCTTGTCGCTACACTCCATGAAACCAAACTAATTTAGCCTAAATTTTTCATTGAATACTTGTGAGGATACATATCAGTGAATGTTAAAAGTCGAACTTTTAGTTCCAGAGTGGCTGTCGCACATGTTGACAGCCTGTTTGTGTCTTGTTTTCTGTTCCAATGGACATGACCACAGCAGAGCATCTCTTGCTGGATGCCGCCGCCAAGTCTGATGTTTCTGGCTTGGAGGCGGGGAAACTACGTGATACCCGTAGCATCCAGCCATCCACCCAGGTGGATGCCTGCTCTGGTGGTGTTATGGAGGAGGCTTCTTCTACCCCCTCCGCACAGGCCACTAACCAGGAAGAGACAATGAATGTGAGAGTTGTGACAAGAAGTAAGTCTAAACAGCAGAGTGAGAAACAGTTACAAGTCGAGACAGTGCATATTAGTGAATCTGATCCCCAACCTCTTAATTCTGATGACGAATTTGAAAGGCTTGCAGCCATAGATGTTTCTTGTGTATCTCCTGTAGTAGGTGTTGGGTCTGATGTCTGTAATCCTTCTGTTGTTGGGCTTCTTCAGGGCTCTGACGAGGATGGGAATGGGGCTGGTGTTGAAGGTAGTGCTGTCAGTGACGGGCAAACTGGTGTTCCTTTCTCCCCATTGGATTGTACCCCCTCACCTGATGCTATCATGCCTCCTGAGCCTGAGTGTAGTGACAGCTCTGCAGATGAGTTGCAGTTAGCAACTCCGGTGTTAAGTGAGGGTGTTCATACCCTTAAGAGTGCCCTTGTGGCTGACGAGTCTCTGTCCAAGTTCAGGGACTTAGGGGAAAACAATCTAAATGGTTATTCGTTTAAGAATGGGTTGTTGTTGCATACCGTACTGGTGAATGATTCCCCCGTGTCCAGAATAGTTGTTCCCACTGTTTTCAGGAACAATGTACTTTCTCTTGCTCATGACAAAACAGCTCATGTTGGAGTCCGGGGCATGAGAAATGTGCTGGGCAAAAGTTTTACATGGCCTGGTGTTCACAGTGACATTGTTGCTTTTGTCAAGTCCTGTGATACGTGCCTCCGTGTTAATAGTGCTGGCAACCGGAAGGCCAAGATGGTTGAGAGGCAAATCGTGTGTGTCCCATTTGAGAGTGTTTGTGTGGACTTAGTGGGCCCCTTGCCTAAGGGCAAGAGGGGCGCCAAGTATCTTTTTACTTATGTTTGTTTGGCCAGTCGTTGGCCTGAGGCTATACCCATGCGTACTGCCTCCGCCACTGAGGCAGCGCAATGTTTTGTGGATATTATAAGTCGCACGGGTATACCCTTGCGTGTGTTGTCTGATAGAGGAACTATCTTCCTCTCGAAGTTGATGTCTGGTGTTTGCAGTATGTTAGGCATTGACACGGTTGCTACTTCCCCATATCGCCCACAGTCAAACGGCGTGGTGGAACGTATGCATGGAAGTCTGAAACCTATGCTTTCAAAAGCTGTGGGGGCTGGGTTAGATTGGGTTGACTTCTTGCCCCTAGCTCTCTTTGCCCTCAGACAAGTCCCAAACAGAGATGTCGGGTTCTCTCCCCATTGTATTGTATATGGGAGGGATGTGATGGGCCCCCTGGATATCCTTTATGAGGGTTGGGTTGACCGTGATTTCGAGTCAGTCAAGGTGGACGATTGGCTCCTCCAGTTGAATGATAGGCTAGCGGTCATACATGATCTGGCTGTAGCTAACCAATCTGATAGCAGTGGTAAACGTGCTCTTACCTTTAACAGGCACAAGCAAGACATGCCGCTGGAAGTGGGTACCAGCGTGCTTATGAGAGTCCCTGGCTTGAAAGCAGCCCTCCAAGCTGCCTGGGAAGGACCCTATGTTGTTGTTGGCAAATCATCCCGCGTAACTTACCAAATTTCTAAGGGAGAAGGCCATCCCACTAGACTTGCTCATAGAGATAATCTCAAGTTGTATGTTTCTAGACCATTGTCTGTCAATGCAGTTACTTTGATAGCAGAGGAGCAGGGTATTGGCCATGATCTGCTCACCAGCAAAGCAACACTCAGTGATGATAAGTGCCCTGGGTTTAGACAGAACGAATTAGATGCCCTCCTGCATGACCTAAAGTGTCATTTCCGAGACACTCCCGGATTGTGCTCAGCAGGTACCTGTAAGATAGTGATCGCAGACAGTGCTGCTGTAGTTAACTTGCCCCCTAGGCAAATCCCAGCAGGCATTAGAGAAGCTGTGAAGAATGAAATTGATGTGTTGTTGAGAGATGGTATTATCATTGAGTCCAGTTCAGCTTGGGCTAGTCCACTAGTCCCTGTCCGCAAGAAGGATGGCAGTGTCCGTATATGTGTGGACTTCAGACAGCTAAATGTAGTCACTCCGTTGAGGAGGTATTGGTTACCGTCTCTGACGGAAATTCTAGACCAAGTTGGTCCCAATGCATGTTTGTCTACCTTGGACCTTACTGCCGGTTTTCACCAGTTGGCCATGGAAGAGTGTTCCAGTGAACTCACCACATTTGTGTGTCCTTTCGGTAAATTCCGGTATCTTAGAATGCCGTTTGGTCTCAAAAATGCTCCTGCTATTTTTCAAGCAGTGATTGAGAACGTTTTAAAGCCAGTTTCCGATTGTTGTCGTAATTATGTAGATGACGTTGTGATATACAGTCGTACTTGGTCTGACCATTTGTATCATTTGAGAAAGGTGATTGAGTGCCTTGGTGCCTCAGGTTTAACTATTAAACTCAGAAAATGTTGTTTTGGCCGTACACACTTATTGTACTTAGGTCATAAGATTGGTGCAGGTTTGCTTGCAGTCCCTGAGCACAGAGTCTCAGCTTTGGCTCACTTCGTTAGGCCTAGGACGAAGAAGCAACTTCGTTCTTTTCTAGGGTCTGTTTCTTATTATCGCAGATTCATACCCAACTTCGCTGATTGTTCTAGCGCACTCACCCCTGCTACCTCCTTGAGGGCTCCTCTCCAGGTGGTCTGGACTGAGGAGATGGACTCCTGTTTTCGTGAGTTAAAAATGTCATTATGTCATAGTTGTTGTTTAGTCATTCCAGCCCCAGAGGATGTGTTCGTCTTGTATACGGACGCATCAGGTGCCGGTGTTGGTGGTTGCCTCCATGTCGTTAGAGAACGGGAGGAACTACCTGTCGGGTTTTTCTCTCGCCAACTGAGACCAGCAGAGAGGAACTATTCGGTTTCGGAACTTGAGTGTCTAGCCATTGTGGCCAGTTTGAAGCAATTCGAATTCTTCGTGTATAGCAAGGAAGTGACCGTTGTCACAGATCATAAGCCGTGTCTGGCTTTGGTGAAGGGGAGTCATCTGAACAAGCGTCTGCTTCGATTTGCTCTCGTGATTCAGCAGTTCAACGCCTCCATTATGTATCGCCCTGGCAAGTTGCATGCGAATGCTGATGGAATGAGTAGGCAGGCATGGACGGAAACAGATGATGAAACCGCCCAGTGTGTTGTTTCAGCTTCTCCTCCTTCTAGTCGAATCTTGGTGGGGGGAGATGTGGGCGGAGAGGAGAGAGAGAACAGAGAGAACGAGAAAGAGTTAAAGAAGAACAAAGAGAAGAGGAATCCATGAACATTGATGTTGTGTAGTTGTGTGTGTAATTATTTATTAGTATAGTGAATCACTGTGTGTGCTTGTAATCTTTAGTGTATGCCATGCTGTCATGTTGTTGTGCTTATTTTGTGTCCGGATGTTCCGTGACCACACCCCCACATTATTTGTGCGCATGCGTGTCTTATGACATATAAGCCAGGACACGCATGTGTATCATCAGTTCCCCATATCGTTAGTAAACCCGACTTGAATTCATACTTCAAGGGAGGACTGGATATCTGGGAGAACTCTGGTGGCAGCGTTCGCTAGAGTTCCTCGAGTAAATATTTGTCGTCGAGCTTTGGTGCCTACCTTTGTTGCTTTCGCTAGTTGAGTTCGAGTTGTCCAAATCGGTTGAGCTTGTCCTATCTCTAGTGCCAGTGATCTGCCCACCCACAGTTTAGTTCAGCATATTTAGGACCCGTAGGTCGAGAACGAAGTTCCCGGGGGAGCTAGTCACAAATAAGCATATAAAAAAGAACTCTTAAGCTATTGACTTAATTCGAGCATCAAAATATATAGCTAAAGCTAAGCTTTATTACACGTATTCTCTGTAAGTGCTCAGCTACTCAGTAATGTAGGAAATCTTGACATCAGACATTCAGTATGCAGATGCGGCAGTTATGGCTTCTCAATACGGTGCAGACGGTGTGAAAATATTTTGTTTGACAGCGATTTTGGGCGAATAAAGGTGATAAAGATATGGCGAAGAGTTCAACTGTAACACGTTTGAGTATACTGGAGCTACAGCACTTACTTGTAAGAATGTAGCAGCCTTGAAGAATCTCAGCAAGCTACAGATAGCATTCCCAGTGATTATTTGAGATCAGATTCAAATAGTAAGCCAGAACCAAAGGTTGCCTTTATTATTAACAAGGCACAAGTATATATGGAAGCAGAGATATGGCTAAAAGAAACACTAAAATCACTTGATGTCACATTAAGGCATTTGAATAAAACAGTTTAGCAATTGTTAAGCTCATGATAATTCTTTTCCATTTTTAATCCTCAGCGCGCATGCACGAGATGGTTATAGTTGTCGTCCTGTCTGTTTGTCTGTTTGTCGGTCTGTCACGGTCTGATTTTGGAGATTACTTAAAATTAACAGTTGATTTAGGTATGAACTTGTTTAGGACGAAGATTTAAGACCTTTATTGTGCTCCTTTTTTTAATTTCGGGCTAATCGTTGAGAAAACGCGAAGCTTTCAACTCCACGTAGGTGCCAACTTTTATGGGCAACGCCCCCTAGCGTCACGTCATGATCACGGAGCAAATAATTTCTGCAGCCAGCGGTACTAAATCGCTTTATGCTCAGGGTAGTTAATGGAGTTGAAAGAAGTGAAATTTCGCATAGAAAATGTGTACAGGTAAGCGTTTCTGGCTAGTTTAGCTTCTTCTCTTATGAAGACAGCATTTTCAATGGTCTAGCTATTTCGATACCTCATTAAAAATAGCTAACTTGTTTGTTCTTTTGGAAGAAGATTATATTGTAGTAGCTAGGTAGTGTTTAATAGCGCTGAGCCTTTGGTGCTTCATTTTTCCAATTATAATTCTGTTGGTTTTTACACCAATTATTCATAACTTTATACTTACATAAAAACTTAAATTAAAAAACAAACAATTTTTGTGTTTTGTTGTTAGGCACCATAATACTTTATTAATTTTTTTATTGTGGTAATTAAATTTTCACAAAAAATATCTTATTTGGCTGAAATAATAGCAGATACAATCTGCAAAAGAATATGGCAATTTTTGGTGATTTCATCATCTAGTTTGGGCTACATCGATACAAAAGGAACTTGTCCAGCGATGCCACATAAATTTTTCTGTTACTGTCATGCAACATAATAGATTGGAAAAATACTAGGTAGTTTAACATAATTATTTAAACATGCATACTTCCCATAATTCAGAAGTTGACTTATTGAAAGGCAAACTTCTTCAAATGCCAATTTTTTGTTAGTTGAAGAACTGTTTCTAGTGAGTGATGCAGGACAAAGAGTACCTATCTGGCTATTACTAAAGGGAACCACAATATAAATAATGAAGCCACTATGCTCATGCACAGTACTATGAATATTTGAGGCTGCTTTTTGCTAAAAAAAATGAAAAGAATGAGTATCTTTGAATTGGCATTGTCTCTTCATTTTCAAAGTAGATAAAAGACTACCTCATGATAATGCAGCTGAGTCATTGTGGATTATAATATCAAGACTTGTAAATTAAATATGCGACTTGTTTTAATTACATTGTATCAAAATCTATGACTATCATTATTATAAAAGGTGCCTACACACCCTTGTTTATCAACATTTGTAGCTGAGTGACTGCAAAAAGTAGTATATTAAAAAAAACTGATGATTTATTTACACTGGAATAATATCCTGTAACTTTAGAGAATTAGTTACTTCCTTGGGTATGCCTTGCCTTATACTTCAGGTATACAGGTAAGAGACAGCTCTGTGAAACAGCGAACTATAAAATGCACCTCAGATAAGCATTTTGTCCATTTTCTGCATACGTGGTTTCTTTTTAAAGCGATGGGATCGCACGCGCTGAACGCTGGCGTTCGCTGTTTATTACGAAGTCTGGAAACCTTAGGACGCCACAAGGATATTGCAGATTTCTTTCAGATATTTTGTTGGTTAAGCATATTAACGAGCGGATAAACTGTAACCAAATCGGGTAAAAAGTAGACCCAGAACTCAACTGAGAAGTTCGTTGGAAAAATGGACTCTACCTATCCAGATTACTGGAATGTGCCTTACCAAATTCCTCCTGACCAATATTCTAGCCATCCCAAAGGAGAAAAAGTCAAGGAGGCTAAAGAGAATGCAGGAAACACCTGTCTACCACAACAAACAGGAGGAAAATTCCAAGGAAATTGGAACCAAGTGACTCCCAATTCGCTCAAAACATCCTGCACTTCTCTCCAAGATGAAACTTCAAGATCTCCTCTTACCCAGTACACAAAGAAGTGCTCCACCCCTTCCTTTGCTCAGTATATGATGGAGGATGAGAGAGGTGCTTCCGACGACTTGTTATTGAAGGACAACACCAGCTACTTATATTTAGATGCCAACCAATTGGCAACATCACACTCACAACAAGAGACTACTAGAAGAAATATGAAGGATGCTATTGTCAACAGTGAGGCCTCCAAGCCATTTTCGGTCTCTCCCCCCAAGCCAAGTCTTACATCCGACCAGATGTCCCAATTCTGGATTCCTCCTCCGGTGAAGTCAGCCGAACAGGAAGGAGGCTGCTATCAGGGACAGATTGGCACTGGTATGTTATGGGAAGAGAATGGAAATGATGTGGCATCAAAGGATGTGTTCTCAACAACATCACTGCACATAAAATCTCAAGGAAACATGAAGGATTTTTATCGTGATAGCTGGGCGACGGCTTGCAGTCAGAATTCCCCACCATTAAGCTGGGATGCAACTTCTGAAACTCCTTTTAACTTGTTCTCTAAGCATTCGACAATTCATGATGGTAAGGACGTGGGAGATGAGTTGGAGGGGAAACAGAGCACTCACAATGCTGGATATCTTGAAATCCCTTCGACAACATCACCAGGCATAGCAACTCAGGAAAAGCCAGAGAGTGTCGGTTGGGACTATTTGTTTACTGATACTCACCACTCTGCTGACAATACAGATATCTCTTCTGTGCATCTTCCACCAACTTCTTACTCCCATGTCAATGCCAATGAAGTCCAGTACAAAGATTATTGGGAGAGTGAACTAGTCCAGGATATGACAAAGGAAAAGTGTCCCCAAAAGACAGTGCACAATGACCAGGCCTGGAAAACATCAAATGAAGGAAGTTCTCACTATCACTTTGAGAATGACTGTCATGGACACTGGTTCACATCATCTCCTCCAAGTGCTCATCATTGGTTGCCCTCTGTGCAGACACCTCCTCAAGCTCTTCCCACTAGTTTCTTCACAAGTCATCTTGAAGAAACACAGCACGAGGACCTAGATGTGAATGAGCTTGTGGATGAGGTGGTAAAAAATGTGAATACTAACAGCATGGAGCTCAACCATCAGCCCTTCACAGCATCAACGGACCAACTATCACATGACAGATGTGTTGAAGCAGAATACTACTTGGACACAGCCTCCAATATGCAGCAGTCTACGGAATGTACAACTATGCCTCTTAAAACTTATACAGACTCTATCTTGAAGTACGATGGATTCACACCCGAGGCCAACTACCAAATAGAGCACACACATAATGTGAGACTAGTCTGTGAAGTGGCCGAGCTTGACAAATATCCACAATGTCATGAGCAGTCAATACTTCAAACAGTGTGCGAAGATCAGCGACACACGATGAAAAGGAGAGAATACAACAGAGTTCCCTATGATTACAGCAGCAGGGAGGAAGAATCAGGAGAAAATAAGTACAAAATAGTATACAGTGAAGATAAGTTTGGGAAATATTCTAAAAATATCACTGAATACAAAAAATTCGGTGATGAATGGAATGTGGAAGTGACAACTGATGAGAACAGGAAAACTGATGGTGACGAGGAAATAGACAAAGACGAGGAAACAGATGAGGACGAAACGGAGGAAGAAGATGAGGATGAGGAAGAAGAAACAGATAAGGATGAGTGTAATGAGGATGGAGATGTAAGGAGTGATGAGGATGACAATGTAGTGGAGGAAGAAGTTAGACATGAGGAATCTGACGAGGATATTGACGGGGAAGAATTTGATGAAGATGAAGATTCTGATATTGATGATGATTTTGATACTGAATTTGAAGAGGATGAAGAATTTGATGACAGTGAAGAATTGGAAGCTGAATTTGAAAGGGACGAAGAATTTGACATTGACACAGGTACAAGCTCAGAATTCACAGTGGGAGAAGTGGATACTGACTCTGATGCAAGCTCATCTCACAGTGGTTACTGCTTCTCTGGTCGAACCGTCTCACGCTCTCATGGATGCAATGACATTCGTGTCTTTGCATATTCGACCAGTGCAGGTTCAAGCCAAGCAGCCAGCATAGAGATGAAGGACAATTCCATTGAGCAATGTCCAAATGTGATTGCCACTGATTCAGATGAGGCTCTCAGCACTATCTTAGAGGAGGACGAGTGCTCTACACAGAATGGAAGCAAAGAATGCACCACAATTTCCATTCCATCTTTGGACAGACTGCATCAGAATGAGGGTGAGCCCAGTATGACCACTTTAGATGCACATGAGGAGGACTTGGAATGTAGTCCTACATGTTCAGTGGCCATTACTGATGATGACTTGGATGAGATCAGTACTGGTGTGACACACACTCAAGAAGTTCCCGAGGTTGGTTGCTGTACAACATTACCATTCCTGCTCTTTTCATGATATTTTTTTAAAATATAGATGCAAAGAAGGCAGAAGTGGTTTGCAAGGCTTAGGAAAGCCAAACGAAGACTTTCAGCACCCATCAAGTGTCTAATGTGTTGTGTAGCAACTCCAAGCCATGAATGAACTTGTTTTTACAAACATTATTTTTTGTGACATGATCATTGTCCATTCATGTTTGGAACATAATATCTACATCTACATGACAATACTTATAAACATAAGCTATAGCTATACAATTTCAATAATAATACAAACTATTAGCAAATATCCTGCCACACAGTAGCGCTAGATGTACTAAGTTTGAAGGAAAACAGTTTTTATTTATCCCAATATTGTCCTCTACCAAAAACCACACAGATCAAATTTCCTGTGACTCACCGGGAATGTCCTGGAAGCTTTTTTGTACCAAGCATTTAAACATTACTGGTATGGCTATAGGAGAAAGTTTTAAAACCTTAAACATTTTGTTGTAGACACATTTTGTTGTAAACTCATTTCTGACGAGAATTACTGGACTACAGGTTTATTTCTGTAAGAGCCTATCAATATGGGAATGGGGGGGGTGCTAAAATTTGGAATTGTATCATATTAATGGCAAAATTATATACCCCAGAGATTGAAGTTTATGGTCCTTGGAAAGACTCTCGTAATAGAAAACCATGGGCATAATAAATGCCATACCAATGGTGGAGGTAAGCATAATATTATGTATAGATGATCATTTTGAAAGTAATTTGAAAAGTGGGTGGATTTTTCTGCAGTCACAAGAGCTGCAGTATCTTCTGCTTGCAAACAAATGCTGAAATAGTGTGTTATGAAAACTAGTGCCTACTTACAGCTCAGGTTCAGGAATAATGTTTACTGATGAAAATTTATAGCTTCAGACTCATCAGTACCAATAAGTAATGCTAAATTATACATGGTACCTAATGAGAATCTTAAATTGTTGAAGAGCAATCTTTGAAGAAGAATCCCTTTAAATGTGTAAGTAGATTGTTTTGGATAAGAATAGAACAGAAATGCAGAAATATAGTCAACAAAGTTTATACTATGTGTGCATTTTGTAGTTAAGAATGCCGTTGCTTATTTCAGGAATAAAAAATAATTATGATTATTGTATAAATTCCTATGGTGTATAGCTACTACATGCACTTTATTCAAAGACAAGAAGAAAAGGCAGTTATCAATTTAAACATAGAGAGATAATGAAGTCTAATATACAGTCAAATATTGATGATGAGCTTGGTCTTAATGCAACAGCTATATGTATCCACCTGTAGCCCCTGGCAGATTATGCTCAAATTTTTGCCTATTTTGCTTTTCCTTTATTCTCCAATTTTCCACCTATTTTGCTTTTTATTCTACCTATTTTGCTTTTCAATTTAACCCATTTTTTGTCGTGCCTACATAGCAAATAATTAAAAATTCTGTTGCATAACAACACACAAATTATTACAATAATTTACAAAGATGACAAAAAAAATGTTAGGTTTTTCGATAATTGTACTGCAGCATAACTGACAGTTGAATATAGTCTTCTAGAGCAGACTCCTGTTGAGAGGAGAAGGAATTGTTCAGCAACGAAAAAACACGCTCAGCAGCCGCGGACGAAGGCTGCACTAACAACAATTTCTTGCACGTGCTACTCCATTTTGGCAGTGTTCCCTCGTGCGATTTCCACCACATAAGGACATCAACTTCATCTGAAACATCCTCAGCTGCCGCAAGATACTCAGGTAACTCGGACTTCAAGCCATTAATTGCTTCTGTGTTCAGGAATGGAAAGGCAGCAAAGGAATCCATATCATTAGCAGTTGGCTTAAGTTCATTCACTTTTGAGGGAGAAAGGTAACGTGCCGATTTGAAGGCTAGAACAATGGGCCTGAGATCGTTGTCGAATTTCTCCTTGAAGTAAGCATAGGCAGGAACACAAGCAGCTTTAGCATAGTCTATCAATTGCCTCTCATGTGTAGAATTTCCATTGGCTAGTGATCTTGCAACTGCGTTTACATTGGGAAAGTGCTCCAATGACACATGTGAATAGAGAAGACTTATTTGTTGATATGCAACTAGTGCTATTGGCCCATCACCTTCCAACTTGTACGTTGCCTTGACGAATGCTTCCATTGCATCTACCGTTATAGCAATCTCCATTTTCAGCTTCCTGCACATACATTCATCTTCAACAATTCTCAGTAGTTTTGCAGTGGTAGCTGGAGGTAAATCATCCCTATGCAGAAAAGACGACACATCTCCAAAGGTTTTATGCAGTTGGTAGATGACTTCGAACTTACTCCACCATCTAGTGGCAGAATAGGTAGGTGTACGAAGACTAGTCTGGGTCCTCCATGCAAGCCTGGACTTTGGACTATGGGCAAACAAGCTAATCCATGCTTTTGTGAAGTCGTCCAAGATGTGTGTTCTCATTCTTTCCCCAACATGGTCTAAAGTATGGGAAAAACATCCTACGTCTAATATCTGGTTATAGACGATGGATATGGTCCTCATTGCCACATCATTCACGGACGCACGATCACGCATTGCTGCTAAAACCATATTAGGTGCAATTGACAGTTCAGTAGCTACAACAGTTATGAGCTGCCGAGCAAGTTCCTCACCGGTGATAGACTTTGCTAGAAGCATCAATCGACAAACACGCTGTTTTATGACCCAATCATCGTCAACATAACGCAAAACAATCACGAAGGCCTCACACACATGAGTCGTTCCATCATAAATGATTGCCACATTCTTCCCACGAATATCTTTTTTCAACTTACTCATTTCATCCTGCAAGATAAATGGTATGAGACGACGAAGGTGCGATGAATCAGAAAGAGCAAATGCGTTTTCCTCAAATATTTCTCGAAAACTGTCCAGTTTGTTGAGAGACACGCCGGCTTTTAGTAGAGCAGTCACTACGTTTACTCTGTAAACACGGGTAGACACAGGTAACATTTCTCCCGATGGATGGACTTCATCATCATATCTTTTAAGTGACTCCGCAATATCCAACTGCCTCCTTTGTTTCGACGCCAATCGCTCTTTTCCTTTTTCGTGTTTCAGCGACTTCAGATGAAGCTCTATCGAGCTCTTTTTCAGGGATAGTTGTTCTCGGCAGCCAGAACAAAACAGTTTTTTATTGCTCACTGTCAAGGGTTCATTGGGGTATGCTTTTACTCTTTCAGCTGGTGACACTGACTTCGGGTCACCAGCTGTAGCGCCTTTTCCTCTTTTCTTTCCTACAGGAGGCATATTGCCTGTAATCGTCCTTTTTCGGGCCAAGTGAGAGGGCTCAGGCGATTTGAGCCGATCCAGAAGTGAGGTGATCACTCTTCCCGAGTCCGCAGATGTTGAGCTCGACTCCACTGGCGTGCAGGCTCCACTTACAATGGCACTTTCAGAATCGCTAGATAGTTCAATTTCTTGACTCTCTGATGGTCCAGAGGCCCCTGAACTAGTGCCAGAGGCTTCAGCCATCCAACTAGATCTACTAAGTAGCTAGCTAGCTCTAGTATAATATTACTTCTTGTCACGTGGCAGGTGGTTTCTAATTAACTCACACTAAACTTTGACCTTGGAGGTCACATGCATTAATAGCTAGCTACTACTGCCCTGTAGTGACTATATAGGCTATGGCACAGATATGGCCTTTTGTTAAAGTGCAGTCATTTGCAAAGACTCTTACTACATTTATATAGCTAGGTATTTTTCAGGTAAGTTGAGAAATGGTGCCCATTTTGCTCATTTGATTGGAAAATTTTGCCTATTTTGCTGGCATAATTCCTGTTGCTCACAGGTGCCTATTTTGCTCAAAATTATGCTAGCATAATCTGCCAGGGCCTATCCACCTGACACTATATAGCTGGGATAATTCATTTATGTTCATAAAAACATCAACAATGGTATAATTGGAACTTGGCACTATTGGAATTAGCTGCTTTAGCTTGAAATCATAGTTTATGTACATATAATACCTATAATAGGTATCGTATGTACATAAACTAAGAAGTGACTATGAAATTCTAATACTAGAATATTAACCACAAGTGAGTATCTTTACTGGGTTGGCATTGCCATATTAAATGCACAAAGCTATGCTAGTGCCTATCCACCACAAAATTAACAACCAAAAACAACAACCAAAAAAAACAACAAAAAAAAACAACACAGCATCAAGCCCATCCTGAGAAGAATTAAGTTGGATTGAAGACTACTTTTATGAACAACCAGAAAGTAGCTTATTAAAAATGAAATGACTATAATTGTAGTTACAAAAGTATTATTTCCACATGATTACAAAATGAGCCAAATTTAACTGATGTTATATAATTGTGAGAGTATATTGGTGTGTCATACATTTTATAGCAGGCTTGGTGGAAAGTATCACTTATTAATTTCATCTGGGCTAGCTTCAGAATGATCCAGCAAAAGTTGCTTATAGCTCATCTGCTCTAAGGGTATTGCATTACATATTGCATCTTTATTACTAGAGGATCCTCCCAAAACGAAAAGCGCCATCACGATCTCTCGTTTTTAAAGGGTTAGCCATCCCCCCACCCCCCCCCCCCCCCCCCCCCCCCCCCCCCCCCCCCCCCCCCCCCAGGCAGAGACTCATACTTTTTTCACTGGATAGTGCCAAGAATGAGAGTAAATAATGGGTAACAAACAACTTAATTTTGGGATATAGCTACAATAGTTAGTAAGTATAACAGGGGCACGCCCAAGCGACGTGGAGGTGAGCGTCAAGGTGGTGCTAATAACCCAGCTTAGCAGGGCTTTAGTCTCGCCAGGCCCAGTTCTCCGCATGCACCCCGTTAATGAACCTCACACCAATTACCTAAACCAGGTAGAAAACACAAGAACTCCAATATAAAAATGTTAGCTAGGTTTCAAGCCCAGCCAAATGCAAATTAAATGGGCCAGCTAGGTTGTGCATGCAGAAAGGGAGGAAGGAGAGCTCTAATTCCCTACCAAATGCAAGGTTGTAGATGTACTAGCGACTCCATCTTTCTTTTACCTTTGTCATAACTGTTCAGCTTTGCTGCTATTGTCTATGGGTCTTGGGAGGCTCCATCCCCCCCATTATTGGGTGTACCAGTGTGACTACAAGCACAAAAATCTATGTCCTATCAAAATTTTGAAAGCTTCTCCCCCAAATTTCCAAGCTTCTTCTACCCATCCCCCCTTTCCTCAATTTGTGCCATGTATGGTTAAGCTACCGTATTACTTATTAAAGAGTATGGCACAAATAGCATTATGTAATAGTTAGAGCATAAGCGCTTGGGTACTGGTGCATTTAGTGCACTGAAGCCCAAGGGCCGTAGGCCTGAGGGCTTTGTGCACTAAATCCACCAGTACCTAAGCCATGCTCTAACTATTTATAGATCCCGTTTACCCAGAGGCCTGCCCAGTTTCCACTAGCAACTTTGTTTATCAGCATTTTCGGTGTCAAGCAATTCTTCCGTGTTTCCGGCCCAAAATTAAAATTCAATTAAAATTCAATTGTAGCGCCAGAAAGTTTACTTTAGCAAGTTTACTTTAGCATTGTAGCTGCCAGCTGTTATCTCCAGATCTAACTCTACCTGGGCAGCTCTGCAGTAAGCTGTAAAGCAGCTAGCTATGGTAAATTCCTGTGGTACCAGAGCCTGCAGGAGAGTTATATGATAGGGCTGGTCCCATATAGGTGGATATGAGAGGGTAGTAGTAGACCCTCCCATATCCGGCCTCACATAACCTGCTCCCTGCTTTATCCAGCCTATTCTATTAAACTAAAACTCAAAAATAGCAATACCCCAAGGGTTGTTAGTATGCACAGTTCATATACCTAAAGGCAAAAAATAGTGCACACTTACCAAGTTAGTACACCTAGTAACAATATAGCAACAGGTTCTAAGTTGCATTATTGTACTGCAATATTTAGACATGGTGTTTTAAATTTTAGGATTTGGGATTATGCAGGGAAGATAACCTCTCTTATAGCTGAGTTTCTCCCCTAAATTACAACAACATGCAAGTGGCGAATTATTGTTTTGTTTTGTCCATACACTTGTTCAGAAACATTAATTTGTGTTGTTGTTGTTTCCATCAAATCCTACTTTTCAAAGGAAAATGTGTGTACACCCTGATAGAACCCTTAATTCACTTGCCACACTGCTCTGTGTTTGTGTATGTGTGTGTGTGTGTGTGTGTGTGTGTGGGTGTGTGTGTGTGTGTATTAGACAAACAGTTTTTGTTCCTTGACCAGATAAGTACGGTAACGGTGTGTATGGCACTAAAGAGAGTTCAAACTATCCAAGTCAAAGATATTGTTCTTTTAAACCATAAACCATACCAACTGAGCGAATTACAACAGTTGGATTTCGATTGTCTGAACATACTGGGACCGAGGAGTTGTCAATAATTGAAGTGTTCAAATATTCAATTATTTTTATAAGTTATGACTTTGAAATCGTTATTCCTTTCAGTTCACAAATATTAGCATCTCTCTACTAAACTTTCTTTTTCTTTCTTTCTTTTTTCACAAGACCTACAGTGATAGCCTTAGCATAAATGTCTGATTTCTCCAGCGGTTACTTCGCGCTCCAGGAAGTTCAATGGGTAAGGGGTCAAAAATTCCATTTGGAAGCTAATTTGGATAATCAATGTGTTCAGATAATTGAAGTTCGGATGATGGAAGTTTTACTGGTAAGGGGTCAACAATTCCATTTGGAAGATAATTTGGATAATCAATGTGTTCAGATAATTGAAGTTCGGATGATGGAAGTCCTATGCAGACAATGGACAACAACTGTTTGTATTTATGTCAGTATTGCTTCTCCATTCTTGGAGGAGAGTTGGCATATTGTTTTGAAGTACTATGAGAAACATTCATACTTGCATGCACTCCAAGCAAAAGTAACAATTCACTTTTAGTCTTTGCCACTGAATCTTATAATGAGTGTGTGCACACTCTGTACATGTGCTTGCATGTTTGTAGGAGGTACTCCAATGTGGACCACTAACTGGTTTTATTGAAGACTACGACATCTCTATTTCACCTGCATGAATGTTATAAGTGTAAGTTTGTCAAAATTTGGGGGAGTTTTTGGCGAGTGAGCGGAGCTAGCGAGACAGTGGTGGAAAATGCAAAATCGGGTATATGTTATATTATGTATGGATGGATGGTACGTGTGCCTCTCAAACATGTGCGGGTATCTTTGTTTCTCCTAAAAACATGGAGTTTTTAGGCTTGACCCCAGTTTCTTCTGCTACTATAGCATTAAATAAGTCTTACTTTACGCACCCACCCCCTAACTCATTAATTAGTATTGAAATACCTTCTGTTGTCACAGCACCCCTCCCTGACTCATTAATTAGTATTGAAATACCTTCTGTTGTCAGGCACCCACCCCCTGACTCATTAATTAGTATTGAAATACCTTCTGTTGTCAACCTGTTGGTCACGGCACCCCCCCCCAACCCCCCCTCCCGATCCATTTAATTGTATTGAAATACCTTCTCTGTTGTCACGGAAACCACCCCCCCCCCCCCTTTCTAAGACACAGCCCTCCGAGACTCATTAATTTAGTATTGAAATACCTTCTGTTGGTCACAGCACACACCCCTGGAATAATTAATTAGATATTGAAATTAACCTTATGGGTACAGCACCCCCCCCCCCCCACCCCCAACTCATTAATTAGTATTGAAATCCTTCTGGGTCATGGCACTCACCTCCTGACTCATTTAAATTAGTATGAAAATACCGTTCTGTTGTCACGGCACCCACCCCCCCCCTCCCGACTCATTAATTAGTATTGAAAATACCATCTCTGTTGTCACGGTACCCAAACCCCCCCCCCCCCCGACTCATTAATTAGTATTGAAATACCTTCTGTTGTCCAGGCACCCCACCACGTACCTCATTAATAGAATTGAAATAACCTTCTGTTTGTCACGGCACCCCCCCCCCCCCCCCCCTTATTGCAATACCTTCTGTTGTCACGGCATCTCCTCCCCCCTCCCGTTCATTATTCCTATTCCCGGTTGTCATGTAAAATGCCAACAAAAAATACATAAATATATTCAAAAGATGTTAACAATGCGGTTTACAACATACTTGATATTTTAATGAAACAAAAGCTTTATTTCTTAAATGTTGTGAAAAAGATGTACTTAATGATAGTGTCCGATGATCAGCAAGATTATCAGGAGTCTGAAATATGTAGTTAGAATTATCTGGCCTAACTTCGTAAGCATTATAATGGTTAAAAAAGTTATCTCCAACATATGGAATGATTACAAAAATACATTTTCCCATGGACCAAACTAATATATCCATAATTTTGCCACTTCATCTTCAATACTGCAGCACACAATGCTGCCTTTACTGTACTTAATCCCATTTTATTCTACAAATGATGTCCTATTAAACAACAAGGAACCAATAAAACCTTTTTTTAATAATATTCGAATTGCCTACCTTTGTAACTTTGTTTGAGTTTCACAGCTGTATTATTCCATTAAGGCATCTCCATAAGGGCCTCAGAAATATTTATGGTTCGCACTAAAAATATACATGTACATTACAAAAATTATAATAGCTATTTATTTACATTAGCCAACCAGTTCAAATCTAAATTGAGAACTTACCCACTCCATGTGTTGTATCACCTGAAATAAAACTTATGCATGACATTTTATAACACATATAATGTTGGTGCCTGGTAGCCACGGTTTTCTCAATATTTTTGAAGTTTCCAATTGTAGTCGCAATTTTTTAAAAGTATTTATTCTTTGCTTCATAGCGCATACACCAAGCACCAATCAAAGGACCACACCCATTAATAAATATGGCTGTGTAAATCTAATATTGCATCACTCAAAATAAAAAAATACCTTCTAATCCACATAGGAGTGTGCACTAGGTAGTGCATTTTTTGGTAATGGTCTATCAGGGTAAAGGCAAACAAATTCTTCTAGAAAAGTTTCGATTGAAAGTTCCAAGTATGCCACTTGGTCATGAGTGATTCTTGGAGCAAAAAGATACTCCATGATTTGCAATAATAATAGGAAGTTATTCCACCTTTCATCCCCTTCAGGAATGAGATCACCAATTAGTAGGGGTAGAAATCTTGCCAGACACCAAGTTTGTGTAGCTAGAGAATTAATACAATAAAAGTGTAATAAAAAACATCATTTATAAGCACAGCTGTGTGCAATACCTGATTGTCTCAGAGAACTTGAATCTGGTAAAATGTTTTTGGAAATTTCTGATGGCTTATTACGAATTTCACTATTTCCGTAATCAAATGCACACATCCTTTCATTTAGAATTTTAAATGTCAGATACTTTTTGTCATGGCTTAATTACAAAAGTAGACACTTCATTGTGACTTGAGTGGTACCCTCCAAAATGTCATGCATTATATCAGGAACAATACCATCCACTACATGAAAGTATTTCAACTCATTTAAAATAGAGTTTTCAGTTACACCATAAGTAGTGGCAATATGGCTGTGAAGTGGCCCATCCAAATCACGCACATGAGATGCATAATTTAACCGAGTACAAATAAGAAGTTTGTCTTCTGTAAACTAAAAAAAAAGGTTTTAATTAAGGTTTGGAAATTAACTAATTAATATTACCTTTGTCTGCATATTCCCATCAATTGCCATACAGGTACGACACTTTCAAGTGGCAGAATGGAGAGCTTTAAAGCCTCCCAGTGCACATGCAGCTAAGTTATCAGCTGAGCAAATCGTAAGTGTACCTCTGAAATTCATCCTTTCACCATCTATCACCAGAGGTACTCCAGCATCCTATATTTCAGTATAGCAGTGCAATATTTTAATCAAATAATGGTCAATCGTCGCTTACTTTCTCTAGAAGAGAAACAACTTCAACAAATGGCTTTAGTATTCTGCTCAATCCAAACTTGTTGACAGTTACCGACTTAGCAACGATTAACAGCTGAATAGACTGTAAAGATGAGCGATACTTAGGAGCTATTGCCAAGAGTGTAGTAAAAAAGTCCTGATATGAATTATTAAAAAATGGCTATTACATATGTAATATAAATTTAATTAAGTCATACCTAGCTTATGCTTTTTTGTTTTAGAACCCAAAGCATTACTAACTTCAATGTCATCATAATACAATTTAATCTGCAATGCACATGGGTCTTCTTGAAACAGAGGGTGATACTTGTATTGCTCAGCATCTGTGTAATCACTCATTTCATCACATCTATGACTGTGACAATTCAAAACCTGTTTAAATAAAATAACATAGCATGATTATTGTAGTACTCCCTTATAGTTTATAGTTTATAAAATTAGCTCAATCATTATTTTGTTGCACTACAAAAATAGAACAGCAAAAAAGTAATACAGATGGATTCATGCGGAGGAATACAACACTTGCTTCAGTGGAGCCCTATCACATAGTCCACAACACCTGATGCAGCCCCAAGTAATGTGCATGAAAGTAAATATTAAGCACTATTATTAAGCAAATATAATCAAAAAGGAATTGTTTAAAGTGTCAGAATAAAGTGTAAAAATGTATGTGATCATGTGTATATACCTCATCTAGAACCCTGTCATTATCTAGGAGACTCTGCAATGACTCATGTAAGATTTGCTCCTGAGGTTCCTACATTATATGTAAATATTTAAACAATTGAAAATAACTTCAATAATTATCAGTTTTTTTTTTACCACATAATTAAAATGGCTAGCAATAAATTGATCTTGCTTATACTGTGTCTCCAAGCCGAGGAAGGGATTCACAATGCTCTCATCACTAAATATTGACTCTATTTCTGTTTAGCCTACTATAATTTGCTACATTATATTTTCATAGCTTTTCAAGGTTTAAAAATAATTAAGATTTTTAAAATATCTCTTTAATTATTGTTGCTATTCAATTTTTTTGATTAATACATAATATGTCTTTTTGGAGCTAATGGTTCATGTATTGTATATACATTCGGTTGGTATATTCAAAAGGACCCCAAGGACAATCATAACCAAGAAATGTCCTGAACCACCTCTGCCAATACCATTTCGTTTGCCACAAAATTATCCAGCAGCAGTAATGTTAGGCCTACAAGAGGGTGTTGCTACAGCAGCAACAACCCCAACTATACCGGATAATGAAGATAAGCACTCTAATGCAAGAAATTACAAGCTAATGCTATCTGAGTCAAAAAAAAAAATCCAAATGTACCAGAACAATATAAATATTAATGGAGCATACTTTCCCCTTTCGAAGACAGGACATATTGAATAGTGAATTTTCATTAAATGGTGTTTTACAGAAGTATCCACCACTGCAAGTCATTGATGAGGTAATCAAAATAGTTTCATTTATTGCTAAAACATATTTCAACTAAATTATGTACAATGCTAATAGAGTGAGTAGTGAGTAGGTATTCTTTTGTATGTTTGATTTAGGTTTTGGCTGAGATGAATAAAATATTTCCAGACAAAAGTTCCCAAGGAAAGTGGGAAAAACTTATGCCGAAAATAACACAACTATTCCAGAAAGAATCAATTTCTCCTGAGATACAAGTGGTGCTTGAAATGCTGAAAGAAGACACATCACCAGGTAACCAGGCAACCATTTACATTCCTTGAGAGCTTGTACATTTTTGAGAAAGTCCAGCTGTTGAAGGGAGGAAATGCAGCTGCTACTCAGTGTTAACCCTCTTCTTATTTATTTATTTTTTAATTACTTTAACAAGTTACTGGACAAGTTATTTAATATCTGCTTTAAGCTATAAATAATATCCCACTAAAAGTACAATTACTAAAATCATATGGATGTATTTCTGTTCGGCAAATAATTTACTAAATTTATTTCTCCTATATTAATTGCTTCCAATTTTTGAAGACAACATTTTGCATATAAATAGAAACTATATGGTTTGCAAATCGTAACATTATATTTGTTAAGACATCAGTAATAGGAAATGGAACAGAAATTAGTATATTGAAATGTTTGATTGCTTCTTCTATTACAGTTCAGGTTGTCAAACTGTTCAGGCAATGATAATGATGAATGCAATGCTACCAGACACCAGGAGCAAGTCCACTTATAAGAACATTGTCATTGTCATTGAGGTGAGCAACAATAATACAGTGTAATAAAGATCTGCATTCATACACAGTTATTGACGTTGTCTTATATTATTGTTACTGTAGGATCCAGCAGATATAGCAAGAGAGAGTCCCACACGCACAGCCTCTGGTAGCAGTGGAACTACAAAACCAAACCATCACCAATTATATACTACATAGTGGCTGAACGAAAAACTGTGTACAAGATAAACAAACACAACATTCCTTTTACATTGTTATCTATCTTTTATGTTTTCAATTTGGAATATCCAAGTGGATGTACCAATTTTTTATTTTTTTAGAGCATTTTTTTTTTAGACAAAGTATATAAAAGAAGCAAGTTACAACATTTTATTGTAATCATAAATAACATATGATTTTTTTGTAAAATTTTATTCAATTATGAAATTTGTATGAAAATTATACTAAAATATAGTATATCATTCTTTTTTGGTATGGATTTTATACTAATATTGGTATGTAAAACATACTATGGCAAAAAAGTATGGGTATCACACCAAGTTTTGGGATGCAAATGGTGACATGCAGTATCATACCAATTTTGGTATGTAAGTCATACTTTTCTTTGTCTAAAAACAATGCTCTAATGTATATATCTATCTGTAACCCTACCCTTAATTCACTTGCCACACTGCTCTGTGTTTGTGTGTTTGTGTGTGTGTGTGTGTGTGTGTGTGAGAGTGTGAGTGTGTGTGTGTGTGTGTGTGTGTGTGTGTGTGTGTGTGTGTGGATCAGTCAAACAGTTTTTGTTCCTTGACCAGATAAGTACGGGTAATGGTGTGTATGGCACTAAAGGGACTTCAAACTATCCAAGTTTAAGATATTGTTCTTTTCAACCATAAACCATACCAACTGAGTGAATTACAACAGTTGGATTTCGATTGTCTGAACATACTGGGACCGAGGAGTTGTCAATAATTGAAGTGTTCAAATATTCAATTCTTGCTGAACTGAGAATAGAAAATCAATCAATCTTTAAAAAAAAAATTTCAAATACAATTTAATTGATTATGGAACTTCATTTTAACTTATTAAAAAAAATAAACAATCAACCAAATGTTCAATGTCTTAGTATTATCTAATTGTGCTGCTATAATTATTGGACTTTACCTCTCGTATTGTTGTGTATCAAACATCACTACACAGAATCCTCTAGTTTAGCGATCATTACCTGTATTGTCCTAGAAATTGAACTTTGAATTATTTTGCGGGTGTAGTTAAAACTTAAAAACTTACTGGAGTTCCATTTCGAGTTAGTGGTTAATGCGCTATTTGTCATAGTTATTAGCCCTATGCAACAGTACTTATAACTTAAAAGTCATTGTCTACTAGACTGCACTATGGTAAGTCTTGAGTAGGTATGTCCAGTTGTTTGAAAAATTGTGCTTTACAGCTAACTTAACTAAAAAGAAAACACTTAAATTATGTGACTTTTTTTATTTTTATTTTTTTTTTCAATTCAAACAGTTGAGGGGAGTGGTTACTATGGCACTGAATCCTCTTTACCGTATACCTAATTTAAAAGCTCTAAATTTTTTTTAGTAGCTCAAGTATAGTGTAGGCTCCCTCGCCATTTGTGCTCAAGCACACCGCTAGTATATATTCATAGTTATGTTCTTGAGAAGTATGGGCACCCATTCCCAACATATATACATACATGCCGTGCATTGGAGATTTTCTTTGTTGGTTGGGAAATATGAAGGTAGGAAATAGTAACTTGAACCTGCAAGATAATCGAGTAGTCTGAGGTTTGAAGGTTGTAGCCAAACCCATTGTGGTGTTCTGCATAAGCATGTCAAGTGGCTGTGGCTAATCAGTCTCCTGGCAGTTCATTATGCTGGATTCAGTGGCAGTAGAGGACTGCATTTTGTTTTTTTTGCTATCTGCCTCCATATCACATTTGAATAGGGATCATTCCTCAATGTGAATATAATGTAACAACTTAACAGTAGCTACCAGCAGTTTTTCCCCCGGGTTTTATTTTTTCAGGTTTTATTTATTTATTTATTTTTTTGGCACATTGGAATGAGGGTGTTCAGATTTTGAAGATGACTATTATTACAGCAATACTACTCTGTTAGCTTGATCTAGTTTTGTCTCACATTACTAGAATTTTTTTCTTCTGTCTAGTTTTGACTTGAAAACAATATAAATCCTAGGGAACATAGCTTGAGAGGGCTATGCCAGGTTTCTGGAAGTGGCGTTTCCCGTTGAAAATATAGACCTGTAAGTGTCTCTGGCCTGTTTAACTTCTTCTCTTATAAAGACAGTGTTTACATGTATCGTTTCATTGCTTGTGTTCAATATGAACTTCGGAATGCCTGAAGTGTGGAAACTTACATGTGAAATAATTAACTGGGAATATTAATTATAGTGAACTAAAAAATCACACGTGTCTTGCATGCACTCCCCACATGAACTTAAGAACAATTATATGTGAAATAACTAGTGTGAATTTGGAGATAGCAATGTGAAATAATGAAAAACAGAGAAATCCGTTCATTTCACATTCCTTTCAGTTTTTTGAAAAGCTGAATTTGGCAGGATCATTATAGTGAAAACATAATGTATGCAGACCAGTGACTCATAGCATTCTGCTTAGTTTCTTTGTATGAGTAGACCGCTTATCTACAAGAGACCAGTGGATGATAGCACAACCCAATTCACTGACCTTAAAAGTATGCAATACAGAACTCAAACATGACAGTGAACAGACAAACACATGTACCACTAAACAATGGAGGGAATTTGCTGGGACATAGAACTTCAAAATTCTTGTGGCTGCAACTCCCGCGCTTAGCACGGCCTTTTTGTTTTTTGTTTTTATACATTAATGGGGTTGTATTTATGACAATTACATATACAAATAATAAACGGTAAGCGTGCCCTCCAGAAAATCTTGCTGTTTACTTTGTTATTATAATTATATCACCACGGAGAGTTAGACCTCAGTTGACCCCTGAAGAGGACTTTGGCAAGAAGTCGAAACGTTGGGTTAAGTTATAATTAAAAATATTGGCTGTAAAAGAGAAAAAATTCTTATTATTAACATTAATATTATATTACTTCATTTTTTTATCTATCATTTTTTCTTACGTCAATGAGGATAAGAATATTCTTATGGTTGTTTCTGCTCCTAGTATCTGGTAGCATTGAACATGTCATCTCTAAAGCCTTCAGAGTTTGAGAATCTAATCATATCACAATAATAATTTATATTATACTTTTTTTTTACATAAGAAAAACTCTCACTGAAAAAACCCACATCCAAGGAATAATTTGTTCTGCTCTTGCCAGATCGACCTTTAACACCTAAAATGCATTATCTAGTACACACTCCTATGTGGACAAGGAGGTTATTAATTTAATTATAATGTTATATATTTTTTAAATATTTTATCTATTAATTGGTAGGTGTGGTCATTGATTGGTGCTTGGTGCATGTGGTATGAAGCAAAAACTAAGTATTTCAAAAAAATTGCAACCACAACTGGAAGTTTTAAAATATTGAAAAAAACAGTAGCAACAAGGGCATCAGTACTACATGTGTGTTACAAGATGTTATGCACAAATTATATTGCAGGTGATGTCATACATGATGTGGGTAAGTTAGAGTATGGTGTGAACTTACATGTCTGTTCATATTAATACTAAATATTCACATGATATTCCTACTAATTAGAGTGTGGTAACCACGTCCCCCCCACTTTATTTAAAAGATGGACTCGTTACACATGTTATTCCTACACTAATTAGAGTGTGGTAACCATGTCTCCCCTCTTCATTTCATATAGATGGACTTATTGCACATGATATTCCTACTAATTAGAGTGTGGTAACCACGTCCCCCCCACTTTATTTAATTAAGATGGACTCGTTGCACATGTTATTCCTACACTAATTAGAGTGTGGTAACCACGTCCCCCCCACTTTATTTAAAAGATGGACTCGTTACACATGTTATTCCTACACTAATTAGAGTGTGGTAACCATGTCTCCCCTCTTCATTTCATATAGATGGACTTATTGCACATGATATTCCTACTAATTAGAGTGTGGTAACCACATCCCCCCCACTTTATTTAATTAAGATGGACTCGTTACACATGTTATTCCTACACTAATTAGAGTGTGGTAACCATGTCTCCCCTCTTCATTTCATATAGATGGACTTGTTGCACATGTTCTTCCTACTAATTAGAGTGTGGTAACCACGTCCCCCCCACTTTATTTAAAAGATGGACTCGTTACACATGTTATTCCTACACTAATTAGAGTGTGGTAACCATGTCTCCCCTCTTCATTTCATTAAGATGGACTTGTTGCACATGTTCTTCCTACTAATTAGAGTGTGGTAACCATGTCCCCCTCATCACTTTCATTAAGATGGACTTGTTGCACATGATATTTCTACTAATTAGAGTGTGGTAACCATGTCCCACCTAACTTTAATCATAGAAATAGAAATAATTAGTTTGAAAATAAGTTACAATGAAGGAATTTACACTTGTTTGAACAGAGGATATAATTCCTGTAATAATAATGTAGCATAAGTTATAAATCAAATGACAGTGATAGTTAATTTACAGAGAGGGTCATAATAAATAAAAATGGAGTTAATTCTTCAATGTTAGCTAATCTCCATTCCCCTAAGAAATAACTTCTCATTTTAACAGTGCACATGTACTCTAGGAAAATTTGTGTAGTTCATGGATGATTGTATATAATGCATACTCTATATGAGCATGAAATTTATACTTTATCAGTTCGTACCCAATGAAAGTGTATGAAATACACACTACTGTAGTGTGTATACCATACCTTCTAAGAATCACACCTATGGTATGAAATTCAAAAGTATGATATTTATACCGAAAAGGTATGATTTTCATACTTCGTTTTTTGCTGTGTACTAATTCTAACCATTGGATTGAACATTTACCTGAAAACCAACAACAACAACAACACAAACAGATTTGCCAACATTTCAAATTGTAGTTCAGGGACCCCCAGACCACACATAAAACCACACCAACTACAGGTAGCTATCAATATAAAAGTGGAACAGTATGCCACAAACAACTATTGATAAATTAGCTAAGTAATGTGATACAGAGTAAATAGATATAATAGATATAAACTTCTGCATAACTGCCTGGACAAACAATAGAAAGTTGTACAATCCGTTGTGGGACAATGGCTAAGTAATAACTTTTTTTTTCTTCTTCTTTTACTTTTGCACTAATTTCCTCTATGATGCCTAACAGTGAAGATATCTAGTGTAGAATACAACATTTATAGCACTTGTCAGAGGTGATAGTGCAAGATATTTCAATCTCAGGCTTAATTTTCACTCGCCTGTGCCTCATGATAATATTAACCTGCTCTTAAAATATGCACTCTACTCAAGTAATATAATATATAATATTATTTGTATTTTAAGAGCAGGTTAATATTACCATGAGGCACAGGCGAATGAAAATTAAGCCTGAGATTGAAATATCTTGCACTATCACCTCTGACAAGTGCTATAAATGTTGTATTCTAGGCTTCTTGGCTGGTTGCTATAACTACAAGGGTAATGAGCTTACACAATACAGCAGCAGTGAAATACACTTTGAAATAACAATATACCTTGAAATAACAACCATGAAATATCCTATTTTAGTTATTTCACAGGTCAAGTACCTAAAAATATCATTTATTCTAGGGTGGAATAAATATGTTTATGTATAAATATACAAGTGGTGTGTTATTAAAATACATATGTTTGGCACTGTTCTGACTTGAAAACAAAAACAAAATATCTTGCCAAATCACCTGATAAGTGCATCAAGTGCTTTATTCTATGCTAGATATCTTCATTGTAATCGTTTATACTAGGGTTCTAACTCTTGGTGTAAAGTTGGCTCTGGTCAAGTAGGGACTCCAACAGCCAGCATCTGCTCTGACCAGGTAGTGTAGCTTCGAATAAAGGAAGGTAGCTTTCAAAATACAAATATAAAACATATATACTAGGCCATTTTCTATTACCTGCTGGCACATTTCGAAGTAATGAGCTTACCCAGTACAGAGGGTATAACACTCTTCTGATATCAGTCACAAACCTAAAAATATTTATTTTCAAAATTTCCAGCATGTAAAATACATAATCCACATAATAGTAGAACCAGTTGTTATGTCTCTCAGATCAATATTCATAATATTTGTAGTACCTTGACACTTTGATTTTTTTTAGTCAGATTATTGTAACTAACTTATTGTAAAGGTTTTATGGTAAGGTAACAAACCTATGAATTTGTATTCTCCGCCGATAATTTCCATATATCTATTTGATGATCATAGAAATTGATAGCTAATAGCAACCACACTAAAGGGGTAGCAGAATAAAAAATCTTTGATTTCCCTGAATAAATAGTCATAAAAATGAGAATTATTGTCTAAATCATTGACCAGACCTCCCCCTTCTCCATTCATTTTTTTTTACTGACATAGTAAAGTATCAGCTGCCAAAGTTTTGAAATATTTCTGTGCTGCAATCTGTCTTAGGTATTTATTTAAAAAACTATATTCTATTTATCTCTTATGCCAGCTGTAATGAAGTTGGTTTAAATCCAGACAAGCTTACAAGGTGAGCTATAATTTATACCTGAATTCATGAGGAAGCCTTACAAGTACAGAGGTCTATAATCTCACCAAATCTTTACTATGAGGCCTCACTTTAATGAGATACAGTGTAATCAACTCAATGAGAGAAATATATAGTTAGTCTCATCTGCTATGCCACTGTGTGTTTGTTTTTGTCAGTCTTGTAAGTACCACATCAGTCATAGTACAGGGAAAAAGGAAAAAAAGACCTCCAGTCAAATAATATGACTGTCAAAGTTTGGCTTCAAATTGCACTAGAATGCATTAAAATTGTGATTATAACTTGATCTGTGTCTTCATTCTAGATAATAAAGAACATAGTGCAGTAAATAAAAGTAGCTTAGCATGAAGTTTAAATCGCTACATATTTTTATTTATCTAATATGTAATACAGAAACTGAAGATGTTCAAACCTGTGCGGTAGTTCCTTAAAAATGCCTATTGTCATTTAAAAAAATTTTTTTTTTAAGTCAAACAATTGTGGTGAGTGGTTACTATGGCATTGAAACCCCTCCATTTATGCTCAAGCACACCACTAGTGTATATCCAATATATTATTTGTAGATATTTTTAGTGAGTAGTGTGTGTGTGAGTTGGCATAACAGTTAATGACAATAAACTTATATTGGGCCAGATGGCTTGAGGGAAGCTCTGCAGACTGTTTACTGTTAGGGTACTTATCTGCCTGGTTACTTGAAGGTAGTATGAGGTAGAAGAAGAGCAGACATTAACGAAGCAGCTTTTTCTAATACTACTATGTATGTGTGCCCTCAAAACCACTAGATAAGCAATAATTTTACTTAATTACTCAATTAACTACTTTAACCATTATTGGGATATACAAAAGTGAGATGTAATAGACCACTAAATATCCAAGTCTTCCCATAGGTTTTAACATAATCTAGTTAGACTTGTTTGTTAAACATTGTATCGTTAGTGTGTAGCTATTGCAGGTTTTTACAGGTTATATTCTTTGAGCTGTAAATTTTAACCAGAATAAGATTAACAAAAACAATGCTGAACTCTAGCATACATGGCAATTACAGAGCACACAATATGAATTCACATAAAGCTGGCCACTTTTTTACCCAGATACGCATTCAGAAAACATGAATATAATTCTTGCACATATAAGTGGGCGAGACATAACGTTTAGTTCCTATTTCTCACCCCAATCTCAGACAATTGGTATGTGGGGACGGATAACTTTTACGATAATATTATTCATTGGCTGACTGATCTTGCAGGCTACATCAATAAACAGAACATGGTAGTTGTCATGGTAACATATATTATTAAGATTTTACTCCCACATAATAATATATACTTGCATATTTATTACTTAGCCATTGTCCCACAATGGAATGTACAAACTTTCTATTGTTTGTCCAGGCAGTTATGTGAAGTTCATTATCAATAGTTGTTTGTGGCATACTGTTCTAGTTTTATATTAATGGCTACCTGTAGTTGGTGTAGTTTGGGTGTCGTCTGAGGGGTCCCTTAACTACAATTTGAAAAGTTGGCAACTCTGCTTACAGATTCGTTGTTTCTTCATGATCATGATTCTTTGTTTAGTCCAACATGGATTTCACAAGTATTTGTTTCAAGTAATTCTGGGTCTCAGATAAATTAGTTCTACTCTACAGAAAAAAATAGTTATGCTCCACTGCAGGGAGTCCCCAGAGAAGTTGGCACTATCAGTCTTATAGTAGAAGAGATAAATTGTAGGGACATCCTGAAAAAAGAAAATACTATTTCAGAGTAGCTAGAGTTGGCACTGTTCCAAGAAACCCCAGAAAATGATTTATATTGTGTTTGTAAATGTGAAAGTTAATTATTATATGCCTCTTTATTTTTACATAGAAATATTGAAATATTTGATATGGATCAAGAAGAAGCATTGTGCAATTCAACACAATTTCATATTGTTGTGGATATCTCTTTCATGGATGACTGTTCATTTGAGCTTATGAGTTAGTATTTTATTTTAAACATTAAGTATCATAATTCAATGCATACACTGTTTGTTGTATTTATTTACAATGTTTTGTACTAGATATTAAAGACACCACAAAACTACCAACATGAGTCATTACAGTGTACAGTAAACTTCATTAACCATGTTTTATCTACCACTTCGTTTTATCTATGAGTTTGTATAGTATATTGATAGTTTCATTGAATATATACTTCATGCAATAATATTAATTGATAAATTGTAAATTTAGCTAATATTCAATGTTTTGTGAGAAGCTACATGTTTTCACGCAGCAAGAATAGTGAAGCAATTAATACAATTTTATAACACAAGGATACCTACAACTCCTGGTCTAGTCACTGCTACTTCCTAAGGAGTATTCTATTTACTCCCCATAAGGGAGTTCCTATGACTAACTCAGGAGAGTTTAATTTGCCCACAGTTACTGGAAACTCAACTTAGGGATCACCTAAACTCCTTATTTTAACAGTGTAGTGCTAAGGGTTCGCGCCTGTGGTGCTTTATTTCCTTTATTCCTAGCGCTTTTTTGTTTTGTCGTTAATTCTATTTATTTATTTATTTATTTAAATTTGAGAAGAAATAAAAATTAAACAACACTAACAAAAATCAACAGCAACTTACAAACAAATGGATACACTATTTTGCTAAAAGTTCCCTAGTATTTCCTCAGTAACTAATGGTGACAATGAATGGTTTTGTAGGCCCCATACAAAATATCCCGACTGGATTCCAACAGCACAACAAGTGTTTGCCTTTAATATCCAAGGGCCTCCACTCATGCCTTCTACTGCTCCTGGAACGGCTTCAGCACAATGTTCTACAAGTATTCTACAATACTTGCTCTGACCTCACACATTTGTTTCTCCTCATTCTCATCATAGCGTCCATATCCTATAATACACACAGGTAGCTTATCACTAGACTCCAATGGCAATGGACACAAAGCAATGAAGTCTCCACTACCATGGTTAGTCATGGATTACTACCATGGTTAGTCAACTAAAAATATTGTAGGAGTGTCTAATATAAGTTAAGTAACTCCAAAGGAGAATTTGCAGACTCAAAAGAAACACTATTTCTAAGGTTTCAACAAATTCTGTGCAACTGGTCTCTAAATTCCACCCCCTCTTATCCCAGATATTCCATCACTATCTGTACTAGCAGTTCCAAGTGAGTGACTTAGTATAGAAAGAGGGTGGTGGACTTGCCCAAACTTCACCCCCAAACAATGTTGTGGTAGGCGATATTTTGTGGACGAAAGAGCTTTGCAAGTTCACTTCAAAGGAAAGCCACACAAAAGAAGGTAACAAATAGAATTGCTGTTGTGCAGCGTGTACTATATACTTGTGTTGTTTGTAGATTGTGTGCCTTGAAGGAGCCTGTATATAGCCAGAAAGAAGCAGAAATGGCAGCAGGAATGTAATCAAGTCACCTGTGGTTTTATTGAAGGAAGTTGATTCATCTGAAACTATGACAACTCAACACCATAAAAGTCTGTTTGCATTTCAATAATCCATTGTTTATGTGTGTGATAAGAAAATTTATTCCACCCTAGATATCTTCACAATGATATCTTTGGGTACATGACCTGTAAAATAACTCGTGATATTTCACGTTGTTATTTCACGCTGTACTGTTCAAGCTCATTACCCTTGTAGTTATAACAACCGGCCAAACTTGTCAGTTTTCTTGGTTTTTAGGCTACCTTCCTCCTTCTCGTGCGCCTCTCTTAAAACCGCTCCGCGTAGCGGTTTTAGGATAGCAAGGGTATGGCGCGCGCGAGACTACCTCTCCCCTTCCGTTGCGTGGCACCGCACTTAAGTGCCCCTCCCCCCTTCTCGAGACCCCCCTACCCAACCTCCCCTATCCCAGCTAGCAGCTCGTATAAATTCTTTTATGAATGCTGCAAAATTAAGTGTCGTTGACTTTCTCGCGGGCGGTTACTCTAATTCGGTGCGTTCGTGCGTGCTCTTGAAAAAAGTTAGTCCCAAATGGAGCAAAAAATGGCCAGCCTTTCTGAAAGGAGAGATCGTGATGAGGCTTTTCGTTTTTGGAAAGACCACAGTAATAAAGATTCGATTTATAATGCAATACCATTAGAGCAGATGAGCTACAAGCAACTTTTGCTGGATCATTTTGAAGCTAGTCCTGCTGAAATTGATGAGTGGATATTTTCAACCAAGCCTGCTACTAAAAATATTGTAAGCTGCAGATCACCCACTGGAAAACTTGGTGCTTCAAAAATTCTGCCAACAGAAGACTTGGCAAAAGCTTTAAGCGCAAATCCTTCCGACAAATTCGCAGTAGACCCTACTGATGATGATGATGATTATGATTCTACTTATAAGCCACCATGTGGTCTCAAAATTGTAGAACACGACAGTCTACAACTTTATCCTTACAAATGTGTTGGGAGACTTTTTTGGTTTAGACCACCAGAATCCAATGCGGATATGTATTCAACTACAGCATTCTATATTGGAAACAACAAAATCATAACTGTTGCCCATGCTTTTGATTTACCACTAACAGAATCGAAAAAAAGGAATAACAAGCCACCTTTTCCTGCCAAAAGTCTGAAGGAAGCCATTTTTGTACCAGCCATGAAGGATCGAGGTGATATTTATGGAAAATTTTATGGTTATTATCATATAAAAGAACTTTATGTTCCTAAAAACTATGTACCTGCAGAAAATCAGAAAATTCTACTTATTGCCATAAGTGGGATTTTGCCATTGCTGAAATTACTCCAAGAGATGAATCTGACATTAATGAAAAGCTTGAATATGAATGTATACCCTGGGGACCCAGGGGAGAATATGATGAACATATACCCTGGAAAAACTTTGAGCACTCCATTGAACCCTTGAAAATAATAGGATATGCCAAATATAGAGGTAATGAGGATGGTAAGATGTGCGAGTTAAATGTACAAATCACCAATTATAAATATTCTGTTGAAGTTTCTCCTGGTGCAGCTCTAGGAATGAGTGGTGGTCCTTGGCTGTTTCATGATTTAAATAAAGCAATAGGAGTTCAATCTGGAACACATTTTGCATATAGTTGTGAAGATTCACGAAGTGTTAAACAAAGTATACTTTCATTCTCACCCAAGTTTACTAATAATACAGTTGGTCCTTATGCTGGTCGTGGTTCTTACCACAGCTACCCTTCATCATAAAGACAGTGCATCCAAACATGATAAACAGCTGCTACATGTGTAATTTTCTTGCACCACTCTCCTTATCCACTATCAGATGTTAATATTTTTCATTTGCACATAAGTACAACAGCAAAAATTAATAGCATAGAGTCTTTGCTTACCATACTAGACTATAGGTAAGATCAATTGAAATACCAGTAAGGTGAGAAAAGAGACAATACCACTGTAATAACAGTGGACTAAATGCTGCCAATTGTAGGACTAGTTCACACCTGAGAAAACATAGAATCCAAAATAATGTGTACATGTGCATCTATATAGTAAAAACCCACATCATCCTCTGTACTCAATGTGGTTGTATACACCAAAGCTTAAATTGTTTCTTTCAGCACCAATCCCATTAAATACTTTCAATATTGCTACCATAGCTAACTTTCAACCACAACATTGCAGAGTGTTCATTACATTTCTTTAATTTAAATTTTCTCACACAAGTTTGAAAACAACTTTATATTTATAATAATAGCAATTTTTCTCGTTCTATCAGCAAATAATATACTTATAACTTATTCAGACCTAGCATCTGTTGTATAAGGCTTGGGCATTTCATATACTAAGCAAGTTAACATTAACTTTTACCACACATAATGCCTTCCTGTATATTCATCATCTCAGCCTGGTCACCAAAAATTAGATAAACATATTCAGATTTGTTTAATGGATACCAGGAAGTTTTTCAACGGATAACAGTGAGGTTAGGCAGTAACTTAAAGGTGTTATTTTGGTGGGTGTGGTTTCTGGTTGCGATATATGCAAGTTAACATTAACTTTTACCACACATAACGACTTCCTGTATATTCATCATCTCAGCCTGGTCACCAAAAATTAGATAAACCTATTCAGATCTGTTTAATGAAGAGATAAAACCTTTGAAGTTGCTGTAGTGAAATATTCACCATATCAACAGTAATTGGTGCTACTTATTTTTTGTGTTGACAAAAAATTAACAACAAAAAACACACACAAATACACAGAGTGGCATGGATTATCACCAGGTCAGCTTCACAGCACTGTAAGGTTGTGGGTAAAGGACGAAACAAGGCCATGGGAAGACTTCAGCCAGTACATCTCTGCAGGAGCTACACAGGTGATAGGCAACTTGCTGAGTCCCCAATAGCTCAATGGAGGACAGCCATTTATTTCCTCCTACTCTATATGCAATTCTTGCATTGCTAGGCTGAGGAAAGAGGGAAGCAGAAAACAAAGTTCCTTTTCACTCCATCACTTCAGTAGAATGGTTTCCACATCAGGAGAGCTACAGTGTAAACAATAGTAAGAATTTGAATTGTAGTAGGTAGTAAAAAAAAAATATTAATAGTACTCTCCTTTAAACCTATCTTCTGGGTGGTTTAACTATGAAGTAATGAATGTTACTCCCACCCAGTAACCAGACAGACTTGCCCCCCCGGCCCCCCCCCCTCCCACCCGCTCCTTCCAATCCCCTCATACAATATTGAATGAGCAATGAATCTATTTGCAGTGAAAAAAGAATAATTGGAAATACAATTGCTATCAAGGAAAATTAGCTTGGAGTGAGTAATCTTTCAGGGATTATATGCTGATAATATCCTACAAAATGTAGGACTAATTAAGATTTCAAAACCCTTTCTTAGGTCCGCTCAGGTTCCAACAAGCATCCAAGGGTGGTGCACACTATAAAGGAACCAAGGGCAGAGGAAGGCTTGAAGGTGAGACTCCCAGGTCAATAATAGGCCATGCAAAGTTATTAATTAGTTTCTCAGGCAATTATCACTGAAAAAGCATGCGGGAAGCGGCTTTTTTTTTGCTTTTTTTTTTTGCGTGGTCACTGATGTACACAAAAGGCTTGATGTTACTAGGTATGGTAACTATTGGCCACTCTGTGACTACACTAGTTTTGTTGAAGAACTGCAGCAAGATAATTGACACTAACAAAGCAATTTGCACCACTGAGAACTAACACAGCACCACCTCGCACTTTCAGCGGCTGTCTAGTTCTCCACCATTAGGCGTAGTTTGTGCACCTATTTTTCATGCATAATACACTACTATTAAACCACGAGATTCTTAATTAATAAAATTCAAAATGTAACTTTGTAAAAAATTGAAGCGGGCGGTGCTTGAGAAACTAATAAACAACTTTGTATTGTCATAGACTACATATAGTCAATTTCACCACAAGTTAGTTGAAGAAGCCCCACATCCTCATTTAATTCCCTCATTCACACTGAAGAAGCTGCAATGTGCACTTTGCTTTGATGTTTCATTCCCTCCAATTGAGCTGCCCTGTGAACATATCATGTGCTCAGATTGTTGCTGCAAAGCAATACACGTCAGTTACTCACTGAGTTGCCCAGGTTGTAGTAACCATTACACTGAATAGTCCCACACTTCATCCACCTTCATCCATGTTGATGTCACTGTTGAATGACCAGCTAGTGCCTCAATGGTTGTGGCAGTGTTGTGAAACTTACCAGAAGCACTGCAATAGCAAATGCAGTGACTATATACACAGAGAACATATAACCTCATCATCTAAAAAGTGCTGCTAGCTACAAGACAGAGAAAAATTATATTAAATACATTTGTTAGTCACGGTGAGTGGACAATACCACGTCTCATCAATATGAGGCTCATAAAGTATGGGTTATTCTCAAATATGATTTGGTGAGATTATAAACCTGTGTACTTGTAAGCTTTCCTCATGAATCCAGGTAGGAATTATAAATATATAGCTAACCTTGTAAGATGCATGAGTGAGATTCATCTAGGCTTCTCTGACCCAAGACTAAAACTTGCAAAAATACAGCTTGCAGTGTTGTGAATAAAAATAAACAAAACACGTAACAAATCAACAGCATCAACACCATTATATAAAAAGGCAGGTAGTCAGTCCCCATTTTCTAAGAATAACAATGGGTGGAAAAATAGTCATTTGACTAAAGATATAGGTGGGACAGAGGCAATAGTTTGCAGTTGTTAGGTTTCAGCATGCTTCAAAGGTTGAATAATTGCCATGTATGCTAGAATTCAGCATTGTTTTTGTTATTCTTTTTCTGGTTAAACTTTACAGCTCAAACAATATAACCTATAAAAACCTGCAATACAAACTATTGATACAATGTAAGCCAGCAGCCCAAAAACAATACAATCAATGCAGGTACAGGAAGTGATACATGGTGTACATTCCATTGATAGCTGCCTGTAGTTGGGGTGGTTATGGGTGTGGTCTGGGGGTCCCTGAACTACAATTTGAAAAGTTGGCAACTCTGCTTACAGATTGTTGTTTGTGTTGTTGTTGTTGTTTTTCAAGGTTCAATCCAGCGGTTATAATTAGTAACTTCATGATCATGATTCTTTGTTTAGTCCAACATGGATATCACAGTAATCTATTGATGTTTCAAGTAATTCTGGGTCTCAGATAAATTAGTTCTACTCTACAGAAAAATATAGTTATGCTCCACTGCAGGGAGTCCCCAGAGTCTTATAGTAGAAGAGATAAATTGTAGGGACATCCTGAAAAAAGAAAATACTATTTCAGAGGAGCTAGAGTTGGCACTGTTCCAAGAAACCCCAGAAAATGATTTTGTATTGTGTTTGTAAATGTGAAAGTTAATTTATATGCCTCTTTATTTTTATGTATACATATAAATATTGAAATATTTGATATGGATCAAGAAGAAGCATTGTGCAATTCAACTCAATTTCATATTGTTGTGGATATCTCTTTAATGTGAGTATTTGGATGACTGTTCAGTTGAGCTCATGAGTTAGTATTTTATTTTAAACTTTAAGTATCATAATTCAGTGCATACACTTTTTGTTGTTTTTATTTACAATGTTTTGTACTAGATATTAAAGACACCACAAAACTACCAACATGAGTCATTACAGTGTACAGTAAACTTCATTAACCATGTTTTATCTACCACTTTGTTTTATCTATCAGTTTGTTAGTATTAATTGATAGTTTCATTGAATATATACTTCTTGCAATAATAATTAATTGATAAATTGTAAATTTAGCTAATATTCAATGTTTTGTGAGAAGCCACATGTTTTCACACAGCAATTTCACACAGCAAGAATAGTAAAGCAATTAATACAATTTTATAACACAAGGATACCTGCAACTCCTGGTCTAGTCACTGCTACTTCCTAAGGAGTATTCTATTTCTAACTCAGGAGAGTTTAATTTGCCCACAGTTACTGGAAACTCAACTTAGGGATCACCTAAACTCCTTATTCTAGCGGTGTAGTGCTAAGGGTTTGCGCCTGTGGTGCTTTATTTCCTTTATTCCTAGCACTTTTTTGTTTTGTCATTAATTCTATTTATTTATTTATTTATTTAAATTTGAGAAGAAATAAAAATTAAACACAGCTAACAAAAATCAACAGCAACTTACAAACAAATGGATACACTATTTTGCTAAAAGTTCCCTAGTATTTCCTCAGTAACTAATGGTGACAATGAATGGTTTTGTAGGCCCCATACAAAATATCTCAACTGGACTCCAACAGCACAACGAGTGTTTGCCTTTAATATCCAAGGGCCTCCACTCATGCCTTCTACTGCACCTGGAACGGCTTCAGCACAATGTTCTACAAGTATTCTACAATACTTGCTCTGACCTCACACATTTGTTTCTCCTCATTCTCATCCTATAATACACACAGGTAGCTTATAACTAGACTCCCATGGCAATGGACACAAAGCAATGAAGTCTCCACTAATGGTTAGTCATGGATTACACCATGTTAGTCAACTAAAAATATTGTAGGAGTGTCTAATAAGCTAAGTAACTCCAAAGGAGAATTTGCAGACTCAAAAAAGCAACACCAATTCCCGTTAGAGCACAGAGCAATTAGCAAAAATATCATTGGAAGGGGTGGCAAGCTAATAGTAGTGAATATAAATTAGTTCACGCTTCTTTTAGTAACTTACTAAGACTAAAAGTGGTCTGACTCCATCATGATTATTACTAACTTAATCTACTATCCCTTTAAGGTTTGTTAATTGCATATTATAGTTCATAAGTAGCATTACTTCTCTTTCATATTTGTGGTAACTTGAATAAGCCTTGAAGCTGAGCCTGCTGCTAATTGTAAAAATTTAGTGGTTTTAGTGGTGACAGACCACACTATTTCTTAGGTTTCTGGTGAACTATACATTTATACTTCCTACCTGAATTCATGAAGAAACCTTACAAGTACAGAGGTTTATAATCTCACCAAATCTTTACTAAAAGGCCTCACTTTAATGAGACATAGTGTAATCAACTCAATGAGAGAACTGGAACATTAGATAGTCTCACTTGCTACTATGCTACTGGTGTTTGTTTTTGTCAGTCTTGTAAGTACCACATCAGCACAGTACAGGAAAAAAGGGGAACAAATGGACCTCTAGTCAAATAATATGACTCTGTCAAAGTATGGCTTCAAATTGTGCATGTGGCCATTGTCTGTTGTAGTTGTAGTTTTTCAGCTGACTGCACCTGACAACTTTTTTTTTCTGTAGAGTAGAACTATTTTATCTAAGATTCAGAATTACTCGAAATAACGACAGATTACTGAGATAGCCATGTTGGACTGGACAAAGAATCATGATCGATCATGGGTTACTAATTTTATCTGCTGGAATTAAGCATAGAACAACAGATACAAACAACGAACTGGAAGCAGGTTGCCAATTTTCCAAATTGTAGTTCAGGGACCACCCCAGACCACACCTAAAACCACACCAACTACAGGCATCAATAAAAAACAGAAACAGTATCTATGCATTTTGAAATAGTTCCTGACCAAACTGAACTTCATGACAACAGTAGGAAACCATGAAATAAATAATATAATCACAAACTGGCTATAATAGTAGTGCAGGTCGCTGCCGACTTTGAAGGTTGTGCCACAACCTCACTTTCAATTGAATAAGTGTATCATGCTATGCAATTTCAGAAAAACATAAACACTTTAATTCATGAATTTTGAACTGAGTTTTTAGTAAGTGGAAACACATTTGCAAGTTGTGTCTCACAAACAACTGTAGATAAATATGTTACATAGCTATACTTCCTTCAAGTAACCTAGCAGATAAGTACCCTAGCAGTAAACAGCACACAGAGTTTCCCTCAAGCAGTCTGGCCCAACAAAAAATTATAGCCATTAACTGTTATGCCAATTTACACACACTACTCACTAAAAATATCTACCAATAAGTGGTGAGCTTGAGCATAAATGGAGGGATTTAAATGCCATAGTAACCACTTGCCACAATTATTCGACTTAAAAAAACAATAAAATATGACAATAGGAATTTTAAGGAAGAATTACCGCACAGGTTTGAACCTCCATATCTTAATTAATACATGCTTACTGCTGTAGTAGCCAAAAATGTTGTGTAGTTAAAATGTTTTATTTTGTGCTAGTCTTTGGCTAAGCAGTAGCTGTAACTCACAACACATTCGCACACACTTGTTCAATGGTTTGAATAGAATATCTTCAGTTTCTGTATTACAAATTTTTATTTACTGCACTATCTAGAATGAAGACACAGATCAAGTTATAATCACAATTTTAATTTAACTATTAGATGATATGATAAAAGATGCGACTACTAACAGCAAGGAGCTCAACCATCAGCCCTTTACAGCAACAACTGACCAACAATCACATGACCGATATGGGGAATCAGAATACTACTTGGACACAACATCCAACATGTAGCAGTATGCAGAATCTATGAGTTTGCCTCTCAATACTTGTACAGACTTTTCGAAGTACCAGTGCTTTACACCTGTGAATGAGGCTAACTATAAAATAGAAGTCAGTCACATTTGAAGACCGACAACACACCATTGAAATGGAAATGGAAGACGTCAACAGATCTCCCAACAGTTACAATAACAGGGAGGAAAAACTGGTAGTGAATAAGAATGAACTAGGAAATCATAGAGATGTTTATGACCAATATGCTAAAAACATCATTGAGGATAAATATTTGGTAAATGATTACCAATGGAATGTGGAAGTAGAAACAAATGAAGACAAAAAACTGACGATGACATAAAAATGAACAGGGAAGAGGAAACTAACGAAGACGAGACAGAGGAATTAGACCAGGTGCAGTGTACCAATAATGAAGATGGAAGAATAGATGAGGGCTACAACGTAGTAGGGGAAGAAATTGGACACGAGGATGCTGATGAAGAAATTGATGAAGATGAAGAATTCGCTGATGGTAGTGATGATTTCGATACTGAATTTGAAGAGGATGAAGAATTGAATGACAGTGAGGATTTTGATACTGAATCTGAAAGGGATGAAAATTTTGACATTGACACAGGTGCAACCTCAGAATTCACAGTGGGAGAAGTGGATACTGATGCAAGCTCATCTCACATGGTTACTGTTTCTCGTGTCAAGCCATCACACGCACCAATGGATGCAATGACATTCGCGTCTTAGCGTATTCGACCAGCGCAGGTTCAAACGAAGCAGCTAGCATAGAGATGAAGTACAATTCCATTGAGCAATGTTCAAATGTTATGACCACTGATGCAGATGAGGCTCTTAGCATTATCTTAGAGGTTAGAGGAGGATGAATTGCAAAACAGGAGCAAAGAACAAGTCACAAGTTCCATTACATGTCTGGACAGACTTCATCATAGTGAGCATGAGCCCAGTAGTACCAGTTTAGATGCATATGTGGAAGACTTGGAATACAGTCGTAGAAATTCAGAGGACATTTCAGATGTTGACTTAGATGAGTTCAACTCTGGTGATATACATACTCAGGAAGTTCCCAAGGTTGGTTTGTTATAGCTATAATGTTTTTTTATCTTTACTCTTTTCATTGTATCTGTTTCTCAATTTAGATACAAAGAAGGCAGAAATGGCTGGGAAGGCTTAGGAAAGCCAAACAAAGACTTGCAGCACCTATAAGATGTCTGATGTGTCCTGTATATCAACACCAAGCCAATAATAAACATATTTATTTTGGTTTCTATAAACAATTGAAATTATCAAAATAACTGACATTATGAGAATGTAGATAAATCTAAGATATTATCTTTCTAACAAACCATACCAAGCTAGACCAGCTAGTTTGCTTAAAAGCTACAGCCTTTTAATGTTTGTTGTATTGTCTGAAACTTACTTATTAATTTACACAGAAAGTTCAAACACAGACCAATCACATGCTAGAAATTTCAAAGGGAAGACTCACCAAAGTTGATTGCAAAATAAGACTCCATGGAAATGAATGTACCTTAGCACATTAAAACAATCGTTCACAACTTTATTATTTTTCCTTGTTTATAGCTACCTAGCTTCTCATTTTTTTCAGGAAATTCATACTACACTTTTTTCCAAATGTAAAAACTTATTCTGATTTGCTCTGCTTAGAAATTAGTTGCCTAAAAGAACAGTAGCTATTGTCAAAGTGGGCTATTAAAAATATTTTCTGAAAAAACAGAATAAGTTCATGAAATCATTGAATAGAACTTGGCTTGGCTGATGAGTTTTTAATTAAACAAATTCAAACAGAATAGCCACGCAAATATCCTTTAACACTACTGTATTTGTCAATCTTAGTATACATTTTTAATGGGCAATTGACGTGCAATAATAGCTATCCATTATTGTTGTTAGTCATTAAAATAGTTATATGTAGCTATATTATAACTTCAATAGTGATCATGTCTTAAAACATTATAATGTTTGTAGAAACCAAAATAAATGTGTTTATTCTTGGCTTGGTATTGCTATACAGCACATCAGACATCTTATAGGTGCTGCAAGTCTTCGTTTGGTTTTTCTAAGCCTTCCCAACCATTTCTGTCTTCTTTGTATCCAAACTGATAAACGGATACAATGATGGAATACATTGTATAGCAACGAACCGTGGGTACTTATTGGGTATGGATCATATTATAAGAATTGATCTCATTCAAGTCATCATCCAAAATGTCCTCTGAATCTCTTCGACTGTATTCCAAGTCTTCCACATGTGCATCTAAACTGGTACTACTGGGCTCATGCTCATTATGATGCAGTCTGTCCAAACATGTAATGGAACTTGTGATGCATTCTTTGTTCCTATTTTGTGACTCATCCTCCTCTAAGATAGTGCTGAGAGCCTCGTCTGCTTCAGTGGTCATAACATTTGAACATTGCTCAATGGAATTGTCCTTCATCTCTAAGGTAGTTGCTTGGTTTGAACCTGCGCTAGTCAAATATGCAAAGACCCGAATGTCATTGCATCCATAGGAGCGTGAGATGGCTTGACCAGAGAAACAGTAACCATGTGAGATGAACTTGAACCAGTATCAGTTTCCACTTCTCCCACTGTGAATTCTGAGGTTGCACCTGTGTCAATGTCATCATCCCTTTCATATTCAGTATCAAAATCCTCTGTCATCCAATTCTTCATCCTCTTCAAATTCAATATCGAAATTGTCATCATCAATACCATCGGCGAATTCTCAATTTCTTCATCAGTTTCCTCGTGTCCGATTTCTCCCCCTACTTCATTGTAGTTCTCATCTATTCTTCCATCATCATCATCGGTACACGGCACCTGGCCTGATTCCTCTGTCTGGTCCTCGTTAATTTCCTTGTCCTTGTCCATTTTTTCGTCATCGTCATTTTTCTTGTCTTCATTTGTTTACACTTCCACATTCCATTAGTAATTATTTACCAAATATTTATCCTCAATGATGTTTTTAGCATATTGGTCATAATCATCTCTATATATAATTTCCTAGTTCATTCTCATTCACTACCAGTTTTTCCTCCCTGTTGTTGTAACTGTTGGAGGTTAAGTGTTTAAGCAGTATTCTGATTTCCCATGTCTGTCATGTGATAGTTGGTCAGTTGCTGCCGTGAAGGGCTGATGGTTGAGCGCCATGTTGTTAGCATCTTTTATCACCTCATCCCTGATCTCACTCACATCTAGGTCCTCGTGCTGTGCTTCTTCAGTTGTGAAGAAACTGGTGGAAAGAGCTTGAGGAGTTGTCTGCTCAGAGGGCAACCAATAATGAGCACTTGGAGATGTTGTGAACCAAGAACCTTCTTCATTTGATGTTTTCCAGGCCTGGTCATTGTGTGCAGTCTTTTGGGGGTACACTTTTCCTTTGTCATCTTCTGGACTAGTTCACTCTCCCAATGATCTTTGTGCTGGACTTCATGGGCATTGAACTGGGAATAATGGCATATCCAGAAGAGATATCTCCATAGTCTGCAGAGTGGTGAGAATCGGCAGTAAACAAGTAATCCCAACCAATACTCTCCAGATCTCCCTGAGTTGCTTTGCCTGGTGATGTTGTGGAAGGCCTGTCAAGATCTCCTGCATAGTGAGTGCTCAGTTTCTCCCCAAATTCATTCCTCCTCACCACTTCCTTGTCATCATGATTTGCTGGATTCTGTGAGAACAAGGCAAAAGGTGTTGCAAGCTGAAGTCCAGTCACCAAGAAAGGAGTCCCTCATGTTTCCATCATCCAGCGATCGTGTAGAAAACTGTTTCATTGTTGGTATTCCATGCCATCTCAGTGCCTTACCAAAGCCTCCTTCCTGTTTGGCTGAATTGATTGGAGGAGGAATCCAGAAATTTGACATCTGGCTGGATGTATCAGCAGGTTTGGTATGAGGGACTGAAAATGGCTTGCAGTCGGTGGGCTCACTGTTGATAAATGCATCTCTTTTAGACTCTTGTGGGAACGATGCTGCCAATTGGTTGTCATTTGAAAATAAATAGTTGGCATTGTTCTCCAATAAAGATGACTCATGGACTACACCTCTTTCATTGTTTGTCTTATATTGAGCAAGGGAAGGAGCAGAGCACTTCCTTGTGTATTGAGTTGGATGGGATCTTGAAATTTCATTCCTAGACACAGGGAATGAGCTATTCAGAGCCATTCTCCTCCTGGCTGCTGCTGGCTGATGAGCTAGGTACTGCTAGAATACTCTTTAGTCTCTCTGACTATTTCCCCTTGGGGATGGTTAGAATATTGATTAAGAGGAATTTCATTAGGCACATTCCAGTTATCAGGTAAGAATACTCCATTTCCTTCGATAACTACTAGTCAAAAGTGTGGGCGCTGCCCACATGAAGAAGAGAAGTTGAGAGACAGAAGAGAAGGAGAGAGAGAACAGAAATAACTATTATTATGTGTTGTGCGTATGTGATGTTGTGGAGTTGTATGTTTGTGTATTTGCATTGACAAAACTAATCATGTGTTCGTGTGTTTGTGATGGATTATTGTATTGCCGTGTATGGTCATGTTGCGTGGAGTTGTTGTTGCTTCATGCCACGTTGTAAGTTTTATGTCGTGGGTAGGGGGCGGAGTCTAGTTTTCTATTTAAGCTCTGACTTTGCCTCGTGCTCTTTAGTGTTCAATTAAACTAAAACCTAGTGTATCGATTCGTCGGCTGAGCTAGCTGCGGCGAGAGTTCAGATTGAGCATTCTGGTGGCAGCGACTTTGGCTGGTACCAAGTGCGAGTGTCTCCGGAAACTGCGGATCTCCGGGCGACCCCACAAAAAGTACAGATCAGCTTTTATTTTTCACTGATTTGATCAAGGGCGATAGCTAAATCGCTAAGTAATAACGCAATAACAAACTGTCGGAACAGAAAGAAATCTGCAATAACCTAGTGGCTGACTCCGCAAAGTAACCGCGAACGCCAGCGTTTGTATCGCGTGCGATCCACATTTCTTTATTATGTATTCACACTGTTCCACTGAAATCAAATAGAACATAACTAAGTGAAATTTTCCTCGGTAGTGAAGTGAAAAAGTACGCATGTGCTTAGTTTTAGCCTTGGAAACATACAGTTTGAGTAGTTTCCAATTAGAGACAATGTCATTCTTGAGCGCAGTAACTCTACCCCATTAGACAGAATTTCTTTGGACAGATTAGGAGGAGTCATAGGTTGAAAACGAAGTTCCAGAGGAAGCTAATCCTAAATAAGGAGATAGTGAGTGAACGTGACAGACCGACAAACAGCAGATAGTAAGCCAGAACCAAAGGTTGCCTTTATTATTAACAAGGCACAAGTATATAATTATGGAAGCAGAGATATGGCTAAAAGAAACACTAAAATCACTTGATGTCATATTAAGGCATTTGAATAAAACAGTTTAGCAATTGTTAAGCTCATGATAATTCTTTTCCATTTTTAATCCTCAGTGCGCATGCGCGAGAGGGTTATAGTTGTCGTCCTGTCTGTTTGTCTGCTGTTCGTCGGTCTGTCACGGTCTGATTTTGGAGATTACTGAAAATTAACAGTTGATTTAGGTATGAACTTGTTCAGGACGAAGATTTAAGACCTTTATTGTGCTATTTTTTTTAATTTCGGGCTAATCGTTGAGAAAACGCGAAGCTTTCAACTCCACGTAAGTGCCAACTTTTATGGGCAACGCCCCCAAGCGTCACGTCATGATCACGTGAGCAAATAATTTCTGCAGAACGGAGCTGAAAGAAGTGAAATTTCGCGTAGAAAATGTGTACAGGTAAGTGTTTCTGGCTAGTTTAGCTTCTTCTCTTATGAAGACAGCATTTTCATTGGTCTAGCTATTTTGATACCTCATTAAAAATAGCTAACTTGTTTGTTCTTCTGGAAGAAGATTATATTGTAGTAACTAGGTAGTGTTTAATAGCGCTGAGGGTTCGCACCTTTGGTGTTCATTTTTACAATTATAATTCTGTTGTTTTTTACACCAATGATTCTTAACTTTATACTTACATAAAAATTTAAATTAAAAAACAAACAATTTTTGTGTTTTGTTGTTAGGCAACATAATACTTTATTAATTTTTTTTATTGTGGTAATTAAATTTTCACAAAAAATATCTTATTTGGCTAAAATAATAGCAGATACAATCTGCAAAAGAATATGGCAATTTTTGGTGATTTCATCATCTAGTTTGGGCTACATTAATACAAAGAAACTATCCAGCGATGCCACATACATTTTTCTGTTACTGTCATGCAACATAAGAGATTGGAAAAATACTAGGTAGTTTAACATAATTATTTAAACATGCATACTTCCCATAATTCAGAAGTTGACTTATTGAAAGGCAAACTTCTTCAAATGCCAATTTTTGGTTAGTTGAAGAACTGTTTCTAGTGAGTGATGCAGGACAAAGAGTACCTATCTGGCTATTACTAAAGGGAACCACAATATAAATAATGAAGCCACTATGCTCATGCACAGTACTACTATGAATATTTGAGGCTGCTTTTCGCTAAAAAAATGAAAAGAATGAGTATCTTTGAATTGGCATTGTCTCTTCATTTTCAAAGTAGATAAAAGACTACCTCATGATAATGCAGCTGAGTCATTGTGGATTATAATATCAAGACTTGTAAATTAAATATGCGACTTGTTTTAATTACATTGTATCAAAATCTATGACTATCATTAATATAAAAGGTGCCTACACACCCTTGCTTATCAACATTTGTAGCTGAGTGACTGCAAAGAGTAGTATATATTAAAAAAAACTGATGATTTATTTACACTGGAATAATATCCTGTAACTTTAGAGAATTAGTTACTTCCTTGGGTATGCCTTACCTTATACTTCAGGTATAAAGGGGTAAGAGACAGCTCTGTGAAACAGCGAACTATATAATGCACCTCAGATAAGCATTTTGTCCATTTTCTGCATACGTGGTTTCTTTTTAAAGCGATGGGATCGCACGCGATAAACGCTGGCGTTCGCTGTTTATTATAAAGTCTGGAAACCTTAGGACGCCACAAGGATATTGCAGATTTCTTTCAGATATTTTGTTGGTTAAGCATATTAACGAGCTGATAAACTGTAACAAAATCGGGTAAAAAGTAGACCCAGAACTCAACTGAGAAGTTCGTTGGAAAAATGGACTCTACCTATCCAGATTACTGGAATGTGCCTTACCAAATTCCTCCTGACCAATATTCTAGCCATCCAAAAGGAGAAAAAGTCAAGGAGGCTAAAGAGAATGCAGGAAACACCTGTCTACCACAACAAACAGGACGAAAATTCCAAGGAAATTGGAACCAAGTGACTCCCAATTCGCTCAAAACATCCTGCACTTCTCTCCAGGATGAAACTTCAAGATCTCCTCTTACCCAGTACACAAAGAAGTGCTCCACCCCTTCCTTTGCTCAGTATATGATGGAGGATGAGAGAGGTGCTTCCGACGACTTGTTATTGAAGGACAACACAAGCTACTTATTTTTAGATGCCAACCAATTGGCAACATCACACTCACAGCAAGAGACTACTAGAAGAAATGTGAAGGATGCTATTGCCAACAGTGAGGCCTCCAAGCCATTTTCGGTCTCTCCTCCCAAGCCAAGTCTTACATCCGACCAGATGTCCCAATTCTGGATTCCTCCTCCGGTGAAGTCAGCTGAACAGGAAGGAGGCTGCTATCAGGGACAGATTGGCACTGGTATGTTATGGGAAAAGAATGGAAATGATGTGGCATCAAAGGATGTGTTCTCAACAACATCACTGCACGTAAAATCTCAAGGAAACATGAAGGATTTTTATCGTGATCGCTGGGCAACGGCTTGCAGTCGGAATTCCCCACCATTAAGCTGGGATGCAACTTCTGAAACTCCTTTTAACTTGTTCTCTAAGCATTCGACAATTCATGATGGTAAGGACATGGGAGATGAGTTGGAGGGGAAACATAGCACTCACAATGCTGGATATCTTGAAATCCCTTCAACAACATCACCAGGCACAGCAACTCAGGAAAGGCCAGAGAGTGTCGGTTGGGACTATTTGTTTACTGCAGATACTCACCATTCTGCTGACTATGAAGATATCTCTTCTGTGCATCCTCCACCAACTTCTTACTCCCATGTCAATGCCAATGAAGTCCAGTACAAAGATTATTGGGAGAGTGAACTAGTCCAGGATATGACAAAGGAAAAGTGTCCCCAAAAGACAGTGCACAATGACCAGGCCTGGAAAACATCAAATGAAGGAAGTTCTCACTATCACTTTGAGAATGACTGTCATGGACGCTGGTTCACATTATCTCCTCCAAGTGCTCATCATTGGTTTCCCTCTGTGCAGACACCTCCTCAAGCTCTTCCCACTAGTTTCTTCACAAGTCATCTTGAAGAAACACAGCACGAGGACCTAGATGTGAGTGAGCTTGTGGATGAGGTGGTAAAAAATGTGAATACTAACAGCATGGAGCTCAACCATCAGATCTTCACAGCATCAACGGACCAACTATCACATGACAGATGTGTTGAATCAGAATACTACTTGGACACAACCTCCAACATGCAGCAGTCTACGGAATGTACAACTATGCCTCTTAAAACTTATACAGACTCAATCTCGAAGTACGATGGATTCACACCCGAGGCCAACTACCAAATAGAGCACACACATAAAGTGAGACAAGTGTATGAAGTGGCCGAGCTTGAGAAATGTCCACAATATCATGAGCAGGCAACACTTCAAACAGTGTTCGAAGATCAGCAACACACGATGGAAAGGAGAGAATACAACGAAGTTCCCTATGATTACAGCAGCAGGGAGGAAGAATCAGGAGGAAATAAGTACAAAATAGTATACAGTGAAGATAAGTTTGGGAAACATGCTAAAAATATCACTGAATACAAAAAATTGGGTGATGATGAATGGAATGTGGAAGTGACAACTGATGAGAACAGAAAAACTGACGGTGACGAGGAAATGGACAAGGACGAGAAAACAAATGAGGAAGAAACGGAGGAAGAAGATGAGGATGAGGAAGAAGAAACAGACAAGGATGAGTGTAATGAGGGTGGAGATGTAAGGAGTGATGAGGATGACAATGTAGTGGAGGAAGAAGTTAGACATGAGGAATCTGACGAGGATATTGACGGGGAAGAATTTGATGAAGATGAAGATTCTGATATTGATGATGATTTTGATACTGAATTTGAAGAGGATGAAGAATTTGATGACAGTGAAGAATTGGAAGCTGAATTTGAAAGGGACGAAGAATTTGACATTGACACAGGTACAAGCTCAGAATTCACAGTGGGAGAAGTGGATACTGACTCTGATGCAAGCTCATTTCACAGTGGTTACTGCTTCTCTGGTCAAACCGTCTCACGTTCTCATGGATGCAATGACATTCGTGTCTTTGCATATTCAACCAGCGCAGGTTCAAGCCAAGCAGCTAGCATAGAGATGAAGGACAATTCCATTGAGCAATGTTCAAATGTGATTGCCACTGATTCAGATGAGGCTCTCAGCACTATCTCAGAGGAGGACGAGTGCTCTGCACAGAATGGAAGCAAAGAATGCACCACAAGTTCCATTCCATCTTTGGACAGACTGCATAAGAATGAGGATGAGCCCAGTATGACCACTTTAGATGCACGTGAGGAGGACTTGGAATGTAGTCCTACATGTTCAGTGGCCATTTCTGATGATGACTTGGATGAGATCAGTACTGGTGTGACACACACTCAAGAAGTTACCAAGGTTGGTTGCTGTACAACATTACCATTCCTGCTCTTTTCATGATATTTTTTTAAAATATAGATGCAAAGAAGGCAGAAGTGGTTTGCAAGGCTTAGGAAAGCCAAACGAAGACTTTCAGCACCCATCAAGTGTCTAATGTGTTGTGTAGCAACTCCAAGCCATGAATGAACTTGTTTTTACAAACATTATTTTTTGTGACATAATCATTGTCCATTCATGTTTGGAACATAATATCTACATCTACATGACAATACTTATAAACATAAGCTATAGCTATACAATTTCAATAATAATAAAAACTAGTAGCAAATACCCTGCCACACAGTAGCGCTAGATGTACTAAGTTTGAAGGAAAACAGTTTTTATTTGTCCCAATATTGTCCTCTACCAAAAACCACACAGATCAAATTTCCTGTGACTCACCGGGAATGTCCTGGAAGCTTTTTTGTACCAAGCATTTAAACATTATTTTTACCTACTGGTATGGCTATATAGGAGAAAGTTTTAAAACCTTAAACATTTTGTTGTAGACACATTTTGTTGTAAACTCATTTCTGACGAGAATTACTGGACTACAGGTTAATTTTTGTAAGAGCCTAACAATATGGGAATGGGGGGGGGGGCTAAAATTTGGAATTGTTTCATATTTTAACGGCAAAATTATGCACCCCAGAGATTATTCTGCTGAAGTTTATGGTCCTTGGAAAGACTCTCGTAATATAAACCCATGGGCATAATAAATGCCATACCAATGATGGAGGTAAGCATATTATGTATAGATGATCATTTTGAAAGTAATCAAGATGAAATTGAAAAGTGGGTGGATTTTTCTGCAGTCACAAGAGCTGCAGTATCTTCTGCTTTCAAACAAGATTCTGAAATAGTGTTATGAAAACTAGTGCCTACTTACAGCTCAGGTTCAGAAATAATGTTTACTGATGAAAATTTATAGCTTCAGACTCATGGATCAGTACCAATAAGTAATGCTACCTAATGAGAATGGTACCTAATGAGAATCTTAAATTGTTGAAGAGCAATCTTTGAACAAGAATCCCTTTAAATGTGTAAGTAGATTGTTTTGGATAAGAATAGATGAGAAATGCAGAAATATAGTCAACAAAGTTATACTACGTGTGCATTTCGTAGTTAAGAATGCCCTTGCTTATTTCAGGAATAAAAAATAATTATGATTATTGTATAAATATCTATGGTGTATAGCTACTACATGCACTTTATTCAAAGACAAGGAGAAAAGGCAGTTATCAATTTAAACATAGAGAGATAATGAAGTCTAATCTACAGTCAAATATTGATGATGAGTTTGGTCTTATGCAACAGCTATATGTATCCACCTGAAACAAGCTGGGATAATTCATTTATGTTCATAAAAACATCAATAATGGTATAATTGGAACTTGGTATATACTATTGGAATTAACTGTGAAAAGTTCGAACTTAACTACAACTAGCTCAACATCGTAGTTTATGTACATATAATACCTATATAATAGGTATCATATGTACATAAACTAAGAAGTTGAGCTAGTTGTGGTTGTTGTTAGTAACTATAAAATTATAATACTAGAATATTAACCACAAGTGAGTATCTTTACTGGTTGGCATTGACATATTAAATGCACAAAGCTATGCTATAGTGCCTATCCACCACAAAATTAACAACCAAAAACAACAACCAAAAAAACAAAAAAAAACAGCATCAAGCCCATCCTGAGAAGAATTAAGTTGGATTGAAGACTACTTTTACGAACAACCAGAAAGTAGCTTATTAAAAATGAAATGACTATAATTGTAGTTACAAAAGTGTTATTTCCACATGATTACAAAATGAGCCAAATTTAACTGATGTTATATAATTGTGAGAGTAAATTGGTGTGTTAGCTATACATTTTATAGCAGGCTTGATGGAAAGTATCACTCATCAATTTCATCTGGGCTAGCTTCAAAATGATCCAGCAAAGGTTGCTTATAGCTCATCTGCTCTAAGGGTATTGCATTATATATTGCATCTTTACTAGAGAAGTCCCCCCCAAAATGAAAAGCACCATCACAATCTCTCATTTTTAAAGGGTTAGCCATCCCCAGCCTCCCCAGGTAGAGACTCGTACTTTTTTCACTGGAGAGCGCGTAAATAATGGGTAAGCAAACAACTTAATTTAGGGATATAGCTACAATAGTTATTAAGTATAAAAAGGGCACGCTCAAGCGACATGGAGATGAGTGTCAAGGTGGTGCTAATAACCCAGCTTAGCAGGGCTTTAGTCTCGCGGGGCCCAGTTCTCGCATGCACCCTGTCAATGAACCTCACACCAATTACCTAAACCAGGTAGAAAACACAAGAACTCCAATATAAAAAAAGTTGGCTAGGTTTCAAGCCCAGCCAAATGCAATTAAATGGGCCAGCTAGGTTGTGCATGCAGAAAGGGAGGAAAGAGAGCTCTAATTCCCCACCAAATGCAAGGTTGTGGGTATATTATAGTATTTTACCTTTGTCGTAACTGTCCAGCTTTGCTGCTATTGTGTCAAATTAACCCATAGTAGCTGAAAGTATATTTGTGACAACATTAGGGGGTGGGTGGGCATAATTGTGGCAGATTCATGGGTGACGAAGCCCCCCCCCCCCCCCCCCCACATTATTGGGTGTACCAGTCATGTGACTACAAGCACAAAAATCTATGTCCTATCAAAATTTTGAAAGCTTCTCCCCCAAATTGCCAAGCTTTTTCCACCCCACAACCCCTTTTCTCAATTTGTGCAGTGTACGGTTAGGCTGATTGAGCATAAAATGACAGCATTAAGCTCAAGCTAGTCCCATGCTAATTACTCTCACTGATGTAAAGAGAAATATCATTTTTGCCTTGTAACTTGGTGTAATAGAGACAGTGGACTTGGTTGAACTATATAAGCAATTAAGGAATTTTATTGAAAAATTTAATGCACAAATGTACCAATAAAGTCGATTCAGTTCACAGGAAACTCCATGCTAACTTATTATCAGTACACCCTATGAGGCGTGCTACAGCCAGTGTAGCTGGAGCACCAAAAAAGGTGTACTGGAACACCCCGTTTTTTACAGTGTAACTTATTCTCTTTATTCATAATTAAGGTCCAAATAATAAATGCAAGTTTGAACCTGAATACATTTGGGGCCCTCCCTAGTGTGACAAGTGCTGGATCTGCCCCTAAATAATCAACCAATAAATTTCTATTCTTCAACTCTTTGCTTATGTCCTCAGCGTTGCACAAAGGTTGAACTCTCCATGTAGCTAGTGATTAAAACAGCAAGATAAGTATAATTAGTGGTGCAGGTTCATGGATATTTGCAGTGCTGACTATTTAGATGAAACTGTATTCTTGGTGAAGATTTTATAGATTTGAAAGATAAAACAAGATCTGGTAATCAGTTATGGTAAGTATAATAGGATATGATACGTGCTAGATTAATGATAATAACGATCATTAAAAACTATATAAGATAATATTATGGCTTTCACACTTCCAGAACCCACCCTTTGGCTAGGAAGGGGATACTTTTTCTTGCTAAAACTGTACAAACTAATGATGGACCAAGGAATGATGCTATCTAATTATGATACAAGACACAGAAGGTATAAGGAGGAAATTAACAGTATATATATAGTAGTTATTACATGAGTCAGAGTGTGGTATGGTGAAATATTTTCATGAGCAGGCTAATTTATTTTCATGAGCCAGAGGTGAGTGAAAAATAAAGCCTGAGAGTGAAATATCTAGACATATCACTCTGCTGAGTGTAATAAGCGGTTTTATTCCACTAGATATCTTCAATACAGTAGTTTGTATTAGGACAGGTAACAGGGAGGGGGGAGGGTGGAGGGAGGGGGTTCCCCACACACCCCTCCCCCAGCTGATATTTTAGCTGCTGCATGCTCTAACCAGGTTGGGTAGGCTACACCAAGGAAGGTAGCTATAAAAACCCAGAGAAAGTGTCAAGTTCTGTTGGTTGCTATAACTACTAGGGTAACAACTTGCCAGTACATATAGCTTGAAATAACAACATGTTATTTCAGGGTCATGTACCTAAAGATATCATTGTGAAGACATCTAGGGTGGAATTAATTTAAAAAAAATATATATATATATATATAATACTTTATATTACATGAGTCAGAGTGTGATATGGTGAAATATTTCACAGAGCAGGCTAGTTTATTTTCACAAGGTGAGTGAAAATAAAGCCTGAGAGTGAAATATCTAGCCATATCACTCTGACTAGTTGTAATAAGTGGTTTATTCCACACTAGATATCTTCACTGAAGTAGTTTTTTGGTAAAAAATCACTAGGGGCTCCCCACAACCCCAGCTGATATTATAGCAGCTGCTCTAACCTGGCTGGGTAGGCTCCACTAGAGTGAAAGTAGCTGTAAAAACCCAGAAAACTTGTACCCAAGCCGGCATGGCCTGGTTGCTATATTACTCTGGTAATGAGCTTGCACAGTATGGGATATCTCACTGGTCACCTAAAAATATCATTGTGAAGATATCTAGGGTGGAATAAAATATATTTATTGCAGTTTTGATATTTTTACTTGAATATTTCCGCATCACGCGAGCGTTCTGTATTCTCCCATATTGTACGGTTTATATTGTATGGTACACTACGCATGCGCGTAGCGAGTAAAATCAATGAAAATTGAATTGTAACCGGTTGAGAAAAAATATCAAGGCAGCAATAAATCACTTATCACACTCGTCGTACAATATGGGAATGATATTTTACTCTCACGCCACATTTTCACTCGCCTTTGGCTCGTGAAAATATTTTGCGTGCTCGTAAAATATTTTCCCATATTGTACTCTGACTCGTGCTATAAGTATTATATATAATATGTGTGTGTGTATTATATATAATATTATTATATATTATATATATATTTTTTTTTTTTTTTAACTTTTGAGGTTTTTATGGTCAAAATGTCTTTGTGCCATACTAAATACATAGAAAAAGTAAAAATGAATATATCATCAGTAAACATGTGCTTCTCTATTTATTTATGAGAGACATTATTTTTATAGGAAGCCAAAGTTTCAACATATAATTCTTATATTTAATCAAATTTTCAATTACAAGTTTGCTATACAAGTAGAATGCGTAATTCTTGCATTGAGCTGAAGTACTTTAGAAGTCACACCCCTTAGCACTAACCGCAGCGTGTCTGTTAGGTTTCTGGGAGGACCGCCAGATTTCGGGTGCTGGGAATATAGAGACATGATGTACGTTAGATCAGCAAGTATAGTAACACCGTCATCATCACCATCATCATCATCATTGTCATAATCATCATCATCATCGTCATCATCATCATCATCAACTATCGTCATCAGCATGATAGTGCTAAAAGTTGAATACTTCTAGAACTCCAACAATTTCAACAGATTATGTTACCTATTTGGACTTAATTACAAATATTTGCGTTTCATAACAACATAAACATAAAATTAATCAGTCAAAACACCTTTTCTTAAAATAGGTGGAATATTTTAAGGTCAGCCTAAAAAACATCAGACAGCAATAGAAATTGCATAAAGGGAACACTGATGCATGCTGAATAAAGCAAAACAAAATTTGTGAAGACTGAGCAAAAATTCCTGGAGACAAAGCTGTGATAGCAACAATATATTTTCACATCTCATCATTCTAATCAAGCAAGCTGAAGAAGGACCTTGATCTGAAATATTTTTGACTGAATTGAAATGTATGAGTAATAGCGCTGGTAAACATGCTATTTGGGATTAATAGCATGGTAACGTGAGTGAAATAGCAAAATTGCACGAGGCAAATCCAACGCTATTTCAATAGCTTTACAGTGCTATTGATCATTTAATAGCACAGGTTTCTCACGCTTCACTCGCTAATAGTAAGGAATTTTTTTTAACCCTTTCACTAGTGAATGTTTTTCAGGCAGATTATATCAAGTTATAAAAAATCATAATAAATCAACTAATGAGAAAATTACCAAACAGCTATGTGTCATATTGTTGCTAATGAGTTATAAATTTTGAAAACCACAAATAAGTATGTTGCCTAATGACAAAACACAACAATTGTTGTTGTTTTTAATTTAATATTTTATGTAATTATGAATTTATGAATCGTTGGTGTAAGATCACTTTAGACAACAGAATTATAACTGGAAAAAAATGGAAAAGAATTATCATGAGCATAATAATTGCTAAACTGGAGTAACACTCATACATCACATGCTGTCTTCATAAGAGAAGAAGCTAAACTAGCCAGAAACACTTACCTGTACACATTTTCTACGCGAAATTTCACTTCTTTCAACTCCATACAGGCCCGTAGGCAGGGGGGGCTCACGGGGGCTCACGTGAGCCCCCCTTTTGAAATATGATGCATGCTTAGTCAATATTATTAATGCATATTTTTATACATTAGTTGGTTTCATACAATCTGAATGCATTAATTCTATAAACATCATCCTTTCAGTACAGTAAGTCAATTGACACATACATGTTTGATAAGTGTTAATTGTCACACTTACCACAATACCACTTGGGCAGCTTACACTGAAAAGTACATTCGATTTTTTTTTTTCAAGAAACCAGCCACCAACATTGGTAAAATATATTATAGGAAAATATAGCTGGCAATAATGTGGTGTGCTTTTGATTCTAGAAACCAAACCTGCTGATATACAAACTGTTCTACCCGAGAATGAGGAATTAACATGTAATTCAATAGTGACCACTAACAGTGCAGAGGAACACTGTCTCTCTGAAGTTGTAAAAAATCTTTCTAGTGATGCAAAATACTCCTACCTTTATAATCATGTTTTACTCCCCTCAACATTGCCAACTACATTGCATCATGGTAAAAATCATCGCTTTAATACGAGTTGGATAGAGCGATACTGTACAGCCCAAAATTAGATGCAATAATGTGTGGCCCTTGTTCTATTATTCTTACAGGCTTTCTTGTGAATAAACCTTTCAGGGAAAAGCTCAATAGCACTGTATCTAACCATTCACAACTGAAATACCATTTGGATTCTGTACTAGCAGCTGACACATTGAGAAGTACAGTACTAAATCCCAAGCAAAGAATTGATGTTGCTACAACTGCAATAGTTCAAAGCCAGATGACTGAGAATACACATATTCTTCAACAAATAGTTTGTGGTGTCATTCACTTAGCTAAGCAGGGTATACCTTTCCGTGGTGATGTTGAAAAGATTAGCTCACCAACAAAATCCGGGAAATTTTTTAGCATTGCTAAAAAGCTATGCTGAGACAGATGAACATCATTGGCTATGATATGCTTCATGCTGGTATTGTTGAAAAAGTAAAGGTAGCTAAAGTTTTTTCAGTTTTAGCTGATGAAGTTTCCAGCCATAATATTGAACATTTGGCTATATATTTGCGTTATGTTGATGCCAATAATGATATTTGTGAAGATTTTGTTACTTTCATAAAGTTATACCAAGTATTTGCCAAAGACAGCAACATCGCATGAATCAGCGGAGTGATTCTCCAGAAGAGTATTACAAGACCACTATAACTATTCTTTTTTTAGATCAGCTGATCAGCGATCTTAGCTGTCGATTTGACAGGCATGCAAAGCCAGCTACTTCCTTGCAAGGTTTATTACCTACATTTATAACTAAGTCATCTTCTCCTTCTGATATAAAAGATGCCGTTGAATTTTATTCAGAAGATTTGCCTAATGCAGGTATTGTGGATGAGGAGTTTTATCGATGGAAACACAAGTGGCTCTTGATCCCATCACCAAATAGACCCCATACACTACATGAGGTTCTCCAGCAATGCAGTGAGCATGGTTTTCTAAATTTTGTTTACATTCCTGAAATTATTTGCCACTATTCCGCTGAGTTCATGCTCTTGTGAGCGATCTGCATCAGCTTTAAAGAGGCTGAACTCATACTTGAGATGCACCCAGACAGAAGAACGATTGAGTTCCCTTGCTCTAATACATATGAACTATGAAACTAGCATTGATGTTAATGAAGTATGTAAATCATTTTTAGAGAATAACCCAAGACGAATGCAATCAGTCAGTTTGCTGTCAAGCTAACAATATTATAACTATTTTTGTTGTTGTTTGATAATACTTTACAATTAAAAATATACTTTGGTTTTATTGATTTGGCTTAATATAAATTAGATAGCTAAATAACAAAATGAGTGGGTAGCTAAAGCTAAAATTGAAATGAACAAACAATAGGAAATAGCGTTGGAAATTAATTTATGCATTTGTTTCCATCAAAAGGGCACATTCTCTTCCATGTAGTCCAATTCGCAGCCATACCCGTGAGCCCCCCCTTTGAAATTTCTGGCTACGGGCCTGCATTAACTACCCTGAGCATAAAGCGATTTATACCGCTGGCTGCAGAAATTATTTGCTCACGTGATCATGACGTGACGCTAGGGGGCGTTGCCCATAAAAGTTGGCACCTACGTGGAGTTGAAAGCTTCGCGTTTTCTCAACGATTAGCCCGAAATTAAAAAAGGAGCACAATAAAGGTCTTAAATCTTCGTCCTGAACAAGTTCATACCTAAATCAACTGTTAATTTTAAGTAATCTCCAAAATCAGACCGTGACAGACCGACAAACAGACAAACAGACAGGACGACAACTATAACCCTCTCGCGCATGCGCGCTGAGGATTAAAAATGGAAAAGAATTATCATGAGCTTAACAATTGCTAAACTGTTTTATTCAAATGCCTTAATATGACATCAAGTGATTTTAGTGTTTCTTTTAGCCATATCTCTGCTTCCATATATACTTGTGCCTTGTTAATAATAAAGGCAACCTTTGGTTCTGGCTTACTATTTGAATCTGATCTCAAATAATCACTGGGAATGCTATCTGTAGCTTGCTGAGATTCTTCAAGGGCTGCTACATTCTTACAAGTAAGTGCTCCCAGTAAACTCAAACGTGTTACAGTTGAACTCTTCGCCATATCTTTATCACCTTATTCGCCCAAAATCGCTGTCAAACAAAATGTTTTCACAGTCTGCACCGGTTTGAGAAGCTAGCTATAACTGCCGCATCTGCATACTGAATTCCTGATGTCAAGATTTCCTACATTACTGAGTAGCTGAGCATTAACAGAGAATACGTGTAATAAAGCTAAGCTTTGCAATATTATTTTGATGCTCGAATGAAGTCTTAAGAGTTCTTTTTTTATATGCTTTTTTGTGACAGCGGATAGTCTTACCGTCATATGGCGTTTACAACGGTGAAAGGGTTAATCATTTGCACTTTACCTACTCTGTGCCGTTCACTCACTATCCCTAATTTTCAGGACTAGCTCCCTCGGGAACTTCGTTCTCGATCTATGGCTCTTAAATCTGTTGGACTAAATCCTTCTCTAATACAAAGAGAATTTCTGCGCTAAAGAATTAGCTACATAATCTCCAACTAGAAATGTTCGAACTGTAGGTACCAAGACTTAGCACAACACTCGTGCGCACTTACCCGTACTTATTTCACTTAGGTACCATAGTGTTTCACCTAGCTACTGTGGTATTTCACTTAGCTACTGAGGCATTTCACCTAGTTTTTCCGTGCTATTTGTGTGAGTAATGGCAATGGTAACCGTGCCCAGGATTAACAGCATTAATAACGCAATTGAAATAGCACGAGGCGAAACTGAGTGCTATTTCAATTTTTTTACAAATGTTATTGATCACTGGTAGCATAGGCTACCCGAGCTATCACTCGCTAATAGTAGGCCAGTTTTTTTTTGTTTTTTTTAATCGTTTGTACTGTAGCTACACTGTACCGTGCACTCACCATTTCTTTACTTCAGGATTAGCTTCCTCTGGAACTTCGTTTTCAACCTATGACTCCTCCTAATCTGTCCAAAGAAATTCTGTCTAATGGGGGTAGAGCTACTGCGCTCAAGAATGACTTTGTCTCAATTGGAAACTACTCAAACTGTACGTTTCCAAGGCTAAAACTAGGCTCATGCGTACTATTTCACTTCACTACCGTGGTATTTCACTTAGTTACGTTCTATTTGATTTCAGTGGAACAGCCATTTTTCCCATACATTTTTAATGTAAAATTGACGTGCAATAATAGCTATCCATTGTTGCTGTTAGTCAGTAAAATAGTTATATGTATTATGACAACTTCAATTGATCATGTCTTAAAACATATAATGTTTGTAGAAACAAAAATAAATACGTTTATTCTTGGCTTGGTATTGTTATACAGCACATCAGACATCTTATAGGTGCTGCAAGTCTTCGTTTAGCTTTCCTAAGCCTTCCCAACCATTTCTGTCTTCTTTGTATCTAAATTGATAAACGGATACAATGAAAAGAGTAAGGATGGAATACATTGTATAGCAACGAACCGTGGGAACTTCTGGGGTATGGATCATATAAGAATTGATCTCATTCAAGTCAGCATCCAAAATGTCCTCTGAATCTCTACCACTGTATTCCAAGTCTTCCACATGTGCATCTAAACTGGTACTACTGGGCTCATGCTCATTCTGATGAAGTCTGTCCAAAGATGTAATGGAACTTGTGATGCATTCTTTGTTCCTGTTTTGTGACTCATCCTCCTCTAAGATAGTGCTGAGAGCCTCATCTGCTTCAGTGACAATCACATTTGGACATTGCTCAATGGAATTGTCCTTCATCTCTATGCTAGCTGCTTGGCTTGAACCTGCGCTGGTCGAATATGCAAAGACTCGAATGTCATTGCATCCATGAGAGCGTGTGATGGCTTGACCAGAGAAACAGTAACCACTGTGAGATGAGCTTGCATCAGAGTCAGTATCCACTTCTCCCACTGTGAATTCTGAGCTTGTACCTGTGTCAATGTCAAATTCTTCGTCCCTTTCAAATTCAGTTTCCAATTCTTCACTGTCATCAAATTCTTCATCCTCTTCAAATTCAGTATCGAAATCATCATCAATATCAGAATCTTCATCTTCATCAAATTCTTCCTCATAAATATCCTCGTCAGATTCCTCATGTCTAACTTCTTCCTCCACTACATTGTCATCCTCATCACTCCTTACATCTTCGTCATCATTACCCTCATACTTGTCTTTATCTTCTTCCTCATCCACATCTGCTTCCTCCGTTTCGTCCTCATTTGTTTCCTCGCCTTTGTCCATTTCCTCGTCATCGTCAGTTTTCCTGTTCTCATCAGTTGTCACTTCCACATTCCATCCATTACATGTATCACTCAATTTTTCGTATTCAGTGATATTTTCAGCATGTATGCCAAACTTATCTTCACATACTATTTCATGTTTATTATTTCCTCCTAATTCTTCCTCCGTGCTCTTGTAATCGTTGAAAACTCCGTTGTATTCTCTCCTTTCCATCGTGTGTTGCTGATCTTCGAACACTGTTTGAAGTGTTGCCTGCTCATGATATTGTGGACATTTCTCAAGCTCGACCACTTCATAGACTTGTCTAACATTATGTGTGTGCTCTATTTGGTAGTTGGCCTCGGGTGTGAATCCATTGTACTTCAAGATAGAGTATGTAGAAGTTTTAAGAGGCATAGTTGTACATTCCGTAGACTGCTGCATATTGGAGGCTGTGTCCAAGTAGTATTCTGCTTCAACACATCCGTCATGTGATAGTTGGCCCGTTGATGCTGTGAAGATCTGATGGTTGAGCTCCATGTTGTTAGTAGTTACATCTTTTATCACCTCATCCACAAGCTCACTCACATCTAGGTCCTCGTGCTGTGTTTCTTCAAGATGACTTGTGAAGAAACTAGTGGGAAGAGCTTGAGGAGGTGTCTGCTCAGAGGGCAACCAATGATGAGCACTTGGAGGAGATGTTGTGAACCAGCATCCATGACAGTCATTCTCAAAGTGATAGTGAGAACTTCCTTCATTTGATGTTTTCCAGGCCTGGTCATTGTGCATTGTCTTTTGGGGACACTTTTCCTTTGTCATATCCTGGACTAGTTCACTCTCCCAATAATCTTTGTACTGGACTCCATTGGCATTGACATGGGAGTAAGAAGTTGGTGGAGGATGCACAGAAGAGATATCTGTATGGTCAGCAGAGTGGTGAGTATCAGTAAACAAATAGTCCCAACCGACACTCTCTGGCTTTTCCTGAGTTGCTGTGCCTGGTGATGTTGTTGAAGGGATTTCAAGATATCCAGCATTGTGAGTGCTCTGTTTCCCCTCCAACTCATCTCTCATGTCCTTACCATCATGAATTGTCGAATGCTTAGAGAACAAGGTAAAAGGAGTTTCAGAAGTTGCATCCCAGCTTAATGGTGGGGAATTCTGACTGCAAGCCGTTGCCCAGCGATCACGATAAAAATCCTTCATGTTTCCTTGAGATTTTACGTGCAGTGATGTTGTTGAGAACACATCCTTTGATGCCACATCATTTCCATTCTCTTCCCATAACATGCCAGTGTCAATCTGTCCCTGATAGCAGCCTCCTTCCTGTTCAGCTGACTTCACCGGAGGAGGAATCCAGAATTGGGACATCTGGTCGGATGTAAGACTTGGCTTGGGAGGAGAGACTAAAAATGGCTTGGTGGCCTCCCTGTTGACAATAGCATCCTTCACATTTCTTCTAGTAGTCTCTTGCTGTGAGTGTGATGTTGCCAATTGGTTGGCATCTAAATATAAGTAGCTTGTGTTGTCCTTCAATAACAAGTCGTCGGAAGCACCTCTCTCATCCTCCATCATATACTGAGCAAAGGAAGGGGTGGAGCACTTCTTTGTGTACTGGGTAAGAGGAGATCTTGAAGTTTCATCCTGGAGAGAAGTGCAGGATGTTTTGAGCGAATTGGGAGTCACTTGGTTCCAAGTTCCTTGGAATTTTCCTCCTGCCTGTTGTGGCAGGCTGTTGAACCAGGTGTTTCCTGCAGTCTCTTTAGCCTCCTTGACTTTTTCTCCTTTGGGATGGCTAGGATATTGGTCAGGAGGAATTTGGTAAGGCACATTCCAGTAATCTGGATAGGTAGAGTCCATTTTTCCAACGAACTTCTCAGTTGAGTTCTGGGTCTATTTTTTACCCGATTTGGTTACAGTTTATCCGCTCGTTAATTATGCTTAACCAACAAAATATAGGAAAGAAATCTGCAATATCCTTGCGGCGTCCGAAGATTTCCAGACTTTATAACAAACAGCGAACGCCAGCGTTTAGCGCGTGCGATCCCATCGCTTTAAAAATAAACCGCGTAACTGCCAAGCAGAAAATGGACAAAATGCTTATCTGAGGCGCATTATATTGCTCGCTGTTTCACAGATCTGTCCCTTACCTATATACCTGAAGTATAAGGCAAGGCATACCCAAGGAAGTAACTAATTCTCTAAAGTTACTGGATATTATTCCAGTGTAAACAAATCACCAGTTGTTTTTTTAATATACCTACTCTTTGCAGTCATTCAACTACAAATGTTAACAAACAAGGGTGTGTAGGCACCTTTTATAATAATGATAGTCATAGGTTTTAATACAATGTAATTAAAACAAGTCACATATTTAATTTACAAGTCTTGATATTATATTCTGCAATGACTCAGCTGCATTATCATGAGGTAGCTAGTCATTATCTACTTTGATGAAGAGACAATGACAATTCAAAGATACTCATTCTTTTCATTTTTTAACGAAAATCAGCCTCCAATATTTATAGTACTGTGTATTAGCATAGTGTCTTCATGAAGTGGCTTCATTTATAAGTGGCTCCATCATTTTTAGTAGCCAGATATGTACGATTTGTCCTACAGCACTCACTACCAAGAAAAAAACAGTCCTTCAACTAACCAAAAAAATGTCACTTGAAGAAGTTTGTCTTTCAATAAGTCAACTTCTGAATTATGAAAATTATGCCTATTTAAATAATTATGTTGAACCACCTTACTCGTATTTTTTCCAATCTATTATGCCGCATGACTGTAACAGAAATGTTTACATGGCATGGCTGGATAAGTTTCTTTTGTATTAATGAACCAACAAAGTTCACCGTCCCTAGATTTTGCATTTGGGTTAAGACCAGTAACACCCAAACATCATACTATCTGAAATGCCTTCAAAAACTGTAAACCTAAATTTATGGGATAACCCAAAATAATAAATCATCAAAATTGCCATATACTTGTATCTGCTATTATTTTAGCCAAATGCGATTTTTTTTTTGTGAAATTTTAATTACTACAATAAAAAAAATTAAAAAGTATTTTATTTTCGCTATGCTGTTTGACCACCTTCCAAATTAAAGGTCAGCGTCTTGAAATTTTTCACCTACCCACCTGTAATGAAGCCAAATTAATCCTGTTGTCAACTTTGCCAGAGAACCAACTGACACTGAAGGAACAGATGTTGAACCTTGTATGTAAATGTACTAGTAGATGAAATAAGCATTAAAGATTATGATCATAAAATAATGCACAATAGTATTTCTTGCAAATGCCATCCAACATTTTCTTGCTTCTATTGAAGATACTTCTAGAAAATTAGTAAAAGACTGATTACTCACTCCAGTTTCCTGGTTTTAGGTCCATAATGGCTTGTGACTAAGGTCTTTTTCCTTTGGCTAAGCTCATATCATTATTCTGGCAGACAAGCTAAAATATGATGTGCACGTAATTTTACAGCGCCAGTTTTGAGTTGGCAACAGGGCGTTTCCCATCCCAGTAGAATTATTGTATCAATGCTAGGATCAGGCTATTTGCGCTTCAAGAATTATCTAGCAACTACACTAACGAGTACAGTGAGTGGGGTTATTTACAACAATAAAACTAATGTAATACTCAAATCTGAACAAATTTAGTAAGCCAGAAATAGGTCTATAAGATGTTTCTACTTTCTGCCTACATTTTTCCCAAAAAAAAACTTCAAAATTTACCCTATATAATATATATATTAAAGCAAACTAGAACCAGAACCACTTGAGATGATTTGAATAGACAATCAGTCTTGCAAACAACAGTACTACATAAACGTCCAGCGATGGGCATTGAATACTATGACAGTAGTCTGAATCTATCTTATAGTAACTTCATTTGATATTAGCAGATTGTAATAATTGTAAAATAACTAACTGTGGAGAGTTGGGCCTATGAGTTCATAACATACCATTTGTGGGCAGAAGAAATAGCAGCATGAAATATCATGAGTTATTTCAGGGTCATATACCTAAAGATATCACTGTGAGGATATCTAGGGTGGAATAAATATTTCTTATCACACACACATAAACAATGAATTATTGAAATACAAACAGGTTTTTATGGTGTTGAGTTTGTCCTTAGTTTCAGACAATTCATCTTCCTTCAATGAAACCTCAGGTGACTTGATTACATAGCTATACCTATTTCTGCTGCCATTTCTGCTTCTTTCTGGCTGTATACAGGCTCCTTCAAGGCACACAATCTACAAACAACACAAGTACATTGTACACACTGCACAACAACAATTCTATTCGTTACCTTCTTTTGTGTGGCTTTCCTTCGAAGTGAACTTGCAAAGCTCTCTGATCCACAAAACATTGCCTACAACAACGTTGTTTGGGGGTGAAGTTTGGCCAAGTCCACTGCCCTTTATATAAACTAAGTCACTCAGCTACACAGAGAACAACCTCTAATCATTGCAAATAAATAACATGAAAATATTATGAGCTAATTTTATAACTTCAGGTTCAGTTTAAAAGTATACTGTTGGCTTTCAATGGTTTAACTTTTACTAATTTTCTTACGTTTTTACCTTTGTATTTTATAAGATCACCTTGAAAAGTCCAACTGCATAAACTTCCCTAAGTTGAACTTCAGCAAGAAGTTGAAATACTGCATCAAAGCTCTCAGCCCCCTATTCACTTACTAGCTATTATAAAATCATTTCTAAACAAAAACGGGATATGTAAATGCTGTCTTCACCCTCAATGGTATATAGTTTCAACCTCAATCTCCAATTCAAGCACTTGGCTAACTTTTCAGCATAAAGCAAAACAGCCGTGGGCTGCAAGAAATTATTTGTGGAGGTATCATAATGTGACGATAGGGGGTTGTACCCACAAAAAGCTAGTACCTTAGTGGAGCCGATAGCTTCATAAATTGTAATTCTGAGTAAGTTCATGTCTAAATCAACGGTAAGTAATCTCCAAAATCAGAGCGTGACAGACAATAGACAGACAAAATGACTGCTAACCCTCTTGCGCATGTGCTAAGAAAATAAGATTGGCCTAAACTATGTTGTTCTACAAGCTTGACCAGGTTCTCCATGTAGTTGCCTCCAGCAATTTTTAACCATATAATATTATTACCAAGAAAGCTGAAGAAAACCATAATTTAAACATGACTGAATGTTAAAATTGTATAGCTTAAGCCTATGTTTAAATTATATGTATAAATTGATACTGTTCCAAATAATAATATGAATGAAAAAAATGATCATGTCATCACAATGTTTGCAAAAACAAGTTCATTCATGGCTTGGAGTTGCTACACAACACATTAGACACTTGATAGGTGCTGATAGTCTTTGTTTGGCTTTCCTAAGCCTGGCAAACAACTTTTTCTTTCTTTGTATCTAAAATTAATAAACAAATAATGAAAAGAGAGGCATGATAATGTTGTACAGCCACCAACCTTGGGAACTTCTTGAGTGTGTGTCACACCAGTACTGATCTCATCCAAGTTATCATCAGAAATGGCCACTGAACATGTAGGACTACATTCCAAGTCCTCCTCACGTGCATCTAAAGTGGTCATACTGGGCTCACCCACAATCTGATGCACTCTGTCCAAATATGTAATGGAACTTGTGGTGCATTCTTTGCTTCCATTCTGTGTAGAGCACTCGTCCTCCTCTGAGATAGTGCTGAGAGCCTCATCTGAATCAGTGGCAATCACATTTGAACATTGCTCAATGGAATTGTCCTTCATCTCTATGCTAGCTGCTTGGCTTGAACCTGTGCTGGTTGAATATGCAAAGACACGAATGTCATTGCATCCATGAGAGCGTGTGACGGCTTGACCAGAGAAGCAGTAACCACTGTGAGATGAGCTTGCATCAGAGTCAGTATCCACTTCTTCCACTGTGAAATCTGAGCTTGTACCTGTGTCAATGTCAAATTCTTCGTCCCTTTCAAATTCAGCTTCCAATTCTTCACTGTCATCAAATTCTTCATCCTCTTCAAATTCAGTATCGAAATCATCATCAATATCAGAATCTTCATCTTCATCAAATTCTTCCCCGTCAATATCCTCGTCAGATTCCTCATGTCTAACTTCTTCCTCCACTACATTGTCATCCTCATAACTCCTTACATCTCCATCCTCATTACACTCATCCTTGTCTTTTTCTTCTTCCTCATCCTCATCTTCTTCCTCCGTTTCGTCCTCATCTGTTTCCTCGTCCTTGTCTATTTCCTCGTCACCGTCAGTTTTCCTGTTCTCATCAGTTGTCACTTCCACATTCCATTCATCATCACCCAATTTTTTGTATTCAGTGATATTTTTAGCATGTTTCCCAAACTTATCTTCACTGTATACTATTTTGTACTTATTTTCTCCTGATTCTTCCTCCCTGCTGCTGTAATCATAGGGAACTCCGTTGTATTTGTTCCTTTCCATCGTGTGTTGCTGATCTTCGAACACGGTTTGAAGTGTTGCCTGCTCATGATATTGTGGACATTTCTCAAGCTCAGCCACTTCATACACTTGTCTCACATTATGTGTGTGCTCTATTTGGTAGTTGGCCTCGGGTGTGAATTCCTCGTACTTCGAGATTGAGTCTGTATAAGTTTTAAGAGGCATAGTTGTACATTCCGTAGATTGCTGCATATTGGAGGCTGTGTCCAAGTAGTATTCTGCTTCAACACATCTGTCATGTGATAGTTGGTCCGTTGATGCTGTGAAGGGCTGATGGTTGAGCTCCATGCCGTTAGTATTCACATCTTTTATCACCTCATCCACAAGCTCACTCACATCTAGGTCCTCGTGCTGTGTTTCTTCAAGATGACCTGTGAAGAAACTAGTGGGAAGAGCTTGAGGAGGTGTCTGCACAGAGGGCAACCAATGATGAGCACTTGGAGGAGATAATGTGAACCAGTGTCCATGACAGTCATTCTCAAAGCGATAGTGAGAACTTCCTTCATTTGATGTTTTCCAGGCCTGGTCATTATGCACTGTCTTTTGGGGACGCTTTTCCTTTGTCATATCCTGGACTAGTTCACTCTCCCAATAATCTTTGTACTGGACTTCACTGGCATTGAACTGGGAGTAAGAAGTTGGTGGAGAATGCTGCACAGAAGTAATATCTCCATGGTCTGCAGAGTGGTGAGTATCAGTAAACAAATAGTCCCAACCCACACTCTCTGGCTCTTCTTGAGTTGCTGTGCCTGGTGATGTTGTCGAAGAGTTTTCAAGATATCCAGCATTGTGAGTGCTCTGTTTCCCCTCCAACTCATCTCCCAAGTCCTTACAATCATGAGTTGATGATTGCTTAGAGAAAAAGGTAAAAGGAGTTTTAGTAGTTGTTTCCCATGTTTGTGGTGGGGAGTTCTGACTGCAAGCTGTTGTCCAGCTGTCATGATAGAAATCCTTCATATTTCCATGAGATTTTAAGTGCAGTGATCTTGTCGAGAATATATCCTTTGATGCCACCTCATTGCCATTCTCTTCCCATAACATACCAGTGTCAATCTGTCCCTGATAGCAGCCTCCTTCCTGTTCGGCTGACTTCACCGGAGGAGGAATCCAGAATTAGGACATCTGGTCGGATGTAAGACTGGGCTTGGGAGGAGAGACCGAAATTGGCTTGGTGGCCTCACTGTTGACAAAAGGATCCTTCACATTTCTTCTAGACTCTTGCTGAGAGTGTGGTGTTGCCAATTGGTTGGCATCTAAAAATAAGTAGCTGGTGTTGTCCTTCAATAACAAGTCGTGGGCAGCACCTCTCTCATCCTCCATCATATACTGAGCAAAGGAAGGGGTGGAGCACTTCCTTGTGTACTGGGTAAGGGTAGATCTTGAAACTTCATTCTGAAATACAGGAAAAGAAGTGCAGGATATTTTTGAGCAATTGGGAGTCTCCTCGTTCCAATTTCCTTGGAATTTTCCTTCTGCCTGTTGTGGTAGACTGTTGAACCCGGTGTTTCCTGCATTCTCTTTAGCCTCCTTGACTGTTTCTCCTTGGGGATGGCTAGAATATTGGTCAGGAGGAATTTGGTAAGGCTCATTCCAGTAATCTCGATAGGTAGAGTCCATTTTTCAGACTAACTCCTCAGTGTAATTCCTGGTCTATTATTTACCCTATTTGGTTACAATTACATATACTAGTGGTGTGCTTGAGCACAAATGGCGAGCGAGCCTAAAGACTATACTATTTTTATTGACTTCTAACACTGAAGCTACTGAAAATAAGGTCCAGTTTTTAAATTTAGCATACAGGGTAAAGGGATTTCAGTGCCATAGTAACAACTCTCTGCAACTGCTTGAATTGAAGGAAAAAACAACAACAACAAAACAATACATGTTATTTAAAAGTTTTCTTTGTGATATTCTTTAGCTAAGTAGTGGTTGTAACACACAATGCTTTGACACAGCTGGACATGCACCTACACAGACTTACCTTCGCAGTAGTCTAGTGGACAATGTATTTTCAGGTAAATACTGTGGCACGGCTTATAACCATGACAAAGAGCGCATTGACTTACCACCGCCACTAATTCGAATAGAAATGGAAGTCCCTTAAGTTGTCAAGTTTTAACTGTACCGGCAAAAGAATTCAAAACGGTAAACAATTCAATTTCTAGGGTGATACGGGTACTGATCGATAAACCAGAGGATTCTTTTTAGTGCAATTTGGGACGGGTCGACAACCTAACTAACACAAAAACACGAGGGTCAAAGTACAAAAATGCCTTACGTACGTCCATACATATATACAAATAAACTAGTGGTGTGCTTGAGCACAAATGGCGAGCGAGCCTGATAGTTAGGTAACATAAAATGTTACTATGTTTTAGCTTACTTCATGCAAACACTATAATAGCAGTTATGACATTTGATTTCAGCAAACAAATACAAAATCACTCTTACCTTATTAATGGTAACTTTTGTAGTATCAAACATCAACCATTCTGATAATCTCAATCACCAGTAACTCTTGAACAAGCTCTCAGCTACGATAAAAATAAACCAGTGTTATTATTTGTAATTTTAGCCACAAATATGGAATTACTACTTACATCATTCTTGAGTATTGATAACTTCTGTAGTATCAAATTGAAGTTACTTTGACCATCTGAATTACCTTGAATTCTTGACAACAAGCTCTCACCTACAAAAACAAAAGACAATCGATTTTAGCACACAAAACAAAATTACTTTCTTACCTCATTTTCTTGAGCAGTGGTAACTTTTGTAGTACAAAATTTGAGCCAATCTGACTATTTGAATTTACCAGTCACTGTTGACTAGCTCTTAGCTACAAAAAAAAAGGCCAGAGTTAATTTTGCATATTTAGCTAACAAATATGGAATTGCGTACTTATCTCAGCTTCCCTCGAGAAGTAGTAGTTTCCATAGCATTAATACTACGGCATTCTGACTACCAACGGCTCTTGACAACCAACAACCGGCACTCCGTATCCACCCATAAAACGGCGAAGTTTTGAAATTAAGTCTGGAAAAGGGTCTTCAATGCCATAGTAACCTGTCGAATCAACTTTTTGTGTCTTGAAAACAAGCGTTTTAGCAGAAATTTTCTCATACTTTGGAGCTTAAGTATAAAGTAAGGTTTGCTTAATGCTGTAGTTTCAGAATAAACTGGAGTCAAGCCTAAATAGCCGTGTTTTTAGGAGAAAAAAGTTCCCCGCGCGCGCGTTTAAAGAGCATACGTACCATCCATACATACATACATATATATAAACATTTACCCGATTTTGCATTATCCACCCCTAATACTGTCTCGCTCGCTCCGCTTGCTCGCCAACTAGTCGTGTGCTTAAGCACAAATGGCAAGCGAGCCTCAGGGGCGGATTTAGGGGGGGCTCGACTGGTGTCCTACGAGCCCCCCTTTTCAGAATGAGCCCTCATTTTTAGCTACTCTATTTCTTACCTGTAACTGGAAATAATATTATAATAGAAATTACTTTTTGTTCATCGTTGTTTTTCCTTGTAGCTACTCCAACAATAATTGCGATCTTCTTTTGAATGCACCTCTACTTATTGATATGCTGAGTCAGAATTTTTACTACTTGTGTCCTTATACAATATGGTAGACCAAGTTCGTAGTATACCAAAGCAAAACAAGTCTAGCATTTATTAATTCTGGACAGAATTTAGTGGTTGTTGCTTATTCAATTTTTTTCCTTCATAGTTGAATTTGACAATTATATAAATCTACTTTCATCACTAACTAAAATCTCTTTGTACTTTCATTTTATCTCATGAATTAGTTTCTTTTTTTCCCCCCCCATAATTAAGTGTACCTATTCACTAAGGGTTGGCAAATTGTGGCATGATTTTGAGTGTGATAAGTGATTTCATAAATACTAGCATATGCTAGCATGATTAGTGTAATTATGAGCATAATGAAGTAGCTAGTTTTAGGAAAAAATTATAATTAGTTTTTATTGTACTGTAACAATAGCAATTTAATGTAGTCTTTGAGAGACCGGCTTTGGGACTTTTTAAATGAATCTATGAGCTTACTAACTACCCTCTGTGTTGGTAGCTAATACTATTTGAAGATTCCAAAATCACTTTCGGTATAAGAAATAAAATACTTTCAGTTCCAGCACTGTTGCCCATTAGGATGCAGATCAACAACTCACATTACAAACAGTGGCCATACCAGGATTCAGATTACTCATGTGTACAAGGATTTTCTTATAGTTGTGAATGTAGTTGAGGTGACCTTTAAACCTTGTCCACAAGCATGTTTCCAATAAATTAATTACTAAAATGATTATCATTGCTAGCATAGCATACAAAAAAAGGTGCGTAATTCGCCAACCCCTACTATTCTTTCTTTATTCTAGACACAAATACCTTTGTAAATTGGTACTGCTCTTAGTTTTAATTTTTTCCTTCCTGATTTTAGCAGTTCATTCATTTCTGGATGGTCACATTATAATGCTAATTATTGTGTGAATGAATATTAGAATATATAGTTAGTCTTATAGGAAATACAATATGGCCAACATTTTTCCATTTTTAAATTACGTATGTGGTAAAGGGGATTCAATGCCATAGTAACTGCTCCCCGCAACTGTTTGAATTGAAAAAGAAGCAACAAAATCAAGTCACGTTATTTAAAATTTTCTTTGTGACATTCTTAATAGTAGTTGTAACGCACAATACTTTCACACAACTGAACATACCTACGCAAGACTAACCTTAGTGGTTCGTCTAGTGGACAATGAACTTTCAAGTAAATGCTGTTGAGTAGGGCTTATAACTGTGAAAATAGCGACTAACTCGAATAGAAATGGAGCTCCCATAAGTTTTTGAGAACTGCACCCGCAAAAGAATTCAAAGCGGTAAACAATTCAATTTCTAAGGTGATACAGCTAATGGTCGCAAAAAGGGAGGATTCTGTTTAGTGAAGTTTGGGACGGGGTCGAACGCGGAGCGAACACAAAAATACTGAGGGTCAAAGTACAAAATGACATACATACGTCCAAACATATATATAAACTAGTGATGTGCTTGAGCACAAATGGCGAGCGAGCCTCAAGTTAAGTACATAAAACTGCAGTATTGCTACTACATAATCTATATTATGCTTATTTCAATTAAAAACAGTAGCATAATAGCAGTTGAATATTAATTTTAGCCTTAAAAATACAAAATTACTTTCTTACATGAATGATGGTAACCTCTGTATTATCAAACTTAAGCCATTCTGACCACCTCAATTACCAGTAACTATTGAACAAGCTCTCAGGTACAAAAAATAATAGACCAGTGTTATTTTTATAATTCAGACAACAAATATGGAGTTACTGCTTACCTAAATTTCCTGAGTTTTGGTACTTTCTGTAGTATCAAACTGAAGCCATTCTGACTATCTGAATTACTGATAATTCTTGACAAGTTCAAAGCTACAAAACAAAAGACCTTAATTTTAGCAATCAAATACAAAATTACCTTCTTACCTTATATTTTTGAGTTGTGGTAACTTCAATAGTAGCCATTCTGACAATCTGAATTTACCAGTCACTCTTGACAACAAGTTCTCAGATATAAAAAAGAATGGCCTGAGTTATTTTTGTAATTTTAGGTAACAAATATGGAATTATGTATTTGCCTCACCTTCCCCCGAGCAGCAGTAGCTTCCTTAGCATTAATATTAAGGCATTCTGACTACTGATGGGTCTTGACAACCAACAATTGGCACTTCGTAGCCTTCCAAAACGGCGAAGTTTTGAAAATTAAGTATGGTAAAGGGTCTTCAATGCCTTAGTAACCGGTCACAGCAACTGTTTGTGACTTGAAAAACAAGCGTTTCGCAGGAATTCTCTCACAATTTTTAGCCCAAGTTTAAAGTAAGACTTTTACCAAGTCTTACTTTAAACTTGGGCTAAAAATTGTGAGAGAATTCCTGCGAAACGCTTACATATACATATAACATATACCCGATTTTGCATTATCCACCCCTAATACTGTCTCGCTTGCTACGCTCACTCGCCAATAAACTAGTGGTGTGCTTGAGTACAAATGGCGAGCGAGCCTGATAGCTAGGTAACATAAAATGTTATTATGTTTTAGCTTACTTCATGCAAACACTATAATAGCAGTTATGACCTTTTATTTCAGCAAACAAATACAAAATCACTCTCCTACCTGATTTGTTAACTTTTGTAGTATCAAACATCTGCCATTCTGATAATCTCAATTACCAGTAACTCTTGAACAAGCTCTCAGCTATGATAAAAAAAATAAACCAATGTTATTATTTGTAATTTTAGCCAACAAATACGGAATTACTACTTACCTCAATTTCCTGAGTATTGATAACTTCTGTAGTATCAAATTTAAGTTAGTTTGACCATCTGAATTACCTTGAAAACAAGCTCTCCGCTACAAATACAAAAGACAATCAATTTTAGCACACAAATACAAAATTACATTCTTACCTCATTTTCTTGAGCAGTGGTAACTTTTGTAGTACCAAATTTGAGCCAATCTGACTATTTGAATTTACCAGTCACTGTTGACAAGCTCTTAGCTACAAAAAAGAAAGGCCAGAGTTAATTTTGCATATTTAGCTAACAAATATTGGAATTACGTAACGTACTTACCTCAGCTTCCCTCGAGAAGTAGTAGCTTCCTTAGCATTAATACTACGACATTCTGACTACCAATGGCTTTTGACAACCAACAATCAGCATTCCGTATCCCCCATAAAACGGCGACGTTTTTAAATTAAGTCTGAAAAAGGGTTTTCAATGCCATAGTAACTGGTCGAATCAACTTTTTGTTTCTTGAAAAGCAAGCGTTTTCGCCGGAATTTGCTCACACTTTGGAGCTTAAGTAAAAAGAAAGGCTTGCTTAATGCTGTAGTTTCAGAATAAACTGGGGCCAAGCCTAAAAAGCCGTGTTTTTTGAGAGAAAAAAGTTCTCCGCGCGCGCGTTTAAGGGGCATACGTACCATCCATACATACATACATACTAGTGATGTGCTTGAGCACAAATGACGAGCGAGCCTAAAGACTATACTCTTTTAACACTGAAGTTACTGAAAACAAGGTCGAGTTTTTAAATTACGCATATACTCTGTAAAGGGATTTCAGTACTATAGTAACAGCTCGCTGCAACTGTTTGAATTTGAACAATACACGCTATTTAAACGTTTTCTTTGTGATATTATTTAGCTAAATAGTGGCTGTACAGCACAATGCTTTGACACAACTAAACATACACCTACACAAGACTTACTTTTGCAGTTAGTATAGTGGACAATGCATTTTCAAGTAAATACTGTTGCGTACGACTTATAACTATGCCAAAGAGCGCATTGACTTACCATCCCCACTAACTCGAATATAAATGGAAGTCCCGTAAGTTTTCAATTTTAACTGGAGCCGTAAAAGAATTCAAAACGGTAAACAATTCAATTTCTAGGGTGATACGAGTACTGATTGATAAAAAGAGGATTCTGTTTAGTGAAGTTTGAGACGGGGCCGACCACCGAACTAACACAAAAACGCGAGGGTCAAAGTACAAAAATGCCTTACGTATGTCCAAACATAAACTAGTGGTGTGCTTGAGCACAAATGGCGAGCGAGCCTGATAGTTAGGTAACATAAAATGTTACTATTTTTAGATAGCACAAACTCAACCTCGTCCTCTCTTAAATTGATTTCTAAATGAACCCCTGATTAATACACTTGTGTGTCAAGTAACGATGATATGACCTTTTATTTCAGCAAATACAAAATCACTCTCTTACCTGATTAATGGTAACTTTTGTAGTATCAAACATCTGCCATTCTGATAATCTCAATCACCAGTAACTCTTGAACAAGCTCTCAGCTACGATAAAAAATAAACCAGTGTTATTATTTGTAATTATAGCCAACAAATATGGAATTACTACTTACCTCATTCTTGAGTATTGATAACTTCTGTAGTATCAAATTGAAGTTACTTTGACCATCTGAATTACCTTGAATTCTTGACAAGCTCTCACCTACAAAAAAAAAGACAATCAATTTTAGTACACAATTACAAAAATTACTTTCTTACCTTATTTTCTTGAGCAGTGGTAACTTTTGTAGTACCAAATTTGAGCCATTCTGACAACAAGCTCTTAGCTACAAAAAAGAAAGGCCAGAGTTATTTTTGCATATTTAGCTAACAAATATGGAATTACGTACTTCCCTCAGCTTCCCTCGAGTAGTAGTAGGTTCCTTAGCATTAATACTACGGTATTCTGACTACCAATGACTCTTGACAACCAACAAGCGGCACTCCATTTCCCCTAAAACGGCGAAGTTTTGAATTTTAATCTGGTAAAGGGTTTTCAATGCCATAGTAACAGGTCGTAGCAACTTTTTGTTTCTTGAAAAGCAAGCGTTTTCGCAGGAATTTTCTCACACTTCTGCGCTTAAGTATAAAGTAAGGCTTGCTTAATGATGTAGTTTCAGAATAAACTGGGGTCAAGCCTAAAACGACGTGTTTTTTGGAGAAAAAAGTTCCTCGTGCGCGCATTTTAGGGGCATACGTACCATCCTTACACACATAATATATACATACTAGTGGTGTGCTTGAGCACAAATGGCGAGCGAGCCTGATAGTTAGGTAACATAATATTAAGTATTGTTACTATGTTTTAGCTTAGTTAATGCAAACACTATAATAGCAGTTATGACCTTTTATACAAAATCACTCTCTTACCTGATTAATGGTAACTTTTGTAGTATCAAACATCTGCCATTCTGATAATCTCAATCACCAGTAACTCTTGAACAAGCTCTCAGCTATGATAAAAAATAAACCAGTGTTATTATTTGTAATTTTAGCCAACAAATATGGAATTACTACTTACCTCATTCTTGAGTATTGATAACTTCTGTAGTTAGTATCAAATTGAAGTTACTTTGACCATCTGAATTACCTTGAATTCTTGACAACAAGCTCTCACCTACAAAAACAAAAGACAATCAATTTTAGCACACAAATACAACATTACTTTCTTATCTCATTTTCTTGAGCAGTGGTAACTTTTGTAGTACCAAATTTGAGTCATTGAGACTATTTGAATTTACCAGTCACTGTTGACAACAAGCTCTTAGCTATTAAAAAGAAAGGCCAGAGTTATTTTTGCATATTTAGCTAACAAATATGGAATTACATACTTACCTCAGCATCCCTCGAGTAGTGGTAGTTTCCTTAGCATTAATACTTTATGTGCTTACATACGTTTTTCAGAAGTAGTGATAGCTCTCTTAGTACTGACTCCAGGTGGCTCTTGAACAAGCCGCACTTATCCGGAAAAAAGGCGAAGTTTTGAATAAAAATCTGGTAAAGGGTCTTCAATGCCATAGTAACCGGTTGAATCAAATTTTTGTTTCTTGAAAAGCATGCGTTTTCGCAGGAATTTTCTCACACTTTGGAGCTTAAGTATAAAGTAAGGTTTGCTTAATGCTGTAGTTTCAGAATAAACTGGAGTCAAGCCTAAAAAGCCGTGTTTTTTAGGGCTAGGACTAGGGCTAGGGCTAGGGCTAGGGTGTGGGCCTGCATCCAGAGAGCCAGACGGCCCACAAGATGAAGGAGCAAAGATCAAGATGAGAAGATGAAGATAAAGATGAACATTTATGTGCTATATGTTTATGTCAATCAATATTGAGTGTTGTTGAGTTAAGTCATTTATTGGTGTTGTGCGCATGTGCAGGTCATTGAACTATTATCATTGTGTGTGAGCGCCAAAAGTCATGTGTGTTGCACGTGAGTCTCGAAAGCATATAAGCCAGAGAGACCCGCGTGCATTTCAGTCTCAACATAATTTAATTACAAGTAGTCATACTAATTCGGATAAGTCCGTCTGAGATTCTGGTGGCAGCAATCAATAAGCTGACCGACCAGCTACAGTCTAGATTCATCTAGGAAGGTGCGTGCCTTGAAGTCCAACTAGGGGCCCACAACTGGCGGCAGCTTTTAGACATTAGTAGCTAGGCTACAAGAGCATGCCAAGTGTATATCTTTTAACAGAAGATAATATAATTCTTTAACCATAAAATCTCGGCTTGGTGAGCCTTCAAGTGGTACAGAAATGAGTAGATTGACCTGCAACACAAACATATATATGGTGGAGGTGTAGGTGACAATTGGTGGAGGTGTAGGTGACAATTGGTGAATGTGGAGCCTGCTCGAGCAAGCAAGAGCCTGCTCGAGCCGGAACAGACAAAGACAAATTAGACTAGAAATTAAAAAGAATACTGATACATGGTGAAGTGCACAGTAACAGGTCCTTCTGGCGCCTTCCTCAGCTTCGTCAGGCGCCAGAAGGACCTGTTACTGTGCACTTCACCATGTATCAGTATTCTTTTTAATTTCTAGTCTAATTTGTCTTTGTCTGTTCCGGCTCGAGCAGGCTCTTGCTTGCTCGAGCAGGCTCCACATTCACCAATTGTCACCTACACCTCCACCAATTGTCACCTACACCTCCACCATATATATGTTTGTGTTGCAGGTCAATCTACTCATTTCTGTACCACTTGAAGGCTCACCAAGCCGAGATTTTATGGTTAAAGAATTATATTATCTTCTGTTAAAAGATATACACTTGGCATGCTCTTGTAGCCTAGCTACTAATGTCTAAAAGCTTTCGTTGCCAGCAGCCAAGCCAGTGTATCTACCTCTAAAATTCCTACTCTACATCTTCAGCTCAGGATGCCTGGGAGAAACGAGACGCCACTACATCGCCGCCGCCCCCCCAGTGAGAGAGACAGACCTACCAGAGGCCGACCGCAGCCCTGGAGAAGAAATAGACCTAACTCCAACCATCACAGACCTAGACCCACTAGACCCTCACTCTCCGAGAAAGACCAACAACTCTTGGAGTCACGAAAAGTATACAAGAAAGAATCCTTGGCCTACTATTCTGCCAAGTACCAATGCCATCTCCTCTACACCTGCCTGGACAAAGGCTGGAGCCCGCGTGGTCTCAAGGTTACAAAACCACTAATGACCCTGAAACCTAACCTCTCCAACATCAAAGACACCTTCAAGGAGACACTCAAGGAGGCCACGGACTGCCTGACGGAGCAACTGGCTGACCACCTAGCCATAGTTGCGGAGTTCGCCCAGACACATGCCCTGGAAGCCAAACAGGAGATGGGCCGCCTAACCCACCGATGCACCACTGGAGAACTCATCTCCCATGAAAGGTTTCTATCAGCCACTGAAAAGAATATTAAGAGACACAAGATCTACAAGCAGCAGGACACAGAAAGGAAACTCAATGAACTGGCAGGTAGACCCAATCCTAGACTCCGAGCTCCGGACTTCGACGTCTACAACAGGCACAGGACTACTCGAACAGCCATCAACAAGGACACCACCAAGCCCTGCAAGGACGTCAGAAGAAGACCTACGACGACCGATGACACAAATAGAAACACTGCTCCTCGTCCACCACCTTGTCCAGCTCCTCGACCTGCCTCACCACCGGCCCCTCGTCCACCACCAAGTCCACCACCGAGCCCTCCTCCACCGGCTCCTCGCCCTCCGCCAAATCCATCACCGGATCCTCGAACATTGCAGGCCTCACAAGTGTTGCTCAGCAACTCCATCACCTCTGAGACACCCGCAACGCCTGCCCAACTATCCTCACTACCCTGTTCGTCCAGACAGGAGAGATTCCAGGAAGCCTACAGGAGACTTCAACAGGCTAGAAAGAACACCTATAGAGACACCAACACCAACCCCAATCCGGACACGCCCAACAACCCGGAATGACTGACTAACTGGGAATTGGCCGTCCAGCTACCTCCATCTGCAACACCGGAATCCAAAGACCCGATCCTCAACCTGTCCTCGAGGCCGCTCTCCATCGCGGAAAGAGAAGTGCTCACCTTAGGACTGAAGTTTGCTCCCACCCCAAGAAAAGTCCCTGACCCGCTCGAGTTCTACGAGAAGTACCATGATCAGTGCCAGAGACACTACAACAAGCTCATCGCCAACCCGTCCGACCAGCCTCTTCCCAACATCATAGAGGAACGTCTCAGCATGATCAGAACCAGACTAGAAGAACTGCAAGAGATCGGTGACCCAGCAAGCCAAAGAACATATTATCAGAACCTCTCCACAGAACACCAGAAGGCTCTGACAGGACTCAGGAAAGACAGGAGCATCACGATCAAGCCGGCGGACAAAGGGACATGCATTGTCATCCAGGATACCAAGAACTATCTCCTGGAAGGCCTCAAAGAACTAGAGGACAAGACCACCTACGTAGAGCTAGATGCGGACACATCGCTGCAGACGGCAAGAGAAGCTAATGACCTCATTAAAGACTGCCATATGAACAAGAGACTTCTGTCTGTTTTTGAGAAGAACAGATATACCACGGACCTCAAAGACGTACGCGCCCAGAGACTCTACTGGCTGAGGAAGGTGCACAAGACTCCACACAAGCTGAGACCGATTGTCTCCTGTTGCTCAGGACCGACTCAGAAACTCTCCCAGCTATGTAACAACCTCCTGAAAGAGTTCTTGGGCTCTGTCCAGTCTCTAGTCACCTCGTCGGGCGAAGTCATCAGAATCATAGAACATCTGAAAGTCCCTCCAGATGCCAGAAAGTCACTAATCCTGGCCACCCTGGACGTGAAGGCACTTTATCCCTCCATTCCCCACGGAGCAGGAATCGCCATGGCCCTCCAACAAGCCATTCCAACGGATCCACCAGTATTGGAAGATTACCCCAAGAAGACCATGTTGAAGGAGATGCTCAAGATCATTCTGTCTGGCAATACCTTCCAGTTTGCTGGCAGGACCTTCAAGCAAATCAAAGGCATCGCCATGGGAACCCCTGTAGCGCCAACCTGGGCAAATCTGTTTATGGGCAAACTGGAAACGGATGCACTCGCCAGATGGCAAGGCACTTCGCCTCTGCTGTGGCTGCGCTACATCGATGATATCTTTACTCTGTTCCCTGGCCCCCAAGAAGAACTAAACTTCCTACTTCAACACATGAACTCTCAAATGTCCACCATCGAGTTCACCATGGACTACTCAACTCATAAGATCAACTTCCTGGACATCACGGTCTTCAAAGGAGTGAGATACCACAGCGAGGGAGTCCTAGACATCAGACCCTACTCCAAAGCCATCGACCCACATACTTACCTGCACTTCTCTTCGGCTCACCCTCGGAATAACATGAGAGGCGTGGTAAAGGTTGAGGTGATCAGAACTTTGAGAAGATCGTCCTCCCCTGAGATCTATGCCCAGGCCATCAGCCAGCTACTTGCTTGGTTCTCGAACAGAAACTACCCGATGAAGATGCTGAAGGAAGTCTTAGCTGAAGTAAAGTTCGAGGATAGGGAACAGAGACTCAGACCATCTACTGGCCAGCCCCTCCTCCCCCCCGGGACCACTGTGCTCTCAGTTCGACAACACCCTTCAATCACCAATGGAGCACTATATGAAGCCATGAGAGACGACGAACTACCGTTTGTACCCTTAGTATCAAGGAGACGTCCGCCCACATCCGGAGACCTACTCGTCCGAGCAAAGACACCGACATTTGAGGCCACACATGGATACTCACTCAGGGATCGTCCGCCTAGAGATCGTCCACCTAGGGAACAATGAACCGTATCTGTGTCTGTTTTTTCTGTTTTGTAAGCACTGTCACAGGTACCCAGGTCCTCAACCTGGGTTCCTTCTGGCGCCTTCCTCAGCTTCGTCAGGCGCCAGAAGGACCTGTTACTGTGCACTTCACCATGTATCAGTATTCTTTTTAATTTCTAGTCTAATTTGTCTTTGTCTGTTCCGGCTCGAGCAGGCTCTTGCTTGCTCGAGCAGGCTCCACATTCACCAATTGTCACCTACACCTCCACCATATATATGTTTGTGTTGCAGGTCAATCTACTCATTTCTGTACCACTTGAAGGCTCACCAAGCCGAGATTTTATGGTTAAAGAATTATATTATCTTCTGTTAAAAGATATACACTTGGCATGCTCTTGTAGCCTAGCTACTAATGTCTAAAAGTATTTTCATATTTTCACTTCATTTATTTTTGTACAGGTGGTCGGTGTTTCTTCTTCTGCGGAGGCAAGCATGCCAGAGACGAAGACAGTGGCAGAGAAGCGGAGGGCTACCGAGAAGACCGTATTAGGTTCCGACCCTGGATTCAAGCCTTCCCATGAGCCGCAGATTGAGGATAGGTCTCCGTACCCGATTCGTAGAACTGATGATGTGGCGAGAAGCCGAGCAGCAAGAGAGGAATTAGTGGAGGAGTATGGTGAGGGGAACCGGGATAGATTGGCCACACTTGGTGCGCAAGCGCAGGAGTTGTGGGGAGAGGCCAGTAGTGGGGAGTTTACTGCTGAGGAGGGTGTGTTTAGAAGAGTTCGGGATGTTAGTAGGAGTAGTGAGCGTAATGAGGAAGAAGTGAATGTGTCGGTGAACATGGAGAGGCCTATGAGTATTGGGCCTGGGGCTAGTGAGAGCCTGGGTTGTGCTACAGGTGTTAATGGATTTCAGGGGCTTAGCTTAGTGTTAATGCAGATGGAGAAGATGGCAACCCAGAGACAATTAGAGTCTATGGAGTTGATGAGGACTATGAAGGAGTCTGATAGAAGTTGCAGGATTGCTGATAGGAGGGAGTTAGACAGAAAGGCTGAGGTGAGAGAATTTCGGTTGGAATTGTTAAAAGGTTTGGGGAATTTTAAGGAGGGGTCTCAGTTGATGGGATACCTTTCGAAGTTCGAGAGGGTAATGGCTGACTGTCAGATAGGTGAAGACTCTTGGGTGGAGAGGTTGTTTGCACACTTACCAGATAGGCTGTGTAACAGAGTGGCTGGGATGAGAGATGATGGGCGTGCGTACAAAGACATCAAGAGCGCATTGCTACAGGCTGTGGGGGAGACGCCCCGCACCTATGGACATTTGTTGTTTGAGGATAGGTCTGAGTCTTTGAAGAGCAAGTCGGCTACGGAGATTGTGGAATTCATTGAGAGGATGTGTCAAGGAATGTTTGCCAACTGCAAGACCGTGAGTGATTGCATCGCGGCCTTGGCAGCCGCGTACACTCACCGAGTGCTGCCTATCACGGGACGCCGCTACTTTGAGTCCAGGGACGTTGTCACAATGGCTGACCTTCGTGATGCGTGGGAGCTGTGGCTCTCTGGTAGGCAGAAGGGGAATTTTTATAGGCCATTGGTGAGTGGTAATGGTCCGGGTAGCAGTGGAAGTGGTAGTAACAAGGGCGGCAGTAGTAATGGAGTGTTTGGGGGTTATGGTAGTGGGGGTATTTCGTGTTTTGCGTGTGGAGGTAAAGGGCATAGTCGTTCGAGTGTCCTAAGAAGTCTAATGAGCTTGGGAGTGGTGGTACTAGTGGTAGTGGTAGTCCTAGTGTTATTGGGACTGGGATTAAGTGCTTTACTTGTGGTAAGGAGGGACACAAGTCTCCGGACTGTCCTTCCAAGAAGGTGGGAGGTTCAGTGAAAAGAAATTTTCAACTTAGGAAGGTGTCAGTTGTCAGGGCTGGTGGAAGATCAGGAAGTAATGTGAAAGGGAAAGTTAATGAAGTTGTGTGTTGCATCTTGTTAGATACGGGGGCTGAGATTGCTATGGTCCCCAGGTCTGTTGTGGGGGATGATTGCATTGATTGTGGGGATGTGAGAGTAGCTGGTGCTGTAGGAGAGCCAGTAGTGTTTAGGAGCACTAAGGTAGTGTTTGAGATAGCTGGGAGATGTGTCTCTAGGCTTTCTATTGTGGACAATAATGAGAGAAGTGATAGCTTGTGTATTTTTCCAGTCGACTTGAGTAACGCTGAGGAAGTTGAGTGGGTGAGTAAAGCTGTGATTGAGTCGAAAGCAAAGTGTGAATCTAGTGTGAATGGGGAGTTTACAAACAAGGTTAACATGTTAACCAGGGCTCAAGCAGCAGTAGAGAGAGAGCTAGATGTGTGCGATGGTGATGGTAGTGCTGAGGATCTGTGGTGTGTGATTGATGATGAGGAGTCTGCCGGGAAGGATGCAGAGGCAGTGGAAGAAGATGGCAGTGCTTCGGTGGTAAGGGGGGAGGATGGATCGCAGCAAGTGAGTGACAGGGAGAGTGTGGAAGAGGTAGACGTTGGGGATGGATGTGAACCTGTAGAATTTGAGAGATTGCACGAATGTGAAAGTGAAGGTGACAGTTTATTGTGTGATTTGGCTAAGGAAATTGGTCCTATGTCGGTGGGTACGGATGGGAGGGACTGGAAGGAAGCTATTCTGAAAGATGAGAGTGTGAGAGTTTGGCGGGAGCTAGCAGATAGAAGCGAAAGAGGGTTTAAATGGGTTAATGGTTTATTAGTTCGTGGGATGATTGTTGATTGGGAAGAAAGGAATGATGTAGCTGTAGTACCGAGAGAGTTTAGGAAGTTAGTATTGTCGTTAGGACATGAGAAAGGGGGACATCTGTGTGCAGATAAGGTGTTGAAGCTAATTGGGAAGCGTTTTGTTTGGCCGGGTATGGCGAAAGATGTGTTAGGGCATTGCAGGGCTTGTCCGACATGTCAGGTCAAGTCAAAGCATGTACCGAGGAGGGCTCCAATGGTGGACAGACCCTTGCTGTCCGAGCCTTTTGAACAAGTTGCCGTTGATATAGTGGGGCCTTTGCCAAAGGGAAAGGGTGGTTGTAGGTATTTGCTTACATATATTTGCCTAGCCACCAGGTGGCCTGAAGCGGTACCTTTGAGGTCAGTGACGGCCAAGGCAGTAGCTGATGGTTTGTGGGAAATTTTCTCAAGAACGAGTATACCTGAAGTAATCTTGACGGATCAGGGTAGCCAATTCATGGGTCGTGTGATGAAAAGTCTGTGTGAGTGGTTAAGTATTGAACGCATCCGTACTTCTCCATACCATCCTCAATCCAATGGGGTAGTGGAGAGGATGCATGGCTCCCTTAAGGCCATCTTAGGGAAGTCAGTTGAGAGTGAGAAAGATTGGGTGGGATTTGTGTCTCTAGCCTTGTTTGTATTGCGGCAAATGCCACATGCAGACTCGGGGCACAGTCCTTTTGACTTGGTGTACGGATTTCTTGTCCGTACGCCTTTGGATGTGTTGTACCATTGTTTGGCAGAGAGAGAGGATGGGGAGAAACTTGGGATTTGTGATTGGGTCGGTAGAATGGCGGAGAGGTTAGACCTAATGAGGGATTCGGCAGTGTTGAACATGGCGGTAGCTAAGGTGAAGAGGAAAGTGTATTTAGACAAGGGGACTAAGCTGAGGGTGTTCGAGAAGGATGAGTTGGTACTGTACAGGGTTCCGGGTAGGTCTAGCAAGTTAGCTGACTCCTGGGAGGGACCATACGTGGTTCTAGAAAGAAAGGGGGAGGTAAACTACAAGATTGGGAAGGTTGGTGCTGAGAAACATAGCAGAGTAGTTCACGTGAACAGTTTAAAGAAGTATAGGGAGGAGTTTTGTATTAATCGATTAGATGTGGTAGTGGATGAGCAGGAAGAGAAGGGATGTGTGTTAGAGGGTGTGTGTGAAGGGTATGATGATGTGTGTTTGCAGGGTTTGTTAGTGGAGTTTGGGGATGTGTTCTCGGAGTCACCGGGGAATACAAAGGTTGTGGAGTTGAGTATTGAGACAGAGGGCAAAGGGCCTGTGAGACAAGCATCGTATTCAGTGCCATTAGGAATTAGAGAGAAGGTTGCAGAAGAATTGAGAGAGTTGGAGCAGCAGGGAATTATAGAACGGTCAGAGAGCCATTGGGCGTCGCCCCTGGTTCCGGTAAGAAAGCCAGGTGGTAGAGTGCGTCTGTGCGTTGACTACAGACGCCTCAACGAGATCACGGTCAAGGAGCCATACTTCATTCCATCTCTGGACGAGATGGTGGAGTTAGTCGGTGGAGGGAAGGTCTTGTCGAAAATTGACTTGTCGAAAGGCTTCCATCAGGTGGAAGTAAAGCCTGAAGATAGAGACAAAACTGCATTTGTTTGCCCCTTTGGCAAATTCCGTTACAGGAGGATGCCGTTTGGTCTGGTGAACGCGCCGTCAGTCTTCCAGAGGTTGATGGATCTGGTGCTGGTCGACTGTAAGGATTTCTCCCGTGTGTATATAGATGATATCGTGGTGGCGTCTTCCAGTTGGGGAGAGCACATGATCCACCTGCGCAAGCTGCTTGGGGTTCTGCGGGAGGCAGGCCTCACGTGCAAACGAGCCAAGTGTGTGTTTGGTAGAGCAAGATTGATGTTTTTGGGACACTGTATTGGAGATGGGAGTGTATCGATACCTGAGGCGAGGGTGGAGGCCATTAGGAACCACCCACTTCCTAGGTCAAGGAAACAGTTGAGGAGGTTTTTGGGTATGGTGGGTTACTATAGGAGGTTCGTGGAGGGTTACCATTGTTGGTCCTCCGTTTTGACGCCACACACGTCCAAGTCTCTGGTGGGCGAACTGACGTGGAATGAGGAGATGCTGGCCGCCTTTAGAGGTTTGTGTCAGTCATTGTCATGTAATATATGTTTGTGTGTGCCGAATGCGTGTGACTGTTTTGTATTAGAAACGGACGCCAGCTGTACTGGAGTGGGGGGAGTATTGTCTGTAGAGCGTGAAGGAGAGAGATTGCCTGTGGGATTCTTCTCGAAGCAACTCCATGGTGCCCAGAGGAGGTACTCCGCACAAGAGTTAGAGGGGTTGGCTCTGTATGAGTCAATCAAGCATTTCTCTTATTTCCTGTATGGGAAGGGTTTCACTGTGATCACTGACCACAAGGGTCTGGAGGGTTTGATGACAAAGAAACAGATGAACAGGAGATTGTATGGGTGGGCTCTGAAGCTTACGGAATTCCAGTTTGTGATCATCTACCGGAAAGGAGTGGAGAACAAGGTGGCAGATTGCCTCAGTCGGTGCTATGGAGACGAAGCCAGTGAATTGGCAGTGACGGAGTCACCCGCTCAACGGGAGGGGGGAGATGTGGGCCTGCATCCAGAGAGCCAGACGGCCCACAAGATGAAGGAGCAAAGATCAAGATGAGAAGATGAAGATAAAGATGAACATTTATGTGCTATATGTTTATGTCAATCAATATTGAGTGTTGTAAGTCATTTATTGGTGTTGTGCGCATGTGCAGGTCATTGAACTATTATCATTGTGTGTGGGAGTAGTGCCAAAAGTCATGTGTGTTGCACGTGAGTCTCGAAAGCATATAAGCCAGAGAGACCCGCGTGCATTTCAGTCTCAACATAATTTAATTACAAGTAGTCATACTAATTCGGATAAGTCCGTCTGAGATTCTGGTGGCAGCAATCAATAAGCTGACCGACCAGCTACAGTCTAGATTCGTCTAGGAAGGTGCGTGCCTTGAAGTCCAACTAGGGGCCCACATAGGGCTAGTAATAATCAACACTACTACTTAGGTATTGAAGCTGCTATGAGTTAATAATATTCTGGAGTGACTAGCACTGCCACCAGAGTCTGTGCAGTCTGAAGTTATCCTCAATGTTACTGTGCGGGCTGAGAGGAGAGAGAGAACAGAGAGAACGAGAAAGAGTTAAAGAAGAACAAAGAGAAGAGGAATCCATGAACATTGATGTTGTGTAGTTGTGTGTGTAATTATTTATTAGTATAGTGAATCACTGTGTGTGCTTGTAATCTTTAGTGTATGCCATGCTGTCATGTTGTTGTGCTTATTTTGTGTCCGGATGTTCCGTGACCACACCCCCACATTATTTGTGCGCATGCGTGTCTTCTGACATATAAGCCAGGACACGCATGCGTATCATCAGTTCCCCATATCGTTAGTAAACCCGACTTGAATTCATACTTCAAGGGAGGACTGGATATCTGGGAGAACTCTGGTGGCAGCGTTCGCTAGAGTTCCTCGAGTAAATATTTGTCGTCGAGCTTTGGTGCCTACCTTTGTTGCTTTCGCTAGTTGAGTTCGAGTTGTCCAAATCGGTTGAGCTTGTCCTATCTCTAGTGCCAGCGATCTGCCCACCCACATTTGGTGGCAGCGGTGCGGAAACGAGTCTGTTCCTACGTTTGTCGAACTCGTGCTACTACTACGTGGACGTCTACTACCGATTTCAAACTCGGGTGGATTGTTCTCTGTGCGTTTCTGTGGTTTCACGCGTGCGTCTGACTGCTGCTACTGACCGATTTCAAACTCGGACTACCACGGCTCATCTTTCGTTCGCCTGTCGCCTTTGGATCGCCATTACTTTATCTGGAGCACACCACACGTGGCGCCTAATTGGACTCTGGGCTGAGTTGAACTTGTCATTTTCCGTGTTTGTTACTTGTCTGTTAATTGGCTTTAATTGTCATTTGTTCGTGTGTGCGTTTTACTGGCTGCTTGAGTTTTGTATTCCCTTATTTGGTCTTGTGCTGTTTATCACCTTGTCATTTGCTGTGTCAGAGTGTTTTGTTTACTTTTTTGGACTTTGTCATTTTGTGTGTTTATCACCTTGTCATTTGCTGTGTCAGAGTGTTTTGTTTACTTTTTGGACTTTGTCATTTTGTGATCTGTTGTTGTGTCTCTGTAGGACATTTCCTCCTTTGGATCACCTGGATGAGCCTGAGGGAGCAACCAGATAGAGTGTGCAAACGCAAGAAGCAGGTTGTGGTATTGAATCGCGGTAATTCTGCCGTGTCAGTTGAGTCTTCATCAGTGGTATCTGTAGTTCATTCTCCTTTCAGTAGTAGTCATAGTAATAGTGTAGAGCGTAGTTCTGTTACTTCCGTTCCGTCTAGTTCATTGTCTTGTTATAGCTCTAGTGGATATAATATCCTTGGCGATTTGGTTGATAGTGATACTACTCTAGTGTACCCATCAATGTCGGAGGACGACCGTGATCCTGAACATAGGAGTGCCGATGGCAGTGCCTCCTCCATTAACCCTGAGATGCGTTCTCTTTTCCGTGAGTTCTTTTCCGAATTTAGTAGGTCTGGTCTTTTGTCTGATAGGGCCAAGGAGGGCTCCATGGATGCCGATCTGACAAGGCAAATTACTGCGTTAGCCCCGCATAAGGATGGCGTAGACATATCCAAATATATTCGCAAGCTTGAGGCGGACCTGCTTGACATAGGCTGCCCAAGGCGTCGCTGGAAGACAATATTGCTACAGAAACTACAATCGAAGTCTGCGTCCTCTGTTGTTGCTGGTCTTGACAGAGATTCGACTGATTATGGGCAGGTTAAAGAGATCCTTATTGAAGCGCTTGGCTATAGCTTGACTTCGCTGGGTGCTAAGCTAACGACTGACTTCGCTAGTTCAACGAGGTCGATGACTCCTCTTGAGACATATGTCCACCTGAAAAGTTTAATGGATTCGGTTGACAAGATGTGCAGAACCAAGGAGGAGCTGTTGCTCTTCTTTGCCTGCGCTACGTACAGAGCGTCCAGATCCGTAGCGCATAGAGCTCTTATGGACCAAAGAGAATTTACGTCCTTCAGGGACCTTAATAAATTTGCCCTGTCAATCAACACCTCAGATTCTGATAGGCCCTTTCATGGTGGTAGATATAATAAGTATGGTGGTAACAATTCAGTTGAGTGTTTTAAATGTCATAAATTGGGACATAGATTCTATGAATGCAGGAGCCAAGTGTCAAGTGTTAACAGTAGTGTTCCTAGTAATGTTCAAGGCAGTAATAGTAGTAGGGCTACTGGCATTGTTTGCTTTACCTGCCATGAGCCAGGCCATAAGTCGCCGGACTGCCCGAACAGAAAGAATGCTGATAGTAATAACTCTGACTTCAGATCGGAGAGCAGCAGGAAAGCTGGTGTGAGAAAGAATCGCACTTACAATAATAACTGGGTGTCAGTCAGGAGTGGTGCCCCTTATGTTACAGGGTTTGTTAATGGTTCACAGTGTAAGATTGTGCCCGACACTGGGGCAGAGATCTCTATAGTCCCCGGGTGTTTGGTTTATGGTGACCAGCTCACGGGTGAACAAGTGGATGTCAAAGGGTGGGACGGCAGACCTGTTACCCTTGATACGGCCATTGTTGATTTTACGTTTAAGGGTCGAACTTTTAGTTCCAGAGTGGCTGTCGCACATGTTGACAGCCTGTGTGGTTGTGTCTTGTTTTCTGTTCCAATGGACATGACCACAGCAGAGCATCTCTTGCTGGATGCCGCCGCCAAGTCTGATGTTTCTGGCTTGGAGGCAGGGCAACTACGTGATACCCGTAGCATCCAGCCATCCACCCAGGTGGATGCCTGCTCTGGTGGTGTTATGGAGGAGGCTTCTTCTACTCCCTCTGCACAGGCCACTAACCAGGAAGAAACAATGAATGTGAGAGTTGTGACAAGAAGTAAGTCTAAACAGCAGAGTGAGAAACAGTTACAAATTGAGACAGTGCATATTAGTGAATCCGAATTTGAAAGGCTTGCAGCCATAGATGTTTCTTGTGTATCTCCTGTAGTAGGTGTTGGGTCTGATGTCTGTAATCCTTCTGTTGTTGGGCTTCTTCAGGGCTCTGACGAGGATGGGAATGGGGCTGGTGTTGTAGGTAGTGCTGTCAGTGACGGGCAAACTGGTGTTCCTTTCTCCCCATTGGATTGTACCCCCTCGCCTGATGCTATCATGCCTCCCGAGCCTGAGTGTAGTGACAGCTTTGTAGATGAGTTGCAGTTAGCAACTCCGGTGTTAAGTGAGGGTGTTCATACCCTTACAGGGGAGGCTCCACTGGGGGGGCAGGGGGGGGCAATTGCCCCCCCCCCCAATATAAATTGTGGGGGGGCATTGCCCCCCCTCCCCAATTCAAAAACTTGTGACTTTGTATCACTACATGAAGAAAAGAAAAGACACTTTGGAACATTTTAATCAGTCTTTTTGTATGATGTATTATAGCTTAAAAATCACATTTCATAGGAGTGTGCCAATCTCTAATATTTGCCCCCCCAACCACAAGTGTGTGGAGCCTCCTCTGCCTTAAGAGTGCCCTTGTGGCTGACGAGTCTCTGTCCAAGTTCAGGGACTTAGGGGAAAACAATATAAATGGTTATTCGTTTAAGAATGGGTTGTTGTTGCATACCGTACTGGTGAATGATTCCCCCGTGTCCAGAATAGTTGTTCCCACTGTTTTCAGGAACAAGGAACTTTCTCTTACTCATGACAAAACAGCTCATGTTGGAGTCCGGGGCATGAGAAATGTGCTGGGCAAAAGTTTTACATGGCCTGGTGTTCACAGTGACATTGTTGCTTTTGTCAAGTCCTGTGATACGTGCCTCCGTGTTAATAGTGCTGGAAACCGGAAGGCCAAGATGGTTGAGAGGCAAATCGTGTGTGTCCCATTCGAGAGTGTTTGTGTGGACTTAGTGGGCCCCTTGCCTAAGGGCAAGAGGGGCGCCAAGTATCTTTTTACTTATGTTTGTTTGGCCAGTCGTTGGCCTGAGGCTATACCCATGCGTACTGCCTCCGCCACTGAGGCAGCGCAATGTTTTGTGGATATTATAAGTCGCACGGGTATACCCTTGCGTGTGTTGTCTGATAGAGGAACTATCTTCCTCTCGAAGTTGATGTCTGGTGTTTGCAATATGTTAGGCATTGACACAGTTGCTACTTCCCCATATCGCCCACAGTCAAACGGCGTGGTGGAACGTATGCATGGAAGTCTGAAACCTATGCTTTCAAAAGCTGTGGGGGCTGGGTTAGATTGGGTTGACTTCTTGCCCCTAGCTCTCTTTGCCCTCAGACAAGTCCCAAACAGAGATGTCGGGTTCTCTCCCCATTGTATTGTATATGGGAGGGATGTGATGGGCCCCCTGGATATCCTTTATGAGGGTTGGGTTGACCGTGATTTCGAGTCAGTCAATGTGGACGATTGGCTCCTCCAGTTGAATGATAGGCTAGCGGTCATACATGATCTGGCTGTAGCTAACCAATCTGATAGCAGTGGTAAACGTGCTCTTACCTTTAACAGGCACAAGCAAGACATGCCGCTGGAAGTGGGTACCAGCGTGCTTATGAGAGTCCCTGGCTTGAAAGCAGCCCTCCAAGCTGCCTGGGAAGGACCCTATGTTGTTGTTGGCAAATCATCCCGCGTAACTTACCAAATTTCTAAGGGAGAAGGCCATCCCACTAGACTTGCTCATAGAGATAATCTCAAGTTGTATGTTTCTAGACCATTGTCTGTCAATGCAGTTACTTTGATAGCAGAGGAGCAGGGTGATCTGCTCACCAGCAAAGCAACCCTCAGTGATGATAAGTGCCCTGGGTTTAGACAGAATGAATTGGATGCCCTCCTGCATGACCTAAAGTGTCATTTCCGAGACACTCCCGGATTGTGCTCAGCAGGTACCTGTAAGATAGTGATCGCAGACGGTGCTGCTGTAGTTAACTTGCCCCCTAGGCAAATCCCAGCAGGCATTAGAGAAGCTGTGAAGAATGAAATTGATGTGTTGTTGAGAGATGGTATTATCATTGAGTCCAGTTCAGCTTGGGCTAGTCCACTAGTCCCTGTCCGCAAGAAGGATGGCAGTGTCCGTATATGTGTGGACTTCAGACAGTTAAATGCAGTCACTCCGTTGAGGAGGTATTGGTTACCGTCTCTGATGGAAATTCTAGACCAAGTTGGTCCCAATGCATGTTTGTCTACCTTGGACCATACTGCCGGTTTTCACCAGTTGGCCATGGAAGAGTGTTCCAGTGAACTCACCACATTTGTGTGTCCTTTCGGTAAATTCCGGTATCTTAGAATGCCGTTTGGTCTCAAAAATGCTCCTGCTATTTTTCAAGCAGTGATTGAGAACGTTTTAAAGCCAGTTTCCGATTGTTGTCGTAATTATGTAGATGACGTTGTGATATACAGTCGTACTTGGTCTGATCATTTGTATCATTTGAGAAAGGTGATTGAGTGCCTTGGTGCCTCAGGTTTAACTATTAAACTCAGAAAATGTTGTTTTGGCCGTACACACTTATTGTACTTAGGTCATAAGATTGGTGCAGGTTTGCTTGCAGTCCCTGAGCACAGAGTCTCAGCTTTGGCTCACTTCGTTAGGCCTAGGACGAAGAAGCAACTTCGTTCTTTTCTAGGGTCTGTTTCTTATTATCGCAGATTCATACCCAACTTCGCTGATTGTTCTAGCGCACTCACCCCTGCTACCTCCTTGAAGGCTCCTCTCCAGGTGGTCTGGACTGAGGAGATGGACTCCTGTTTTCGTGAGTTAAAAAAGTCATTATGTCATAGTTGTTGTTTAGTCATTCCAGCCCCAGAGGATGTGTTCGTCTTGTATACGGACGCATCAGGTGCCGGTGTTGGTGGTTGCCTCCATGTCGTTAGAGAACGGGAGGAACTACCTGTCGGGTTTTTCTCTCGCCAACTGAGACCAGCAGAGAGGAACTATTCGGTTTCGGAACTTGAGTGTCTAGCCATTGTGGCCAGTTTGAAGCAATTCGAATTCTTCGTGTCTAGCAAGGAAGTGACCGTTGTCACAGATCATAAGCCGTGTCTGGCTTTGGTGAAGGGGAGTCATCTGAACAAGCGTCTGCTTCGATTTGCTCTCGTGATTCAGCAGTTCAACGCCTCCATTATGTATCGCCCTGGCAAGTTGCATGCGAATGCTGATGGAATGAGTAGGCAGGCATGGACGGAAACAGATGATGAAACCGCCCAGTGTGTTGTTTCAGCTTCTCCTCCTTCTAGTCGAATCTTGGTGGGGGGAGATGTGGGCGGAGAGGAGAGAGAGAACAGAGAGAATGAGAAAGAGTTAAAAAAGAACAAAGAGAAGAGGAATCCATGAACATTGATGTTGTGTAGTTGTGTGTGTAATTATTTATTAGTATAGTGAATCACTGTGTGTGCTTGTAATCTTTAGTGTATGCCATGCTGTCATGTTGTTGTGCTTATTTTGTGTCCGGATGTTCCGTGACCACACCCCCACATTATTTGTGCGCATGCGTGTCTTCTGACATATAAGCCAGGACACGCATGCGTATCATCAGTTCCCCATATCGTTAGTAAACCCGACTTGAATTCATACTTCAAGGGAGGACTGGATATCTGGGAGAACTCTGGTGGCAGCGTTCGCTAGAGTTCCTCGAGTAAATATTTGTCGTCGAGCTTTGGTGCCTACCTTTGTTGCTTTCGCTAGTTGAGTTCGAGTTGTCCAAATCGGTTGAGCTTGTCCTATCTCTAGTGCCAGCGATCTGCCCACCCACAGTTACATTTTGTGAAGGATTAATAAAGTACGTAGATACAAATTTGAACATAACATCTTCAGAAATACAGTGCAGGGTTTCATACAGGATTTTTTGTTGGAGGGGGATAATTAGAAACTTTTACACATATAAACATCACTCTCGTACTTTCAGTAGGGACTGCAAATGTTGAGGGAATAGTCAAATATCATACTTGACCCTCAAAAACAAAATTGTTGATGGAGTGGCAATGGGGTAGGGGGAATCTAGTTTTGGTGTGTGGGAGGGAGGAGGGATACTTTCTCTGGAGGGGGAATATTTTTCTCTGGAGGGGGAAAATATTTTTCTGGAGGGGGAAAACTTTTGCTGGGGAGGGAAAATTCCACGGCGTCACCCCCTCTGTATGAAACCCTACAGTGACTACATCACCACGGATTACTTGCTCCTGTTGTAAGCTGTATCTCACGGAAAAGGCGTGACTATGACAATGCGTAAATCATTAATATATCAACTGTTCTGACCTACAGCTAAATAACTATAGTTCAGTGTGGGCGTGGCTGTTTGGGAGGTTTCACAACTACTATACTGTTTTTGTTTCCATCAGGAAAACTGACAAAATTTCAATTTATTAATAATAATGTGTTGTGTTGTTGATAATGTGTTGTGTTGTTGTTATGATTTGTTTGTTACAAAAATTATTTCTTGTTATTTACTTCCAGAATAAATTAGATTTGGCTATATATAGACAGACTGAATCCTACCTGGTTCCATTGCTACGACAACTCAAGACCAAGGTACATCACATGCAAGTACTTAACTTACATGCATGAAGTACTTCCAGTATATCGCCCAGCTCTAGCATGAAGTACTTCCAGTATATCGCCCAGCTCTAGCATGAAGTACTTCCAGTATATCACCTAGCTCCAGCATGAAGTACTTCCAGTATATCACCCAGCTCTAGCATGAAGTACTTCCAGTATATCGCCCAGCTCTAGCATGAAGTACTTCCAGTATATCGCCCAGCTCTAGCATGAAGTACTTCCAGTATATCGCCCATCTCTAGCATGAAGTACTTCCAGTATATCTCCCAGCTCTAGCATGAAGTACTTCCAGTATATTGCCCAGCTCTAGCATGAAGTACTTCCAGTATATCGCCCAGCTCTAGCTCATGAAGTACTTCCAGTATATCTCCCAGCTCTAGCATGAAGTACTTCCAGTATATCGCCCAGCTCTAGCATGAAGTACTTCCAGTATATCCCCCAGCTCTAGCATGAAGTATATATCACTCCAGTAGCTCTAGCATGAGTACTTCAGTATATCTCCCAGCTCTAGCATGAAGTACTTCCAGTATATCGCCCAGCTCTAGCATGAAGTACTTCCAGTATATCGCCCAGCTCTAGCATGAAGTACTTCCAGTATATCGCCCAGCTCTAGCATGAAGTACTTCCAGTATATCGCCCATCTCTAGCATGAAGTACTTCCAGTATCTCACCCAGCTCTAGCATGGAGTACTTCCAGTATATCGCTCAGCTCTAGCATGAAGTACTTCCAGGTGGTGTACTTACAAGTTGTACTTGTATTCTTATTTATACTATTTGCTTGCCCATCACATGCATATTATACTGTATACAATGGATGGAGGTACATACACATCATTTAGGTGTGTATGACACCTGTGTGCTTTATACTCCAATACTGTAACACTTACTAGTAGTTGTATTAGTATATTACAAATTGGAGACACCAGTGTGATATCCCTTTACCAATTGTATATAATATATATATATATATATCGTATTCGCGTGATCAGACGCCGCGGCTACTATTTACTTCAACTCGTCTAGAGGGGCGGCCATTGTTCGAGAGCGGCCACTGTTAATTATACGATTGTTCAGTCAGCAGTTCCTTAAATTTTAATGACGTAATGTTATTGAAACGCTTGACGAAAGGATACAAAAAAAAAATGGAAGCGTACTTAGAAAAGAGTACCTATCTAGTCATACACAGCGAGTTAGTTATCTTCCAATACAACTTCGTTCCTATCTAGTTCTTCGTCATCTTCCATGTTTTCATCGAGATCTGCAAACGGATCCTGACTACTGAGAATATCAGCAGCAGCAGAAGAAGGTGCCAGAAGAGAGACAGTAGCCTGTTGAATACCTGTTTTAGCAGCAGCAGCTATTTCACCATGTTTTAAACAATGGATTTCTTGATCTTCACTTCCATCCATATTCACAGAGATGCCACAAGATATAAAAGATTTTTTTACCACTTCAGCTGAGACAGAATTCCATGATTCTATCACCCACTGTAAACAAAGAAGTTTGCTAGGAGCACGGATGTTACCAGCAGGAGTGTAGCTCTTCTCTCCAGTTGCCATCCACTGGCATAGGCTCCAATTTTTTGAAAACCAGTTCCAGGACATTGGCCACACCCCCTGTCCACGCCCACATCATCGCTAACCACACCCAAATCACACCCATCAAAACCACACCCATCAAATTAATGTAAAAGCATAACAATTAAAATTAGTAGTTACTCTTTGTTGAGTGACATTATGGTAGCTTTCTTGCACTTCTTAAGAAGTTATTCGCTGAAAGAAGAATCATGGCAGCATTCCACACCACTGTTGAACTTGAGAGTCATAAGAGAGATGATAGTGCCATTTACTCAAAGAATAAGAAGGCACCAGATCAAGCAAACACTACTGTAACTGAGGTGCACTCTGACTCAGAACTTGCAGTAGCTACCACATAGTTGCCAACTTTTTAAAATGGAAAGTAGGGACATAGACCACACCCACCAAAACCATGCCCATTTCAAGAACCCCAGGCAGTAAGCAGTTTATTATCATAATCCAGTAATAATCGTATAATAATCAAGAACTTGGTATCGATAGCTACATACACATAAAAAGATTGCATTTATTTATTGCTTGAAAGTGATTTTACGGTGGCTTTCTTGCACTGTGATAAAAGTTCTTTATCAATTGTCATGTCATGGCAACAATCATCACAATTATATTTTATTGTCATTAGGGCAATGACTGTTGATTGATCCAGATTGGATCTCTGATCAGTGTGGATCTTCCTTAGCATGGAGAATCCCCTCTCTGAGTCAGCATTTGAGCAGGGTATTGATAAAAGGCCATACATTAGCATGCATAATTTACTAAATCTACTTTTTCCATCTAGTGTCCTGATGCGTTCAACTGCAGACCAGAAGCTTCCTACTCTGGGCCTCTCTGTGCAATCAGCAGCCTTATACACACTTGGTGAAGGAAGATCTGCCGGAGAGAGTTGGAAGTCCATAAACTCTTCCCTCAATTGATCAAGGGATGCTGCTTCGCTTAGACCAAGTTGTGGAAACCGCTTGGCCAAGCCAAGAACTGTAGAAACAGAATATGAAGCTGTTTTCTCTGGTTGAAGGACTCCTAGGTCTTTCAACAAGGAGTCATGAAAAGGAAATTTTTGTTTCATTTTCTGTATTGACGTCACATAAAACTCTCTCACTGCATTAAAAAATGGTCGCGTGTCATGCACTTCTTCCAATTCTGCTAACACTTTCCAAGTTTCAGTGCCAATACCGAGGTTCTCATTATCCAATTGACCTTGGCGGTCTAAACAAAGTTGATGGAGGTTATTACCTACAGAAAGTATGGTTTCTGGCTTTAGCAAACTTGCAGCATACAGTCTTGTGAGTCTACATATTTCTGTGTAAAGCTCACAGGTGGTATTCTCCGTAGACTTCTGGAAAACTCGATTGAATTTATCCATGGAAGGCAGTATGTACTGGAGAAAAAAGAGCAGAGGCTTAAGCATTGGATTTTCAAGTCTTTTAAGTATGTGAGCTACTTTACTTGAACCTTCATCAGATGATCGAAAGAAGGATTTTAATCCTTCCAGTTGGCTTATATAACGGTTTACACATCGAAGTAAGCTCAGCCAACGTGTAGTGCAATGCTTTAGTATCACTTCTGGCTCAGTAGTAAAAAGGGAACACCACAAATCAGCATATAGCTGCTTACGCTTACTGCTGTGATGAAAGAAGTAAAATATATCTACAAACAACTCATCTATATTTAGAGGAAGAGTCTGCATGCCAGCTTTTACAACAAGATCTGCCAAATGACAGATACAGCCAACATCATACAGGATGGGATGCTCATTCTTAATCAATTTCTGTACTCCTGACCTGTTTCCCTTTAATACATTCGTTGTGTCAGACATAAATGCCATAGTTTTTGAGAAGTCCAAACCGTTATTATTTAAAGATGATTTCAATGCATCAAACAAATTTCTTGCATTGCCAATGTTAACTACTGGCATATCCAAGAACCTTGTTGCAACATCTCGCAAATCTGAGTCAAACACTCTCACTAGAATAATGCAGGACTTATTATTTTTGTCATTAGACTCATCCATCATTAAAGAGAAAGGATAGGACATGCAATTTGTTGCTTTCTTGAGAAAGTGAGGTGCTAATGCTTCTTTGATTATGGCAGTAGTCTTTTGTTCGACCACACGAAAACTTTTTCGCAATCTCAGAGTCGGGAAACATATTATGAAAAAGTTTAGTTGCATGGTCACTGGCAAGAAAAGCAATGTTGTGCTTTGCAACAAAGGTCGCCCATCGTGCCTCAGCCTCAATTGAACTATAGGAAGTACTGCAGAATGATAGCAGACTCTGGGATGATGTACCTCCTCTTGCCATATCTTGGTGATTCTTCCTGCCCACATGCTTCAGCACATCATTCCTTCCCCCATGAGAAATGCTGAAGTCATGATTACAGATAGTGCACCGTGCATAGAGTTCACCTGAACAATAATAAAAATGTTACCTATGTCGTAACTTTTCTCACTAAGTTACTATTGCTAGATATTTATGTATTAGCTAGCTACCTTACTTCTGGAACTTCTGCCAATTCCTTGAAATTCTTCTATCCATTTAGGATTGAAGTGGGAAGTTCTTTTAGCCTTCTTTGCTGGCACACAGTGAGCCTCAGCCATATCTAGCTAGAACTACACAGATTGCACTTGCACAACGTCAACTCCCAATTCTCTGAGACTACCACAATATATTGCACGTGCGACTATAAAATAATGACGTCATATGAGTGCACTTTAACCCTGCAAGTCAAAAGTCAAAGTCGGGACATGAGTGGGACAGGAGTCAAAAAATCGGGACTGTCCCGACGAAATCGGGACGGTTGGCAACTATGCTACCAGCTGCTTTTTTGCTGCTGATTACTGATAATGTATTTTTATAAGGATGCTGACTGTGCATGCATGTACTGTATCTACTGCAATGTCAACAAGTCTACAGTACAGATCTAGTAGGTTTTCATAGCTACCCAGCATAATAGCACATAAAACTCTACCACTCAACTCCTGCATCCAGGACAAATGGCAGGTGAATCCAGGACACAGGACAATGTCAACAAATCCAGGACTGTCCTGGACATTCCAGGACAGTTGGAGCCTATGCACTAGTTATATAAGGCCTTATAAGCTTCTTTGAAAGGCTTATTCCAACTGACATCAGCTGGTTGGACTAAGCTGGTAAGGCCCCCAGGAATGATGCTCAAGTCAGTATACTGTTTTAACAGATGGCATTGTGTGGTACCTATACGCAGGTATTGCAACCACCCATCACTGGCTCTGAAGTCTACATCACCTAAGAGGAGGGTAAAAAGTGAAAAACATAGAAAAAAATTAAAGTGCCTACCATCTTGATGAGCAAGTTCAAGAGCCTTCATCTGGACACTACTTCGAGTTACCCGGGCATTCTGAGCTCTCATATTCTCAATCCAGGCAGCAAGGTTCTCTTCCATCTCAGGCAGTGCTGCTCTGCGTCCTCCACCTGTCATCCTTTTTTTCTTTGGTGGCAAACCTTTCAAGTCTTCCTTCTGTTTTCTCCATTCTCTCACTCTCTTTTCATCTACACCAAACTTCCTGCTAGCACTCCTGTTTGTATTTTGCAGCATAATCCACCACCTTCAATTTAAATGTAGCATCAAAACTTCTTTTTTTTGTGCTGGTAGCCATTATTACCACATGAACCGTACCGCACGCATTTATATGGCACGCGAATATTAGTCGGACAATAATTGCGTTATAGTAGCCGCGGCTACTATTTGAGAGCGCTACTAATAAGTTTCGACGGGCGCATAGGGAGGCTACTATTCGAGAGAGGCTACTATTCGAGAGCGGCGTCTAATCGCGCGAATACGGTATATTATATATATATATATATTGATACCTTAAATACTTTGAATTATCAAGCTCATGACTGCTCATGTATTTTACTGTGTTTAGAAAACCACTGTGGTAATTAGTGTTTTTTTTTCAGCTGAGAATAATTTAGTTTACTGTATACGGAGTGCATTTGATAATGTACACTTAATACGAACATGACCTCATGACTTTTTGTCAGAGAAAGTTTGATACAGATCCTTCCAAGTGTGTGGAATACAACGCAATAAGAAGATAAATTCATAAAGTATAATAATGTGTTTCTCATTCTGAGCAACTTAACAGTCATGACCGATTCATTTCATTTTGGTTTTTGTTTTAACGTTTTTTGTATTTTTTCTGTTTCTTTTCTATACATGTGTAATGTTAAGCTCATGGGCCTATTGATGAAAATTCTCTTGCTGCTGCTAACGTGTCACGCCCACCTGGCAGAACCAGGATGCCTGTGCACTAAACAGGCACTGTGAGCCGTGCAAGCTGAGCTCTTGGAGCCGGGCTAGGAACTTGCAGGAAAACTGACCTTTCCTCACAGCAAGTGGTGTGGGCACCCGAAGCCTACCTGGACCAATGCTTTTTCATGAGAAAAAGCCTAAATTTGCATCCTAGGAAATGCCAGATACCCAATCATAGCTGGGTGGACTGGTAGGAGGCAGAGGAAGAAAAAGCAGATGGAAAGTTGCCAGAGTGGGGCTTGAACTCACGTCCTGAGCTAAGAACGCAATACAACCACACATGTTTTATTTTTATTTTTTACAAATTATATTCACACTGACAATGAGATAGAATCAGCATAACAACTGTCCTGTGTGGAACAGGTCCTAATTAAAAATTATCAGTAGTAGCCGAAGCAAATGATAAATGATTTGGTCCTTTTCCATATACTTGACCGGGATGAAATAAGATTACGTGCAGTTGTATAGGACAAAATGCCTTCACGGTTCATTCTAGTCTGGCGCATCTTATATAGCTATGCACAGCCAGTCGAAAAGATCGCTCAATTATTCAAGAGATTACATTACACTAGCCGTCTGCTTTTATTTGCAAGTGGCTAGAATCGGAGGAATCGGCGGCGAGTTCTTTTCCGTGGTAGTTGATTGGCGCGCATGCCCGAGCGAACGCTGACGTCATTTGTGCTGGCGTCTCTCGCACGGACGCAGCCGGGTTTGTTGGAAATAAGTGTGTGGAAGTTATTTGGAGAAGTAAACGTACTCGCGGGTTGAGTAAGTTCAATGGTAGCTATTTTGGAGAACAAAATTGAATTATTTATGTATCTTGAAACAGAATTTCATGGCCAAAGTATTCCTATTATCCCAAGCTTGATACCTGGGAGGAATCTAGAAGATTATTGAAATTAACAAGAATCCAGGAATACCAAGGAGGGTAAGTCACCTTCATGGCTACTATTAATATTAATGGAGGGAAAGATATAGCTAGTGTATCTTATATATCTACAGGTATGGAAATATTTGTGACACATACAAAGATGACTGGGGCAGTGAAGATGAAGACCTTTTGGCTGAACTATTGTTCTTCTACTCTGCTGAGAAAAGAACTTCAGCATCCTCCAAGGGAGAGGTTTGTTTTATCATGTGTAGCTAGTTAGCTATACATACATTTCGCTAACTAGTGATGTGCTTGAGCACAAATGGCGAGCGAGCCTAAAACTACACTATTATTATATGATTGATTTTAACTTCTAACACTCTAAGCTACTAAAAAAAGAGTCGAGTTTTTTAAAACTATGTATACAGTCAAACTTCCGAATAAAGGACAAATGGATACACCAGTTTTGTCCATTGTTGAGAAGCTGTCCCTTCTCGGAAACCATCACTTTTTTACTGTTTATCTAATATACAAAGTGTATTAGATTATATGAATTGAGTGAATAATAAATAATAAAATAGTAGAACATAGCATACTGGCTTTTTTGAACAAAAAAACAACAACAAACAACCAAACAAACAAACAACAACAGCAACAAAAAAAACAACAACAACACACAAAAAAAAAAAAAATCACATAAATTAGCTAGTCTGTTTTAACAATGAAAAATTTTAAGTTCACAATACTGTTTATAATTGGTCCTTACTCTCTGACTTCTTTTATGTGGCCATGATGCTCCAAATATGAGCTTACATTTTCCAATTGCTTCTTTGAAGCTCTTCAACTTTGGTGAAGGAGAAAACAAATGGGTTGTCACCATATCATTTTCTCCTCCTGTTGATTGAAAAAGCTGGATTCCCTATCTCAGTCATTTATGGAGCTATTAGTAGAAGGAGGTTAAAAGTACGCGAATAGCTGAATTTCATTCGGGAAGTTAGAGCAAGGGGTCGCTAAAATATCACACTTATATTATGCACACCGAGTACATTGTGCAAGCACAACTTGCCCTAGGTCCACTCCTTTCCCGCTTTAGTGATTGGTAAAAGTCTGGCTACGCGTGACTGGGCTGCGGGTTAGAAATATATTCCATCTACCGCCTCTGTGGACACGAGATAGAACTTGTTGATAAAATTGTCTGAACTGTAGTAAATTTTTTATATGTGTCAATGTATGCCCATTAAGTGAAGCACTTTTTGTTGGTGTAGCAATAGTGGGAATTCTGTTCTGTCCGTTGTCCGGAACTCGGAAGGTCCGCATCTCAGAAGCTCCTAATATACAATTTTCAATAGGAAATCCATCCGTAGTTTTGTGTTTGTCCGCTGTAGCGTGGTTGTCCGTTTTTCGGAAGGTCCGTTGATCGAGGTCCGACTGTATAGGTAAAGGTGATTCAATGCCATAGTAACTAATCCCTGCAACTGTTTGAATTGAAAAAAAAAGAAAAAAGAAGCAACAAGAAACAAGTAACGTTGTTTAAATGTCTTATTTGTGATATTCATTAGCTAAGTAGTAGTTGTAATGACAATCTTTCACACTTAAGGTTCTGGTATACATTTGTCTCATGAATTATTCATAAGTAATCTTTTTTATCATTATTTTGTATATCATTTTAGTGAAGTCAAAACTGTGTTATAATGAAAATATGTCAAAATGCCTCTAAAATTAGTTCATAAATAAAAATTAGAAAAGGATAATTCAATGTAACAGACTAAACTAAAGTTAGCAGCTTCACCGCCAAGTTAGAACTACACCTCCCGTCCAGAAGAGACAATTTATACCCAGAAAGTATTAAAAAGTAATTCTGCAGGGCCCATCTCAGCTATTATAGCTCTATGCCTATCAGCAAACCGTGGACAGCACCATGAACCGTGAACATAACTCTGGAAAACTAGACCTGAAGACGACTCCGGACCTCACTGTGTTTCAACCGGCATTTAAAAAAAAAAACTTTGTGATAGGCCCCGCCTCACAGTTCGCTGAATTAGAATAACACGTTGCCGTCATTCCAGAGCTGGCCAAGTTCAAACTAATTGGCGGTGAAGTTCAGCCATCTCCCTCGAAGACCGTAAAGCCAGGGAAGTGATCTTCTTGCCGCCGCGTTCGCGGGAAATTGCCCACGCTCCGTTGGAGTTAGCTCTGATCTTCGTGTGGATGGGGAACCAGAAGAATCGGAGGGCGACATACAGTAAGCATAACAGGCATGCATACAGGGGGAAAAAGCTACCCTGGGAAAAAAAAACAACTAAAGAGCCAAACAGTAAATAATCCAATACTTGACAAAGAGAAGATCGGGAGTTTGGAAGGCAGCAGAATAATAAATTTAGATCAGTTACAACTGTACACTGAGAATATTAGTAAGCATGCAAGCCAGTGTTCTGGATCTGTGGTTCTAAATGGTGAATCAAGAGATGGATTTGCCTCCATACTGTCAGCCAAATGCACTACCTGTAGTCATGTTATTGCTTTTCCAACCTCCACTAAGGTGAAAGGTCCTCGTGGCTATAAGCGTTGGCAATGTAATTTAGCAGCTGTATGGGGGCAAATGGTGACTGGTGGGGGGCACAGCAACCTAGAAGAGTCAATGAGCATTGTAGGAGTGCCTGTGATGACCAATGCTAGCTTTGTTCAGACTGAAAGGGCAATCGGTGAAGCTTGGAAGCAGGAACTCTTGGAAAGCATGGCTGAAGCAGGAAGAGAAGAGAAACGATTGGCTGAGCAGAGGAATGAGTATCATGAAGGTGTTCCTGCTATCACAGTCATCGTTGATGGAGGTTAGAGTAAGCGGTCTCACAAGCACTCCTACAACGCTAATTCTGGAGTTGGAATAATAATAGGTGCTGCCACCAAGAATATTCTCTTCATTGGTGTCCGGAACAAATACTGTTATGCTTGTGCACGGAATATCCCCACAGATAAGCACAAATGTTATCGAAACTGGAACCGATCATCATCAGAGATGGAAACATATATAATATTGGATGGATTTATGGAAGCAGAAAGAGTGCATGGTGTACGTTACATGAAATTTATTGGAGATGGTGACAGCTCGGTGTATACTACTCTACTTCAAAGTGTTCCTGGATGGGGACATGCAATAAAAAAACTTGAATGTGCTAATCATGCCTGTAAATGTTACAGAGGTGCACTCGAGCGGCTTGTTCAAGACAACCCTTCATATAAAGGCACTGGAGGTCTGACCAAAAATCAAAGACGACGGCTTGTTGCTGCAGCTAGAAGTGCTATAAGAATGCGAAGTAAGGAGAAGGACCAGGGGAAAGCACTATCATTACTTCAAAGAGACCGGAGAAATGGACCTCTCCATTGCTTTGGTTTTCACCGGAACTGTAGTACAGACTTCTGTACTACAGCACAGAAAAACACCAGCATGACATCCAAGTCTGTCCCACCCGTTCCTTCTGAGTTGTCTAACTCAGAATTATCTATGTCAGAGTCACTCGGTTCTCCAGCTGCAACTACAAGTTTGTCCTTGCTGTCTTCCTCAGCATCTTCAACTTCAATGGCTATGAGGTCAACATCTCCAACGCCAGAGTCAAGTTCTTCAGCTGCAGCTGATCCAGGTTCTTCACAAACTTGGAGTACTGGAAGTAGTGTCGTCAATTTTGAAGTTAGCGATGACGGTGACCTGATCGGTGAGTTAAATTTCAAAATATATATAATATATATATATATAATATATAATACTAGTGGTGTGCTTGAGCACAAATGGCGAGCGAGCCTAAAGACTATACTATTTTTATTGACTTCTAACACTGAAGCTACTGAAAATAAGGTCCAGTTTTTTAATTTAGCATACAGGGTAAAGGGATTTCAGTGCCATAGTAACGACTCTCTGCAACTGCTTGAATTGAAGGAAAAAACAACAATAACAAAACAATACACGTTATTAAAAGTTTTCTTTGTGATATTCTTTAGCTAAGTAGTGGTTGTAACACACAATGCTTTGACACAGCTGGACATGCACCTACACAGACTTACCTTCGCAGTAGTCTAGTGGACAATATATTTTCAGGTAAATACTGTGCGCACGGCTTATAACCATGACAAAGAGCGCATTGACTTACCACCGCCACTAACTCGAATAGAAATGGAAGTCCCTTAAGTTTGTCAAGTTTGCACCCGCAAAACAATTCAAACGTAAACAATTCCATTTTAGGGTGATACGGGTACGATCGATAAAAACCAGAGGATTCTGTTTAGTGCAATTTTGGGACGGGGTCGACAACCGAACTAACACAAAAACGCGAGGGTCAAAGTACAAAAATGCCTTACGTACGTCCATACATATATACAAATAAATAAATAAATAAACTAACATCCCCGATTTTCGATTGTGTTACCCCTGTAAGTGTCTCGCTCGCTACGCTCGCTCGCCAATAATTCTCTAGAAATATTTTTCTGTTGTAATATGACTGCATCTTAGTTCATGCAATTATAATGTTGTTTATCACAATAAGGACTAATTGTACGGTACATTTCATGTAAAAAAACCTGTCATGTAATGCCTCAAGTGCTATTCTGATCAATGCACTGACAAAAAAAATATTCTGCTGGCGTTTATGTTAGTATGACACTTGCACTCGTGTAGTCCATAGCAATAAAGAAATAGCCTATGATAAATGTATGGTTAATTTATTTTAAACTTATATTGAAAAGTAAAATCATAAATAGGACTTTCATGCTACTTTTAATTGAATGTTATTTTTGGGTAAAAATTACTCTTGGTCCAGTTTGCATTTTCCTTTTGCCATTTCCCATAGTTCAATAATATCTGAAATACACTTGAGTAGCACGCACGGTCACTATTTATAGTAATTTATAACTACAACTTACCAATCATTTTGCTAATTATTTATTTATTTATTTATTTTTTCAGACGTAGTAGATGATCAAGAAGTTCTTTGGACTGAAACGGTTGACGATGATCCATCTACTGAAGCTGATGCTAGACAGGGTGAGCCAACACCAGTAGAGATCAACCCCAGACTTCTACATGATATTCAGGTGGCACTGAGCAGGCTAATTGGTAAGGCAAGACAACTTGTGACCAATGAAACTACCAATTTAGCGAAAAGTTGGATGCATATTCGAATGAAGTTTGATGGGGGAAAAGTAATCCACAGATCACAGAGTGGCTCATGGGAGCACAGGTGTATGGGGGCAGGATTGAGACAAAATCTCGGCAAAGCATGGGGACCACTAGCTTGGCAGCAAATGACTCATTATCCTCCTAATGAAGTTTTTGTTGATTCTGCTAAACATTCAGCTAGCGATTGTGTGCCGACAAAAAACGAAAAGCAACTGAAAAGGTCAGGAAAAAACGACGAATGAGCAAGTACAATAAGTCTCAGGACTCTACTGCTGCACGTAAAGCATACAGCAGACATGATGGTGGCATTGCTCCTGATGATATTGCTGAAGACATCTCTGTGGAACAGCTAAAGTCTAGTTTTTATCAAGCTAGAGTGATAGTCAGCCATGAACAAGCTATTGAAGTTGAGTCCCGCACTAGAGGTCAAGCTGACAGTGAAGAATGGGCTGTTGAAAGGAGAGTGAGGATAACTGCATCAAGAGTGGGTGGAATATGTAAGATGAGAGAGAAGACTAAGAGAAGTAACAAGGTTCGTGAGATGTTGTACTCCATGTTTAGAGGAACACAGGCAACCAGATATGGTTCATTGATGGAAGCTACTGTAAAGAATCAGTATATTTCTTACAAAGAAAGAGGTGGTTGCAATGTTACAGTATCTGGTAGCGGACTGATCGTCTCTAGTACACATATCCTTTTTTTTTTTTTTTAATGTTATGACTTACGGTCACTGTCATCTTGCTGTATAATATTTTCTTTCACACTATCCTGTTTTTTTTTTGTTTTTTTTTTCTTGCCATGACTTGAACAATCACTGCCTTGCTGTATCAATAACTTTCTGCTTACTGGTTTGACAGCTATGAGGTGTTAATTGTTATTACATCCTTGTGGTGTTGTAGTTGTGACCACTGAGGCATATGTCAAATGTGTGGGCGAAACACTATATCAGAACCTTAACTGAACATACCTATTCAAGGCTTACTTTCGTGGTTAGTCTTCTAGTGGACAGTAAATTTCAAGTAAATACTGTTGCATAGGACTTATAACTATGATAAGTAGCTATTAGCTTACCACTGCCACTAACTGGAATAGAAATGGAGCTCCCATAAGTTTTTTTAGTTTTAATTGCACCTGCAAAATAATTCAAAGCGGTAAACGATTCAATTTCTAGATTAAGATCGATAACCAGAGGATTCTTTTTAGTGAAGTTTGGGAGGCGATCAAACCCCCAGCTAACACAAACATATGCGAGGGTCAAAGTACAAAATGACATACGTAATAAACAAACAAACATCCCCAATTTTCAATTGTGTTACCCCTGTAAGTGTCTCGCTTGCTTCACCCGCTCGCCAATTAGCTATCCTTCAGTTTTAACATTATTTTTATTGAGTGCATTGTTTTATTCTCAGTTTTCAGGTGGTTGCAACTTAGAGGACATTGAATGTTGAGGTATATTATGCTTACAATTTAGCCATTATATAAACATGGTATTTTGTGTATGTAGACTGGAGGAGCTGAGGTAACCCTGATTCAAGAAGATGGTGAGATATAATAAGGAAATAAAGAATATTCAATTTGTCTGTATTAATTTTAGGTGTCTCCCTCAAATTCTGCCTCGGAGTATTTATTCTTGACCTCTCAGGATAGTTTCCCCGAAGAAGCATTCTAGGAATGTTATGCAATGGAGCATGAGGAGGAGCTATGTGTTCGGGATGAAATGGAAGTCACAAGGTCAGAGAAAACTGACAGGCTTGATAAGACTGAAGCTACTCCATCATGTCTTGGAGACAATTTAGATCGGTGTACTGTGTACATACTTGAACAAGACGCGAGGGAAATGGAAGGCATAAGGGAAGAGAAGAACTTAGGAGAAACGAGGATGGAGTAGAGTTGATGGACACTGTAATGGAAGAAAATAGTGTGACGGAAGCGGCGAGGAATGTCAGGGAAGATACAGATGAGAGGGAAGAGAAAGAAGATGAGAGGGAAGAGAAGGATGAGAGGGAAGAGGAGGTGAGTAGGGAAGAGAAGGATGTGATGACTAAGAAAGATGTGAGGGAAGAGAAGGATAGGGAAGAAAAAGACATGCAGGAAATGAAAGCTGTGAGGAAAGAGGATTTCAATACAGAGAAAATATTAGGGGAAAAGAGAATATGAGGGAAGGAAGAACACGAAGGAATTTGAACATAGGAGAGAAAAATGACAACAGAAGTGCGGCAGGAGATGCTGTGTGGACAAAGGCCATGATACAGGCGTCACAAGGAGGTATGGAAAGTGCCAGTTACCAGTACTACAAGGACCAGAGCTGCTACTAAGAACATTCAAGCAAGCAATGCATTGCTGATATGCAGTGGAAAGAAGAACAACATGTCTAGAACGGTTAAAAGTGAAAATAACATGACACAAACAAAGAAGGAAAAGAAGACGTCAAAAAGTGAGAAGAAAACTTACTTGACATGAACATTAATACAAAGAATGAAGGCAATGAAGGCATCTAAAGTTAAACAATCAACAGAAACTGTAAATTCAAGCAAAGGAGAACAACTTGCTCATGCCAAGGAAGTGAATGTCAAAGAATCAATAACGGCGAAAACAAACAAGATGGAGGAATCACCCAAGATTGAAGCCGTTAGATCAGAAAATGAGGCAGTACCAGGTATTATTAATTACTGACCTAATATGTATTTCTCAAGCATTGTGACTGGATTAATTTACCAGGTAGACAATTTAAACAAAGCTTTGCTTGAAACCTGTGACCTTCAAATAGCTATGTGTTGACAATTTAAACAAAACTTTGCTTGAAACCTGTGACCTTCAAATAGCTAGCTATGTGTTGAAGGATGGGATGTGTAGAAGTAGGTACATGTGGGAGTTTCCAAAACATTTTGCATAGCTGATAGCCAACGTGGTGGTTTGGTAAAACTTACCAGCTATAGCTAGATGTGAAGGAATGGGATGTGTGAAGAAGCCCATTATCTTTTTATTATTTTGAAGATTTATTCTGATGTGGTGCAGCCAATATTAATAATTAAACTTATGGACTGCTCACGTCTGGATTATTTTAATTTACAAGGACTGACTAATATTAACTGTCTCATGGGGGGGGGGGGGGGGGGGGGAGAGAAGGTAATTTTTTTTTTCTTACAAGATTTGGTCAAAATTGATATTCATTCAGGACATGAAGAGTTGGTTCCTATGTCTTAGAGTTCTCTCTTTTGTTGGAGCCAGACTCAAGCAATCCTGGTTGAAGAATCAACCACTTGGCAGAAAGCACACAGTAAAAGTCATGACGACTCATATAGTGGTAATTGTCACAATAAGTGGGAGAAATTAAACAGCTACTGCCTGAAAAGAGTCCACTAACAACCATAACAAACCTGTCCTGCTAGTATTAAAGTTGAATAAAAGTATTGACAGGACTGTATAGTTTCCAACAGATTGTGCAGTACCCTAACATATGATTTAGTTTATGGGTGTGAATGAACACTTTTCAGGCAGTCACGCAAGTAAAATATCCCTAATTCAGCTCGAAGGACTAAAACAATGAGATGACTGTGCTTACCAAAAATAAAATTGGTTAAAAACAGTTCAAAGAATCACCCATTAAGGATTCAAGAGCCATTTGTAGCTACATCACATACATGTAAACTATTATAGTGAACAGCATTAACACAGAAAACACTGGTACAATGTAGGTTTATATTTTAAGCCTAAACAAGTACAGTCAAACTTTTGATCAGTTACCACAGTATTGATTGAGCTTGATAAAAACAACAAAATGAATGTGATTAAAACAAAAACAACAAAATGCATGTGATTAAACAAAAACCGATCGAAACAAAAAAAAATGTACTTTTAGAATAACGTATTTGCCAGCTAGATGTGTATCACACAAAAAAGTAATGAATGTTGTGCTAACAGGAAGCAGATGTCTTAGTGACAGCATCATCTTCACTCAGCCATGGTATACTGAGCCAGAATAACAAGTTGTGAACTATGTCCGTGAAGTCATTATAAATAGCTAAGTCCAGTGCCCATTCCACTTCTCTAACCATTGATGGGAGGCTTTTAAAAGATTTTAGCAAAGATTCAGCTACTATCATAATATACTATGACGACAAGCAATTGTCAAAGGAGACCATCCTCCGCTGTCTCTAATATTTGCATTAGCACCATTGCTTATAAGTGCATTAATAGTTCTGATGTCCTTATGCTCACTAGCAAAGTGTAGTGGCGAAGCTTCAGTAATCACTTCGAACATTAACTTTAGCACCATTGTTCAACAATTCCTGAACAACTTCAAAGTGACAATAAGCAGCTGCTATGTGTAGTGGTGCTAAACCATTGTAGTACAAATGTTAATTTTTTGTTTTTTTCTTCATCATGTTTTTTGACAACTTTGCAGTGGCCATTTTGACTTGCAATGAATAAAGCTGATGTTCCTCTCTCACTTTGCAAGTTAACATTTGCCCCATTTATTAACAGCATGTCCACAACACTTTTATGGCCTCCTGCACTTGCAAACAATAACGCATGCCATCCTTGCTTCACTCTTTCTATTGTTGCACTTTCCAGTGGCAATCCTTTACCAGTAATTTTGTTAATGTTTTCTAACCCTTTATGGTAATTGTCTAACTGAGAATTGTAATAGTCATCAGAATATAAAAATAGTTCCTCGTTATTCTTTCCTTTTAAAACTTGAGGGAATTTCTGTTTTATTTCTTCTTCTTCTATATATATATTCATTCGGTTTATTATTATTATGAGGCAGTGTTCGGGGGGTCGTAACTTCCCTGAGCAGGAGTGGGCTTTGTCTTCCGGAGAATGGAGTTGTGGCTCAAAGTAAGAGCCACACCGAAGGACCAGGATGACAACCTCCTCTGACGCGGGCGTGTAACAAACTCAGCCGCTGGCCGTTAAGCTTGCAGCCTTGCAGTGCCGCCTAAAGCGTGTACTCTCAAGCCGGTGTTATGGACTCAAGTTTGGATTGTTGCTGTGGTTGAGTCCTACCATGCCGGCATAGTATCCGGTTGCTCGCCACACACTAGCGCGGGGCATTAACTTCCTGAAGCTGGGCATAGCTTATGGTGGGGTCTGGTCCTTCGATCCAGTACCAACCTCCAGCTCAGGGATTTACAACCCCTGAACATTGGTCCTTCGAGCCGGATCTATTTCGAGTGAAGAAGAAGGACGACCAGCCAGGATCCACCTCTCCTGGACTTCCGCAAGTATTTTTTTACTACTGCACTCCAGGATTACTCGCCACACCGAGGTCCTACCGATCAAGATCTTGGATCTTCCGCCAAGTTGGAAGTCTCCATAGACTCAGCAGTCTCCATAGATTCAGCAGCCTCCATAGACTCAGCAGCCTCCATAGACTCAGCAGCCTCCATAGACTCAGCAGTCTCCATAGACTCAGCAGCCTCCATAGACTCAGCAGCCTCCATAGACTCAGCAGCCTCCATAGACTCAGCAGCCTCCATAGACTCAGCAGCCTCCATAGACTCAGCAGTCTCCATAGACTCGGCCAGCCTCCATAGACTCAGCAGTCTCCATAGACTCAGCAGTCTCCATAGACTCAGCCAGTCTCGCTCGCACTCCACCCGGCAATCTCCCACGACCCAGCAGTCTCCCATGATTCGGCTCGAAGGATCAATGTTCGGGGGGTCGTAACTTCCCCGAGCAGGAGTGAGTTTTGTCTTCCAGAGAATGGAGTTGTGGCTCAAAGTAATAGCCACATCGAAGAACCAGGACGACAACCTCCTCTGACGCGTTTGTGTAAAAAACTCAGCCGCTGGCCGTTAAGCTTGCAGTCTTGCAGTGCTCGCCTAAAGTGCGTACTCTCAAGCCGGTGTTATGGACTCAAGTTTGGATTGTTGCTGTGGTTGAGTCCTACCATGCCGGCATAGTATCCGGTTGCTCGCCACACACTAGCCGCGGGGCGTCGACTTGCTGAAGCTGGGCATAGCTTACGGTGGGCTCTGGTCCTTCGATCCAGTACCAACATCCAGCTCAAGGATTTACAACCCCTGAACATTGGTCCTTCAAGCCGGATCTATTTCGAGTGAAGAAGAAGAACGACCAGCCAGGCTCCACCTCTCCTGGACTTCTGCAAGTATTAATTTTCTACTGCGCTTATTCGGGCCGGACCCGCGCTGGAGAACAACCGACCATGTCAAAGACGGCAGCCAACGACTGTCAACCACCATCTCTGCCAACACCTGGCGGCAGGGAAGAAATAAACAAACCATAGTTGAACTTTGGACTGAACAAATGAACTAGAACTTTCTGTATGTTATGTGTATACTCGTCAGCATTTATGTACCCGCCAAAAGTCATGTCATACCCCGACCCTTTACCTAATTCCTCCCCCTTTTCACCCAATTGTATCACCCGTATGTTCTTCCCTATATGTAGTTCATCTCCTTAATTTACAATAAGTCTTATCTTGCGCAGTATAAGTTGTTGCCGCGGGAGCTTACGACAGTCCTTGGGGTGATAGCTAAAGTCATAGTGCTGCCTAGTGGGCTTCTGGTCTTTCAAATTATATATAGTCGACGTCAGCGGCCAGAGGTGGACGACGCTGCTGACCTGGCCCCTTCATTACGGGTCCTTCGAGCCGGATGTATACTCGGAGGAAGAAGGAACTAGACCGACCTATCAAACAAGCCGAACGAAGCTGGTGAAAGCTTCAATCTGAACGCTACTGACATAATTATACCGAACAGAGCCGGTGAAGACTCCAACTAACAGCCAGTCAAGGAGTCGTGAGTGGTTTCTAATATTAATTTAGACATAATTAATCGAGCCTTTACATTTAACGACCCCTTACCTAATAGACATTGTGTTCCTGGGGAATACTTTGCGTTTTCTTGGGAATACCTTTGGGGAATACCTTGGGAATACTCTGAGTTACTTGGGAATACCTTTGGGGAAATACTCTGAGTTACTTGGGAATACTACGTGTTAATGGGAATACATTTTGAGACGATCGACAGTTCAATGCCTACCTTGATGGAGGAATTGGCCGAGATCAAGGCCCTACCGAAGGCCGGCTCTGTCTAGCGGCGGTCTAAGGATAGAAAGACCAATATCAACGCCTCCGCAAGCAAGTGGAGGAGCTACAAGCCAAACCTCCCTGGGAACTCAACCGCAGGGAATTGGATCGAAAGGCAGCTGAGTTAGACAGAGCTCTGCTGCTTTCACGAGCCTTATCAGCTCGTCATGTTGAGTTAATGGCCGAGCATGCAACAGTTGTTGCTGAGCTCGAGGAACAAGGGCTCAGAGTGGAGGAGGATCACCTAGCATTAATCGACATTGTCGCAGAGTTGTTGGAACAACAGCAGCTTTCAGTCGAGATAGCGGTCCTCAAGGACGAACTCCACGAACTATCTACCGACAAGAACATCATCACGTTGCAGCAAGGAGAGTACATCCATGCTAGTAACAAATTAGACGAAGTGAGACTCCAAGTCCGGAAGCTGGCAGACAGTTCCAGCCTGGATGGGAGAACTCAAGGCCTTGCATTCAGCCTGTAAGGCACATCTATCTAAACAGCTGGAAGAATCTCGAGAAAATCGGGAAGAATCTTCTACACCGACAATAACAGCCTCACCACTACCAGCAGAGGTCCGTACCGTTACACATAGCCGCCTACGGTTAGACCTTCCCAAATTAAGGGTGAACCAACAGAGTGGCCAAGCTTCAAAGCCATATTTGAGGTAGCCATGAAGAAAGAAGGAGCAGCATTATCAGATCAAGAAAAGTGTATGCACCTTCTGGGCTGCATGGTCGGCAATGCTGCGAAGCTGACTGTTCGTCAATACACTACCATGACCAATGGATATGACGATGCTATCCAAGATACTTATGGTGGCAACTGGCGTATATATCCTGTTCATGTGGCAGCTCTGACCCAACCAGATCATTACACCTACACCCTAGAATCGCTGCGGAGGATGAAAGAGTTGATCGATGTCAACATCAAAGGTCTGGAATCATGTGAAGGGGACAACCTTCAGACTTTCCTGGGGGCCATGTTTATCTCAAGATTTGACAAGTCGATGCTCTATGAATGGAATGGTCACTGGGAAGATGAAGAAGCCCTGCCCACTATCCGAGACGTCAGAGATTTCTTTCGGAAGAGAGAAGTCAGGATGGTGGAGCAACCAACGACCAAAACTCGACAAATCCAGCAACCACACAAGAAGAACTCCAAGCAAGCTTCCGCACAACCTGTAGCGGCCATCCAGTCATCAGCAGACAAGAACTGTCCTGCCTGTACAGAGAAGTTAGCAACGACACTAAAGTTGCCACGAACGCCTTGTCACAGGCAATTCACCTGTGCCACGGGTGATCTGCTCGACAGCAACACCCAGGTGGCAGTTGGACTCCGGCGACCTGGAGATGACGACAGTGAAACAGTGCCAGTCATGTGTCATGTGGTCAAATCATTAGCCAACACAGTGCCTCCGGAGCGACCGAAGGAGATGCTGGCCAATCCTTTCCTGAAAAGAAGGAACCCAATTGCTGACAGAGAGTTGGGCGGCAAGGTGGACTTGTTGCTAGGAGTTGCCGACTCTGGCAGATGCCACCGGGGACCTAGACATTACACAGATGACAGGAGTGGATATGTCGCACCTACAGTCTTTGGGTGGGTCCTTGGGGGGCAGCTTCCCGGGGCCCCCAGTATTCAGACGGTAATGACTATTCAACTAACCAACAAGGTGTTGGATGAAGCGCTGGCCAAACTTTATGCCGACGACAAGGAGACAGCAGAACAAGATCTGACCCGGGCAGAGATTTCTGCCCTGGATCAATTTAACGGCAACTATGAACGACTGCCCGACGGCAGATTTTCTGTGAAGCTGCCCAGGAAGGAAAATCCACCCATCTTGGGAGCCTCTCTACAGAATGCCATCAAGAGGTATCTCCGTAACGAGAAAAGTCTAAAGGCTACGGGTCGACTGGACGACTTCCAGGATGTCCTGAGGGAGTACCTTAAGATGGACCATTCCGAAATTATACCTCCGAACGAACTGAACTTCGACACACCCCATACCAGATAATCTCCAGCAGCAGTGGCAAAGATGGGTGAATGAAGTATCAGAAGTCCATCACCATGACATACCCAGGAGGTTGCAAGCAAACAACTTAACGCCCCAACAAGTGCAGCTACACGGATTCGCAGATGCCTCCGAAAGAGCAATCGGAGCAGCTATCTATCTCCGAACTCTATACCACGACACCAGCACAATAGTCGAGTTAGTGTGTGCCAAGGCAAAGGTGGCACCGGTGAAAATGGTTACCATTCCCAAATTGGAGTTGATGGCAGCAGATCTCTTGGCTAAACAAATGGCCAAAGTGTGTGACGACGTACAGCTACCTAACGACATCAAAACTCTGGTGGAATGGACCAGGGTGGCTATCACTATGTCCAGGAGACTGGCCCAGGACGGTCCTTCCTGGCAGAAACGTCACATCCGGTCTAAAACCAGCTGTGGTTCAGACAACAATACCCAAACCGGAACCATGGAGCCTCTGGTCGAAATATTCCAGCTTCAATCGTTTGGTAAGGATCGTCGCCAGAATCTTGAGAGTCACAGGGAGGATGAGGAATAAGTCAACTCCAGGTGTCAAGGAGCTGACAACAGCTGAAATCAAATCAGCAGTACTTCGGGTCATCAACATGGCTCAGGAGTGGTCCTACGCAGATGTCAAGTCACTGCTAGCCCGAGGATAGACTGGAGTGAGGAGACACCTGAAGTGTCACCCATCACCACAATCAGACATAATGACCTTGCCTCCTAATGTCTTGTTTCAGAAGCAATTGACAATGATAAGCGTTAACAAGTCTTCAGGCTGAGGTGTCAGCCACAAGAATTCCCGTGCTAAAGTGGCTAAAGCTGAATGCCACGTGGAAAAAAAAATGAAGAGGTTGACGATCCTCACCGAGAAGCAATACGGCGGCTCTTATGGAATATTTCCAGTGTTAGAGGCCTATGTTGCGAGAGTTTGTTGGTCCAACTACTGACTTGTAGAAGGAGGAGATGAGTGCCCAGCACCAGTTAGGTTGATGCAATGGGTTGTCGTACTCAACTATTTCGATTATAGAATGTCAAATGCGGTCGTGTCGAAGTTGCTAGAAGGACTTGATTGTAGTCAGACAGGAAACTAGCTAAGTGCTGACAGTTTGCCAGCCGTCCCTACCGATAGCTAAGACAAGAAGCAAGTTGGTCGCTGGTCCCTAGGCCCTCTCACCATCAATGTTGCCGTATCCGGCTCGAAGGACCATGCAGCAGAGCTGTTTGTAAGGCAGCCCAATGGATTAGTCACTCTCTCGAAGGACCAGAGTCCACCCCAGACTAACTATCACTAGCTAGCCCTCACTCTCAATCACAATTCACTTTCATCAATTCATTCATTGAGGTAGACTGATAAATTACAGGAAGTAGTTGGGTGATATAGAAAGGGATGACGTTATGTGCAGAACGGCTGACCCTCACCTTTGACCTCAGAGCGCGGCCGATCAAATGAACTTTGAACCTTAAGCACGTGCGCATGCGCATATGGCTGACCATCTCTGCGGGGCTTACCATTCTCTGCGGGGCTGACCCATCTCTGCGTGGCTGACCATCTTCTGCGGGGCTGAACATTGCTGCGTGGCTGAACATTGCTGCGGGGCTGACCATCTCTGGGTGGCTGACCATTACTGCAGGGGCTGACCATTTGTGTATCAAACAATGCAGAAATCATTAGTGACCTTAATAATTGGTGCACTTTGTTTTCAAGAGGCTTTATCTTTCATTAATACAAAAAGCAACAACAGATATCACTATCTGTTGTTGATTTTTACATTAATGAAAGATAAGCCTCTTGAAATGATAGTCAACAAGGCACTCATTGTGACATAAAAAAACAAAGTACATTACTGAAGGTTTTCTTTACCAATAAATGTGAACATCTCCAGGTAAAGTAGGAAATATATGCTCGTCAAATTATTAAGTTGAGCTTAGAGTGACAGGGTGATGGAAGTGGAGGAGGGTGTACAGGGGGTCACACACTGTGCAGATTTAAATGATAAGAAACAGTTTTAGTTTTTTTTCTACCAATTAAATACTTAATAGCTTTAATACCATATGCCAGTATTTGGTCAGGGCTTCATACAGGGGATGGGGAGAGCTGGACCATTTTAACCAAAAAATATATAACAATTATAAGGGCGGGGTAAATAAAACAATTAAGTGGCATAATAATAATACAAGTATAGAGTATTGAAACAAGATTGTTATAATAAGATAAATAAACTGAGGTGGAACACATCACTGATGATGAAGAATCCGCGAACATTCTCACTAGAGAGATTCAAAGTGAAGATTGCAATCCTATCTTGATATTATACATACACAAGGTGTTGTGGATCCTTCTAAAGATCAATGCCTACTTGCAATACAAACTAAATCCCAACTACAAACGTATCAGCAATACATACACACAGTAGTCTGCATTGAATTTACATTCAAAATAACTAAAATTTATATATGATTTTAAATGAATAACGCTGGTGATTGATGAATACGAAGAACATAAGTTAACATTAACACACGAAATCTTTACAATTTGTTACTATTATTATTAGCCCTCAGTTGCATGTACGAGAGGGACTATCCAGCAAGTTGAGGACTTGATCCCAGCGTAGTCTATTGACACGCACTACACCAAGCAGAAACAGAGTAACTAGTGCAGTGAAGACCCACTAGCGGGTATGGTAGCGTCAGAGTTCCAGTAAGAACAGTCAATGACAGTGTTCTAGGTGATAAATATAAAGAAAACAAATGAAACATCGACGATGCACAATGATCGATGGTACACGAAAATAAGAACAAATAAGCATGCGTGAATACTAATGATGAAATAAAATGTAATGTTATACTTGTTCTGGCAGTCAGAGAAAACATGAAAGTTTGAGAAAACATGAAGCTGTTGGCTTCACATAGGGTACTAACTGTTGTGGAAAAGGTCCCCCTATAGTCACGTCGTAATCATGTGAGCAAATAATTTCTTGCAGTTTGAGATAGTTTTGCTTAATCCTGAGAATTTAACAGAGAGCAAGATAAAGATAGATTGTAAAAAATTCTACTAAACTTTTCTAAGCAGTACAAAACATCAGAACCATCTTTACATAAGTATTTCGAAGAATACTACATATGTTGCACTTGTAATACACGTAACTAAACTATTGGTCGCTCAATGAAATACACGTACATTACATGTTATTTCACAAAAATAGGCAATGTGCTACAGGAAGATTGGCCTTGCTGATATAGATACAAGACATGTTTGCAGTAACATTTTTAACACATGGTGAAATTCTAATATTAAATTAATTTGCTTCCATCAGCTCAAAGAATACACAGGCAGCGAGAGAATAATAGGCAGTGAGCCTGAGAATACTAGGCAGTGAGCCTGAGAATACTAGGCAGTGAGCCTGAGAATATCTAGCCAGTGAGCCTGAGAATACATATGCGATGAGCCTGAGACTACACAGGCAGTGAGCCTGAGAATAGATAGGCAGTGAACCTGAGATACATAGGCGGTGAGCCTGAGAATACATAGGCAGTGAGCCTGAGAATAGATAGGCAGTGAGCCTGAGGCTACATAGGCAATGAGTTTGAGAATAGATAAGCTGTGAGCCTGATACTACATAGGCAGTGAGCCTGAGAATAGATATGAGACTACATAGGAAGTGAGCCTGAGACTAGATAGGCAGTGAGCCTGAGAATAGATAGGCAGTGAACCTGAGATACATAGGCAGTGAGCCTGAGAATAGATTAGGCAGTGAGCCTGAGAATACATAGGCAGTGAGCCTGAGAATACATAGGCAGTGAACCTGAGAATAGATAGGTAGTGAGCCTGAGAATACCTAAGGAGCAAGCTTGAGAAAACATAGGCAGCAAGCCTGATAGTGTATGCAAGAATAGATAGGCCCTGGGCGTCAGTGCAAGATTAGGTAGGCAAGTCTGATAGCGCTAGATTGGATGGCAGTGAGTCGGAGAGAGCACAGATAGAGTATGATGATGTGCAACTAGATAGGCAGCAAGTCTGAGTGTGAGGATGGGTAAGAACAAGAACAATACTCAAGCATGACAATACAGTCTCGTGTAGCCAGACCCTTTACCAATCGTTAACCGCTATGCGGGGAAGGAAAGGGTCTGGGAACATACAATACAACGACTTGTTTAGCAGCACCCCAAAAAGGGTGCTCCAATTATCACATTCCAACGCTCGTGGTAACCAATGACGTCACGACCACGTCCGGGTAGCAGGTTTCCTATTAATGGTCGTACGTTTATTGCTTGCCAGGAGTGCTTATAAATCACCTACAAAAAACAACTTCACCAGTTTAATGAAGTTGAGCAACGTTTTCACCCTCCCAGATGTGATGTTGACGTCACACAGTATACCGCAAGCTTGCTGGAATGTGATAATTGAGCACCCTTTTTGGGGTGCTGCTGAACAAGTCGTTGTATTGTATGTTCCCAGACCCTTTCCTTCCCCGCATAGCGGTTACGGTTGGTAAAGGATCTGGCTACGCAAGACTAGACAATGAGTCTGGCTGTGGCAAGGCAGCACACGAGTGCGAGATAGGTGGCGAACCTGATAGTTGGAACTTGATATCTGGGTGTGGGACTAGATACATGTAGTAGGCTAATAGAGTATGAGAACAGATAGATGAATACATTGGTGAGCTAGAGAGCAAGAATGCCTTAACAGCATTGGGTGTGAAACAGATAGACAGTAACTTGAGTGTAAGAATAGATAGAGAGTGAGCCTGATAGTGTGAGAATAGATAGGCAGCGAGCCTGATGGAGTGAGAATAGATGGCAGTGAGTCTGATAGTGTGAGAATAGGTAGGCAGTGAGTCTGCTGGTGTGAGAATAGACAGGCAGCAAGCCAGATGGTGTGAGCACAGATAGGCAGCGAGCCTGAGTGAGAGTGAGAGAATAGATAGACAGCAAGCCTGCGAGTGAGAATGGATGGCAGTGAGTCTGATAGTGTGAGAATATGTAGGCAGTGAGTCTGCTGGTGTGAGAATAGACAGGCCGCAAGCCTGAGTGAGAGTGAGAGAACAGATGACAGCAAGCCTGCGAGTGAGAGTAGACATGCAGTAAACCTGATAGTGAGAGAATATGAGCCTGTGACAGGCGGCGAGCCTAACAGTGAGAGAATAACGGCCGTGAGCCTGATAGTGCAGAATACATAGGCAGTGATCCTGAGAGTAAGAAAATAGACATGCAGCAAGAGTGAGAGAATAGACAGAGCCTGATCATGTGAGAATAGACAGGCAGCGAGAGTGAGAGAATAGACAGGCAGAGAGCCTGATCGTGTGAGAATAGACAGGGAGCGACTGTGATAGTGTGAGAATAAATAGAGTGAAGGGCAGCGTGCCCTGCATAGACACTTTCAAAGGGGCCCCGGACAGACCATCACACCTTTATTTGGTGGAAATCTAACTATATGTACTAGAACCGCCTACCCATGCTCTCTATAATGTCACACTGGCAATAGTGTAGTGTGGCTTATGAGTCCTAAGACACATCCAGCACTACAGTTCATTCTCTAATCTCTCTCATTATGTAACCCCTATTTGCTCCGCCTCCCTTATCCTGTAACACTCTCATGTCAGCATAAATATCAATTACAGCATGCAACCTGACTGATTCAGGAGTTTCCAAGCTCGAGAATACTGATCACTTTGACAGAGCCAATCTTGGCAATACGACCATTACTAAATACTGCACATAGTTACTAACATGCAACGGACAATGATGATCATAAATTTTTGCATGAAGGTTCGAATAAGAATAGTGGGAGCCGGCTATGCACCCCACACCTGTAACGAAGGCCTACGCCTGATCATAACGAGGGTTGGCAGCATGATTTCGTGATTTATAGAGATTGCAACTGTTGGGTAGAGTAACAGCATTAGAACTAGAGTCCAACTCTTAACATAACTGTACTAGTTAAGCAAGGCAAATGGACCAGCAGCATGCCCATGTATTATCAAGCCATAGAACTCCTATTTTCAGCTGATTGCATCAATGAAGGCCATTCACCACTGATTGATAATTTAGATCCTATTAATCCAACCTGACCTACAGAAATCTAATTACATAGAGTACAGTAGTGTATCTCCAGCCCCTTACTATTTAAATAATACCACCACTGATGAGCAGCCATCCTTAGAGAGCTAATAGTGCTGGGTGAACCAGCCATTCTGGCAAGGAAGTAACAGGTAGCTACTAGGCTTAGGCTACAAGCACTGAGAACAGTGGCTATCAGGACTAATGTACTTGTGCCCGGGTGCCATTGCTCCACATGTGACACCCCACACGTGATCGCTTAGCCGAATGGTCGCAGTATTTGCAGGTACTCTGTCGACCTTTACCTGGGCTCGGGTGATGGGATGGTGGGCTACATCTCCGTTAACTTGCCCACTCATCATTAATTAACTGTGGCTTAATTAGTGTGGGTAAAACCACTAAGATAATAGCAAATTTTTCTCGTTCTAACAGCCAATAATTATTTCAGCCGAGAATGACTGAATAACCACTAAGATATTTCATGGCACATGAATTATTCAACTCAGTCAGCCATATAGAAATACAACACACACAAAAAGTTAGAGTAGTCTTACATCACAGGATATACCACCTTATTATGTCATCTATTGTTTGTGGTATGCTGGACGATATTTGGCTTTGTACCTATTGACTAACTAAATAATAGTTGTCACGATAACGACTACTTATTGACTAATTTTTTTAAATTGCAATTGTCAATGGCTGTCATAATTGGTATAATTGGTGTCAAGTGATAATGAGTAAAGCTGGATACATAAATTAATAGTGATGAATACTGGGTTAGTTTGTGAGTTTATAAAAGGTTGATGAAAATAGTGAAGATGAATGATTGATCAAGATTTTTTGCCAAAAATACAAGCATATTTACTTTATTAGGATTCAGTGACGATCGTGAGTTTACAATATGTCCGGATGTACTGAAAAGACGTTCAGACGCACAACTAGTTGCACAAATGCAGAGAATCTTGACACACAATTTAGCCAATGTTGGGTACAACATTTTGTTTACCTTCCACCAATTCAATGGTTTCTGGTCACTCTCAATGTCTAAATTTGGAGCACTCAAATAAGATTCGATCTCTTTCATTACTGTCAGTTCAGGTGAGAGAGCAACTGCACTAGATGTTTCTTCTACTTTCTTCAGGAAAGCACACAGTTTCTTCTTTTTTTGCACGGTGATTTTGGTGTGGTGAGCCTGTCATCTGGTTCAGGTGAGCTTGATTCTTCAAACATTTCAAGTGTCTGTTCGGCAACTTGTGACATTAGTTCTTCCTTGTTGTTACTATAGTCAGCCTTGAACCGAGGATCCAGCAATGTGGCGGTGTGAAGTAACTTTTGGATGCTGGGATTACTGTACCGAGAATGCAAATCACCGACGATAGCTTTTTTGAAATCTTTGGTAAGTTCGGCCTCTTCTTCTTTGGCTATCAGAATTTTTGTCTTTAAATTATGCAGAACCAGAATGACAGAAGAAATTGTGGCATGATATTCTCCACTCAAAAGTCTGTCAACTCTGAAATTGGGGACAATGCTTTAGAGAGACATTCAAAAACATGCATGTCCTGCCAGGTAGGGACAAGATGGCCGGTCTTGCGATCAGTGCTCAAAACGACTCTAACCGCCTCCTCCTGCTCAAGCAATCTGCTAATCATTGCCTCCATTGATCCCCATCGAGTAGGACAATCCTACCACACATACACACATATTTGTATATTACATTATGACTTCAAAATTAACTGTAACTGCTTAACTAATTGTGAATTTATGTACACTTATAAATTTATTGCATTTGATTTTATCTTAAGTTTAGAATTTACTTACACTGATCAAACTGTGCTGAGGAAGATTTTTAGACATCTGAACCGCTGATAACTCTCTCCTCCTTTTCCAGCTGTAAGAAAAAGCACTGACTATGCTCCTGGCCAGACCCAAAGCTCTTGAAATACGATGGTCATTTTTTGTAGCCTTTGTTACGGCAAGATTTAGGTTGTGACCAAAGCAGGGTAATCTCTGCCATTGAAGTTTATTTGTAGCAAGAACAATATTGGAGCCATTGTCCGTGGTGATGCAGACTTGCTGTTCTTTTTTCAGATTCCAAGCATCAAGGACTGCCTCCAAAGCTTCTGCTAGGTTGTCACCTGTATGGTCAGAAGGCAAAAACTGCGTCTGAAGGCAAGACGTCCGCAATTCCCAGTCTACAGTGATATAATGGATGGTGAAACTCATGTAGGGATGCATTGTTCCACTAGACCACAGGTCCGTTGTTGATGAAAAAAACTTCAAGCTAACTATTTCTCCCTCAACTCTTTCCTTAACAGAGCTATATAAGTGAGGAATAGCTGTTTTTGAAAAATATTTCCTGCTAGGTGGCTCATACCTGCTATCAAATGTAGCTAACATCCTCTTGAACCCAGGCTTATCCACAGTTGAGAATGGGAGACAATCCTTAGCAATAGTATATGCAACAGAATCAGTCAGCTCTTGCCACCGCTTGCTACTCCTTGGGTAAGGTTTACCACTGTCCAAACTTTGCTGAAGTGAAAGCTGACTACGAGGTCTCTGACTGCTTGGCCCAGCTTTAGCAACAGTTCTCGTACTTTGAATGTCAGCGTACTGTCTTGGGTGCTTGTATTTCAAGTGAGAAAACAAGTTGGAGGTGTTCCCAGACTTTGCTGACACCTTAGCTTCGCAAATACGACAAACTGGAGAAGCCTCATCTACAGATCCATCTTCGCTAGGTTTTAATAATCCATAGTAAGCCCACACTGGAGAAGAAACTTTCTTTTTTTCCACTAGCTCCATCTTGCAACAATACCGTTAGGAGAAAAAATGAGCCTCCCGTTATTTGCCAGCTGCATTTTGTGCGCGCGCAGCGGCGGATTGCGGTATATCGAGTTATCTAAAATTGCCGATATCGCACCGACTAAATCGGCGGTTACCGAATAAAGCGATTAAATACCGAAATACCGTTTTCCCAATTAGTGAGGGGAACTGAACAAACTACTTAATGTCAGCCTACCCACCGCATAGCAGTAGGTAAAGGGTCCAGTAAAGCGAGATTAAATATGACGTGATCAAAATAGATCCTAAAGCCTGTCAGGAATAAATAATGTGCTTATAAACTACAAGCCAGAGACACAGATGGATAAAATTTGAAGATGTGCCCACACTTGACTGCCATTGCAGGGCTCCTCTAAAAGGTTCTAAAAGAACTAAAACGTTCCGCAGACTGGAATATTTTTAGAGATGTTCCAACTGAGGGAAACCAAGCGTTCTACTTGGTACAGCTACAGCTGGTAATTTAGTGATATGAAACTCATAACAACTAAATGACAAAACTGACTAACAGAACAGAACTTGTTATCCTACATATAGTCTCATTGATATGTAGAATACATGGAGGTATAACCTCCTAACTAGAACTGAACTAGACACAGCTGATGCCATTAGTCACTCCTTGACTGCAATAATGTTCCCCAGGAATTAAATCGGCAATTTTTGGGAGGCACAAATTCACTTAGGGGGAAATCACAGGTTATATTGCATAAGATCAGCCTTCAGAAACTTGCCAGAGTATGGACTAGCATTCAGATTACTAAGATTATCAACATCTTGCAATAGTACTGGTCCCGTATACAGTGACATCTGATAACATTACTTGACGTACATATTTACATGTATATTTATTGACACAAACACACACACTTTTGCCCTCGGTGACCACAACAAGCTAGCCAGAGCCACTAATTACTCCGAGATACCTTCTAGCAATGTAGACCTATTGGAATCAATACTTCCTTATTACAAACACACTCTAGAGAACACTCACATTGCCATCACTTCAGCAATGTCAGGTAACTCTATGATCAAATGTTGACACTTCTTGAGCCATCATTCACAGCTAGTCTAAGTCAGAGACATCGAAAGCAGCTTCACCCACTCCATCCCACTACAAGGAAAAGCAATAGAAAAACAAAACACACTGAAGTGAATAAATGCAATCATGAAGTTCAACTTATACTCTGCAAGCTAATCCCAACAAGAAATTGTTAGAAACAGTTTATCAAACTCTAGCTGAGAGGTATAGTCTCTTAAAAATATTCACTAACACGGCAGTTCTGGATCTCTAGATTGGAGTCAGTTGTAACACAACAAGAGGTAGAGGCATGCATGAACACCTACTGTAGTATAATGAACAGTCAAGACAGTGTGGTAAAAAACCACAACAACATTAATTTTAAAGGTTAGTGACAGGGAAGAAACGTCAGCTCTATATATTATAGAAGAAACATTCCTACACAGGAAACTAGTTGCACACACGGGGGGGGGGGGGGGGGAGGGAGGAGGGTTTCATTAGTTACAGTGGCCGAGTGTTTACTGCCACTCCTGACGATGATATGGAACATGTTTATGAAGAAGACCAAAATGAAACAGGTTTTGAGTTTGTTCTCTCAGACTATTCCTTGTCAGATGGCGTATTGTCACAACAATTTCTAAATCTAATAGTACGGCACGTAAATTGCCCATTCAAAAATGTGTGGGAAAATCACTCTTCAATTGAAGTCGCACAGAGAAAGTGAAATAGTGCGTAACTAAGTGAAATAGCACGTAACTAAGTGAAATAGCACGGTAACTAAGTGGAAACTAAGTGAAATACCACAGTAGCTAAGTGAAATAATACGGATAAGTGTGCACGCATGCAGTATTAACCTTGGAAACGTACATTGGACAGATTCTAGTTGGAGACAATGTCATTCTGTACCACAGAAGATCTACCCATATTAGACAGAAATTTTTCAACATTTTAAGAGGAGCCATAGGTTGAAACCGAAATTCCAGAGGAATCTAATCCTGAAATACAAAGATACACTGTAAAAACCGGGGTGTTTAGTTACACCCTAAGTGGGGTGTACTGGAACACTTTTGTGCATTGTGGTGTATTGTTACACTCATAGGGTGTGCTGTTACACTCACACTGCGAAACACTCTATGATCATACCAAAAAGAGTGTATTTTTATCAGGAATAATAGGTAACACCCTTTCAGGAATACTTTTTTACATACCAACATTTTATAATGAACCTGTTGACTTATAATAATTTCCCATTATTTTGTTGTTGGTTTTGTTTTATTTGTTGCTTTACTTTCCATTGCAGCAATAAAGGCAAGCTGGTATAACATGGAGCTTTGGATGAAGAATATAAATATTCATACTCGTTAACTGTTGTACAGTGCCAAGTATTTGATCACAAGAGTCATTAAAAAAAAATCTGCAATTTGATAGCCTCTCACCACACTCCACACTGCTTGAAGGTGCTTGTTTTACTAAATTGAGGAAACCATTACACTAAAGATTTACTGCATAGTTTACTCATTAGTAAAACATTATTTGTTTTACTTGACAGGAAACCTAAGTAAACATTGTACCATGTTTACTGTAGTTTTACAGGTCTGTTTCTTACACCTTTGTTTTACTCATGGTTTACTGAAGGGTCCAAATGTTGTTAGTTAATGCATTTAACTAGTTAACTTCTTGCATTATATTATTAAGCAAAATTTGAAAGTGGCTGATGATTAATTGAAGAAGAATCCCTCATAAGCGCAAGCATATCCAGTGTGCATACTACTGCACAGTTTTATAACTGGTGTAGTTTTTTACTTGATCACTCAGGTCCTTCCAGAGAAAGACACAATTAGATAGTGACCCCACCTTGAGTTTATAGCTAATGTCCTGTCACGCGAAATTTGGTCCCCCCCCCCCCCCCCCCCCCCCCCCCCCCCCGACCGCCAAATACGGTTCCGCCGGACTGAAATGTGGCAGCCAAATAGGTCGCCCTGCTAATTTTCGGTCCGCCCGGGTGCGCTCGAATCAAATAAAATTTTGAATTATAGAGGCTTGATGGATTCCAATCCTGTGGTTGATATTGACACCGATAAGGACGTACTTTTGTTGTTGTTTTTACTGGGTCTTATTATTAAAAATTTGAGATAACACAAATTAACCAAAACTACAGTCAATTGATAGTATAACTAAAACTATTCATAATATTGAAGAAAAATTAGCTAAATCTTCAAGGGAAAAAACTAAAACTAAGCATTTAAAATACTTTTTAGTACTGGAATCTCTCAACCAAACCACACAAATAGCATTATTGGATGATGACTAGATTATATCGGAATTAAAAGGGAGATGCTTCAGTTTGGATATACATGAAGGCATTTACATACAAGTTTCAAAGAATATTTACAATTGTATAAATTTGCAATAGATAGTGATGTACTAGCTTTTTAGATAACTGGGTTCCAGAGTTTCTAACAGGAATGTTTGTTGGAGATGTAGCTATATGTTTTTCCACACCAAAATACATCATCTAAAGTTTATAATTATTGAGACCTGATTAACCAAGGGCTGTTCAGAACATTAAAAAAAAAAAGCTTTAGTTAAAAATGTTACTGTTCCAGTTAAATGTTAGCTACTATTAAAAATTGTGACTAAAAAAAAGAGAAAATTTCATAATGACTTTCATAACTTAGGTTCGTTACATTACTGATTTAGATGAGAGATCTGAATTCTAGCATCATGCCACAGTGATCCCACCTCTGGACATTTAGGCACGAAAAAGACTTTATCAAGAGTTTATAGTGAGCGGTTTATGTGGCAGGGAATGGTCAATGATGTTAATAAATATTGGTAAGCAAATAAATACTCATACAGAAGTGAGTGTGGTCAACTGATGACAAAGAGTGTTGTTATTTTTTAATTGTGATATATCCAGGTTAGTAATTGTGATGTGCCATGGCAAATTAAGCCAATCTACTCCAGAGCTCCATCCAGTACCAGTTGTGTCACCATGGCACCACATTGGTATTGACTTCATTCGCCCCATCTCTCCTGCATCACATCAAGGAAACAGATAGATCTCGACTATAACTGATTATTTCACAAATTTTGTTGATGAAATTCCTATGAAACGTAAATATTTTGAAAATCTAGCTGCTGCATTGTTCAAGATAGTCAAACATATGCACTATGATGAAGTCTTGAAGCTTATAATTTATTGAAAATATACTATTATAGGTATTTATGAGAATGGGAATTTGAAAGGTAAACTCATCAACAAGATAGTACTAAAGAGCAGTCTTAACATTGATATAACTCACCAACTATACTGATATAACTCACCACCTCCAGTTAATCACACAATTGATTTTTTTCCTCGGGGCTAGGTGGGACTAAATTTGGCAAAGCGGACCACATCTGGCAGCCATATTTAGTCCGCCCGGACTGAATTCGGCAGCCAATTGTAGTCCCGGACAGTTTTTAGCAGCCAATTTCAGTCCGGGGGACCGATTTTGGGTAGGACCCGATTTGGCGTTACAGTCCCTCCAACGGCATTGATGAAAATGTAGCTACGTTAAATATTTGTTAGGCTATATACTGTTGCGTAGACATAGGCGGCTCAGTGCATCTTGAACTACCGCCTTCAGGCCCTAAGTACTTCTTTGCGCGAGACGCCGGACCGTTAAAAGCTGTTTCCTCCCCAGCAGCCTCGCAAAGATACTGCATTTTCTCATGGAAAACCCTTTTCCAATTACCTGTAGGTAAGTATCGCCAGGTTAAATATATTAAAAACGCTTTACCATATAAGTAAAACTCTCTACTGGAAGTGGTCGTCTAAACTATTGTTGCGCGCTAGTCTACTGATTCGTAATACTGCTACGCTACTGAGTCTTGGTGAACTTGAAGGAAGCTTTCGCTGTCTACCCTGGCTTATGCTTCTGGGTAAGTAGTTTTATGGCTAGCCGGCCAGTGAGTTTTTAAGTATTTTAGCTGCACGGGGTCACCCAGGTCATTTTTTCCCCCTGGTGAAGTTGTTTCCTGAACAATTTTTTCTAAGCTATATAGCTACTGATGAATTAGTTAATGAATGAAAGTAAAGAGCAAGGGTGGCCTGAATTATGATAGTGATATTTTGTGGTAGTTTTAGCTATATATTATGACAAGGGCTCGTCAGTTTGTTTGTTCCATAGTACTCTTGAAATTTTTCATTTCTTTGTGAGAAAGTGTGGGTGCTTGTTGGAATGGTTTCTAGTTACTGAATTGTTCTAAAACATGCTCCACCAAAATTATCCTCACTCATAGTTTTTCCCATGGCCACCCTAATATCCTTTAGTGTGCTCCTGGACAATGAAGGGGAGATAATTATTGCATACAACTCAACGTATTATTATATTTTCTACTTTGTTTTAAGCCCATGGTTTCAGGTTATGGGAGCCGATTTCCACCCTAATTTTTTTTACCCCTTCTGAATTTATTTCAATGTAAGTTATGAAAAAAATGTAGGAATTTGTAGTAGTTTGTCGAAGTTTTCATGATCATGACTTCACCATTTTCATGTGGCTAAACGGTTTTTGTGACTTTACAAATCTTTCTCTTATCTCTCTCTCTCTCCCCCCCCCCTCCCAGTGAAAATCGTGTATGAAGTCCTGTCATTCTAGTTCATACAATTCTGATAAACTTCAGTGAAATCATTTTACTTATCTGCTTATTCTTCATTGAGCTGTTGTTGAAGAACTTTTTCAGATTGCCCATTGCTTAATTATGGTTTAAACAGTTTATTAAGTGATTATCCGTTTTTATTATGTATCTCTAAGGCAATGTCAGTAAATTTGTCAGTTCTCTAAGCGTACAAGTGCTAATATCACAGCTTCAGAAGCACAGTGTCATATTAGCTTGTATAACCAGGTTTCGTGCCAAGGTGGTAGGGGCACCCTGAAATCCCCCATCTCTTCCAAGCCTTAGTTCCCCTAGAATTTTAATTTAGTAAGTAGCTACAATAGCTATAAGCTTTAATTATGTGACAAAGCACAGGTTAGTATATGTGTTAGAATTACAAGCACGAAAACACAAATCCGAGAATCTTGAATTATGTTGAGCTAGTTTTACTTGAGACATACACTTTCAATGTAGGAGTGTGAAGTGGCAGGTGTAATAGTGCAGTGACTACTCCACTGGTGTACACGTGATGACTCCTGGACTTCAATACAACTAGAGGTGAGGAACTCTGGAATGACTTCTTAACTCCACTAACAAGAAAGAGGCCTTGTGAAATTATTTTTTTATTTACTATAAATCATTTTAATTGACTGGTGGATATTTCCATTCAATGCACACTTAGACAACCTGAAATATATAGGGAGCGACTTAGAGTATGAACTTTTAGAACTCTTGTCACTTCATTTACTAACAGAATAATCCTTTGAAACCACTTGTATGTGTGGCCGGGGACACACACACACACACATTATATTGATTCAACTCTTCATTTGTAATTCAAATGAAAGGTGAAGAGTTCCCGGATCATTTGGTCAATGACCTGACGATAGCCATGCACAATCACCTCACACACGCGCACACACATAGCTACAGTAATGAAATAAATGAAAAGTGAAAGAAGAAAAGTAATGGTACACATGATAGTTAGTCATTTGTTACACAGGGGCTGGAGTCAAGTATTTCTATGGTCCTGTGATTTCCAGATAATGTCAGATTCATTAACCCTTTCACCGCCAAGTTTATGATGACCAGTTCGGTAACATGAAAATGTAACTAGTGATGTGCTTGAGCACAAATGGCAAGCGAGTCTAATACTACACTGGAGTGTTAGACGTTGGGTTTTAACTTCTAATTCAAGCTACTAAAAAAAAGTGGAGTTGTTAAATCATGTATTATACGGTAAAGGCATTCAATGCCATAGTAACCACTCCCCGAAACTATTTGAATTGAAACAAAAAAAAATCACGCTCTTTAAACTTTTTCTTTGGGACATTCTTAGTAATTGTTGTAACGCACAATACTTTCACATAACTGAACATACGTACGCAAGACTTACCTTCATATGAAGTCTAGTGGACAATGAATATTCAAGTAAATACTGTTGCGTAGGGCTTACAACTATGACAAATAGCGTATTAACTTACCACCGCAACTAACTCGATAGAAATGGAACTCCAGTAAGTTTTAAACTGCACCCACAAAAAAATTCAAAGTGTCAGTAACAATTCAATTTCTAGGGTGATACGGGTAATGATCGTTAAACCGGATGATACTGTTTAGTGATGTTTGGGACGGGGTCGAACGCTGAGTTAACTCGAAAATACGAGAGGGTCAAAGTACATTAGAGTTAACTTTTGTCTAGAAGTAGTGTGGCTGTCCATGTCTTACGAGTCACTCTAAGTCTTAAACAAGGAGGTCGTGTATTAAGGGGCGTAGCTGGGGACATGTTTCGCTATAAGTGAAAAATGGCTGACATACCCCCTTTTGTTTGTTTGTTTGTTTGTTAACCCTTGCCGTACCTGTTCCGACTCCCCTGTGTTATGTGACTCGAGTAACTCGCCGTCATTTGGCTAATATTACAGTCCTGTAATCATTTTATGAGTGCATACATGTTACACCGTGAGTATACTTGTCTCTGCCCACTTACTCCTCCTCACACACACACACACACACACACGAATGTACAACCATCACATACAATGTGTACTACCAAGGAATTTCTATCTTATAATACCACACACTGTATCCATGTGTGTCTTTGTGATGCATACTCTATAACCAATTGAGCATGTCAGTCTCTGCTGGCATTCACGACCTGTTGGTACTCATTACTGTTGTAGTATTATGATTTAGTACAATGCATTCTAGTAAAGATGTAATTGCAATAGATTTTTAAGTAATTATGCAGTACGGGCTGTTCAATTCTATTTAGTGCACAATATATGCACTTGACGTTATATAGAGGGAAACTTAGTTTAAAAAATTGGATTTTTATCGCTAATTCTTTACACATTCAGAATATATTTTGAAATCTTGTGTACATATCACGCACGCACACATCTGCACATGCATGTGTGATGAGTATACTGTCAACGTGTATACCCATTTTGTGCTGTAATGGGCTTCCTGTATCACCTAGGTGAATAATGATTTGGTGTAAGAAGATAGGAGTGGTTTGAGCATATAGGTGATGGTGTGTGCATGCAGGGTTTCATTTAGGGGGGGGCAAAAGGGGGCATTTGCCCCCCCTTGGGTTCTAAATGCCCCCCCTTGGATTCTAAGTGCCCCCCACCCTTTTGAAAGAACCGATATTTATTAAGAGAAAAATGTAAACCAAATTAATAATAAACAATATTCACACAGCAATTCGTCTAGGTTTTTTGTTCCATACTGTAATAATGTCACTTAATTGTGTAGATGAGAGCGTCTCGGGTGTCTCCATGGCTATTTTCATCAAATAGGATAATTGTGATTGCCCAATTCGATTTCGAATTCGTGTTTTAATTAGTTTCATTTTGGAGAAGCTCCTTTCCACTGAAGCAGTGCTGACAGGGATAGATAGACATACGTTTGCCAGGGTGCTAATGTTTGGAAAAATTTCACTAAGCATATCACTTGTGGTGAGCTCTTTCAACTGCAAGTGCAGGTTACCTTTCGGCTTCTTCGATAAGTAGCTTCGAAATGTTTTCCACTCCTCTCGGGTTTCGTGGGAAATAAGAGCTTCTTTGGTGTATTCATCTCCACCAGCAGTCTTAGCAGGCAGCTCTGCACCATAGTGAGCTAATATAGTACATCTATTAAGTCCTCACCATATGTATGGAAGTCAGAAGAGTCAGCAGCTGGCACTTTCTTCGGATCAAAGATGCCAAATGAGGAGACAATATCTTGTGAAATAAATCTGCTGGATATGTTTGCCTTCAGCATCCTGATAAACGGTTCAGCCACTTGTCCTTGGAATGTAGCAATGCTTTCCGTGGTTAACGTGATGTCAGTGACTTCTTTGATCTCATTCTTTGCATCCATCAGTTCTAATACCCAGTTAGCAGCAGGTAACATGGCATCATCAAGTGTATTGAGAGTGGCATCAACAAGAGGGGTGATAGCTGTCAAGTCTATTCTCTCAGTCTGGAGAGCTCTGCTCAACTTCGCCACTTGTGGCAGAACATAATCAAGGAGGTATATGGCCACTAAAGTTGAGGGCCTACATAAGGCTTTACTGATACCTAGAGCTTCAGGTGCATGTGTCTGCTCATAGATATTGTTTAAAGCAGTCACAATTGCACTGTAGCTAGCTTTGACTGCCTTCACACAGCGTTCATGGGACAGCCAGCGAGTATCTGATGGTTTCACAACTTTCAGCTCAGGTAAGTCAAGCACCTGCTGTACTGCTTTGAGACTCTCAGCTCGCTTAGGAGAATAGTGGAAAAATTTCCAGAGGGTGGTGAGTGTGATGTACACATGTTTTATCCCACTGGTAGCATTAGCTGCTTGAACGCATGCTAGCTGTAGCAAATGGCAATGGCAGTGTACGAAAAGTGCATGAGGTGAAATTTCTTCAGGAGACTCTGCACACCATTGTGTTTCCCAGAGAAAGTAGCTGCTCCATCGAATCCCATACCCACCAGCTTGCTAATCTGTATGTTTTTATCTTTCATGAATTCAACAAGGGCAGAATAAATAGTCTTTGCATAAGTAGCTTTCAATGGAACTATATCCAAGAAGTGCTCAACAGGTTGACCGTCCATGTTCACCCAGCGGAAGAAAATTGAAAGCTCTTCTGTGGTCGTCACATCAGTGCACTCATCTGCCATTATGCTGAAATGGGAAGCTTGGCGAAGCCGTTTCAGTAAACATTCTTCAGCCCATAAGCCAACTGCCTCAACAAATTCAACAACAGCAACTTTAGATGTGTAGGTTGCATTTAATCTAGCTCTTTCAAGGAACCCCTTTAAATCTTCTGCACCACAACTTACGATTAGATCAATAAGTTCATCAAAATTTGTTGTGTGGGGAATGTGGCGACGAGCTAGAAAATGGGTGCAACGAATTAGAGCTTTAATGGCCATTCTGTTCTTCAACTTTTCCTCATCATTAATTTGTTGGAGTTGCTGAATGACTGACCCTTCTTGTAGTGCTGTAGCTGCAGCCATCTCTGCTTCACATGATAGGAGGTGAATATCACTCTTTGCATGAATTTTCATCTTCTCTATTGCCTTCTTCCAGTTCGTGAAAGGTTTTGAGATCCATGTTCCTCCTGTTCTTTGAAGAGAAATTCCTCTCTTCCTGCAAACCTTACAAAAAGCTCCTTGGAATTTTTTATCAAACATCAGCCAATTGAAGCTCTCTTCCCATTTTTTGTTGTATTTTCGACTGCTTGCAGTGATTTTCTTGCTTTTCTCATGTGTAGTTAATCTTTCCTTTGCATGCTTCTCATGGACAATTAATCTTTTCTTGGCAGGACTTGGCTCCAAAAACTCAGTATCAGATTGATTGCTGTCAATTTTATCTTCTGTGTCACTGCTACTTGAGTGGCCAGGTGACTTTGAAGAGCTTGCACCACAGAAGAAAGAGCGAATATCCATTTGAGACTATCTTAAGCTGTCAGGGACTACGAGTGCTTAGAGTTCTGGTTCTGGAAGTTGTAGAATCTGTATAGATCAAAACTCAACAACTGCTACGGTGAGCTGAGGGCTGGCCTTTTTATAGCCAGCCAGCAACCGTAAGTGTGAATCAACGTGTGATAAACCTAAGGGGAGGTGAGAGTCAGAGTTGAATAGTGTGTGAAAAGCATCTAAATAGTGAATGTCACAGTTGACTGAAAATTGCTAGACGGTGGAGGTGAAAATGAGTAGCTGAATTAACTTGTCAGGATCTGACATATGCAGACCTCATTAGATAAGATTATGTTTTTTTAATGTAGGACATAGGCCTTCCAATAATTCTATTTCACTCCCATGGTGACCAGTGCCGCCCGCCCCCCCTTACATTTTCAAAACTCTATTTTGCCCCCCCTTGCAAGAATGTCTGGATGAAACACTGGCATGTGTTTGATAGTGTTCATGTGGTGCACAAAAGTATCATTTCCTCCATTGTACAACTTATAAGTGAATAGCCACACCCATACGTAAGTATATATAATGCCCATGTTTGCTAAACTGGTCTAGCACTCAGCTCATCCCATCTAGTTTTTAATGCACATGTACGGTAGGGTTGCAGTACTCAATTTGTCTGTTGTCTGTTAGTCTGTCTATTAGTCTTTCTGTCACACAACAACAGATCTCAAAGACAGTGGCCTTCCAAAGATTGAAGAAATAGGCATCTTTTCTTTCTTCCCTTTCTCTTTGCACTCTTGCTTCTAGTTTCTTAAAATTTTGCCCTAATAAGTATTCTTGAAAATATCCACTGTGATTTTCCAAATTACTGTTTACTCGCAGCACTATTGCAGTTTGTGTTGTTACTGCCTGAGCCAAATAGCTGAGAGTTAGGCAGCAGTAATTTTGGAATCGACATGCAGAGAGTCTTTCACTCAATTAAGACTGCTATTGCCGATTATATGACACGTACGCAATCATTGGCAACTCTTCACCACAGCTATTCCACCTCATGCAGAGATCCTTTTAAACACATTGCATGGGCATATATGTGTGTGTTTTCTGTGAAATATTATTTCTATAGTGTTTCAACTAAGGCAAGACTAATGTGGTAAAGGTACACAGTTGTAGTCATGAAATGAGTGTATACAATTACACCTAACTGGCATATTATTTTGTAGGTTAATGTGGCAATCTTTACTAATTTTTTGGTAACCGTTCCTATCAGTCCACTGTTAATTGCATCTGCTGAGTTATTGTGTATCAACTGTAGCAGACTTAAAAAAAAAAAAGCTGTAGCACTCACATCCGGTGCTCACCTGTTAAATAACCAAAACCTCGCTTGGTTTCAATCGAACTGTCAATCTCATGTCAAGGTAGGTGGTCTCAATGATCAAAGGTCACCTTTATTGTATATAGTAATAGATGGATATTTTTAGTTTATCAAGTGCTCTAGTGCATATCTGAGTATTCATATTTGTGATGTCAACATTTATGATCCACCAAAAATGGTATAATATATACATACTTTTTATTCTGTGTGTGTTTGTTGTGTATGTGTGGACAAAAAGGGAATCTCCAAGGGTTGCTGGTGCAAAAGCAAGCTCATGGTCCAAGATGATGGAGGGACAGGACGCGATTTGAATAGAGAGAGTAGACGTGGTATGTGACCGCACAGGACAGGAGTAGCTGGAGGGGAAAGATAATAGCAGGACTGGAGAACAAGGCAAAGAGAGGGCTGGAGAAGGAAGAGCAGAGGAGGAAAGCTACTGCTCAACTAGATGTACATGTGCCCATAACAAGCCACTCTTGCTAACGGACTTCCAGACCAAGGATGAATTGCCCCCCCTCACGATGACTGGAAAAGACGCCGAACATTCCAGCTTAATTTGTTAATTTACACCTGTTGTCATGCATTCTATCATATCCCGCTTTATTTGTACACTTCTTCTTGAACTCACAATCATCATTTGATACGCTATGGCGGTTGCTATAACTTTATCAGATGTAAAGAAGAGCACTGAAGTGCAGCCCCAGCGAAATTTCTAGTAATAATAACATATCCTACGCTGCGACCAGTGAAGAGACCATATAGGTTTCAAGTAGTTCAACTCCTAGATTCCTCCACTTTAACTCAACTCATTTAAAATTCAGTGTGTAACATACATGCAGGCGAGAAATTTATTAAGTTATAATACTGATCTCTTGGAATGAGATGTATGAATAATATGTACTGTCGTTGACTCTGAATAGCTAAATACACATGAATGTATCCATTATTAATATTCTTATAGTATACAAAGACCAACCTACTTTCTTTAGGAGTCATGATCATCTTAGGCAATGCATTTGCTTGTCATGTGAGTAGCAGATGTTTTAATTGAACTCACGATCACTTCAAGCATATGCAGTAGAGCTATAAAACTTTCACTATATCAATCACTAAAAACTATATTGAACGAACTCTTAACTTTATTTAAGAAGCTAACATTAGTAACAATTATCCATTAATAAATGATAATAATAATAATAATAATAACCATTTAAAATTATTAAAAATCCAAGGATTGATAGGCACAAACCCAAAGCGACTGTGGCATTCCCAGCTGAACTGCCACTGAGAGTTTCTGGAGGAGGTGGCTAGTACCACATAGTTCACTAGTGGCCAGAGACACATCTGCCTAGACAAGAGTGGGGTGGATGATCTCATTTAACAGCTTATTTAGAATGTCTTCCTACACTGAACTTGCAGCTCAGCCCTTGAGTCCCAAGAGGAGACATTCGCATGAATGTTTCAACTGAATGTTGACAGGTTTATCAGAACACTTTAAAGATGCTGTATCTTGAGAGAGGGCAATATATGTCTGCAGTCTCACAGTCCCTCCCCCTCCCCCCCCACCCCCCTTAATACTGTCCCACTTACGAAAGCAGTGAACTTTCGGATTGTTTTTTAAGTAACTGTAACTATAACAACAGTCCACGCCTTCTGAGATTGGCCATGCAACCACGTGCGCTCTAGATGGAGTTTAGTGAAGGTTAGACGAATGGATAGAGACAGGAACGTTGCCAGACTGACCTTTGACATCAATCTTCCTAACCTTTGAACCTTTAAACCTTTTGATTCGCGGGCGTTGCTAAGGACGTGCCCCTTAGCTTTAGTCTTCTTGTCTACTGTGCAAAGGTAGTGAGTGAGCCTGTCTGTAGTGTGGTGATAGGCTATCTTGTTACGGAAACAGCTTTTAGAAAGGGTAGGAAGTCTTTCCTTATTTCGGGGTTGTTGCTGGTAGCCATTTTCGCTGTATTTTTATTCCTTTTCTTTTAGCTTTGAGAATATTGGTGCTGCTGCTACGTGCTTATCTAGTGAGGTACCATGTACCATGGAAGTAGGAATAATATAAAGAAAAGATAAAGGTAAGTAAGTCTGTTGTTAATCCAAGCAGTAATTTTAAGTGTTCATTAAAGTTTGTATACCTATGCACTTACAAGTATTTCTAGTGCATGCACGCAGGTACTATTATTTCTAATCTGTGCATGCACAAACTTGTATTTCTAGTGCGTGCACGCACGTACTGGTAGTCTAGTGCGTTCACGCATGTACTGGTATTCTAGTGCGTTCTGGTATTCTAGTGTGTGCATGCACAAACTGGTATTTCTAGTACGTGAACACACGCACTAGCAATACCACTGTACACGCACTAGTATTACCACTGTGTGCACACACATACACTAGTATTACCACTGTACACGCACTAGTATTACCACTGTGTGCTCACACGCACTAGTAATATCACTGTGTACACGCACTAGTATTACCGCTGTGTGCACACATACTAGTAATATCACTGTGTACACTCACTAGTATTACCACTGTGTACACACACACATACTAGTAATAGCACTGTGTGCACGCACTAGTATTACCACTGTATGCACACACGGACTAGTAATACCACTGTGTGCACACACTAGTAATACCACTGTGTACACGCACTAGTATTACCACTGTGTACACACACACACATACTAGTAATACCACAGTGTGCACGCACTAGTATTACCACTGTGTGCACTAGTAATGCCACAGTGTACACGCACTAGTATTACCACTGTGTACACACGCACTAGTAATACCACTGTGTACACGCACTAGTATTACCATTGTGTGCACACATACTAGTAATGCCACAGTGTGCACGCACTAGTATTACCACTGTGTGCACGCACTAGTATTACCACTGTGTACACACACACATACTATTAATGCCACTGTGTGCACGCACTAGTATTACCACTGTGTACACACACACATACTATTAATACCACTGTGTGCACGCACTAGTATTACCACTGTGTGCACACATACTAGTAATGCCACAGTGTGCACGCACTAGTATTACCACTGTGTACACACACACATACTAGTAATACCACTGTACACGCACTAGTATTACCACTGTGTGCACTAGTAATGCCACAGTGTGCACGCACTAGTATTACCACTGTGTACACACACATACTAGTATTACCACTGTGTACACACACATACTAGTATTACCACTGTGTACACACACACATACTAGTAATACCACTGTACACGCACTAGTATTACCACTGTGTGCACACATACTAGTAATACCACAGTGTGCACGCACTAGTATTACCACTGTGTGCACTAGTAATGCCACAGTGTGCACGCACTAGTATTACCACTGTGTGCACACGCACTAGTAATACCACTGTGTGCACACACACATACTAGTAATACCACACTGTGCACGCACTAGTATTACCACTGTGTGCACAAACATACTAGTATTATCACTGTACACGCACTAGTATTACCACTGTGTGCACACATACTAGTAATGCCAGTGTGCACGCACTAGTATTACCACTGTGTACACACACACATACTAGTAATACCACTGTACACGCACTAGTATTACCACTGTGTGCACTAGTAATGCCACAGTGTACACGCACTAGTATTACCATTTTGTGCACACATACTAGTATTACCACTGTGTACACACACACATACTAGTAATACCACTGTACACACACTAGTAATACCACTGTGTACACACACACATACTAGTAATACCACAGTGTGCACGCACATACTAGTATTACCATTGTGTACACACACACATACTAGTATTACCACTGTGTGCACGCACTAGTATTACCACTGTGTGCACACACACTAGCAATACCACTGTGTACACACACACATACTAGTAATACCACAGTGTGCACGCACTAGTATTACCACTGTGTGCACTAGTAATGCCACAGTGTGCACGCACTAGTATTACCACTGTGTGCACTAGTAATACCACAGTGTGCACGCACTAGTATTACCACTGTGTGCACTAGTAATACCACAGTGTACACGCACTAGTATTACCACTGTGCACACACACTAGTAATACCACTACTAGTATTACCACTGTGTACACACACACATACTATTAATACCAATGTGTGCACGCACTAGTATTACCACTGTGTGCACACATGCTAGTAATGCCACAGTGTGCACGCACTAGTATTACCACTGTGTGCACTAGTAATACCACTGTGTACACGCACTAGTATTACCACTGTGTACACACACACATACTAGTAATACCACAGTGTGCACGCACTAGTATTACCACTGTGTGCACAAACATACTAGTAATATCACTGTGTACACGCACAGTTAGTGCAGCAGTACAATATGTGTTTATTTTAGATGTACCTTGGCTCTTTAAATGCCGCTTCCCTTTGCTTTTGCTGTGAAAATATCCACTTCTATTGCAATAAAAATACAGACCTGTAGCTTTTTTCCCAGTGTCTTTAATAAACCAACAGTCATTTTCTTTTTCATACTCTTCTTTCCAGACTTGAAACTCTGTAGAAACAGAATATAGCAAATACCTTTATATTGCCAACAACTATATAAAATTATATACCTTCAAAAGAGACAAACTTTAGTTCTTCTGTCTCCATCAGAATTGAGTGGACATTTTCCAAATGGCTTCTAAGCCTATCAATATATCTGCATGTAAAATTGCAAGATTCTTCCATGCACTTTATGTTTCCAAAAGAAGTCTGCTCATTGGGGTGTTCCTTCTTCATATGCTTGAACAAGCTTGCTCGGTGAGCATACTTCATAGTACATAATTTGCACATGTGTTGGACAGCTGAATTATCACATTCACCACTTGCAATAGCAGAAGACACAGGAGGATGAGAAATAAGCTGAGTTGGCGGAGAAGGAGAAGCAGATTGAAGGGATGAATCACATTGAATAGAACAAGAAGAGTTTACTGACAAAACTGGCTGAACTATTGGAAAAACATTATGATGTGCTTTGAAATCGCTTATAGATCAAACATATTTGACTTACGTGACATTGCTGTAGATGAAGCAGATTGAACACAGCCATGAAAACCTTGCACGGCAGGTGAAGGGAGACTAGTGGACAAATTTGAAACTAAGACAGCAGAATAAATGGAGGAAGATGTACATTGCGGAGCAGACGAAGTGAGAATGGACAAGTTTGAAGCTGAGACAGGAGAAGAAATAGAACCAGACAAACATTGCTGGGCAGATGAAGTCAGATCGATGGACAAGTTTGAAGCTGAGACAGGAGAAGAAATAAAAGCAGACAAACATTGCTGGGCAGATGAAGTCAGATCGATGGACAAGTTTGAAGCTGAGACAGGAGAAGAAATAGAACCAGACAAACATTGTGGGGCAGACGAACATTGCTGGGCAGATGAAGTCAGATCGATGGACAAGTTTGAAACTGAGACTGGAGAAGAAATAGAAGCAGATGAACGTCGTGGGGAAGAAGGAACCGAGTGAGATGAAGATTGTAAGGCAACTAGTGTTATATTACATTCAATGGAATAACAAGAAGTTTTATATCGCTACATAAACATATTGCATATGTTGTTTTAGCTTACTTGGAAGTCTACAATGAAGTTTCCTAGCATCAGCTGGTTCTAAGTATATCTTGGTGTGATAATATGTCTTCTTATCAGCTGGTCTGTAGAGATCTAGCAGATTTTGTTTCTCCATGGGAGACCTAAGTAATAATTATATAATAATCGTATATTTGACATTGTTCTTACACTAGTAAAAAAAGAAAGAAATACAATAAGCAAGGAACTTGGCATTATTCCTAACACCTTACCCTCATCTGCCATTAAAAATAAAATCTCAATATATCTTCACTGATATCAATGCATAACTCCAGGCACATTCTGTTGCCAGTCACTTGTTTAGTTTTTTTATAGCATTTTATCACCTGCAGCTTAGTTAGTCATATTTGTATTTAACCTGAAGATGGGTGATGTATAACACCCAAAACGTCGCAAAAATTATTACAGTAATACTAGTGTAATGCACAATGTCAAATACGATTAATACAGTACCTAGTAATACAGGATTGTTTAAAATTATATAACAAATTTCCAAGAAGAAATATTTAATAAAATTATTCTTACATTAAAGCTCCATTCAATAATTCTTCCAACATTATTTTGCGAAAAATTCCCATGTGTTTCTAACATAAAATAAAATACAATATTAATTGAAAACATAAAAGTGCTAAATTGTCAGAAATAGCTGCCAATATATTTAACTGAACACACCAATATGAAACCATAATAGCTATATAAATAATTATAACAATTAAAACAATAACCATAAAATTAATTACAATAATATTATGGCAACATGATTAGCTATATTCATACCTGTTGGAAACTGAATGGCTTATCAAAACATCGATAAAAGATATACTATAAAATAAATTGTACAATATGTTTATACACACATCAAATTTTTTTTAATAGATTGTATCTACTAACCTGACAAATAAAAACTCCACAATCAATTCCATTTGTTTGTTTTGGAATATCCTATTAAACATGTGGGGCAGATGAAATGAGATTGTCAACTTCACAATGTTTTAGCTGTAATGATTATTTACCTTTCTCTGCAAGTACTTCCAATCATCCACATGTAATTGGTTACACTTATAACTCATATAAGATCTGCAGTGACAGCAATAGTAATAGCAGCACATTAAACAAAATGAAATGAAATACTTTATATGCTGCCAGTACGTCGGATTGTCTGTCTGTATAGAGTCAAAATATTCAGCCGTCTTTGCTTTAATATCAATGATCTATAACATAAGTAAAAAACAACATTAATCAAATAATATGGATATAGCTAACTACATTCGTACCAGTAAAGTCCAGTGATTTCCATTGTCATGAATTGGGAACAGTAGGAGGTCTTGCTTATTAATGTCTACCTATTTATACCGACAGTTATGTATTTTATATTTAAGATATTAAAAGCAAACTGTTTACCTCTTTGTACCATCTTTCAACTCCTTTGTACCCATTTTGAATAAATTTCGGTAAGAAATGGGTACTAAATGGCAATATGCTGGTACCAAATTGCTGTAGATACATTTAGCAATGCTATTAAGTAATATAAGTTCTTCAAAATACCTTAGAAGTTTCTCTGGCCACCAAAGTGGCATAGTGAAAAATAATCTATAAAATACATGTATAAACAACAACAATGATTTCTATTTAGCTAGCTAATCTTTTGTAAACTAACCTCATCATTTAAATAGATAGGTCCCAATATAGGAGAACACACTTCTAGCGGTAAAACTGACCTTGAAGATTCTATTTGATGAATCATTACACATACAATTTTAATGAGCTAAAACAGTGCTAAATAGACACCTTATGCCATTATGGTTGGGTGGTTTGGAAGCAAATGTTAGTTCCAACAATTCTTACCTCTATCCAGCTCATAAAATAATTGATAGGGTTGCTGTTGCAGCACAGTGGCAGCACTAACCGACATCACCTTTATCCATAAGATCAATATTGAATTCAATACTAAAACTAATATGAAAGGCAAGAAATGAGTCACTTTGAAATATAATTTTGCATACCTCAGCATCATCCATATATAGCCATTGTGTGTCATTCAAGCTTGATCTTAAAAAAGATGTATAGTGTCCGCAAGTGCTATAGAGTGACCTGTGAACTATTATCCCAGTTAATTTATAAGTCTTCCTGTTGGTGTTCACCTTGCAGGAGATAGTAGTATTCTACAAGAATTTTAATATCAAAAATCGACCAACGTACAAGTGATAATATAATTACAAAACCTATCACTAAAAATATCTTACTAACTTACCTGAAGCTGAACTATATTAGAAGTTCTGTTAATCAATAGCACAGTAAAACAATAAAATTGTGAAATTACAAAACTTACGATGATTTCTGAATGCATAAAGAAAACAAATTTGGTAAGTTATTCAAATTTAATCGTTTTTTCTTTGTAGTAATTCTCTGGCATCTATATAGAATATTTTGATCTAATATATGCTGTATAATAGTTACTGAAAATCTGGTTTACCTAGTACAGGAACTTGATACTTCTTCTGTCTGGAAGTATGCATCAACAAGTTCCTGAACTGTGCTCATTGGAGTTGTTGCCTATGCCATTGTATAATAGTTTAGGACAATTATTATGCGTTTTTTTTAAACAAACCTGAAGGTATAACACAGTCTCAGCATTGATATGATGAGAGGACACATTTCCACAAATAGTGCATGTCACTAAAATTATAACATATATAAACAATGCAACCATTACATAAAAAAATATGGGAAATATACCTGACTGAGAACACTCCATGTATAATGCAGATGTAAAATTCTGCCTGTAACTGGATAGAAACAATAAGTGTAACAATTATTTGCTGCAGCATGAAGGTTTTGTGTTGGTTACCTAGCTGGCAGTCTCTCAACCAAGTGTGTTATAAGTCCTATGTAAAAGGCATTAGCATCCTCTTGTTCACCATAACGCATAGATGGCCAAATTTTTGCTACATTTAGGAATTGACTACTTTTTCGTAATTTTCCCCTTAATATTTTTCTCTTACCTCCCAGATTCTGAAGCATAGGTGCCAAATCGAGAGTTTTATGATGCCTAGAATACTGATATTGGATTCTCAGATGTTTAATTTCATGTACTAGACATTTACATCCTATAGCAATTCCAGCATTAAAAAGTATATTATTATAGCTACATTTTATACCTTCAATCAAGCATTCCTTGCAATTGGCATGCACAGCATCCAAACATCTGCATAACCATGTGATTGAAGGTGTGTTCATAACACACTGAATGGTACTGTTTGCATAACAACAATTGTGCTTGTTAACAAATCCTGGAGGCAAAGGTGAATGCTCCCTATAAATGCCTCCAAATAATTTATTCATTTGGAGAAAAGCTAACAGCTGAAAAAAGGGAATCCAAAAGCTTAGCCAAGGAGGAAACCACAAGCTAACAGCTGAATAACGGGAATCCAAAAGCTTAGCCAAGAGGAAACCACAAGCTAACAGCTGAAAAACGGGAATCCAAAAGCTTAGCCAGGAGGAAACCACTAATAGTAGCAACAAACTAACCACCAATAGCTTCCAGCTCCAAAAGCAAACCAAAGACCACAAAACCTCACGAGGCAGACGGGCTGGTATGGATCGAACAGGCGACCAACTCATCCTGACGCAGCGCGCGCGCGAGAAGTGAAAGTTCAAAGGTTGCTCTGGCAACGTTCCTGTCCCTATCCGTTCGTAAGGTTAGAGTTTTTTCCGAGGGGAGTTTGAAACTGCGTATGCGCTTGCTCTTGTGAGACAAGTGACTGTACACGAACATTAGTGTTACTTTGGCTCTTGCTAATAATAGTAAAATTTGGTACCCTGTTTATTATTTAGATAGGTGATATAGCTAAGATTAGTCAGTAGTGTTTAGTTTTCTAGTTGCACTTACGTTTAATATTTTAATGTGTATCGTGTGTATGGTCTCATTTTATAGGACCACACACAACATGAAAGGTTTCATAAAATAGTAATTTAGATTGGCACTAAGCGAAACCTATCTAGTCTATCCCACTCAAGAGGTAGAGCTTAAGGATGCTAAAATGTGTTTTGCATTATTTCTAACAGAGCCAGGTTTAAATGATCAGATATAAATTATGTAATAGAAGCTTTGAAAAAATAAGATCACAAAATATCTGATGATTTACGACTGAATTGTTGACTAGCCAGTTAAACATTAGTAATAAGAAAAATAGTTTTGCCAAATACCAAGATGGTCTTATTCTACCGTGTATCTGCTATAAGTATTAAGAAATGAAGGAAAAAACCACTTGCAAGCTGCTGTAAGTATGGAAGCCGGTATTGTAGTGTAGACTTCCAGATTTTTTTTATGTTGTGATTGCGTATTACATAACTTGAAATATTCACTTCATTACTTTATTATTATGGATTCAAGTGACCTGTTAAACGTAGAGGTTGCTTTTATAATTCAATGCTATTCTCCGTACGGGAAATCTGTGGCCTCGTATACCAGATTCTGAACTCCTTTCGGAGGTCTGGGTATATAAGGAAGAATCCCCGGCATGTCCTTTGACCTCTAGCTCCTATTCAAATTAAAATAAAGTAGTTGCGCAAAGAGAATCCTCCATTATACGTAGCTCACTATCCTTTCAAGTCGATCCACACCATGTTTACAACAAGTGCCCTAACAAAAAAACAGCTATATGAGTTTAAGCTATGAAAGGTAAAGATGTTTCATTAATGTGGAAAGGTTGAAATGAATGAACAAACACAACTTCTTAAAACTAACACATAGTAAAAGAAATAAAGTCAATGAGGTATATAAAACGGTAAAATTACAACTTTGAATTCTGGTAAAACTCTTGTGATTCGAGGATGTAGAGGAATGTAGTGAAGTAATGCATTGTAAGAAATATACTTGACTTGATTAGTTGTAGAAAGAATGTGGGCACGGTAGTGTCTATTGTATGTAGTGAGTTTGTGTATGATTCCTTTGAAGATAACCTCTTCTTTGTTGATATAGATGGCAGATATTTCAAGTACCTCAAAAGCATCATCATCAGTGCCACACAAGACCGCGGCGTTAGGCTTGTAAATTTGCCCTTCCACCTTTACCCATTTGGTCCTGGAATTTTAAACTACAATAAAAATTGATTCAGTTAAGGTATGCAAATTTATACTTACTCATATTCTGCTGTTATTGTTGGGGCCATGTCGCTCACTTCCACTGTTGATACAGAGGTTACTGCATGAATACATACATTATCATAATTTAAAAAACCAACTATACTTGTTCTCTAATATGCTTGCATGGGGACTGTGCACAATGGCTTTAGTTTTCCCTGTTTCCAGGTTTTGTTGGCAGAAGATAAAGCTATTCAAGGGGTAATGTTAATTAACAGAAACATAACTAGATTTAAAATTGTGCTTGTCATTTGTGCCAAGAGTATTGGCTAATAGAGGCTTTTTAAAAATGCCTAAAACTATAAAGAAATAAATTAATTTAAAGTTCCTAAGGAGAAGGAAGCTATGATGCCTAACACAAAGGGTTCCTTCCTTTTTTATTTCATTACTCTAGTAATCCAAACTATTTGTCTCAATTTCATTTCTTATTGATGATTACATTATATACCTGGTCCAGTTTCAACTCCTGCTCTGTTTGCTTTATTTTGCAGGTAGCACTGGTGCTGCTGGTGCCTGGTTGCCAATGAAAGTGGAATATTGGTGAAGTTTCCCAAGGTGTGGGCTAGACTTTTGAAGTAAGCATGTTTGGCCTCATACCGCATTGTCCAATGCCTCACTAACGGACCGTACCTGTAATGTCACATGAGTCAATTTAATTGGTATTTGACAAATTTATTTTTCACGTATAGTTAGGTAAACCTGTCATACAAACCCTCAGCGCTTACACATCTAGAGCCAGTGCTATGCAGCAGGTTCGGATAATTAAAGTCCGGATTATCGAGGAAGCACCAAAAGCCTTTGTGGGCATAGTTTGAAATCATTCTTTATTTAAAGTTCATATTTATTTGTCTAGGTTGTAATGTCATTATTTGATATCCGTCCCTGGAGATACAGAGAACAGACAAATGAATGACAAAGTGAGTTACATAAAGCTCGTGTACATGTACGCTGAGGGTTAATAAATATCTTCCAGAGTTTTGTTGAATATTGTGTCATATTGCAAATGCAGAAATAATTACAATAAGACGTCAGAGTTACAAGCACCTTGAGAAACCAGGCTTTCTGTAACTCAGAATTTTCTATCTATGTGTGTGAGACTACTAAGTAGTCATTAGTAATGTGATAATTTACTACTAATAAAAGGCACACTAAGGTGTTTAGTTACTGAGTCTTCCGTAATTCTGAAGTTCTTAACTCTGAGGTTCTACTGTATAGATGCCAGCTAGTACAATTGAATAAATTAAATTAAAACAAGGAGAAATGTTTAAACCCTTACTTGTATGCATACATTAAAGCAAATGGGTTAACTTACTGAAGAGTTAATCTTGGCATGTGTTGCATGAAGTGCATTTTTGGTATTATTGACGCTCCAGGATACAAGTGCTTGAAATTGGTATGGTGTACTTGGATCAAGTGAGCCATGTAGCCAACACCATCTTCATATAGTTTGTTGGTGAACAAGAGGTCTGCAATTCTCATCATGATCAAGTAGTTCTCCCAGTAAGGATCTCTCTCTGGGACAAGATCACCGATCACAATAGGGAGAATTCTTGCCATTAGCCACATCTGTGCAGCTACAGGAATAAAAGGTCACTAAATATTCTTTAGTTCTTTGTTTGGCCTACCAGATTGCTTTAAAGTATGTCCTGGAGTAGTAAAGAGTGTTGTGGCTAGCGGAGTGGGTTTATCATGTACTTCCATGTATCCCAGCTCTGTATTGGTCATTCTGGAATTGAATGTGTCTATAGTTGTGTAGTACACATTGTTGTTATGTTACATTTCAGAACTGGTAAACTGGTTTCCTTACCAAGACTGAAATGTTTATCTATTTCCATCATTCTTTTCAGAAGGAGCTTGATCTCATATTGGAGTGCACCTTCTAAAATATCATGCATCACATCAGGGACCAAACCACCGTCGCACACATGAAAATATCTAAAACCAGGTGAATATAGAACATTTTAGTGACAGTGTTAATTTTATAGATGTAAGAAATCACCGTAGTTCATTTAGAATGGAATTTCTGTTAACTCCGTAAATTTTGGAAGCATCACTAGAAGTGTCTAGTTCTGAACACTGTAGGTTGTGGCTGGTACGATCCCTTAAGGTGAAGTCGTCTTCCCGGAACTGTTTAGAAACAATAACTAAAATTATGCAGTGAAAATAAACTATTGGAATTGTTGCTTTGCGCTGGCTTATTATTATTATATGTGAGCCACTTATTTTGAATGTGTGTGTAGTGACTTAACTAACCAGTGACTTGGCAGCATCTCTAGTAGCCATGCAATGTCTGCACAGTCTAAATGCAGAGCAGCTCTCTTTAAAGCCTCCCATGGCGAGACTTGCCAAGTTGTCTGCTGACACAGCACATAGTGTGCCATGGTACTTCTTCATTTCCCCCTTTATGTTAAGTGTTAGCCCCAGTTCCTAACATATGATAATTAGTTGTGTTTATTTTTGTTGAGGTGTCTGACCAACAAATACTTACCAGTCTTTTCAAGTCATTCACTATCGGTTTTAAAATAGTGTCCATTCCATATTTCTTTAGATGTTTTTCTTTGGTGATTGCCAATAAGTTGATAGAGGACAATTTAGATCTGGCACTTGGAGGTATATTGCCAAGTGTGAAGTAGAAAATACCTGAAATAAGAATGGAAATAAGTAATTTTTTGTTTTTAAATTTAAATTGTAAATATATTTTCATATGTGCTGTAAGTACTTTAGTAGCTTTTGGGAATTTAGATCACATGACTTACTCAGCTTGTGGATCTTGGCTTTAGATCCAAGAGGATTGCAAACCTCTAAGTCATCGTAATAGAGGAAAATGCGGAGTGCAGCAGGAGACATTGTGAAGAGGGGATGGCTTTTGAAGGCAACTCCATCACTATAGTCGGACAGCCAGCCAGGTTCACTCTTCTCCTCATGTGATACCTGAGTTTGAATGTATGTTGGTCAGTTAGCTGACCTGGCATAAACTCAAAGTTGGGATTAACTGTTTCAAAATGTGAGTGTGAAACTCTTTAAATGTATGCATTCCATTCCTGTGGTTTTGTACTATATGCTTAGTGTGAAGAGTTATTTCATTGTTGTGAAGTGGTAGAATTAGCATGTGTATGTGATCATTGTAGACAAATATAGAAGTGAGGTTTACCTGATATCTGACAAAGTCAGATTGAAGGAGCTGTTGCAGAGTCTGTATCAGTGGCACATAGATCATTTCATCTCTTTTCAAAGTGTACTTCCTTTTTGGTCCACACCCTTTCCATTTCATATGCTTTCCAAGTGGAATGCGTTGTGGTTCCTATAGAGTATGTATTACTATAGCAGTTCATAAAAACAACATCACTACTACAAACCGTTAAACTGAAATTCTTTTTTAAAAACTTCTGTTGTAGGTGGTGGGTAGAAACCTCCCGAAATGGATTACAGTATGGACTGTCGTCACTAAACAGTTGGTGGAAGCTGTCATCCAAACTCTCTAGTACTCCCACTTTATTCAGCCTCTCCTTCACTTCTGAGTACAAAGCCGTACAATGCAGCTACAAAATTATTGTTGCGGTTTCATGTAAGTGCAATCATACTTATGAAATATTCGGTACCTGTATTAAATTTGTTATTCCTTCTATCATTCCTTGAACTGCCACCTGAGTTAGTCTGTATTTCTCCTTTATTTCTAATAAAAATAATGCAGACATCCTAGCAAGATGCTGCAAATTATCTTCAGGTAAAGTAGTTTCTTCCATGCTAGATGATTCAAGCTCAGTTGTACCTTCATCAGAGTCACACACATTATATAGCTGTAATTTTGCTGAATATAATAATATATATGTATACATGCATATGTGACAGTACTGTACTTTAAGAAAAAAATTAATACCAAAAAATCAAAATTGTACAAGCAACACATGCCAAGGACAACATTAATTTGTTTATCTAATTAGAATTATTTTTATCAGCTGATGTCCTCCTATAGTTTAGAATATCAAAAAAAAATCATTTTTGCAGCAAATCTAGAAGTATGAATTCCCTTTATACATGAATCTCATGCTAATCACAACATGATGTGACGAGTGCTCTGTGGCACCACTGTTTCTTTACCAAAATTCTAATAACTACTACAGGGTATCTAAATGTGACTAATATTATTAAGTGTATCATTCAGTACAGGGTTTATGAATTTTTCCCAAGGGTGGGAGGGGAAAATGGGCGTGGCCTTAACTTGAAAGGGGGAGGGGAAATTGTATATTTATTAGGGAAAAATTACACTATTCCTTTGGGTCTGGAATATTCATAATCTAAGGGGGGGGGGGGACAAGAGCAACCCCCCTTGCCCCCTGAAATAAACCCTGCAGTAGTTCACTGCTTTGACTGTAATCACACAGAAAGGCATGTATCCAAGTGATGTAATTTGAGTTTATGCTGTGTGTTTGTTTGTTTTGATTATTGTCATTTTCATTCTCTCTCCCTCCCCCCTCTCCCCCCTTTTTTTCAACACATACCTGTTGTTTCAAATTGCAGCTGCTTATGTTCAAGTGTCTTTACTATTAATATATTATCTAAATAGTGCTTACCATTTCTATTGTTTTCTGTGATTTCTGTTTGAATTTCTGGTATTATTTCTGTTTCAGCAACAGGAATGGTGTCGAAATCACTCGAATCAGTTGCAGCAATCATTTCACTTTCATGAACAGTTTCAGGTTCCAGTTGCGTTAAGGAATGGGATGGAGTAGTGGAGGTATTGGACACGTTAGGATCCCCACCATGCCAGTCATATACATGGGACTTGAAGCTTCTAAATTTTTTAAACCGTTTTGGGCATCCATTCATTCCACATGTGATTTCAAATGAAGGTGAGTAGGTGTGGCATTCTCTAATATGTTGCATGTAGTCCCTTAATTTCATATTGAGGTTGTAATTTATGGTTGCTTCAGAGTTGGGGTTGATTATGATTACAATCGTAATCGATAAGTTATTGCATAATCGTAATCATAATCAAAATCATGTGGCAAATTGTGGGTGTAATCATCGTAATCAAACCCATAGAACCATTACTGGTAATATTAGCAGTAAAGTAAAACACAGCAAATGTTAGCTGTAATTAGAATAAACAGAGTTATAGCAGCTGAACTTAAGGCCACTAATGTACGTAGCCTGCAACTACCTCCATTCTCCAGTATCTACACTGGGAAAATATTTAGACCAGAAAGATGACGTCTATCAAACGAACTGTTTGAAAAAACTTTTTTTTTGTTGTAACAATCCCTATTTTTCTGACAAATAATCATAATTATATATAATCATAATCAACATTTCACAATCATACTGTAATCATAATAATCATGTTACCGTAACCAACCCCCAAGTGTGGTTGTTACAAAGGTAAAATTATATTTCATTTAATTACGCCAGTGTTAATCTTTCTGGTCTAAATATAGGGGGAAACCCTGATCTGAAACATGCACTGGCCTTACAGTTACTGACTGTGCTCCTTTTAACGACGCACCATACTCGAGAAGTCATTGTTTTATAGGTGTAGCTAAACTAGTGGCAGGCATTGGACGGCATAAATACTAATTTATAGGGAAGGGGTGGGGGTAGGGCTAGGTATAAGAAATACAGTATTTCTGCCAGCAGCTAGCAGCTGTGTTTAATTGATATAGCAGACAAGAATTTTAATGTTGATATTATGAAACCCATTGTGTAGGAGTTATTTATAGACCCTTTACCTAACTTTTTGAGACCCCGGGTGAACTATAGTCTGGTGTTGCCGACCCTTACCTTTTTAAATATTGTGTACAACCACTGTGGTGAATGTTTTAAATTGGTGGTTAGCACCAGAATCTGATCATTGGTACTTGAGTCCCCAGACCCTTTCCTCCACCCAGGATACTTCGTCTCAATAACGGTTGAAGAGATTTCACCATAACTTACCAGCCAGATAGTTTGATAAAAGTAACCTGAAGCTGTACAACAGTAGTGACTGTCAATTGCTAAAGGTTTGGGGTATAGCCATTTCTAGAGCTGGTATGTATGTGGAAGTTGTCCACAGACCCTGATAATCCAATTGGCTATACATTATATGTATGTGTTAGTATTTTGCTGTATGCCAAACTGAACTCGCCCCCAGAACGGGTCCCTTGACAGATTCATTGATAAACAGTGTATCTTTCATAGAGACTAGGTTAATTCAACTAGACCCTGTGTACAAGGGTAAATTCTTACCATGCAATACAAGCGCCTTCTGATATCAAGTACATGTTGCAAGCGTTAAGGACCTGTCTTGAATAATAGACCGCAAGACTACCAGAGTGTCCACAGTTGGGCTTAATTAGAGCATGCGCAAAAAATTATTTCAAACTGGTCATTGGTACTAGAGTCCCCAGACCCTTTCCTCCTCTCCCGCACCATATTAAAAGTAGGTAAAGGGTAGGCAACACCAGACTAGGTGAACTAACACAGTATCAGAGTTCCAAGCAATCTGCACTACATAGCACAAATTAGAAACTAAAATAATATCATTTGCAGCACTGTGCCGGTCTCACAAAAAAAGGTGAATGGTCTCGATATTAGACTAACTCAATTTGGAATTGTAAAATTCTATATTCTATGAAGCAGTTGTAAGTAGCAGCAATAGTTGTTGTGTGTTTTGTAGGGTATTTATATGAGCAGTGGAGGTAATGTGACTTTGCTGAAATTGGTATTTCCCTGCAAGAAGTGATGTGGCATCCCTTATTTTTTAGCCCCTCCCTCTTTCTCTCCAATAATTTTATTGTACTGAATAAATAGTATTATTTAGTATTGTTTCCGTTAGAAGAATATTTCTCCACCTATTGTGCTGAGCTAGAAATACCTCTTTTAGTAGAGGGTTAAGCATACGTATAACATTTTGTATGTAGGGTGATGTTAAAGAAGTGAAGTATTGAAAATTCTTATTTGTGATGAAGATTAGGTAAGGGGTTTCGTACTTGCAACAGGAATAATAATGAGTCCTATAAAATTTGATATAGGATATAAGCAACTTTAATTGGCTTTTTGGGGGCCTACCATGGAAACGGTAAAAGCTTTATTGTGCTTAGGGTAAATAGTCCATGAGCCAGAGGCCCAAATTTTGGTAATCGGTACCATATTGGGGGAATAATCCTCATAGCATTTTTTATGAAGGTACATGCCTCTGGAAGTGGAAAATGCATGATAGCATCACAGCCATGGTAGCTTGTGGTTTTTATCACCCATTTTGTAGCCCCACCCATAATTTTCCATGAAATGGCAAGTATATTATTTTCAGACTTTGTGTGTAGTATGTTTATTTCGAGCATGAGGAGGGTTTTCATGCATGATTCAATCTTGTGGTCACTTAGCCACACCCCCATCATCATGTGCTGACTCATCAAAAAAGTAGGTGTGATTTTTTGCTGGCTATCGTACCTGGCAAGTTGAGAGCATCTAGTTTTAGTTAAACACAACAGTCTAGAATCCAGTTTCAAACAACTGGATATCATTTTCTGTCTGCTTTTGATATGCCCTCACTTAATATTCTTATGTAGACAACTTCAAACTGTTCCAATAATGGAAGAAGCCAGGGAAGAGTGCTGTATTATCTGTACACTAAGAACTTCAGATAATGATAGTCACTTAGTGAGTCCCAAAACATATGATTCATGGCAAAACTTACTTAAAGCTGCTGAGTTGAGAAAGTATGGCCCAAATACAGATGCTGCCAAAGAGCTAGGAGGGAATGAATTTCCTAAAATCTATTACCATCGACGGTGTAGGAGCGTTTTTACCATGAAGCGAGACTTGGAGATAATTTTGAAAAGAAACACAAATGAAGCTATTGGTAATGAAGATGTCTGCTCCTCAAAGCGGTTATGCAGTAGGCTGTCGGTGTCAAGGGTATATGATCCAATCTGTATATTTTGTGAGAAAGTGAAGTTTGTAAAAGGTTCCAAGTCACGCGAAAAGCTTACAAAAGCTGCTAAGTTGCAAGCTGACAGGACCCTGAGAGACTGTGCAATTAAAAAAGGAGATAACAAGATTATGGCAATAACGAGTAGGGATATAGTTGCTGCTGAGTCCCACTACCACACATCTTGCTATAAGAACTACACTAGAGTAATAAAGAAGGCATCTAAGGATGATGATGAGAGAGTGAGTGAAAATGATATACTTATCAAATAGTAAAAAGACAAGCTTTTGCTGATCTTTTTGAGCATATTCGAACTGTTGTAATTCCAAACAAGAAAATTGTGCCTGTCAGTTCTTTGACAACAAAACTAGAATCATCTATGATATCTGGTGGAGACAGAGTCATCCGTGATTCAACACGGAAGCACATTCGTCGGAGACTAGAATCAGAGCTAGCAAATTCTATTCAAATCTATCCTGATGACAAGGGAAAGCTGTTGATGGTTCCCGACAGTGTACAACTACATGATGCTGTTTTAGAAATCCAGAGTTTGCATAAGGAATTTGGATTTTGGAAAGGCAAAGTAACTGATCTTACAAAGATTACCGATCAAGTGTCATGCCAGGCATGCTGCAGATGAGGGATATCATATTATAGTGATCTGCATGTCTTTGTGATGTCCTTGGCATTTCATGACAAGATAGGAGCTTCCCTGTTTCAAAAATGTGGCACTAAAGCCAGGAGGAGAGTTGTTGACATCAGTAAAGTTGCTGCCACTGTTGGTATGAGAGTGTGCAGGGCTCTCATTGGCATGCGCGCATTCACTGGATGTGATACTGTCAGTGCCTTTGTTGGCAGAGGGAAAACAAAAACTCTGAAACTCCTGATCAGCCATGTGGACTACCAAGATACTTTCTTGAAGTTGGATCAAGAGTGGGTGCTTTCTCAGGAACTTGTTGATTAACTGGAAACATTCACTTGCCTTCTCTATGCCCCCAAATTGTCGTCTACTAGAATTAATGAACTTAGGTATCACTTATTCTGTGCCAAGAAAGGTGAAATCGAGAGTCATCAGCTTCCACCATGCAGGGAATGCTTCCTACACATGCTCTAAGAGCTAACTACCAGGCTGGAATTTGGCAGAGATGTCTACAGCAGGATCCGCAAGTGCCGAGTCCTGTAGGTCATGGGTGGAAGTTGGATAAGCAGGGGTCAGATGAGCAGCTTGTTATCCACTGGATGGATGGTCAACCTGCACCTCAAGCCATTCTAGACTTACTTGCATGTACCTATGCAAGGAAATGTGAGCTGCCCAGGTGTGAGTGTATGGCAAATGGGCTCAAGTGTACTGATATGTGCAGATTACCATACTGTGACAACCAGCCAAACCAACAAGAGAGTGAAGAAAGTGCGGACGACTTTGAACTAGAAGATTAAAACATCTATTTATTACTTTTACTGTGTTTATTATACATGCAGTGCTCTGATGTTCTAAAAAAATATTTTTGAATCCAAAGCTACATACTGTACTCGCAAGATAAATAATATTTCCATACATACCTATGTAAACTGTATAGAATATGTTGGAAATATATGATTGGGATTTTAATTTGCTACTTATTTCATGAAAGCTACCACTATTTCAATGCTATCATGCATTTTCTATCTATATAGAAGTAGACAGTCCCAAAAAGTGCTGTGAGCATTATTCCCCCCAAATGGTACCGACCGAACCCCCTGGCTCATGGACTAAAAGGGTGTGTAATGGATTTCATGTTGGTAATTTGGTAAAGGGTTAATGAAATGGGTTGGCAGAGATGAGATTCTGAGTTATTTTCTTGCTGAACTTATTGGTGTTTACTTTAAGAGAGAGAGTGTTGAGTGCTTTAAGTTTACAAATCCACTGAGTCTGTAGTACTGTTATTTTATTATCATGAACCTTTTTAAAGTCATGTGTAACTTGTGCATGTCAGTCTGGAACCGAGGGGGGTCCATAACAAACTACAAGTCATTTTAATAGACTTACTATATTGATGTCCCCTTACCACTTGTGTCTGGTTGATGGTGTCCATTACTAAGAACACAGAGAGGCTCGAGTATACTGCTAATCATTTTCTAGAATGAACCCTTTACCTATTTAATGCCTTTGATGTCCTCATTGTACATGCATAATCTAGGGGTTCCTTTAATGCTGTAAATAACGGACCAGAGTCTATCTGATGTTATACCCTTTCACCATGAATTTGAAAGGACATTTTATAATTTTGGCCTGACATGTACTTTGTACTTATGAAAGTACATAGCTACCACAATAGTGCCAAAATTTTATCTGACATGATCTTTCAATTTGAATTTGATCAGGTATTTAAGAATTAGGCCGAAATTTGATGTCAAAGTGTTTCTGTTCCCATAGTATACATAACCTTTCATTTTTATTGGACAATGATAATAGTAATATTACCATTTTCATGTGTGTATGCAGGTACTACTACTTTATGTCAGAGAAACTGTATTAAAAACAACACAGTTGTTGTTTTTAATACAGTTTCTCTGACATAAAGTAGTAGTACCTGCATACACATGTCCAATAAAAATGAAAGGTTAATCGTAATTGTTAAGCGAACCACGGCGCCATGTGGCGTTTGAAACTGAGGTGGTAGGGGACGTTATATTCCCATTTAGGTACTGCCATATAGAGTGATAGTGAAAATAGAAGTTAATATAATACAATATATATAAGGGGCTTTATTTTTTTATGGGCTGCATAGTTAGTTGACGTAGACATGTTGCCTGTAGTAATATTTTGTAATAATTTATCAAATATGGAAGTTGATGTGTTCAATGTTCTTTGTGTTTAGATGAAGCTGAGTGAATAGAGATTGTCTAAGGTGTGTCTGTGATGGATGATTAAAGAACTCGACATCACTGAGGGAGTGAACTGTCATCATTGGACCTAAACATATAAACATACAATTTTTGTGTCATCTCATACCCGTATTGTATGTGAAATAATATTTACTGTATTATACCTGAATATAATCACATGGCGTTTCAGTACACTTTATATTGGCAAAGAATTACACCCTATAAGGTGTTCATATACACTGTAGGAGTGAAACACTCCTATGAGTGTGATAGGGGTGTAATGGTACACCCTATTTGGTATACTAGGAGGGCATTTGAAGGGTGTAATGGGACACTAATTTGGGGTGTATCAATACACCCCATGGGGTGTAGTACAGTGTAATTTGGAACACCAAAAGGTGTAATGTAACACCTCGTTTTTTACAGTGTAGTGAGTGACTGATACAGTGTAGCTACAAGTGCAAATGATTAAAAAAAAAAGATGGCCTACTATTAGTGAGTGATAGCACGGGTAACCTGTACTTTTGGGATCAACAGCATCAACAGCACTCGTTAAGCAATTGAAATAGTACTCGGCGAGTGCTGTTTCAATTGCTTTAAGAGTGCTATTGTGATCCCTAATAGCACTGTTACCCATGCTATTACTAATACTATAATAATATAAAATTGTATTCGATAACTCACTTTCAGCAATGAATTGGCAGGGGGGGGGGGGGGCACTGGAGAGGAGAACAACCGACCATGTCAGAGATGGCAGCCAACGACTGTCAACCACCATCTCTGCCAACACCCGGTGTTGTTGGCAGAAAACAAGCTGTTCTTCCTTATATGTCCACGTCAGTGGACAGAGGTGGAAGACGACTCTGAAGGTCCATGTCAGTGGCCAGAGGTGGAAGACGACTCTGCTGACAATACCAAGGTCCACTTCAGTGACCAGAGGTGGAAGACGACTCTGCTGACAATACCAAGGTCAACTTCAGTGGCCAGAGGTGGACAACAACTCTGCTGATCACAACTGGGCAGCCTCCACCTGATTCTGACTCAACAGCCTCCACCTCCATTAATTCAGCCTCCACCTCAGTGGACTGGGCAGCCTCCACCTCCATGGACTCCACCTCCATGGACTGGGCAGCCTCCACCTCCATCGACTGGGGCCTGATCGTGGGAGACTGCCCGGTGGAGTGTGAGCGAGACTGCCGGGCAGTGTGCGAGCGGGACAGCCGGGTGGAGTGCGAGCGAAACTGCCGGGCAGAGTGCGAGCGAGACAGCCCGGTGGAGTGCGAGCGAAACTGCCGGGCAGAGTGCGAGCGAGACGGCATGCCGGGCAGAGTGCGCGAGCGAGACTGCCGGGTGGAGGCTGCCGAAGGACCAATATGTACAGTGGGTCGTAACTTCCCAGAGCAGGAGTGGGTTTTGTTTTCCAAGAATGTAGTTGTGGCTCAAAGTAAGAGCCACACCAGGGACCAGGACGACAACCTCCTCTGACGCGGGCGTGTGCACTGTGATACAAAGTGCGGTGGAGTTTTACGTCTAACGAAAATGATGAGTGACAAGAGCAACGACTAAGAACTGAACTCACACAACACGAGGACGAACTATAAATACAAAAATAAGACCACACCTACAATTGACACGAAAAGCTCTAAACATCCTGCTCTAGAGCGTTGGGTTCACGCCTCTAGAGCTGGCACATGCACGCACACCAAAGTCCACAAACATACGTACAATAAATCAACACCATTGTCCTTTCCCACACGCTGCTACGTGATATATGATACACAACAATAATTAAGACACAAAAATTGCATTCTCTGTTCCATAAGTTCTTTCTTCTCTTCTCTTTCTTTACTTCTCTTTCTTTCTACTTGCGAGGGGTGGCACCACAGGCCCTGCCCCTAAGCCTTTGCCCATCGGGGAAAGCTGATGAAATCCAAGGCCATCCCGAGCATTTGGTTGGGGAAGATCATCCTTGCCCTCCTCGTTATACATTCGACTAAGTCCATCAGCGTTGTCATGTAACTTGCCAGGACGATACACCAACTTGACATCATACTGTTGAAGTCGTAAAGCAAACCGCATCAGTCGCTTGTTTAAGTGCGAACTGGCGAGAAGGACCAGACACGCCCTGTGGTCGGTGACGACAGTCACACTGGTACCCAGAAGATAGTGCTTGAAGTGACGGAGCGATTCGACAATGGCCAGTGCCTCCAATTCAGTCACTGTATACCTCGATTTGGCGCCTCGAAGCTGCCTACTGAAAAAACGCCACTGGTAGCTCCCGATCACGTGCAACATGGAGACATCCTCCAACACCTCCTCCGGATGCATCACAATACAAAACAAAACAATCTGACTGTGTGGGAATAAAAAGAACAACAGAATCAGACAACAATGACTTCAACTTACAAAAAGAATCCTTCATCTCCCCGGTCCAGACGATTTTGTGTGGAGCTGTCAGGGAGGTAGACAGAAAGAGCTTGGCGAAGTGCTCAGCAAATTCTTGTACAAACTCTCGGTAATACCCAATGGTGCCCAAGAAGGCCCTAAGTTGCCTCTTAGTGTTAGGCAGGGGATACTCAGCAATAGCGCTAACTCTAGCTTGAGGAACAGACATGCACCCTTCACCTATGTCATGCCCCAAATACAGCATTGTTTTTCGTCCAAACTCGCGTTTAGACAGTTTCACTTTCAGACCGGCGTCACTCAGACATGCTAGTACTTCACTCACATCACTCATATGACCATCCCAACTACTACTATACACAATGACATCGTCGATGTAATTATTGCAGATATCTTTTACGGGCTTGAGCACATTCTCAACTATGGATTGAAAAATTGCAGGTGCGTTTTTCAACCCGAATGGCATTCTCAGAAAACGGTAAGTACCCATGGGACAAGAAAAAGTGGTGAGTTTGCTACTCTCTGGATCCATTCTGACTTGGTGGAATCCCGCTGTGAGATCCAGCTTGGACAGAACATTACAAGGTCCAACCTTATCTAAAATCTCACGAAGAGAAGGCAGCCAAAACCGCCTCAAGGGGGTAATACTATTTAACTCCCTGTAATCTACGCAGAGTCTTATTGACCCGTCCTTTTTCCTAATAGGAACAGTGGGACTAGACCACTCTTCATTCGCAGGCTCAATAATTTCAGCCTTTAGGAGTTTATTTATTTCTCTCTCGACTGAGCTTTGTATGTGTATGGGGATCTGTCTGGGGGGTATATTCACTACACTACTCCCACCTTTCACGACAATTTCACAACTACCCACTTTGCACAACCCAGGAAAATCACTAAATACACACTTATGCACCTCTAACATAATTATTTGCTAAATCACTTTCACAATAATCATTACATTTTTCCTCTCCTAGCAATCTTTTACTAAAACTTCTTTCCATTTCAGAGTTCTCTTCCGCAATTACACTTACTGCAGCTACATAGTTTTTCCTTTCACTGTACATCTTTGTATTATTGATATGCACTAATTGCACATGTTCAGAATCTTTCTTTCTCACTTTATACGTTACGTTTGACACGCATTCAATAACTTCATAAGGTCCCTCCCAGGAAGCAGTAAGGGATGCATGCAACCCGGGAATACGAATCATGACTAAATCACCAACTTTGTGCTCATGGTCAGATTTTCCTTTATTGAAAGTCGAGGACCGTTTCTCAATCGTGCTCAACTCAGTTGATGTTGCCATATCATGTAGCAACATAAGTCTGTCCTGAAGACACACAACCCACTCACATACGTCTAATTCAGCACACTTATCCTCAACCCACCCAGCATAAACTAAGTCTAGGGGGCCTACTAAATTTCTGCCAAATACAAGTTCGTGGGGTGAAAACCCAGTGGTTCTGGAAGGTACCTGCCTAACAGCGAATAGAGCCATTGGAAGGAAATCACACCAGTCCACCCCATTTTCAACGGCTTTACTGAGCATGGGCTTGAGAGTGTCGTGAAAACGCTCCAGTATCCCATTAGACTGGGGACGATAAGGTATGTAACTGATCCACCCCCAATATCGCACACAACTTATCCACAACTTTCCCCATAAACACTGAGCAACGGTCAGTTAAAATTCTGAGGGGAATGCCTGTCCTAAAAATAATATTAGACATGCCAGAAGCAACTGTTTCTGCTGCAACATTTCTAAGTGGCACTGCATCCGGCCACCTAGACGCTAGGCAAATATACGTGAGAATGAATTTGACCCCACCCCTCGCCTTGGGCAAAGGGCCAACAAGGTCGAATGCTATGGATTCGAAGGGCACAGTGGTGACTGGCCTTTCAGTCATTTTAGCCTTCTTATTTCCTGCACTGTTACACTTAAGACATTCTTGACACGAACGGGTGTATCTCACCAATCCCAGGCCAAGTGAAACGCCTATTTAAAAGTTTCCTCACCCCAGGTTTAAAGTGGATAGGTGGGACAACATCAGATTTTAACACAATCCGTTCAGCCTCCCTTATGGCTGCCTTCTTACTGGCTGCCCGGGTGACTGCTGCAGACAAAGCTGTATTGTTAGACTCAACAGCGCCGACAAGAGAAGCTTGGTGACAGCGTACTTCCCGGTCACACACAGCCTCCATAAAACTGGTCACATGACTTTCATCGGGGTGTTACAAACATAGCAAATGACAGGGTGTTGGCTCTCTGGCTTTTTACAGTCAAAGGCTCTATGACCCAGACCACGACATTTAAAACATCTGACACTTTCACCACTACTACTACTACTAGTGATGTGCTTGAGCACAAATGGCGAGCGAGCCTAAAGACTATACTATTTTTATATGAATGATTTTGACTTCTAACACTGAAGCTACTGAAAATAAGGTCCAGTTTTAAAATTTCGCATACACGGTAAAGGGATTTCAGTGCCATAGTAACAACTCTCTGCAACTGCTTGAATTGAAGGAAAAAAAACAACAACAAAACAATACAAGTTATTTAAAAGTTTTCTTTGTGTTATTCTTTAGCTAATAGTGGTTGTAACACACAATGCTTTGACACAACTGGACATGCACCTACAGACTTACCTTCGTTGTAGTCTAGTGGACAATGTATTTTCAAGTAAATACTGTTGCGCACGGCTTATAACCATGACAAAGAGCGCATTGACTTACCACCGCCACTAACTCGAATAGAAATGGAAGTCCCTTAAGTTTTCAAGTTTGAACTGCACCCGCAAAAGAATTCAAAACAGATTTCTAGGGTGATACAGGTACTGATCGATAAACCGGAGGATTCTGTTTAGTGCAATTTGGGATGGGGTCGACCACGTAACTAACACAAAAACGCGAGGGTCAAAGTACAAAATGACATACGTACGTCCAAACATATATACAAATAAATAAACAAACATCCCCGATTTTCGATTGTGTTACCCCTGTAAGTGTCTCGCTCGCTACGCTCGCTCGCCAATTATTACGGCATACCTGTGTCTACCAGTGGTTTTGAGAATAGCAGCTACCTGATACAAGTAATATTATGACTATCAAGCAGACATTTTTCTTGTGGGCTCAAAGTGGCTCGGAAAATGCCAGCAACTATGGTGCGAGGTAACTGTTGCAAGTTAGTGCAATGTAAGACTAAATGGTCCATCAAGTCCCTCAAATGGTTAAACCTACTTACAGGGTCCATCTGTCTATATTCCCTATCAGGGCCAAATAATTAATTGTCAGTCACCTCCCCTTTTTGCAGTCCCAACTTACTAACTAAAGCAGTTCTCAATTCATTGTAATCACACGATTTCTCACATACAAACCCTCGGACTAACTTTCTTGCCTTGGGTGTTATTTTCTTTAACAAGATTCTTTTCCACTCTTTCCTGGGGACATTAAGATCACCCAGATCAGCCTCCAAACTGACAACATAAGAATGTATTTCATCTGTGTCTCGGTAAGATGGGATCGAATTGATCTCTCTTTGGGAATATTCTGACAGTTTACAGGAATTTGAATCCTACAAAGACGTTGCTAATGACTTAATCAGAACTTTCATGTCACTATTTGAAATTTCTTCCTCTTACCCACTCTCTGTCTCATTTTCACTCACTTCTCCTTCCTCTTCTAATTCCCAGTCTCCCACCCTATCTAACATAACAGGACTAACAGACTCCCTTCCCCTAGCACTACGAGGACTAATAGGGCGTGCACCATCAGAAAAGTCACCCCTTTTTCTTTCTAACCCCTTGGGTACAGATTTTACACTTGAGCTACTTACACTACGAACTCTTCTGGACATGCTGCGGCTCTTCCGCGAGCCGTCCCTGGGCTCACTAGGCTTTCTCTTAACCACACCCGATAAAGGGGACTTAAAAGACAAGTCATCAGTCACAGTATCGCCCTCATCCATGCTCTCAAAAGCTTCAATCTTATCACTGTTATCACAAACTGAACTCTCACCTACTGAGTAGTACTTAGATTTCGCCTTGCACTCCCTAGCCAGCAGCTTCCTTCCGCCTGTGCTCTCCGACATTCACTTGAGTTCACTCCAGAAAGATCCTGTAACCGAGTTGAATCTGGAATCTGTGAAACACAAATACGCAAAAAGGAAGAAAAACAACCAGATAAGCACAAAAATAAATTGGGAAACAGCGAAATACAATAAAATAAATGACAACACAACACCAAAGTTTGTAGCCAAATACAGATCCGACAGAGGTTGCCACGACAAGTTGTAGAGTCTCCAGCCAGAGGTAGTAAGCAGTGGAGGGGACCGTGTGTCTAGGCTTCCCAGTGGAAATAGCTTCCCGATGACGCAGGGCAGAATCGCGACTTCAGTGAGGAGTGGTAGATCCAGACGAAGCACCGCTGCCGCCAACTGTGGGGGAGATAGCTTAAACGCTGCCACCAGAGTTCCAATCAATACTCATATGCCAGGAGGGTGGTCTAATTCCCGCCGCACAGTCCACTTTCTAGATCAGAGTTTTACGTCTAACGAAAACGATATGAGATATGACAAGAGCAACGACTAAGAACTGAACTCACACGAGGACAACCATAAATACAAAAATAAGACCACACCTACAATTGACACGAAAATCTCTGAACTTCAGACTGGAACCATGCTAGTGAGCTTCTCAAACAGCACAATGATTCCATGTGGCACAGAGATTCCGTCATTGTATCAAAGATGGCTTCACAACCTAATGTTGTTGAACTCCAAAATGCTCAAGCGTTAATATTACAGCAACAGATGCAGCAAGCATTACCAAGGCTCTGAACAGTTTCATACTGGAGAAGCAGCTAGACTATAGAAAACTGGTAGGACAAGCTTATTCAGGAAGTAAAACTGGTGTTCAAACTAGAATGAGAACCAACTCGGCTCCATGACTCTAGAAAAAAAAAAGTAAGGTTGGGGATAAGAAAAGCTGAGATAGTTCAGGAAAAAAGAGAGCAGGAGAGGGAAACTGATGCATAGAATGATAACAATGAATAAGAATACTTTGGAAAGTTTCAATCTAATATTATTATTTGGTTATTATTACTGTTATAACACATTTTTTATAGTCAGGGGGGGGGGGGGTTATCTAGAAATTTGTTTGGAAAGGGATGGGAGGAGTTTGGGTATATCTGCCACCCTTAGGGTGCAAGACAAAAAATATTTATAACTAGCAAGTACCGCACCTCATAGTGGTGCTTGACATATTCCACAGTAAGAATGCAGAAGCATCACCTAAAGGGGTCTGGAAAAAAGCAAAGGAAAAATGTGAAAGACAACCCTCGACTTCGAAGACCCTCGAGAGTCTTGGAAGTCGAGGATTGTCGTAGCTCAGTGGTTAGAGCACTGGTGGCTAAAGTCAGTGGCCCTGGGTTGAAATCCCTGGCTGGCGACAACTAAGATTTTTTCACATCTTCCTTTGCTATTTTCCAGATGAGAAAGTTCTTGATAATTGTAATAATATTATTATTTATTATTATTATTAAAATTGTTGCTCTTCATCTGGTGATAAGAAGCTGTGCAACTTGATTGTAAATGTTGCAGAACTAGAGTGCTCCTAATGTCTATCATCAAATATCTTGTGGCTACATGAGAACTAATCATGAAAGAAATTAGTAATACAACAACTGGTGGACATCACTGATGAATGAAAGTGATAAAAGCATAAACCACAGCTACAATCTCTCTGTCCTAAGGCTGTAATCAACACCTAGGCTGCCCAGAAGAAAAAAGTTTCACACCCCTTAAAAGAGAACTCTGTCACAAACATCCTGTATTGTATTGTACTGTATCACATATATATACCCACTACCTTCTCTGGCTTTTGTCATTCACTTCATATTGCACTAGAAGGCCCACGGGGCCTAGATTTTATGCAAAGAATATATCTCTGTCAAAGTCTGTACACCTTCGTGGTCTTCTGCCTTACCTATAGTTTAGCAATTATTAAAATCAATATTTTTTTGTCTTGCACCCTAAGGGTGGCAGATATGCCCAAACTCCTCCCATCCCTTTCCAAACAAATTTCTAGATAAAACCCTGACTATAAAAAATTTGTTATAACAGTAATAATAACCAAATAATAATATTAGATTGAAACTTTCTCACCTAAAGGGGTCTGGAAAAAAGCAAAGGAAAAATGTGAAAGACAACCCTCGACTTTGAAGACCCTCGAGAGTCTTGGAAGTCGAGGATTGTCGTAGCTCAGTGGTTAGAGCACTGGTGGCTAAAGTCAGTGGCCCTGGGTTGAAATCCCTGGCTGGCGACAACTAAGATTTTTTCACATCTTCCTTTGTTATTTTCCAGATGAGAAAGTTCTTGATAATTGTAATAATATTATTATTTATTATTATTATTAAAATTGTTGCTCCTCATCTGTGGATAAGAAGCTATGCAACTTGATTGTAAATGTTGCAGAACTAGAGTGCTCCTAATGTCTATCATCAAATATCTTGTGGCTACATGAAAACTAATGATGAAAGAAATTAGTAATACAACAACTGGTGGACATCACTGATGAATGAAAGTGATAAAAGCATAAACCACAGCTACAATCTCTCTGTCCTAAGGCTTAGAAAGTCCAAGGAACTACAGTTCCAATAAGAACACACAAACAGCACCTGGCCATGGCAGAACTGTTAACCACCTCAATGCCAGAATCTCCTCCATCAAATTCACAGAAGAACACTCCTACAACTCTATAGACTTTCTGGACCTCACCTTGTTCAAAGGTCCCAGATTTCAAGCCACTGGAACCCTGGACATCCGTCCCTTCGCCAAACTGATTGACCCCCATGCCTACCTACACTTCTCCTCTGGCCATCACAGGTCTGTCACCATGGGACTGGTCAAGGGAGAATTTGTGCGCACCTTGAGAAGAAGCTCCTTACCTGAAATCTATGCCTCAGCAGTCATTGACGTGATGGATCTGGGCAGTGTGTAGAGGAGGCTATAGGGTCAAAGCCTCAGTGATTGATATCAGCAGTGACATAAAAGGGGGAGGGGCTTCGGGCCACCAAAATTGTGTGGCATAATCTAACAAGGAAGGAGGAGGGGCTTCGGGCCACCAAAAATGTGGGGCATAATCTAACATGGAAGGGGGAGGGGCTTAAGGCCACCAAAATTGTGGGATATAATCTAACAAGGAAGGGGGAGGGGCTTCAGGCCACCAAAATTGTGTGGCATAATCTAACAAGGAAGGGGGAGGGGCTTCAGGCCACCAAAATTGTGGGGCATAATCTAACAAGGAAGGGGGAGGGGCTTCGGGCCACCAAAATTGTGAGGCATAGTCTAACAAGGAAGGAGGAGGGGCTTCGGGCCACCAAAATTGTGGGGTATAATCTAACAAGGAAGGGGGAGGGGCTTCGGGCCACCAAAATTGTGAGGCATAGTCTAACAAGGAAGGAGGAGGGGCTTCGGGCCACCAAAATTGTGGGGTATAATCTAACAAGGAAGGGAGAGGGGCTTCAGGCCACCAAAATTGTGAGATATAATCTAACAAGGAAGGGGGAGGGGCTTCGGGCCACCAAAATTGTGAGGCATAGTCTAACAAGGAAGGAGGAGGGGCTTCAGGCCACCAAAATTGTGGGATATAATCTAACAAGGAAGGGGGAGGGGCTTCGGGCCACCAAAATTGTGAGGCATAGTCTAACAAGGAAGGAGGAGGGGCTTCGGGCCACCAAAATTGTGTGGCATAATCTAACGTGGAAGGGGGAGGGGCTTCGGGCCACCAAAATTGTGTGGCATAATCTAACAAGGAAGGAGGAGGGGCTTCGGGCCACCAAAATTGTGAGGCATAGTCTAACAAGGAAGGAGGAGGGGCTTCGGGCCACCAAAATTGTGTGGCATAATCTAACGTGGAAGGGGGAGGGGCTTCGGGCCACCAAAATTGTGAGGCATAATCTAACAAGGAAGGGGGAGGGGCTTCGGGGCACCAAAATTGTGAGGCATAATCTAACAAGGAAGGGGGAGGGGCTTCGGGCCACCAAAATTGTGTGGCATAATCTAACATGGAAGGGGGAGGGGCT
>WLWD01000669.1_pt1 | contig 263164 bp, 188 predicted proteins | sample 6712731 | NCBI WGS metagenome assembly WLWD01 (sample SAMN12718690, study PRJNA576275) | sponge metagenome | isolation source: marine sponge | host: Mycale hentscheli | place: New Zealand: South Island, Marlborough, Capsize Point | collected 2014-11-01 | reverse complement strand
ACCTTCTGTTGTCACGGCACCCACTCCCTGACTCATTAATTAGTATTGAAATACTGTACCTTCTGTTGTTACGGTACCCACCCCCTGACTCATTAATTAGTATGAAATACCTCTCTGTTTTCACGGCACCCACCCCCTGACTCATTAATTAGTATTGAAATACCTTCTGTTGTCACGGCACCCACTCCCTGACTCATTAATTAGTATTGAAATACTGTACCTTCTGTTGTTACGGTACCCACCCCCTGACTCATTAATTAGTATTGAAATACCTCTCTGTTGTCACGACACCCACCCCCTGACTCATTAATTAGTATTGAAATACCTTCTGTTGTCACGGCACCCACCCCCTGACTCATTAATTAGTATCGAAATACCTTCTGTTGTCACGGCACCCACTCCCTGACTCATTAATTAGTATTGAAATACTGTACCTTCTGTTGTTACGGTACCCACCCCCTGACTCATTAATTAGTATTGAAATACCTCTCTGTTTTCACGGCACCCACTCCCTGACTCATTAATTAGTATTGAAATACCTTCTGTTCACAGCACTCCCCTGACTCATTAATTAGTATTGAAATACCTTCTGTTGTCACGACACCCACCCCCTAACTCATTAACTAGTATTGAAATACCTTCTGTTGTCACGACACCCACCCCCTGACTCATTAATTAGTATTGAAATACCTTCTGTTGTCACAGCACCCCCCCCCTCCCCCGACTCATTAATTAGTATTGAAATACCTTCTGTTGTCACGACACCCACCCCCTGACTCATTAATTAGTATTGAAATACCTTCTGTTGTCACGACACCCACCCCCTGACTCATTAATTAGTATTGAAATACCTTCTGTTGTCACGACACCCACCCCCTGACTCATTAATTAGTATTGAAATACCTTCTGTTGCCACTGCACCCACCATCTGACTCATTAATTAGTATTGAAATACCTTCTGTTGTCACTGCACCCACCCCCTGACTCATTAATTAGTATTGAAATACCTTCTGTTGTCACGACACCCATCCCCTGACTCATTAATTAGTATTGAAATACCTTCTGTTGTCACGACACCCACCCCCTGACTCATTAATTAGTATTGAAATACCTTCTGTTGTCACGACACCCACCCCCTGACTCATTAATTAGTATTGAAATACCTCTCTGTCACAGCACCCCCCCCCCAACTCATTAATTAGTATTGAAATACCTTATGTTGTCACAGCACCCACTCCACCCCCCCAACTCATTAATTAGTATTGAAATAATTTCTGTTGCCCGGCACCAACCCCTTGACTCATTAATTAAAATAGAAATACCTTATGTTGTCAACGGCACCCCCCCCCCCCCCCCCCCTGGTCATAATTAGAATAGAAAATACTTATGTTGTCATGGCACCCCCCCCCCCCCCCCTATTTGCAATACCTTCTGTTGTCACGGCATCTCCTCCCCCTCTCCCCCTCCCATTCATTATTCCTATTGTCATGTAAAATGCCAACAAAAAATATATGTAATAGTTATGCCATGGCCAAGGAGGGGTTATGGAATATAACCGTCCAGATCCTGAGGGCGAAGCCCGAGGGATAAGGGCGGTGATATTCCATAACCCCGATGTTGCCATGGCACAACTGTTTTATACCATAGTTGCTGCTACTACTACTCTCTCATATCCACCTATATGGGACCAGCCCTACCACATATAACTCTCCTGCCGCTCTCATACCACAGGAATTTACTACAGCTAGCTGCTTTACTACTTACTGCTGAGCAGCCCAGGTAGAGTTAGATCTGGAGATAACAGCTGGCAGCTACAATGCTAAAGCAAACTTGCTAAAGTAAACTTGCTAAAGTAAACTTTCTGGCGTGCTTCAATTGAATTTTAATTGAATTTTAATTTTGGGCCGGAAACACGGAAGAATTCGCTTGACACCGGGAAAATATCATAGCCCCAGGAAGAATTCGCTTGACACCGGGAAAATATCATAGCCCCAGGAAAAATCACCAGGAAAATATCACTTTTAATCCATGGGTGTTACCGCAGCAACCATGGTATAAATATATATATTCAAAAGATATTAACAATGCGGTTTACAACATACTTGATATTTTAATGAAACAAACGCTTTATTTCTTAAATGTTGTGAAAAACATGTACTTAATGATAGTGTCCGATGATCAGCAAGATTATCAGGAGTCTGAAATAATGTAGTTAGAATTATCTGGCCTAACTTCATAAGCATTATAATGGTTAAAAAAGTTATCTCCAACATATGGAATGATTACAAAAATACATTTTCCCATGGACCAAACTAATATATCCATAATTTTGCCAAATACAGGGACTTCATCTTCAATACTGCAGAACACAATGCTTCCTTTACTGTACTTAATCCCATTTTTTTTCTACAAATGATGTCCTATTAAACAACAAGGAACCAATAAAACATTTTTTTAATAATATTCTAATTGCCTACCTTTGTAATTTTGTTTGAGTTTCACAGCTGTATTCTTTCATTAAGGCATCTCCATAAGGGACCTCAGAAATATTTATGGTTCGCACTAAATATATACATGTACATTACAAAAATTATAATAGCTATTTATTTACATTAGCCAACCAGTTCAAATCTAAATTGAGAACTTACCCACTCCATGTGTTGTATCACCTGAAATAAAACTTGCGCATGACATTTTATAACACATATAATGTTGGTGCCTGGTAGCCACGGTTTTCTCAATATTTTTGAAGTTTCCAATTGTAGTCGCAATTTTTTAAAAGTATTTATTCTTTGCTTCATAGTGCATACACCAAGCACCAATCAAAGGACCACACCTATTAATAATATAGCTGTGTAAATCTAATATTGCATCACTCAAAATAAAAAAAAACCCTTCTAATCCACATAGGAGTGTGCACTAGGAAGTGCATTTTTGGTGTTAATGGTCTATCAGGGTAAAGGCAAATAAATTCTTCTAGAAAAGTTTCGATTAAAAATTTCAAGTATGCCACTTGGTCATGAGTGATTCTTGGAGCAAAAAGATACTCCATGATTTGCAACAATAATACGAAGTTATTCCAACCTTTCATCCCCTTCAGGAATGAGATCACCAATTAGTAGGGGTAGAAATCTTGCCAGACACCAAGTTTGTGTAGCTAGAGAATTAATATAATAAAAGTGTAGTAACAAACATCATTTATAAGCACAGCTATGTGCAATACCTGATTGTCTCAGAGAGCTTGAATCTGGTAAAATGTTTTTGGAAATTTCTGACGGCTTACGAATTTCACTATTTCCGTAATCAAATGCACACATCCTTTCATTTAGAATTTTAAATGTCAGATACTTTTTGTCATGGATTAAATACAAAAGTAGACACTACATTGTGACTTGAGTGGTACCCTCCAAAATGTCATGCATTATATCAGGAACAATACCATCCACTACATGAAAGTATTTCAACTCATTTAAAATAGAGTTTTCAGTTACACCATAAGTAGTGGCAATATGGCTGTGAAGTGGCCCATCCAAATCACGCACATGAGATACATAATTTAACCGAGTACGTATAAGAAGTTTGTCTTCTGTAAACTAAAAAAAAAAAAAGGTTTTAATTAAGGTTTGGAAAATAACTAATTAATATTACCTTTGTCTGCATATCCCCATCAATTGCCATACAGGTACGACACTTTCGCGTGGCAGAATGGAGAGCTTTAAAGCCTCCCAGTGCACATGCAGCTAAGTTATCAGCTGAGCAAATTGTAAGTGTACCTCTGAAATTCATCCTTTCACCATCTATCACCAGAGGTACTCCAGCATCCTATATTTCAGTATTGCAGTGCAATATTTTAATCAAATATGGTCAATCACTTACTTTCTCTAGAAGAGAAACATCTTCAACAAATGGCTTTAGTATTCTGCTCAATCCATACTTGTTGACAGTTACCGACTTAGCAACGATTAACAGCTGAATAGACTGTAAAGATGAGCGATACTTAGGAGCAATATTGCCAATAGTGTAGTAAAAAAGTCCTGATATGAATTATTAAAAAATGGCTATTACATATGTAATATAAATTTAATTAAGTCATACCTAGCTTATTTTTAGAACCCAAGGCATTACAAACTTCAATGTCATCATAATACAATTTAATCTGCAATGCACATGGGTCTTCTTGAAACAGAGAGTGATACTTGTATTGCTCAGCATCTGTGTATTCTGTATATTGTAGTCACATGACGCAAGTGCAGCTGCTATTTTCCTTACTCTGTCTATAGATTGGCTATATTTTTACTGGTTTTCTTTTCTCAGGAGAGTAGTGGACTGAGGCCAGACAAATGGAAGATTTTTCTAGTAAAAATGTAGTACACGTAGGGGATTGGTTGAGAGAGCAGAAGTTTTCTGAAAAAGTTGTTGATAGCTTTCAAGGTAAAGTTTACACCTTTTTATTTTTGTTCTGGTTGACAATATTTTTTAATTTTAGAATTACATAGATGGTGAAACATTTCTAATTCTGGAAGAAAATGACTTCAGTCAACTAATCACTTCAACTGGAGAAAGAAGAAAATTAAATTTAAAGCAAAGAGAGCTTAATTGCAGAACTTCTTCTGTTCAGGTAGGCCTTATGAAAAAAATTTAAACTTATATGTGTAGTCCAAGACATAAAACTTCTTCGGTTATTGAAGACAATGTAAAAGAAACTGCATCTGTTCCACACGAAGATTTGTTTTCAACATCTGAATCTCTGGATGTAAGCTCTTTAGAGGTTCTGTTATATCTTTTAGGGTTGAATTTATAAAATCATTAGCTAAGTTGTTTTGTGTCCATCTAAGCAATTCAAAATACAGGTGAAGTTGTTGTAAGTAGTGAGGTCCCTTCAACCCTCCTGAGGCAAGCGTGGTTTTTCTTATCACTAAGTCTATAGGTTAAGTGGTGAGGTTAGCCACAAGCCATTCAAACATGCATGGTCTGGTTCCTCTGTCATACCCAAGATGATCCTTATCACTTCCAAAGCTTTGCACAATATTTATGTCTTCACACATACAAGTATCAACACAAATTGAAACAAAATTTTTGTTGTGTAGTCTACATTAATTTTAATCATAATTATTCACTCATCACTATTTTACCTTGAAAATAACTTATATAGATTTATATACAGAGTCTTATTTATTTTTGGTTTGTTCCTTGGGCTAGTGAAGAAGAGGTACATTTGAATGTTTCATTGCTAGCGTGTAATAACTTGAATAAATCTCTCATTTCAATTTAGGATTTGGCAAGTTCAAGTGCATTAGATGAGGAATGGTGTAATGAATTGTCACCTGAGGTATAAATAATGGATTGTAAATAAAAATTAACATAAAAACACATTGTTATTGCATAGTTACCGTCAGCAAGTATGGATCCTGATAATATTGAAGCAGGCGAGGATACTATAAGTCCTTCAGTCAAGGTAAATCTTTAAGACACTGTAGTATAAACAAATGTGTATTAGGGATACTACAGCCCCTCCCATCTGTTTGTCTTCGGCTAATAAAAGGAAATGTGTCTAATGTAAGTTGGTATTGATATTTCATTTGATACAATTCCCCCTCCTTCCATATTCCCCAATTTTTTATCCACCAATCATGTTTAGCCTACTATAATTTGCTACATTATATTTTCATAGTTTTTCAAGGTTTAAAAATAATTTAGATTTTTTAAATATTTCTTTAATTATTGTTGCTATTCAATTTTTTTAATTAATACATAATATGTCTTTTTGGAGCTAATGGTTTCTCATGTATTGTATATACATTAGGTTGGTATATTCAAAAGGACCCCAAGGACAATCATAACCAAGAAATGTCCTGAACCACCTCTGCCAATACCATTTCGTTTGCCACAAAATTATCCAGCAGCAGTAATGTTAAGCCTACAAGAGGGTGTTATGACTGGAAGCACTAAGACGAAGTTCATTGGCAACGTCGCTGCAGCAATGTTTTCTTTTAAAAGCTATCCAACCAAAGACAAATATACCCATATTGGACAGCAAATAATTAACAAGTATCCTTTCCTAAAGTCATCTACAGGAACTGGATATGTAAGATTCTGACAATAATAATTTGAACACAGTTGTTATTAATAAAGGGATACCCATAATTGTTAGATATTTTGACCTAACTTAATATTAGTATATTTATTTATGTAACAATTACTGTTGCACAGGGTTACTTGGTTGAAGCACTCAAAGACAAAATGAAATATTTAAGAAGCACTGGCAGACCAAGCAACAAGAGAATGTTAGAAAATGGAAGTCTTACTGCACAAAAGAAAAGGAAAGAATACCGTGCTTTTCCAGCAGCAACAACCCCAACTATACCGGATAATGAAGATGAGCACTCTAATGCAAGAAATTACAAGCTAATGCTATCCGAGTAAAAAAAAAAATTCCAAATATCAGAACAATTAAAATATTAATGGAGCGTACTTTCCCCTTTCGAAGACAGGACATATTGAATAGTGAATTTTCATTAAATGGTGTTTTACAGAAGTATCCACCACTGCAAGTCATTGACGAGGTAATCAGAATAGTTTCATTTATTGCTAATGTGGCATAAGTATTATCAGGCATTGACTGATCATCTTGTTTCCTGTATGTAATTGTATTCATCTATGTGGGTTTATTACTTCCTGTTGTATTATTACTTGTGTGTGGGCATTTTGATTGATAATCATTCTTACAGTTGAAGAGACCTATGATAGTCCTGTCTTAGCTAGAGAGTATAGCTAAACCTAGTTATAGTATACAAGAGTATAGTACAGCTAAAACATATTTCAACTTTAAATTATGTACAATGCTAATAGAGTGAGTAGTGAGTAGGTATTCTTTTGTATGTTTGATTTAGGTTTTGGCTGAGATGAATAAAATATTTCCAGACAAAAGTTCCCAAGGAAAGTGGGAGAAACTTATGCCGAAAATAACACAACTATTCCAGAAAGAATCAATTTCTCCTGAGATACAAGTGGTGCTTGAAATGCTGAAAGAAGACACATCACCAAGTAACCAGGCAACCATTTTGCATTCCTTGAGAGCTTGTACATTTTTGAGAAAATCCAGCTGTTGAAGGTTGGAATATAAATAATGTTCCACTAAAAGTACAATTACTAAAATCATATCGATGTATTTCTGTTCGGCAAATAATTTACTAAATTTATTTCTCCTATATTATTGCTTCCAATTTTTGAAGACAACATGTTGCATATAAATAGAAACTATATGGTTTGCAAATCATAACATTATTATTGTTAAGACATCAGTAATAGGAAATGGCGAACAGAAATTAGTATATTGAAATGTTTGATTGCTTCTTCTATTACAATTCAGGTTGTCAAACTGTTCAGGCAATGATAATGATGAATGCAATGCTACCAGACACCAGGAGCAAGTCCACTTATAAGAACATTGTCATTGTCATTGAGGTGGGCAACAATAAAGAATGTGAATACAGTGTAATAAAGATCTGCACTCATACACAGTTATTGACGTTGTCATATTATTGTTACTGTAGGATCCAGCAGATATAGCAAGAGAAAGTCCACACGCACAGCCTCTGGTAGCAGTAGAACTACAAAACCAAACCACCACCAATAGCTATATACATAGTGGCTGAACGAAAAACTGTGTACAAGATAAACAAACACAACATTCCTTTTACATTGCTATCTATCTTTTATGTTTTCAATTTGGAATATCCAAGTGGATGTACCAATTTTTATTTTTTTTTAGAGCATTTTTTTTAGACAAAGTATATAAAAGAAGCAGGTTACAACACTTTATTGTAAGCATAAATAACATATGATTTTTTGTAAATATTTATTCAATTATGAAATTTGTATGAAAATTATACTAAAATAATTATAGTATGTAAATCATTCTTTTTTTGGTATGGAGTTTATACTAATATTGGTATGTAAAACATACTATGGCAAAAAAGTATGGCTATCACACCAAGTTTTGAAAGGCAAATGGTGACATGCAGTATCATACCAATTTTAGTATGTAAGTCATACTTCGTTTTTAGCTGTGTACTTCTTTATTTAGTTTGGAGTCCCTGCTTTTAAATCAGAAAAAAAAATTCACAATAGAAGAAGAATACTGCATCAAGTTATTGGTCTCAATTGTTGTAGAGACTGCTGAATAATGAAGTGATGTAACTAGCATACAGTAGAATGTCAGTTTTCCGAACACGTTGGGACTGAGAGTTGTTCGGATAACTGAAATGTTCTGATAACTGAACACCATAGAAAATGTATTATAAAAGGGGTGCGGTCAAGCAATTCTTCATGTCTGCATGTGCTACTATTAAATTTTGGGTGTTCAGTTAACTGCAGTGTACGGATAATTGAAGTTCGAATAACTGACATTCTACTGTATTTGTAGATGATTTAGAAATTGCTAGCTAGTTATCGCATACAACCTTGTTTTTATTAAATTTGTAATTAACAATAAAGTTCAATGATTGTAGGTGTATGCATCTAATGAAGTATAAACCTTGAGAAAATATTGGGGAGGGGCAGGGCCCCCTTGAGAATTACTGGAAGGGCTATTAGCCCCCATGGCTCTTTCCCAATTCCTACTTCATGCATCCTATTTGATATTCCTAGTGATAGAATTCACTTCCTTTCAGTTGAACACAATATTAGATCTTAATTCCTATCTACTACTGAAATTCATACCTACTACTACAACACTGTCTTATCAGCATGAGTCAGCAAATTATGAATGTTCGGGCACTATATTTAGTTACATCCATTATTGCATCCAGCTGACTGCTATAAAAGAGAGTGTGAACAGTGACAATGTGCAATTTCTGTCACAGAAATTTAACAATGGCTGAAAAAATTACTGTTATCTTATTAATGTTATGTTTCTCGTTGGCTTTGGGTAAGACATTTCTTTTTATAATTATAATAAACTTTGTGATTTGCTAGCTATTTTTTAAATAGAAATTTAAATCTATATTGTAATATTGTTCCTTTTTATATCATATGTTCAGGCCAGAGGAATTCCAGCATCCAAGATATTCGTCTTGCTGGATCATCATCACTTTCTTTTGCAGGAAGAGTAGAAGTTAAGTATAATGGAAGTTGGGGAACTATATGTGATGGATCATGGGGCTATTCTGATGCTAATGTAGCATGCAGGTAAATTTAGCTACAGTTTATAAATTACTCTGTAATTTTTATATTAATTGTAAAAATAATTTAGAATGCTCAACTTTGATGGGGCAGAGTGTGCCAGAGTAAATGGCTACTTTGGTAGAGCATCCAGTAGCGTACCAATATGGATGGATAGACTCCTATGCAATGGAAGAGAACCTTATTTAGATGCATGTCCATTTCGAGGATGGGGGTCTAGATTTCATTTTTGCAGATCCCACAGAGATGACAGCAGTGCCGTGTGCAGAAATGGTATGTGTATGAGATTGTATTTTCTGGGCAGGTATTTATCAGTATCAGACACAAGCAGCATTTTATAAAGCAACATAAAGACATTTCAGTGAATGTTAATTCTTAGCTTTGTGTCATATTAAATGATATGTAATGTTATAATAAATGTAATATTATATTCCGTTCTTAATACTTTCCAAAGCTTCTTTCATTATTCATTTACTCCTTTGACATACAGATTTTATTATTGTTATCCGATTTATATTATAATAGCAATATACTATTGAGCCCTTAGCCATGTCCTATATTTGACTATAATACTCTTAGTGCTTACAACTAGTTGTAATAATAGCCACTTATGGATTGTTGAGTCGGATAATGAGTACTTTACAACTGTGGGAAGCCATGTGATTTTTTGTTACGTAGTATATATAATTTGATAAAAATACTTAGTAGTAAAATTGATTTATGATGAAATTACATTATGAATATTTACATGAATGTATTTATTTTAACAAAAATAATTGTAAAGAAGAATGTAAGTTTTACAGTTAGATAATTCATACATTGTGTATACTTTTATAGCATCTCTATTTGGTACAACTACATTGAATGTTGTCAATACAACTACAAGATCAATTACCATTACTTTCCCAGTAAGTATTGATCAAATAGCATAGCAATGTTTTAGATTATACATAATATATTGTAAATAATTTTATTTGTTATTAAATATTATTATTATTATTATTATTTTATATTATTATTATTATTTTTTTATTATTATTATTATTATTATTATTACTATTATTAATATTATTGGTGATTGAGTAAGGTGTGTGAGTCACTATTAGTAGTAACACAATCTAAAATCAGGGATATTTGTTTATATCTTTTGACATTACTGTCATCTTTTTTTAATTTGAACTTCGCATTTTTGTGCGATCCACTCAACTTAATTTTTTTGCAAACGATCTTTACGCATGTTATTATCCAAGGAAGTTTAACTGTTTACCACTAGGAATTAGGCTGTTTTCCAAACTAGCTGGAGTAAATCTGCTAGAATTAGTAGTGTTGGTACGTTTTTAATGCTCACAGCATTCTTACTTGAAAAATCAATTTCCCAAGATATCATGTCACCAAGAGAATACAATGCAAGTCTTGTGTTCTGCTGAAGCACATCTCTAGTTATCTATATAATAATACCCGTGACTGACGATGAAGTATGTATTCATGAATAATTTAAGAGCTAATGAGCTAGAATGCGCAGAATCAGAATACTCGTGAACTTGCGCTGAATTACCGGGTAAACCTAGAGTGCAGGACGAACTGGTTAGCAACTAGTCTGGCGCGCGCAGCCCCTCTGCGGAAAAAAATCGGGAGGGTCTGGTGACCCGTACGTACCAGTTTGGTGATCCTGGAATGTGATTAAGAAGCACATTGATTGCATTCCTGCACGGTCAGGCAAGCCAAAACATTGCGCGCAGTCATCGCAGGCGTGTGGCATCCACACCCCTTATCTTGTCAAATACTCTTGGTAGAAGAATATAGCACATGCTCTTTCCTGATCCAGTTGGAAGACTTACAAATACATCCTTTCCTCTAGCAAAGTGTACAATACTTTCTACCTGCTCCATGCTTAGCTCAAATGATAGCTCAACAGAAGTAGCCACATCTTGTATAAGTTCCTCCAACTTGCAACTCTCAGACATCACCAGCGGAGCTTAGGTCTGGCGAGCTCAGATTTACCATGCGCTTCAAGTGCAGCGTGTTTTTTCTTACAGCACTATTTTCCTCACCGCCCACGGATATAATTGTAACTATTTTTAGATCACGTTATCATATGAAGTACAAATTTTATACGTTTCCCCACGATTCATGGGGACATACACCAAACTGGTACGTACGGGTCACCAGACCCTCCCGATTTTTTCCGCGGAGGGGCTGCGCGCACCAGATTAGTTAGCAACCAAATCCCGGCACAAAAAAATGGATAGTAGGCCAGAGTGGCACAAAAACAGAAGAGCAGCTAGCGGTGAACCATCACTGGATTACCAAGTAAACCAAGAACGCTGTTGTAAAGAAATAGGTTTTTGCTATGTTAGACTATTGGTACGTAAGCGAATTCGTTTGAGAAGACGAGAGTGGATGAACAGGAGAGCGGGTAAAGTATCGTCACATCCAGTTGTAACGTCGCAAGCCAGACCCCCCTCCCATGACCGTACCGAGAAGTACGCGCGAAGAGATGGAAAAGAGTGTTAGTGTCTGGCTTGCGAGACTAACTAAAAGCTGGTGGAATAGATGAGGATAGGCGGCGTAGTTTTCAAAAAAAGAAGGCTAGAAGAGAAGGCAAAGGAAGAGAAAAAACTCAATGACTCGATAAGAATGAGCTGACAAAAAGAAAGGTGGGGGATACAGAAATGAGATTGTTCAGGTAAACATAGTGCAGGAGAAGGAAACTGGTAGAGAATGATAACCATGAATAAAAATAACTTATGCTACTGCATTCTTACTTGTAATATGTCAAGGCCACTTGCTAGTTTAATATTATTTTAATAATAATAATAATAATAATAATTGCAATTTTTTTTCTCTTTTTAACAGCCAATAGTTGTTAATTATAACTTAACCCATTGAAATAATAGTAATAATAATAATAATAATAATAATAATAATAATAATAATAATTATAGTTAATATAATAACAATATCATTATTGCCAGATCAACTGGGGCTAAACTCTCCCTGGTGATATAAAAAACACAAAATACATAGCAAGATTACCTGAGGGTATGCTTACTGTTTATTATTTCCTGAAGGGTGATTGCAAGCAGCATAGATGGCCAGTATCCAGAAAGCTCTAAACTTAAGTCTCTTTATTTTACCTGGTTCTATTTTTATTGACTCTTGCATTCTCCTGCTTCTCTGCCTCTCTTATACCCATTATGGTTAGCAACTGTAAATGAACATTCTTCCCAACTCAGTTCAAATATACCAAATGTTTAATTTTATAGGATACAATAGGTTAATTAAGTACATCAAGCTACTGTAATTGAAGCTGCTATGTACCAACAGTTAAATGGTTAGTGTGCACATTCCGCAATCACCAGTTGCAAATTCAAACACCGCCAATGTAGCTTTTATTCTTCCATTTTCCCTATTTATCATAAGTTTTTCCTATTGATAAAGTTTTACCAATTCTGATTACTTCATGAATTATTCATGAACACATTATACAGTCATCGGTCACTGTTGTTGACTGACACACTAGCGTATTATCATACAGATTATAATAATAATACTAATAATAATAATAATAAATAACAACAATATTTATAATTATTATTTTTATTATTGTTATTATATTTATTATTATTGTTATTATTAGTGTTATTACTATTATTACTATTATTATTATTATTATTATGATTGTTATTATTATTTTGTTATTATTATTGATATTATCATTATTATTATTTCTAACTTCTTAGTCTATTGTAACACCTATAAGCACTTCTCAGAGAAGGTATCGTATCCAATACAATGCCAGTGGATTATTTCCAAGAACCACCTTCTACACTCCAAATTCACGTAATCGAGGTCCGCATATCGTAACAATCTCCAATCTCAACAAAGACACGGAATATTCTGTGGCAGTCAGATATGAGATAACTTCTACTTATTGCCGCTTTTATAACTACTATGGAGCATATAGTGAATACTCTGAGCCACTGACAGTACAAACCAATGCTACAGGTAAAAATAATTGATACTATGTAAATATACATATATATATAACTGTTGTTTTCTTTTCGATTTTGCCAATATTATGTGACCTCTTAATAGATGTATATTTGTACACAATACAAATATGTTTTTGTTTGGAACTGAAAATCATATTTGAGAGGATGTAAATTTACAGAGCATCATTGTAATATGTAACCACATACAGCCAGTTTTCGCATATCTCAATTCACTGACGCTGATAACAACATTTTATGCATTTGGTTTGTTAAAGCAAAGTATTTCTTTCACTTGTGACTTTTTGTAAAGTCTGCATGTAATATGAATTAGCAGTATTTTACCAGTATGTAAAAATTACCATGTGTTGAAGGCAAGTGAGAGTATAAGTTTGTGAGTGAAATATTATTCCCATATTGTATGATGAGTGTAATAAAAATTTTAATATACATACATTGATTATTTTCTGAGACAGTAAGCGTTCAGGAGTAACTGCCATACTTTGAAAAGTTCAAAAGTCTAGAATTACACACAGGAACATTAGAGCATTTAATATGCAGCTGTTCAATTGGAAAAAACTCTTGTGAAATGTAGAAATACTCAAGGAAAATATCCTATGTATAATATTAAACATATTATATACATTATACTGTATCTAAATACTAGGCAATTCTGACATGTTTGTTAATTAAGGTTAGCTTTAGGGCTAATAATAAATTGTCATTTTTTTCATCAATATCATTAATTAATTTAATTTGATTTATTAATTGTGTCAATTTAAAATTTGTCAATGCATTACATAGCACGCCCTTCCAATTTCCAAATTCGTCTGGTTACTCCTATTCGAGGCTTGGACTTCCTAGGACGTGTTGAAGTTAACTACAACAATAGATCATGGGGAACGGTTTGCGACTACAGGTTTGATATATCTGATGCAAATGTCATCTGCCAACAACTTAATTACACTAGAGCTGCTTGTGCTGTATACAACGCTGCTACTGGAAGAGGCAGAGGTAATCATTATTATTTTGCTATTAATAAATCAATTTCTTTCAATATAACACACTAAATATATAATATAATTCCTTTACTATTTCAGTGCCAATATTCATGACTAACCTGATCTGCTCTGGAGCAGAAATTTTGGACGATTGCTCTTACACAAGATATAACAGGTTCTCGTACTCAAGCACAAGATATTGCCGAACTTCTCATTCTGATGATGCTGGTGTCATTTGCTACCCACGTAAGTAAAAATAGCAAAATAGGTTTTAAGCAAGTAAGATGCTATTAAAGATGTTTGACTAAAAATTGGTTTTTGTTATAATTTTTTAAATAAAATAAGTAACATGTATTTAGAAAAATATGAATAAAGTGTGTGTGATTCAATTATCTTAGAAGCGTATATACAAATCTTTCTTCCTTTTTTTTTTGTAACTAACACAGTTGCTTGTTCAAGATTATTAGTAATTAGAAATTTCTAAAATTCGTATTAGATAGTGCTGAGATATTTGTGTTCGAAAATTGTGGTATGATATTAAACTTGTTACGTTAGCTGAATGTTGGTAATTTTTCTGCAGGTGAAGGTCAATTTTTATCTGCTCCTCAAAACTTCACAGCTTCTGCTAGAGGAACTACAGTGACATTTAGATGGAATGTAAATCTGATAAAAATAGAAGTCCATTGTATTATATAATGCATTATGCATTATTCAATTAACAACACTTAATGTTACATAATTTTTTGAATACTATTGGTGAACAGCACACATATAAAATATTACATTTTATTAATCTCCATGGGTGTATGGATATGTGTTGCAGCGATATGTCTTTCCAAGCTATCTTCGCAACAATCGGATGTTAATACGATATACTCGTAGTGATCGAGTAGGATCTTCTTACACATACACAGTGTATTCATTCAGTACATCACAGACATTTTTTCGGATACCACTAGGAGTGACTGTAAATGCCACTATAGTAGCACAGGGGAGATTTACACAGTACTCCTGTTACAGTTACATCAATGGTGATGATTCTGACAGTGTTAGTATTACTACTCGGGAACAACGTAAGTTTTAATAATAAGATTCCTTTTGTAGAAGTATAATAATAATAATTTTAGTGATTGCTGAACATGGAAATACCATTCTTATTTGGGTGGGCCTCCCAACTAACTACAATGAGATTATTATTATTTATAATAATAATAATAATAATAATAATAATAATAATAATAATAATAATAGTATTAATAATGATGATGATGATGATGATGATGATGATGATGATGATGATGATGATGATGATGATAATAATAATAATAATGATGATAATAATAATAGTAATAATAGTAATAATAATGATAACAATAATAATAATAATAATAATGATAATAATAATAATGATGATAATAATAATGATGATGATAATAATAGTAGTAGTAATATTAATACTACTACTACTACTACTAATAATAATAATAATAATAATAATAACAATAATAATAATAATAATTATAATGATACTTATTTTATTATTTTTTTATTTTTTATTTTTTTATCATTGGTGTTGTTGCTGTTATTATTTTATATTATATTATAATAATTACTAGCAATTACCCCGTCACACTGTGTTGCCTGATGTACTAACTTGTGCAAATTAGTAGTGCAGTAGCATAAGGTAGTTTCTACATGATTTCCCTCTTGTGCTCTCTTTTTTTCCTCAGCCACCCTTTTTTGACAAGTGGATTTCCTTCTCCTCCTCTGTCTACCTTTCCTGCTCCCCATTATCTCTGTCCTTTCTGTATTTTTTCTTTCACTTCTTCATTGAAGTAGTTACATCAATCAGCTTTTCTCACCTGGTTCTATTTTTAATGACACATGACTTCTCCTGCTTGTCTGCCTCTCTTATAACCATTATGGTTAGTTACTGTAGAAGTACATTCTTTCCCAACTCAGTTCAGCTACTCAGTGCTCAGCTTTTATAGGATACAATAGGTTAATAAGGCACTTCAAGCTAATTGAAGCTGTTAAATTCTGACAATTTACTGGTTTGTGTGTGCACTCTGCACTTGACGTTAGCAGGTTAGACTCCTGTGAGTGCTGCTTATCATTCTTCCCCCCCCCCCCCCCCCCCCCCCCCCCCCCCCCCCATAATACCAGCATTGTTGTTTCCATTCTGATAATGATGATGCTTTACCAACTCAGATCAACTCATGAATTATTTATGAATATACACCGCTGTTATCGTCAAGCATAATTTATATAGATTATTATATTATTATTATAATATTATATAATATAAATTATTTTTAGTATTATTTTTTGGTGTAAGTTAAAGAATAATAGCACATGTCAATTGTATGAATCAATATCTGTGTGTTAGTTTGACTTCAACTCTTGTAGTGTAGGAATTTATGTTGCTTACTATGATCTTGTTGTGCTACCTTAATGACACAGTATGCATAAATGAATAATGGCTTTCTGAAGTATTAAATGCATTTGCAAAGCCAAAAAAATGTGTACACAGAATAGTTATAATATGTTAACTTAAATGCTTGCATTAAGTAATGTGGATCAATTCAATATGTTGTACATTCATTAAGTTCACTCATGAGTAGCAATAGTAAAATAATTTTATGGCATAAACTGAGTTAGTGCAACTGTTTACTGCATCTAAATGTATCCGTGAAAATATCGTATGTAGATGTTACAATCATCTGGATATATTTTCTCATGGCATTCTATAGGCTTCCATGGGAGAATTGGTGATATTATTACGGATCATCAATGATCAAAATAAAAAAGAATATAAGGAATAGATTTGTTTGGATAATCAACTAAATAAATAGTTAATGAAATATTCTAGCTGATGCTATATCTCTTGACTACCTAACTTACTTGTATGTGTTAAACCATGCTACTTGACTCTTCCAATTATACCTGATTAAATAAATATAATATATACATATTCTAGCTCCTTCGACTGCCCCTCGAAACTTCCACGTGGCCGTCCTCAATTGCTCAGCTGTCATAGCTGAGTGGAACTCACCTTTGTTCAGTGATCTGAATGGGTTGCTGCGAGGATACAAGCTGATGTACCAGTCTGAGAGTGGCCAGGAAATGACAGTAGATTTGAATGTTACACAGAATGAATATATCATTGGAGGGTTGAAAGCTTCCACTAGGTATACAGTTAGTGTCCTCGCTTACACCGTAGGAGATGGCCCCAGGAGTATTCACCTCAAGGTTAACACCAATTCCATGGATATATGTGAGTTTTAATAAAAATTAGCAATCGTTTAGCAATGGTGCTAAAGAAATTTGACTTAATAATGTCCAATTGAATTGAGATTACTGAGCAGTAATAAGTCGTGTGAACTGATCAGATAAATTAGGGAAGTCAATGCACAGAGCAAGGTTTCATGTGAACATTTATCCATCATTATTCTGGTAAACGTCTTACAGCTACACTATTCTTACTTCTTTGACATATAAAAATTAAAAATAAAGAAACAATAGATCAATGACTCAAACACACCCATAAAATCAATGAATGAACGAATAAATGAATGTATAAATAAATGAATGAATGAATGAAGGGAGGAAACAATGTATGCATGAATGAATGAATGAATGAATGAATGAATGAATGAATGAAATTATGAACTAACAAACTAACGATGATATGAAGCACCAAAGATGCGAACCCTCAGTGCTATTAAGTACTACCTAGCTATTACAATATAATCTCCTTCCAAAAGTAAGAGCAATCTGTTAGCTATATTTTAATGAGGCATCAAAATAGCTCGACCAATGAAAATGGTAAATGAAAACGCTGTCTTCATAAGAAAAGAAGCTACACAAGCCAGTACCACTCACCTATACGCATTTTCAACAAGAAACTTCACTTCTTTCAACTCAGTTAACCTCCCCTAGCATAAATCAAACTATACCGCTGGCTGCAAGAAATTATTTGCTCACATGATTATGATGTGACGCTAGGGGGCATTTCCCATAAAAACTGGTACCTACTGCTGAGCTGAAAGATTCGCGTTTTCTCAATGATTAGCCCGAAATTAAAAATAGTAGCACAATAAAAGGTCTTAAATCTTTGTTCCGAGTAAGTTCATACCTGAATCAACCGTTAATTGTCAGTATTCTCCAAAATGAGAGCGTGACAGACAGACAAACAGACAGACAAATGGACAGGATGACTACTATAACCCTCTCGCACACCCGCGGTGGTTAATGAACAAGTGAACATATAAATTTATGAATAAATGCATAAATGAGTAAACATATACATACATAAATAAACAACGAAAACAACAGCTAGACATACAAAAAAATCAATAAATATAAACAAAGAAAAATGAGAATGAATAAGTATATAAACAAATAAACAAACAAAGCAACAACAAATAAAAAATAAAAAACAAACAAAGCAATAAATAAATAAACAATATAGTAAGTGACGGAATCTGCCAGTTAATTAATTAATTAATTGAAATAACAACAACAAAGAATAGACATCAAAGAACAAATAAATATATACACTTTAACTTTAGCAAAACCTCAAGTAGTTCTTACTTTACCTTATTTAGCGTACCTAATATCAAATTTACTATAAAAACAAGCAATTATATTTATATAATGTTAGTGACAATGGCTTTAGCCTGTAATAATTCCAATAGAAGAGATGAAGGCATTAGTAATTAACATTATTATTGCAGGTCAAACTGATGTCATTAATTTCTTTGGTATCAATGGCAATGATCTTGACAGAGCAACATTCTACTCCTACAGTCGATCTATCAACATCTTCTGTGGTTCAAGCATTCCTAATGCTGAGATACACTGGCTCTTCTCTAATGGTTCAAGAGTTGGGACTGACAACCGCCATCTTCGTGAAGGGCATTTTCAGAATGGCACAACTGTCCTCCAGATTGGCAATGAGAGGCGTGTAACATTATGCGATGCTGGTACTTACATTTGTAAAGCAAATGTGACTAGTAGCAATGGATTGGCCAGAGTTCAGCAGAGAACATTCAGAGTCTTCTTTGGTAGTAAGTATAGAGCTTGACATGAATTATTAAGAATACCAAAATGGACTATAACTACTAATTTATGTATTGTCTCTACTGGTTTAATCTTATAAGCTAAAATTTGGAAATGATGGTTGCACTTATGTTTGTAGGGACACCTCCAACTCCAGCAAGACTAGTTATTGTCAGTAGAACGCACAACACTGCTACAGTCACTTGGACTAAAGTTGACTGTGATGGAGGCCACGATATTCAATATTACAATCTCAGGATAGGCTACAACAGACCCTTCTTCTTCTTTGGTTCATCATACAGATATGTGTACAATCTTGATGCCAGTACATCCAACTACACCTTTCAAAATCTGAATTCCAGAAGTACATACTACGTGGCCGTGCAAGCTTCGGGTAGAGACAGTACTTCTAGTGGATACTCATCTCAAGTCACATTCATCACTCTTTCATCACGTAAGATGAAAATGATACTTTTTTTGTAATAATATTATCAAATGCTCTAAGTGTTTTATAAAAAAAATTATTTATCAAAAATATCTTCTTTAAAAATATGGAGAACATCAATTGGAATATATTATTTAATCGTTTAATTTGTTAGCACTTTCACTCAAGTTATCAAATGATAAGAGACATTTAGTTGATTATTTTTAAAATCTGTATGAATATTTTTATACAGCTCCAACTCCGCCTCGTTATGTCACTGTCAAGTTGGTATCTCCGGACACTATCATGGTGAACTGGACCAGACCTTCAGTCTCGAATGGAGCCATTTCTTATTACACTGTCTATGCTGTACCATTTATCACTCGAACCTCTTCAAATTCGAGAAGCAAGAGAAATGCAGACACCAGTCTTCAGAGTGTAGCTAAGGTACCATTTCATATAGTTGCCTCAGACTGGCATAATTATGTATTGTTTTTCTTAGAATTTCTCAGCTGATGTAACATCTGGTAATATAACTCTCCCTCAAGTTGGTGTCCAGTACCAGGTCAGAGTCAGTGTAACTGTTCTGGATACTTCTTCTAGAATCAATAGAGAAAGCTTGTTTTCTTCAGTGACCTCTAACTCCACCATATTTGTTCCCGTTCAAGGTAATTATTTAGCACTACAAACTATAAATATATATCTATTATGATCACTGTGTGCTTTAGCTATATAGCAATCAAAAAAAATTATGAACAGAGTGTGAACGGTGATATATATTTTGGCAAATAGATATTTTTAGAATTATAATAATTAGAATTAGTTACATTAGTATGTACATAAGTATAGCATCATGTCTTACCCTTCTAATAGTGTATACAAAATAATTTCATTTTTATTATAATTTTTCACTAATATTTAGTCATTATCATAAATATTAAACAAAATATGATTTACCTTAGGTTTACCAGTGCCATCGAATGTGAGGGTGATGAACAGAAGCAACAACAGTATCACGATATCTTGGGATGCTCCGCAGGCAAATGGCGACACAATCACCGGACATCTGGTAAAAATATTTATTCTTCAGAACACCAATATAATATTATGATGTTGTGTTTACAATTATATGTACCTGACATTTTCAGTTGTTTTTTAAATGACAGATAATATATTACATTGTTTGCCAACTTCGCAATTTATATCTCACTTGTACAAATACTTAATGTCTTGTTTGATTATTAATACAGTTTTATATTAATAAGCTTGTGTAGGTACAATTTGCAAATTTATAAATTTACAATTCTTTTCTTTACAGATTGAATACTCAGCAATGATAGAAGGGAAGAGCCCAGAAGACTTTCTGATAAGATATACACATGAAGGCAACTATACTGCTCGTGCATCTGCTACAACTTTTGTGGTGCAACCTTTAGTCCCAGGAGCCAGCTATCAGATAAAAGTTGCAGTTCTAACAGATAGAGGAGAAGGGAAAGAAGTGTCTATATCTGCTACTACTTTAATTGCCAAATCTACTTTTGGTAAGATTATGTTACCCTGCTATAAATACACTAAAAAAATGTAACATCTTTTGTTCTATTTAAAATTGTAAGTGAAAGTTTAATAATAGTTAATGTGGTGAAAATTTGAATGATCTAATTATAAGGTTTTAGTGTAATATTGGAAATGATCTGGAATATTAGTGTTCAATAATGTTTTACTAATATGTCAATTATAGACTTATTTGATACTGACAATTTTGGAGACGTATTAAACTTTAATTATATCTATTTATAGAGCAATATGTCTACTTCCATGTACGATTTGGTCCAGTTTTCAGCTGCACTTCATTTAGAGTAAGTATTAGGCAATATTTTAAGATAGTTCTTATGAAATTATGTTCTCATTACAGAGAGATATTGAAGGCCAGGCTAATGCCGTAAATAATCAAATTTTTGACTACTTGAAGACAACTTGCAACTGTGGCTTCACTAGTGCTAACATTGAGACTGGTTTCTTCAGCTGTGGCCAACAAGATCACCAAATTATATATCGAGCTCACATTCTTGGCACTGCAAATTACAGTGCAATTGATTTGGTTGACTTGCTCCAGAATTGGATCTTGACTAATAAGGCATATGTTATGCTGAATAACTTCAGAATGCAATTAGATCCCACGTGTTCGACAAGGCTGGATACTTTAGACGATCCAGAATGCCCCATTGTGACACAGGCTCCGGCTACAACTCCAATGGCAACTACACAAACTGTACCTACAGAGAAGCCAACTGAAAAGCAAATGCCAGTGACTAGTGAAAAGATGGAAGAACCTCAAAAGACGGAAAAGCCTGATGACAACAAAAATCCTAACCCTCAGGGGCAGAGTGGGATAACGCAAGCACCTCCAGCTCACCATGGAGCTCTGACTGGAGAATCTCTTGTGATATTATTCGTTGGACTTATTATAGCCTTCCTCTTTTTAATACTGATAGTTTTACTTATAGTGGGAATGTTTTGGAAATTCAGTAAACAAAGTGCCAAAAGGTATGAAAAATAATAGCAAATGAATTTTAAGAAGGTGAACTATTTACAAACCTTAATTAGATGATTGTTTTATTTTAATAGCTCAGCATATGCTGGAAGAGGATTTACAAATGAGTCTACGATGAGGTTTTCTGACTTGGAAGGAAGGTAAATAAAGTTGATAGTTCATAAGAAATAATTTACTTTACTTTATTTTTTAGTGGAAAAAAAGCAGCAGGGAAGGAAATTGACGATAAAGTTCTATATAATGATACGGAAAAGTTTGAGGATGACTTCAACTAATTAAAACTTGATCACATTAATTTTATGAATTGTAATTAAATAATGTGTGAACATTTTATTGTTTTGTTTACAAAAGTAAAATTTGAGTAATGATTATTGAGATTTTAAATGATTACAGTTATGGGACTGATACTATGACAGTAAGCTAAAGCATTGTACTAATTCTTTATAATAGCTAATGGTTCCTGATAAAATTGACTATAATTAGTTATAAATTAGTCTTTATACTCATTTTAATATGGATATAAAGATTTGAACTATTGAAGCAATGATAATTTTTGCAATAACTGCACTCGGTGCAGACAGTAGCCTTGGGAGATTTATATTTTGACTTACTGTATTTAATTCATAGAAGTTGTTGAAAGCTCGATATTGTCTTCCTCTTTTGAGATTCTTCCTTTAATACATTTTGTGGTAGGAGCCTAGGTTGGAGTGAATCCAACTAGATCATTGCTGGGTTGTAGTCTCTCAATGTGATAAAACTGCTTTACTGAATTTAACCAATGACTGGACTATTACTATAGTGTTGCAAATTTATATAATCCCCTGGGCAAGCTCGGAGTAAGGTAATAAGTTTTGTAATATATAGCTACAGGTAAGTATAACATTCTAGTTATAGCACACCTTAGCTTAATATTAGAGAGAATTCACAAGAAGCATATATGGAATTTTCAGACTACAAGGGAAATATATTAATAATTGAGAACGCTTTACAAACTATTCACTTTTTTCAGTATTATTGGGAGAATGGCAGAGAAAGATTAGTTATACTAATGAAATTCATTATGATTATTATGTCATCATGTTATGGTTAACATTATTTTTACTTTCTCAGCTAAAAGAATAGTAAATTAGAATGCATAAATAATTATTTTACTAATCATTATAGTAACCATCATAATTCTGTATTAATGTTTTTCTTTGTACTTTATTTCTTTCAAAACAACAGCGGATGATCAATGAAATAAAATTGTAACCCTATAACTATAAATCAGCCATTTTGCCGAGTCCAGAGCATAAAATTAATATGATTAAGATGGGCGTGGCAGGAGCTCGAGCTTGAATTAATCCTTTTTGCGGGACAGTGCTCAGCTAATGTACTACTGAAGGGCAAGCTCAGCAGAGCTTAGAGAATATTTCTGAAATAGTTAATTACTGTGTAGTGACCTCTTCGGTAAGATAACTAGCTAATCTGCTGAAGCCTTCGGTGAAGTTTAACAATGACAGGAGAACTCATTGTAGTAGCGATACTTCTTGTATCCGTTACGCCAACATTGAGTAAAACGATATGTATTTTGTATTGAACTGGTGGAGGCGACAGTTCTAAATTGTAAACTTTTATTTTGCACGTTACTTAGGTCAGAGAGGTTCCAACATTAATATTCGTCTAGCAGGAGCCTCAGTTAGCTATGCTGGGAGAGTGGAAGTACAATACAATGGAACTTGGGGGACTGTGTGTGATAGATCATGGAGCCTCTCCAATGCCATTGTAGCTTGCTGGCAAGAAATCAAAATATCATAAAAGTGTTGCCATAGATAGATATAATTCCCTTCTTTCAGGCAGCTAGGTTTTGAAAGCGATGTATGTAACCGATTCAATGCATACTTTGGACCAGCATCGAGTTCAGTGCCCATTTGGATAAACCAGGTCCAATGTACTGGACGAGAGCTTTACCTGGATGTTTGTCCTTTCAGAGGGGTGGGGTCCTGCTTATCACGCTTGCAGGTCTCATAGAGATGACAGCAGTGTAGTATGTAGAAATGATATGCTATAGAGACAATATTCAACGAGTATTCTAATGAAATTATGAAATTTTTCTTTTAATATTTACGTATGTTAATTAGCCAGACAACAATAGTGAGACCATTGAGAATGTTCCTATCTCTCTGCCAGTTTGACCTGCAATAATAATGTTTACAACCAATGGATTCTCTTCTCGTTCTTTGTTTACCTCTCAACTGATTCAACTCATGGATTCGCATTGTAAAATCAGTCACAATGATTGAACATTGTAACAATAAACAATACTCTCAGAAAAAAAATTGAACACAATCGTTTCCCTGCAGCTAACCATTACTTCCCAACTCAGATCACTGACCCAGTGTTACAATTTTTTAAGATTCAATGGGTACTTGCTAGTCATATAATTGAATTCACTTTCGTAAAAAAAAATACTTTAACCCTTTCGTTCCGGATCCCGCTTTGAAGCGGGTGAAGACCGATTGACTTCTCCGAATTTTTTAAAATAGTTACTTTATAGCTAGAACCTTCAGATTGCTTACACAGGTGCCCAATGCATTGGAGAAGCATCTAAAATAGCTTTCAGCCAGGACTGCTTCGACAGTACCTCACAGCAGTTGCGTTTATTTCTTCCTCGGCAAAAAAAAAAAACATCGGTTCTCCGTCGAATTTTACAAAAAGTTACCTTCTTCACAGCAGCTTCATTTATGGATCCAGTCATCTCCAGAGCTTTGTAGAAGCAGCAAAAAATTGCTTGAGCTCAGTAGCCTTCCATAACACATTGAAACAACCGCTTCTTTGCCGACCAAGACTTTGCGGTTTGACTTACTGTCTTCTCCATTTTTTATAAAATCGCCAGTTCAACTGGGGACCTCCCTATTACGTACAGTCTTAGGTAATGCTTATTACATCATAGGAAAAAAGTGAGCGTGTCGTGTGACCCCGGTAACTATGCAAAAAAAAAATTTTTTCAAAGTCATTTTTTGGAAGATGGCGTCTAGAAATTACAATGCGGTGCAAGTTTTATACTTGCTTGATGCTGACTCTAGCGACTCAGGATCAAGCGGAGAGAAGGGAGACGACATCTAGGGCTATAGGAGGCCCTGTATCAGGGTTGGTGGACCAGACCCCGTCAACTCTGATACTTGAAAATGGGAGTCAAGAAGATGATCGAGGTAAGCTTGTCTTTCTCTTGTCTTTGTCTTGAAAAATAGCCAGCTTCTGTTGTGGAAAGGACTTATTTATAGCTATATTGAGATAGAGTAAGCTGTTTAGCTATAATATATATATATTTCTTTGAGTTTTGAGATTTGAAAGTGGCTTGTGGTTTTTTGAACAAATTCAAATTTTCAAAAAAAATTTAAAAAGTTTTTACCACATATACTACTAGGACCAGATGTAAATGCAGTCACCGACCCCGATTACGCAGATGAGGCGACAGGAGCAGAGTCTTCCAGTCATGAAGGAGAGGATACCAGACCTGAGTCTTCCAATGATGAAACACGAATAGGCAGCAGGTTCCAGTGATGAGGAAGAGGAAGTGGCTCCTCCTGCTCCGAGTTGTGGACGTCCTCGCGGTCGGAGAAGGCGGGAATCGAAGAACAAGAGTCGGGTGGATGAGGTAGGGGGAGAGTGGAAGAAAGATGACAACACACCCATTGATATTCCATAATCTTTTGTGTGATGGACCACAAACTTTGATATTTGTGGCTGCCGCCCCCCCCCCCTGAACATCCCAAAAGTTGTAATATGTATTGTTATTGTCGTTGTCGTTGTCTGTGTTTTTGTGGTGTTGTAGTGGAGCTTCACACTCGATGTATATGTGTGTGCGTGGAGTTGAAATGTTATTCTGGTGCTTCCAGATCTAACCGGGGAGGGAACGAACTCGGGGGGGGGGGGTCTTTTCCAATCGGGGGGCTACTATGCCCATGTAAGTTGAATTTCATGTATGTGTGTGTGTGTACACCAGTCAATTTATATTATATATTTATTTTTATGATCTGTATTCACCTGTATCTTCTTTTTTCTAGTGTGTGTGTGTATGTGTGTGTGTGCATTTGTGGAATGAGAGAGAGCAACCGTGGACAAACAGTATGTGGCGCTTCCGTATACAACCTGGGAGGGAACTCTGGATCTTTTTGGATCGTGACTACTATGCCCATGTAAGTTGAATTTCATGTGTGTGTGTGTGTGTGTGTGTGTGCACCAGTCAATTTATGTATAATAAATTATACATTTATTTTTATGATCTGTATTCACCTGTAGCTTCTTTTTTCTTGTGTGTGTGTGTGTATGTGTATGTGTGTGCGTGCATTTGTGGAAAGAGAGAGAGAGCAACCATGAACAAACAGTATGTGGCACTTCCGGATCCAACCTGAGAGAGAACGAACTCGGTCTTTTTCGGTCTGTGACATCATCCATGCCAAGTAAGTTGAATTTCATTTCAACTTACTGATATTTGGGTGTCCAGCTAGGGCTGGGGGGATTATGGTACAAGAATGTCAGTGAAAAGTAATGACGGGGGAGGGGGGGTTATGGTACAAGAATGTCAGTGAAAAGTAATGACGGGGGAAGGGGGGGTTATGGTACAAGAATGTCAGTGAAAAGTAATGACGGGGGAAGGGGGGGTTATGGTACAAGAATGTCAGTGAAAAGTAATGACGGGGGAGGGGGGGGGCAATTCAGCGAGGCCAGCTGTTATGTTACAAATATCATTGTTGTCTTGTGTTTTTTTTGTATTGTATGGAGGTTCCGGATCCTATGGGAGGGATCGTTCAGTCTGTGCCACCATCCATGCCGGGTAAGTTGAATTCCACGTGTGTGCTTGTACTGCTTTTCATTTTCAAATTACACTTTCTCAATACAACGATTGTTTCTCTCATGTACAGTGTGGAGTATACATACCAGGGGTTCATACAGTGGGAGGCTAGCGCTGGGTTCCCCCCTAGAATTTTGGGAGTTGAATAGAAATGAACATTTAGGAAGCATTTATTTTTAGTCTGATATTGTATCCCATTATGTTCCTATCATAACTGAGCCTTTAGTGCATAGGACCGAACACTGATCATCAGTGTGAAGTATAGACTCGTATGCAAAGATGTGCATCAAAGTAGTGTAGGTTTAAAAAAATGGGTGTGGCGAAGTACACTCGGAGCCCCACCCCAAACCAAAATCCTGTATGAACGCATACAATACATCATAAAGTTGCAATTATATAGGATCATGAATAATTTGTTGTTTGTATTACAAATATCTTTGTTGTTTGTGTTTTTGTGTATATGAAATTGTTTTGTAGTGGAGCTCGACGTCCGATGACATACGTTCCTTGTGGACACTCATAGATGTCTCCTACATGATCACAATCAGCACCACACACAACAAACAACATATTTTATTGTTGAACTAATATAATATTGGTATATAATGCATCAAACAATATTATTTCTATTTTATTTTATTTTTTTATTGATGGGAAAAGTGGATTTTTTGGGGGGAAAATTTTTTTTTTTTTGAAATATTAGTAGGTGGCTTAAATATTATTCAATTTTCTCAATCAAAAAATGAGGGGAATCCCAAACTCTTGGTCTATTTAGTGATATATGGTTGCTATGGGGTTTTCCCAGCCAGCATCGAGTTAAAAAAATAAAACGGCAATGCTCTATTCCGCGGTAGAAAATTAGATTTTTCCGCGCGCGTCCAAACAATTCAGGAACGAAAGGGTTAAAGTACAATTTTTTTAAATTTTGCATACATTTAATACTGAGTAAACTATAGACATTTATATTAAAGCTTGTTTACATAAGATGCAGGAAAACAACCATATATTATATTTAATGTATTAAGAAATAATTTACAAACACAATATTCTAATTTATTCTATAAAAAAAATTTCTCTTAATTATGCTCATTTAACTTTTAACCAAAGTTCATTTTATACTAGTGTACTTGAAAACTGTATGTTGGAGTCTGCACAACCAGTATTCCCTGGTTTCTTCATCTAGTAATAAACTATAATATGAAGAGCTATGTAAGTTTAATATAGTCAAGCATAGTGGGGCTTGCTCTATCTATATAAAAACTACGTGGACCAACAGAATGGTTATGCTGTGTTAATGATGGCACTTGCATGCCACTCTAAAAAGTTGGGAATAATTGGTTCATTATTTGCAGTGTTCAGTGTAGTATCTAAGGTAGTATTGTTATAAAGAGCAAAATATACGCCTCATAAAAAGTGTCCATTGACAACCATAACAAAATCATAAATTAATGAATAATCAGTTGACATCTAGCTTGATAATTTCTACAGCCTTGTCAACTTTATGTCAACTCTAATTATCAGCACAGTTTACGGATTTTGTTATGGTTGTCAATGGACTCTTTTCAGGCAGTGATAGTTGGTAAAAACCTTTGGACGGTTTCATTGTAAGATGTGAGTGTGTATGACACACAAGCTCCTGTCAGATATTATATCTCCATGGATAACACTACAATTTCAACATGCAAGTAAGTGTGGTTTACAATAACTTTCTCTAAAGTTAACTTGTACTTGTTCAAATTGAAGATAAACAATGTATTGGTCAATACTTATTGATAAAGCTCACAGGAACATCTTTAAATTGAAAGACAGATGTTACCAAGATGAATCTTGTAAGGTAGCAGGATGAACACTACTGTTTAGTTAACTTAAGATTGCATTAATTGTTGCCTCACTCTCTCAAGTGCATGTCAGATGATATATCATCATGGCTAACATTATAATTTCAACATGCAAATAAGTACATTTATAGCAACTTGCTCAAAAGTTGACTTGTATTTGTTCAAACTGAAAATAAACAGATATATTGCCTGTTTTTCTCATTACCAGAAAGTAAATAGGTGCATTAGTTGATAGATAATCATAGTCGCAGGAACATCTTTAATTATTTTATAACAGAAGTTGCCATGATGAACCTTGTAAGGCAGCTAGATGAACACTCTGTTTGGTTATCATAAGAATGTAGTGACATGTGTGTTCTGACAACAATATTGAAGCAAAAGAAGTTATAGATAAAGGAAATATATTTAGAGAAGCAATGATGTATAGGGGAGTGACATCTCATTGACAACCTATATATTATATGCCAGGTAGCTAATACTTTGGATTAGCACTGATCAAAGAAAGAAATAACGATCAAATTATTTCATTTATAATAATTTTATGAACTTACAAGTGTCTGCACCATTAACTCTCTTTGTTTTTTTAATTCACTGACAAACTAGAATGTATTAATGGACTTCTCAGTTTTGATTCTCTCCAACATATAGTCTAGAGTGATACATGTTCCAGTCCTGCCCACACCAGCACTACAGTGGACCAGTCTGTGTTGCTATAAGGGTGGGACTTGCGCACACGTCTAATGAAGTTAATCATAGAGATTGCATTGGCTGGAACTCCATGATCTGACCAGCCAAGGTAGTGAAACAAGGTGACATCATGAATAGGAGATCCTGGACTATCAGTCTGGGTACATATGATATGATACACATAAAATAAAATATATGAAATATAGACACCAAGTGTATGATACACGTATTTCATATAGACACACCTAAGTGTGTGGTTCAACTCGATCAATCAATACATGTATTGGTGTGGTTAATTACATGAAAAAAATTATGATGCTTAGAACATGAGATAATCTAAATTATATAAAATTAAATACAATTACATAACTAATTATAATCTCAAACCCTTTCTCCTACTCCCTACCCTTCCCGCTCTTCTTGCACCTACTATAATTGTTAAAGAACTTGACTTTCAGTAGGCATCATATTTGTTGCCCTAAACTTAATATCATCAATAACTTCAACGTATTTACTAATTACATATTCCTGATCAGCAGATGCAGAATTGTTTCTTATGGTGAATAATGTGGTTAGTATTAGATTTTCATGAATGTCTGCCTTGTAAATGCTGCTAAAACCTAATAGTATGCTTTACCCCATAGCTTACAATAATATATACTAGTAATGTGCTCTTAAATAATTGATTTTAACTTCCAATACTCGTAAATGCCATAGTTAACACTCGTTGCAACTATTTGAATTTGAAAAAGCAAGACAAAACAAGACAATTCATGTTATTGAAACGTTTTCTTTGTGATATTTTTTTACCTAAGTAGTAGCTGTAACACATAATACTTTCAGAACAGCTGAACATTATATTATACCTACACAAGACTTACCCTCGTTGTTGTTAGTGTAGTAGACAATGAATTTTCAAGTAATACCGTTGCGTAGGGCTTATAATTAAGGTAAATAGTGGAACTGCAAGTTCTTAAGTTTTAACTGCACCCACAATTCAATTTCTGGATTGTACAGGTAATAATCGATAAGCTGGAGGATTTGTTCAGTGAAGTTTGGGACAGGGTCAACCACCGAACTAACACATAAAATCCATGGTCAAAGTACGACATACGTATGTTGGAACAGATATCCCCAATTTCAATTAATGTTACCCCTGATAGTGTCTAGCTTGCTTCGCTTGATCACTATTACCAAATGAAATATACAATGAGTTTATTCAATAACTATTTAGCATTAACAATTACCATAGCAATGACCATTTTCTTGACTACAAACTCTGCGAATGGCAGTGAAGACTTCAACTCAATGACAAATGAACTCTCTGAACATGGCACAAATGGCTCAGATGTGCTCTGTGGCCAGTACTCTTCACATTTTTTCTATATAAATACACATGTTTAATTAATAAATTGAGTCAAACATTTATTGTATAGGTAAGGCTCTTTATGAATTAGATATTTTATACTATGCTTACTTTGATACAAAGGTAGTCTCAATATAGCTAGTGCTTTTTATGTACCCAATTTACCTTTCCTTCAACCTTCAAATACTTTAGTGAGCATAACTATGGTTGGAGACTTTTGCTCCCAAATCATACGCCAGAAATCATCTACTGAGGTTTCCATGGGACCTAAATATTAACAAATGAGTCAAGTACATAAATTTACTAAAATATGAATAATGAATTTATATGATAATGGTTGTTCAATGTAATATTTGAGACAAACTTTAATTAAATATAATTATCTAAATTACTGGTGCAGCTATCCTACAATGAAGAAAGATATGATGTTTTTCTTGGTTTGGCCAACTAATGCAAGGCATTTATTTCAAATAATATTGCTATTGCAGTCTTTTTGAATATGGACCTAGAAATTTAATTTTTGAAGTAATTCATATCTTGAGCTGCAATATAAACTTTCTTTCTGCTATAGCCCTAATACCAGAACAACAACAGCAATAATAATAGCAATAAAAATAATAAAATGATAGTAGTATAATAACGATAATAACTGTAATTGTTATTCTTATAATCTATAACATTATAGTATGAGTACAATATTTTTGTTTTCCCTCTCAAATTTGAAGTATATAAAGTGGTTATAAACTTGTCACACCTGTATCTTACATTTACATAACTGGCGTTAATATAGTCAGAGTTGTCCACTTCAAGAATAGTTTTCAATAAAACACGATTGCAGTCATCTGAATACATATTATTACCACATCATAGTACAACTAAAAAAAATAGCAACCATAGTGTTGCTGATAGCATTATTTATAGTCTTGCTCTGCAATGAAAAATTGGAAGAAGTAAACCATTTTGTTTTGTAAAAGTGAACAATTTCGTCCAATATTCTAATTTCAATAATTCAATCATGTTTGGACTTGAGGTTAATTACTATTCATAACAATGCAATACTGTTTCATATGAAGGTAGAAAATGTTTTGCTAGTCATATATGGGAAGCTAGCAGAATAATTTTTTTGCAGAAATACTCATACCTTTACATATATAACTGCTAAAAATAGGTAGGCCCCATTACACACCCAGAAAAAGTACACACTATCAATTCAAACAATCATTATCATGAATTTTCATTCCATGTTGAGATTTCAAAACTGAAAGAGAAGACATATTATTGATAGTTATACACTACCATGCTAAACAGAAGAAAAAATCCTTTCCTCCACATAGATGGTTTCAAAGAATTTGATCCATGATTTTTGAAATACACATACTAAAACCGATCAATATATCTATTAGTCAAGTTCAGCTTTTATCAGAATGACAGGGACATGACGACGTCTGCTATATGTAAATTTTATATTCATACCACAAAAACAATTCATCAGGGTTCCATACAGACTATGGGAACCCTGGGATTTCACCCCCCCCCTCCCTAAATTTAGTTTCACCCCCCTGAAATTGTTTTCTCCTACTAAAACAATAAATGATCAGTGCAAAATGTGAAAATTATAGCCTTACTCTACAGTTGGTCTGCTTAAAACTGTCCAACACTTCTTCAAAATCAACACTTTTTTCAGTTCTGGTCTTTCAATTGCAATACATAATAGCCTGCCTAAGTTTTCATCTAACAATCTGTTCCATAGTCGTGACTTCACCATTTTTATTTAACTTAACAATCCTCAGCAGTTACTGTCATCATTATAATTATTATCATTATATTTGAATTGTAAGAGAATGCACAAAGCTAGCATGATGATCACTTTTAATGTTAGAGTGGAGAGGCTAATATACATTAGTGACCATTGGTTGGAAAACAGTGCATCATGTGGCACAAAAAAATTGAAAGCTCATTTAGTATCAGATTGATAACATGTCTATTGACAAGACTGTTCGGGATCTTCTCACAAACGCCAGCAAGAGATGGCATCTGCTGCACCTGAGTGAACTCTGGTGCACCAGAACAATTGGAACTCGTTATCACCCTATTCACGTTTCATTGCATGTGTGGGTGTGTGCTTGCACATGCCCACTGTGTATCACCCCACCTTTTCCTGTATGTACCATGTGCTCTTTCTTTTATTCCTATTTATTACCCAAATACCTAAGTCACTGAGACCTTGGCTCCTAGCTACTTACTATTGCATGTGCCTGTGCATGCCAACTAACATAGGCTGGTCCTTCGAGTTGCTCTACTATTAACCCGGGCTCAGGGATTTACAACCCCTGAACAAAGACACCCTATACCAATATATTGAAATGTCACCTCTTTTAGGATTGGTGACCTTTACCTGGGATCAAGTTTGCACATCACAACAGATGTCTGAGCAGGTACCACACCCCTGGGATCAAGTTCGCACGTCACAACAGATGTCGTAGCAGGTACCACACCCCTGGGATCAAGTTCGCACGTCACAGCTGATGTAGCAGGTACCACACCCCTGGGATCAAGTTCGCACGTCACAGCAGATGTCTTAGCAGGTACCACACCCCTGGGATCAAGTTCGCACGTCACAACATATGTCTTAGCAGGTACCACACCCCTGGTATCACGTTCACACGTCACAACAGATGTCGTAGCATGTACCACACCCTTGGGATCTAGTTCGTACATCACAACAGATGTTGTAGCAGGTACCACACCCCTGGGATCAAGTTTGCTCGTCACAGCAGATGTCGTAGCAGGTACCAAGCCCCTTGGATCCTTTTCTCACATCACAGTCCCTATGGCCTCTGGATCCACTACTCAGGTTTCAGGTAAGAATTAATGGTGTTTTGCAGTAACATTTTTTCATTGTGATAACAACTCTCCATAAATTTTTTTCTGAAGACCAAAATTTTGTTCAGAAAACTTTTTTTTGGGTAGCATGAAGTCTGTACATGTAATTTTTAAATGATTTTTTGGCAGATCTCATTTTTTGTTAATCCGAGATAATTCGGGAGAAAGATATAATTAGCTATAGTAACTTAGGCATAGCTATGATTTTCATTTGCATACAATGTTACCTATGTTACCATGTGAGACTGTCTACGATAAAATTGAGCTCAATGCAGCACACGTGAATGTTGGGGAATAATAATCAATTGAATCCAATAAGCCTACCAAGGGGAATTTGATTAGGTCATATATTGTGAACGGCTAAGGCAATCAAACTCAATGCTGATAAAATGTGTTAGTTCAAAAACAGATAGAGGCCGCGTTGTGCCCTATTTTCCTGTAAATGGTTTCATATAGAAAAGGTTTGTCCCAACGTCCCCAAACTAAGTGCTGTCTAATGAACAATAGAACTTCAAATCTATGGACTGACTATAAACAAAAAAAAAAACAGGAAACAAAATTCACTCATTTGTCTTTGTAACTGATATTTCAGGGTTCAATCTTTTCAAGTTCCGCCTCCATTTCAGTTTGACTCCTGCCATTCTACTAAAATATCCTTCAATATTTGTGGTATTAATAATTTACTTATTTTTATTTAATTTTTTTTTGGGGGGGGGGGGAGAGAAGGGGAAATTTCACTTTACATGCCTAATTTGTATTTGTGATGTTACATACCTGTATTGTTTAACTTTCTAGGTACCACACCCACTGGATCACCTCCAGTCAGAGTCACTGCACAACGTGGATTATTGATTCCTGGTACAGTCACCACATGTGCTGGAGTTGCGGTTACCATGCCGGTTCCATGGTCTCCTTCAGTTGCAAATCCGAGTACTGTATCACTCACCAAAGTTACACCTCCTGTTGCTTCCTCAAATTTACGTTCACCATTCACCAATCTATTGAATTTACCTGTGGTAAGGGATGTTACTACGATATCATCAAAGACGGGTTCAGCACGTGTTCTCACTAGCGATGAGTGTTGGTCACTTTATAAAGTGAAGGAAGAGAAAAGGAAGTGTGAAGCTGAGGAGAAGGAAAAGCAAAAACAGGAAAGAGAAAGGAAAAAAAGGGAAAAAGAAATAGAACAAAGAAGAAAGGCTGAGGAAAGAATTCGACGAACTGAGGAAAAGGAAAAGAAGCGAAAGCAGGCAGAGGAGGAGAAAGAAAAGAAGCGAAAGCAGGCAGAAGAGGAGAAAGAAAAGAAGCGAAAGCAGGCAGAGGAGGAGAAAGCTAAGAAAAGTTTACAACACAAAGCTGTGACAGGCAAGAAATGCTCTCGAGAGGTCACTACTGAAACTTCAACAAATGAAGGACATTTGAATTTAGTTGAAGGTGGGAGCAAGATTACAAGTAGACATACTCTGCACAAGAGATCAAAAGTTACAATGGACAGTAGCATATTCACAGATTTATGTTGTGTCTGCTTCAGTTCTTTTGAAGAGGATGAAGGAACGGGCAGAGAATGGCTTCAGTGCATCTGTTCAAGGTGGATTCATGAAGACTGTGTTGTACCAAACCCCAATGGTGAAAATAAACTTTGTCCCATTTGTTGAACTCTGAACTTTGATTCGTAGCATTTTGTTCATTTTTTTTGTGAGTCATGATTTTTTTTTCTTGTTGGCATTCCAGTGAAAATGAAGTAAACTCCAATGGCAGTAGCACATTGTGGTAATGCTGGTCAAGGGTTTTTTTGTTGTTTTTTTCAGATTGAGAAGGGGGGGGGGGGGGGGGGGGGGGGGGGGTGCTCGCTTCTTCTTTGCCCTTTTTACAGTAAAACTTCCAAACAAATATTTTTTACAGTCCCCTAAAGTTCATTACTGCCTCCCCCCCTCCCCCCCCCCACCACCTTCTATCAGAAACAATTGAATAGTAAATGGGAAATTTAGTTGAAGCTGAGTATGGTCATAGGTTGAACAGAAAAACTTTTTTTTTTGCCACTACCTTTATACTTTGTACGCTAATTTGCAACGACAATAGTGTAGTTTTGCGATGGGAGTGAGTTGGGGTTGAATGTTTGTTCGCCGGCCTATAACCGATGCATTGCTTGGACACTACGACGGGCCGATATTTTGGTGGGTACTAATTCAATATAATATGTCCAGAATACATTACAGCAAATGTACACAGGCGCGAAGATAGCATAAATCTCGTATTGACTAAATAAAGTGGTGCAAACCACTCGTACCGTGGGTCAGGCGGGCGAGACCTTCGGCAAAAATTTTCGTTTGACTTTTCCTAATTAGAATAAAATATATTCACCTTGAACTGAACAACCAGATTGAATGGTTTAAATGTACAGTGGTAGTATAATTATATGTATTATTATTATGCTTAAGAAATTGTGTGATAATCAAGGATGATATAAATATAGTCTCTTTGATGTATATAACAAAATGCAACATTATCTTCAACATTATCTTCAACACTGTCAATGGATAATCGATTCTTTTGAGTATTTCGTATTTATTCAAAAGTGTCATATTTCCAGATAATAAATTGGTCATGAAGTTTACTTGGTAACTAATTTATATTTTAGAATAATGAAATTTTGAATAAATGTGAAATAGTCAGAAGAATTGATTAGCTAACATTAAGAATTGTGTTAAACACAAGTTATATAATGTACAGTTCCACCCACAAGCTATGATGTTCGCTTGGTTCTCCCATACTGGGCTGGACTTCATTGGCCGTGTTGAAGTCAACCACAGGAATCAAGGCTGGGGGACTGTGTGTGATGACCTCTTTGATATTTCTGATGCACCATGTGATCTGTCGACATCTAAATTACAGCAGAGCCGTGTGCCCTGTGTATAATGCACAGACTGGAAGAGGCAGAGGTAAGTGACATATAATGCCATTAGTGAATCCTGGAATATTATGAAAAATAGAATTGACAGAAAATAGCTTAGGATAATCAATGACAAATGATAATTATCAGTTTTTTCCCCATAGGTACCTGATCCATCGTTTCTTCTTAATAAGTTAATAATTCTTTATAAAATAATAATAATAATTGTGTAAATAATCATTTAAGATACAAAAAGAAATGATCTTTTAATTTTATTTTCTTTGCAGTGCCAATTCTCATGACTTTCTTGTCCTGCATGCATAGCAGCGGAAATTTTAGATGACTGTTCATATACCAGATATGATTGCAGCCAGTTTGCCATTTTTCGGGGCTGTTGAACAAACCACAATGATGATGCAGGAGTGATATGCGCCCCTCGTTAGTTAATTATTCTGAACAAAAAATATCAATTATAATTTATTTCTACTTTAGGAGATAGTCAAGTTCTCTCTGCTCCTCAAAACTTCAATGTTTCTTTGACAGGATCAACCTTAATGTTTAATTGGAGGGTGAGTTTATAATATAATATATTATTAGTAAAATGTTCCTGTAATTTGGGATGAAAAGGCTCCCTTAATAGTGAAGGGCATCATTAAACTTAGCCCCAATTGAAACTTAATGTATTCAGGTTATGATTACTAATGGGAAGTGAGTTGGAGATAAAAACAATGATTAGTTGCGAATTATACAAATTATGTGTTAAATTAATGTTTACTTTTACTATAATAATTATTAGAATCAAATAAAAGTTCCGTCTAGTAATGTAATTGTTGTCATACAATTGACCATTCAGTCAGTAATTGAATAATGTTAATAATACTCAAACTGTTTGGTTGATATAATATCACAGCATTATAATATTGCACTTTTAAGCTGAAAATTGAATGAGAAGTTAATGACTACCAAAGTTAGATTAATAAAATAAATAACCAAACAGGTAAATAATGTTATTTTTATTAGCTTTCATAAATTAATTCATTTTTTAACTTTTTAACTGTTAGCGCTACCCCTTTCCAAGTTATGTAAGGTCGCCAAGATTTCTCATTCAGTACACGAGAAGTGATCGTGCAGGCAGCTATGTGGTGTATCCTTCCTCTTCAAGGACGTCATATACCTTATATAGAATACCTCTAGGAGTAAATGTGAGTGCTACTATCACAGCTCAAGGATGTTTCACACAATACTCTTTGTTTTACCTACATAAGTGGAGATCAGTCTGACAGGGTCAACATTTCTACTCAAGAAAAATGTAAGAATATATATTTTAAAAAATGTACCTAATTAGCTGTCAATAGATAAGATACTATTGTATGCTCAAAATTAAATATGGGTGCTAGGTATAAAATATAGCACTTTAACATGACAAGATTATATTCTTCTTCATATTATTATTAGCTAATTATTATTTATTCCCTCTCTTCAACATTTCGATTTCTTTCCTTTCTTTGTTTATCTCTCCATAGTATCTCTCTCCATTCTGTGTATTTTCTTTCAGTCTTTTATTGCTGTAGGAATGTCAGCCAGCCTTTACTTACCGGCCTCTATTTTTCTTGACCCTTGCTATCTCCTGTTTCTCTGCCTTTCTTTCTTCTACCCGTGATTTGTAGTGGATCGTGGTTAGCTGCTGTAGTTGAACACACTTTCCCAACTCAGTTGAGCGGATGAGTTTTTTTAAGGATACAGACATCCAGTGTTCAATTTTATAGAGCAGGGGATTGACATGGCAAGACCTAAGAAATAAAAAAAGAAAACCGAAAGAAGATGATACAAAAGGTTGATTCGGCACTCCAAGAATTTCTAAGCTGTTCTAGAGTTTTAGTTGGTTTGATGGTAAGTGTGCATGCCCGGTTGTTTTTATATTGTAAATAGCCTATTTATAAAAAAAAATATTTAAATATTTGCTATGACAATGTAAATTAATGAGCCACATGTACAAATATGGTATGTGGATGTTTTTAAAAGTTTCCAAGCTACTATTTATTGGTCGCATAATGCAGGGGCAGTATTAATCATACCCATTCACACTTCTCCCTGCAGAAATGTGAGACTTAAGTATTTCTGAGACCAACATGAAATAAAATTAGCAGACTCAGTTTACTTGCTAATATTGTTGTAAGCTATGACAATATTTTGCATGCAGACATTATTACAAATACAGAATAAAGAAGTCTCATGAACAAGTAATATAGATTAATATTAAATTGAAATAAACGTAATATTATATATTCAATGTCCACTCAGGTTCACCACCTACTCCAGGCAGACCAGTGTTAGTAAACCAAACACATGATTCTGTGACCATTTCCTGGCCACGAGCGGAGTGTGATGGAGGTCACAACGTCCAATACTACAACCTCAGAATCGGCTACTATCAACGATTATACAGCTATCGCCTAACATATAGATTGGTGTACAATCTGGATGCCTCTGTGAGAACGTATACCATAAATGGCCTTCTCCCTAGCACAACTTACTATGTCGCAGTACAAGCCTTAGGAAGTGACAATACACTCAGCAGATTCTCCTCTCAAGTTCGTGCAGCCACCTTATCTTCTCGTAAGTGAACAACTGACATAAAAAATTATTTTTAACAGCTATTACAATATTTTTAGCTGGGATAAAGATTGTGTCATCTATATAAGTCATTGTATTGTTCATTGTCTTTATTAGACCAGTTGTATTTAGTTGAGACTGAAATGTCAACATCTACATAGGAAAGGGAAATGATTTTAGTGAAGGTTTCTTAAATTTATTTTTAATCCTTGAAACTATTAAATGATTATATATTATACAATTGGCCATAATATTATGCAAATTAGAGAGTTACAAGCACATTTAACATTCACTCATTATTAATTATTATAACATACTTTCTTTTCACTTTCCACAGCTCCAACACCGCCTCGTTATGTCTCCGTATAATTGGTTTCACCAGACACCATCATGGTGAACTGGATCAGACCTTCTGCCACTAATGGAGACATTTCTTATTACACTGTCTATGCTACACCTTTCATCACACAGAACCCATCAAAAAACCCTAGCAAAAGAAGTGCACCTGATTTTCAGATCGTTGCTATGGTATAGAAATAATTATATAAGTGAGCTTTAATGTTTGATATTATATTCAGCTGTGAAGTATTTATAAATATCTCAAATGTCTTTTTTTTTATCACAGAATTTCTCAGCTGATGTGACATCCGGTAATGTAACTCTCTTACAAGTTGGCGTCCAGTACCAGGTTAGAGTCAGTGTAACAGTTCTGGATACTTCCACACGAGTTAACAGAGAAAGTCCGTTATCTTCGAGTCTGAGCAACTCCACCATATTTGTCCCAATTCAGGGTAATTAAAATGCAATTTCTATTTTCATGTAACTTTTAAATCTCTTTTTTCCCGTAAGGGCTGCCGATGCCAACAAATGTGAGAATGATAGACACCACTAACAGCAGCATCACTGTGACGTGGAACACTCCCTCAGTCAATGGAGCCAATGTTACTGGATATCTGGTATTTGGAATGTTTTGATTGAGGACACCTATTAATAAAAGAATCAGTGAATTATTTAGCTATCTATGTACAGAAAAAAAGTAGTTTTATGAAAGAATGTGCAAATAATTTGGAAAATAACAAAGTAGCCTTCAATAAATCTAAAATTTTTATTTACTCGGTCATATTTTATAGATTGAATTCTCTGCAGTCATAGAAAGAAGAACTCTCAAAGATACTCTTGTTAGATACACACATGAGGGAAGTTATACAGCTGGTCCTTCTGCTACTCAATTTGTTCTCTATCCATTAGTTCCAAGTTCAACCTATTTAATAAATATTGCTATTTTGACTACAAGAGGAGAAGGAGAGCAGTGGTCACTGCAAGGGAGGACAGTGAGGGCGGAGTCACCTTAAGGTAATAAATGATGTAATTATGTATTCATATTTTAAATCACATCATTGTCAAATTATCACATTTCAAAAGTAGATTGAGACCTTTTCAATGTGTGTTCATTACATTTTGATCATTATACTAATAATGCATGTTTTGTTGTAATTTAGAGCGTTTTGTATTCTTCCACTTACGATTTGGCCCGGTCTTAAGCTGCACATCATTTCGAGTTAGTCATTTGAAGTGAATTGGGGATTATTTACATCTTTTTTCAATTTTTGTTCATACGGCAGAGAGACATAAAAGGTCAACATAATGACATAAATAATCAAATTGTGGATTACTTGAACAGAATTTGCGACTGTGGCTTCACCAATGCCAACATTAAGACAGGATTCTTTAGCTCTGGGCAACAAGATCATCAAATATTATACCGTGCACACATTCTAGGATCCACCAACCATAGTGCCATAAATTTGGTGAACTTACTCCAGAATTGGATTCTAACTAATAAAGCTTATCTCACAACTAAACGGTTTCAGAATGCAGTTAGATTCTTCATGTCTGACAATATTAGATTTTTTGGATGATTCTGAATGCCCAATAGTTACACGAGCTCCATCTACCACAAAGCAATTAAGTACTACTACAGAAACCCAACAAATTCAGAAGTCAACCACAATGCTGGAAAATGTATATACCACTAGGAGAAACCATTTCCCTTCCACAGAACCAGAGAAGTCTGATAAAAGCAAAACAAACCCACATGAACAGATTGACATTACTACTCCAGTCTTACCTCAATCATTTCTCTCAGGAAGTACTTTAGTAATTACGCTAGATGGGATTCTCATTGCCTTTCTATTTGTGGTTCTTCTACTTCCGATAATTGTGTCCCTTATTTGGACGTTTCGAACTCAAAGCATAAAACGGTATGCTAAATGAATATGTCTTTTTTACATTAAAACTATACACTGAAATTTGCTTGGTCTATTACAGCATTTGGAATTTGCTTATCCAGCATGGTAGCAATCTGTTTAAGTGTGTTTTCAAACCTATTTAGTCTGTCTGAGGATGTGGTAGTCACTATACATTTTTCTAGTGGATCTCCAAAATGTCTAGGTTGCATCAGTTTGCTTCAATAAGCAGTTGAGAAGATTACTAATACTATTAGGACAAAGGAATCTCCATTATTCCTACAATGATTAATTTACAATAATGGCAAATTTCCTCATTTTTAAAGTCCAATATTATGTTCAATTAAAACTTAACCCGATATTTTGACTTTTTGCTCTTTCTTTTGTAGGATAAAATTTTAATTGATCATTAATCGGCTACTTCTGAAAAAAATTGATATCATAATAATCATATTAGCCAATGAAAAAAGTTAACTCAGCTAGAATTTTGTTTTATTTTATCAGAACGAATATACCGGGATTTACAAATATGAGATTTTCAGAACGTGAAGAAAGGTTAGTAATTAATTGTGTTACAAAAATTATGATAAATTTTCTTTGTATTATCTAGTGAAATGAATGGTTCAGAAGAAAAACGTACAGATGACCAGGTGCTCTGGAGTGATGCTGACTAATTGTGGAATATTTAATACAAGTTATATTACTTTTTAGAACTCAACACTCATCACAATGCTATATATTGTGCATTTCATTATAATAATGAACTACCATAAAATATGTGATGACTTTATTGTATACATCTGCATTTTATGTATTGGACTTGATATCTATTTTCTGAATAATATCAAGCATTTCTAGTCATGTCTCATAGTATGAATTAGTTAGATACCCACTATAATATGATTTCAGTGTGGTTTAAACAGTATTGTGAGTGAGAAAAATGCTTAGCAGAGTGTATGACTAAATATGGATGCAATACACGAGGCAGAGCCATTCTGTCTACAAATTTAATAATAGTTGTGCCTGGGCATGCATTTCCTGCTTCCTCATTGAATTTTTTACAACAGTATGCTATCCCAAACTGCTTTAAAAGTAGAGCAAAAGCCAGCTTGCTGTCAGTTGTGCTGTAAAAGGTATAAAGTGCAGAATGATTGAAAGACTTTGTCTTGCAGTCTTGGTGACGCTGTCATTTAGTTTTGTATTCTGTAAGTCAGCCAGTCATGATGAAATTCAGTAAACTAGTGATAGCCCATTCTTTTTGCAGGTCAGGAAGATACTGACATTGATGACATACGTTTAGTGGGAGGAAGACCTGCAGCATTTTCTGGCAGAGTAGAAATTCAGTACAACGGAACATGGGGCACCATATGCGATAACTCCTGGACCTTAAATGATGCTAATGTTGCATGCAGGTCAGAAAATTCTGTCAATGTATTTGTTTATTGTTGTTTAATAGCAGAGCAGAAATTCTATTTAATAATTTTTAAAATTTAATTATTGCTTATTATACAGAATGCTGGGTTTCGATGGCGCTGAATGTGCTCGTCCTAATGCCTACTTTGGTCGAGCTGGCAGAAACGTGCCAATATGGATGGATAGGCTCATTTGTAATGGCAGAGAGATGTATCTGGACCAATGTCCATTTCAAGGCTGGGGATCAGATTTCCATAGTTGTCAGTCACATCGAGATGATTCCAGTGCTGTATGCAGAAATGGTAAGTATTGAAGTATCTTGCCTGACACTTTGTAAATGGTAGCTAAATACTAGATATTTCTCTAGCTACCAGGGCCAAACCAGATGCAAATCACTATTTAGACAAGTATAAACTCATAATATTTCGGCTTTGTTAGCCTTCTAGTGAGGATGAGAGTGACTTGAAGGAAAATAAAAATTAAATAAGACTAAACCAATGACTAGAGATCATATAACTAGGGTTGCATGAAACAGTGTTCTTAATATATGTGTTGAATGAGAGACAGAGCCCCTATTGACATTGAATGCAGGTGTTGATTGTGGTGGCTATGATAACATGGCACATTTTCTCATGGGCCAGGCCCATGAGAAAATGTGCCATGTTATCATAGCCACCACAATCAACACCTGCATTCAATGTCAATAGGGGCTCTGTCTCTCATTCAACACATATATTAAGAACACTGTTTCATGCAACCCTAGTTATATGATCTCTAGTCATTGGTTTAGTCTTATTTAATTTTTATTTTCCTTCAAGTCACTCTCATCCTCACTAGAAGGCTAACAAAGCCGAAATATTATGAGTTTATACTTGTCTAAATAGTGATTTGCATCTGGTTTGGCCCTGGTAGCTAGAGAAATATCTAGTATTTAGCTACCATTTACAAAGAATAGCGGTGTATAAAATGTGTACACAAGTTAATGCCAGTCAGAATTAATATTTTATGTGATATTATTTTCCTATATAACCATTATAAAAATTAACGTGGTTTCAGAAATGATTAATTCAAATGTTTTATTATTCTCTTGATAAATCCAGTACATAATACCCTAATACAGTTACTAAGTAGTATAATATGTTCAATTACCATTGCTAATTTGTAGATATAAATTAATCTAATTGTTAAATTATATGAGGAATTAGTACAGCAAATTTCGTAAGCATTGTTTCTTTGTCTAAACTTATACACTGTCAATGAATACAATTGTCTGTATTTTCAATTTTCCATACTTTCACTATTATTTTAAAATAGACACAACCACCCCTTGAAGTTTCTTGTGCGTGACATGTTTTATTATTTAGCCTACAAAGCACTTACGTATATTTACAATCTGAGACTAAATTAACAGCGCCAATGACCAAATTTTTAAAAGTTCATCTCAATAAATTGTACATTATATAAATGAGACTTAATATTTTTAGTTGAGTCTTTGGCCAGTGCCAAACAATTAAAACAAATTCAAAACAACATTTGGACTCACGCATAGTGGACAAATTTTTTTTGGCATTTGTAAGGTTTGGGCGTGGATTGTTAGCAAACATTTCAAGGAACCTTCCACCCACACATCTTAATGGCTACTTACCTTCCACCCACACATCTTAATGGCTACTGCAAGACTTGGTGCCAAGTAAGACTTATGGCGCCATGCACTAATAGTTTTTTTTCTTAAATAATAGTTTTATAAGCTCGTCAGGGAAGGTACCACCTTTTAGTACTAAACTGACTTAATTTGGTGTTTGCAACCAACATGATAGTATGTTTTATCACAGTAGTATTGTCACTCCTCCACTATCCACAACTCACATTGTGTGTGTAGAGTTTGATTTAAAGATAGAGTACTACACTATTTTACCTAGTAATAAATTTCTACATTTAATATTAAAAAAACACTAGGCCAAAACTGAAATTTCCTGTATGTTCGTGGATAGAGCCAAATTTCACTGTATGAAATTTGGCTCTATCATCCTAGGAGATGTATAGGGTAGGTACATTTTCTAAGGTGTGCGATTTTCTTTTTTCAGCCAAGTGAAAGACCTGCTTCATTCTATATACTTTGAAATAACATTAGTAGGAAAGCTATTGGTTATGCGTGCAATTGAAATAGATTTTTCATACAACATATATGTGACAAACTCTACAAAATCCAGGAATTTGCTTAAAAATTGAAATTCCTGATACTTATTGAAAATTACTCAACTTGAACCATATAACATAGTGTAAAAAGGATTTTTACTATGGACATTAAAAATGTGAATAAAAATGGAGTGGGTTTCTGTTGTGCCACTTACTAAGAAGAATAGGCTTTTCTTAAGTACAGTAAGAATCACGTGAATAATGGTTCCGTTATTTGTAGTAACTAACCTTTTGAGTAACCTGAAAACCTGAAAACTTTGCTATTGTTCAAACGGGATTCCCACGCTTAATGTATTGCAAATTTCCGTATACACTGAGAAGAAATAAAATGTTATAAAAAAAAGACTTTTATTTGAATAGTGCACTTGATGTGATAATAACTTTTTAAGCTTTGAAATTTGGCATAATGATAGAACAATTACTGTAAGTGAAAAATTAAAAAATTCAGCAAAATTGACCACAGTCAGTATTTTTACTGTATTTTAGCTTTCACTTTTGCCAAATTCCTCGTTTTTTCAGAGCCTGTCACAAATACTACATTAGAAAAAATATTAATTGTGAGCAATAGTAGCATTATAAAAATTTTTTATTTTTTTTTGCAATCTTACAGTATTTATGTACATTAAAACTTCTATTTGGTTATGAAAACACCAAATGTATCAATCATGTGCACTAGGCAATGAGGACATATTAAGATGCCTCAAATCCAAAGGAAGAAAGCAAAAAGCAAATACTATAATATATATATTTCTAGGAAATATAGAATTTATGTAATATTTATTAATACTTGGCCTGCCTTATTAATATTTTGCTTTATACCTCCACCTAAACAGAATCTTTAATCGGTATTCCAACACTAACAGTTGTCAACTCTACTACTACAACAATAGCTTTTCGATTTACAGTAAGTTTCAAGTATCTCTATTACTATTTATTCACTATTGCTGATACATATATTAACATGCATATGTACGTATATACGACAGTACTTAGGGAAAGAAATCAATTTGGTTAAAAGTTAAAAAATGGGTTATTTATATCATTGAGTAGGATACATTTTATGGACTATTTTGATACCAAGATTATAGACAGGCACTGCTTGTGGTTCACTTATAAGCTGACCCAAAGTATAGGTTTAAAATTGTATGTGAAAACATTATGCAATAATTATTATATAATATGATAGTGTAATATATAATTATATCAAAGTTCGTATTATAAATTTTACACAAAACGTAGCAATACATAGTGGAATGATTAGGTAGTAATACATGTATAACAGTCAATATTAATGATATTCATTGTTTTATTGGTATTTGTACATTTGTGCATGCATGTGTGTGTGTGTGTGTGTGTGTGGCGTTCATGACCAGAAAGACACACCTGGGAGTATGCACTGTGTGTGCAAGATGAAGTTCCACAAAGCTAAACCTCTATAATTCAGCTAGATAGTTGGTTGGTGCAAGCATATGTAGCCTAGTTAGCTACACGTGCATCTGCGGTTACTGTCGTGGGATCAAGTAAAGAATTAAATGAAATTAAGTGACTCGTTAGATCTAAGGAAATGGTTTTGATGGCATATGTACGATACTCAAGCCAATTTGCTAAACTCAATTAGTGGTCTCACCAGGAATATTTTTGGACTAATTGACAGGACATTGGTCTTTTTTAATTTCAAACATCAAATACTTGAAAGAACTCATAGACATTACAATTTACATTGAAGTCAGCAGTTGAGACAAATACTAAATCAGAAAAATGCAAAGTGTATAATATCTGAGTTGATAAATTGCGAGTTGCGATATTGGATTATTATTATATAATCAAAAGTAATTCTGGGAATGTTCCTTGTTTATTATTTTCGGGCATTATAATATAATTCTTAAATACTTTGAGAGTTTGCATATTATAGATATCTCATTGTATGCTCTTTATAAGCAAGATAACTTACACTTATTTAACTTTTATGTGAGCATTAAGTGATTGTTTTGAGCTCCACTATAATTATACAGTAGTGATTACTAAAGGAATTATGAATATGTGACATTTTGTAGAGTGCACGAACTTCGATACCAGGTACAGGCGTACAAAGATATCGCATACAGTATAATACCACTGGACAGCAAACCCGTTACAGCTTTTTCAATCTGCAACGAAATCGAAACCAAAGAAACTCTTATATCAGTTTTCTTACCAATCTACAGCGTGATACGGAATACTCCATTGCTGTTCGATATGAGATGCAATCTACACCTTGCAGATACTATAGTTACTATACCATGTATGGACCTTACTCAAAACCTATCACTGTCCACACCAAACTGACTGGTAAGCAAGGTTATGTACATTTTGCATATTTGTGGCATGTACCTGATTGTACAAATACATTTTAACTAAAATGATTTTTAATGTATATTCACACTGCATTCACATTATGCATGTATTTATATTATATTATGGATCATATAATTTACAGTTCGGCCATCAGAGTTCCAAGTTCGTATCATCCCATCAATAAGGAGATTGAAATTCCTGGGAAGAGTTGAAGTGAACTATAGAAATCGTGGGTGGGGCACTGTGTGTGATTATAGGTATGACTCAACTGATGCTCATGTGATCTGCCAACATCTAAACTACACCAGAGCTGCTTGTCCTGTGTATAATGCTAGAACTGGTAGAGGCCGAGGTAAATAATTACAACAATTCAACAGAAGCATTATATTGGGTATCACATCACACACATGGAATGATTATGAAGTCCAAAAATGCTATTAGCAACTGGAAATGAGTGCCAACGATGGCATAATCAGAAATGTACAGTCACCTTTGAAAAAACAATACAATACAATCATGATTTTTTAAATACAGAATAAATCATTATCTTTGGCTAAGAAAATCGAGGTATTCGTATTAACATTACACGTGCGATGAGAAATTTTAATTATCTTTGTCTCGTAAAACTTTTCTCGCACAACTCATGCTATGAATACCACAGTTTTCCATTTTATTACATCTATGATGTTATTGTTATTATTATTGTTATTATTATTGATATTGTTATTATTATTATTATTATTTATAATAAGTATAATAATAATAATAATTATAATAATATAAAATAATAATAGTAGTAGTAGCAGTAATCGTACTAATAGCAATAATAATAATAATAATAATAATAACAATTATTATTATTATTATTCGGAATAAGAGTCATTAACATTTAATCATTATTGTCATCATTATCATACTAATATATGTCACCATAATAGCAATCATTATAAATATATAATGGATAATTATTTCTCTTGTAACAATATATTTATTATGTATTCATAATTGTGAATGGTTTAGGGCTCATTGCTATAACTGGTTTGACATGCCCAGCAGCAGAAATTCTTGATGACTGCTCTTTCTCTCAATATAACTCCAGCAATATCATCCACACCAGATCTTGCAGGACCACTCATTTCGATGATGCTGGAGTTGTGTGTGTTCCCAGTAAGTTAAATATCTCTAAAAATATAAAGACACTTTAATAATATAAATAATATTAATCCATATTTGTATTAAATGTTATAAATTAAGAATAACTGGTTAAAACAATATTAATTATTATGCCATTAATTACATAAGTAGGTAAAGCGTCTTGATAAAATATGTCTCTACAGAACAACAATGAATGGAGGTTCTTAAAAGAAAGCTGTATATTAGAGCACACCTGAACGCCTCAACATTTTGTTTAATGTACAAAAGCATAGTAGATCTAATAGCACTATTTTCATTGAATGCGTAAGTCAAGTTAGTACATTTCAATTTCAACAACTATTGAAATTATGAGAAGGACTGCAGAGCTCTGCCATTAAAGCTAGGCTAGCTTGCTTGCCATTTGTACTGAGGTACAACACTAGTTTATATCATTATTTTACCATAATCCTAATCACTTTATCATAATTTTCATTTTTATCCGAACAAAATTTGTGATTTCATGATTTGTTATCTTCTCTATTATCATTAATGTAGTTGTTGTTGTTGTATTTTATCTGTACTATAATTACTATAATTATTACTCTATACATAGACCCTGACGATTTTTTGTCAGCTCCTAGAAATCTAACTATAGCCGGCCAAGGATCTACTATAAGTTTCAGTTGGCAGGTAATTAATCAATCAATAAGTACATAATCAATTGTTAGTGTATATAATATGTTAAGATTTCATTTATTGAAGAGGCTGATGTAATTGGAATTGTAAATATTTCATGATCTTTGTTTTCAATGTTGTTTGTTAGCGATATTCATTTCCAAGTTTTTTAAACAGCATTAGTAGAAGACTTCGTATTGACTACACTCGAAGCGATCGTCCCAATAGATATTACTCCACATACCCCTATTATACCAGAACATCACACACTCTATCAGGATTGCCTGTGGGCATAACGGTCAATGCGACCATTAAAGCCCAGGGACGCTTTCGTCAGTATTCCTGCTACTCCTATGTTGGTGGAGCTTCATCTAGAATGGTCTCTGTTACCACTATAGAGAAGCGTAAGTATTTCACTCATTTTTCTTAAATACTGGAGTGCATTTTTCATTAAAGTAAATGGTTGAATATTACAGGCTTCATATAATTTAGATAGTAATGCTAACAAGTACCTTCAATTTTGTATTTAAATTAACAATTAGAAATACATTAATTGTTCAATAATATGTGATAAGCAACATACTTTGTAATAACAGTTTTTTCTCTCGTTCTTACAGCCAATATTATTAATTAATACTTAATTTGATATTTCCACTTCTTGCCGAAATCAGGGGTCAACGTTGGGTTAAGTTTTGATTAACAAAATTGGCCGTTAGAACGAGTAAAATTTGCTACTATTATAGCTATTTTAGCCGAGAATGACTGGAGCATATTTTGTATTTTTAATGATTGCACTGCCTGAAAAGTGTCCATTGACAACCAAAACAAAATCGTAGATTAGTATATAGTGTGTTGATAACTAGTTTGTTAACCTCTACAGCCTTGTAAATTTTTTGTTAACTCTAATTACCAAGGTAGTTTACGGATTTTGTTATGATTGTAAATGGACACTTTTCAACCTGTGAAGTAATTTCAAATTAGTTCTAATGCTTGAATAGCCCCAAGAGCTCCTCCAAGAAACTTCCACATCACTGTGATCAACTGCACCGCCATATTGGCAGAATGGGACTCACCACTATCCAGAGACTTAAATGGAAACCTAAGAGGATACAAGTTGTTTTACAACTCTATAGTCGATGGTGAATCAATGCGAAACCTGTCTCCCAATGACACAGAGGTCATCATTGGAGGATTGCGCTCGTCAACTGCATACATTGTGAACGTGTTGGCATATACTGTTGGTGATGGGCCTAAAACTGTGCATCTTACAGCTACCACAAATGATGCCAGTATTTGTAAGTGAATTCATTTGTATAAAAATGAAAATTGTTGGTAATATGCGGAATTTATACTGATTGTGTATTCTGTTTAGTTCTCTTAGTCTCCCAACTAATACCAACATGGCCAGTTACTTGACTTCAGTATCTCAAAGATCTATAATTTTTTAGACTCCTCTAAGTGGCTAATAGTAGAAAATTATGTTTTATAAGCTGTAAATAATATGTATTTATCACACAAACAATCAGTAAGCAGTATGTAATACCCTATTGCTGCTCATGTCAGAAACCTCATTAATATAAGATAAACAAGCCTGTATTTATTAGGTTATTTCGCCTCTATAAATTCAAGTTTAAATACAGTAAATATCCCAAAGAGTTGTAATTGGGAGACTAAGAGTTGAAATACTAAAGCCTGAGCACAGTCTCTATCTGAATTGTGTATATTTACAAGGAATATGTATTATTATGTTTGCTAATATATTACGTATGCATGACATTGCAGGTGAAACAGATGTAATCAATTTGTTCGGCATTAATGGCAACGATTTGGACAGAGTCATACTCTACTCTTTCAGTCAATCAGTTAATGTGTTGTGTGGTTCAAAGTACAAGAATGCAAAGATTGATTGGTTCCATGCCAATGGATCTAAAGTGGGGATAATTAACCGCCATCTACGTGAAGCTCACTTTTCTAATGGAACAGTCATTCTACAAATTGGTAATGAAAGACGCCTGACACCGTGTGATGCTGGAATATACTCATGTAGAGCTAATGCTACTACTGACGAAGGAATTGTCAAAGTGCAACAGAAAAACTTCAAACTTACGTTCAATAGTGAGTGGAGAAAGGAGATACAATATAGATGCATAGATGAATACGAATACATAGAGTTATCATCAAGTACAGAAACATAAGATTATAATACCTATAGTTGAGCTCCACCCCCCTATTATTCCCAACCAACTTAAAACTGCTTTGCTGCCCTGGTGATTAAACAGCAAAGAAATAGTTCCTATGGCAAAATTGTCCAAAAAAAATAAGTATACCATTAGTTCTTTAATTCGAATTCTCATAAATTTTTTAATTTAATTTGATATTTTCACTTTTTGCTTAAGTACTCCGAAAATATTGACAGTGTAAACAGAGAATAATGACTGAAACTGTAGATTATTATCACAGTCAAAAGAATATTAGAAAACATTAAAATATGTATAATATTGGACAATACTTTGGTAACTGTTTGATATGATTTGAAACATTTAGACTTATAGCTCTACAAGCTATAGCAAAGTGAATTGTTTTCTTTTTTTATCAGGAGGACCACCAAGTCCTGGAAGAGTCATTGTTCTTAAGCAAGAATCAAATTCGGTAGTCTTGTCATGGAGGAAACCAGCATGTGATGGAGGACATTTCTTACAATCTTACAACCTCCGATTTGGCACCTTTGACTTCTTTTTCATTTACCCTTTCTTTTACAACTACATATATGTCTATAATATTAGTGCCAGTGCTGCCAATTATACTTTGAAAGGCCTCGTATCCAGAACTACCTATACCGTGTCTGTGCAAGCTGTTGGGGTGGATGACACGAGAAGTTCTTATACTCCTTCTGTTTCCTTTGTGACCAAAGCTCCAGGTATCATGTTGGTTGTTTTTAACTCTTGTATCTTAAATGCTTATACCATTATCTAATGAATATCATGTACAATCTTGGTTTATTTAAAGTAAGTACAATTAAAGTCGTCGCAAAAATTTTGTGCATATTGCATAAGTACTTCAAAGTTAAAAACTTATGCTTTATACATAAAAACTTATGCTTTATACATAGAAAATAAATGCTAAACTATAAATGTGCAGGGTATTATGTGGTGCCATTCTGAAGCCAATCCTGCAGTTTTCCTGAAATTTCATGAGTTTAAAACAGATTCCAGGATGGTACACCATTTCCTGGATTCAGGAGATTTGACCATTTCAGAAATAGTGTAAAACTGGTGACCAAATTGCTCAAATATTGTGGCAGAAATTTCTTGAGCAATCACTTAGATGTTATATTGATATGTAAAGCTATATTATAGTCCATTTTCTATTAATTTATATGAATAATATGGCTACATTATTTTCATGTTATTTAATTCCAGCACCTACTCCTCCACGCTCCGTGACTGTGACTCTAATTAATCCCAACACTATTTTGGTCAAATGGATAAGACCAGCTTCCTCTAATGGAGCCATTTCATATTACACTGTGTATGCCATACCATTTATCACCAAAACATCTCCCACTCTAAGAGGCAAGAGAAGTTCAGATTCTCTTCAGACAATATCCAAGGTAAAATATGTCGTTATAGCATGAATAATATACATTGACTCAATGAGATTTGGAGGTTAATGAATAAAGTAGCTGTCCTATAATAAATTAGCACTGTCAAATCAAATTTAATCTAGGCTTATTTAAAGTTAAACTTATATAAAGTCAAATAATGGCCTAGTTATTGTTAGTACATAATAAGAATATCATTAACTCTTTTTATTTATATTATATTTTATTCTTTCAGACTTTTGAAAAAAAATTACGCCTCTGATGAAGTTATAATGACCATTGTAATTTACTTTGAACTGCATATACTTTGTACTTCAGAATTTCTCCCGTTCAGCCACTTCAGGTAATCTGAGTCTTCCTCAGCTGGGAGTGGAGTATCACATTCAAGTCAGTGTGACAGTGATAGACTCTCAAACTAGGACCTTCTCAGAGAGTTTGCTATCTACACTTTCATCAAACTCGTCACTCTTTGTGCCAATTCAAGGTGGGGACATCTTAAGATATTAAACAAATTTACTATCAATCATGTGTGATGAAGTATTATGTAAATGTTCCCAGCTTATAATTATATAATGGCATTATAAAGGACAATAATAATATTCTCATTAGAGTTAATAAACAGGGGTAAATATAGGGAGACGGCGGTCGACTGTTGTCATACGAACCCCCCATTTTCCAATTGGGCTTCATTTTCTAGTTACTTAAATATTTAGCAATAACATTTTAATTCGCTGCTGTTTTTTGTTGTCCTCCAGTAAATTGTGGTTGGTATGTTACATCAGGAATATTATTATTCATACTTTTTATGGCAGAATAAGCTCATAGTAATAATTCTAGCAATAATTATTCTGGACAGAATAGGATTGTATTTAGTAGTTGTTTCTTATTCAATTTCCTTTCATAGTGGAACTTGACAATTTTATAAGTTCATCATTAGTTAAAACGTATCTGTAAATTACTTTTAAATAATACCATAAAATATAAGTTTCACTTTTTTCATGATTAATTCCTTATTGCTGGCTGATGATATCAATTTAAATAAATAAGTAAATTTTTATTTATTTGATACACCATTTCACGAGTATAACTATTACTCAATCATTAGGTCTACCTGTGGCCGCGAATGTGGGTGTGTCTGGTGCAACAAACAGCAGCATCACAATATATTGGACAACTCCTACGAATACCAGAGATACGATTACTGGATATCTGGTAAGTATTGTAGCATAGCTACCATATCGTATTTCATGAAAATAGTATGTTTGGAGTTATATGGTATGATGATTTTAACATTATTGTTAGTGATTGTTTTATTTTTTTCAATACATGCTAAATTTTATATGGTATTTTTATAATTGCATGCAATTTTTTTAGAATTTATATTCTTGTTTTATATGAGGCTATTTTCAAATTTGAACTATATTCAACATAATGACTCTGATATCAAAATTACTTTATACTAGATTGAGTATTCATCTAATATTGATGGAGTCTCTCCAGGAGGTACAATTGTGCAATACACTCATGACGGCAATGTTACTGCACCTGCTTCTGTCACCAGTATGGTTGTCCAACCATTGGTTCCAAAATCTACTTACCAGTTCAAGATAGCTGTTCTGACCGAAAGGGGAGAAGGAGAGCAAGTTTTTGTCATAGGCACTACAGCTGATGCTGATTCAGATCATGGTGAATCAGTAATTAGATTTAATTTGTTTAATTAGTTTGTATTATTGCAATTATCATTCATACATTAACTATGCAATTGTAATTGAATTATTGAGTAGCAATTATTGACTCCTTTTGTTATACACTTCCACTCAGAGCGATATGTCTACTTCCATGTGCGATTTGGTCCAGTTCTTAGTTGTGCATCATTTAGAGTAAGTTTTCAAATTTGCTTATAATGCCTTCTGTATTCATTCGATATAATTTCATGCAGAGGGACATAGCAGGACAAGATAATATCATCAATGATCAAATCAATGGTTTCTTACAAAGGCGATGCAACTGTGGCTTTTCAGATGCCAATATAGAAACTGGCTTTTTCAGTTGCGGACAAAAAGATCACCAGATTATCTACAGGGCACACATTCTTGGCACTGCTACATATAGTGCCATTGATTTAGTCAATCTGCTTCAAAGTTGGATCATGACTAACGAGGCATACGTGTCTCTGAACAACTTCCGTATGATACTAGATCGCACATGCCCAACAAGACTAGATACCTTAGATGATCCAGAGTGTCCAACCGTAGATGTGACTCCTGCTCCTACCAATGCCCCTTCAAGTTCCTCTGAAAAGCCTGGAAACCCTACAACTTCAAAGAAAGATACGGATGGCAAAGGAGATGCTCAGTCTGCTGGTCAGAATAGTGGACTGTCTGGAAGTACACTTGTAATAGTTTTCATTGGCATAATGATTGCCTTCTTGCTGTTGATTCTAATTGTGTTAATTATTGCTGTGGTATTTTGGAAGGTCAACAAGCAACAGAAAAACACTAAGAGGTATTTAATCCTTATAATTATTACCAGTGTAATATATTATAATTAATGAGCTGTGTTAAAATGATGTAAGCCTGAATTTTTATTGTGTATTTTTTACATAGCAATGTTACAGAAAACAAAGGATTTACAAATCAAGGAAGTCGTATGCGTTTTTCGGAACTGGACAACAAGTAAGATACTAGCAGTTATAGCTGTTAAACTATATAATAAGGCAAAGTTTTCATATCTTACATAATTGCCCTGCTATTATCTAACTTATTAAACAACAAAGTATGATGTTCAGGTTAGAGACTCATAAATATGAATATTATTTACCATTTATATTTTATATAAACCACACTGTGTGACTATCACACTTATAATATTAATTCCCTATTTTAGTGGGTACCACCAACCATAATGTTGCATGTTCAATACATCACTTGTATTTTACAAATATTTAGTTACAATTAGTGTGATGTATTTTGAAACATACTATGACTGACTAATTTTAGCTTTTATGTAATTAGAATTTTGTTATTTTCATAGCAATGAAGGTAATTATGATGAAGAAAAGACTGAAGATAAGATAGTCTATAGTGACACTGAGAAGTTTGAAGACAACTTCAATTAAGCCATTCGAATATGAAACTTTTTTGCAAACTGAATTGATATTTTTATACCTTGTCATGTACTTGTTGATAATAGTTGTTTTTTTTGTAAGAAGTGAATTATATACTATAATACTGCCATGTATAATATACTGTGTAACATAAGGTGCATATCTCTCTGACCCTGGAGAGGCGAGTAGAGACTGAAGATCTGACTTATTTCTACATATGCGTACTTGACCAATGTCGAGAAGACAGGGCTGGTCTAGAATCTTTAGGAAAGATTCGAAATTACAACAATATTTCTTAAACCAGGTGGTACCTACAGGGAACACACTTGGTGTTGGTCTGGCTGCGCCTTTACCTAACCACTACACTGAGAAAGGGTCTGGGGACAATCATGCACCTTGGCTGTTCTACAGCCAAGATTTTGGGCTGTAGTTAGTTAACATTATTGTTGTTTCTTAGGCAGCCCTAGGTGAAATGAGTGGGCATCTTACCACAAGTGTACATAACGGAGCCCATATTCCCAAACTTCAAACTGTTGGTGGTTGCTGCGCTTGCGCAAATAATCTGTGGTTGTACTCACGTGGGCACCGTAACAGTAATTAGACAACCACTACCACATTCCTCTAGAACAACAGCCACAAGGTGCATGATTGTCCCCAGACCCTTTCTCCGCGTAGCAGTTAGGTAAAGGGTCTGGCTGCACCAGACTAACTTGGAGTAGGTTCTTATGTCTCTGTGTTAGAAGTAAGTAAAGTGTTCTAATTAAGAATAGCTTAAAAATTCTCAGAAGGATTTGTTCTTTAGTTAGTTAAAGTTTACAGAACTTCTTTCACAGCGTAATGTTCAGACGGTTTAGTTTATTAGATTAGATGACTTATTGGGACCATTGTATTGTGTGGTCATGAAAGTTTGGAGTTTCATCATAGTACTTTAATGTAATGATTTAAATAAATGAACCTTATAGCTATTAGATAATGTTTTATTAGGTAAAATACAGCAAGGTTGTGTGTGCTGCCAAGTGTATGCATGAACTATTACTGGATCCTGGTAATCAAGGAGTTCGAGAGACTGTAATGTCAACTCATGGCAGGTGTCAGACATCCTAACATAACACACTTCCTTGGCCTGTGTCTCCTTGAGGGATCAGAGCTACCCCTACTGATGATGGAGAGACTAGAAATGAGTGTGGATGACCTCCTGGAGTGTGCCCCTAATATTCCACTTCAAGTCAAGATATCCATTCTTACAGACACAGGTAGCGGTTTAGTTTACTTGCATAGTCGAGGACCTCCAATAGTCCACAGAGACTTGACTGCGAGGAACATCCTCCTCACATCATCTCTGACAGCTAAGATCACTGACATGGGAAACTCTCGCATGGTAACTTTAAAACCAACTCAACTAGCCCAAACACTCTCAAAGAATCCGGGGACCACTGTGTACATGCCACCAGAGGGTCTCAGCGAGAGCCACAGATATGGCCCACTTCTAGATGTGTTTTCATTCCGACATCTTGCCCTTTACATACTAATGCAGGTAAAACGAACAACAGCAATGCACAACATGTACCAGTAGTGCAGGTTATAGTAGTGCTTATGAAATTACAATATTATATATAAATTATATAATAATATATACATATCATTACTTTTTTTTGGGCTAATTAATGTTTTCAAAGAGTACAATATAAAAATGATGTGATCACACTAGCTTTGTTTAGTACCAACACGGCTTCTTTTGCACTTCATAATCAATGTGGTTACTTTCTGGCTATATTTATCTAGTGACCGTCTCATGCTTGATTTTAATGATAATTATTTTTTGACATATTATTTAATTTAGATTTTTGAAAGGAGATTAGAAGATGAAAGTAAGGAACTGACTGAAGAAAATACAAAACTAAAAGATGACAAAAAAAATGCTCGAGCTGCCAATACCCAACTTATTGAAGAGAAGCATCAATTGGAGGCAAGTGTCATGCAAGTATAGGCAGAAAATAATCAACAGAAGACTGAGAACAATCAACTGAAGAATGAGAACAGTCAGCTGAAAATAGAAAACGAGCAATTGAGGAGCCAGATAGCGACTGAAAAGCTTCATTTAGAATCACGCTATGAAAAAGAGAAAGAAATTCTTCAATCTGAAGTTGAGCGACTAAGAAAAGAATTGAAACATATCAAGGCAGTGTTTATTAAACTTGTAAGTTTGGAAAACAGCATTTCATTATATCTTTTTCACCTTCTTATAATTAGAACAGTGAAATGTGTAGTACGTTTCAGCAATTCAGTAATTATCCTGTTAAGGGTCCCAAAATGCTGAAAAAAATACTACTTCAAACTGATAAGTACTTACTCTTGTGAATCTTAATATCTCCTCTGAACAGTCTACCCGCTGACCGCGGTAGGACGGGGACTACTTCCGGTTTGGATTAGGGCCTAAAATGACCGGCGGGTATTGTTCACCATTGTAGTTAAGAAACTGTATATGGCTTACTGTAGTTAAGAAACTGTATATGGCTTACTGTAGTTAAGAAACTGTATATGGCTTACTGTAGTTAAGAAACTGTATATGGCTTACAGGTTGTAGGAAGGTCTGTTATAAGACATACTCGTAAATCAAAGCACTAAAGTTCTTCTAAAAGATGGGGTCAAAAGTATGAAAAAAAATTGATCGATTTTGACGACATCAAATGGTACTGAAATAATATCTTTAGAGTACAACAGTTATTGCACATATACATTAACCTATCTACTATCACTGTATCAAACAATTGCAGTGAAGCTATGCTGACTTGGATTATACGAGCTATTTAGTCTAGCCAACTTAGTGCTACTAGTAATTTTCCCCATTTTCAAGAGAATGTTGTTCACAATCGTCACCAGGTATTTTAAACACAATAAGTCATTGAATATATGACATATCTATAATTTCTAGCTTAGTTTTGTTCGTGTGAATCTTATTTCTCGGAGTTAGTTTTATATCTCACAAAATCCACTAATAAATTGTGAAAGCATTAGCAAATGGGTGTGGCTCAATGCTATCATTGCGAGCCGCGGCAAGTTTTCTATTGAACTGGGTGTGCGGTGAGCTAGTTATTTTAGTTCGCAAAAATTGGTAAAGATTATTCATGACTCCAGAAATATAATTTCTTAAAAAACAATGATGCTGATCGTAATTGACTCCACCCATGTACGTGAAGGAGTTGTGACCTACCACACACACACACACACGGCTCCACCCATGTACTTGAAGGAGTTGTGACCTGCCACACACACACACGCATACACACACACACACACACACACATCAAATTTACATTCAGTTAGAGCTGAGAGTGTCTCACTCACTTCACTCGCTTGCCTACTACTACAGACTTGTATGGTTTGGTTTGCCTTTTTTTAATTTTTTATTATTATTATTATTTTTTAATTTTATTCGCTTGCCTACTACTATGTACAGACTTGTTTAATTTCTCTTGCCTACTACTACAGACTTGTTTAATTTTATTCGCTTGCCTACTACTACAGACTTGTATGGTTTGGTTTGCCTTTTTTTAATTTTTTTATTATTATTTTTTTTTAATTTTATTTTTTATTTTTTATCATTTTTTTTTTTAGATGGCCATCATAAATTGATTCGTTGGGATTTTGTCACTCATGGTGCAATCGATGGCTACAGTCGCTTAGTGACGTACTTGAAATGTTCAGCCAACAACAAGACATCCACCGTCTTCACACTTTTTCTTGAGGCGGTCCAAAAATATGGGTTACCTTCGAGAGTGAGAGCTGACCAGGGACTGGAAAATGTACTTGTGGCCCAGTATATGCTGGAACACGTGGACTAGATCATGAAAGCATAATTACCGGTCGATCGACACACAACCAAAGAATTGAGAGGCTGTGGCGTGATTGTCATCAGTGTCAGTGTGCAACTCAAACTGCAGGCTGTTCTACTATTTGGAGGACTCTGGACATCTTGACCCTTTAAATGACATACATTTATTTGCACTTCATTATGTGTATCTTGCAAGGATTAATAGAACATTGAAAGGATTTACAGCATTTCTGGACACCTATGCAACAACTAGAAGGTGAATTAGCTGTGCTCTGTTAACGGCAAGGCTGTGCGCTTAGCTTAAGTACTGGTGGATTTAGTGCACTGAAGCCCGAGGGCTTTGTGCACTAAATCCACCAGTACCTGAGAGCATGCTCTAACTATTTTAGAACCCTTTACCCAAAGCTGGCCCAGTTTCCACTAGCAACTTGGTTTATCAGCATTTTCACAAATATGGCGTGTGAATTTCCGGCCCAAAATTAAAAATCAATTAAAATTCAATTGAAGCACACCTGGCAGGTTTACTTTAGCATTGTAGCTGCCAGCTGTTATCTCCAGATCTAACTCTACCCTGGGCTGCTCTGCTCTGTGGTAAACAGTTAAGCAGCTAGCTATGGTAAATTCCTGAGGTATGAGCGTCAGCAGGAGAGTTGTCCAACTAGGGCTGGTCCCAGTCGGATATGAGGGTAGTAGACCCTCACATATCATATCCAGGCCTCACACAGCTTTATCCTGCCTATTCTATTAAACTAAAACTCAAAAATAGCAATACCTCAAGGGTGGTTAGTATGCACAGTTTATATACCTAAAGGCAAAAAATAGTGCACACTTACCAAGTTAGTACACCTAGTAACAATATAGCAACAAGAGTTTTTAGTTCTACTCTGTACATGCTCATAATATAGTTTGTGACTACCTGCTTTAAAATTCACCTCTGCTGAATAGAATTCATACATTTTCACATTACCAAACTGGTTGCCATCAATCTGACTGTGGGCCTCATTTGTGACACTATACACATGTGACTAAAACACCACACGCGATGTAACCGCCAAGAGGCATTTCTCAGCCTAAAGTATTAAATTTCATTAAAATTTTGCCCCCCCCCCCCCAACACCTCTCCTAATGTAGTCCTTGCATATGGTTGCCTTAAGTGATCAGATGTCAGGAGGTTTGTTGTTTTACTTTTTTATGTTTTTGGTTGTAATTCAACAGTTATATAAATTATGTTAAACGTAGAGGTCGTGTTTATAATTCAATGCTATTCTCCGTACGCCATATATGTGGCCTTGTTTACCACATTCTGAACTCTTTCCAGAAGTCTGGGTATAAAACGGAGAATCCAGTCATGCCCTGTGACTTCTAGCTCCTTCTATTCCAATATTTAAACAGTAGCCACGTAAAGATAACCCTCCATTATAACTCACTATCCTTTCAATTCAATCCGTACCATGTTTAAAACAAGTGCCCCAACTCACAAACAGCTATATGTAATCTTTTTTGTGAGTGATATAATAGAATAATCAAGTCTAGCTCCTGTCAATGCCGTGTGTATGTGTATTGAAGTATTTATTGGTTGAAGATAAGCCGTCAGGATATATCTATAGTACTCTGGCTGCACGCTGTACATCCTGTGCAGTTAAATTTGAGTGCGTCAATGGCAAAGAGTACTCATCTTCTTTCTCTATTAGCCTGCCATTTGTTTGTTTCTTTGTTGTTTTTTTTGTTTTCCCACTCATGGCTTATTTCTTTCTTATGTGCTATTGTTCCCAGTTTTTGTGTGCGAAGTAACTGTAGTGCAAACTAGTCTCTGGGAAGTTGGCAGGCGCCATTTTCCACTTATCGCGAAATACATCCCCGGCTACACCGTGTTATATGTGACCCACAGAAGTCCAGTACAATAATTATTCCCCAACCAATATTGATTTGCTGTCAAGAGCATGTTGGATACTTCGAGCATTTAATTGAGGTTCTTCATTCTACCTTATAGCAGAAATTTCAACCAGCCAAGCCAAGGGTTTTTTTCCTCTCCTGATCGCCCTTGACTTGTACTCAATTAGTCAGCAGGTAAATAGAAATAACGAGGGTTGATTTAACCAGATGATTGAACATTTGTTCCTTTAGGTTTCCTTTGCAGTGTGAATAAACTAGCAAGTTCTACCATTTCTATAATTAAGCTTTGATATAATTATGATTTAACCTAGTGGTCCAATGCATCAGATTTCACCCTATGGTGATGTCAGAGCTATAGTTTAGCTTTGTTGATCGATTAGAACTATCCCCGCTCATACCGCGTTCACACATCAAATGCACACACAAAATAATACATAAAGTATATTCATTATTATAACTAGCACTGACAAGTATGCTTGTGGTTGGTCATTAGACAAGTTTTGCCTGCCCAGTGAGGAAAAAATATTATGCTTTGATGTTTTGTTGTTGTTGTTGTTGTTGTTGTTGACGGGGACTTGTTCTACACCAACATTTTATTTAAATATTTTTCTGTCAAGTTCAGCATGCTGGTATAAATTCACTCGACTAGTATCAATCCTTCTATAGTTCCCGTATCAGTGCAATACTAATTGTTAGTAGGATGAGGTGGCTGAAGGTATAATTGGCAGTTTAACAGCAACAACAACAACCCTGTTCACACCATTTATAAGCACCATCCATAATCAATAACAATATTGTGTAATTAGGTTCAGTAACTCGTGAATATTTATTAACCTTTCTTATCCATAACTTCCATTTATCTGAAAGTAATTTTTTCGGATAATGGATAAGTGGAAATGTCAGATGGACACTGTATGAAACACATGTACCAGAAAACATTGACGTAATAGTCATTCACCCCATGTGTAGATAGACACCAGAACAAAAACAATATTTCCTCTTTACAGTAAGTGTGGATTTCAGTGTCTCATACATTCTCACAGACTAATCCGCTTTGTGCTTGGAGATGGAATTGGTGGGATTGACTTACATGTTGTTGTAGTCAAGTGAGTGTTACACTCAGAGGTTTGTTTGTGGGGGGGGGGGGGGGGGGGGGGGGGGGGGGGGGGGGGAGGGGGGGATAAAGAGAGAGGGAGCGTGTCCCATATTTCCTTCAATACTATCACAAATCATGCATTCATCTTGTATGAGGTTATCGCTATCACAAGAAGTTAACCTCGTGACTTACTCACTTGATTAATTACATAAATAACTTCCGAATATTTGGTATGGAGTTACTACTATATCTCACAGAACTTTCATTATTAGCCTTCACCACGTGTGTGCAAAAGGATTATAGTAGTTGTCCTGTCTGTTTGTCTGTCACGCTCAATTACTGACACTTCTGTCCACTGTAGTTTGGCTTTGTACTGTAAAGTTAACGAGTGCTGGAATTGGAGTTCACATTGAAAATGGATACTGGTAAATGTCTCTGGCCTGTTTAGCTTCTTCGCTTATGAAGACAGCTTTTACATATACCATTTTCGTTGCTCCAGCTATATTGATACGTGATTAGAATAGCCAATAAATTATTCGTTTGGTCTTGAGATGATTTTGTATATAGTTTGCTAGTGTATAGTGGCGCTGAGGGTTGGCACTTATGGTGCTTCATTAAGCCAGTGAACTAAAAACACTTTATTGCACAATCTAATTGTAAGCCATTATATCATCTCTAATATATACTTTGTTTTATCTCATTTATAAATGCATTTACAGGGAGTTTTTAACTTCACACACTCGCTTGATTGTAGAGTTCGTTATCATCATGGAACCTTATTAGTAAAAACGTTTAATAAGCTAACTCTAATGGATTAAAGGAATAAGAATACAGCATGGAGTAGCTATCTCACAGAATTTCATTAAGATATGTGTGACTGTGAACGGCAATTATGTGATGGATACTTTCTCTAATTAAAGCACTTCATTACACAATCTACACCTTGAACTCATATATATATATTGTAATTGTTTAATCCCATATGTAAACACATTAGGATACAGAGAAGTTGGTTGTTCCAACCATAGTGGGCTGGGTATCGTTATAGCTGCCTAGTAGTTGACTTTTGCCATTCATATTGCTTGCTACTGGCTACCATGACCATATGGAAATGGATGTGTTCGTTGGTTTCACTTTGAGCTGACTACTATGGTGCCTGGTGAGGAGGACTGGAGGAGAGTAAGAGACTCTGTGCTGGATGTGCTGCAGGTCATCTTCCTAACTGACAGGACAGGAAGGTTCACTTCCACTATTAAGAAGGTAAGGTGTGTCCAGGAAATTTGGTGGGTAAGGTGTGGTTTTTATAAAATTACTGGATGTGATTTTACTTTTTGGGTTTTTTTTGTACCATGTATCATGAGCTCTACATAATACTAGGGCCTAGTTAGCTATAAAGACAACCGTTCATTCTGGGTGTTGTTCCTGTTTGGGCCCTGCCAAATAAACTGAACTGTTGTGAACACACCATTACACCACACTCCATTTGCACCTATGCACAGTCATACATCTTTCTCATGCAATTAGCGGTCTTTCTCACTCCCCCCCACCTAGACCATGTGCTCGCCTTCATGGCACTGTCTGATTGATCGACATGAACTCCTCCCCTCACATTTACCTTGCTTCTATATATGTTTCACTCACACACACTTCTAGTTAGGTTCAGTTTTTTTTTCCATTTCTGTGTACACTGTCAACCTCAGTCTGTTGTGTAATCATTATCTATATCTTTCCTTTTTTTTGTGCTTGACTCCAGTAAGTCCCCTTTCCTTATTTTTTTTTGTGAAAGACATCTTGTCTTCAGCTATTTCTTTTTTTGTCCTTGTAGTCCCCTTGATGTGTGTTTCTTAATTATAATCTTTGTGTCATAGTGAAGAACTTTATTATTTGGTAGTCAATTTCCAAGGGTGCGACTAACAGTCAGAGTTACGCCTGACTGATACAAGGAAATATCACTCGCCCACATAGCGCAGGTGGAACGAGAATCTTTGACGTGGTAATCCGTCACCCCCAAACAGTGCCTCTGGTAAACTCTCGCATTACTGTTGAATTCTTTGCCACTGTATTGCCTCTTTCAGAATTCGGACAGCCCAAAATAAAAAAAATGGTTTTCAACTCGGTGTACTTCAAACTGAGAAGCCACAACTGCCATGTCAGCAAAAGTCACTGTTTCCAACTCTTATCTTGTAGACAAGTATAAATAGACAGACAACTTTAGCTTATTTTGATGCTTGATGAAGTCGATAGCTTTAGCAATTAGGTTTTTATGTGACTGCGGGTAGTCTGACTGCATGTGGCGGGTACACCTGGAAAAGGGTTTTAATGTGGGTGTGACTTATTAAGCACATCATCTACTTACATAACAGAGAGAGAGAGCCAAAAGTATGAATTAGTAATGTGAGGAGTGTGTGGACATTGAAGGTTGTGTTAAATTTAGCCATAATCCCTAGGGATCATCTATTGGTCCCATGGACAGTCTCAGCAAGAAGGTGTCTTGCGATGATGATGTTCCTGTTGCTGCAGGTACTGAGGCATGAGTTCTTCAATTATGTGGATTGTTCCCAAGCCACACCTCCCTCGCATGATTAATAGAAGTGTGAAGGTGGTTCTTTCCAAAGTCAATAAAGGGGCGTTGTCACAGGGGAAAAGCAGAAGTGCACAAACTAAACACTCCTAACTCTAATCATTCATTGCATTGCAGTCCAGTTAATTATGTGTTCAGTTAATTATCATAACTTGTGTCCAATTAATTATCATATAACTTGTGTTCATTTTTATATTAATGTACTGTACATTTTCTTAATAATAATTATGGAAGAAATTTGAATTCCTTAGATCCTGTAGATCTTGTCAGCTATACTATTTAATATTAATTGTGGTCTTTTGCTGGATAGACCTCTGTTCTACTCATACACGTCAACTTTGTTGGTTGTTGCTGTTTGTTTTTTGTTGTTGTTGTTTTGTTGTTTTTTGCTGTTGTTATTTTCATACAGAATGTTTCGAGGGTCCCAATTCTAATTACAGTTATTCTTAGTTTTCTAGACACTATTGGTCAAAACATATTAAGAAGTATCTAAATATATGAAGTTGTCTGGTATGTGAACAAATGATATTCATATGGTCAGCTGCTCTCAAACTTACCTTCTTTTTTTAGGGTGCGGTTTAATTTCTGTGTTGTCTGAATTAGACCACCAACTTGACTGAACCGATGGCTAAATAAACTGATGAAAGCTACCTTTGACTGGGTTGTAAATTCCAGCCGTTTGACTCGCCTTCAGAATTAGTTCAAGTGTATACAATTTACTAAAGAATATTATTAACAGTAAATTACAACATCAAAGGCAGTAGGTCCGCACAAAACAAACTAGTAGAGGTAGTAACCTTCCAAATGAGAAATAACACCAAAAATAACAGAGAGAGAAAAGTCCAAATCACAAAGTTTAGAGGGAGAGAACTGAACAACAAGGAAGAGAAAGTAATCAGTAGCTATAAGAGAGTAATTCCAACAGTAGTTAGTGTGAGAGACAGAAATATGAATAATAGTGAGTGACAGGAAGGCGTGAATTAGTTCAAATGTAAATTAGTATTTATGATCACAAGTTAATTTGCATACAGTTTTCATGCAGTGGCTTCAACATTGTCTGCAATATGCAGACTGTAGTCATATCATAAGTTGCTTAATAATTATAATGTGGAAATTATATTATTGTAACTTCACAAATTAATAAAATATTGCAATGAAAACATTCACATCAAAGACATTATTCACAGAGTACATATAAGTATCAGCTATATGAGAGTAAGTGTTTGAAATGAATGTCCAAGTCATGTTGCATTCTTCCACTTAATTCAATCCACCATTCTATTACACAAATTATTACCATAGTAATAATACTACAATACTAAAAATAGACTTACTAGAGCAGTTGCTGTATTTTATTTGCTACAGGTTTACAGTCTCCTGTTTGGAACAATACAGTATTGAACTCCTTGAGAGCTGAGGGTTTAGATGATAAGACTGTATGGACGTTGTCTAAAAGAATTATTGCTTTGTGCTGGTCAGTCAAACCGACTCGCTGGATTATTTGCTCATAAGTATATTTAGTTATGAGTCCAATACTGTAGCAGTGAACAGCTACTGTCAGAACACAATGCTTCACTGAGTGGACCAAGTCAGGATACAATCTCAGAAATATACTCACGTTATTGCCACCTAATAAAACATTTGCAATTATACTAATTAATTACTAACAATAGTTTCACTTACTGTCAGAGATCAGATCCTTTCTTCTCTGCCACAGGATCTTCCTTCTCTACCACAAGATCTATATTCTCATATTTCTATACCAAATAAAACAAGAGTTAGTTATTTAAAGTTAGAATAAACAGTCTATTTCTACATACCTGTCCATACCAAATGAGGTGTCTATTGGCGAGTACAACTGCTTGTGGGTTGTTTGGATCCAAGAGGCATGTCATAAACTCTGGAATTCGATCTGTCTTACGTACCACTCCAAGATGATTTTCTCCTTCATGTGACCGACAGTCAAAGGCAAACTGGTAGTCCCAGTCGATGTCGTAGTTGAGCATTCTGGAACTAGCCTTCTTTAGAGTGTCCTCTATTTCTTTTTTTAGAGCAGTACATTCATGGTGAATGGAGTCTTTGAAAGTAGGTTGACTGGAGTCTTGGAAAGTAGGTTGACTGGAGTCTTGGAAAGTAGGTTGACTGGAGTCTTGGAAAGTAGGTTGACGAACTACGACTTCAAAATATTTACATCGAGATATAAATGTTACAGGAACTTTTTTTGTTCCGTACAAAAACTGCACCATGTTTTTCTTGACACCTTCTGTAATGAAAATGAAGGACTTGTTAGATATGAAACAAGCCATTGCAGCTGGAAAGACTCCCATAGGAGTAAACCCACAACGGAAGTATATCAAGAGAGGCTCCACAAAACATGATCTACAGGATTCCTTGTAGAATAAGTCCAGTTCCTGAACACTAGTGTTTTCTAACACGCAAGGCATGATGTATTCTTTCTCTTCTGGATCAGTATCAGAACATTCAGCTGGCACAATCTCAGCAACGATATGAAGGTGATCAAGCAAAGCTACAAGTTGATGTGGTGGAATCAAAGCTGTAACTGCTTTCAAATCTTTCAGGGTGAACCGACCTGTCTTGGGTGTAGCCTGACCTACGCTATCAGAACTCATGGCTTCAAGAACACACTTGAAGCCATGAGTTCTGATAGCGTAGGTCAGGCTACAGAGAAGGGTGAGGATTATTTTATACACTATCGCAGTAGGAGCTTGCACGTCCGGTTCTTGAGGAGAATCACCTGCTGAAGCATTTGTGAAGAACCGGCGCGCTTCTGCTACCTGGTCAAGTCGAACTCGGCCTTGTCCAGACTTGCCGCTGTTCTCTTCCTGATTGTAATCAACCTTATCCGGGATTTCCATTATATTTACAATACCAGAGTCTTTTTTTAGGATTTTTTTTTAAAGGATCAGCAATAACAGAGCGCACCTTTTATATGATGACAGTTCAGCACGGAGCGTGCGTTAGGGAATTTAGTGCCTACACGATATTGCATGTTCGTTTAAAAACAAATGCGTCTATCATTACTTCATCAACTATTACTGCATTGGTTTTTTATAGAAAGGTGTTTAGATAGTGTATAATTATCGTTTGGAACTCTTCAAATCATCAGGCAGAAACAGCAGCACCAGCAGAGACACATGAAAATGAAAAAAAATGGTCTGCCCATGACAGTACTGTTGGAGGATAATAATGTTGTTGATTTCTTACCCTGGGTAAGCCTTCTCCATCAAGGGACATGGGAGAAATAGATAGTGGGGAAGCCAGCAGGTTTCTATCTTTTATTACAGGAAGTGCATTTCCACTGTAACTGGATGGACTAGCAGGAGTTATTTTAATTAATAGGGATGGGACTTGGGGATCTTTGACATCTGGAAGTTTTAGGCGACTTTGATGGCAAATCTTCCGTCCTCTCTTGTTTCAGTGGTCTAAATGTGGATAAAGAAGAAGAACTAGCTGATGGTTTGATCATAGATTCAGTGGATTGGTTTGATTCTCCACAGATTTCAGAGTTGTCACTAACGAGGAATGTCTTCTATTCCAGTTATTTGAGGAATCAAAATTGGCTTCTTGGTTGTGTCTCCTTTTGTAGTCATCTCTTTCATATTTGAAGACTGCTGCTCCTGTCTTAGTTCTCTTGTCTCCCTATCTGAAGGATTACTTAAAACAAACTCCCCTAAATAGTGGAAAGATTTCTTTTGAATCCATCGACAAATAGATTAGCAACTTACATCTAAGTTTTGACATTTGGCATGTGAGCTTACTTTAAATCTGCTACATAAATATTCTTCCTTGTGGGAGTGTATGGTAGTTACAAATTGAGCAACCTGAAGTCTCCTTCAACTATTGCTGGCTGGGCGAAGTGAAGTTGCCTGGCTAGTTTGACCATAAGCTATCACTAGAACTTATCAAGGGTAGCTTAATCTCACCTAAAGATGATTTATGGTGCGTCTTCTTTTCCTTCTTTGGGAATGCTTACTTGTTTGGTCATAGTTACTGACCACTAATTATTAAGGCTGGATATGCCTCATCAAAACTTTGTTCTAATTGAGTGCAAATCATTTATCATCAATCTAAAGATATTTCCATAAATATCATTAGCTTTGATCTAAATAAATATATTTGGGGGCTTCCCTGTCCATTAATGCAGGATCCAACTCAGTATGTAATTTAAAGTGCTTCAACAATCAGCACGCTTATTGTTAGTTTTAATAAGTTATTTCCCATTTTGTTTACTAAAGGAAGTTAGCCAAACAGGAGAGTAAACGTTATATCCTTTTTTGGAGGAGTTGGTGCATTTTGTACTATGTTTTAGTTTTGTTTCTTCGTTGTTTTAGATTGGCAATAAACAACAAGTATAAGTTGTTCAATGTGTGGGCATAGTAGCCATGGTGGGGAATCTAGTTATAGCAGCATTCTTGAATTGCCAAGTGTGACTTGCAATACTAATTGCCAAGTGTGACTTGCAATACTACCAATCATTGTACAAAGAAGTGTTAACTATAATTAGCTGGATTGGAAATAATGGTGAGAAAAGATTGATTGCCTTCATCTTTTGGCAAGTATGAACTTTTCCTTACAATGATCATGAATTAGTTATTTTAGCTAATAATGAAAATTATTTTAAAAGCCGGTTTTCTTTGTGCATGTTCAACATGAGCAATTTAGATGTATGTGTATTAAGAAATCACTCCAGCTAGTTAATAATGTATAACAATTGAAGTGCTAACAACTAAAGTTGAACTATAATGCATGATTTGCAGTGTAGCTAGGCTCTCCTAACTAATTCCTTATTAATTTCATTATATATTAATTTTCATTCTTTCCTCCCTCCCTTGCAGATTTGGTCTTTATCAATGAATTATATTTTACCAGAAAAAAGTGGAAATGAAGATTCCACAGATGTATATGTACACAGCTGATGCTATGCATTCTGAGGCTAGCACAAAACAAATGATTAAACTCATTTCATTTTAAGCAATTATCACTTCCAAAATGAACTCATTAATTTTTTTAAACAACAAACTGTTTCTAAGCTAGTGACAGCTATAGCAACCTATAAGCTCAATGAGGTTGTTGATTGATACCAATTAGTAAAATATATTGCTAGGTCTGCCTGATCATAGGCATCTACACCTCAAATTGAGCACTCTGAGTTCCAAAGTGTATATTAATTGAAAGTACAAGGCAATGATTATCTCAAGATTTGATTGACAAATAAAAATAATGCAGTGAGTAACACTGGGTACTAACTAGTCTTTGTTAGTGAAATGAGATGTTTGTTCACACATGTTTGGAGGAGAATTTTCATCTAGCATAGAGTAGAGGTCTTCTGATGAAATAATTTTCACAGGCTCAGAGAAATGATCTTTTTTCAGACAAATGCAATTGAGACAGCCCAAAATCCTTCCTTTTCTTCCTTCCTTGGGCTCTTCAGTAGAACTCTGGAACATAGCGAACGGTTCTTCTAAGTCAGAGTTACTCCCAGAATGATAGCTTGGAGTCTTTATCGAGCCTACAAGTAGGGAGTCCTCTCCAGAGTCCAGCTCAGGAATGGCTGTGGCTCCCTTACCAGAACCTGGTGGCTTTCTGCATTTTCTGACCCTACAACTGGTTTTTGTAATGTGTTCTTGCGAAGATTTGGGGAAGGAGAAGTATTTGTTTTCATCTGGCTTGGTATTCTGACTTCCATTCAGAGTGCTTGTAGTGACAATTTTTCCCCCCTTGCCCTTGGAAGCTCGAGCTAAGTCTTCTTCCATTGACATTGACAAAGAAAGGTTTTCTTTCCTGCATTGTCCTAGGCAATATTTGTACTCTATTAAATCCTCCATTTGTGAAACTTCGTCAGTATAAACACCTCTACACACGCGCGCTATCACTTTTATAAATCCGCGCTTGTGGAATCCTCCTGCAGGCGCACTTGGCGCGGCATTTTGGCAAAAAAAAAGAAGAAAAAAAAAGAAATCCATCCACTGTACGCAGCTAATTGGTGCACTTTGCCCCAAAACCAAGAAGCAAGCTCATTTTTGTGCTGAGGAGTCCAATAGTACAAATTCTTTCGCATTCAAGGCAACACGAAAATCAGTTCCTTCTAGAATATCTTGGCCAGCTATAGTCGCAGAACACTGCAGAATGCAATCATCCACTCTGTAGTAAAGAGACCAATAGTAGTATGGTATGGATTGAACAACCAGCATAAAGCTGGCCATGGCTTCCTCGCTCATAAGCGTCGACAAAGGATATCCGTTGAAGGCACACATCCTGGTCGAAATCAAGCGTCTTTGTGGTCCAATATAGCAGGGTAGGATTCCTCGAAGCTCCAGAAATAGGCCGAATAAAGGCGGAATGCTACTTTCGCCCTGTCTTTATCGCAAGTTTACGCTGAAATACCCAAGTGTATCATGAGCTGATACCTGACATACCTATTGAAGCCGTTTAAATGTAGATACAAAAAATTAAACTGATCAATAATTAACTGATCAATAAAATGTAACAAAACGCACACTGCGCATAGGTATAATTACCACTGTATAATAATGCAATTTAACAAAATAATCTTTCCATTAAATTCAAATACACATAACATAATTTTATTAGTGTCATATAAAAATCTGTTATCTCTTGGGTGGCCATTGTCTTCCCACCACTATGGAGGTATAGGGGGCTTGTTGGCGTCACCTAAGAACAACAACAAATCAAAAACAAGAAGAACAAACATTACTTGTTAACATTGGCACAACAATAATAACACTTTGCAAAAATAACACTAACACTATGTGTGTGCATATGCAAGTGTGTGTGAGTGCGAGCGTGTGTGTGTGTGTGTGTGTTGTGTGAGTGTGTGCACACAAAGACTGAGACAGCAACACCAAAAGTGGGTAGGGCTCGAGCTCCCAGCCCCTCCCCACCACGTGTCTCTCCCCCTTGTATATATAACTATTCACGACAATCTCAACTTGCAATGCACTCCATTATAGTGAAATGAATAAAAAGAACAAACAAACAAACAAATCAAACAACAATCAACTAGCAAAGCAAAACAAATAACAACACCGAACTGCCTGCTGGTCAAATTAAACTAAATAGCAGACAAAATTCCTAAACGGCCAATCAAAACTGCGATTGGTTAATAGGCTCACCATTGGTCTTTGATTTAGGGGGCAGTAAAGTGTGAAGGTTTAGGGGGTAGTGAAGGGTTTGACGGTCAAGGGGGCAATGAAGGATTTGACGGTCGAGGGGGCAATGTTGGAGAGGAATCTTGAGACCCCGCAGCAGATTCAGACATCCTGTTCCGTGGAGTTGGGCGTGGTCTAGGTTCGGCAGTATCAGCTGCACTTTCATCAGTGTCAAGTGACTACAAAATAAAGCATAATAAACAACAGTCTTTCATCAAGGGAGGAGCTGCTTTCAACAACCAGCTGCTGGTTCTCAAATTGCTGTCAAACGAACTCCTGATGTTAAAGCTCTGACAAGATTTAAGCTTCCCAGTCACTCCAACGGCTGTTCATCTTTTTAGCGATCACCGGAGACTTTTCTAGTTTGTCAAATTCATAAACATTATCTCCGTCGACGTCTTCAACAGCTGATTCTAAGGGAGACTTCGTTGTGCTTCCGTAACTGGCCGGCTTAGGCGGTCTACTTGGTATAGTCACAGCTTCTAGAGTGTCAAATTCATATACGTTGCCATCGTCAAAAGACACATCCGCACCACTCATTGGAGTAGGGGTCTTGAGTTGAGGAGGATGAGAGTTTGGCTTGGGGGGGATTGGAGAAGCCTAGAGCCGATCAAAGAATAGACATTGTCATCATCAGGAATGTTGGTGGATGGCGTCTGTAGCTGTTGGGATTGAGTGGGCTGGGTTTGTTTGGCACGTTTCTTTGGAGGTTGTTTAGACTGAACTTCTTCGACTGCCTCTGTAGACTTGACTTTACCTTTCGGTGAGTGAGACACCACCTCTGGTTTCTTTCGCTCACTAGAGGGCGGAGTTGTGGGCTCAGGAGGCTTCTCACCGTCTCTAACGGCTTCACACTGGCCAAATATCATGAGGCACTTTCGTTGAGAGCCACCTTGTCTCTCGGTGAAGATGACAGCTTCTGTGGAGAGAACAAATTTGTACTCTTCGAAGGAGACTTTCCGAGCTCTCCTCCGCCTATTTTCATCGGGCTACTGTGCGCAGACGAATCGCCAGTGAGCAATGAGCGAGGGGTACTAGACGATGACAAAGTTGAAGCTGGGCTCTTTCCACCTCGTCACCACACGACGGAATTGAAACCACTCCCTTTTAAACTTTCACCGGTTCATACCCGTCGTCATCATCGTCATCTTCATCACCTCCGTTATCGCCACCTTCTGGCTCTTTAACCTCGTCCATTTTATTCACATCCAAGCTGGAGTTCCTGCTCTTCCTCTTCGTGTCCTTGGCACTTTCTTTGTTCGTAGTTGTCGAGCACGTTGTCTGAAATCTGATTGAGGAGGAGTTGGAGCTTGTGTGATGAGAGCCTGACAGCGGCCTCCCGCTGAGACCCAGCTGCTGCTGCTCTAAGAAATCCTAGGAGCTGGGATAAATGCCGAGACGATGCTTTGACTAGTAAGGTGTCGGTATTTGAGGGGAACCTTCTCGCTGCTTCCGCTGCAGCAAGGGGGCGTGGATGGAGGAGGTGGCCTTGCTGGGCCACCTCCGATCTCAGTGTCCTTGTACGGTGTGATGCGACGGCTGGCGGAGGATATTGCAGTCGCACGACTCATTTTGGAAGGCAAAGTCGAGTGCCTGAGAGAGAGAGAATAGCAGTCAGGTATGTACATGCATGTAGATACTTTTACAAGAGAAGGGTGAGGATTATTTTATACACTTCATCCAATGAAGAAAAAACATTAAAAATAGACAAATAAATAAGTAAATACATAAAATAAATATTTTAGGTCCAGAGTTTCATACTGTAAGGGAGTAAGGCACTCTTGAAATCTTTCCTCCCTCCCCCCCACCCAATTCCCCAAGAATCTTTGTCATTATGTATACTGCAATACATACATAGTTGAATTCTATGAAAATGCATCAGACCAAACAAACACTGTACACTCTCTTATAGCACTCTAATAGACATGTGCATCAAATTATTGTGGGTTTAAAACACAGTATATCCGATCTCCAGCGGAACATCCCATGAAACACCGGAATCTATCCAATGAAACAACTAAGCAGTGATGTAAAGATGTTTTAGTATTGGGGGGCGGGGTTCCAAGGGCATATTTTTTAAAAGTGTTCATGTGAGAAATCACCTCGTTAGATATGTCCCTGGGGGATTCCAGCCTGTCACTTGCATTCGGAAATTTAAGTGTCGGCCATAAAGTATTCAAATAGACCATTAGTGTGCTACTTTGTGGCAGCAGTGTGCTACTTTGTGGCACTGTGCCATATGAAATAATGGCTTCTCCACTTCTTGCAAGAAAAAAAATTGTTGTCATTTCAAAAACTATGCAGCTATAATCCCCAACTTCTTAATTTCATTTCTGATGGGATATTGAAAAATGTGTTATGTAATTGTAATTTAAGGTCAGCATGCATGCACAAGAAGGTTGCAGTAGTCATCCTGTTGGTGTGTCTGTCTGTCACACTCTGAGTTTGGAGATTGCTGATAGAGTTACATATAACGTGCATTGATTTATAATACTCAGAATGACGATCTAGATCTTTTGTTACTGTGCTAACTCTTGTAATTTTGAACTGATTTTTGAGAAAATGTGAAGCTATCAGGTTCGCGTACAGTTATAGGTATACTTTAGCTATAGCTGTATGAGATCGTTTTGTTTTATGCTGAGAAGTTAACCGAGTGCTACTAGAAGTAGTTCAAACTATCAATGAGTGTACCCTGCATGTTTATAGCTTCTCTTATGAGTTTTCACTGCACAGCTATAATTGATACCTGATTGGTCAAACCATTTTTTTAATAGGAGCTAGTGCGGTGTAGGGCTGATGGTTTGCACTCTGTGCTCTACAGCTATCCATGGGTGAACTCCATCATTTTAATAAAGGCAAGCATGCATTAAAACATGCCTGTGACTCACATGTACACACACATACATACACAAATACACACACACATGCACACACACACACACACCTGTTCTTCTATAAGCCGCCTCAGGTTCTTCACGCGATCTTCGTCCTCCGAGTGCTCTTATGAGGTCGTAATTCTTCACACCTCCTTGGACGGCAGCATCGATGACGCCATTGAGGAGCATGCTCAGAGGATGGATGCTGAGGGACTTGTTGGCTGAGTACAGGGTCACTTGCATCTCTATCTCCTGATTCTTACTACCCACTGTTTCCAAGGCGATGCCAAGGGGATCCAACTCCTCCTGTATTTTAGCAATCACAAAAAAAATTACACACGTACACACAAACATACACACAGAGTCACACTTATGGAGTCTCTACATATATGCAGAATTCATACAGGATTTTTTTCGCTAGGGGGAACATTTGGTAGAGTCACAAAAAAATGTTTAGCGGTGAATTCCTGACTTCATCTGATGAAACTTAGACAATCCATTACAATTGCTGTTGAAGGACCAGGACTAGAAAGTATTGATTTAGAAGGAGCGTTGGAATTTTTTAACAAACCAACAGGCTATTTATTTTTCATTATATTATTATGCTGATCATTTTTCATAAAAAAATTCAATCGAGAGAAGAAGAAAAAAAAAAGAAGGGGGGGAGGGGGGATTTCAGGGCTCCCATTGTCTGTTTGAAACCCTGCGTATGTGTGCACCTGAAATAGCAACAGCCATATGATGACCCCTTACCACTTTGGCATCGGAGACTTCGCTCCAGCTAATAACTCCGGGAAAGCTGTGCACCGCAGTGAAGGTAGTACGCTCCACCCACAAAGACTATCACACATACATACTGACTATATAAACTTCCTATAGACTCCTTTTAAATCAATTCATGTCTTTTTGTAAACATTATATATATAATTAAAAAAAATAATAATAAAGCATTAGCAGTCATTTTTAACTGCATGTACAAGTAGACATATTGAAAGGTGTGAAAGGTCTGTCATATCTGAACTCCTGCACTTTATTGGTCAGATAATACCTGCCAGGCAACAGCACACATATACATGTACATTACTCACACACGTACACACATCATGTGGTCTAGCCCTGACCGTAGTTTCTACCCTCGCTACTGTGGCCATGGGTTAGTAAAGAAAGTTAGCGTCCAGTGAGGCCGTAAAAACAGTATTTTAATAACACACGAAAGTTTATAAGTACAAAGGTCATTGATGAAGACCAAACACAGCTGAAACATTCGACAATTGTAGCACAAGTTCATCTAGGAATCAATAATTTAAGAGGGGGTGGGTTGAGTTTGCACTACCTCAAGGGGGTCACAACTTTCATACAGAACTAAGATGAGAACAGGAAATGGGCTTCAATTACCAAAACAATAATTAGAGCAGCATTCACTTTTTAACTTTGATTGTCGCTTATGAAATTATTTCAAAGGGGGGGGGGGGGTGAAATGGCTTCAAGGGGGGAGAGCACCCCTGCCCCTCCCTAAATGAACCCCTGCATATACGTATTTATGAATGTACAGTACATTACCCTTCTATCACTTATGTATGTATGTACATACCCAAGTTAAACATTGAGTGCATTCACTGAGGAAAAAGATATTGATTATGGTTCTCAGTGGAAAAAGTACTAATAAACGGTTAAGCAGAAATTTTGATCACTTTTAAAAGTTGTAGTGTTCTGAATCACTATGAAAAGGTCAATATAAGTTTACTGTTTGTGTGTGTGTTTGTTTGCTCCCCCTCCCTCCCCTCAGGTTACATAAATACTCACTCTGCAATCTTATTAGGGACATTCATTCCTTTGAATTCTTCTCTCTCCTTGGCAATGGGCTGGACTGCCCTCACCTGGAGGTCTGCATGTAAGTGAATGTCAAACAGATAATCTGAATCAAGGAAACATTAACTGCAGGACATCTTGCCCAACCTTACATCAGTGTCAACATTGTGTTTTTCATTCCTAAGGAGATGTTTTTAGCCTGGCTGGAGTGGGTGTGTGTGTGGGATTTCTACCATGTTCATGAGAATCAGCAACACTTGTTCCATCGCTGTGCAGCTTTAAACTTCACTGTATAAATAGGAGTTACATTGTTAAATATTAGAATTCAGAATCCTGGACTCTCACAGTTTCAAGTATGAACAATACTTATGTTCCTGAGCAAGACATATCATTGCCAGACTGGGTCTATAATTTCTCTTTATTGAAGAAAAAGGGATCCAACTTTAATTAACTTTGACTAGCAGCACCATGAGAAAGAAAACCAAGAATTCAAGGAGTGTGTAAAGATGTAGGATTTTTTATATGTGTATTGTTGGCCCACTTTATCAATAAAAAACAAAACAAAACAACAACAACAAAAAAAACAACAAAAAAACAACAACACATGTATGTAGCTCAACCTTTGAACCCTACATAACCAACAAGATAATATTGACAGACTAAGGATACACATGCCCTTGGAGCTCTGTATGTCACTCTCAGGGGGCGTGGTCGTCTTCAGAATCTAACACAAAAACAAGAACACAGATACACATGCACAAAGTAGAGGAACATGTGTGCACATACAATAATGAATCAAACTGTGCAGGCAAGACTCTAATAGATAAGGGTTAATGAAAATAATTTGACTTAAGTTTGTTAAAATAACTTTCAAAATTTATTAAAACTGCAACGTCTGAACAATATTAGGAAAAACAACAACAAGAACACACACACCTCAGCAGTGGTATAGTTGTCTGTCAGCCACTTGATGAACGCACCGAGCTTCTCATACGCCTGACCGCGATGAATGAAAATCGTGTCCTATATTAAGAGGATTAAACTTCAAGTAATACGGGATTATGGCATGAAAGAAATATCGAATACATGCATGTATGTAGCTACAGTGTAACTTTAAAAAAAGTGTAACTAAAAAAAAAATAAAATAATAAAAAAATTAATAAAACAAAAACAAAAACAAACTTACACTGAGGAAGAGTGGAAACCCTTTACCATAGTGCCCCACCATGAAGTACTTGGGGCAACTCTCAGCTGCTGGATGTCAATTATCTAACGGGAGAAGTCCGCTTCTCTTTGCTGAAAATGAAAAAAAAAAAAAAAATCATTTCTTTGCCACATAAACACAAACACGTTCTGGTCACGCAACACATCATTTAAACATTCAGTTATATAAAGTTCCAGGCCACGCCCCCAATGTGCCATGCCCACTCACCAAATTGGCAGCCAGTTTGGTATAATCAAAGGTCTCCATCTCATACATACTGGCTAGTTTCCTTGCAGAGCGGGATGCCACACTCCCAGCTTGCCGTGGTCGAACAGATCCAGGGCTCTCGGTAAAACTGCTCCTTGGCCATCTGGGCCGGGTACTTATCCACGGCTGCCATCTTCTCGTCCGAGTTCCATTCCAGACCCCTGGCATGGAGTAGGAATGTGAATCCAGCTTCAGTAAAGTTCTGATCTGCCTCATGGAGCTGCGCTAACTTGTATATGTACTTGACGTAGAGTTCTTCCTTCTCGATATCCTTGTAGAACCTCTGTCACACATGCACAAACATACGTACACATGTTCATCGCATATAAAGTGTACAAGTTCACAAGTCGTGGTAAGTAAAAAGTACAAGACAAAAATATTTAACACAATTATTAGGCAGTGTAAAACATATGTACATAAGCTCAATACCCCAGCTTCTCAACAGAGGTCAGATATTATGCCAGGAATGAACTGACTTACTCCTCAAGAAAAAAAATGTTTTCCCACCTTAAAACAATTTTTTTTAAAAGCATATCATAAATTTGTGTTATGTACATGTGTGAGAAGAATGGAGTTGAACTAACCAGTCAAATATTAACACTAAAGAGACTGAGAGAGAGAGAGAGAGCGTGTGTGTGTGTGTGTGTGTGCACGCATGTGCGTGGTGAGTTTGTATGGTATGCGTGCACCTGTTTGTGAGCGTGTGCATAGCGTGTGTGAAAATGTGTGTGTCAACCTTAATGCTTGTCACGCCCCCATCATCAAGCCCCGCCCCTCCCACTCCCTCACCAGTAGATTGAGCATGCATCCCATCCTCCTGCCTTTATTAGTATCATCAGACGGCACATTACGGTAGTTAGTCCAGGAGGACAGCTATCAGTCTGGTCACCGTGTCAACAAACGGTACTCCAGACGTCTTCAGAGAGTCCGTCTCATTACACAGGGATGGTCAGGCTGTACGAGAGGGGGAGGGGGCGTGTTAGAAATGAACACATTAACGAGATAATGCTTGGTGTACTTTTGAAAGTAAATATGCGATGATATAATTAACAATAGGCTCGCAGCATGACAGCAGATTGTAATTACATAGATCGTACAATAGCCTGTCCTTTAACTCATAATTACACAGGTGTATAGGTACACACACACATATCCTACTACATTCTTTCAGACGGTGGCAAGTGAGTACGTTGTATGTATGCATCCTTGTTACTAAATAAATGTACAAAGAGTCAATTAAATGGCTCTATTCCACAAGCTGACAATCTGAATTAATCTGGTACTAGCATAATAAAAATTTGGCCAAACACAAGCACAAATAAAAAAGGTGGCATAAAAAGTGACAAAGGCATGCAATCTTGCCGATAAAATTTTGCTACATAACTGATGAAACTGTAGAAAAAAGCTAACCCGTATTTTTCTTTTAAAGTCGTACTACGTACAGTTCCTCTCACTTACAGTATGTCATGACAAGTGACATATCATACCCAAATTCAACCCCACATGTTTCCTAGTGAGGGTGTAACGTATTCATATGATACATGTCCATGTGTCTTACATTTCACTGAACATCTCCATGAACTCCACATCTCCCTGGCCAGAGAACAGGAGGGCATCCATCTTGTCTAACACCTCCGTCTCCACCTACACACACACACACACACACACACACACACACACACACACACACACACACACACACACACACACACACAAACATTAAAAGTGGAAACAATTTAGGGGGTAAATCCCCCGTTAATTAAAAAATGAGTGACTGAAGTTTAGAACTGCGAGCAAAATAGTAACATCAATAAATACTAATTAATATAGATAATTGTAATAGTAATAATAGTAGTAGTAGTAATGACACCATCACCCAGCACACACATACATACCCTCTTGAAGCTGTTACGGACGGTGTGTTCACACTTCACTACATCAAAGACGAGTGGCAGAGAAGCCTTCCTCAAATCCTGGGGCTTCAGAAGAGACAGTTTTAGGAAAGATTCGATGAGGTCAGGTATGAATTGACCTTTACGGTCCTTCAACGAATGCCACATCAGAATAACCAACTGCCCACAGTTAGCCGTAAGTCTCCAAACCTAAGAGAACAGGAGTTGGTGCGATATTAAGTAAATATTTAAAACGTGGTAGGAATATGTATGTAGACTTCATTTTCACTGTATTTAGACACCATACCATACTGCTACCATACCATACTGCTACCATACCATACTGCTACCATACCATACTGCTACCATACCATACTGCTTGGACTACACCATCAATACTACACTTACATAAAATGTTTCAAACTTTTTCTGCCCATTAATATTTTCTAGCTAGAATCTTTTTTTTTTTTTATAGCCTTGACCTTTGCTAAGCTCTGCACCATGCTGCCGTGCTGCGCTGCGTAAGCAACACCTTGTGGCTGTAAATTACTGATGTGTCCATACTGGGACATCAGCACCATCCCATAAACTAATTGTCATAACTACAACAACAACTGGAAGCAGACAACACAAGCAACTGGTAGTCCATATCCAGTTCTGCAGTAAAAATCCACTTCTTTTCGCACACTAACTCTCCATAAGTCTCATTTGGATTTGTTGCTGGGAGTAGGAAACTTAGCGTGTACTTAGCCTGGTTAGACATACCCATCTTTAGCCACACCCATCTTTAACCCACACTACTTTGATGTACATACCTACGTGTATATGAGCGAGTTTAATTCACAGTGTTTGATCACATGCATGATTTCATAATCTTACACAGAAATTTAACTTTATAGTACACTACAAGTACATGCATTTCCAAATATTCTGGGGAGCAGGAGGAAGTGGGAGGGAGAAATTTCATGGCCGGGTGGCCCCAACGTTATGAAAGCATGATAATGTAACTTCATGAGTCTTCAATCACACACAACACACACACACACACACACACACACACACACTGTATGTACAGTAGTACACATATGAATTGAGCCAGTCGTATGATACTATAAGTTTATTGTCTATGGTGTGTGTCAAGAAATCGACTGTTATAAAGGAGGAGGACGTCTTAGACTCCCTACACTTATCCCGCAGATTACACAAGCTGAATCTCAGCACCATCACATGCTACTCCATCACCACAGCAAACACCCCAACCCTAGGTGGGCATTTAGCCCATCCCCTGCGAAAAATATTACGACCTTCACGACGGCATTTGCAATAAAATTTCCATCAATTTCCTGGAAATAACAACAAACCCCATAAAACCAAATTTTTTTGATCAACCCCTCTCATTCTAAAAATACCCAGCCCCACCCCCTCCACGCCCACTCACTGTTGCAAATAGACATCCTTCCTGTAGCTGGAGAACTTCTCAATCTGGGTTAAGGCTCCGTCACAAAGATGGTGCACAGGCTGAAGAACTCGTCCCAAATGAGGGGAGTGAAGGAGTGGGAGGACAAGAATGAGTCCAGCAGAGCCTTGGACACGTTCCTCAGGTACTTGGCGATGACCCTGGCCTGCATTAGGTAAAGGGACACCCACATGCTGTTTAAAAGAGGGAACTTAATGAGGTTAGTGAGGGCCATCATGAAATCATCGATGAAATCCTAAATAAAAAATAACATTACTTATGAATGGTGGTTTTGTGACAAGTGGTATCAAGAAATAAAAATTCAGCTACAAATTGAGTGGTGTGTACATGTGTGAGGGGTGTGTGTGACAGGTGTGTGCGTGAAGGGTGTGTGTGTGTGTGAGGGGTGTGTGTGTAAGGGGTGTGCATGTGAGGGGCATGTGTGACAGGTGTGTGCGTGCGTGAGGGTTGTGTGTGTGAGGGGTGTGTGTGTGAGGGGTGTGTGTGTGTGTGTGAGGGGTGTGCATGTGAGGGGTGTGTGTGACAGGTGTGTGCGTGCGTGAGGGTTGTGTGTGTGAGGGGTGTGTGTGTGTGTGAGGGGTGTGCATGAGGGGTGTGTGTGAGGGGTGTGTGTGAGGGATGTGTGTGTGTGTGTGAGGGAGCTAACAGTGAATAGTCTTCTCAATGTCTGGTTGGCTGCCAACAAAAAAAGCTTCAGATTTACATATATGAAAAAAACAAAAAAAAAACAAAAACAAAAAAACAACAACAGTTACTGCATGCATGTAACTTATCATAGTAATATCATAGTCATAAAGCCAGTTCAACATCTGGTTTTTAACAGTTTTGTTCCTGTAAGTTGTGCAGTATATACAGAATAAGAAGATAATGCAATATGTAGGCTGTAATGGATATCCTCACCCCTGAGGGAAGGGTCTATGTGTACATATCTGCATGTCTCTCCTTCAATAAGGCAACAACCAACTACAAAACAAACTATTGCTGCTTGTCATTGAAACACCACACCCATACTCAAGTACAAACATTAGGCACTTCAGCTCCCAACACCTTCCTACTAGTGCAGCCATATTGACTCCAGCCAGCTATACATGTGCCACACCCTCACATATACATGTGCCACGCCCTCACCTTGAGAGGTGATCCATGGATAGATCAAAGAAAGCAGCAAAGTGAATATCCTTCATGAGGTCCAGCAGTCCCAGGAAGCACACCATGTTCTTACGCTGAAAAGGAATGTTGAAAAGAATAAACTCTACTATAAACAACAACAACAAAAAAAAAACACCGTCACATGACAACACTGTTTGCCAGTTCATTCTACAGTTACATAAATAAAGCTAACGCAGTACTATGGTTTTGTCTCTATCAATTACCCTTTACCATACTATCAAAAAATTCTTTACTGAAATTTACTTCACTACACACTTTGACCTCACACTCTTTCACACCCACGTAAAATGAGGTTTAAATAATTATTGTTTTAATAACTCAATTTAAATAATTTTTCTTCTTTTTCCTTTAACCTCAAAGCTAAAACTAAAATTACATGCCTCATTGTGCGTACACTGGAAAGCTTACTTAAGAAAAGGGGTGGAGATTCAAACCAAGCGCATAGGTCAGTAAATGAGCCTGTATAGACCGTTTTTGTTGGGTTTTTATGATCCACCCTGTACCCAAAACACTCACATACAGTTTTTTCATGATCCACCCTGTACCCAACACACTCACACAAAGGTGTTTTTCCATGAAGCACCCTGTACCTAACACACTCACACAAAAATGTTTTTTTCCATGACTACCCTGTACCCAACACACTCACATAAAGGTGTTTTTCCCATGATCCACCCTGTACCCAACACACTCACATAGGGGGTTGTTCCTCGTGATAGTCTTGGAGTCTCAAGAGAGACAGAATGAGAGGCACTAGCCTGTCCACATCCTATTTTTGGCACCTATATCCGGTCGTCCATCGTCTCCAGCAGCTTCCCCAGACACTCTATGCAGTCGCGGTAGCTCTTGACGTCTAGTCTGGCTATATTTACAGAGAAGCTGATGGTCTACAAGAGCTATTGTTGCCATTGAAGAGTAACCGTGTAACTTGCCCAATGTTTTGATGACCCTTTACCTAACCGCTACACGGAGAAATGGTGGGTACAATCATGCACCTTGGCTGTTCTACAGATTTTGGGCTGTGGTTAGGCGGTCCTCGGTGAAATGAGTGGGCATCTTACCACAAGTGTACATAACGGAGCCCACGTTCCCCGAACTATCAAAGTGTTGGTGGTTGCTGCGCTTACGCAAATACTCAGGTCAGCTCGTCCAGCAAACCGTGGGCGTGTAACGCCAAATCGGGTCCTACCCAAAATCGGTCCCCCGGACTGAAATTGGCTGCTAAAAACTGTCCGGGACTACAATTGGCTGCCGAATTCAGTCCGGGCGGACTAAATATGGCTGCCAGATGTGGTCCGCTTTGCCAAATTTAGTCCCACCTAGCCCCGAGGAAAAAAATCAATTGTGTGATTAACTGGAGGTGGTGAGTTATATCAGTATAGTTGGTGAGTTATATCAGTATAGTTATAATGTTAAGACTGCTCTTTAGTACTTCTTGTTGATGAGTTTACCTTTCAAATTCCCATTCTCATAAATACCTATAATCAAGACTTCATCATAGTGCATATGTTTGACTATCTTGAACAATGCAGCAGCTAGATTTTCAAAATATTTACGTTTCATAGGAATTTCATCAACAAAATTTGTGAAATAATCAGTTATAGTCGAGATGTATCTGTTTCCTTGATGTGATGCAGGAGAGATGGGGCGAATGAAGTCAATACCAATGTAGTGCCATGGTGACACAACTGGTACTGGATGGAGCTCTGGAGTAGATTGGCTTAATTTGCCATGGCACATCACAATTACTAACCTGGATATATCACAATTAAAAAATAACAACACTCTTTGTCATCAGTTGACCACACTCACTTCTGTATGAGTATTTATTTGCTTACCAATATTTATTAACATCATTGACCATTCCCTGCCACATAAACCGCTCACTATAAACTCTTGATAAAGTCTTTTTCGTGCCTAAATGTCCAGAGGTGGGATCACTGTGGCCATGATGCTAGAATTCAGATCTCTCATCCAAATCAGTAATGTAACGAACCTAAGTTATGAAAGTCATTATGAAATTTTCTCCTTTTTTTAGTCACAATTTTTAATAGTAGCTAACATTTTTAGATGATGTATTTTGGTGTGGAAAAACATATAGCTACATCTCCAACAAACATTCCTGTTAGAAACTCTGGAACCCAGTTATCTAAAATGCTAGTACATCACTATCTATTGCAAATTTATACAATTGTAAATATTCTTTGAAACTTGTATGTAAATGCCTACATATATTTCAAGTTTTACCACATATATTTCCAAAGTAGAACAACGAATAAAGCTTAATACTGATGAATGTGAATTCAGTGGAGGCAAGATATTTGCCATTCCCTAATTACAATCGAGCATAACTAGCTATATCCTATACAAGGTTCTCCAAAAATGTGTCCTTTTATGCAATGATTTCATAACTCAACTGATACAGAAGCAATTATGAGTCGCAGCCTTGACTTTTAACATTATACTCTTCTTGTGTTTTTAGAATCCAAATTTGTGGACATCTAGGCTCACTGCACTGACTGGTGTTTCTGCTGAAGATATTCAATACTTTCATACTTAAGTATTAGGCCGTAAAACACCTATTCTACAGTATACTATAAATTGGTTTCAATTCAGGGAGCTCCCGATAATTAGCAATGACGCCAGATTTCCACTAACAAAATGACTACTGGACTTGGGGTTATATTATGAAGCAGCCAAGCAACCACAAAAACAACAACAAAGAACAACTACAAAACTCGAATGTAATAGCGAACTTGCGGGCTAGCGTAGCGACGTAGAACATACGGTGTACAAATTCTAGATGACCAATTACTCTCTCACTCTCTCTACATAGCTATTGGATCCACGACGAGGACATACCACAAACTATACTAGAAAATGCTCGTGTAGCATTGGTTGGGCGAGCGAGCGAAGTTCTGGGGAAATGTTGACACTTTCAGGGTCGTTTGATTTGAATTTGCATTGGTTTTCTTCCTGCAGGTTGCCAAATCTGAATTCACATCTCATTATTAGTAGTAGAATATGTAATGACATGTAAAGGGGGAAATGATGATTGGTAAAGGGTAAAGAATGGTACTCCTCATGATAAAGTAACAATGATAACAAAATAATGTGTAAAGTACAGAAAAGGGGAAAAGTTCTGGAATGCGCGCGCGCGTTTAAACGACCACGTATTCAAAACGACCACGTATTCAAAACGACCACGTATTCAGGATTTCCATAGACTACATCTTAGAGTTGCTCGCTCGCTTCGCTCGCTCGCCAAATAATCGAACTTAAGTAAATGTTATCATAATTTTTAATAATATTTCAATTTCTCTGAAGATTCCTCAATAAATTTGTTTGTGACTGGAAAAAAAAAGAAGAGAAGATATGGGTAAATAGTATGGTGCTATGAGAAGCACTAGTAAAGCTTCAAAAATCCCTGCAGTAGAAGTTTGTGTATTGAATACTCTTTCTACATTCTCTGATGATTGCTTGAACGTGTTGGACAAGGATAACAAATTAGTTGTGCATTAATTATGCATGCTTTGGAGGGGGGAGGGGCTAGAGAAGAGGGAGTGGCTATGAAATGAGGTATTTAAATTCTGTACTTGTTGACTATACAGTCAATTATTCAATTAACTTAGAAAAGATGGAATATATTTTATTAATTTTGTTTCAACTCTGCTTTGCTCAATGTTGGGGTAAGTGTTCAATATTGTGTGTGCATTAATGATGCACATGGCCTGGTAGATATATTTCAAATATTTGGCGGGACTAGGTTACACCGACATTGAAGGAATAAGACTGATTGGTGGAAGCAGCAACTCTGATGGCAAAGTGACTATTCGCTATAATGGAACCTGGGGGACCATCTGCAGCTCATCTTGGGGACTATCTGACGCAAAAGTTGCATGCCGGTAATTAAGGATTACTAAGCTAGAAATGCACGTCCGGAAATATATTTTAATAATGCTAAAGTTTATATTCTGTATAACAAGCTCTTAGACTATAAGCAGCAATTAAATAATGAGATTTACACTTAATTGTATAAAATCTCATGGTGAATAACAGTATGCTAGGTTTCTCGGGAGCTGCTTGTGGTCGTACCAACTCCTATGGACGAGCAGCTGCATCAGTCCCTATCTGGATGGCTAATGTGGGGTGTTCTGGCAACGAGGAGTATCTTGATGATTGTCCATTTTATGGATGGGGAGAACAAAGTCACTATTGCACAAGAAGATCATCCTATGATGCTGGAGTAATATGTATAAATGGTAAAACATGGTTTAAAAGTTGATGTTAGTACATTAAGTATTTGCACAGACAATACATTTTTATGCAGTCAACTTCATAAATTACCAAACAAAACTTTAAAATTTATTTCATTTTATAATAATGGTGTCTCATAATTTCCTTGTAAAATAAAGAACTAGCAAATTGTCCAAATTCTAAAAAAAATATTTCGAAAACGGGATTTTTTTTTTTGGCTACTATTGGCGTAACAATAAAAATATATACAGAAAAAGTGTGTGGCCCATTGGTGCCTTGTATGGCTTTGGTGCTATAACTCAATAGAATACATTTTGAGTAGGACAAATAGTGATTCTTGACATTCCTAGTGACATGTAATATGCTTTTTAAATTACTATTACTTAATGATCACTGTAATAGATTAGATAAAAGTATCAGCAAAAAATTATCCCATGATTACAGATAGGCTTCACTTATATTATGAATATGGATATAAACATGACAATTTTACTAAACTCATCATAAAGGTTGGCATGTGTTGTTATGACAATTGAAAGTGTTTTATGATAAACATTACATTCTAATACATAATATGGCCACGTCCAGCCACGTCCTTTCTTAAAGCATTAAGATGACACATCAGCACAGTTAGATAGCATAAATCTTATTCTAAATACTATAATCTTTGAATTATCAATGACTGGAATAATTTTAGTTCAGTTAATATTTTGTCAAAGAAATTATTGTTCTTTTGAATTGGTTATATGCAAGCATTATGATTGATGATCATAACTTCCAAATTATTACCATCAAAATATTAAATCGGTAATATTTGTATTATGTTAATATAAGAGATAATAGTATTTCTTTATTATTCAAGTTTTATCCATGATTTTATGATAAATGTGAAAGACAACTTAAAATATTAGTTACTAATTGAATAATTATTGAACGATAAAACTATCTGTAGTTGTTATTCAAACTTGCCTATTTTAGTCCAGCAGATTAGACAGAGTGGACCAAAGCATGAAACTTGGTATGCAGGTTCGGTTTGGCATATTATATAACAGTATCAGAAGGGGTGCCAACAAAAATTGTTTAATTAAAACTAATTTTTTAAAGTGTGAAATTTTGATTAACAGTTAATTATGTAAAAGAGCTCAATATAAATTGTTTATTATAAAGTATTGTGGTTTAATACTTTAATGTTAATGATTAGGAGTCACCTGATATTACAGGCAGCTAAACTATTTCATAGAACTAGCTACCCTGATAGCTAGCCAGGTTTAGCAAGTTTCAGAGAATTTATTTCAGTAGAATAAAACCATAATATTTCAGCTTGTGGAGCCTTCTAGTGGTTACTGAACTGAATGAGGGTGCTGAACAAGGAACTTTGTATAAACAGATGATACAGAACATGAGATCATTGTGTGGTGGGGCACAGCCCCTGGGAATGTTAGTTGGTGTTGGACAATTTCTATGACGTGTGAGTTGTACTTGGGAGGTGTGAAGGTGTAGTCATAATTTAATTAGTGGCCCCTCCAGAATGGCTGCCATTCTGGTCCACTCTGTCACAATAATTTGGACAATTTCTGTGACGTGTGAGTTGTACTTGGGAGGTGTGAAGGTGTAGTCATAATTTAATTAGTGGCCCCTCCAGAATGGCTGCCATTTGGTCCACTCTCCACAATAATTTGGACAATTTCTGTGACGTGTGAGTTGTACTTGGGAGGTGTGAAGGTGTAGTCATAATTTAATTAGTGGCCCCTCCAGAATGGCTGCCACTAATTCAATTATGACTACACCTTCACACCTCCCAAGTACAACTCACACGTCACAGAAATTGTCCAACACCAACTAACATTCCCAAGGGCTGTGCCCCACCACACAATGATCTCATGTTCTGTATCATCTGTTTATACATAGTTCCTTATTCAGTCACCCTCATACAGTTCAGACCACTAGTATAGAAGGCTCCACAAGCCGAAATATTATGGTTTTATTCTACTGAAATAAATTCTCTGAAACTTGCTACACCTGGCTAGCTAACAGGGTAGCTAGTTCTATTAAATAATCTAGCTGCCTGTAATATCACCGTTTTTTATTTTCGCTATAATAATTGCATTGGGCTCGCAAATAAAAAAATTCGCGGGTATCGCCGATTTTATTGACCAAAGTTTGTAAGACATATTTTTGTAAAGGAATGTATATCTGGATGGCACCCCTTCTAATATTGCTGTACATACCTTCAACAAACACTGTGCTAAGTTTCATGCTTAGGTCCACTCTGTCACAATATTGCATCAAAAGTACAATTTCCCACTGGACTATTTTGCTGACAATTGAATAACAAACATCTTAGAAAATTCACTTTATAGTCATGTTTACAATTAGTTAGATGGTATAATGTCCATAACAAGAGAAAGTAATTTTAATTTTTGTATTTATATTTCTAAAAACAGAAGAGATTGAAATGAACAACACAAGTCTGAAAACATTATGTAATTCAATATAACCATACATATTGTTTATAATGATATTATATGAGCCACTAATGTAACACAGTGCAGTGAGATGCTCATCAATAGTATTATTCAGTAGATTTAAGATATTATTGTTAAAACATAACTTCAGAATACAATAAGTTATAATATATTCACTTACTAAGTTAATAATTACACATGAATACTACTTTTATTTGATATTACTCTCATAGACTCTATAATTGGAGTTCCAGAAGTGTCTGTTAGCAGCACTACCACTAGAACTATCAGTTTGTCATGGCCAGTAAGTTGTACTTGGCAAAAAAATAACAATAATGTAATATATAATATTATATGTAATATTATTATATATATATTATATTATATTTATTGCACTCATTACTATAATCATGTATAATTTGTAGGGAGTACATACATCATTATCAGGGTTATATTTCCGACGATATGTAGGGTTATATTTCCATTTATAGCACTCATTACTATAATCATGTATAATTTGTAGGGAGTACATACATCGTTATCAGGGTTATATTTCCGACGATATGTAGTACAGTATAATGATAGTAGTGCATCCAGAGCAGTCTACACCACACGGTATTATTATAGCACACCGGCAAGAAATACAATCACCATTACAAGTTTGGTTAGAGATCATGAATATACAATAACTGTAAGACATCAATTTACTCTATCAAGTTGTGGCTACTACAGTTATATCAATGGACCTACCTCAGAACCCATTACTGTTTCAACTAATGATACCAGTAAGAATTGAAATCAATTATATACAATAAGTATGTATGACTAATTGACATTGCCTTTGTAATTAATATTCTAATATTTGTTTTTGCTTTTGTATTAGATGTGATAGCATTATTGTTCAATGTATATAGTTCCGCCATCTAGATTTGATGTTCGCCTCATATCACCAATTTCTGGAATGAATTTTCTTGGTCGAGTTGAAGTCAATAACAGCAATGTTTGGGGGACCGTTTGTGATAATTCATTTGACATAACTGATGCTAATGTTATTTGCAACATGCTGAACTATCGGAGGGCCATCTGTGCTGTTCACAATGCCCGTCTGGGTAGAGGGAGGGGTGAGTATAGGAATAATGTAAATCATTGGGAGAGTACATGGTCATGTGAGACATTATCAGTGGTTCTAACAATTACATAATAACTAGTAAGTACCTCGCTACATAGTGGCGCTTGACCTATTGCAAAGTAAGAATGCAGTAGCACATGTTATCTTGCTCAGTTATAATTCTCTACCATTGTTAATATTACATGTTTCCCTCTCCTACTCTCTTTTTTTCTGAATTATCTGAACTTTTCTTCTACCCCACCTTTCCTATCTTCAACTGCTCTTCTTCTTGAGTCATGGAGTCCCGTTTTCCTTTGTGTATCTCTCTTGCTTCTTCTATTTCGTACTTTAGCCTTATTTTGAAAACTAACATTTTTGCCTTCTCCTCACTTCCATTTTAAACCTGCACCACCTTACCTCGCCGATAACATCTGCTTTTCAGTTACGATTAATCGCCTTTTACCTTCTCTTCTGTACTTTCGCCTTCCTTTTTTAAACTTATGCCACCTTCCATCGTCTATTGCACCCGCTTTGTAGAAATAATCTGCATGTTCTACTGAATGGATGATACTTTACCTACAATAAGGTGATGATGCTGTACCAAACCGTACAAAGCTCATGAATTATTCATGAATACACACACCGTTGGTCGTCGTCGTTGGTACTGACACACAAGCGTATTATTATAATAGATTATTTATACTTGTGTACATCTTATTTCTCCTACAAGATATTAGCATGTCCCATTGTATAATTTATGATGTGTCTATAAAATATCCTCAAAATTTTATAAATGTGTAAATTGAACCACGGGTTCAAGGAATTATTGCTGATAACCATCCCTGTGAAACTCCTGAAAAATCCTAGAGATGCAAGCAGCCAATTTTAAATGATGTAGGTAGATAAATGCAAGTTAAAACGTATATTCATAAATACAGTAGAACCTCAGAGTTACATACACTGCCTGAAAAGTGTCCATTGACAACCAAAACAAAATTGTAAATTATTGTATAATGTGTTGATAACTAGTTTGTTAACCTCTAAAGCCTTGTAAATTTTTGTTAACTCTAATTATCAAGACAGTTTACAGATTTTGTTATGGTTGTAAATGGACTCTTTTCATCCTGTGATACCCCTTGGGAAATGAGATGTAAGTAACTCTTAAATGTACATACTCTGAATATAACATTTAACTTTGTACTAAATAATAAAAAATGACTAAAATAATAGCTATGCATACAGTAATTCAACTTTATTTATGACTAAAGGAAACCATTGAATTTTTTTCTCAAGTAACCAGAATGCATGACCTTATAAAATCGTTATCACTATCTCTCCTGACAATGCACCTCTTCCTCAGGCTACTAGGGTCAGCTGATTCTGCTGAATACATTTCTATATTTCTTCCTGTCTCTCTAAAAGTATGAAATTGTGGACTCTCCTAAGCTAAACTTCTGAGCAACTCCAGCTAATAATACCTTAGTCTATTATTCTTCAAAGTATTAAGCTTCTTCTGATAGTAACTCTTTTGCTGCAGTTCCACAAAAAAATCACTTTGACAACCCTGTACCCATCGCGATGTCCCTTCACCGTTTGGTTAACCAGTTAATTCGGTTGTGTAATATTCGGATCTCTGAGGTTCTACTGTAAAACTAAATAATTATTATTATCAGTAAAGCTGGGCTGTATAGCTACCTCTATAAATACCTGTATTCCGGGGACACAGATATGACTATATTGGCTTTGGAAAGAAACTGGTTCAATACAGCTGTTTTAAACTGCATGCACCTTGGTGTATTCCAAGTAATTAATAGCTGCATTCCAGGTTTTGTAAATCCACCATTAGCACTAGACAATTTACAAATAGCACTGCAAGTATAAAATGAATATCTAGGACAGCCAATTTGGCTTTTCAAACATGCTGAATTGGTCAAGTCTCAACAATGCATGGTACTAAAATTCTACCAATTTATTCCTTTTTCCTGATGGCCATGGAAATCCTGAGGATAGGATTCTTTAAGGTGAACACCGTATAAGAAGTGAGTTATATAAGAAAAACGAAGCAACACTGGCAACTTCTTCAGTCACTTGCTCACTCACCACCCAACTAAATTCAGTAAGGTCAAACAAAAAGAAAACTAACCCAAGAGCAGTCAAGCTCATCTTCAATCATAGCTTCACAGGTATCTGTTATAGATGTCCCAAGCACGATGATTGTGCAAAAAATGATAGAAAATACAGTATTTTTACTTAATATAGTTTACTATAATATCTATATTGCTGACATGGATTCAGCTTTATGTTGGTTGAAAATTTCAGAACTTTGATTATCAACAATAGTAATTTCATTTGCAAATTGTTGCGTATGCTCAACTAACTCTGAGTGTTTGCACTCTTAGTGCTCTAGTTATTGATTATTTCACTTTTGATGGCTAGCTGATTAGAAGCTGAAATGTTTAAATACACATTTTATGACTAGTAATCTAAACAATGTAATCAAATATATCTATATGTCAATAAAATAATACTATTAGGGATACCTTGTACGTGTATTTTTATAATTTTTGTATAATTTATTGCCATGTTTGAAGTAAGGTGGGGACTGAAATGATTAAATGACTCTATATTATATAATAATAGGTTCTATCTTGTTGAATCGATTGTCATGCCCATCAAGTGCTGAAATCTTGGATAATTGTGGCTACACCACTAGCAGATCTAACTATTATTATAGCTACTACTACTGCCGAAGTAACCACTACGACGATGCAGGAGTGATATGTGAGCCAGGTATATTCTACTCAATACATTATGGCATTTATGCAAAGAATATTGTAATTATGTTCATCATAATTATGAGTAAGAAAATATACTAGTGTTTTAAGATAGGTTATTTCGTGACAGTTGTATATAACTAAAAATAGGTTCGATACAGTATGGCAAAGTACTTATACAATTATATATACATAATATTATGATAAGAAAACTTTACTTGGATCATTCTTTTAATTTACTAATTAGACCTAAGATAGTACATTGAATTTCATAAACTTTAGTGCACTTGCCATTACTAATTTTCACTTCAGTACTTGCACTTGCCATTACTAACTTTCACTTCAATGCTAGTATGTATTTTTGAATTTTATAATGACTAACAACGATAATATTGTGAGATCCAAAAAAGCCATATTAAAATAATGCTATAGTTACACAATTATGCTTGTTTTCAATGTACAGGATCAGTCATAATTTACATTCAATTATTAATGTTTAGAGCCGGAAGACTTTGCTCATGCTCCGCAACAATTCAATGTTTCTAATACTTCTCCTAACTCCATTACATTTACTTGGAGGGTAAGAATCTAGATTGCAATTATCATAACATCAGTCAAAATTTACAATTATTTGATGCAACTTTTGCCCTCATTTATACAGCGCTACTATTATAGAAGCTACAGTTTAAATTGGTGGTTACTCATTGAATATACAAGAAGTGATTATAGTAGCTACACATATACTCATTATGTACATTACACTTCAACTACAGCAACTTTATATAATTTGCCTACTGGAATTACGGTGACCGCTTCCATTAAGGTTCTAGGCATGTTTAGTAATTACTACTGCTACACATACATTGATGGAGCTTCCTCCAATCTTGTTAGTGCAACGATCATGGAAAGGCGTATGTTATCAAATTAGTAAATGAAAATTTATATAATGTAGCACTACTAGAGTTTCAATATACATTTTTAGAATTACCTAATATAAATAAAGCATTTTCTATAGCCTCTATTCGGAGTTAGCTATTTTGGCGGTATTTTCATACTCATTATTGGCGAGCGAGCATAGCAAGCGAGACACTTACAGGGGTAACACAATCGAAAATCAGGGATGTTTGTTTATTTATTTATTGGCGAGCGAGCGTAGCGAGGTAGACACTTACAGGGGTAAAAATGAAAAAAACCGGGGATGTTTGTTTATTTATTTATATATATGGACGTACGTATGTCATTTTGTACTTTGACCCTTCGTATTTTTGTGTTCGCTCCGCGTTCGACCCCGTCCCAAACTTCACTAAACAGAATCCTCCGGTTTAGCGACCATTACCCGTATCACCTTTGAAATTGAATTATTTACGGCTTTGAATTGTTTTGCGGGTGCAGTTAAAACTCAAAATCTTATGGGAGCTCCATTTCTATTCGAGTTCGTGGTGGTGGTAAGTTAATGCGCTATTTGTCACAGTTATAAGCCCTACTCAACAGTAATTACTTGAAAATGCATTGTCCACTAGACGAACCACAAAGGTAAGTCTTGCGTAGGTATGTTCAGTTGTGTGAAAGTATTGTGCGTTACAACTACAATTAAGAAAATCACAAAGAAAATTTTAAATAACGTGATTTGATTTTGTTGCTTCTTTTTCAATTCAAACTGTTGCCGGAGCGGTTACTATGACATTGAAACCCCTTTACCTCATACTTTATTTAAGAACTCGACTTTATTTTAATAGCTTGAGTGTTAGTTGTTAAAATCAAATTTAACAATAGTGTAGTTTAAGGCTCGCTCGCCATTTGTGCTCAAGCACACCACTAGTTTAGATATAATGTATGGACGTACGTATGTCATTTTGTACTTTGACCCTCGCATTTTTGTGTTAGTTCGGTTGTCGACCCCGTCTCAAATTGCACTAAACAGAATCCTCTGGTTTATCGATCAGTACCTGTATCACCCTAGAAATTGAATTGTTTACCGTTTTGAATTCTTTTGCGGGTGCAGTTAAAACTTGAAAACTTAAGGAACTTCCATTTCTATTCGAGTTAGTGGCGGTGGTAAGTCAATGCGCTCTTTGTCATGGTTATTAGCCGTGCGCAACAGTATTTACTTGAAAATACATTGTCCACTAGACTACCGCTATGGTAAATCTGTGTAGGTGCATGTCCAGTTGTGTCAAAACATCGTGTGTTACAACCACTATTTAGCTAAGAATATCACAAAGAAAACATTTAAATAATGTGTATTGTTTTGTTGCTGTTTTTTCCCTTCAATTCAAGCAGTTGCAGAGAGTTGTTACTATGGCACTGAAATCCCTTTACCGTGTATGCGAAATTTAAAAACTGGACCTTATTTTCAGTAGCTTCAGTGTTAGAAGTCAAAATCATTCATATAGAAATAGTATAGTCTTTAGGCTCGCTCGCCATTTGTGCTCAAGCACATCACTAGTTTATATTACATAGTAGCCTTTATAAGCAAATGACATAATAAAACTACTTATTCAATTTTTCATCACTCTTGCTTGATCAATTACTTTCTAAACTCTAATATTCAAATATGGTCCAAGCGGACTTAACAGATTTAACATTATTGCAAACAATAGTTATTGTTAAACTTAACATTTAATTTTAAAAGTGCTTTGCTTTGCTCATTTGAATTACTTCTGCACAATGCATCCACTTGTTGTTTTTGCTGAAGCAAATTATTTATACTGATATAAATAGGGGTGGCTGAGAATTTAATGAATAACTAGAGTTGTTTATATTTCAATGTTTCTGATATATGTACAGCCCCTTCGGGACCACCAGCAAATTTTCACATAGCAGTGATAAACTGCTCATCCATTCATACTGAATGGGATCCTCCCAGTTACAATAGACGCAATGGAATAATAAGAGGATACAAACTTATGTATAGCTCATCCAGTACTTCTGAAGTAACAATCAATATAATTGGAAATACCACAGAATACATCATTGGAAATCTCACCTCATCCACTAACTATGATGTTAGTGTGCTAGCTTACACTATAGGAGATGGTCCCAGGAGTATATATTTGACAGGAATCACAAATGATCAGGATGCATGTAAGATCATAGTAATTAGCTAATTGTTTTATTTTGACTGTGCATTTTTTAGGTCAAACTGACATAATCAGTAACTTTGGAGTTTATGGCAATGGTATGGATAGAGTCACTGTGTATTCTTACTCTCGTGGAATCAACATATTTTGTAGCTCAACTGTGAGATCCACGCAGATAGACTGGCTTTATTTGAATGGCTCTAAAGTAGGCGTGGATAATTTGAATGTGAGGGAGGGTCATTATGGAAACGGTACCTCAGTACTGATGATTGGAAGGTTTGGAGTCATAGCTTTGTGTGATGCTGGTACATACATATGTCGAGCAAACTCTTCAGTTGGAGCTCAACAAAAGACATTCAAAGTCATTTACAATTGTAAGTTTTTTTATTAATTATATAAGCCAGTTTTTACTGTGATCTAAGTCATGTGGGATGTATTAAATTTTTGTCTGCCTTCATTTCAATTCTGACATTATCACAGTTACTCATCATGAAGTATGTTATATGAGTTAAATATTAATGAAAAGGTTAGGGCTAGGGCTAAGTTAAAAGTATTAAAAACAAAAAACAAAATTGCCATTATAATAAATAAAAAATTGGCAGTTTATTCTCGTTAACAACTTATAATCTATTGATGGTCAATGTATAGCCAACCCTCCCACACCTGGAAGGCCACAGATTATAAACATCACATCTACATCAGTCATCGTTCAGTGGCCAAGAATAACTTGTCCAGGAGGCCATGACCTACAATACTACAACATCAGAATTGGTTACTATAGATCTTTCCATTCAAGTCTATCCTATTGGAACATTAACAACATTGATGCAAGAACCTCCAGTTACACGGTTAGAGGTCTGACCACAAGGACGAATTATTTTATTGCCGTTCGAGCTCAAGGCAAAGATTACAGATACAGCAGTTATTCTCTCACTACCACTATAACTACACTTCCACCAGGTAATTACCACTACATTCACTGACTTATTACAAACAATTTTCAATATGATTTTTTTCCTTGTGATGCTGAGATGCTTGTCACGAACTAACATTACATATATAGTTTTTCCTTTTTTTCAGTAACAAAAACAAGATCACTCAGTAACACAGAATTTTTAATTTAATTTACCATTTAAATCAATCTATATACCAGTGTAAAATGTTAGTGCAATTAAAATAGTGGTATATTATACTAAGGAGAATATGTAGTATTAATAAAATGCATACCTTCAATTAGTGCCCACTCCACCACAAGATGTCACAGCTGAACTTGTGGATGTTCATATCCTATTAGTCACATGGAGCAGACCAGCAGTAATTCATGGGAGAGTTGCCTACTATACAGTTTATGCAATTCCATTTGTATCCCAGTTCTCATCAGCAACTAGAAGTAGGAGACAAGCTCAGGCACTTCAAATAACATCAAAGGTAAGTTTGTCATAAAGAAAATTGATTCAAAGCTAAAACTCTCTTTCTGAAGCATCACATGATAATGAACTTGCTTACATTAATGATGTTAATTGTAACTGCATATTATCTTTTTATTCATAAAAAAAGTATTTATATGTGTATGTATGTTAGAACTTTTCTGCTGCTAAAACTTCTGGAAACCTGACACTCATTCAGTTAGGATTAGAATATCACATACAAGTCCGTGTTACAGTGTTTGATTCTGTAACCAGAACAAACAGACAGAGTTTGCTCTCACCACTGACAGCCAATTCTACTATATTTGTACCTACGCCAGGTTTGATGCTAAATTATACAATAAATTATTACAAGTACAAAAGTAGCACTCACAGTTCCTATTACCTAACAGTAACTAAATTATTTCATATTTCATTTCAAACTTTATAAGTTTAAGATAACAATTATAGCTTCAATTACTCACCAACTAAATAACATAATTTCATATTTTGACTTCAAACTTTCTAATTTAATTGGGTAAATAATATGTTGTCAATGACATAATGAATGTGGAACACTATTCCAACAATGATGCCATAAAGTCATGCTACATTATAAATATTAAAGAATGTTATTCTTGCCATTCACTCTGATGACAATGTACAAATAACTTTACTGCTACAGGTCTTCCTGTACCACAAAATGTTAGAGTAGTGCAAGCCTTGAATACTACTATCACAATACGTTGGACTAATTTAGGATCTAATGGCAGCATCACTGGATACTTGGTAATACCAATTATTTACTAAAGTGTATTACTAATAATAGCACATTTTGTGCTCTTTAGGTTGAATACTCAACCACTGTAGAGGGAAGAAGTTCGTTAGGAAATTTAATCCAGTTTTCACATTCTGGAAATATTACAGCTCCATCTACTGCAGACAGACTAGCCATTAATCCTTTGGTCCCTGGTTCTCAATATTTATTCAGAGTTGCAGTTCTGACTACCCGAGGCGAAGGGAGACAAGTTAATATTATAAGGAATACATTAGCTGGAGCATCTTCAATTGGTAAAAATTAATGTTTAAAATGTATTGTAAGCAATTGACAATTAATTATTGTTGTAGTATTTAAATGATTTAGTCCATTTTGGTTAAATAACTATGATAATTACATATTTTTTTTATCCGCAAAATGTGACGTGACCATGAAATTGTATTTTACAAGTAGTTCAGCTCGAGATGACTGGTGTACTTCATTAATAATGATTTAATCATTTTCTACTGAAATTTTACATTACTCTCCAATGTGATTGTATAAAAATAATAATGTACACAATGAATGTTAGTGTATGTATTAATATATTGCAGGTCTACTTTAATGTGTATTAATAATTTTAAACATTAGTGAGGAATACTACTTCTGTCTTAGTCAGAAAAAGTTGCCACATACAAATAGAGTAACTGTTTCATGTTCAGGCACAAACTATTTTGTCAATAAACAATATCTCCAACAAAATTATTTACATGATTATTACAAATAAAATTGTCTTACCTGTTCGAACAATTTTTCTTATTATTTTGTTTTAATAGAGCCATTTGTGTATTTCCACATAAGATTTGGTCCTGTATTTAGCTGCCGAGATTTTAGAGTAAGTAATTAGTAATTAACAGATCTATTGTTTTTATTAATGTATTGTTGCTATATTCATAGCGAGATATAGATGGGCAAGAAGAAACAGTGAAAATTCAGCTGAGCAGTCATTTGAAGCAAGCATGCAATTGTGACATAACTGGTAGGCATATAATACGAGGAATTTACAGCTGTGGACTACTGAACCATCAAATCATCTACAGGGCACAAATTCTGGGAACTGCAAACTTTAGTGCGGTGGACTTGACACGAATCCTGCAGAAGTGGATAAGCACTGGAAGGGCATATATTATTGTTTCTGAATTTCGAATGGCTCTTGATCCCGATTGTCCCACTCGACTTGATACTTTAGATGATCCCGAATGCTTATCAATTACATACTATTCCACCAATTCTCCTGTTCCATCTATAAATACAGCAAAATATGTTTCATCCTACAAAACACCAGCAGTGGCACGTTATGTCAATACTGATCGTTACCAAACTGAAAAATCACAAGAAGGGGATCGTAATAATGACAGTATTAGTGGGGCAAGCATTGCTGGCCTGTTTATTGGTTCATTCATTAGCATATTGCTAATTGTAATAACAATAACAACAACAATAGCAGTCATTTGCTGGAAATTCTCCAAGAAAAGTAAATCGACCAGGTAAGCTGCAATCAAAATGAATTTGTTAATATATTTTACTTGTAATTATCCTGTCTCTTGCTTTATAATTTAATTCATTTTAGTAGAGATGGATGGAACGTTTTTAGAAGTAATAATTCATCTGTTCCGTTTGCAGAGTTTGAAAATGAGTAAGTACACTAGCTTGTTATAGTTGTGAAGTACTAGGTCATCAATGATCAAATTCAAACTTCACTCAATGTCATCAAATTCATTACTTTCTCTGAAGTATGCATGATGGATAACTACATTAGTCTGTACCCTTTTACATGAGATTGTTATTACAGGTACTAGCAAATGCATGTCTGTATATACTATGTTTAGAGATGCCTGGGCCAATATTGATAGTCAAGCCAACCAAGAGTTTTGAAGACTGTGTGCATAACTTCCTGTCATATTCAATTAGTATGTTGTAGCATTAGGACGTTGCGTGTCATTTATGATTTATGCATTCCTGCTACTAATCACATGTGTTATGTATTGATATTGTTATTTTATTTAAAATGACTACCTCTTTGTTTGGAACTGATTTTATCTACCAATAGCTAAAGTTACTGAACTAACTATTGATTGAACCCTTACTCTTCAAGATTTAATCTAGAATTAATTGTGAGTATTGGTTAAGTCAAAATATAAGTTTATTAATTGTCTTTATCACCTCAATATTAGTTAAATCTATGCTTGTTGTAATTTTTTTACTTCTATTATTGTTTACTCTTTATCTGCATTCTACTTGCATCCTGCTGTAACAAAATTCAGATAAAGTGACAAAATAGGAAGTGGTAGAGTTACAATAGACTTACTCCCATGTATTAATCATTACTATTTATGCCTATTCATTACAATTTCACTGCTAGGCCCCTGTTGGTGTAGCTCTGGTCATTTTCACCGAGATATAATCATTAGTATAACTGGTACTTAAGTTTTACAGTACATTATTATGCTCACCTGAGTGACTCACCTAGCTGTTGTGTACTATTGTTCAATTTAAAAAAAAAGTATTTGGTATTGGCCGTGCCAAAACAAGTTTATAATACATAACTTATCACTTCATGGTTTATCAAGGCAATAACATTCTTGTTTTCTCTTTACAAATTCATAGGATGTTTCTGCATGGCATACCTTACATCTTGAGAAGACACATTATCCTATTCACAGTAGTCATAACTTGTTAATGCTTCATTGTAATTAGTGCTATCTAAGCTACAGCGATTGTATTAAAAAAGTTTATACTATAGTTTTTGTTATTTGTTAGTGTTAAAAGGCAGTAGTATTGCTATGGTAACATTTTCACCTTCAATTATAAAATAATAGTAACCTTTTCTTCTCATACAGACAAGAAAGCTTACCGTTCATTTTGAAAGTTAACAGTGGTCAGTGACAATTTGTAGTGGTCTCTAAGAAGTTAGCTGAAACTTGACAGCTTTTGGATGTAATTAGTGGCATCCATACTACTACAACTATCCCTGAGTTTATGTTGAAAGGATACGTTATTATATAATGCAGGAAGGTGGTATGGGGATGAAAAGTGACAGGATGTGCATTAATAATACTGTGAAATGAGTTTCCATCCAGCACCCACTGAACTATTTACCTTTAGAGGAAGATACACCTTCGTTATCATTAAAAGACATTATTAGTGGTTTATCAAACCAATTTCGTTCCTCATTTAGCTATTAGCTAAATATCTATAGTGCAAGACTAAAATAACGTTTTTATGTGTATATTTCAAACTATATGTTTACATTCTTTCCCCTCTGCTGCAGGTGAATCCCTAGTAATAATATTTATTTTCACGCTAAATTGGTCATGCTCTTTAAGAATAAGAGTTCGCTTCACAAGTAGGTAGGATGAGATAACCCTGCTGGCTGCGCACGCGTAATGTAGTAGTACGAAGCGCACCCCAGCGGAAAGGGTTGATCCAATTTTTTTTGTAGTAGTTATATAATAACCCGAAGTTCAGTTTATTACTGTGGACATGATAATTATTGTTGTACTTCTACTGGCCACTCAAGGCCAAGGTCAAGAAAGCCCGGCAGACTGGCCTCAAGCCTACAATTTACAGCCCTACTTACATGTCTACCCTCCTGTGAGAAACATAGGTGAAGATGTGGCTTCTTGCACTCCAGACCTAGAGAAGAACATCACTTGTCCACTGTTCATTCAGCTGATGATGTCATTTGGAGGAACTTTCACCAGTAGTGGACTTGTGCCCGGCATTCAGATAGCACTGGATCAGATTAATGCTCATAAGGATATACTACCAGGATATACCTTACATTATGCTCTGCTTGATTCTCAGGTAATTGTAGGAGTAGTATCATATGCGTTTGTTTATGTTCCAATATGGAATGTCTATGTGTGCCACTTAGTGTAATTGATAGGTTATATTAACCCTTTCTTAGGAAAGTAACATTAGCTAGGATGTAACTATCAATAATATTTTAGTTATTAAACATGAAACCACTATTTTGACTTATGACGAAGTTCTACGAAAATGCCAACTATCAACTGCTCAGTATTGCATCTGTTATTATAGTAGCATGTGGTGTTATTTGTGAAACAAATAAAAGAGAAACAATTTTGCTTGTTAAACTTTGATTACTTACAAATATTTGTAATGCATCTTTTTTGTAGGAGTAAATTACATGATTGGTAGATGTGCTCAATTGTTACAGGTTACTGACAAAATAACAGTTGATGTTTGCATTGTTTCTTTATTACTGCTTGTATTAATATCAGGGAGTACAACAACAATCTTGTTTTTTTTAGAATTAAGACCATACATGGGTATCTCGTAAACAACAACAACAAAAACAACTGAATATTCAGTAGCCAGTCAGGGAATAGTTTTTCCAAAAAGTTTGATTCATTTTTGAGACCAAAATGAAGCTCCGTATCAAATTTGCAAGCAGGCCATTAAAATGAAATGGAAGCTACAAAATCTACAATAATTAACACACTTATACTATTGGTCTTTACTGGCAGTGAGTTTTATATGATTTAGTTTAGACTTAATTTAAACTACACCAAATCTCATTCGCTGGTAATGACCATAATTTGTAATCAGTTTCTATATCAATGAAGACATAATTCCTGTGTCTTGTTTCAGGTGACATTGCGGTAGAAAGAATTGGTTTAAATTTTGTTTACAAAAATATGGAAAGAAATTAGTAATTAATAGCATTAAAATTATAACATTGTGAGATATATGATTGCTCAAATAAATTATGGGAACTAGCATGGTTGTGATTGCTCTATAAGGTATGGATGCAATACTTGCCTTATGTGATGAATTCTATAGCCTTACATCTCTTCCTCTTATAACAATGCATTAGTATATAATTATACTTTATGGTGTATTGAATGACTTTTAACGAGTAAATAAAACAGTGATTTAGGGACATTGAATCATCATGTAGGCAAGTAATCTTTCTTGTATTCTCATTAGATCAATTGCAGCTGTGTTAGTTGCCATATTATATGGGGCTAGATTTGATCCCAAATTACATTAGTCTAGATTAAGAGACAGGTCTCAAGACAGGTTTTTCCCAATTTTTCCCAACTGATCCATTATTGTTAGATACTCAGAATTATCCATGAGTCCAATGAACTCTTGCTGTCAACAATAAAAAATGAGCATAATAGTTCATGCTTACTATTATTCAATTAGACAGCACGATATGTTGTTACTAATGCACTGTTTGGACCACATGGAACACGCATCTTGCGCATGCATTAGTATGACCATATTCTGTCAAATAATTCAATTATTATTGCAAGTGGGAGTTAGAAATGCAGCTTTCTCTTTGTTCTATACCTAGAATAAAGGTGTGCCAGTAATTGAATGGAGTCAACAATATGAAGTTAGCTGCAATAATGGTATTCTCAGAAACTAAAACAAGTTTAGAAAATTTAACTACTGAACAAATTTTGCTCTGAAGATGTTCTGGACACAAATTATTAGATTCGAAACTTGAAACTTTTATTTATTTTTCTTTTTATTCTATTTCCTAATAACGTTGACATATTTAATTAATTGTCTCATAGTTTGCTGGGGTGAATAAAACTACTCACTATGATAAAATTAATATGCTCTAATTTCCCAATATTCTATCAGTTTTAACCAAATTAATCGGAGAGAAGTTGCTGCATTTTGTGAATTGTTTTAGTCCACAAAGCAATAACTAACTATCTATACATTCTCTGGGAAAATATACCAATAACTTATGGAAGCAATTTGCAAAACATTGATCTTATGATTGCTACAAATCATTTTTAAATATGAAACAATTTTACAAAAATGATGTCCTCGATGCAATCACAAATGTGGGGACCATGAAAGCAGTTCTATTCTCAGAGTTTAGTTAAGCAGTAATAATAAATAAAGTGTAGTTAAGAATTGTACTGTGCATGTACCATATGTACTATTTCTTTATGGTAATAATATTTGTTTTCATGCTGTGTAGTGTGAACGTACTACATCGCTGAATTCTCTCCATGCGGGCTTGTTTAATCCTCCAACAAAGATTGCGGTAGTAGGAGCCGGATGTTCTACTGCTACTGAGGCTACTGCTGAGATATCTCACTACTACAACTTAATACAAGTCATACTGATAATTAATACTTAATTAATATGCGATATATTTAGTCACACATATTCAATTGATCAAAAATATTACACTGGAATTAAAAAATGTGCTTCTGTTTTTGTTCATTGTACATTTTTTTATTTAGGTGTCTTGTTCTTCTTCTTCAACTGAGCTTATGAACCGGAGAAGGTTTCGTAATCATTTCCAAGTGTTTCCTGCCAGTATTAGTCAGGCATATGGATACTTTGGAATTATACACAACTCAAAATGGAGGAGAGTGTCAATTATAGTAGAAGATGAATTTCTTTTCACAAGTGTTAGTCATACTTGTTCCTCATACAGTAATAATAAAACCCATTTTTTATTGTTTTTTGTTTTTTTTCAAATGTAGCCTATGAATGAACTGAAAAGATTACTGACAAATTTTAACATTAATTACACAGAAACCAAGTATAAGTCTGGAGAAGATCCATTTAAAAATGTAAGTCATAAAATTGCACTCTGTTACAATTATATTTTGGTGATATTTTGTTGTAGGATAAGCAGTCTCGAGTGTATGCACTAAACATGTTTTCAAATCATGCCAGGGAAACTCTCTGTTGGGTAGGTGCAAAATATGTATACTTTAAATTATGTGATCCAGTTGTAATATTCTATTATATCACATTCTAGGCATATAGATATCGTAAAGATTTTAAATATCCTAGAAATCTTTTCCTCGTTAATGGAAATTACCACAATGGGTGGTGGATAGGTACACAAGAGGAACAAGAGAGACTTGTGAGATATTTCAAGTGTGATGCTAACCAGAGAGCTTCTCTTATACCACACACACTGGGAGTTATTATCTCTGGACTAGAAGTTCAAGATTATTCCATGGAGGCTGATAATTCATACGTAAGTTTTCCCCACGCCCCCCTGAATACATGCTATATTTTAATATTGTGAATAGCGTTAATCTATTGAGTTAATATTATAATATTTTTTTAACAAAAAATGAGAATAAACTAGTGATGTGCTTGAGCACAAATGGCGAGCGAGCCTAAAGACTATACTATTTTTATTGACTTCTAACACTGAAGCTACTGAAAATAAGGTCCAGTTTTTTAATTTAGCATACAGGTTAAAGGGATTTCAGTGCCATAGTAACAACTCTCTGCAACTGCTTGAATTGAAGGAAAAAAACAACAACAAAACAATACACGTTATTTAAAAGTTTTCTTTGTGATATTCTTTAGCTAAGTAGTGGTTGTAACACACAACAATGCTTTGACAACAACTGGACATGCACCTACACAGACTTACCTTCGCAGTAAATTAGGTGGAACAATGTATTTCACTGTTTCGCACGGCTTATAACCATGACAAAGAGCCGCATTGACTTACCACCACCCCTAACTCGAATAGAAAGGGAAGTCCCTTTAAGTTTTCAAGTTGGAATTGCACCCGCAATAATAATCAAAACGGGTAAACAATTCAATTTCTAGTAGATACGGGTACTGATCGATAAACCAGAGGATCTGTTCGTGTAATTGGGACGGGGTCGACCACATAATATCTAACACCAAAAACCAGGGTCAAAGTACAAAATGACATACGTACGTCCATATATACAAACATCCTCGATTTTTTCAATAATATAATAATATCTCTAACTATCTCAATACCAATTTTACAGCAGTGTATTCAATAGTTTAGCTATCATTTTTAAGATACTAAGAAACCCTAAAATAGTATGCTTAATGTGTATGTATATGTGGTGATAATAGTGGCAACAAGACAAATCATTGTAATTTATATGTAGACTGGAGCACAAATTCGTGAACTCTATAATCTGTACCTCAGTGCATCCAGATTGAATGTATCAGCGGACTTTGTTTATCAGCTGTGCTATGACTCAGTATGGATTCTAGCACATGCTTTAAACAAAACCATGAGTGGTAAGTACTACTGTATAATTAGTTGTCTCTATTATAATTTCTAAGTTTATAATAAATTTATTGCATGTACGTTCATTTAAACACAGAAAAGTACTTCTCTTATTATCCTTTTCCATTGCAATAATTGTGATCTCAATACTGGCACGTTGTTTAACCTTTATTTCACTATGAACATATGCTGTATTGTTGATATGATGGTTATATGAATAGTATGCATGTCTGAATCATAGAATCAGTCAATACTTATCATGTTGGTTTTGTTTTTAATTATTATAATAAGTAATTGTCATCTGTAAAATAATATGCTAGTTGTCAGTAATGACATCGCGATAACGACAATGTCTGTATTCATGAATAATTCATGAGCTTTACAGAGTTTATTACTTTAATGGGGAAAGCTGGAGAAAAATACAGAGAGAGAGATATGGTGCTGTCGAATTCGAACCTTCAATAATCAGCTCTGCATGTCACACACTTACCATTGAACTGCCCGAAACTATCAATTCAGTGAACCATAAAGTGCCTTAGCTACTGACATAACTAGAAAATATATGTTCAATGAAGAGAACCACCTATACCAATATAGATATAGTAATTAATTTATAAGAATTAGTTTTTTTAAATATATTATACCTTCTCATTTTTGTTCCTCATACTGTAATAAAGTCATTTTATACCTTATTATCAGTTCATGAGTTAAATATATTTTTTTATTATAGATCTTACTTACGATGATACCTTACAAAATAAATTGGCTCCTTTCCTATTAAACAGAACTTCGAATTTTGGTCTGCAGCACTTCAGTTATGATAATCCTGTTTTGACAGAAAATATTTTCAAATACTTGGCGGTAACTAATTATAAAGGAATTGTAGTAAGTTCAAGAATTAAAATACATGTAACTGTTTCTGTTCTATTGCTGTATTTTTCTGTGAGTTGCCTGACATGTGCAATCTGTATAAATTCCTAACTGGACAATATTGACATCATTACAAAATATAATATGTACTGTGAAAAACAAGCTTTACTACTAGCATTGCTTCTATCTATTAACAATAATGTATTGCAGGGTAATATCTCATTTAACATAAATGGAAGTCGAAGAGTAAACATTATTGATGTTAATCAGTACAGATATCAAGGTAAGTCCAAATATTCAATGATTTATTAGCTACATTATGTAGAACTGTTTATGCCATTGGTTATATAAAAATAACATTTGTAATAGTGTTCATTATGTAGACTTATAGACAATCTATTCATTATCCAATAATAAGCTGTCTAAACAAAATTAATTAATTTTTTGTAATTATTGGGAAAGTTAAAACAAGTAATGAAAAAATACATAAAAACATTATTATAATGTTTAAATGTATCTAATTAATTTTTAATTCATCCTTTAAACTGTCACTTTCAGACATTATAACAATAATTTTGTATGCAATTGACTTCAATGAGATGCATGTAATTGAGTGCAGGTAATGGTAAGATTGCTCCAGTGTTGGTGGCTAAAATTCATTGGGAGAATGACTCCAACTTTGACTTCACATATGTACAGAATACATCAATAGTTTGGCCGAGTAAGGAAATAATTCATGTATTAATATTAGTATGGTAACATATATTTTTTGAAAGTATTTCTTTGAACAATTATTTACTCCATACTAGGAATTTATTAAATATATAAATGATAAAATAGTGTGTTTAAAACAAAGATATTGAAATTAGTCATTAATGTATTAATTATCTAGTGTGAAAAAAATCAATATTTTTAGTACAGTCTTGTAATTATTATTACACTTATATCTCAAATATTACCTACTTATATTGACATTATCAAGGTGAACAAATTCTTCTGGTTTGCAGATGTATAATGTTTTAGGGTTTATAATAATAAAATAAAGTAGTTTATTTGTTACTTAAATAAATTGGTGCATTTCTTATCAACCATCAGTCGGTCAGTATTTGGTAATGTGAGACACTTGTCTCAGTCGGAGAATCATCACTATTTAAAAGTAAAATCTAATTTTTAAGTAGGGGAAGAGAGAAGGGGAGATGGGGTTAGAGTGCTCTGAGACTTAAAAGATGTGAAAAACATTGACATTTACATGAAACTTCACCAAGCACTCAAAATAGTTGTCTTTTGAACTTCTTTTCAATGATTTTTTTTTGAAATTTTGAGTAGTATATTGGACTAATGAGTTTGTTATAAAGACTTAATAACATTATTTTTATATTTGTAGGTGGACTTCCATATGATGGGACGATTACAGAACAGATAGTGTCAGTTCATGTAGCAGTGACTGTCATATTTGTCCTACTGGCATGCTGTGGAATTATATTTGCATTGGCTTGCATCACAGCCAACATGTATTACAGAAATAAGAAGTAAAATTTATTGCTTGATCAAATTAAAATTTTATTTAATCATCTAATTTCATGTAATCCGTAGGTTTGTGAGACTCAGTAGTCCTCACCTAAACATATTCATTGGATGTGGAGCCATTTTATTGTATGGGAACATGATAGTACATGTGATACCATCTTTAAATAGTACTGCTGAAAAATGGCTGTGTAATGTAAGAACATAATTATAGTGATGTATAAAAGCTGCAATTAGGTTCATGCTATATTTTATTCTTTGTTTAGATTGAATCTTTTTTACTTTCTATTGGATATTCTTTATGCTATGGAACTATATTATCTAAGATGTGCAGAATATATTACATATTTACAAATCCTACTGCTAAAAAGACTGTAAGTATAAATTAACCAACTATTGCAGGAAGTAACATATTATAATTTTTTTTAAAGCATCGTATTGATGCAAACGTTATATTATTCAGGAGATGATTACATTAAAGATTTCATTTTAATATTAGTTTCTTAATGCATGGTGCATATATCCAAGTCCAGTAATAAGTTACATTGCTCATTTAATTACTTGTCAGTGTGGCAAGTTTAGTTAAATAAAATTTCATTTTAGTACTTACTAAATCTAGAATAATACTCAAAGTGGATTGGAAGAACTATAGGATTTTACTTAATTTTTGTTTTAAATTTTGCAGCCTTTGAAAGACTGGAAACTAACAATTTTTGTATTTATTCTAATCACTGTTGACATCATAATTGAGTCTGTCCACTTGATAGTACAGAGTAGTCAGGGAATGCTAGAACCCAGTCGAGTTCAAAGTCCCGAACAATTTGAAGAACATGTAGGGGTATGTATTATAATTAGTAATAACATAGCAATGTATTAACACTTTTGGTTATATTATTTAATATAGATATATCAAGAGACTTTTCACAACTATATATTTGTTTGCAATTCTAAAAGTCGTTATATCACTTTGGGAGTTCTTTACGGTTACAAAGCTGTACTTCAAGTAATAGCCTTGGTTTTGGCAATATCAATAAGGAAGGTTAAAATTAAGGGACTGAATGATGGAAAGTACATAGTTCCTGCCATATACGCCACCAGTATTGTAACCACGGTGATCATAGTTTCCACCTACACCATTGCTGAGCTCATTAATGTGTACGCTGTGGTGATATGTTTGTGTTTGTTCATTGGAAACACAGTAGTTCTCATACTAGTCTTTCTTCCTCCTGTGAGTTCATCAATCAGATATAAATAGTTTATTCAAAATTATGCAGTTTTTTCCTTCATAATATGCATTTTATGTGATATATTATATAATGTATTATTCAGCGAAGCGAGCGAAGCGAGCGGAGCTGACTCTTTAATGAGTTTGCGATATATATTATTATATATTTAGGTCTAGAAATTGTTTTTGTTCTTGCGTGGGCGTATGTGTGCACCTTTTCTCCTACGCGCTTGTGCAGGCTGGGTAACCTTCTTAGCAACATTTTGTTTTGTTTACCCGCCGTACGAAGTAGCGATGCTTAGTGAAACAAATTCTGCGAAAGAGAGACAAAACGTTAGAAAAGCTCGGTCAAGAGCTTTGAGGGCGTTAGAAACTCCAGAAGAAAAATTAGTAAGGAGAGAGAAAAGAAATGAAAAAGACAGGGCAAGGAGGAGGAGAGCTAAAACGAAACAGAAACAGGTAACAAAGTAAAGAATCTTTCTTTTTGAAAAGCCATTAAATGTTCCTAGCCACACCAAGCATGCATGGAATAGCTGCAATTACAGGGAACATATGCATCGCTCGCTTCGCTATTTTGTGCTATTAGAGCGCATCACTAGTATTATGTACGAAACATGAAGACATCACTAATAATGTGTACTTTTGAACTAATATTCCTGAAAATAGTAATAATTGTGAGCTACTGTTGCATTTTCACAGTGCTCCATTAACCTGTGCATATAATTATTAATAAAATAAGTGTTTTGTCAAGTTGGAAAGGCTGGATAATAGTAGTATTTTTTATATGTGGTTCAACATTGAATGTGTACAAATATGAATTATTTTATTTTATTTCAGGTTTTAAAAGCTACATTGGGCATCAAACATGACACAGATTTTGGCAACAACTCTGACAGAAGAGTATCTCAATCAGTCATTCTTGAAAAGCCCCTTCAGTCTCAGCCCAGCAGAATAGATTGCAAATAGGTTAGCCTCTTCATTATTACACCCAATATTATATACTATTTCATAATATTGGATCAAGCATTTAAACACAGATTAGTGTAGAGGTGTGAGTTATTCAATGACTTGCAGCAAAGTTTTCATGGGTGGGGCATATATTAGTTTTAACAGATACTCTTAAATGTTTGATGACAACTTGAGAAATGATGTTACAATGTCCCATAGTGGGTGTGGTGTTAATATTGAAAACAATGACAGTGTGCTTGCAATAAAACTGACCCATGTCGTATAACTTTTTGTTGATTATTATAATTTTATATTTATATTTGCAGTTTGGTGCAAGGGAAGGCTAAGACAACAAAACACTTATTTCTTCATAATGTATGCATCATATCTCGTTGAAATAGTCAATCAGTAACAGTAAAGACATAACATGCATTTTATGTAAATTTAGCATAATTAACTATTCTTTATCTATGTATTATACTTAATGAATTAACTTTATATAACCATAGCAGGGCCATAATGGTAATTGATAAATTGAGAGAACAAAATAATCTCTCACAAGTAAATACATTATTGATTTTGATGTGTAATTTTTCTTCAATTTTCTTTCGATCGACTATAAATAGCACAATAATTGATTTATCATATGGACTAAAATTTATAAAAAAATAGAATTTAGTTGAACAAAGTCAGTATCTGATGTAATTAAATAGTATATGCGGCACATAAATTTTTTTTAGGTGTTTCAGCACAAAATGCAATTTTATACAAATGTAGGTACAATATTATTCTAATTAAATTAATTTGTATAGAAATTATGTTAGCTGTTCACCTGTTTTGCTTCCTGCAATTAAATTAAGCAAAATACACATGAATATATCACATTTTTTAAAGTATGATATAAATAACATTTTGTACAAATAACATCAATCAAGCAGTATTATAATACTTACTTGAAGTTCAATTTCCAAGTCCTTTACTCTCTTTCTAAGAGATGACAACTCATTTTCCTCTTGCACTACATAAGTTTCTGTTTTATTGTTAAATTGTGTAGAGTTTGTATCATTATCATTGAATACAGATTCACCATCTGGATCTTTATAGAGGATAACGAGCTACAAACAATGATTTGAAAAAAAAACAACAGTGACTTTTATAATTTAAATAATGACAATCAATTGAACTCACTGGTGGAATGAAGACCAGAATTAGAATAACTGTAGTTCCAATAAACAGACACAGACTAAACATTACAGCATAGACATTGACTAGTTCCACTAGAGTGTATGTAGACACTATGATGACTGTGGTCACTATGCTGGTCACATAGATAGCCGCTATGATGTAGACGGTGTTGTTAAGACCTCTTATTTTAACTTTACGTATGGACACAGCAAATACTAGAGCTACTATCTGAAGTAAGGCCTTGTAACCGTAGAGTACTCCGAGAGTAATTGATCGACTTTCTGAATTGCAGACGAACACAAAGTATCGATAAGTTCTTTCCAAAACCTGTCGAAATTAATCAACTGTGGAGTATTATATTTTTTAAAGGTTACATTATTCTTACACCAACTATGTCTTCAACGTTTTCCTGGTTACGAACTTTCTCTGCTGTCAGTCGTCCTCGAATACCTTCCACTATACTGTATATGGTCAAAATGAGTACATCAATGACGACCAGGAATGCAACACCACATGCCAGCATCCAGTCTTTTATAGGCTAAACATCAAATATACAATAATAGCAAATTTATCTCGTTTTAACAGCCAATATGTTAGAGAAAAACAATGTTATTAATAGCTATAATTATTTCAGCCGAGAATCACTGAATCAAAATATATACAATGTTGATAACACATTATAATATGATAGTATTACTTATATTGAACAATTGTCCAAGTATATTGACTTGAAACGGATGATATGGAGGACTTATATAGCAATGAGTATTACTGTACATCATTCATCAACAAATTAATGAGCCAATACACCATAATTGTCGAACACAAATTTGACATTTAACTATACTAGTGGCAGTTTTACTTTTTTATTTGTAGATGGATTGTTAAATATGTAGTACACTCGGCACATTTTGGCTAAAATTGTCCCATAGCAAAGAGAGTAGCCGATAGCTGTCAGCCATGAATCTAACTGTATATTTGACAATTAATATGAAATTATATTATAGTGATACTGCAAGTAAGATAGATACTGTACTCACATTGCATAGCCATGTTTCTGTTGTCCTTTGAATAGAAGGTGTGACATAAATGTACATGTTGATATAAAGTATCATGGCTCCAGTGACTATCAAGCAGTTCAGGTAAGGACTGGTCAGTTTGATTATTCTAATATAAAAAAAATTATAATGCCTGAGTTTGTTTTTTGTACTAGAAAATACATTGTACAAGAATTCTATAATAAACAAATGCATGTATCATTATGTATAATGTCAAGCTAGGTGCTGCAACATAATTATAAATACTAAATTATTCACATGAAATCAATATATTTAATCATATATTTTATAGACACAATTTAGGGTTCTATTAATGAGGGGTAGAGGTAGCTTCTCCCCCAAACTTTCTAGCTTTCCCTCCCAAGTTTCAGCTGCTCCTCCTAATATTTTACATGCTTTTTACGGCATAACCTTTAGGCTGAGTTAAAAATTACAGCTTTTAGCTCAAAATAGTTTCATGCTAATTATTCAAACTTGATTAAAAGAGAAACATCATAATTTTATGCGTATAACTATTAGTGTACATAGAGATGAGGATTTGGCAGATCTTCCCCACTAACAATCAATTTTGTGCATAGAAACCCTGCAAGCGTGGTTATTACAACTACTGCTATTAAGCAATGTAAGAAATATGTAACTCCAAATGAGATTTTGAAAAAGTAACAACAATAATTTAGAATGGTCAATGAAGTTCTAATCACAATAATAAGCATCAAAATGCTTGTCCATAGTTGCCAACCATCCCGATTCTGGCGGGCAATCCCGACATTCTAGCTCCAGTCCCGCTCCTGTCCCGACATCACCGACCAGAGAGGGTCCGAGGCCAGGAAATGAAGGCTAAACTGTAACAGTACAGCTCGAGACTTAGTTTAGCTAGCTATGGCCCGAGTAGGGTCAAAGTACAGTTATTTTTAGTCCTAACGCAAGAAAGCAACTCGCCAATCACTTCACAAAGACTAAAAACAAGTTCACATAACAAATCATCAGTTCACAAAACAAATCATCAGTTCACGATCTTTTCGATGTGCATGTGGACGTGGCAAAAGGGGCGTGGTTTAATTTAAAAAGGTGGCAAAAATTTTCAGGCGCGCAAGCTCGCCGGTTGTCCCTACATTTTGTATCTAAAAGTTGGCAACTATGCTTGTCTTTAGTGTGGCCTCAAGAAATGTTTCTATAGTTTATTAACCGTAATGTTGGAGTCATTATATAAATACATCAACTTTATGAAGTGATACCCTTAGTACTTGTCATTCAATGTATCAATTTTTAAAAGCAATCAATAATAAAAATGCAGTTGAAGAAGCGTAATGCAGGATCAAAAGTTGTTTAATTAGTGTAATCATTATGTGGTTAAACTTTAATATTAGTTATAACAGTTCAATGATCAGCTCTCCTGTCAACTTGGCTTGATGAACCATTCCAAGTCCCTTTAACTTGTATAGCTGATTGTTACAAATATGTGTAATGTATAATCCTTGTACTAATGAAGGATTACATTTAATTAATGCAGAAAACTATTAAATGAGTGAATATCAAACAGAAATTATTTATAAAGTACAAAATTTAAATGAAATAAATTACATTGTTTATTACACAAAAACTAATTTAGATTGGATATATCACTAATTCACCTCCTCCATATATGAGGCGAGTATGAATTATATTAACCATGAATTGAGCAATCTGATTGTACAGCTCTAACGTATCATGGCACAAATATAAATGTGTGTGTGAATTATTAACAGAACTTACATTTTCTTTCTGAGTATTAGGTTAGATATCAAACACACAATTGTAAAGACAACTCCACATGTGGCCAGTATAGAGAATATGACAGTGACGGAGATATGGATGGAGACTGTCATGTTAGTAGCTACTCCATCATAAGGAACTTCATCTAATTATTCAACATTACACATCAATATAATCACATATAACTATAGTGGTGTGCTTGGGCTTGAACACAAATGGTGAGCTAGCTAGCCTAGCTTAAAAGTGATAGCTATCTGTGAGGCACAGTCCTTCCTGCTTTAAAAGTTCCACAACTTAATACTTCAACATTACATGCATTACTATAACTTGCGTAAATAGTGGCATGTGTGAAATGGGGTCACATGTTCCATATAAATAAGCAAAATCATAAATAAACACAACAGAATCTCGATTGTGGAACCCCTGATAATGTCTCGATCTCCAATTAATACTATCCAACCTTATCAACATTCTTTATTCAACTTTGCCCATGAATATTATTATTTGTTCTCAATGGTATTACAGTATGTATAATTATATATATTATATATAATATGAATATTAAATATACAATATATTATAGTACTTATTATATGAGTCTGAGTATGATATGGTGAAATATTTCACGAGCAGGCTACTCTATTTTCACGAGCCAGAGGCAGTGAAAATAAAGCCTGAGAGTGAAATACCTAGCCATATCACTCTGAAGAGTGTAATAAGTTTGTTTATTCTATGCTAGTAATCTTCACTGAAGTAGTTTGTTGGTAACTCATAATGTAAATTCTCTAGGGGCTCCCCACAACCCCAGCTGATATTTTAGCATCTGCTCTAACCTGGTTGGGTTGGCTCAATGAGAGAAAGGTAGCTATAAAAACCCAGAATATTTGTAAGCCAGGCCTGGTTGTTATAACTACTTGGGTAATGAACTTGCAGCAATACAGCCATGAAATAACACTATGTGATAATATGAGTTATCTCATGGGTCATGTATATACCTAGACATAACATCATGAATATATCTAGTGTGGAGTAAATAATTGCTAATATAACATTGTCACTAATTTTGAAACCCAAGAGTGCAATCAGCTGTAGTATAATCTGAACTCTCAGCAATGCAGTAAATATTCTCCACAATGTTTATTTATTTGAAAAGCAAACATCTCTTGAAAGTGTTTTAAAATAAATGCTTACCAGGCCAAATATATTGTCTTCCTTTGAAATACTTTACACTAAAATTAAGTTCACTTTCTCTAAATACGGTACCCACTGGTGTCAAACTTAGATCAGCACCATCGTCTACAGTGATCAGTAATAACAAGAAATGTAATAAATATAATTTATTGACTATTACCATTTACCTGAGAATCTATACTGACTAAGCTCTACTTTATCTATACGTCGACTTCCATTTTCATTAAAAGAAATGTCTCCCTGCAGTGTATAAAAATTAAAATTAAATGTTTGTAGACCCAATTAATACTAAAATGAATGTTACAAAGATTTGGAGTTTCACTGATTTGACACTATAAGGCAATATTAGGCAAGATTATTGTGAGTTTTTTAAAACACTTTTCTTTTTCTATAAGCACATAATATAGTTGTTATAATGTTAAAGTTCAAAATAGGATTATCTGGCTCCCTATTGTATTATAAAGATTATCCATCTATAAGCTATTAATCTACACTCACTACTATTCCATTGAAGTTGGTCTCTGAAAGATGCTGGAATATATTTTCTAACAAAATAGAATTGTTGTATGTGAAGTGTTGTAGTCCAAACTCTACACTGCTATCATTTAAGTTTAAAGCCTTCTGTAGTTTTACGTCAGTAGTTAAATCTAAAACGAACAACAGAAATTGTAGAGACATTGCAAATTTTTATAGTTAAAAAAAAGAGATATTTTCCATATCAATATAAGATCACACTATATTTGGTATCATTTACCATATAATGTGCTATTCAGAGCACGAGCCAGAGTCCAAACTGTGTCGTAGCAGAGTTGATACAGAAATAACTCCGTCACATTTAAATATGAGTCCATGACATACTCCTTATATTTTTGCCTGACTTCTTCACCAGTCTAAACACAACAAACATGGAAAAAAATTGTTATTTATAATTTTGAGTTAGCATAACTAGTTCCTATATTATTATATTATTATGTGTGCTTTCAAAATGATCCTTAACTCATTCAGTATGACCAATTTTCACTATACTATATTTTCTTAAATGCCAAACATTAAGTTGAATAGATTGAAACTTTATCACTTAAATGGGTCTGGAAAAATCAAAGGCATAATGTGAAAAAATCTTGTTGTAACCGGGGAATTGAACCCAGGAAATCGAACCCAGGACCACTGGCTTCTGCCACCAGTGGTCTAATGACTGAGCTATGACAACCCACGACCTCCAAGACATTCACATTTAACCTGTATACTGTTGAGTAGTACTGCTTGCTGCAGTCTCGTACTTAACAGACCACCAATTATGTGCCATCAGAACACCTTTTCAGTGTCGACCAGAAACACCTCACTCTTTTCATATTTTTCCATTGCTTTTTTCCAGACCCCTTTAAGTGAGAAAGTTTCAATCTATTTTTTATGAAGGGTCAGAACTTGATAATTGTGATGATCAAATTGAATGTTGCATTTTTCAAAAGTAATATATAAAATTTGAATATATTTACACTTGACTCACATATCCATTATCTGCTACAGTTGAATAATTAAGGACCACTCTTCCTGACGTAGAAACACCAATCGTGTACTCAACCAGTGACTTCCTCTGTTCCACAGTGCATCCATCATAATTCTTCGCAAGGCTATCTTGTTCGCTGGAAGTTCCCTCCCACCATTTGTCTGGATACCAGCCATTGACAAAGAATTGTGCTCTTGGGTAATGAAAATCTGATCGCTTATTGTAAGCCTAAATAATAAAGCAGAACTAAATAAATATTATAATAAAAATATATAATGTCATGAATAGTAAAAGACAGGAAACAGTAATGGCTTATCATCACGTAGCAAAGCAAAAAGATTGCCAAATGTGAGAGCACTACTGTTTAGCCACTTTGTCAATAAAGTTTACAAAAAAATAGGTATAATAAATTAAAAGATCTACACTTGCATTATTAATTAAGTTATATGTTGTATTAATAATCAGATAAATTACCTGGCACAAAATTTGTCTGGCATATTCTGGATACATGCTCAATATATAAATTCTCGAGTCCGGATCCTGAATAACAAAGGAACACACTATAAGTGACCAGTTTAGCTCATTTAAAACCAACATACTGTCAGAAATGGATTGACTTGTGGCTCATATCGAATTTCATTAAAGTCGATATTAGTGGCAATAAGGAGTCTTTTAAGTTCATTTACTGTCTATATAGAAACATTATAATCAGTTGTGATATATATAATAGTCTTCTCAGACTCACTATGGTGAATAGATTTTCATCTTCATAAACAATTGTCACTTTTTTCCAGCCAGCATTTTGTATTACTCCAAAGAAGCCATATGCCAGACTAATGTCGGCCGTACTGAGCTGAAAGTGCCTCGGAAATCTCATCCTATTCATGAGTTCTGTTGACGATGATACGCATGATAGCTGCAAAGGAATGTAATGGATAATATAACCTAATGATAGGAATAGTTAGTACAAGATTGATTAAAAATAGAGCAATATTTTTAAACATTTTTAATTTGCGAGCTAGAGAAGGAAGCAAGCAAGAGAAGGAAACTAGATACCACCACGTTTAAATAGATAAGTAATTAAAGTCATTGATCAATTTGTACCAAAGGGTATTAATTCTTGTCAAAAATAATCACATAAATAAAATTAAAAAAATTCAGCATGCCTACCATTGTTACACATAACTCACAGTAAACAAATCATTAGAGCCAAAAAAAATTGCCTACCTGAGTGAGGTTGTAATAATGAGAGATTTCAGCTGTTGGTTCTGTGGCTACTGAACATCCAGATCCAATGACAGCAATCTTGATGGGTGGTTCAAACAGTCCATGAAATAAGACATCCAATACAGTCTTCTGCATACACTGTACCACAAATGTAAACCTTGGAATGCATTGCCAGTATCAAGATAAACTGTGTGTTTAAGTACATCATCATTGAGAGTGCACTTAGTGTTGTATTTCAGCACAAGGAATAACAAGTTAGCCTAGCCAACTTTCAAGTGCTTTGACAAGTATATCCACATTTGTGACAGTCTACATGAAAACCGGGCACAACGCGGCACCCTTTGAAAATTTTTTTTTGTTGCACATACAGAGTTGTCAGCGTCCAGATGAGCTCTACAAGTTTTATCGTCGTAGTTGAGTCGTTCCACTATAATAGACCTAACCGTTACCTTCCGTCGGCTTGAAACAATACATTTTTAAGAAATCAATCGATCTTTTCTCGATATTTACGCACGCCGCGTTGTGCCCAGTTTTCCTGTAGACGGTCACATTTATTAAGCCAGATATCAAGAGCATTGAGTTTGTTAACCCAAGCTCTAACTGTTCCATCTTCAACATAGGCCTAAGCCTAAGACATAACTCTCACACAAACATTCATAATACTTGTTTCATTATTGGCGAGCGAGCGTAGCGAGCGAGACACTTACAGGGGTAAAAATGAAAAAATCGGGGATGTTTGTTTATTTATTTGTATATATGTATGGACGTACGTAAGGCATTTTTGTACTTTGACCCTCGCGTTTTTGTGTTAGTTTGGTTGTCGACCCCGTTCCAAACTTCACTAAACAGAATCCTCCGTTTATCGATCAGTACCCGTATCACCCTAGAAATTGAATTGTTTACCTTTTTGAATTCTTTTGCGGGTGCAGTTAAAACTTGAAAACTTAAGGGACTTCCATTTCTATTTGAGTTCGTGGCGGTGGTAAGTCAATGCGCTCTTTGTCATGGTTATAAGCCGTGCACAACAGTATTTACTTGAAAATACATTGTCCACTAGACTACCGCTAAGGTAAGTCTGTGTAGGTGCATGTCCAGTTGTGTCAAAGCATTGTGTGTTACAACCACTACTTAGCTAAAGAATATCACAAAGAAAACTCGAGGTATGCGAAAATTTAAAAACTGGACCTTATTTTCAGTAACTTCAGGGTTAGAAGTCAAAATCATTCATATAAAAAATAGTATAGTCTTTAGGCTCGCTCGCCATTTGTGCTCAAGCACATCACTAGTAGTTACATACACAACTGTTTCCTGCAGGTCAGGGGCAGCTGCCCATTTATAGCCTAAGGGTTGACATGCCTAAAGGCTGACATGTTCACTACCCCCAACATTGTTTTAGTTTCTGTAGTTACTATTGAAAAGCCTTTACCCATGTTACTAATGTGCTGCAGGTTATGGCTTCAACATTTGACTGGAATTAGCAACACTCAGATTAGTATAAATTTGCTCACTCATCAATTAGCTAATGACAATGTAGATTGATATATCTACATAATCATAATACACGTGTGTGTCATTAACAACTACGATGACGAAATAACCACCCTAAAGTATTTGTCAATTTCTTTTAACATTAAGCAACAATGTAAATTATTTCATAAAGTAACAATTGTATTAAGATTGAAGCATATTTAGTAAAAAACTAATATGTTGACAACAGCAAATATCTTTAGTTTTCTCAGTTTTAAAGCCCCTATAACTACGTTCTTCAGTGAATATTATTTTCTTTTTGACAATAACTCTTCTCTTAGTCCTGTGTGATTAATTTCTAGCCAACATACTAGACAACAACTCACAACTAGTGATTACTTTTAGAGGTTTCAACTTTCCCCCTTAACACTAGCAGATATCTAAAATCTAGCTAATGTTGAAATGAACTAATGCAAATAACCCCCCACCACCCTCCCTCTTTGAAATTTCTGACTATAGGCCTTTGGTTGGAGCAAATATTAGGAAAAAAGCTACATAGTCCTAAGTTACTTACTTTCTGATTTCTCCTACCTGTGAATCTTGCAAAGTGTAATGCAGAGTGTATTCAGGTAGCAGATCAGGACTGGCGTTAATCTGATCTAGGGCAACTTGAATCCCAGGGACTATTCCACTACTTACATATGCTCCTCCGAAGGACATTATGAGCTGAATGAAAAGAGGGCATGTTTTATTCTCTGCTAGGTCAGGGACACAAGAGAGTTGGTCCACACTGATGTTTATCGGAGGATAGACTTGTATATAGGGTCCCACGTAGAAGCTTTCAGGTTTGTCTTCGAGCGCTCCTCTGCTCATTACATTATCTGCGAGGAGTGCTGCGACCACCAGATAATTTAGAGCGGACATTACAACGATATCTGTGCGCCCTAAACGGACCGTTGTTTTTTTCGCATTGGTGGGCGTGGCTGCTGCGGATCTAAGCTGTCAAGCATTCGATCTACTTATTGAACATTTTTTATCACTTAAATAGTCCGCGTTACGGTCATGCTACATAAACAAGTGCTACGTAAGCAAGTGTGGTGGTGTATTTCCCAGAGCTAACATAATTTAGATTTGTAGCTAGTTTCCTAAACTCCCATGAATGTTGTATTCAGTATGAACAGTAGAAATAGTATATACAAGAAATAAAATATCATTATAAATATACAAAAACTTGACCTAGGACTATTTTTCATAAGTGACTGTGCTTTCCCAATGCTAATATTTACCAGATTTGGAGTTTCCTAAACACTTCTATGAATATTGTTTAAACTGATGAACTAGTGGGAGTAGATTAGAATAAGTGTCTTTGCTATTTTTCATAAGTGACTGTGCATTTCCCAATGCTAATATTTACCAGATTTGGAGTTTCCTAAACACTTCTATGAATATTGTTTAAACTGTATGAACTAGTGGGAGTAGATTAGAACAAGTGTCTTTGCTATTTTTCATAAGTGACTGTGCATTTCCCAATGCTAATATTTACCCGATTTTGAGTTTCCTAAACAACTTCTATGAATATTGTTTAAACTGTATGAACTAGTGGGAGTAGACTAAACATAACATATTCATAGTCATTCCAATAAACGTGATTTGCTGTTAGAATGGATGCAGTTATATTGATAGCTGTGGTCTAACAGACTCTTATTAATAGATATTGGGTCTGTAGAATGTATCAATTTGGCTATGAATATTGATTCTCACTCCAACCTTATGAAAATGCCAATTAGTGATGTCAAAACACATCTAGTATTGTATTTCAGTTAACCATAGGCTGAGTAGTTATTAATTTTTTTTTTAATTACGTGAAGTAAAAACAAGTAAACTAAATTATTTCTACAAAAGATAATGTATTAAACACAAACATTTAAGAAAATGAGGTTGATGAAAATAACATAATGACATTAGTGTATGAAATTTAAAACAGTGTTGTGTGCACAACCTAAAATTGGTTAAATATCACATATCCAGCTGTGCTCTATTCCGATAGTTTTTAGCTTCAGTTTGTGTGAGGTTGCCGTTATGCTTTCTTTGCTCTCTATAAAATAACAAAAACATGAAAATGAGAAAAAATGTTCAGTAAACAAAATTCCTTGTACGTACAGTGGAACCTTGGTATTAATGGCGGAGTCAGTAATGCTCCCCAAACATTAACCAACATAAAACTACAGTAGACCCTCAGTTTTCCGAACACTCAGGACCGAGAGTTGTTCGGATATTCGAAATAAGTCATTTTGAATGGAGTCTTAATCTCTTATCTATTTAATGCACAGCAAAATTCCAATGAATATCATTATAATTCCCAAAAATGGTGTTCGGATTAGCGAGAGTTTGGATAAGCGGGGTTCGGATAACTGAGGGCTACTGTACATAAAATCTATAACAATACTAAATGAACTTTAAAAACAACTGTGGGGTGAAGCCAGTCTCATAGTGTGTTCATAAGCTCCCTTACAAAGTTTAGTAACTGTTACCACTAAAATCCTATGGTCCACACTGTTCTGCAAAGTCTGTAGAAACTCTAACCATAGCTTAAAAACGTATAATAATGGTTCATAGAATTACTGAATTTATAAAAAGTGGAATAAATGTAGGACTGACTGTGAATGAGCCAGACAGTATAATGTATAAATATATAATATAACCAACAACTCATAAGAAGTATTGGAATTCACAGCACATTCACACACAACAACACAGGTGAGCACAACACCACTGAGCTACTCGGTGACATGAGAAACTAAACACAAAACATAAGAACACATGAACACACTGGGTTCAATTTGTTGCTATTTGTCCATCCCCTCTTGTATGACACCCACAGCAGTCAAATTCTCTAAGAATCATAACAATTTCCCACACGCATCTGTTTTAGTGGGGAGGTTTCATTGTATTAAGTTTGTGTGAGAATGTCAAGTTACTTGAGTTTCAGATTATATTACATTCAATGGGACATTCTCTAAAAAAATAGATAGTAAAAACATAAAAAAAATTCAACAAGTTTATGTATTGTTATGATAACATCAATAGTAAGTTAAATCGATCTAAATCCACAAACAACAAACCCTTACTTGTAGTTGAGATTCCAGACTCTCTATTTTACATTTCAATGCTGCAACTTCTTCCGATTCTTTGCTCATAGCATTTTCAGAATTACTGTTAAAAACCGTAGTACCATTTGGATCTTTGTACAGGAGTAATAGCTAAAATATTCATTAATTATTTAATGACAGAAGTAATAATAGCAGTTTTACTAATTTAATAACTTTTTATTGAGCACATAACATTATTGCTTACGGATTAACATGGATCATGTTATTTTATGGGTAATGTGCATTTTATAATAAAATAGACTTATGCTACCGTCATATTTTAAGTCAAGTTTAAGTTTTGCATTTGCTTTTTTTCTATTACTTTTATACTTTTTTTATGGCAATATACAAAACTGCTCAAAATGTTGGTCAATTTTTAATCAGTGAGGAATATTTATGGGATAGCATAAAATGTTGTGAACTCACAGGTGGAATGAACACCAATATAAGAATAACTGACGTTCCAATCAGTAGACCAAAACTAAACACCACTGCATAGGCATTGATGAACTCTCCCAGTGTGTATGTGGATATTATAATAACTGCTGTCACTATACTGGTAACATAAATAGCCGTTACGACGTAGATTGCATCGTTTAAACCCTTTATCTTGACTTTGCGGATGGATGCTGCAAACATGAGAGCTATAACTTGAAGTAAAGCCTTGTACCCGTACAACACAGCCAGCATAATGAATCTATTTCTGGAGTTGCATACATAGGCAAAGTAGTGGTAAGTGAATTGCATTACCTATGAGAGAAGAACATACTAATGTCTAAAAAATAATTTAATTAATATTATAATTTATGTTATAAATTAATCACCTCCATAAAAATGACTGGCATTGTTAAAGCAATTTTATATAGCTATTTATTATATTTGTTAATTATTAATTAACTAATGTAATAAATAGATAAACATAATTTAACTAAGTCTTACTCCAACAATGTCTTCTGAGTTTTCCATGTTAGGTGTCAGCTCAGGGGTAAACTGGCCAAATTTATCTTCCAGAACAGTTGATGTGATCAAAATCAATATGTCTATAAGCACCAAGAAGAACACTCCAATTGCTAGAATCCAGTCCTTCAGTGGCTGTCAGAAATAACAACAAACAAATCTACAAGTTGCTTGTAATTTCACAACAGCTCACCTTCTTCTTCCTCACTGAAGGATTGTGAAATATGTAATAGACTCTGCTCATTTTTGCTAAAATTGTTCCATAGCATAGTGAATAGCCGATAGCAGTAAGCCATGGATTGATCTTAATGACAAGAAAATTAAATGTCAAGTTATGATAAGAAACAAGTAGTTCAATCACAATCATGGGAGAATTAATACTCAAAATTTATCAAGCCATTAGAAATATTTGAATTATAAATAAGTTCAATAAATTATTCAGTTGTATTCTTAAAGAAATCTATATAATAATACACTTGTGCATCAGTAACGACGACACCGACAACAACAGACTGTGTATATTCATGAATAATTCATTAGCTCAAACAGTTGGTAAAGCATCGTCTTTGTATGAATTGGTAAAGCGTCGTCACATTCAGTAGAAAGTGATTAATTTGCAATTAAAAAGGTGGTGTAATAGTAGACGAGGGAAGGCGGCGTATGTTTCAAAGAGGAAGGCGAAAGTATATAAGAAAACGCAAAAGTAAGAATGAGAAGGTAAAAGGCGATTGATTAACTGTAAAAAGTTGTTGGAATCGTTGAGGTAAGGCAGTGTAGATTTAAAAGAGAACAAAAGAGAAGGAAAAAGGCGTGGCATTAGCTAATTTGAACTAAAGTGCAGGTGGAATAGGACAGTGAGATTCAGAAGCATGAGGGCTGAAGAAAGGAAAAGTGGGGGATAAAAGCCGAAATTGGACAGAAATAAGAGAGCAGGAGAGGGAAACTTATGCAACGTTAACCAATGGTAGAGAATGATAGCTGAGCAAAATAACTTATGTGCATTCTTCCTTTGCAATAGGTCAAGCACCACTGTGAGGCAGGGTACATGCTAGTATACAATATTATTGAAGTAATAGATATTTAGAATACCAAATTGTTAAAATAGGAAACTTACATTACAAAGCCAAACCTCAGTTTGACTATCGAGCGAAGGTACGACATAGGTGTACATGTTGATGTAAAGTATTATGGCTCCAATAACTATTAGGATGTTCAAGTATGGACTTGTCAATTTAATAATTCTATGACAATAAAAGATACAGCTTCATAACAAAAACTAATTATATACCAATTGAGAATAACTGAAACTGTCTATCTAGTCTTTAAAATTGGTAATGTGTCAATTACATGGACACATGTATGTATTTTATGCTCAACAGCAGATTTTACGACAATTTAGTTGCTGTAGAAATTACTAATATTGACATCACTTCTTATATTAAAGATTTTTACTGTCAAAACTTATCAATTACTAAAGTATTGTAAAAATAGTTCTACGTAAATAACATAGACAAATATTATTATAGTATATTATTTTAGTTTTAACTGTACCCGCAAAAGAATTCAAAGTGGTAAACAATTCAGTTTCTAGCGTTGAATGGGTAACGATCGCTAAACCTGAGTATTCTGTTTAGTGAAGTTTGGGACGGGGTCGAACACGGAGCGAACACAAAAATACGTGAGGGTCAAAGTTCAAAATGACATACTTAGGTCCACACATATAATTATATAAACCAACAAATATCCCAAATTTTCAATTGTGTTACCCCTGAGAGTGTCTCACTCGCTCGCCAATTATCTATTTTACTTATATAAGAGTATATTAAAACAGTTACGTCACATTTCCCTAAAACTTACTTAGTTTTTCTGTAAGCAATGTTAAGAATAAGACAAATTATAGCAAAGACAATTCCAAATGTTGCCAGAATTGAGAATGTAACAGTAACTGATAAATGAACTGATACAGTGAAGTTTAAAGGCACACCATCGTAAGGAACTCCCTCTAATATATAAAATAATATTATTAACAATGTAATAACCGTTAACATGCAATAATGATAAATGTGGAAACATATTTTTGGTAATAAAATGTATTGAGTACATTTTTTGTCCGTGAGAAAATAGTCGAGCATATGGATTGTATAAAAAGCAATGATAATAATTTGATCATGTTTTCCCATATTATTTCTACTACTTCATTTTTTAATAGTCTTAAGAGAGATATTTTTATCCAAGTAAAATAAAACTGAATATTATTTTTGAAACAGGGCAATAAAAATTTTAGCATCTTTCATATGCAATAACAATCACTACAGTTTACTACAAAGATTCAGTTGTTCAATATAAATACACATTTCAAATAGATAGATCGGGATTCATATCTTACTTGATGGCAGCAAAAGTATTTCCTACACTTTGTTGGAATTTGTTTATCATTATAATAGTATGCATTTCATCCTGTTAGCTATACAAGGTGAATGTGGTTGTGCAATGAGACTAACCTGGCCAAATGTTAGATAATTCGTCAGTGTACTTCAATATATCTGATTTTTCCTCACTTTGCCTTATATATACCAAACCAACTCTTTGGGATTTAATCTCATCACCTAAAAAAATAAAAAACAAATATTTATGTATTATAAAGAAGTATAATTTGAACTAGCAACTAGTAAACAAACTATTTCTCCTGTAAACCAATTACAGATACGTTTACTTGCCATTATATGTATTATATACTGTTTTACTGTATCAATGAAGCACCAAGGTGCGAACCCTCAGTACTACTAAACACTACCTAGCTATTACAATATAATCTCTTTCCAAAAGAACAAGCTATCTTGTATCTGGTTTAATGAGGCATCAAAATTGCTCGAGCAATGAAAGCGGTACATGGTAAAGGAGCTAAACTAGCCAGAAACACTCACTGATATACATTTTCAACATGAAACTTTACTTCTTTCAGGTCCGTTAATTCTCTGTGCATAAAACAAACTACACCGCTGGCTGAAAGAAATTATTTGCTCACATGATCACATGATGCTAGGGGGCGTCACCCATAAAAGCTGGTACCTACACAGAACTGAAAGCTTCCCGTTTTCTCTACAATTAGCCCAAAATTAAAAAAGTACCACATTAAAGGTCCTGATTCTCCGTCCAGTGTAAGTTCATACCTAAATTGATAGGTAATTGTCAGTAATATCCAAAACCAGAGCATGACAGACAGACAGACCAACAGACAGGATGACTACTATAACTGTCTTGCACATGCGCACTGAGAGTTAACAAATATAAATAGGGCACTTACCATTTTTTCTGTATTGTGTTACTTCCAAAATATTGAATTTTCGAAAACCATTTTCATTAAACATTAAGTCCCCCTGTCAAGTATTAAAGGACAATCACAATGCTGTTTTTACTAAAAATAAATAATTAACTCACTAATATACTGGAATAGTTTGTTCGCATGAGAAAATTGTATACAATATCCATTAAGTCGGAGTTTTTGTAGGTAAAGTGTTGTAATCCAAAATCGGAATCAGCTATATTGTCCAATATATTTACACGATGTTGCAGGTCTCTATCAGAACTTAATTCTAAGAAAAAATGAATATATAATATATGATAATAATAATTATGTAATTGAATATGAAATCCCTAAGCCATTACTCACTGAATACTATGGGTCACCAATCTGACCCAAAAGGGATCATTATAAACAAAACACTTTATGTAAGACTCGATAACAAAGAATTACATTTTTACTATGGTAAATACACTATAACATCTCACAACTAAGATACTATCAGTAAAAATAATACTTACCATTGATAGTTTTATTGAGAGCCCGTGCTAATACCCAGGTGGCCTCATAACATGTTAAATAGAGATCAAACTCCGTTACATTGAGATTTGATGAACGAACATACTTCATGTAGGCTGAGCGCACTTCATTTCCAGTCTAAAGTGGGTGAAATGTCAGTTTCAAATAATAGTGGGATTAATACACACATGATAATATAGTAAACGTTTGAAAGAAAATTTAAATTAGCAAGTACCCTACAATGTAAATTAGAAAAGAAGAATAACAAAGAAGCTAAATGCAGGAAAGTTCTTAGTGAGAAGAGTTAACTAGTGCAGGGAATTAACATCACAGTTATGTCAAATTGGAAAAATTAATGAATACAACTGGAAATTCAAGCCTTTTAAACCTCAATTAAAACTCTAGCTTGCTATTGTTTTTTTTTTCTTATTTTAAATGGAGGATGTTGGCAATGATTTTACAGCAACTTATTGTATCGTTTGGAAAACTTTTTTATCTCTGTATATCTTTAATCTTACAATCATAGTAGTTGATGATATATATTACACTACTACTGCCTAATAGTTTCTAAACCCTTTAATTCCTTATTATTCACTGTGCCAATGTTTCGTTATAACTATCTAATGCAGCTTATTCTACAGTTATAAGCTTAGTATAAACTAGATGATACTTGACTTCCTTATAAGCTAGCTTATTCTATCAGGGGGTAGTGAGGATGTGCTAGCAGAGATCTGTAGGGGATGTTGCTGGTAGGGTAGCTAGCGAGGATGTGCTATTAGGTAGGGTGCAGGACCTGATGCCCACTATTGGCTGGATGAGAGGCTCTAACACATTATCAATCAAAATTCTTACTTCCATAAAGGTTACGGGGGGTGAGAGTTGGGAGGTAGGCATGAGCAATCATGAATGACAAGGTTAACAACCAAATGTTTCAATCCCGAAAATTATTACTACTTCGAGATGTAATTAATGGTGATCTTCTGTGATCAAAATGTGATGTTTACGGTCTTCTATATAATATAGATAATCAGGCCCGTAGGCAGGGGGGGCTCACGGGGGCTCACGTGAGCCCCCCTTTTGAAATATGATGCATGCTTAGTCAATATTATTAATGCATATTTTTATGCATTAGTTGGTTATTTCATACAATCTGAATGCATTAATTCTATAAACATCATCCTTTCAGTATAGTAAGTCAATTGACACATATTATATGTTTGATAAGTGTTAATTGTCACACTTACCACAATATCACTTGGGCAGCTTACACTGAAAACTAAAAGCAGTGGAACTGCTGTCAGCTTAAACTTCTTGTAAGGTCAAGATGAAGAGAAAGAGGGACTCAAAGGACATTCGATTTTTTTTTCAAGAAACCAGCCACCAACATTGGTAAAATATATTATAGGAAAATATAGTTGGCAATAATGTGTTTCTAGAAACCGAACCTGCTGATGTTCTACCCGAGAATGAGGAATTAACATGTAATCCAATAGTGACCACTAACAGTGCAGAGGAACACTGTCTCTCTGATATGCCCTTACAGACTGAGGGTTCAAATGCAGGTATTTTTTATATTCAACCTAGAGCAGTCGTATCTTCTATCTCTTCTGAACCTTCTACTAGCAATCCAAATTCATCAATGGAAGGTACTATAATATCTAACCCGTGTTATGATTTTGGGAACATTTTCTTGTCATCTTTTTCTACAAAAGATTCTCTTCAAGTTGTAAAAAATCTTTCTAGTGATGAAAAATACTCCTACCTTTATAATCATGTTTTACCCCCCTCAACATTGCCAACTACATTGCTTCATGGTAAAAATCGTCGCTTTAATACGAGTTGGATAGAGCGATATTCTTGGGTACTGTACAGCCCAAAATTAGATGCAATAATGTGTGGCCCTTGTTCTATTCTGCTTACAACTGATAAAAGAGAAGATTAAGGCTTTCTTGTGAATAAACCTTTCAATAACTGGGAAAAGCTCAATAGCACTTTATCTAACCATTCACAACTGAAATACCATTTGGATTCTGTACTAGCAGCTGACACATTGAGAAGTACAGTACTAAATCCCAAGCAAAGAATTGATGTTGCTACAAATTCAATAGTTCAAAGCCAGATGACTGAGAATACACATATTCTTCAACAAATAGTTTGTGGTGTCATTTACTTAGGACCTTTCTGTGGTGATGTTTAGCTCACCAAAAAATCCAGGAAATTTTTTAGCATTGTTAAAAAGCTATGCTGAGACAGATGAGATATTGTACAATCATCTATATAGCCCCAAGTTAAGGAATGCTACTTATCTCTCTCCTACGACTCAAAATGATATTATTAACATCATTGGCTATGATATGCTTCGTGCTGGTATTGTTGAAAAAGTAAAGGTAGCTAAAAAAAATTCAGTTTTAGCTGATGAAGTTTCCAGCCATAAGTTTGCGTTATGTTGATGCCAATAATGATATTTGTGAAGATTTTGTTACTTTCATAAAGTTAGAAAGAGTACGTGCCATTGACATATATGAAGCTATTACTGGTTGTTTGGAAGAACTTGGACTGTCTTTAAACAACCTGAGAGGTCAGGGATATGATGGGGCTTCAACGATGAGTGGTCAGCAGAAGATAAAAAGAATTCTTTGGCTATCTAAAGATTTTGGAATCTTTTCAGTTCATATTTTCTCTGGTTACCCTGCAACGTACAAGTGTACATGAAAGAGGCTGTGGTTAAACTTCAAGGGAAAAAACAGGATATTGTGACAGGTATAGCACTAGTACAAGATTGTATTAAGGAACTGAAGGATTTGAGGAGTGACATACAAAATTATTCTGAACACATCTTTCAGCATAGTTGCCGATTAGCTGCAAGGTCTGATGTGTCTGTTACAGTACCATGTATTTGCCAAAGACAGCAACATCGCATGAATCAGCAGAGTGATTCTCCAGAAAGACTACTATAACTATTCCTTTTTTAGATCAGCTGATCAGCGATCTTAGCTGTCTATTTGACAGGCATGCAAAGCAAGCTGCTTCCTTGCAAGGTTTATTACCTACATTATAACTAAGTCATCTTCTCCTTCTGATATAAAAGATGCCGTTGAATTTTATTCAGAAGATTTGCCTAATGCAGGTATTGTGGATGAGGAGTTTTATCGATGGAAACACAAGTGGCTCTTGATCCCATCCCAAAATAGACTCCATACACTACATGAGGTTCTCCAGCAATGCAGTGAGCATGGTTTTCTAAATTTGTTTACACTCCTGAAATTATTTGCCACTATTCCGCTGAGTTCATGCTCTTGTGAGCGATCTGCATTAGCTTTAAAGAGGCTGAACTCATACTTGAGAAGCACCCAGACAGAAGAACGATAGCGTTATCTTGCTCTAATACATATGAACTATGAAACTAGCATTGATATTAATGAAGTATGTAAATCTTTTTTAGAGAAAAACCCAAGACGAGTGTAATCAGTCAGTTTGCTGTAAAGCTAACAATATTATAACATTTTTTTTGTTGTTTGATAATATTTTTACAATTAAAAATATACTTTGGTTTTATTGATTTGGCTTAATATAAATTAGATAGCTAAATAACAAAATGAGTGGGTAGCTAAAGCTAAAATTGAAATGAACAAACAATAGGAAATAGCGTTGGAAATTAATTTATGCATTAAAGGGCACATTCTCTTCCATGTAGTCCAATTCGCAGCCATGCCCGTGAGCCCCCCCTTTGAAATTTCTGGCTACGGGCCTGATAATAAGCATTAAGACATAGTGAAAATGAGTGTAATTCTATAATAATACTTAAATATCTCCTGGAAAATATGGACATAGCTATTTAGATGAATAGAAAGATGGACAGAAACTTAACATAAATAGAGATTAAGGCAAGGGGAAAGACAAACAATGATATAACAGCACTTACATATCCATTGTCTGATATTTTTGTATAATTTTCAACATCTTTTGCTGTAGTTGACACTCCAAGAATATATTGCACTAAAGACTTTCTTTGTTCAGTTGTGCAGCCAAACTTTCTCTCAAGGTCCTCCTGCTCTTCAGCAGATCCTTCCCACCAATTTTCATTATACCAGCCATTAATGAGAAACTGCACTCTTGGATACCGAAAGTCTTTGTTAGAGGAGTACACCTGTTTCATTCATAAGTTAATTAAACATATTTGTTATTAGGTTAACTTACTCTACACATATTTGTTGTTAGGTTAACTTACTCTACACAATGCTTCCCGTGCACTAGCTTCATACATACTCAGAACATAAATGCGTAATTCAGGATCCTGGAAAAGTTAATACAAATTATATTAATAATTTGGCTAGTTTTTTTCTAGTAAAGTGACCACAATAGTAGTATGTTGTTACTACTATTAAACCTTCATTTTCTAAACTAGCAAGCATAATAGAAATATTACTCAGGCTGTTTAAGTAGTGTAAATTGCTGCATGGATATGAATGAAACTACACATACAATGATCAGAATCATACCCGAATAACCGAATAAAGTTGTTTAAACTTTAATTATGCTGTTTAACCACCATGGTAACGAACCTCAGTGAATGGATTAATGTCGCTGCTGTATCTCATCACTGAATATTGAATATTTTCTCCAATTAGAAGTCTCTGAAGTATATCTGTGGCCTATTATAGTAAATTGCACAAGGCAATTACATAGTTGAGCTTAGAAGTTATTGGTTTTTGTATATTAAAAGCATAATGGTCTCAAATTATGGGTTTCATGTATTTACCAATTATAGTTGTATTGCTCTTGTTATCTATTTTTTCCCTTTTGAGTAAAATAAAAAAATCACCTCAATTAATCAATACAATTATTGGGTCTTTGTATTATTATAGTACAGTTATTTTAACAAAGAATCTATGTCACTATAAGTAATTGCAACTTAATTGGCTATTAACCTAAGCTATGGAGAAAATGCTGTAAAAATCATCCAATTATATGCCTTGAAACTATATTAATTGTTCCTTGAAAATAGTTCAAAATATCTCTTAATTGGTTGCCATACCGATGTAAAAAGACTTTCGTCTTCATAAATTATTGCCACTTTGCTCCAATTGGAATTCTTGATTATAGCAAAGAAGCCATATGCCAGCATACTGTCTGGCACACACAAGAGTAGCAATTTCGGAAACCTCACTCGGTTACCAAGTTCAGCTGATGAAGATGAACATGATATCTGCAGAAGACATAAATAACCTTAAGCATAAATGTTTTTATTGTTTGACTTATCACGTTATTTAAAATCACTTAGGATTCGGCATCTAGTTTTTATTCAAAATTAGTTCTATATTTGGTCAAGCAAAAGACAATGTAGTTTTCCAGATTTCATTTCACAAATAAAGGATCTGAAATTATATATACAAGTGTATTATTATTATAGATCCTCATCTCTTTGTGCAAACTTCAAAATTTTTAATGCTTCAATGAATATGATTCACTTGGCACTTTGCACTTCATTTTGTGATCGTGGGTACTAAATGGACATTAGTGCAATTATTATGAATTCATTAATTGCAAACAAAGCTGTAAATGTCTTTTTAGTGTCTAAAAAAGTGAACCAATTATAAAACATGTTATATATAAGTCCAAAAAGGTGCATCAATGTCATATCAAACATATGATTTTGTATGTGTAAGAAGAAGTATTGCAGGACAACAAACAATATTATTCATGTCTCCAGATGTAATAAAAAGTTAGCTACACAACATGAAGTATGTTCAATGTTTTATTTAGTTCTCATACCACAATTATATATTAAAAAGGGGAGTACTGACCTGAGTTAAGTTGTACAAGTGAGAGATTTCAGCAGCTGGTTCTGTGGCTACAGAGCATCCAGATCCCATGACAGCTATCTTTGTGGGTGGCTGAAACAATCCAGCATGAAGCGCCTTCAAGGAATTTGTGTGGTTACACTATAACAGTAGATACATTTTTAACAACAAGTATAACACAGAGACAAGCATGTCTCTTTAGTAAAGGATAAAATTAAGTTAATACTTAGAATTTTTGGCTCATTCTATAATGTTGGAATGCATTCCAAGTTTAAGGGACTCTAGATATCGTATAAATTATAACATATCATTCTCTATAGCATTTTAGTTGGATAATTTGATTCCCATGTTCTATATAAATTAGTATTGTGGTATTACTTCTAACCAACAATACTATCTATCTAATTATGTGGAGAAATTAAAGGAAGAAACCCATGATATGTCAATTTGTTAGCATATTATTTTATTTAAACAGATGCCATAAGGTTGAATGAGCTATTTTAACTATAATGCTACACACTTGCCATTTCATCCCAAAGAGAACAATATTCAATTGAAAAACTTCCTACTATAGTAAAATACTATTGTATGAACTAATTAAAATTTTCCTAATTTGGTATAATACTATTGCATGAACTTATTAAGAATACTATAATACCTACTATGGTTGTGTTCTATTCATAATTGTAAATCAGTGTCCTACGGTAGTACTAAAAGAAACCCATAAGGTTCCACAATTTATTGACTAAGTAGTTAAAATAAACTTTTAGGTTACTCCATAGTATACTATAATGAATTATGGAACACAGAACTCGTAAATAGCAACACTTTTTCTACTGCTCAGTCAGTGAAACATGTGCTATTCATGTTTGTATGTGTATTTTATATTGTATATTTTATGTATGGATGCCTAACTGTTTTCATATCATCATGCTGTATTGCACATGCTCATTAAACCTTGGAGAAGCTATTAGTTAATAGCAATCATCCAGATGACAGTCACGAGAGAAAACTAGCAGTCTTTGACAATACGAATTAAAATAACTGTTATGGAAAAAAAATGGCACTTAATACACTTGTCACTGAGTCTTGACTTATGTAATCAATTCTATTAAAGATAAATTTAGAGTGGAAAAAGCTTACTACAAAGTCACCCCTAAAGATAATAATTAATTTTGGCCTTGTAGTAGCTAAAGAATCATGAAATTTTGACAAGTTTGATATTTTACAATTCATTAAAATATTATAAAATCCAAGAGTTTCCACATACCTGAGAATCTAGCAGAGTGTAGTGAAGGGAGTAACCTGGTAGTATATCTTGCTTGGCATTGATCTGATCAAGAGCTACTTGAATCCCAGGGATTGCTCCACTGCTTGTGTATGCTCCTCCAAAGGACATGACGAGATGAATGAATAGAGGACATGTTTTATTGACTGAGATGTCTGGCACGCAAGAGAGCTGGTTAATGCTGATGTTGGCTGGAGGATAGACGTGCTTGTAGGGTCCTACATTGTAGCAACTAGGACAGTCTTGGGGCTTTTCCTGACATACCGCTAGGTAGCTTAAAGCAAAGTGAATCAATATCTTGTAGCATCTGAACTTTAGCATGCTATTGACGTTTGGCATGCTAAGAAGTCTGAACCACTCTATACAGACTATATTTTTACCTCAATAATGCCTCAAATACCGCTTATAACGCCGCTCCACCCACACGCACAACTTTTTCTTCCGGTGTAAATGTAAAACTGTCGCCCAGTAATTCTGCGGCGGCGGCTGAAATTCCTTAGGAATAATAATACGGTCTCAGGAGAAAGTCGGCGAAATTCTTCCGAGGGTCGAGGGTAGGAAATTTCGACGTTCATAAACGGGTAGATATAACCACAACAACAACAAACAAAAACAACAACAACAACAAAAAACAAACAAACAACCAAACATAATGTCTTAAAGACTATACCATCAGCAAACAAGTTATATAGCTAATTCCATTCATTTTTATTGTATTTCACCAATTGTCAGGGTTTCAGTAAATCTTCAGGGTGGGATGAACAGGAAGGGCGAAGTGGGTGGGTGGGGGGGGGGGGTGGTTAAAACAGGGTGCTTAAATAACACCTCACGAGGTGTTTGCCATGAGGTGCTGCCTAGACACCCCACTTTGACTTCTACATCGCATACATACTTTACCAAATGAGCATCTATACATGTAATAATACGGCTTGTGTGTATGGCGGGTGATTCGTGCCAAAATTAGACGCTCGCGTTACGCCGGCTACGACCATGAGATGCATGTTAAAAGACCATGACATGCAAGCTAACCGAGCGTGACATGCAAGCTACTAGCCTGAGATGAAAGCTACTAGCCTGAGATGAAAGCTACTAGCCTGAGATGAAAGCTACTAGCCTGAGATGAAAGCTACTAGCCTGAAATGAAAAGCTAGGCTAGCTTTCATCTCAGGCTAGTAGCTTTCATCTCAGGCTAGTAGCTTTCATCTCAGGCTAGTAGCTTTCATCTCAGGCTAGTAGCTTTCATCTCAGGCTAGTAGCTTTCATCTCAGGCTAGTAGCTTTCATCTCAGGCTAGTAGCTTTCATCTCATGCTAGTAGCTTTCATCTCAGGCTAGTAGCTTGCATCTCACGCTCGGTTAGCTTGCATGTCATGGTCTTTTAGCATGCATCTCATGGTCGTAGCCGGCGTAACGCGAGCGTTTAATTTTGGCACGAATCACCCGCCATAGGTCTGAAGCGACGTTTATTTTGCACGAGCTAGGTTATTCCATTAAACCAGAACAACTAGAGGTTATTTCAGGAATTCTACAAAGAGATGTGTTTGTGATTCTTTCAACAGGATTTGGAAAAAGTCTTTGTTTCCAGTATTTGCCTCTGGTGTATGATAGATTATTTCCAAGTGTCCAGTTCTGTCCACAATGGGTATTAAAGCTTGCTATATTTCTGGAGAGAAGGACAATGAAAGTGTGAAGAAGGATGTTGTGAAAGGAAGATATCAAATTGTATATTTTACTCCTGAGATGATTCTGACCAACAGGAGATGGAGAGAAATGCTTATAGGAGACGTCTACACCCACCAACTTAAAGCATTTATAGTTGATGAAGCACACACCGTGAAAAAAGGTATATCATTGTATTGCATATATTATTATTATAATAATTATAATTAATTCATTTATTTGTTTATTACATTTATTGTTCAATATAGGGAAGATACGTTCAGGAGGTTACTTCTAAGAATTGGTGAAATACGAAGTTTATTGCCACCACATGTTCATATCATGGCATTAAACCGCAACGGCCACAAAAACATTGAGAATGGATGTCGCACGTATCATTGGCATGAGAAATAAATTGGTAGTGTCAAGACCACCTGTGAAGTTGAATATAATGTATTCAGTAGTGCAATCCTCCTCAATAGAAGAAACTTTTCATCACTTGTGAGAATAATTCAAGAGCATGCTCACGAGTTATCGTGTACTGCACAAACTATAGAGACTGCGCAAATATTTACCTTTTTTTCAAAACTTCACTAGGCAACTCATTCACTGAACCACCTGATGCTCCAGACTTCCCGAGATTCAGACTGGTTGACATGTTTATGAGCTGTACAGAAGAGATAGTTAAGGAAAGCATAGTACGTTTGTTTACTACAGACTCTCATTTGCGTGTTGTGATTGCTACTATAGCATTTGGGATGGGGATTGACTGTCATGACATTCGGCAAGTGATTCACTATGGATCTCCCAGTGACATTGAGTCTTATATTCAACAAACTGGTCGTGCTGGTAGGGATAGTCTTCCAGCCTGGCTGTTCTAATAAAGAAACCTGGAAAAAGGACACATATGGACAAAACAATGATTGAGTATAACTAACGATGTAAACTGTCGAAGAAATGCTCTGTTTAATTATTTTGATGACTACTCGCATACTTATGATGGACCTTTATGCTTGTGTTGTGATATATGTCAAAAGCTATGCACATGCTTGCACTGTTCCAATAATCATCTTTCATTCACTTTTATAATATAATGACAATAATTTATTATTATTAAAAAAATTAAATGTGTTTAGTAATCCATTTAACTAATGCATTTTTGTCCATTGAATGCAAGACGTCCGGAGGTGTTCTAAAACAAGAGTGGGGTACTCTTCCATCATGATATGTGAATATGTTAAATTTTAACAAATGTTCCATAGTCAGGTGAATATCTTTTTTTGAGCTGGGCACTTTGTGATGTCCAGATGCATGAGTAACATTGTTAACATTGTCGTAGTTATCAAGAACAAGACCTATTGTTCCCAAAGTCTTGCCTACCCTCACAATAGCAGCTTTTTCTGTCGTATTAGCCTGAAGATTCTTGACTGAATCTTTACATAATCGGTTTAAATGTTCCAAGTATAGATCACAGGGAATATTACAGCCTTGAACAGAATGGGTATTGATAAAATGATTCCACAGGAGCTCTTGTGGTAGTCGAGGAGTGAGCGTATACTCATACTGATTGAGCATAATCAGTACTTCTATGGAATAGTTTTTTCTGCCCGAACTCTTGAAAATTGAAAGTAGGTATTTCCAAAATCTTAGCACCCGTAAACCATCTCCTTCCTTAATGGCATCCGAGAAGGCAAGATAAAAACATTCCAAACTCAAGAGCTTTACGCCATAGTCAAAAACCTATTAAAGTAAATTAATAGGAAAATATGATTGTAGTTTATGGTAGACAATTAGATGGAAGTTATCTAAAGCCTAATTGTAGCAGAATTAATTTAACTGACCTTGTCTGAAGATGGTGCAGGTGACTGATTAAATTTGAAGGTAGCAAATTTATCTACAATATCATCACATATTATTTGAAGAGTACTCCTTGACTCATCAGATGGCGCCATCCAGAAGTCTTGAGGAATAATTATGCCACTACAGTGAATTCTCTCAACAACGGGCTCCCGAAGAACGGTCAGCCTCTCCACAGCGGTAGTTTTTAGTGGAACGAAACGTTTACAGTACAGTTCCAATAGTTTTATAGCCTCCGATGAACGGCCACCCCCGAATTCTTAACAACGGCCAGGGATAATCATCCTAGAGCGGTCAAAAAAGTAAAATTATAGCTACATAATATATATAATAATTGTTCTTAATAGCTAGTTACAAATGTCCAGCAGCGATCAGTGGTTCAAGATTAGCTTTCAATCTTTGTATATACCTGGTGGACCGTATAAACGATGAACACAGGGTATTTCCAGTCCATAGCCGCCACCTCTATTCACTTTTTCACCCTTATCTTCAACAAAAGCCTTGTTGACTTCTCTTCTTAAAAACTGGTACAGAATTGGAGCCTTGTTAATGGGGACATGCCCAACAATTGATACATCTTTGAAGACTACCACAACACTCTTGTCACTGACATTGGAAGGTTCAGGTCTGGCAAGCAAAATCTGCTAGAAAATCTCTAACACAGAGATCATTATTTGACTATTTTTCACCTCAATATATCATTCATTGGTCTATTACTATTATATTATGGATTATCATTGTTGTTTGGCATAATACTCTAAGAACCCCTGAAGAGAGGCAAATCTCTCTACAAAGGTCAAACGATCTGTCCCCAAGATCGGTTGTTGTTCGGAGGTTTTACTTTAATGACTGGAACATCAGAGAGTGGCTATACTTAAATGTTCAAATGCTGCTACCAAAACATGACTCTCCACAATTAATTTAAAGAAATCATCACTTTCATTATACTTTTTTGTAGGATCAGCGGATACATTTGTTCGGCCTATTAAATTGGTAGAGTGTACCGCAATCAGATCCTGAACAAAATGAGTAAAAATATTTCCAAATCACCTGTATTTGACACATAGCACATTGTAAGAGATGTCACATTGATAAGTTTTAGAAATTACTTACATCCAGCAAGTTGACTTTAGTATACCAATCTTCAGCACATGGAACAAGTCCATTCAACCGAGTTTCACAGGTTAATGAGTTCACTCTAGTCTTTATAGCTGCCCTTGCTCTTGCTGCTGTGAGTTGATCCCCACCTAAAAATATTGGGCACACAGATGCTTGACATACATCTACATCTATTCCAATCATATTGAATTACTTAATCCATTATGAGGTGAATTTCAAACTGGAATGCATCATTAACTGTGCTAATTAATTTGTTTTATGAGTTTAATCAAGTAACTTACAGTAACTGATTTAGCCGACATTTCAGAGGAATACTTATGTGGTATATGCCACTGTACAATGTCATCAAAGGTAATCATGAAAAAAGACAGATATTGAGTTAAAATTTGTAAAACAATGACTCCAACTTCATGTTTAAGGCCCTTGTCGTCTTCCTCTGATGGCAATAGTGTTAATGCTCTACGTTCAGGACTGTCCTGACATCCATGTGGGAGCACATTGGCATAGTCACTGAAATCAATTCGATTTTGAATTGCACAAGCATGAAAGTAGTGCAATGACTGATTTCTATGGTCTTCTGCTCTCATGAATCTTGTCTTCACCCCCTTGTCTATTATTGTCACCAATGATCTTGTAACCCAGTCTCATTGGATGATTCTGCACACTCATGTCAGCCTCACCTGCATAGAATAAACCACTCTGATTACACTACCAATACATACCACAGGATTTCGACTTGTCAGCACTATGTTGGCCATGGTCAAAGCAAAAGGTCAACATATTATTTCTTTCTTCACTATCTTCAGTTGATGACGAAGATATGTCTGAAGACAAGAGTGATTACTGGGGTGTCTGGGCACTGCAACTGGTGGATGAGGAGTTAATAATATGATATAGACTCTGAGCATGAATCTGACTGCAAATCCTCTGAAATCATCCCAACATCGTCAACTGATAAATATTGATTTTCCTGCAACAAACAAAAACTAACCAAGGAAAGAAAAATGACACAAAAAAGTTTGAGTATTGAGTATCAACCTTCCTTGAGGTCTGCTATGAGTACATCATGTCCAACTTCAATCAAGTTCATCATCCTGTTAGTTGTTGAATAGGACATACCTACATTGATCTTCTGCAGTCATTCATACACCTAATAAACAGTTACAAACTGCTAAAATATGTCTCCCCTATACTAATGAAAATAAAATACCTGCTTCCAGCCCGAAGTATCATAGAAAAAGTCTCTGAACCATGCCCATCTTTGAATGGTGAAATTTGAGCAGAACTGCACTACACATACCTATAATAGCATCTCTATTTATACGAGGTCGATGCTTATATGTACACGATAACAAAATAGATAGCCGAATGGGAGCATTATATGAGAGCTCATCTAAAACCTTGCTCCAAGAAAATGTCTTCAGATCAGCTATGCTTTGACTTCCAAAAACAGACTTCATGCTTTCAGAAGACATTAATGTGAGCTCTTTCCTCAGCATTATTCCAATCTTCTTCAGGATGTAATCACGACTTCCAGGAATATTCATGAGATCAGAAACAATAACATACGTACTTCTTTTTGCTAATGATCTGCTTAAATGCTTCCACTTAGGGGTTAATTCATAATTTTTAATGCCACTCTTGTACTCAATATTAACCAACAACATAAAACCATCTGCATATCATCACACAGCTAATGTCTTAATAATCTTACTGTAACATTTGATGAATCCAATCTTGAAATGGGTGCGCAAGTGCATACCAGAGAAGTGCTCACAGGATGATGTTGTTGTACTGGTGCAGTTAAAGCTGATGTCCCCGTGTTCATTTTCTTTGCTGGGGTAACACACACTGGTTGTAAGTCAGTACGAGGCCTTTTCTGTTTCTCACTTCCAAGTGGAATGAGCTTGGTCACAACATTACTGAGTTTTGATGCTATTTTAATATTCACGAAAGCATACATCTCACATGGCTCCTTTATAGTCAGTATTTATAAGGGCAATTAATATAATAATTATTATAATAATATAGTGGTAGATAGTAGAGTAACAGTAGCAATAGCAGTATAATAACTATATATTCTAATAGCACTTTCTAAAATATGGTAAGCGTGCAGACTCTCTTACAGATATTATATCTAAAGAGTACACTGTGTAACTCTTTACATTCTCAGCTACAAAGTATTGAGTGGAATAATGTGATTTTCTTGAATTTACGCAAGTAAGGTACAGGCTGTTCTTGTCCTAGACCTTCACACAGTCACAGCCAACAACTTAATGAGCCACTCCCATCTATGACTTCTGCATTACACAAACCCTCATTCACTATCACCTATAGAAACTCCAACACACTCCCAAGCATCATTCAATTATATACTTAGACATTCACCATCTTGTTCTTTCCCATGTATTCCATTCTAAACTTACCTCATACAAACCCACTGTTTACTTTGGTTCTAGTCACTCCCTTCATATACTCTTGTAATGTAGTTCTTAGTAGTATTATTACAGTTGTGAAAGTAAAAGCTGTCCTCTCTCTCTTCTAGCTATATAATAATAGCTTATATCCTTTAATTTTCCCATTTCAAATATCTTATATTTGCGACTAACTATGGAAACAATATAAGGCTTTAAACTGGGGTGTCCAGGCAGCGCCTCCTACTGAACACCAAAACTGAGTTAACCAAACACCCCATTTTTAACAGTGTAATGCTCATAACACATTGTAAGCTAATCTGATTAGCAAAATTATTATTTTTTCACCCAGTCATAATTTAATGAAAGCATCTTATTAGTATTACTTTTTAATGATCTGTTAACCTTTATAGTCATAAGTGTATTTTATTGCACATTATTTTTGATAGTATAAGGTTGTGTAGCTAGAAATGGTAATCAATAAGCTATTTTGAGAATCCTCACTATTTCATCGTCAGCCACCACTGATGTTTCTACATAAAGTAACTGTACTCAATAATTTAGCATAATTATAATGTATAAAAATAATTTCAAATCAACTGAGAGATAAACATTTTACTCTACATTAGCTAGTATTATAATGTTCGTACTACTAACTTTATCTACTAGCTAATAATACTACTATAAAGAATCCAATATGGAATTAAAACATGAACAAAAAAAGCATCAGTTCTTTGAACTTGATTCTTCATCTTGAGATATCTAAAGATATACCATAAAATAATTAAAATTTTTTATTTCATTACAGGTTAATAGTGAAATTTTAGTATCTATTACTCCTGCATTACTAGATCCATACTTATAGCTATCCTCTTCTTTGACTTATGCTGTGTATGCAGTGTAAATCAAAGGAGCAAATTTAAATTTTTTTTATATATCTAGAGCTAAAATGTACATGACACTACTGCAGCCTATGAAGTATGGGGGAGGGGCTCTAGGGCAAATGATGTAACATTTAAAAGTCTTCATGTGAGAAATCACCTATTTAGATTGTGCCCCAAAATTATGTAGGGATCCAGTTCCCACCCTTCTTTCCTGCCACTATGAAAGAACTGATTTACAAAACATGAAAATTTTTAATTAAGTTAAACCAATAAAATTTATAATTCTTTATGTGTACCTCAGATGAAACTTTTGACTTTTCAATCTTGTTATTATTAATGAGATTGACAGATAAAATTTTCATAGGTGACTTTTCACCAGCCATTTTATTTGTTGTCGTCACATTATTCTTAAAAATTGTAGTTCCATCTGGATCTTTATAAAGAATAATGAACTGTGAAATAACAGAAATGTAAGTGAATTATCGTAAGTATTATGAATGCTTATAATATAAAAACTAGACACAGAAATATATTGACTAGTATGTCACTGCAATATTATAATCATTAAATATGCACATTTAAAATTATCATTAGTATGCTATAATCATTAACCTTATAGACCTAAGTACCCTTTTCTAATACGTTATTTGCCTTAAAACCTGAAGTATACTATTAAGGTGGAAATAAATTTGTAGCACCATTAAAAGTATGTAGCAGTTAATCAGTCCTTAAATTATCTAGGTCAAAAACAAAACGTTGTATTTACAAAATTATTAATTTTATAAATACAATTTTTTGCCACCTTTCACATTTAGCCATACTCTCTCTACTGGAAGTGTGAAGAAAATATTATGAATTTTGCTAATATGTGACAGTAGGAAATTTCACTTTTTGCCCTGTAATAATACCCCAAATTATCCTCCAACAAATTTTTTAAAAGTAGCAAGATAGCCTATAAGCTATACTTAGGTAAGAAATTAGGTTTATTTTCTCTTAAAAACTCACTGAAGGAATGAATACGAGCATTAGAATGACTGTAGTTCCAATAAAAAGACACAAACTGACAACTACAGCATAAACATTGACTAATTCCATTAGAGTGTATGTGGACACTATGATAACTGTGGTGATTATGCTGCTAACATAGATAGCAGCAATAATGTAGATAGCATCGTTGAGTCCCTTTATTTTGACCTTGCGAATAGAAACAGCAAAAACCAGAGCTACAATCTGAATTAAAGCTTTGTAGCCATACAATACTCCAATAGTAATAAAGTGACTTTGATCATTGCATACATACACTGAATAACGAAAAATAACTTGCATTATCTATGGATAAAAACAAAAAAATTGGTCATCCATTATTAATGGCAATAAAATAAAATAAACAATTGTTCTTACTCCAATTGTTTCTTCCTGTTTTTCCTTGTTTGGTACTAATACTGAATTTAACTGTCCCAATATTCCTTCAATAAGTGTATATGATGTCAAGATGATTATATCCACAAGCAGTAGCAGAGCCACACCTCCAGCAAGCATCCAGTCTTTAAGTGCCTATAAGTGAAGTGCTAATGCAAATCAACATGCTGTAGCTCGTGCAAGTTTATATGTAGAAAACTTACCCTTTTCTTAGAGGATGGATTATTGAATATATAGTATACTCTGCACATTTTTGTCACGATGGTTCCATAGCAAAGAGAATAGCCAATAGCAGTGAGCCATATGTCAAACTAAATATTATTTAATGTTACTCATACAAAAACATTGTAAAATGTATGATAAATAATAGTCAGTATAAGTGAAGGGACTTTTTAGCTGTAAAATATAATTTCACATACTCATCCTTTCTTTCAAACATTCAGTTTTAGTGACGACAAAAATGTTTTTGATTAAGAATGAATTATATATCTTTACCCAATGTGTGAAATCCTATTATGCTACAATAGTTATAGCTATTTTGATTCCTATGTATACTTCTTTAGTAATAATTTCATTATAATGATAAAACAATGACAAATAATTTTGTATATGAAGGAATTCATGAACTCACATTACAAACCAGCACCCCAGATTTCTCAGAAGTCGATGGTACAATATACACATACATATTGATGTAGAGTATGATAGCTCCAATTACTACCAGGCAGTTTAAATGTGGACTAGTGAGTTTGATAATTCTATAAATAATATACAAAATCTGTAATAGATGTTTTCATTCCAACAGCCAATCTAATTGGATTTTAGAACAAGAAAGTTTGCTTTTACTATAATTACTTCAGTTTAGAATGACTTGAATCATCATTAAAATCATTTTTACCAATAAATTTCAGTTTCATTTGGTTCTATAACAATAGGGAATGAATTAAAAGAAAAAAACTAATGAATTTAATTTATTATGTAATGGCATAATATTGAGTATTACAAATTAAAAATTATAATTTTTTTTTTGGTGAGTAAGCACAGTAAGGAAGAAATTATTATAGGACACAATAGAAACTTATGTGTATGTTTGAATCAAATTATATCATTTTGTACTTTAGCCCTCGCATTTTGGAGTTTGTTTGGTGATCGACCTCATCACCCCAAATAAGCAGTGTCCTTACCCATATTATCCGAGAAATTTTTATTTACCCCTCTCAATTAGGCAGGCAGGTTTTGATATGGTCTGAATGATGTGGGATGCAGATAAATCTTTGTTATTTTCTATTTGTTACTCAATAGTTTTGTCGTTGTCTTACAATGAGTCCTCAAAGAGATTACAGTTGTAAAATGATGTGTTATAGTCTATCCTGTTTAAGGCTTTCACTAAGTTTCTCTGATTATTGCAGCATTAATTTAAGTATTTTTTTTCCATTAATTTAAGTCTTTTTTTTCCATTAATTTAAGTCTTTTTTTTCCATAAAATTGTGTGATATTTCCTAAGAAATGCTCTATTTTTCCAAATCTAAATTGCAGCGAGTGATCACTATGGGATTGAAAATCATTACTATAAGTTGTTTGTTTTTTAAACTAGATTGTGTTTAGTAGCCCAGTATTTTGTATCAGGATCATCACAATGGCTCAGATGCTATACATACTTAGGATGAGAAATTAATTCTGATTATTAACAAAAATTGATGGTTATGATTAGAAGAAAATGGACGAAATGACATCTTCCTAAACTAGTTTACTAAAGAGCTAGAACATTAAGTTAACTAAATAAATGTGGATTACATTTGCATATAGCTTTGTAAGGGAAAATCAACTTTAATTAGATTTAAGTGTTTTACTTTGCTGTTTGAATATTACTTGTTTGCTGGCAATTTGTGCTGTAACACATCACTAGTCATATTGCCTAATGCACCAAAAACTTCAGGACAGTCCTGGATTTAATCAAAGGCACTCCAGTGGAATTGTACATTGAATCGCTACTATCACTCACCTGGTTAAATATATATATTATAAAACTATCATTCAAACCCATATAAATGGTGTGGTCAGGGATGTTATCAGGGCCGAGTGATGGCTTAGTGTCCCTAAACTATAATTTGAAAAATTGTTAACTCTGATACTTGTTGTGTTCAGAAACAACGACCAATAACAACGACAGCAGTGTGTGTATCTATGAATAATTCATGAGGTGAGCCTAGTTGGTAAATCTTCAATGGAAGGTATTGATAAAGCCTTGTCAGTAATAATAACACTACAAGACAGGTTGGTACAGAGTTATCAATGATTAAGATTCAAAAGCTGTTGGTTGGTAAAGCATCGACAAAGAATACTCACTGTCTGAATAGAATCCATTAACCCCTAACAGAATTCGTAAACTCTGCTGATAACTAGAGTTAACAAACAAAAGACAGGAATGTTGAGGTTAACAAACTAGTTGTCATTACATGACACACAAATTTATGATAGTATCAAGATTCAATAGGCATTTTTCAGGCAGTGTAATGACTACAATGGTGTGTATACAAATGTCAAGGAAAATGTGTATTGTGTTAGCTAAACCAAGTGGTAGAGGATGAACAATTACAGCACAATATAGTTCTCCATTTCAAATTTGCAGAACTTTGTACATATCATCACTTTGTGGCAGTTTATTCACTAATTTATCTAGATTTGTATAAATAAAGTTTAATTTCATATGTTTCAATCATGCTAATTTTTAAACTTACTGTTTTTCTCGAAAGAACAAATTGAAGAAAAGGCATACAACTGCAAACAAGATTCCAATTGAAGCCAGTACTGACATGATTATTGATATGGATTTATGTATAGATACAATTTGAATATTAGGTACGCCATCATAAGGAACACCATCTGCATAAGCATCATGAAAAAATAACATATTAACACATAAGGTAATTGAAAGTAAATCACGTCATAACAACCATAGGATATTTATTAATTACTTTCTCATTCAAATAATTGTTACAGGAGCATAATACAAGAATTTTTTTTCGATTATAAGGATTTCTTTTGTAATTATATTAAAAAGGATGCTTTGGTGATTTGGGATGTGTGATTATTGAAATAATTATGCTTATTTAAATCTAATTCAAAATAAGATTACATCAGTCATATTAGTCAATATTACAAACACCAAAATGATCAGTTGTTAATGCAATATATTATATCATAACAAACTTATTAAAATTATGTAGTCCTCTCCACAGATATTATATGTACAGTATCATACTTACAATGGTAATAAAACACAAGTAATGAGCCATATGCCTTTTTCAATCATTATGTGCATTTTTAAGTTACACCAGAATAAACAGTTGAGCTATTGGCTACTTGTAACCTTAATATTTGCACAATGTCCACATGAAAACCTATCTTTATTTTTTAATTAAAGAAAACTGTAATTGGGCGAGCGAAGCGTGACTCATTGATGAATCAATCGTGTCCACCCCTGGAGGCTACTTAAAAATGTAAACATTAGTGCATGCAAAAGAAATTTAAGAGAAAAGAAAAGACTTTGAAATAATGCCAGGAAAACAAAAAACAAAAAAACAGGAAGGATCTATGAGAAAAAAGAAGAGAGATGTTCACAATTTGATCTTGCAAACTTAGTAGAGTTCATTTTATATTCTATTAGTGGCAGTGATAAGTTATCTTGTTAATGTGCTGTCATAGCTATACTCCTTATGTAACAGAATTGTACTTAATTGAATATTCATTATCCAATAGTCAAGTCATCTGGCAAAATAGAGCATTCTCAGTGGAAGGCTGCTAGAAACAGAAACCTTTGGTTTGACAATCCTTACCCGTATGATTTGACTTTCAAATTTAAATTCAGTCAGACTAAGCTCACTCGCCACTTATACTGAAGCATATCACTAGTAATTGGCGAGCGAGCGTAGCGAGCGAGACACTTACAGGGGTAACACAATTGAAAATCGGGGATGTTTGTTTGTTTATATATATGTTTGGACGTACGTAAGGCATTTTTGTACTTTGACCCTCGCGTTTTTGTGTTAGTTCGGTGGTCGACCCCATCCCAAACTTCACTAAACAGAATCCTCTGTTAATCGATCAGTACCCGTATCACCCTAAAAATTGAATTGTTTACCGTTTTGAATTCTTTTATAGGTGCAGTTAAAACGTGAAAACTTACGGGACTTCCATTTCTATTCGAGTTAGTGGCAGTGGTAAGTCAATGCGCTCTTTGGCATGGTAATAAGCCATACGCAACCCACTAGACTAACCGCGAAGGTAAGTCTTGTGTAGGTGTATGTCCAGTTGTGTCAAAGCAATGTGCTTTACAGCCACTATTTAGCTAAAGAATATCACAAAGAAAACGTTTAAATAGCGTGTATTTTTTGTTGTTATTTTCCTTCAATTCAAACAGTTGCAGCGAGTTGTTACTATGGTACTGAAATTCTTTTACAGTGTATGCGTAATTTAAAAACTCGACCTTATTTTCAGTAGCTTCAGTGTTAGAAGTCAAAATCATTCATATAAAAATAGTATAGTCTTTAGGCTCGCTCGTCATTTGTGCTCAAGCACATCACTAGTAATATGTATATTACATGCATCCATGCACACATATGTACATATATACATTTATACATACATACATGCATGTATATACATATTATATGTATACATACATACATACAAACATACATACATACATACATATATACGTACATACATACATGCTTGTATATACATACATACATACATACACACAAACATACATACATACATACATATATACATACATACATACATATATACATGCATGTATATACATATATACATATGCACATACATACATATATACGTACATACATACATACATGCTTGTATATACATAAAACAAACAAAAAACATACATACATACATACATAAATACATACATACACACAAACATACATATATATATACATACATACATACGCCCATCAGAACTATTGATACAATAAATAAGATGTAGCTCACTAGGCCAAATGGAATTAATTCCTTTGAAATAATTAACAGAATATTTAAGATCACTCAGTTTGCGAATTATTCCAACAGAACGAGGTTGGAGTTTGGGGTTAGATGATTCTGTATACACACAATGTAGTTTGTATAATATAATTGAAATCTCAAGAATATATTACCCTCATTTATTTTTTTTATATACCTGTATATCGATATTGTCTCAATTCTACAGTATCTCTTTCTCTTCCACCACGATCGTTAAAAGATATGCTACCCTATTAAAAAATAAATAAATATTTTACGCTTTTTAACTTTATATATGTTCTTACTGTCAAGCCAGTGAAGTTTGTTCGGGACAGACGTTTAAATATGTCCTCAACCAAAATGGAATTGTCATACGAAAAATGCTGTAAACCAAAATCAATCCCATTTACTTTTCCCAGTCTTTGGCTGAGCTCTGAATTTGACTTCAATTCTAAAAAAATAACAAACATTAAAAAATGGTCCTCCTCCCATGTCATGCTTTGATAGTGGAAATAATAAAATTTAGTATGCATTTGACCATTATTATGTACATGTATACTCTTTCTTTTATAAACCGTTAAAGAAAATCGAGTTGTAGCTCAGTGTTAGAGAGTTTGTGTGTTAAGCAGGTGGCTTAGACTTGGATTATATAGTGCCAGATGAAGCTTTCCTTTAATTATTTATTGTTTAACAGTCTGTGAAAAGAAATTATTTACTATCTGTATAATATAGATACAAAGGGTGAGAATGAAATAGTGTAATATTTGTCCGTTCCGACTGATTCAGCTATAATTCTGACAGTATTATATTCATTCCATGCATGCATTTTATTATTTAATATTTTATATCCCAATAGTATTCTTAAGAATTGCTGTCTAGAGACATTTAACAGTAATGATATGCTTCACCACCAATGGTGAGGGAGTTATTGTACGCAAGTATTCCAAACAACTACGTAAAATATTCTTTAATTTGAATCTTATATCTCATATAAGTAAATTATCGCCGTTGCAATATCTATAGAGCAATAAGAACAAAGAAAAGCTACATTTTTTGATTGCATGAAGTTACAATTTTAGCTCCTATTCACAATCGTGTGTTCTCTCTCGGTTTAGGAATACTCCCTTCTTACGAGTTATTTCCCAGTAATTTTTTCTCCTTTGCAATTATATATATACAATTTCTACAGCATATAGAGTACAATTAGTAACTTAGAATAGTAGTTTTATAATTAACACATTTTAACACCACTGAGATTTCCTTGGTGATGGATGAAAGTGAAAAACCATCACAGTACTGTCTCCTCATTGTCGGTCCAAAAATTTATAATTTTAATTGGTAAGCATGTCAGAGGGTCGGAAGCGCACGACAATTAGCCTCCGAGGAGCGTGGGTGCGGTCTTGAAAATTTGGCAACTGTGGACTTACACAATGTATTCTCTTTTGTGGTTTGACTATATTGAACAGTGGATTTGCAAATAAGACCAACACTATAGTGAAGGATGTACATACCAGTATATAAGAGCAACCAAGATAATTGATGCCACTAATTACAACAGAAAATGAACTCCATAGATGAGAAAGACCTAACTGCATCCCATGACATCCAAATTATGTCAGAGACAACTTCATTCAATGGGGTACATAATTGAACATTTTAGATCGTATATGTAACGATAGCTAAACCAAGGGAGTCTCTTTAGTGGATTAAGTGACTGCATCAACCACGAACATAGCAAAATATGTGGATGTGAAAAATACGTAATCACAATGCGTATGTAAATTAGTGATGTGTTTAAGTACAAATTATAACAAGCACTGATTAGTTTGTAACATAAAACTATCTATATATTAAATGCTTATGATGATGTTTGTATTCATGACTAATTCATTAGGATTATGGTTTGGTAGAGCATTGTTACTAGTCACTACCTGATTGGGTACGGCACAGTCACTACCTGATTGGGTGCAGCACAGTCACTACCTGATTGGGTACAGCACAGTCACTACCTGATTGGGTACGGCACAGTCACTACCTGATTGGGTGCAGCACAGTCACTACCTGATTGGGTACAGCACAGTCACTACCTGATTAGGTGCAGCACAGTCACTACCTGATTGGGTGCAGCGCAGTCACTACCTGACTGGGTGCAGCACAGTCACTACCTGATTGGGTGCAGCACAGCCACTACCTGATTGGGTGCAGCACAGTCACTACCTGATTGGGTGCAGCACAGTCACTACCTGATTGGGTGCAGCACAGTCACTACCTGATTGGGTGCAGCACAGTCACTACCTGATTGGGTGCAGCACAGTCACTACCTGATTGGGTGCCGCACAGTCACTACCTGATTGGGTGCCGTACAGTCACTACCTGATTAGGTGCAGCACAGTCACTACCTGATTGGGTGCAGCACAGTCACTACATGATTGGGTGCAGCACAGTCACTACCTGATTGGGTGCAGCACAGTCACTACCTGATTGGGTGCAGCACAGTCACTACCTGATTGGGTGCAGCACAGTCACTACATGAATGGGTGCAGCACAATCACTACCTGATTGGGTGCAGCACAGCCACTACCTGATTGGGTGCAGCACAGTCACTACCTGATTGGGTACAGCATTGTCACTACCTGATTGGGTGCAGCACAGTCACTACCTGATTGGGTACAGCACAGTCACTACCTGATTGGGTACAGCACAGTCACTACCTGATTGGGTGCAGCACAGTCACTACCTGATTGGGTTCAGCACAGTCACTACCTGATTGGGTACAGCATAGTCACTACCTGATTGGGTACAGCATTGTCACATTCAGTAGAATACCACTAATTGTAACTAAAAATTACGTGGGATTGGCAAAGGAAGGTGGTGCAGGTTTCATAAAGGAAGGTGTGAAAGTACAAAAGAATGGCAAATAGGTGAGTTGGCAAGAAAAGGTGACATATGTCAAAAAAAAGGAAGAGAAAGCACAATAGAGAAGGAAAAAATTTGCAATGTCTAAGTCCACAATCGTGACAGAAGGACTAGGAGACTCATAAGCAGGAGATAGACAAAAGAGGAGGAGGGACTCCATGACTCAAGAAGAAAAAGCTGAAAAAAATAAAAAGGAGGGGATAATAAAAACTGAGATAGATCAGGAAAAATGAGTGTAGGAGAGGGAAACAGATATAACCTTAATACATGGTAGAGAATGATAATAGTGAATTGTTACTTTGTAATACGTCATGAGTCACTGTGTGGTGGGGTACTTGCTAGTACAGTAATGTTACATAAATATCTAGTGATGTACATACTTCAATATACACAAGGAAGCAAATTATTGTAATTATTAGTAATTGGTAATTATCGGTTGCTAACTGAAATAGACAATGAAATACGATAAGTTTGCTAAACTGGGCAAGTTTATAATATTTTCTGGTAAAGTGTTCAATATCATAGCAACCAATATCGGTAGCATGTCAAAGCAAACTTTTCAACAAAATTATCGTACAGGTTTACGTCTTAGGTCCTGTTGTTGTTGTTTTGAGAACAATGAGCCCACACATGTGTTTATAGGGTATGTAAAATATTTTATATATCATATTCCTGTTGTTTTGTATTGTTCACCATAAACCTCATGTTATCTCGATTGTGTTACCCACAAGAATATCGCACACTTGCTTTGATGTATTGCCCATTACATTGGTAAGACATTTCAAAGTAGTAAAAGTAGAATTGAGCTCATTAAGTTTTTTAAATAATTGTATTCAATGTTAATTGACGAGCGAGCGAGACACTATCAGGGGTAACACAATTGAAAATCGGGGATGTTTGTTTGTTTGCATTATAATGTTTGGACGTACGTATATCATTTTGTACTTTGACCCTCTCGTACTTTCGTGTTAGTTCAGTGTTCGACCCGTCCCAGACATCACTAAACAGAATCCTCTGGTTTATCGATTATTACCCGTATCATCCTAGAAATTGAATTGTTTTTAGGCTCGCTTGCCATTTGTGCTAAAGCACACCACTAGTAATTAAGACTTTTTCTTTTACCATAATTCCTTGGTGAAAATTAACATTTAAAATAACTTACTCTCTTCTATAACATCATGATTAATTATACATAAATATTAATTATTAATTTAACTGTACCATTTAATGTGCCATTTAAAGCGAACGCCAGAGTCCAAACTGAATCATAGCATAATTCGTACAGAAAATATCTAGTTATATTCAAGTATGATGCACTGATATACTCTTCAAAATCTGATTTTATATCATCTCCCGTCTGTAGAAATGTAAAATTAGTACCGATATGATTATGATAACACATTAATTCATTAATAAACTATCAATTATTCTTACTGTTTAGTTACATTCCAGGTTACAACAATGCTGATTCAGTACAATTTTGGGGATACAAAAGCAACTAATTAGTATTCTGTACACCCAGCCCTTTGTTTACTTGGTTTCCCTTCATTATCAGATTTATATCTCTCGACAGTGTTTTAATTTTTTTACTTTTCAAGCTGCAATTTTTCTTAAAATCATTATCCATTTATTTTAATGACTCTAGGTGATGACATGCTACAAACTGAATTCAGCTAAAAAATAAATTGTCACTGCTGCTACCGATTGACAATAGTATGGTTAGAGTATGGGTAGTTCAGTTCACATATAAAATAACACATTGGAACCGAATGTACTCTTTTATGGTAATAACTTACATATCCATTATCTGCAACAGCAGAATAATCCAATGAAGTTGTTCCAGTATTAGAAACTGACAAAGTATATTCAGCTATAGATCTCCTGTTCTCAACAGTGCATCCATCATAGTTCTTCTCGAGCATTATTTGTTCTTCTGTGGATCCCTCCCACCAATTATTAGGATACCACCCATTGACAAAGAATTGAGCACGAGGATATTGAAAATCATTTTTAAAAGCCTGAAAAGTGACAATATCAGTAAAAAAAACGAAGAAGTACACATCTTAAAAGGAATTACCACATATTGTTGTCAAGTGTGCGGAAAATATATACTGTAGTGTATTGTTTAACTTCACCTTAACTCAGGGTATCAGCTTACTTGGCACAAAATTTCTCTTGCATGCGGAGGATACATACTCAGTACATAAATTCGAGAATCTGGATTCTGTTGTACAATTAAAATAAGAGTTAAGTCAATTTTAGTTGAAAATACTTATGATAGCAGCAAGAATTCAATTCTAAAACGGGTATAATTTTTATACTATTTACAGTAACCTGCATTGCAATTTTGACAATTTTGATGTGACATTTAAAAATATCTATTATCATATGTCGCATCAGCAATAAACAATGCTAACAATTGTAAATATGCCAGTGTTATTATTACTAAACTTATTATACATACCATTAATAATTTAGTTACTAGATATAGCAGTAATAAAGATAATAATTATAACTAAATTAAGCGAGACTTACAATTGGAAAAAGATCCACATTAGAGTCATATCTAACTTCAGAATAAGAAATATTGGATAATTTTAGGAGCCTCGTCAGTTCATTTACAGACTGCATGGAAGAAGAAAAATGTGTATCTAATAATATTGACAAGATATATGAGCCCAAACATACAGTTACAAATATATTCTCATCTTCAAAGGCTATAATCAATGTTCTCCATTTGGCATTTTGAATTACACCAAAGAATCCAAATGCCAAATTGATGTCTGCTGGAATAAATTGAAAATGTCTTTTAAATCTTCTTCTGTTTAGTAGTTCTGTTGAAGATGAAGTGCAAGATATCTAAATTTTACATAAACTTTTAATTTGTTAGATCTGATTGGTATTTCTTGCATTGTTTATACAAATAGTTATAGTAAACTACACAGTCATGCAGGTTAAATGAAAGTACTTCTTCTTATTGTAGTAAATACATAGAAGTAACCTAATTATCATATGTATTTTCTTAGCTACTTTCATTTATCTATGCCAAACGAAAACTGTACCATTGTAACACTAAAGTTTCCACTAATTAAAGAAAAGTGAGTTCATTAACAGGGACTAACGTGATTTAAATTGTAATAGTGAGATATTTCTGCTGCAGGTTCAGTAGCTACTGAGCATCCAGACCCAAGAACTACTATCTTAGTGGGAGACTCAAACAATCCAGCATGAAGAACATCCAAAGATGTAGTGTGGTCACACTATATACAAAATACACAACAATGTATACTTCAAAATATATTATTTAGGGTATAACTAGTCACTGCAAAATTGCACGGTCTACATGGAACTATTCTATAACTGATCACATGTATCTTGAATTAGCTCATCAGATGTATCTTTAAAGGAGCCATACAGTGCTAGGTGTGAATTACAGTCACTGCAAAACTACATTGTCTTATCTAATCATGTGTATCTCTATAGCTCTTCAAATGTATCTTTAAAGGAGTCATACTGTGCAAGTTATGATCTAGATTCTGTGAACTATTCTACTAGTAATTACTGAAATACATGAAGTATATACTAGACTTTTTGATGTCAATATCAAAGCCCACATTGAAGCCCGATGATTTAGTGGGCCATTGATCTTACTACCAATTGACCAGTAGAGGAAGTGAGTGACATCTAGCATCAAAGCAGTGTTTTGGTACCTTACGTAAATATAGATTTTTTTAGCTTAATATAATAATGTCCTATTTAAATACAGCTATAGACAGAGAAAAATAAGAATGACTAGGAAAGGCATGAATAAGGAAAATAACATATCTAGCAGATTTATATTTATTGTACTTATTTATTAATTTTTTGCGTTAAGCAAGCGGTCATGGGTTCGATTCCTGGTGGCGACCAAATATTTTTAATTCTGTACTGTTTAAAAAAAGCCCTGTGAATAAGAGAGAATACATCTAATGAGTGAAAGAAGGCTGAGAAAGAAATTACGAAATGATAAATTAGTGGAGTAAAAATTTTAACGAATAAAAAGAATTTATGAAAACTGAGAACTTTCTATGGTCTGTTGAGAGTGAGACTGTAGCATAGCAGTACCTTTTAACCAGAATTGGAGTGTTTGTTTGCCGGTTGGTTGTTGTAGCTCAGTGGCAGAGCGCTCATTAAGCAAGTGGTCTTAGGTTCGATTGCCGGTGGTGACCAAATAATTTAATCCTGTTTTGCGTTAAAAAAAAGCCTCTGAAAAAGAGAGAAAACATCTATTGAGTATAAGAAGGCTGAGAAAGAAATTTCGAAGTGACAGACATGTAAGTAGACACAATATACTTATAAATATATAACCATTAACATTATTTTATTCTCAGTTAGCTAGTGAGGATTATAGGCATAAAACTTATTGAAAGGTATCATTTATTAAACTGAAAGAGTATAGTTAGTGAACACTTTGAGTATTGTTTATAATGTGCTAATCTCAATACTAAGGTTATAGAGGTAATACTTTTCTTACAATATGGCGTAATTATTCAACTTACCACAAATGCTTACAAGTCACAATTCAATGATATTTTTAATATTCTCCCTGCTTTTATATCATTATTTTATAATTGTTATAGTTAACCAATATCTAATCACTTGCTTCTGTAACTACGATACTAACATAATTGTGACACTAAAATTAAACTTACTAATGAATCTTGAAGAGTATAGTGCATAGTATATCCTGGTAGCAAGTCTGGTCTGGCATTAATCTGATCCAGGGCTATTTGTACCCCTGGCACTATTCCAGCACTGGTAAAAGCTCCACCAAAAGACATAATAAGCTGTATAAATAGAGGACAAGTCTTGTTCATTGAGATATCAGGGACACAGGAGTGCTGGTCGATGCTAAGATTAGTTGGAGGATACACATGTTTGTACGGTCCTATGTTGTAATTACTAGGCCAGTCATCTGGCTTCTCCTGACAGAGAACTTTTTCAAACAGAATAAAAACCACCAGCTTTAGAAAAACATTCGCAAATTTGGAATTCATTTTTGAGCAAAATAATCTTTGTAGTCGAATGATAAAAATAATACTAATAACAATAAAAGGAAGAACCTCCCAGGTGTACGCGAAGTTGACAATCAGCAAAACCACCACGGATAAATTTTGCCGGAAGTGAGTGACGATGCTTTACCGTTTTCTGATAAGTGGGTGTGGTCAACTTGTTGGGGGCGTGTTTTTGTAATGGAAAAACTTACTTTTCTTGCCGTGTGATGTGATGTCCCTCTCAGCGTTGCCAGATGACGCCATCCAGTTACGCGTTGAGCTACATTCCTTGAAAGGTAACACCACAACTCTTGAAGTGTTAACACTACGGCCTATTCCAGCTACATTCAAGGATATTTCAGTCAAGATTGAAGAACAGTTCGATATTCCAGTGGTAGTCCAGACTCTAATCTACCAGAACGGGGAAGTTTCGCAATATGACTCTCCATCGTCATTCTATATGAGGAGTGGTGATACTCTACGTGTCCAGTATCCTGCCAAGGGGCATACAAGAGATATAAAAAGAGCCATTAAGTGGCTTCAAGAAATTACTCAGATACTGAATCAGCTCAAGGACTTGACTAGTGAAGAGGTAGCTAAAGCCCTCACTAATGAGTATAATTCTGTAGTATCTCAGGACATATTATCCAGAGGCCTTTTCACTCCATGGGCAAATCCTTCGTCCGAGATTAATGCCATTCAGTTCACTTGGCTTGGAGGCATTGAACTCCTTACTACATTCCATCGTCAAATCATTGATATTCGAAAGTTTAAATTTCATCGGCTGCTAAAATATTTGCTTGGTTATTTGGAGTTTGTGTGCTGTGATACTTGTGCCAACTTTTCAATGAACAAGGAGTGTGCAAGTAGACTAGCTGAGTGTGGTGGACTGAACAACTGCACTGACACCTTTCTGTTTAAATCTGCCAATGATGAAAGCTTGCTAGGAAACAACATGCAAACTGTGATTGAAATATCCTTGTGTGCAATATTGAAGTAAGTATTAATCAGAATATAATTATATATAAATTGAAATTATTGTTCATGTTTTTTTTTTGTTTTGTCTTTAGTTTATCTGAAATTCCTGAAGTTCAACTGAAAATGTCAGGACGTAGTGATGTCATTAGACAGGCTTTATTGGCTGGACGTACACGTTGGTTCTCAACAAACACTCCAGTTGTGGCTGTTAGTTTGCTACTTTGTGTTTCAAGATGCCAGAAGGCACATGTGAATCTCTTAACACCAGACCGTATGAAGGATATCATTACATTATGTAATGATTTGGGAATTATAAGTTCTCCATCTGAATTTAATGCATTAAGGTGGGTAAGATAATTATTAGTAAACTATCACTTAGTAACAGTTAACTGTAAAAAATTACAAAATACGAAATCAGTTAATTGCTGACTTTATACTGTGTTATTTTGGCTTTTCTATACACTAGATTAAGAATTGCGGATTTATATATTTATTGCTTTAAACACAACACGACTGTTCTTATAGCTACTGTTGTTTTGATATGCTAATTTCCTTTGTTCAGTTCAATAATATTACACACAATGCCAATATCTTACTGTGTGTTTTAGATGTTATGCCGGAGTTGCAATTGCTCAAATGATATTAGGGTCTTCACACCTACTATCAATGCTTCCCATATCAACTTTGCAATCTGTTAAGAAATTGTTAAGAAGAGTGTGTGAGCTAAATCCAGAAGATATACGACAGTATGAATTAAAACAAAAGCTATATTGGGAAACTTTTGTTGCCTGTGTGCAGTATTTGTATGAACCTAGTATAGTTATTCCTAATATTGACTCATCTGATGACGCCACTTTCTTCAATGAACTTCTTCAAGACAGTATTGAAGTTCTATTAATATACTTGCAAAGTTCTCTTGGAAGACTTATACATGTAAATATAGTAAATAGTGAAGGTCTTATTGATTATGTGACTGCTTTGCCCTGGTCTATTCCAAAATGCTTTGAGAGAAAAGTGTATGCTGTTATCAGAGAAGTTGCTAAAGAGCAAGTTATTCAACCTCCTAGCCTGGCGTCTATTGCTAAAGCAAAATTAGCCAAAAATAAATTTGGTTTAAGAAAAATTATGGACGTTCATTCTACATCTGAGTTACTGTTTTTGCAATAATTTTAACATAAAAACAAATTTGATGTTACATTGTGTATCTATTCAGTTATATTAAAAAATGTTTTTAATGAAAAGTTTTATGTTCATGATATTTTGTACTACAGTGACACAACTATTCTTAATTCATTCATGTTTATATAATAAAAATAATTGCATGACTTTAAATGATGTATGTCCAAAGTCAGGGACTTTTAGATGCCTACAACAACCACATTAAAAATGTATAAGAGAACTTCAAGCACATTAGGTTTAGCCAACACTACTTTTAAATTACCATTATTGTGTCCCTTATCTGACTAACTACCAACAATCAAATATTTAATAAATTTAACCATTTATCATTAAAATTAACAATAATTATTCGTTCTTTTATTATATATAATTATAAAGTATACAAACTAATGTTGAGTTTAGGTAGCTAATACATTTTTCATTCTTACCTCAAGCTGCAGTTCTAAATCAGCTATTTTAGCTTGTAAAGATGATACTACTTCTTTATCATCTTGTATAGTAGCTTTATCTTTGCCTTTAGTGTTGGTATCTCCAACATGATTAAACACAGTAGTACCATCAGGATCTTTGTGTAATGTTAAAAACTACAGAGAAGTAATTAAATTCTGAACAATATGATAGCTAGCTAATAGAAATTTAGTAGGGTAGCATTCATTTTAGTGACAGATGTAATAGGTCTGGTTTTAGGAAAACATATAATATGTCACTATAACTCTATGTAGTGGATTTTAATTGATTAATTGTTAATTATAATATTATTTCAGTATCGACTATGGTTACCGTGAAAACCGTGGGACAATCGCTAGACTCAGTTAATGAAGAAGTGTGTATCATGAATAATTCATGGAAAAAATTGTTTGACAAAAGCTTCCATGTCTGGTTTGAACCTGTGACTGTCTATTGCGGAGTGTGCACACAACTGTAAATTGTTGAAGAATAAACATGAAATTGCATAGTGGAATAATTAAAATAATATAATAAGCATTTAATAGAATAATAAAGGAAAAATGAAAATAATAACTTTATCATAATCCATAACTATACAACAAAATCAATAGTGTTACTTTTTTCTATTAGCTACTGTGGGTCCACAACTCAAGTTGTGTAGAATAGGTATTTCTGTTGACTGACACAATAAAGGACTCCAAAAGGTTATGAGTGACTCAGAACTTTTATAGACATAACAGTAGCTACTTGTACAATGAACAATAAACATCAATTATTAATGAATACTTAGTTCACATCACAACCACAACACAAATATGCATGAGTTCATGTTCCAGTAGTTAAAAAACTTCACGGCTACGTGGGAGTGGCCCCACAGCTACATCAGAAGAATAATATAATTAAAATTTTGAAATTGATTATAAGGTCGCTCTTCATTACATGATTAAAGTAGCTGGGTTTGTGTTGGCTGCTCTTTTATCATTATGAGGAGTGTCATATTGAATTTTGCAAAATATTAATAGAGATAATTAGCTATTCAATTCTTCATTTAAGTTCATGACTCCTTGATTACCATTAGACACAGACTATGATAGGCACAAGACAAAATAGTATCTTAGATGTTATAATTAGACTAACTCTACTAGCTATAGACCATGAAATATTTAAAAGTTGCAAGGAGTCTATGCTGAATTGCTATTGAATATCAAAATAGCTCAACCAATGAAAATGAAACATGGAAAACGCTGTCTTCATAAGAGAAGAAGCTAAATTAGCCAGAAACACTCACACTCAGGGTTGTCGTAGCTGGTTAGAGCACTGGTGGCTAAAGCCAGTGGCCCTGGGTTAGAACCCCCCGCGATAACTAAGATTTTTTCACATTTTTCCTTTGCTTTTTTCCAAACCCCTTTAGGTGAGAAAGTGTCAATCTAGGATATAAGGATGTACAGGCAGTGTCTCCTGGTAAACACCTCACGAGGTGTTATTAAAGCACCTCGTTTTAACAGTGTAATCACATACTAAAAGTTACTAAGTCTATGCTTTAGATGTAATACTTCTTATGACATGGATTTAGCTGTTGTGTTTTAAACATAGCATTAACTGCAGAAGATTTAGTACAGTATATTTCAGACTGAGGTTCATCATCACCTGTGTAAGTTAGCTAAATGACTGAAAGAACGGAGTATTTAAGTGTCAAAGAAAGTAAATGATGACAAATAAAACTGATAATGAAAGTATGAGGAGATGATAGTTAGTTACTGTGTTCCTGGTTGTATTATAGTTAACCTCTCTTCTCTGTGAGTGTGCCTTGGCTTTGCAGGGTGCCTGTAACTTAGAATTGTCCCTTATCTCAGACTAATAGATGAAACCGCATTATGAAATATCAACAAATAATACTATGTTAAAAAGCAGCTTAAACGTCATAATAATTAATAGCATATCACAAAGAAAAACTTGTAATGTTTTAGACCTATTAGAATATAGATGCTACTAAAAAGCAAGTGTAGTTCCAACTGGAACTACTGTTTTTAGGTTCCTGAAGGCCCTAGGCTGTAGCGTCCCGAGTACAATGACGGTGCCACTTGAGGCGCGAGGGACCCAAAACAGTAATTCACGACAGCTGCACAGCACTTAACTGAATTAGAATGAAGCGACTGCTCCTAGCAACGCAATTGGAGTGACACTAAGCATAATTGGAGGGACACTAAGTGTCCCTGCCCTCAAGGTGGGGGAACTAAGTTAATGGTATCCCTCTCTGAAGGACCTAAGCAGTTTAAACTTCCTCCATCACAATACAAAAAACAATATTAGCTATGTTCTAAATTAGAAGAGTACATACACACAAGATATTGTATTTTTATTGCTACTGAACTCACTGGTGGAATGAAGACTAGAATTAGAGTAACTGTAGTTCCAATAAACAGACACAGACTAAACATTACAGCATAGACATTGACAAGTTCCACTAGAGTGTATGTAGACACTATGATGACAGTGGTCACTATGCTGGTCACATAGATAGCTGCTATTATATAGATGGCATCATTGAGACCCTTGATTCGAACTTTACGTATGGAAACGGCGAAAACAAGGGCTACTATCTGAAGTAAAGCCTTGTAGCCATACAATACCCCAAGGGTAATAGAACGACTTCGAGAGTTACACACATATACAAAATAGTGAACAGTTCTTTCTCTAATCTGAAAAACAACAACAGCATAACTCGGTTTATTCCTATACATAATTTGTATGTACTGCTCACTCCAATGATATCTTCACTATTTTCCCTATTAGAAATCTTTCCTGAAGTGAGCTCTTCTTGAACTGCTGATACAATGCTGTAAGTAGATAGTATGATGACATCTATGACTACCAAGAATATCACAGCAAGAGCAAGTATCCAGTCTTTGAGTGCCTAGTATAAAAAAAATTAAATTTGCTATTAATGTTTGAGTAATTTCTTGGTAAGCCATTTATATTTAAATGCACATATGCCAGAAAAGTTTTAAGTATTAAGTAGTCTCATATATATTGAAAGAAATGAATAATAATATACCTTCTTTTTCATCACACTTGGATTTTGGAATATGTAGTAAACTCTACACATCTTTGTCAGAATAGTTCCAAAACACAAAGAATAGCCAGTAGCTGTTAGCCAAGAATCAAGCTACATTAAGTACATTGAAATAAGGACATTAATGTTTTGAATGAAAATCTTCTATACTAAAATGTAATTGAGCTTACAGATTATGTAGGATTAAGTCCTTCTTATGTGTAATAGGTAAATTATTATTAAATTGAGATATTGACTTTAGTAGCTTTGCAGCTATTACTCGATCAAAAATGAATATTCGTACTACATTAATTTTATGTTTATAATTGTATTTTTATATAGTTAGTATACTTACATTGCAGAGCCATGTCTCTAAATTCTTTGAAGTCGATGGTGTAACATACACATACATATTGAGGTAGAGTATGATTGCTCCAGTTATAGTAAGGCAATTTAAATAAGGACTTGTGAGCTTTATGATTCTGTTTAAGTAAAAAATAAAAGCCATTATAATGTTTTCGAATAAGCTAACACATTTGAATATTGTATTATATGATAGCAATTGTTCACATTGAATTATTTATTGCTTGAAGAATATTCTATCTAGATTTTATGATAACAAATTGTCTCTGTTTTATCAGCCAATTTACAAATTCAAAACTTAAAATCCATTTCCAAATCGAAGTCCATTACAGTTGTTTTAGAGACCAAACTCTCCTTTACTTGTTAGTGAATTATTTTTTCTATTTAGACTATGTGCCTGCAAGCCCAATTTCATGACATGTGTCATTATTATTATTAGGTAATAAAAAATTATCACAGATGCTATTATTGTGTATAGCTGATGTTGTACAATAAGGTGTAATACAATATAATTGAATTATCATTACAGAACTAATATCAGCATCATTTTTTTCTATTAGTTTTGATATGAAGTAGCCACAACACATAAGCTAGTGATGTGCTTGAGCACAAAGGACGAGCGAGCCTGTACATATTTTCTGTAGTCTCTAATATAAGTTATTCTGGCTTTTAAATTACCAGTATATTTTGACAAAAAGCACTCACAGCTACTAAAAAAAAGGCCGATTTTTTTTTAAATACATCTGGTAAGGATTTTCAATGACATAGTAAACATTCTACATAACATATTTTTGCAACTTGGAAAAAACGAAAAGTTCTAAAGAATTACTGCACAGTGTTGAGTATAACAGCAAGTTTTTATGATATAAGTGTGTCTTGTGGCATAAGTGTGTCTTGTGGCATTCAGAAACTACATAATACGAAAGGGCAAATAATTAATTTCCTTATATGATGCGGGACCGCTAAACAAAAAGATTCTGTTTAGGGTAGCTATAGGAAGGGATAGACCACAAAATATACACAAAAGTTTGTGGTTCAAAGTACAAAATGACATATGTATGTCCACACATATATAAACAAACAAATATCCCCGATTTTCAATAGTGTAACCCGTGAGAGTGTCTCGCTTGCTTCGGTTGCTCGCCAATTACGCATTATATTAAATAAATATTACAACTTACTTCTTGTTTCGAAATTTGATGTTAATAATTAAACATAAGCAAGCGAAAATAATTCCACATGTAGCAAGAATTGAAAATATAACTGTCACCATCACGTGCACTGATACAATATCATTACTTGCAACACCGTCCAAAGGCATACCATCTGAAATAATGTATTAATATTCATTGCGAGCAACAAAATCCTAAATGTTTTACATTGTGATATAAGAAATTCTCCCTTTTTTACTCTTCTGATTGGTCAATTAAATATAATTGAACGCAAAATTAATTGTAAGAAGTAGTGTATGCCATACTACTTTAAAGTCTAAATAAATAGTAAATGCCCAGTTAATCTTTAAATAGGTTGGATAAGTATCATGAATGTACTTATTACTAAAATATAACAGTAATGATGTGATTAAGTAATTTGTTGCTTAAAGTATTTTTGACAAAGAAACTATAGCGTCTTGGTAGTGTAGAATATTTTAAACAATACTTAACCACATGAACACATTTGGACAGTATAGCTATATAATATTTTATTGTGGAATGTAAAAATTATGATTATTCATATTTACAATATTATAATTTATTCAGATCCTACTGAAATTTCTAACCTGGCCAGATAGAATGATTTCCATTAACCAAAATAAAATCATACGCTAATGCACTCTTTCGTTGGACTCTACCAACTGGGCGAAGCTGTATATTGGTTTTGCCTGAATCTGATAGAAAACACTTAATTTTAATTTATACATGCAAATAACATTTTATTCAAATGACAGTAAGTAATTTGTTCTTTGTTATTATAGTGTAATAAGCATACCTGAGTATCTATATTGACCGATTAAAACGGTATCAACATATCTTGTGCCTACATCATTGAAAGTAATGTCACCCTGCTCATATACAAATATACAAAGTACATTATCAAAGTGCTATTCTTACACTTAATCTCACCACAATGCCTCTAAAGTTAGTCCTAGAGAGATGCTGAAATATATTCTCCGTCAAAAGTGAATTGTTGTACATAAAGTGCTGCAAGCCAAATTCTGTATTGTTGTATATAGCAAGTTTGTGACGAAGCAAAGAATCTGTTTTTAAATCTACAATCAACAGCACAGCATTTTTTATTAATTGCATTAGTGTAATAATAAATGCAATTAATAAAAAATGATAATTTTTTGAAAAGATTTACTTCACATACAATGATATTGCTGCATATTTAATAAATCATTATAGTTTGATTCAAATAACCGTTAAAATAGCCTACATTTTTTGTTATACGATAATTATGGTTTTATAGAAAAAAATTTCTTCTATGGAAAATCCAATCACATGAGTATATTAAACAAAACAATTAATAAATTAAGTATTACTAATAATATTCTATTAAAATATTACAGCTTAGACTCTATTTGTACTGTACAATACCATTTAATGTTCCATTTAAAGCCCTTGCTAGTGTCCATACAGAGTCATAGCAGATCTGATATAAAAAATATAGCTCAGTAATGTTTAAAAGAGATGCCTGTAGATATTTATTTGTCTCAGTTTGTACTTCTTCTCCAGTCTGTGAAAATAAAAAAAGTGTTACCTTAATAATATAAATTAAAATTGTTTTATATTTAAAAAAATTAATTGCAATACATTAGTTTAAATCTTGATTATATTGGGCATTTGGAATTATAATGTCATAGCATTGACATACAAAAGCATACACAGAAGCACAAATGGAATGAGCAGAATAATCTTTATGCCTTTCTTTAATATTATCATCATGGAAGAAGGAACACATGGGCAATGGGAAAAGACACCATCCAGACTAATATTTTGACTAAAAGTGTCGATTGTGGTAATGAACACTGGCTTAGAATTGTTAGTACATGTAACTTTAAAACTCTCACGACTCGATAACTTCTTTTAGTGTTTTTAAAACATTATTAATACTCTCACTATCAAGCTGTGTACTTAAATTCTTCCTCCTCCAGATACTACTTCTATGTTACTGTGCATACTCTAACACTCATCATTAAGCATATACAAAAATAACATCAAGCAAAAATGTTGTAAAATGAATGCTGTAGATAGACATTATTTACAATGTACATGTTTCATAGAGATGTGTGACCCAGCTACATAACTGTATGTAACTACACGATCAATACAATTTGTTGTAAATACTTTTGTTTAATTATTGGCTGATGTTATTGTACATACTTAAAAAAAAATTTGCATGTTTTTTTTAAACTTATTCATATCGTAGGTATTTTAGTTTACAAGTAAGTTCCACCTTGTATGGTTTTTTAACTTAATCATAACATGGGTATTTCACTTGTAGTAATCTCGAAGAAAAAAATAAATAAATAAATTGCAGTTAACTAGCGGTTTTTTGATTGAGTGGTTTCAACAGTATATTTAAGTAGTAATTTAGAAAATATTAATTGTTAACTAAAGCAGTGTAACTGGATGGAATAATTATCCACATACATAATAGGATAGACTAATTGTGTAACTGGTCAGAATACAACTGTCCAGTTACATAACTGGATATTAAAAAGATGTCCAGTTACATAATGGGACTTGTTCAGTTGTGTAACTGGACCATTGGTAATGCAACAGGACAGTATGTTGTATAACTGGATGCCAGTTACATAATAGGTGCTTGGTTATGTAACTGGACAAGTTGGGCATCTGTACGGAACAGATATAATTCATAGAATGTACAATTATTAACAATTTTTTCCTTTATTAATTGAAAAGCATGTATAAAACTATTGTAGTTAGTGAGTATAGAGGTGAATACATACAAAAAGAAAACGAGTGAGGGAGGGAGCGAATAAGTCAGTATAGAAAATTCATTGCACAGTTTCATGATTTTTTTCACTTACATATCCATTATCCGCATTTGCAGAATAATTAACCACAACACTTCCAGATGTAGAAACTGTTAAAATATATTCTACCATAGATCTTCTATTTTCCACAGTACATCCATCAAATTTATCCTCTAATGTCTTTTGATCTAATTTCGATCCTTCCCACCATCTCTCCCTGTACCACCCATTCATGAAAAATTGAGCACGAGGATATCGAAAATTTATTTTGTGCGCCTATAGAATCAAATACATGAAACTTAATTAAGTAAATAATACCTAGTTACTTTGCTTACCCTGCACAAAATTTCGCGTGCATAGTCAGCATACATACTAAATATATAAATTCGTGAATCTGGATTCTATAAAAGTAATATTGTAAATGTTTACTTTTAAAATACAGGTATATTTAATTTACTTTAGCAAACGGATCTTCATCTGGTACATATCTGATAAAATCAAAAGAGATATTAATTGCCGTAAGGAGTCTTGTTAATTCTCGAACAGTCTAAATACATAAACATTAAATAGTTTAGTAATATCTATGCTATTAAACATACCGTGACAAAAAGTGGTTCATCTTGATACACGATTATGACTTTGCTCCAATTGGCATATTGTATAACTCCAAAGAATCCATATGCCAAAGTTATATCTGGTGCATGCAATTGAAAATATCTTTTATATTTGTATCTTTTCATTAGCTCAGAAGATGAAGAAATGCACGAGACCTGGAGAAACACAACAACAATTGCTTTAATTCATAGAAGTATCAGAAATTAAAACACAATTTAAGATTTTACTATGAAGATAATAAAATAATTATTTAAAAATTATAAAATTTATAAATTATAATGATTATCCACTTTAAACTAATAAAGATAAGCATTGAAAAAATACACAACAAGGTACAAATAAAGCAGTTATATAAATCCAATTTTAAATGTCACTTGACCAATGTGAAGAACCATTTTTCAAAACTGTGTTTTAGCAATTTTACTACCAATAATTTTTGTTTTAGGATTATGAACAACATGCTAATGTAACATAACTAAAACATTCTTTTTTTTAATATTTCCATTGATAAATTATGTTTATTTGAAATTAAAAGTAAAAGCACATAAAAGCTCTTAAAAACAATTAAATAATGTAGCAAGTTATATATTTATTGAAGTATTTACTTGAGTTAAATTATAATAATGCGAGACTTCAGCAGTAGGCTCTGTGGCAATTGAGCATCCTGATCCAATAATTGCAATTTTTGTGGGGGGCTGAAACAGTCCAGCATGGAGTTTCTTCAATGAGATGGTACGATTACACTACAATATACAGCAAATCACAACCATAAAAACTAAAATTCTGTAAGTCAATATTTATTATTATGAAGCTGTTGTGCGAGAGTATTCATGGCATAATAAATAAGTAGGATTTCTATACTGACATATTGTTAAGCGAAGCAAATCACACTTATGCTTCAATGCTGTTCACAAAATTAAAATTAGGAATATTAATTCTGATTCATAATAATCATGCACATTTGATGATGTCCAGCATTACAATGGCATGCACTTTGCTAATGCTTATGAACTTGTACAAATCATCATCAGTTATAATTATACGGAATTCATATTTTTATTAATTGTTTTTCTCAGGCTCGCTGCCTTTCTATTTCAAGCTCACTGCAGTCAAGCACATGAACCTTTTTCGAAAAATTTGCTTAATAAAAAAGCAATGAACTTTAATCACTCTCTAGTATTATGCTTTATAATCATAAATATTCCCTATCATCATGTGATTGTCAAGATTACTTCGTTTAAAACTACATACATCATTAACAGCACTTGTTTCAGAAATCTTTCTGTCATCAACAACACTCCTTTCAACACTGTGTTCCACACTATTTCCTTCCTGAACAATATTGTCCTTCAACTAATGACTCTATCTCTTTAGTAAACAACCTTCTTTTAAAAACAATTTCTTTCATTAACTACACCCTCTTCAAAACTTGCTTTTACACGTATCTATAATCAACAAAACTTTTTTCTTTATTTCTACCATTAAAAATGCACTCTGTAACACAATTTTCATCATCAACTACTATACTAGCTACTTTTATCATTTTCTCTTGAACATTATAATACATTGTCAAGAACAATTTCATTAATGTTATATCAATCAACATTAATATTTCTTTTATTGATGAAACTATTTTAAAACCATTTCTTTTAAATACTCTCGAAAATGATATCTTTCATTAAAAATAAACTCTTTCTAAACTATTTCTTTCATCCATACACTCTCTTCAAAACTATATCTTTCATCACTCACTCCAAAACTATTTCTTTTATCAACAGCACTTCCTTCAAAACTATTTCTTTTATCAACAATACTCCATTCAGAACTATTTCTTTTATCAACAACACTCCCTTGAAAACTATTTCTTACATAAACAACACTCCTTTCAAAACCATTTTCTTAATCAACAACATTCTTTCAAAATTACTTCACTCAACAATTCTCCCTTCAACAATTCTCCCTTCAACAATTACTTCTTTCATTATCAAGATCAACAAGAACACATGTTCTAGAAACAATGCTAACAATTTCATAATTATTTGTTGAAATGAATGTAGTTAAAATTGCATAAGAAAGATTGTTTAGATATGAGTTGAATATAATATGATTACATCAAAGAGCCTATTAGCCTATATGCATAAAAAAGGGGAGACTATGAAATGCTTTAAGCTATGAGAAGTACATAATGCTTCCTAAGCACTGCTATTTATACCTCATTCAGCAGTACAAAAAATCCATCCCTTTGTATTATTACCATACACACTCTATTGGGCTGGCACAACTGCTTTGCTACAGCACCTCCTGAACCCCTGTCTACAATCTCCTACTCAGTACTTTCATAAAATTATCATAAAAATGTACTTCAAGTCAAGTATTAAAACATGCAAATTCTACATGAATCAGAGTGTGATATGTCTAATTATTCCACGAGCACGGTGACTTATTTTTATGAGCCAGAGGCAAGTAAAAATACATTCTGCAAGTGAAATATCGTGCCTTATCACTCTGATGAGTGTAAAAAGTGGTTTACTCAATGACAGATATTTTCACTGCAGTAGTTATCCAGGATTGGTAAGTTATGGTGTAAAGTTGGCGTTAACCTCAGAATATGAGTTCATAGTTGTTCCCCATACCGACCCGATCGACAACCACCCCACAAAGTTGACATTATAGCAGCTGCTCTGACCTGGTTGGGTAGGCTTTCCTAGAGGAAGATAGGTATGAAAACCCTAAAAACTGGTAAGTTAGGCCTCTTTTTATTATTTGAGGGTAATGAGCTTGCGTAATACAGCATGTGATGACACCTGTGTGCTACCATGAAATATCTCACTTGTAACGAACCTGCTAAAAATATCGTTGTTAAGATATCTAACTGTATGGATAGAATACATACAGTAACCTTAATTTACATGTAATATATTATACTGAAGTTTCTAAACTTAGATAAAAAAAATTGTTTGGCAATACAATACCTGAGAATCAAGCAGTGTATAATGTAGGGAGTATCCTGGTAGCAAGTCTGGACTGGCATTAATCTGATCTAGGGCTACTTGAATCCCAGGAATTACTCCACTAGCTACAAATGCTCCTTCAAAGGACATCATGAACTGAATGAAAAGCGGGCAAGTTATATTTAAGGAGATGTCAGGCACACAAGATGACTGGTCAATGCTGAGGTTGATTGGAGGATAGACATGTTTGTACGGTCCGACTTCATAGCTACCAGGCCAGTCTTCAGACTTCTCCTGGCAGTTCACATTATTGAATAACACATTAGCAGCTAGTAATATACCGAGATAAGTAGAGTGACTCCAAGGTATTATCTTTGTATCCATATCAAAGACAATATGCTGTATCTAACTTTTATTATTCTCACTTTTATGGTCACATACATTTTCAGTCACTACAACTATTTCCCATTTGTGTATGCGCACGTACAGTTGATGAAAACTTGATAAAGTAAACATTTTATCATCATTGCCATATGCATGTATTTTCAGTGACTACAATAAACAAATAATTAAGTATAGCTTTGTCGAATAGAGCACTGTATGAGAGAGTAACTAATCAACATGTTTTTACTCTAGACACTAATAATTTATGTATTTCCTGTGTGTAGAGACCATAAGTAAACTGCATAAAGAAAACATAACTGAAAAAACATATATTTAGTTGTGTAAACTTATTTAAATACTAATTAGCAAGCAAGACACTTACAGGAGTAACACAATTGAAAATTGGGGATCTTTGTTGGCGAGCGAGCATAGCGAGCGAGACAGTATTAGGGATGGATAATGCAAAATCGGGTATACGTTATATGTATATATGTTTGTGTGGATGGTACGTATGCCCCTTAAACGAGCGCTGGCACCTTTTTTTCTCCAAAAAACACGGCTTGGCAACTATGTAGCTATGTGGCTACTGAACTACTCAGGATGTGGTACTTTCAGAGATTTTGAGTCAGATATATTCATGAATCTGGCTTGCACAACTGAAAAGATTTGAAGTGAGGACAACTATTATATAGTCAGCTAATATGAATGACAAAGATTGTGAATGGGGTTTGGCCATGGAATGAGGTGGCAAAAGAATGAATGAAGTGACAATTTTGAGATGTATTGACAAGTGATTGAGTAATACATTCATACAGGTAACTCTAGAAATAGTAAAGAAAGAAAGAAAGAAATAAAGAATTAAAAAAAAATAAATTAAAAAATAAAAAGTCCTGAGAGTCAGGTAACATGGGAAAGAAGATATGGATAAGACAGGGAAAGAAATATAGAATAAAGTCACATGTGTATGTATTAACAGAAACAAATAACACAAGTTTTTTTCGAGTGGCCGACGAGGCTGAGGAGGACACTCGGAAAAAAGCTGGTCTTATTTGTTTCTGTTAGTACATACACATGTGACTTTATTCTATATTTCTTTCCCTGTCTTATCCTTATCTTCTTTCCCATGTCACCTGACTCTCAGGACTTTTTTTTTTAATTTTTTTTAATTTTTTTTAATTCTTTATTTTTTTATTTCTTTACTATATTTCTAGAGTTACATGTATGAATATATTACTCAATCACTTGTCAATACATCTCAAAATTTTCACTTCATTCATTATTTTGCCACCTCATTCAATGGCCAAAAACCCCATTCACAATCTTTGTCATTCACTTTAGCTGACTATATAGTTGGCCTCACTTCAAATTTTTTTAGTTGTGCAAGCCAGATTCACTAGAATGCTCACTCATAGCCGAAAATTCATGAATATATCTGACTTGGCTAAAATTACAAATAATAACACTGGTTTAGTTTTTATCATAGCTGAGAGCTTGTTCAAGAGTTACTGGTAATTGAGATTATCAGAATGTCAGATGTTTGATACTACAAAAGTCAGTTAAGAGAGTGATTTTGTATTTGTTTGCTGAAATAAAAGGTCATAACTGCTATTATAGTTTTGCAAGAATTTATAACACAATTTACAGTCCAAATATACAGCAAGACTTGCATAATGTAGTTTCAGAGGAAACTAGGGTCAACCCTAAACAATCATAATTTACGAGAAAAATAAGGGAACACGTACATGCGGCATACTTACCATTCATACCCATAAATAACATATATAACCGATTTTTCATCCACCACTAATAATATCTTGTTTGCTTTGCTCGCTCAATAGCTAGTAGTGCTTGTGCTCATGGCAAGCAGACCAGTAGTTCTAGTTTATACAAATAATAAAACTAAATCCAATAAACGCTTGATTTCACTATTAATAAAACTAAAACATTACCTACTATAACTAAATACTACTTTTATTTTATCTACTGCTCTAGCTCTGATTGCACTGCTAGACATTTAGCAGTTATATAATAAAGATACAAGTATATAGCCATTAAAAAATTCCTTTATGCTAGCTAGCTACTACAATAATTTCTTACTTCTAGTTTCCATTTCATTTAGTTGCTCTTAAGTGAAATACTAGTAGCTTTTGAGATAGGCTCTTTTTAAAATCTACAATTAGGAGTATACAGGAGTTAACTATTTTGTGGCAAACAACTAAATCATTTTCTTATCTTAGTGCATCACATGGATTTAAGCTATTCCAACTGTCTAAGTGATCAGTAGCACCCTACATAAATTACTCAGACCAAAAATCTGCCGATTGTTTACATTATTTCTTTCGGTAAAGGGTTTTCAACATCTTTAGCCGCTTTTATTGCATTACCGCACCGTGTGTGCAAGCAAAATATGGTTGTATTGTAAGGAACCTATACCCATTTTTAATTTTTCCATCCCTTAATTGCAATATTGTTTTGCTCGATTCAATCATTCACTAATTATAACAATTGTCTTTACCTGATTTTTTTGGTACTACCTCTCACGTAGTTTTTTTTAAACTTTTCTGAAGTTTTTATTGATTGAACTAGAAACCATTACTTTGTTCATTTATAAAAACATACTCAAAAATATGATCAAACCTTGTAAGTGAATTACTTTTAACCCTTTCACCGGTAGATTTTTAAAAAGAAAATATGTAAATAGATTTAAAAAATCATAACAAATTAAACATTGAAAAAGTGCCTAGCAACCATATATATTCATGTAGCACACTAGTTAGGGATTTTGAAAAACCACATGTATGTTGCCTAGCAACAAACCACAAAAAATTAATTAATGTTTCATAATATTTACTAAATTATTTTAATAAAAAAGTGATAATTATGTTGATTATACAATTAGATTTACATCTAGATGATTGAATTATTTATAATGAAAAATCTAAAGTTTTACAAAAATGTTGCTTATAATGAACAATCTGTAAGAGTATATTTCAAAAAACAGTTATATTCAGGTGCAACACGTAAATGGACCTTGCAAAAGGAGCATTGAATACGAGATTACTATGCTCTATTAGCTAAACCTAGAACTAATTATTTTTGTATTGCTAAGCACAGCTAAGACATGCCCAGTGTTTATGACTCACCTTCAGCATCTGAAGATTCATACCCTTACAAGTGCTATCATCAGAAGAATGCACAGCATTTTCTAAAGCTTTCACTTCCCTAAAAGTAACTGTTGGAGATCCAATGAAAGCAAAAACATCTGTACTGCTCTCTTGCAAGTCCCTTTCATCGCTCTCCGCTTCAGACAACAAACTAACAACACCGTCTGCACTCAGCCACGAAGCCATGCTACTGCTGAGTAGGCTAATAAAATTCTGGAAGAAACTTCTTAAACTAAGTCCAGTATATTTATTTATATTTTGTATTATTCTATTGTTAGGGCATTTGTTTATACTTTAACATGCAGTATCTAACTAATTGAAAACTCCAGAATCTGTTTGCTAATCATATCTTGTGCGGTCATCATGAGTTAGATAAAAGAATAAACTGAAACTGAATACAAATGATGCCAATGTGCCTGGAATATAAAATGAAAAACTGAAAATGAAAACACAAAATGTAAATGGCTGGGGGATAGTAAGAAATACTAAAAACAAACCAAACGATAGAGATAGCACGGAGGATGAAATGAAGGATTGCAAATCAAGCCGATAGTTCTTTGAGTTTATTTAAAACTCATTATCAATGGAACAATATCTAATATAACAAATTGAAGAATCATCAATGGGCTCATTCATTATCCAAACCAACATTCTAACATATAATATTGAAAGCTTTCAATCATCCAAATGTAAACTAAAAACAAAAGCGTGGCTCAGATAAATGGTTGAGACACTTTGACTTCTGTCTACCAACCTAATCAAAGACTTCTGAAACCACACATACTGCCTGTACCATTATATTTTAGATCACTATGGAAATGGAACATCAAAATCAAACTTCGTCTCTGGATGTTGTGGATAATAAGAATATATATATATAATATATATATTTATATATATATAATATTATACAGTTGATAACATCCGTTTTTACAAGGACTGACTAATACATTCCTTATGATTCCCTTCAAAGCACTAATGATTGAAGCGCAGATAAACAGTTTGTGAAAGTGAAAATATCTATATCAAACAAACTTCACACTTGTTCGATAGTAAGTTTCATTCTAATTATTCTCCAAAATCAGTCAAAAAAAAAAAAGTAAAAAAGTCATAAATTGTCATTTGCAGTAATTCAACACCTAAACCAACAATTTACTGTCACTAATTTCCAAAATTAGAGTGTGCCGTCCTGACAAGTGCTATGATGCAGTTTATTAGAGTTAATGATGTCATAAAATTTGAGTCATGTCTAGAAATGTTATTAAATGCTGTGTCATGCTCCAGTGAGTAAATAATAATGTTATTATTCACTAGAATAGCACAGCTTTATCTGTTTGCATAATTACAGAAGCTACATGATCTTGTGATATCTTAGCTACAGATTTTATATGTAATATAATATAAAATGTATTTATATGCATGATCTATTTACAATTATATCTATGTATTATATAATATCTATATCTATAGGCATGTATGTAGCTCATTCAAACTTTAAAAAGGTTGTTGCAAGATTCCCACTTTTCCCCAATAAGTATTCCTAGGACCAATGAAAGGGAAATTGTGTGTGTGTCTGTGTTTATATGATGAATGTAAGCTTTTTTAAGTTAATTTCATGTAAGGTATAACTCTTATAACTCTGTTGTCATAATTGTAATCGGTCTAAGGCGGGGGTGGGGGGGTGAGGGGCGGGGAGGGGGGGAGAAATGTAAAACTTTATTTAATTGACTATTCAGATGAAGTAGTGAATGCCAGAAATCTATAATAGTACAAATTTATAAGTACTACAATACTAGTGATGCGCTCTAATAGCACAAAATAGCGAAGCGAGCGATGCATATTCCCTGTAATTGCAGCTATTCAATGTATGCTTGGTGTGGCTACAAAATACTGTCAAAGTGAGAAAAAAATAGTGGTGGCTATTTTCTATGATGAAGGCTCCGTGTAGCTGAAACGTTGGTACATTCAACCATAATTTGTACTAAGATACAGTTATTTATTTTGATGTTGTTTATGTTATGTCTATCTGTTGTTTCATAATACCAATGATGAAGGCTCCCTGTAGCTGAAACTGTATGATAAAGGCTTCTTGTATTTTTTATTAAACTCACTGATTCCACTCACTGTTTCCACTCATTGTTTCCACTCACTGATTCCACTCACTGATTCCACTCTCTTCAACGCTCTTGACCGAGCTTTTTTAACTTTTTGTCTCTCTTTAGCAGAATTTGTTTTACTGAGCATCGCTACTTCGTATGGCGGGTAAACAAAACAAAATGTTGCTAAGAAGGCTACCTGGCCCTCGCAAGCGCGTAGGAGAAAATGTGCAGACGTACGCCCACACAAGAACAAAAACAATTCCTAGACCTAAATATATATATATCGCGGACTCATTAGAGAGTCAGCTCAGCTCGCTTCGCTGAATTAGTTATTATTTGATTAGCATATAGCACACACATACTAACTCACACTTACATACATACCTAGCTATTCACTCACTTTTATGCACGCAAGCACAATACACACTATTAAGGATTGTCTGGGCGATTAGATAATATAGAAAATCTGAAGTAAGAGATGACGCTTATACGATATGTAGTGTAAATTTCCTATAGCTAACTGCCATGCACATAATACACTGATACACTACTCTTCAGCTCATAACTACAATATTTATAAACAAAATGTGCCTTTTAATTTCATTCTCTAATATTGTGTTATGAAAGTTATTTAAAGTACATACTTTAAGTTTATTAAAATATCTATGTTACTTCATCAATTATATTATGATGACTCAGTTTATGTGTTATTATTTTATGAAATGGCTAGCTATTGGTGACCTTTCTTCTAAAAAGAAGGTTGTACATTTGCTTACACTGCTAATCATACAACTTCATGGAATGATGTTACCGTGAAGCATATTTACAAAATTTATATATAAAAATGTAGTGTAGTGTATTTTTTAGTAATTATGCAATCATATACAGCTAATATCTTAGTTAAATAAATATGTTAAGTACAATATAAATACCTGAGAATCAAGCAGTGTATAATGTAGGGAGTATCCTGGTAGCAAGTCTGGACTGGCATTAATCTGATCTAGGGCTACTTGAATCCCAGGAATTACTCCACTAGCTACAAATGCTCCTTCAAAGGACATCATGAGCTGAATGAAAAGTGGGCAAGTTATATTTAAGGACATGTCAGGCACACAAGATGACTGGTCAATGCTGAGGTTGATTGGAGGGTAGACATGTTTGTATGGTCCAACATCATAGCTATTGGGCCTCTCCTGGCAAATTACAGCTTTGAATATTATGTAAGAGGCCAGTGTTTGCACTAGAATAAAAATATTATACTGATAGCTAAATATCATCTTCGTCTCTGTCGGAGGAGGGGTAACTTCCTCCGAACCGATTGGTGGGTGTGGCGTAGATGTTATTTACGCCCGAAGGACCAGGACTTCAGTGGCCTATTGGCGCCGACTGAGTGACTTTCGCTTGCAGTCTTGACGCCGCACCCGCAAAGAGCGCACTCTATAACTTGGTTAGGGCTATAGTATGAGTATCACAGAACACACCTTGCGGTCTAATTACGTTATTTAAGTGGTGAGGCACGGCGATATAAAGACGGTGGGTTGACAGAGCTATGAATATAATTATGAATATGGAAATGAGTGATCGTTACAGGAAGTGTGTGCGCATGATTGAGTTTGCTGTGGAGGAGAGAGCCTGCCGTGAAGAAGGGTGGCGCAGCCAGCCTGCATCCTCAGGAAGAGTCTCCGTGTGAAGGTCTTGATGGTGCCTGAACAGTCTCTATAGAAAAGACCAAGTCCAGCATCTGTTCGTTTCTTTTATTGCTCTCACGTTATTGATAATTGTTTACCTTACTACTCATGCGCACAAAAAACGAAACATTGATAAACAGCGATGAAACAAACGACTGGATTATGATATTGTATTGATGAGAACACTGTACAACGAGTATTTTACCTTAATCACCGTTTTTGTTACTATAGACACAACTAATTATTGTATTACTTGTGGTAAAACAATAACAAGTTTTAGCTACATTAAGAAAAACATAGCTGCACAATCATGCATTTGATGCATAAATGTATTAAAATAATATGACTTGACTATTGCAACGTCTCCTAAGATCTGACCAAGTTGAGTTTGCATAAACTTCAGCTGTCAATATTGGCGACTTTCCTATAACAGTTTGTAGCAAGGAAGGCCGTACACCAAAGGGTGATAATGGGATTGTTCGCTATGTCCTAGCTACCGCCTAGTACGAAGCCGTTATGAAAATTTTCACAACTAATTTTAAAAACATGAAAAAAAACTCTCTTCGCCGTAAAGTGAGGTCACAATTAATCCAATAAAAAATGTTAGCGCCGTTGGGTGCCCCTTGGACAAGAGACGTTCAAATTGCTCATTCAGTATCACAAACATAAAGAAAAATGATGAGCTGGAGATGACAGTCCTAACAGGAAATCCTTCAATCTAGGACGTCTGGGGATTATAAACAGCAGTAGTCCACAACAACCATTCACATTAAATGAATCGTGGAATTGTTAATTTTCCTAGGTTGGTGTTCATTACTTGTTCTTTGAGTTTATTTAAAACTCATTATCAATCGAACAATATCTATTATAACAAATTATTGAAGAATCATCAATGGGCTCATTCATTATCCAAACCAACATTCTAACATATAATATTGAAAGCTTTCAATCATCCAAATGTAAACTATAAACACAAGCGTGGCTCAGATAAATGGTTGAGACACTTTGACTTCTGTCTACCAACCTAATCAAAGACTTCTGAAACCACACATACTGCCTGTACCATTATATTTTAGATCACTATGGAAATGGAACATCAAAATCAAACTTCGTCTCTGGATGTTGTGGATAATAAGAATATATATATATGTTCGGGACCAGTCCCTCCAAGAGTTACAGCATGAAGCCTAGCCCCTTCACTTAGCTAGCTTTAACCTTTTATTACATATCGTATTTCAACATTCATTTTATTTCTATATTTACTACGCATGCACTCGTACTCCGTTCCGACTTCGAACATCGACGAATTGCATTTAATTACCATTGTTACTCGTATTACTCTTAGTTACGTTTTATTCTCACTTCTTCTTATATTTCATAATCTTTGCTCTACAATTGTATTCTATATTACAATAAAAGTAAACCTACACTTTCGGAGTTATTACTAGTAACTTGTTAGTTTACTCCCGAACATTTTGGTCCTTCGAGCCGGATCCTCTTCAATGACAAGAACCTGTTTCTCTCAAGACTGAAGAGGATTCAAAACTTATTTTTTCTCTATTTATTGTCTACAAGATCTTCGAGACCTTCGAAATTTTGTACGAACAGATGGCTTCCGCAGATCGGGGAAAACTGGATACTGAATAAACTTAATCAAGAAGAAGGAGAAACAGAAGAATTGGCCTACACTATTGATAGTGCCAAAAGATTAAAAACAAGTAACACACTCGCTGAACTCGCTGAAACAGTTCGTTTATATAGTCGTTGCAAAGCTATCAAGATCTCGCTAGACAGATATTCTTCACTTCCTAAACTTGACGGTAGTAATATACAACCTGCTCTCTGTGATATCAAGTACAAACTGGACGATATGGAAGAGTCTGCTGTGACTATAGGAGGTCGCCCAGAAGTGCATGAAGGAATCAAGTGTCTTATACGAGATCTTATGGAGTTACAAATCAGGAATGGAAAGGACCTCACTGAAGGTATTTTTTCAACAGCTCCATCTGTATCACCTACAGGACTGTCGAAGTTTGAAAGGCTGCCTCGTCTTGCTTTACCCGAATTCGACGGAACACCTGGTGGTTGGAGACCTTTTTGGGAGAAATTCCAAAATGCTCTTTCAAAGGACACATCACTTACTGATGTTGATAAGCTTGCTTTCCTCAACATGGCAGTGAAAGGGAAAGAAGCCAGGTTGATCATCGAGTCAAAGACTAGATCCGGCCCGGATTTCGGCGGTGTCATACAGGCACTGCAAGACCGTTACGATCAACCACGCCAGACATGTAGAACCTCTCTACAGTCTGTGCTAAATCACCAGATTGACCTCTCCTCTGAAGGTATAACTAAAACTATAACTCTTTTCGAAACATCTCTAGCTGTGGTAAAAGAGTGTACAGACGGTTCACAGGATGCTCTATTTACAGCATTGTGTGAGCTACTCATGCCCGAGAAATTATTCCAAAACTGGGTTGAAGAGTCGGCAAAATTAAAAAGGACTCCAAGTTTTGATCACTTAGCCGGATACCTCAGACGCTTTCAAATGCGATTCTGTGGGAGAACTGACGTAGTTAAGACGAATTCATCTTCCACCACTCATGGACGAAGTTTTTCTCACCGATCAAAGCCAACATCGAAACCTTCTACTCTCCATGTCCAAAGCACAAAACATTGTCAGTTATGCCCTACGGACACTCATCCACTTTATCTATGCGATGTTTTCAAGGCCCAATCCGTGGACGATAGGCAATCAACTGTATCTCGTCTAAAGGTTTGTGTGAATTGTTTGTCTTCTAATCATATTTTGCGTGAGTGTCCCAGTACTAGGTCTTGCTGTCACTGTGGTCGCAAGCATCATTCCTTACTTCACAGAGGATATCAAAAAAGGACCAATAAGCAACATTCCCAGTCTACTTCAGCAAGCCAGCAACAGCCCCAGCCAACTTCAACAAGCCAGCAACAGCCGCAATCAACTGAGACAAACTCAGAAAGTACAACCAATACTAATGCTCATGCCTTACCGTCTTCTGAGTCCATGAAAGACCGACCGATCGCTTTTTTGGCAACGTGTTTGGCAACTGTTAGTGCCGGGGGAAGAATTCAAAAGGCCCGTGCTTTAATGGACAGTGGTTCAACTTTGTCATTTGTGACTACTAAACTTGTTCAACGACTAAAAGCCAAGAAGATCAGAAAGTCAACTAGTTTTACAGGTATTAGCCAGACATCCGTACCTACCTCGCGGTACCAGGTTGATTTAGATCTGATTCCAAACAGTGATCAACCCAATAATATATCGGTGAGAGCCATAGTGCTAGACCGTATTTCTGGAGATCTACCGGGATTCCCTCTTCATGGAGTCAGAGAACAACCTTTTTTACAAGGAAAGAAACTTGCTGATCCTTTGTTCGATCAACCGGGCTCTATAGACTTACTATTTGGAGCAGATATCCTCGATGAAATACTTCTTCAAGGCCATGCTACTTCAGCAAATCGGATGACTCATGCCTGTGAGACTATCTTCGGCTGGACTCTTAGGGGGAAAGTCCTCTCCGAGCCTAAGTCTGACCGTGTACATTTGTGTGACTCAGCTGAAGAGAGTAGTACGGATGATTTATTAAGAGCATTCTTCCGAGTGGAACAAGCACCCGAGAGTTCTTTTGCCCTTATTGATGAAGACCAACAAGCTGTGGATCATTTCCAGAAATCGTATTCTCGAGATGTGGATGGAAGGTATGTAGTACAGTTACCAAAACGTAATACTTCTATTGCTTTAGGTTGTTCCAGAGACCAAGCTCTCCGACGCTACATTCAGAACCGCCGTTCTCTTGAAAAACGAGGTAACTACGCAGATTTTGAGAAGGCTCTGCGCGAGTACGAACTTCTTGGACATGCTGAAGCAGTTCCTATACATGACCTCCGCAAACCTGAGTGTGAAACCTTTTACCTCCCTGCTCACGGTGTGGTGAAGAGTTCTAGCACGACCACAAAACTTCGAGTTGTATTCGACGCCTCTGCCAAATCCTCTTCTGGTGTTTCTCTCAATGACACACTTCTCCAAGGTCCTAATTTATATCCTTTACTAACCTCTGTTATACTTGCTTTCAGGTCTCATCCTATTGCTCTCTGTGCTGACATTTCTAAAATGTTTCGAGAGGTTGGACTTCATCCAGATGACAGGGATTTGCACCGTTTCTTACAACCCGAACCCAATGGAGGAGCAATACAGGATATGAGGATGACTCGTGTTACCTTTGGTGTTACTTCCTCTCCTTTCTTAGCAACTCAAGTTCTTCGGCAACTAGCTCATGACTACCAGGAACAATATCCTAAAGCTGCCTACATTGTACGAAATCATTTTTATGTCGATGATTGCTTGACAGGAGCAGACACACTAGAAGATGCTATTGATATCAGAACCAACCTATGTGAACTGTTTTCTCATGCTCAGATGGTTCTACGCAAGTGGAAGTCTAATTCCCAATCTCTTCTTCATACTATTCCAAAGAAATTGCGAGAAGAAGAATCTACTCAACTTATTTCTCCACCAGATCAGTGCTTGAAAACACTTGGAATTCATTGGAATACTCGCACTGATTGTTTCCACGTAGCAACACCGACGCTAACTTCTGACGATCATCCGACCAAACGGAAGATAGCTTCAGACGTAGCTAAAACTTTCGACCTTTTAGGGTGGTTCTCTCCCAGCATTATTGTCATAAAAATACTCCTTCAAAAGCTGTGGAAGGAAAATCTTGGTTGGGATGAGCCAGTGCCTGAACAACTAGCTCAGGAATGGGAACTCTGGAAAAAACAACTTCCTCTTATTACTGAACATTCAATTCCAAGATATCATCACACGATTGGAAAGAAGGTTAGGAGTCTCCAACTCCATGGATTCTCAGATGCATCAGATGTAGCTTATGCTGGAGTGGTGTATCTCAGGACTGTGTACGATAATACTGACGTATCAATCACTCTACTGTATTCTAAGACGCGAGTTGCTCCTCTCTCAAAGTCAACGACTCCGCGTTTAGAGCTCTGCGGTGCTCAGTTACTCAGTAAACTTCTTGTTCACGTTGCTACGGCCCTTGAAATTCCATTATCGAATATTTATGCTTGGAGTGATTCTACGATTGTGCTCGGCTGGTTGTCAACTTCACCTTCCCGTTTGAAATCTTACGTTTACAACCGAGTTGTGGACACTATTGAAAGAATTCCTGCGGCTCAATGGAGACACGTGCCAACTAACTGCAACCCTGCAGATGTTGCTTCAAGGGGAATTGAAACAGCTAAACTTATCTGTTTTCAGTTATGGTGGCAAGGACCATCTTGGTTACTTTCATCATCTTCTGAATGGCCATGCAATACTGACTGGAAAGGAAAAAGAGACTTGATAGAGTTAAAACCTGCTGTTCACCTAGCTCTGCTTCCTTATGAAGATTTCTCTGAGAGATTTTCTAGCTATAGAATTATGCATAGTGTGTTAACCTGGTGTTTTCGTTTTATTTATAATTGTAGTAAGCACAGTTCTGATCGAGACCTTTCCCCTGATCTAGCACTAAATGAACTGGATGAAACAGAGACTCGCCTCCTGAAGCTCAGTCAGGATAGAAGTTTCAAGCCTGAGAAGACTGCACTCTGTCATGCTCGTGAAGTTCCACGTCAAAGCTCTCTCTCTAGTCTCAGGCCGTTTCTGGATTCAAATGGACTTCTACGGGTTGGAGGAAGGCTGGAGAATTCGGAACTGACTCAAGATCAAAAACATCCAATCATTTTACACCATTCTGACAGACTTTCAAAGTTGTTAGCAAGGCAAGCTCATGTATCTAATATGCATGCAGGCCCTCAAGCACTTCTTGCAATTTTGTCCTTGCGATATCATATTATAGGATTTAAAAATTTAGTGAAAGGTATTTCTAACCAATGTGTATCTTGCAAGAAAGCATATGCCAAGACTAACTCACAGGTTATGGGTCAACTGCCAGTCAATAGAGTCACACCCACTTCAGCCTTTCATCATACTGGAGCAGATTTTGCTGGCCCACTGATGATGAAGAGAGGATACACACGCAATCGCACACTAGTGAAAGTATATGTCTGTGTATTTGTTTGTATGGCGACTAAAGCTGTACATTTGGAAATGGTAACAGATTTGACATCCGAGGCATTCTTAGCTGCTCTTCGTCGTTTTATTGGACGCCGAGGATGTCCAGAAACTCTAGCCACGGATAATGGTTCCAATTTTGTAGGAGCTCAAAAAGAATTACGTGACTTGTATACCTTTCTCAACTCTACTGCCACGCGGAGATCGACAAATTTATTCTGTACAACTCACCATATCAAGTGGACACATACTCCAGCAAGATCGCCTCATTTTGGTGGATTGTGGGAGGCAGCCGTTAAAAGTATGAAGTTTCTTTTGTTCAAAACTGTAAAACCTCACCAATTGTTTGAACACGAACTAAATACCATCTTAGTCGAGATTGAAGCCACACTGAACAGTCGCCCACTCATTCCTTTGAACTCGGGTCCAAACGATGGTCTAGAGGTATTGACGCCTGGTCATTTTCTCATCGGTAAAGCTCTCAAAGCTGTTCCTGTTGAGTCACACTTGCATTCAAAAATTAGTTGCTTAAAGCATTGGAATCTCTGCCAAAGAATTTATGCTGATTTCTGGACTCGCTGGTCGAATGAATACCTGTGCACTTTACAGAGATTAAACAAGTGGCGTCGATCTGAACGATCAGTGAAAGTTGGAGATTTGGTACTACTCAAAGACATGGATCTATTTGTACGGTCCTGGCCATTAGGACGAATTGTTAAAGTATACCCTGGTGCTGATGGTTATGTTAGAGCTGCAACGATAAAAACTGAAAAGGGAACCTATACTCGATCCGTAACAAAAATAGTACTGCTGCTACCAGAAGAAGACCTAACTTCATCTCCTGCCCCTGGCCCCCCAGTATGTTCGGGACCAGTCCCTCCAAGAGTTACAGCATGAAGCCTAGCCCCTTCACTTAGCTAGCTTTAACCTTTTATTACATATCGTATTTCTACATTCATTTTATTTCTATATTTACTACGCATGCACTCGTACTCCGTTCCGACTTCGAACATCGACGAATTGCATTTAATTACCATTGTTACTCGTATTACTCTTAGTTACGTTTTATTCTCACTTCTTCTTATATTTCATAATCTTTGCTCTACAATTGTATTCTATATTACAATAAAAGTAAACCTACACTTTCGGAGTTATTACTAGTAACTTGTTAGTTTACTCCCGAACAATATATAATATATATATTTATATATATATAATATTATACAGTTGATAACATCCGTTTTTACAAGGACTGACTAATACATTCCTTATGATTCCCTTCAAAGCACTACTGATTGAAGTGCAGATAAACAGTTTGTGAAAGTGAAAATATCTATATCAAACAAACTTCACACTTGTCCGATAGTAAGTTTCATTCTAATTATTCTAAATCAGCCAAAAAAAAAAAAAGTAAAAAAGTCATAAATTGTCATTTGCAGTAATTCAACACCTAAACCAACAATTGACTGTCACTAATCTCCAAAATTAGAGTGTGCCGTCCAGACAAGTTCTATGATGCAGTTTATTAGAGTTAATGATGTCATAAAATTTGAGTCATGTCTAGAAATGTTATTAAATGCTGAGTCATGCTCCAGTGAGTAAATAATGTCCTTAGTCACTATGTAGAATAGCACAGCTTTATCTGTTTGCATAATATTACAGAAACTACATCATCTTGTGATATCTTAGCTACAGATTTTATATGTAATATATATATATATAATATGTATTTATATGCATGATCTATTTACAAAATATCTATGTATTATATAATATCTATATTATATCTATAAGCATGTATGTAGCTAATTCAAACTTTAAAAAGGTTGTTGTAAGATTCCCATCTCTTCCCCAATAAGTATTCCTAGGACCAATGAAAGGGAAATTGTGTATGTGTCTGTGTTTATATGATGAATGTAAGCTTTTTTTTTAAGTTAATTTCATGTAAGGTATAACACTTATAACTCTGTTGTCAAAATTGTAATCGGTCTAAGGCGGGGGTGGGGGTGTGAGGGGAGGGGAGGGGGGGAGAAATGTAAACTTTATTTAATTGACTATTCAGATGAAGTAGTGAATGCCAGAAATCTATAATAGTACAAATTTATAACTACTACAATATTAGTTGTTGTTATTTGATTAGCATATAGCATACACATACTAACTCACACTTACAAACATACCTAGCTATTCACTCACTGTTATGCATGCAAGCACAATACACACACTATTAAGGATTATCTGGTTGATTAGCTAATATAGAAAATTTGAAGTGAAGTAAGAGATGATGCTTATACGATATGTAATGCAAATTTCCTATAGCTAACCGCCATGCACATAATACACTGATATACTACTCTTCAGCTCATAACTACAACATTTGTAAACAAAATGTGCCTTTTACTTTCATTCTCTAATATTGTGTTATGAAAGTTATTTTAAGTACATACTTAGTTTATTAATCCGTAATTGAATATCTATGTTACTTCATCAATTATGATGACTCAGTTTATGTGTTATATATGAAATGACTAGCTATTGGTGACCTTTCTTCAAAAAAGTAGGTTGTACATTTGCTTACACTGCTAATCATACAACTTCATAAAATGATGTTACCGTGAAGCATATTTTACTAAATTTATATATAAAAATGTAGTGTAGTGTATTTTTTAGTAATTATGCAATCATACAGCTAATATATCTTGGTTAAATAAATAGTTCATGCTAAGTACAATATAAATACCTGAGAATCAAGCAGTGTATAATGTAGGGAGTATCCTTGTAGCAAGTCTGGACTGGCATTAATCTGATCTAGGGCTACTTGAATCCCAGGAATTACTCCACTAGCTACAAATGCTCCTTCAAAGGACATCATGAGCTGAATGAAAAGCGGGCAAGTTATATTTAAGGACATGTCAGGCACACAAGATGACTGGTCAATGCTGGGGTTGATTGGAGGGTAGACATGTTTGTATGGTCCGACATCATAGCTATTGGACCTGTCGACTAACTTGTCCTGGCAAATTGCAGCTTTGAATATTATGTAAGAGGCCAGTATTTGCCCTAGAATAAACATATTATACTGATAGCTAAATATCATCTTCGTCTCTGTCGAAGGGGGGGTAACTTCCTCCAAACCGATTAGTGGGTGTGGCGTAGATGTTATTACCGCCCTAAGGACCAGGACTTCTGTGGCCTATTGGCGCCGACTGAGTCAACCTCGCAACCGCTGGCTTTGGCTTGCAGTCTTGACGCCGCACCCGCAAAGAGCGCACTCTATAACTTGGTTAGGGCTACAGTATGAGTATCACAGAACACACCTTGCGGTCTAATTACTTTATTTAAGTAGTGAGGCACGGTAATATAAAGACGTGTCAGAGCTATGAATATAATTATGAATATGGAACTGATCGTTACAGGAAGTGTGTGCGCATGATTGAGTTTGCTGTGGAGGAGAGAGCCTGCCGTGAAGAAGGGTGGCGCAGCCAGCCTGCATCGTCAGGAAGAGTCTCCATGTGAAGGTCTTGATGGTGCCTGAACAGTCTCTATAGAAAAGACCAAGTCCAGCATCTGTTCGTTTCTTTTATTGTTCTCACGTTATTGATAATTGTTTACCTTACTACTCATGCGCACAAAAAACGAAACATTGATAAACAGCGATGAAACAAACGACTGGATTATGATATTGTATTGATGAGAACACTGTACAACGAGTATTTTACCTTAATCACCGTTTTTGTTACTATAGAGACACAACTAATTTTTGTATTACTTGTGGTAAAACAATGACAAGTTTTAGCTACATTAAGAAAAACATAGCTGCACAATCATGCATTTGATGCATAAATGTTTGACTTGACTATTGCAACGTCTCCTAAGATCTGACCAAGTTGAGTTTGCATCTAAATCTCAGCTGTCAATATCCTAGCTAGGAAGGCCGTACACCAAAGGGTGATAATGGGATTGTTGCTATGTCCTACCGCCTAGTACGAAGCCGTTATGAAAAATTTCACAACTAATTTTAAAAACATAAAAAAAAGGAATAAAAAATTTTTGTGGCGTTTGGGTCTCTTCGGAATGTCTAGCAAGTGAGGTTGAGTCAACCCACATATATATTTTTTGCTTCGCGGGAGCAACTACACTCGGGTTCTCACGGGGAGCTACCGTCTGTGCAAGATTCCCTTCTGAGTTTACGGAAGGGTGGCCTTTGAGGTTCAGGCATTCGTCAGCGTAGCGCACCCACAATCCTAGCATTCGTTGGGTTGCGGCCGTTGCCAGTGCTAACTATCATACGGTTCATATTTACACAAATAGATTCAATTTGAGTTTATTGTGGTATCTTTCTATTAAAATTGAAAACCAAAGTCTGGATTGTATAATAGATAAAGCAAATGTGTGTATTTATACTTTCCTTAACCCTTTCACCGGTATAACCGCCATATGGCGGTCGAGGTACCCATCGACACAAAAAGAATTATAAAAAATGAACCGCTCACGCTATCGACTTGTTTTAAACACCAAAATAGAGCTAAAGCTTAGCTTTATTGCATATAATTTTTATTAACGCGCAGGTATACGGTAACTAAGGAAACCGTGACGTAGTATTCCGTCGAATTTTATTAGCCTAATCAGCAGTAGCATGGCTTCGCGCGGACGGTGTTATTAGTTTGTTGTTCGACGATTAGTTCGTTGTTCGACGGTGAGTTTGGATTATCTAAAGCGGAGAACGAAGAAGGGAACTTGCAAGAGAGCAGTACAGCTATTTTTGCTTTGCTTTCATTGGATCGCCAACAGTTACTTCTAGGGAAGTGGAAGCTTTAGAAGATGCTGTGCATTCTTCTGATGATAGCACTAGCAATGGATCTGAATCTTCAGATGCTGAAGGTGAGTCATAAACACCGAATGTCTTAGATAGCTCTGCTTAGCAATGCAATGATAGTTAGTTCTAGGTTTAGCTAATAGAGCATAGTAAGCTAGGTTATGCAGTTTACATATTAGCTGCAATGATAGCAACAAACACTGATTCAACACTAGCTAATGATAGCTATCACAGCTAACTCAATATTAGAGAGATCAATGTGTGATTTAGAAGTACATTTTATCAAGAAGAATGTTCAGGCAAAAAACATAAGTAATTCAAATAATTTTTATGTTTGCAATTTGTAGTTGTAAACAATACAAGTGAAGATGAAATTCAAGTGGACGTGCAAGCAGTTCAGATGAAATCAGTTGTCATGACGTGGACGTGGACGAGGTAGACGTGCATGTTCTTCTATTTGAAAGAAAAGAAATACATCTCGTCCTGGAAACCGCCACGAATCTCGTATTCAATGCTCCTTTTGCAAAGTCCATTTATGTGTTGCACCTGAACGTAACTGTTTTTTGAAGTATCATACTGTTACAGATTTTTTTATTATAAGCAACATTTTTGTAAAACTTTAGATATTTTATTATAAATATATAATTCAATCATCTAGATGTAAATATAATTGTATAATCAACATATTATCACTTTTATATTAAAATAATTCAGTAAATATTATGAAACGTTAATTAAATTTTTGTGGTTTGTTGCTAGGCAACATATATGTGGTTTTTCAAAATCCCTAACTATTATGCTACATGAATATATATGGTTGCTAGGTACTTTTTTCAATGTTTAATTTCTTATGATTTTTTAAATCTATTGATATATTTTCTTTTTAAAAATCTACCGGTGAAAGGGTTAAAAATTTCCGCACTTAACGCTCATTATAACCATTTGTGCTCTTTACAGTATTTGATAACAACTTACCGTTGTTTAATGTCCATAATGATATTCTAAACAAATAATATGATATCATAATTGTACCAAAAATGTAGTTGCATTATATTACATAAAACATCATTAAGAAATTGCTCAATAATATCAACTGTGTGTACTATGTATATTATAGTCCAATAGGATAATTAACTAATTGATTTTTTATTGTGTCTGTAGCAATCATTGCTTTTGTTACAGATATTGTAATATATCTGTAGTAGTATGTGTATTTTTGTTCATAACTTTCTTGTAGGATAGAGACATGTCATTGAGTTTCAATAGCTTCTCAGAACTAGGTTGTTGGGTAAAAGGATTTCTGCAAGAATGAGGCAATCAGCATTAATAGAGTTTAATTTGTATGTAACTAGTAACATCAAGATAAATCATTAGCTATTATCTTAAAGGTATGAAGACATTATTGAGTGTTATTTAATTTAAACCAAACTATATACATATGAAACTAAATGATTATGTGCATACTATGCATATAAAATTTACGTATATAAAAATATATATTATATAATACGCAACATTTTATTACAAAATTTATAATACATTAGAGCAATAACATTAACTGTGTTAAGAAAAATAATATATACTGTACTACATACTATAACACACATAAAATCTAATAATCTATTTATATTAGTGTACAATAAACTTAAGTACAGATAGAAAACTCATTCCTTACTTGCATTGTTTTCTCATTGTTTGCATTATCCAACACAAAAGTGATGTTACAGCAATTAGCAATGGTAAGTAATAGAAGCTTGTCAAAACATATGTGGATGGAGTAATATATTCTCTCTGTATAGAACAAGCATCATTGGAGATATCCGTATCACTTTTAATAAGTGAAATCACACTGTTGTGGCCTGTGTTTCGTATAATTAGGAGAACAAGGACTAGAGCTGGCAGAATAATTTCAACAACATTGCTGAATACACTTGATAGAGGCATTACTGTCCCATACACTGTTATTACTACCGACAGAAGCAGCATCAGTGGCTGCTACACAATAACAAGGAGAAATAATAATTATAAAGCAAGTTTTTCTAGTTATTTGTTGACATATGTATCTGTATTTTTAAGATACAAAACATCACATTAGTCATAATTGAGGTAGGTATCAATATTGTAATGTTACTAATGTTTTATAACCATTTTATTTACAGCTTTTATAACTAATAATAATAATTATTATTATAATATTATTATCTTTACAAATAAATTATTATTATTGTTATTAAGTACATAGCAACCATAGATATTCTTGCCCTTTAACATTATTATTATTATTACAAATTAATGTAGTATTAACATTATTATAAATAATATAATACCAAATAATTACTTACATTATTCCTGGTAAATGTAGTTATAGTCAGAAGCGTAATTAATCGTTTTGCGAAATCAACAGATAACCACCATTTGTATCCTTCGTTGTAAGGACCAGTCAAAACTTTGAAATACATATTTTGCCTATTAAGCTAATACATTTAATAATAGTAATAATAGTAAACTCTATATAGTTCATATTATCGTCATACCTTCTTAAGTAGTACAAAATTGATTACAATAATCATACTCGCAAATACTAGTATAGTAATTGCCACTAAAGCTAGTATTAAATGATTTCCATGAAAGCATTCTATTTCTCCATTGATGCTCCATCTCTGTAAGGATATTGTTTTTAGTTATTATAATAAAAACAACAAACATTCATATGTGTTGCAAAAAGTAACGACTGATATCAATGTAAACATATTATTAGAAAATAGCTACTACTATAAACAACTAGGTACAGTAACTGCAACAAAATTTTTAGATGCATGAAAGTTAGCTAGTCCTATAAGAATTCATGAAAAAACATAATATTATATACAGCATTATTGCCTTTTAGCTGATACTACAACGCAAGTGAAATCTAGTTCTTGTAGTTCCAACAAATAGACTGTAAGTGGCAGGTTCGTGAACATAAACAAACATGATACAAATAGCATATAAAAATAATGGCTTTAAAGGGAAAATTTACTTTTTTCTTATCTATGTACTCTGCATATATTTTATTTTTGTTTGTTTTAATTATTTTACTACCATAACTATAATAGCTATCCATTGGGTTGTACCGGATTATTTCAATTAATACTATAAATGATCCAATAAGACCAATGAAAATACTTGAACCCATAAAGAGAATATTGTAAAAGTAATTGTGATATGTTTTATGTCTTACCAATGAAAACTCTTGCCCTTTAATGTTTACGTTATAACATCTCAGGATTTCCATGGATGTGTTGACAATGTGGACATAGGATAAGTTTATGATCCACCACACAAATCCATACAGTACACTTTGATACGACAAAGCTGTGGATATTCTTAGACATGCACAGCATCTAACAACACAAAATGAAATTTTTAATGCGAAATGCTGCAATAGTTACCATGATTTATTGATGAAGTTCTGACATTTCACACAAAAGTACACAGGGTGAAAAGAGTCCATTTGCAACCATAACAAAATCCATAAACTGGCTTGGTAATTAGAATTAACAAAAAAAATTTACAAGGCTGTGGAGGTTAAACTAGTTATCAATACATCATACACTAATTTATGATTTTGTTTTGGTTGTCAGTGGACACTTTTCAGGCAGTAATAACTTTTTTAAGATACTTTTGATATTGCATCACTTACAAGCCGTGATTCGACTGAACTAGCTAGCTATAAATAGCGCATAAGCAACATAATAATTTAAATAAAAAAGTTTTGCTTACTTAACTAAATAAATGTGGTTATACATTAATATGCATTAGTGATTTCTGTACCACAATAATAATGTTTTCAGATGAGTTACTGTAGTGTTTTATACATCTATTAACTTCAGTGAGTACCTATTTATAATTATTACCTGAAATAATTGTATATGTTTCATACATCTTCACAACATTAATCATTAGGTGCTGACATGTGAGATAACTCACATTATCACACAGGTGATATCTCATGCTGTATTGCACAAGTTTGTTATTCTCTGATACAGCTAAAAATTATTGCATCCATCCTAGACTATGACTTTTCTGGGTTCTTAGAGCTAGCTATCTTCCTCTTGCTCTAGTGAAGCCTACCCAACCAGGCTAGAGCAGTAGCTATGATATTAGTTAGGGGTGTTGGGAGCCCCAAGAGTGTTTTTCAGCAAAGTTACACCATGAGTTACCAACCGTAGTATAGACTACTTTAGTGAAAATATCTAGCATAGAATAAATCACTTATTACAACATTCATCAGAGTAAAACGGCGAGATATTTCAATCTCAGGCTGTATTTTGACTCACTACTGGCCTTTGACATAAATTAGTCTGCTAGTGAAATATTTCTCCATACATACTCCGATTAGCTAATGTAATAAATATTCTATAATATGCTAAGTATTTACAATGCTAAATTTTAATATCAAGGTTAACTGATATTGCTTCATAGTTCAAAAGTAATGTCTAATGACTACTTGTCTATCTAACATGTCTGAATACCATATTATAAATCTTACCTCAAAGACATAATAATGAACGAAAATATAGACACAGCCACCAGAAATGGAATGAATTTTAGGAAGTAGACTAATGGGGCACTCATATTTGGCCCAAGACAAAAATCATATACAAAGCCAAAACTCGTAGCACTTGCAATTATGCCCAGCTGTATAATCAACAAAGAAAATAATAAGTGCAATTACTGAACATGTCGTATGTTTAAAAAAAATTAAGTTGAAATGTATATAATTTTTTTCATCTTTTGTATAGGTACTTAAATATAATTATAAGTATCATATTCCACATGAAGTGCACTTCCCCAAGCTTAGGAAATTCCCCTCATAATTGAGTTATCACTGCATGTGGTCTATACCGCCTCCTCCAAATGATAATAAAGCAAGGTGGCTTAAGGATTGTCTCGTCAATCATTGTTATATCATTATCATAGTTTTATAACATACAGCAATGGATTAATATGCAGATTTAAGTAAAAATAGATCAACTTGCACAATTCAACAAATAAACTCTTTTACAGATTAACTTACAAACTTATGAAATTTTTCAAAAGAGCAAGGAAAATATTCTGCAATGATTGGAAGAATCTAAATATAAGAATCCAGCATAGGTGTTTAAATTTATAGCTAATTGAATACTGAAATGAAGTCATACCTACAATTGTATACAAGTAAATATTCTTAGAGATGATAATAGTTCATTATGAAAAAAAAAATGCAACAGCAGAGTCCAAATGTGCAATGCCAATTATTTATGCATACTGCTTGTATATTATTATTTTTTATTTTTAGAATAGGCCTTATTTCTATCAAGTAGTAATGTTATCGTAAAATGTTGAAACTAAAAGTCTTATAAATAAATTTTACAAAGAACACATTAATGTATAATTAACACCAGTGGTTTACATATCCCCAAACATACATTACATTGAAGACTCGGTCATTCACGGCTGAAATAATTATAATATTATTAGCAATTATTTGTCCTTCTAACAGCCACTAGTATGTTAATTAAAACATATTGGGTTAAGTTTTAATTAGCATAATGCAGGTTGTTAGAAAGAGAAAAATTTCTATAATATTATTATAGATTATTTAGTTTTACATTTTTTTCCTTTGATTCCTTGCTTTAGTTGTAACTACATTAGTCATAATTATTATTGTAGTGTTGTACAGAACTAGGAACATTGGTATCATTGAATTTATCAGGCTGTCTTGGGCTGACAACATATTATTCTAGAAGACTTTTTTAATGTTAAGTTCAGCTAACATCAGCATTGAAATTCATAATACATATAGAAGGAATTAATCGTCAATTAACCAACAATCTATGTAATACTACGCTTGAGTGTCAGTAACAATGACGACAGTGACCGATGTTGGTATGTGTATTCTTGAATACTTCATGAGCTTAAATAGTTTGGTAAAGCATCATCAAAACTTTCATGGGTAAAGTGTCAACACATTCAGTTGAAAGCGATTAATTGTAACAAAAAAGTGGGTTTGAAATCAGTATGACATCTTGTGTCACCTGTTTGCAATATATTGTACGCAATATTAAAACCTCAAGCAGTCTTGAAACTACTCATATCATACGTTTCCAAGACTAGGGCTGCATGCATGCACACTTACCCGGATTATTTCACTTAGCTACCAACTACTACTAACTACAAACTTGCCTGAATGTAGAACACAAATGGTGTTATGTACGATGGCAACTTTATGCTCAACAAAAGTATTCCAACATATACAAAGATGTTGGCGATAACTATTAAAAAATATGAAATATTATATAGGATAAATATATAATCAGTTTAGTTAACGTACTTAGACCAAGTATCCATAATGCTGATAATGAAGAACAAGTGGTGCATTGATTAAAGATAGCACTGAATCCCATGTCTTGCTTGCATTGTCCACATAGTATACCTGATGTTAGCACATAACAAAAATTTTGCATAATCAAGAAATGTTTTTAGCTACTTATAATATTTATTTACAAAATGACTGATATACTAACTAAATATTTAATCAATTCAAGTTGATGATTTCATTAATTGAATTGATAAGTATTGTACAGAATATTTTGAAATTGATTCTCAATAAAAAGAACTCAATGAAGTGCAGTACATGAGGTTTGAAAAATTAGATTAGTCCACTCTGATTACTATCATTGTGTTGCTCACATTTGTGCTATACATTATTCATAATAGATAATGTTATTATTTAGAAATTAATAATAAATACACGAAGGGCCTGTTAGTTTATACAGTCTTGTTTTAAGAAATGTGACCAAGTATTAGCTTAATAAAGTGGATTAAAGTCAGTACAGTTACCGTACTTTAAAAGGAAAATACGCAGACAACTTATATTGATATTTCTAACATAAACATATTTTTACTCTTCAGTTGAAATCATGGTAAAAAAGCTACCTGAATACAAATTATTTAAGTTTGGCCTACCTTGTCTGTCACATGCACATTGATCATCGACACTTGAAGTGTTTAGAATTCCCCGGTATGCATATCTTCCTTGTGCCACGTTCTCCAACGAACATTTGCAATAGTGATATGAGCAAGGAAATGTGGACAGAGTAGAACTACTGGACCAATATCCTTCCTGTCAACACATGTAAGGAAACTGAATTTTGTGCAATTGGCAATTTTATAGTGTAGGCAAAAAACTGTTTGTTTCCCACAATATTTCATTCTCTATAGATGTTGAGTACACTTTACTATGAAGATTAAGCACAAAAGGCGCGAACCCAGGTGCTGTTAAACACTTCTCAGCAATTATAATATAGTCTCCTTCCAAAAGAACAAGCAATCTGTTAGCTATTTTAATGAGGCATCAATAATCTGGAGCAATGAAAATGGTACATGGAAATTCTGTCTTCATAAGTGAAGAAGCTAAACTAGCCAGAAGCACTCACCGGTATACATTTTCAAATCTAAAGTTCACTACTTTCAACTCCATTAACTTCCCTTCTTTCAACTCCGTTAACTTCCCTTACCATAAAGCAAACTACATTGCTTGCTGCAAGAAATTATTTGCTCAAGTGATCATGACGTGATGCAAGGGGGCATTACCCACAAAAGCAGGTACCTATGTAGAGCTGAAGCTTCGCATTTTCTCAGAATAAGCCCCAAAGTAAAAAACAAGTGGCATAGTAAAAGGTCTTAAATCGTCATTCTGAGTAAGTTTGTATCAAAATCAACAGTTAATTGTTCTCCAAAATCAGAGTGTGACAGACAGACAGACAGAATGACCACTATAACCTTCTCACGCACACGCGCTGAGGGTTAAACATGATATCCAATACATTAAACTAATGTAATCTTACACTTGCAATTTTTTTAAATGCATAGTTTAGTTTAACATTAAATAAACAGTACTTTTCTTAGTATCATGTATTCATACTATCATACTTAATGTTTCATTTCATCATATCGAATTTTGAAATTACTTTTATATCATGAAAAGAATATTAAGTCTCCATTAATGTAATTTTTCTAATATTCTGATTGTGATGATCATTATGAAAGCAGTAGTTATAATTTATTTTTGCTAACTAATATTATTTTTATAAAAATGGTATTGAAATATTGTCATAGCACAAGAATTGCTGTACGTAATTTTATCTTCATTCTTTATGTTAAGTATCAATCACCAATAAAACACTTTTAAGACTGTAATCTAGACACATATCTCTAGCTATCGTCTGAAATATAATATTATATTTTAATTATTATCTGAAATGGAGTAATTTTCCAAGAATGTAAAATGAATAAAAAAATAAAATAATTTTTAAGACTTACTTTCAGTTGTAGATTTGACCCATTGCAGCTCATGATATACTTATGGTGCAAGTTGCAGTAGCAAGTGTGTTCAGAACTATTTCGCATTCTTAGTAAAGTATATCCTGCTGGACATTCCAATACATGTAAACTGATTTGTATATGCTAAAAAATTAAAAAATGATGATATATAGCTACTTTCATTTTGTATAGCTACATAAATACCTTGCCTCTTGTAGGTTCAAGAATTATTGTTTCATCAAATGGAGAATATTCTGATAAATTCACTGAAAATGATAATTTCAATGAATTTCTTTTGAAGGTATTCAAAGAAAAAGTTGATGGATCAATATTAATCAGCTGGATGTAAGTAGAAAGTATCATAAAAAGCCATTAGTATTATATCATTCAATTAAAATCAAATCACACACATTATTTTAGCTTACCTCATAAAAGAATATAATATTATATAGCTTTAAATATATTTTGTGTTACCTACTTTTGGTTCAAATTCACGATAATAACTATTGCCATCCGTGATACTAATGAAAGATGCTGTTTGTAGGTTTAGCTCATCTAAAGCGATCAAGTCAATAACAATTGTCTGTCCAGGAAATGCAGAGTACTATAACAAATAATTGTGGCTATAAGTTTAGTGTAGCAAATATAATAAAAAGTGTTTAATCAATGTAAATAGTCAATAAATAAATAGAAAAAACATTTTACCAATCACTCGAAAACCCAAGACATTTTTTTAAGTTTGTACTAAAGTACTAATTAAATTTATACTTCAATTCTACGTAGCTAACACAAACCCTTATTAGCAATGCTATTCATGGAAAAATACAGTCAGTGATCATAAAGCTAGTTCCATGAAATATCACCCCAAACTCTTACCTGATCTCGAGCAGCTTTTATCAATACTTCTTTGGTTTGCACATACCACTTGGGGTTAGAGATGTCTGGATAGTGAGCTCTATTTTCATTGTTGTTGCTGAGTAATAAATGTATATAACAAGCTTACATTTGTATATAAACCACATACATCATATTAATAATATGCTCTATTATCATTTTTGTTACCATATATACAGCCAATAACATATATATATTACATATATAATACATATATATATTATATATATATAAATAATTATATACTATATATATTATATGTTTTCTAAAGAACAAGGACTTCAAAAAGTTTATATAATGCATAGGGTCAGTAAAAAGAACATGAATATTTATGATTATTTCTCAGTAATATATTGCAGCTTTTATTTAATAATTAGGCTCTGTTACTTTCAGAATGGTTTATTTCTGAGTACTGTCCTTTAAAATATTTGTTGATCTTCTATATGAGTTCTCTGAACCAGCAATAACTCATATAAACTAGTAATCCTGGTACAATAATAGTAATATTACTATGACTTAACAAAAGTCTGTGATCAAATCTAATTAATATAGTATAGTTTCATTTAAGTAAATAGTGAAGCTGAGGAAACAGATGCTGAACCTGCAAGAAAATTCCAACCAAAAACAATATTTCATGGCTGGCCTATACTAATCTTTCTTAAACCTTTTAAGTTTGTAAAAGTTATCAAAATTTATCTATTCCCTTTTTTTCAAATTTCTACTTGATACATAGTGTAAAAGGCGAAGTTTACTCTAAAGTTAATTGTGTATTGTTCCGATAAGCATTTATATTATTAAATAAACGTCACTGATTTTAATCAATGAAGTACTTTTAAAACTAATTACATTTTGAAGTAAATGGTACCTATAATTAAAGAAATTCCATCGAAATGTTTGTATTCGATTGAAAAACACTGTCCCATTCAGTTGACCTGTCCATGAACAGGAGTCAATATTATCAGTGTATACACCAGATCCAATCAAAGCTTTATTTCTTGAAAAATACGCCACATTCTGTATAATAGATTTGAAAATATTTATACAAATAATATAGTGTGCAAAAGTAAAAAAAAGCATTGACATGAGCAGCAAACCTTTGCAGAATTATCTGGATTATCTGGTAACAAGTTTTCCTCCCAAAGAAAAGTACAGAGTGAATTCCTTACTAGCTTAGTAAACAGTTTAGGAATATGTAAATTTTTTACAGCAATGGCAGCTCCTAGACTGGAAAGTAGAAACATATATTGGGTGTAACTCAAACTAATATTCAAATAAAATACCTTGCAGTATTATTAACGAATCTTAAATGAGAATTGTTATGCACTGATATTTGTCCCAGTGATATGGAGTACAATGCTCCTCCTTCTCCAACAACTGTATTATCTTCAAATATCATGCTTCCTTTTATGTGAATTTTAGCACCTATAAACTATATGTTATATAAATATACTAATTATCAGTATAATATATTTTCTAATTTACAGTAAGCGCAGTTCCCCTGCTGCCACTAAATGTGTTAATCCCAGTGAACACAACTGCTGTGTAGTACGTTGTAAGAATTGCACCATGACCTCCAGAATTTCTTAGAAATGTACTGCTCAATATTAGAGAAAACAAATATGCAATATATTAGGTGTTAAAATTATATAGTGCAGAAAATGCTGTATTGAGTGAAATATTTTATAGACATTTAATAATTATAATAAACATTATGACATTATTTTATAGAGTGTAGGACAATTCTATGCTATTGTATTCACTTCTCACAAATCTTGTGGCCATAAATAGCTATATTAAACATTTGATAACACTTACCAAGAATGTACTTTAAGAGCTATAAATTCTTCTCGGTTTCCAAATATTAGTGAAGGAGCAATGATAATAGTTCCGACAGCTCCTCCGTACATTGTTGCAGAGTTACCAACAAATGAGCAGTTTATAAATTCTACTACATTCCCACTTTGACTAGTATTTTGCCGTTTTCCTTAAAAATATTAGAAAAATTAATTACGTCAAATAGAATAAATAATATGGTGTATAGTTCATGGGAATATTTCAGTCCATTTTTTAAGTAAAAATAGGTTTAAATTTAGAGCAAATGTTCATAGATTTGAAGTTCCCTAAAATATTTTTGTTATTTGTAGCACTACTTTAAGTATGATAAATTCACTAATTTTACCAAAACTTACTAGGATAACTATTAATGAAGGTAGCTAAAGTAGTGTGCAAACACACCTTAAAGCTTAATTAACTTAAACATAACTATCATCATTGAGTATGCAATAGTTAAACAGTTATTTGAGACAACCATACAAATGTGCTTAAGTGAAGACGTCAAAGCATAACCCCTGAATACTATTTCAACCCTCCATTATTATACAGTGTATTTTTGTCTGTTTAGACATAATGAATAAAAAAGTGTAAACGTTACCTACATTTCAGCCTCAATAAGATTACGAAATAACATTTGTACACATAACTACTGGTCATCTTATCAGTGACAAAACCGAACAAATTGAGTAATGGATAAACATTTTGAATGTCTTAATGACACATATGTGAATAAAGCTTTCACATTCAAAACAAACAAATAACATTGGGACAAAATGTCACATAAACTTAGATTAGTACTTTCATAAGATTGTTATAGCATTATTCAATCATCCAATAGCCTAAAATATAAAGAAAAGATTAAATCTAAAGTAGGAATAATAGAGTATAGGTTAAGTAAGTTTTAATTATTATTTGTTTTAAGTTCTATAGTATTTTTTACAGCGACAGTGCAGTTTCAATGATATTTAAGCTATTTAGCTACACTTTTATTTAAAACTACACTACCTTATTAAATTAAGGCCAAATTTAAAATACAACATAGACGGAAATACCTACCAGCTAAGAACACAAATGAAGCTCCTCCATATGCAGCAGTGTTTCGTTCAAAAACTAAGTTGATTCCGAAAACTGTGTTAGCCAAGTCATTTGGCCCACCTAAAGCAAACCCTACTTCAAATCCTCCTGCTCCTCCAGGAGTTGTATTGTCAATAAAAAAGGAATCTTCTATTCTTACAGAGTGGTTTGCCACTTCTCCAAATGCCAAATATAGCCCACCTCCAAAAGCACGAGCTAAGTTTCTCTGAAATGTACAATTTGTAACAAGTACTGAGCTGGCAGATGGAGTATTTATATTCAGAGCGCACCCTCCACCTCGCCCCCTGAATATGAAAGTTGTCAGTACGTCCGTAGTGAACCTAGAACCGACAAGTCCAGGATCAGATGTGTTATTTAAAAAAGTATTATGAGCTAAGACTATGCCAATATTTTCAAAGCGGTCATCAATGGAATAAAATGCAACCGATAGTCCCCCAGCAAACCCTCTCCATTGTCCCTCTTTGAGAAGATCGACAGGTCCATTAGATTCAAATGTGCACCAATCAATATGTACTTGAGGGCAGTTGTATATGTCCACAGCTCCCTGAGGAAATAATCTATAATTGGGAGGGAAGGGGGGGGGGGGGGGGGGGGGGGTAGAGATAACTAGTAAATATGGGGGATGGCTGAAATGTTGTCAGCAGAAATTATTTATTGTAGCATTATATTGAAATCTAACCCAACAACCTAAAGTTCGTATCAATGCCTGAAAGAAACCATTGACAAGTACAACGAAATTCATAAACTGTGCTGATAAAATAGTGATTACACAATATTGACAATATTGTGGAGGGTAACACATGAGTGATCAAGGCTTTGTTTTGTTATTGGTTGTCAATGGACACTACTCATGCAGTGTAAATAGTTAAATATTAACAACTGCCAATTTGAATTTGGGCTACAGTAATTACGACATTCTACATAATATAGTTAGGGGACACCCCACCCCCTCAACTCCAAAACATTCACTTTATAAGAGAAGAAGGGAGGGGTGTTGGGGGATGCAGTCTCCCCTTCCCTTCTTGTTATACAAAAATATTGATAAACTTAAACTTCTGTAATTGGCATTGCAGCTATGACTAATCAACAGAACTCACCTAAATGAAGAATGAGTAATGTGCACCTTTACTACAGTGTCAAATGATATTGCCTCACTATGATAACCGACAAAGTCAATACCATCGATGGCTATAAAATTAGCATTGTTAAAGGACAGAGATACCAGCTCAGTTGATGAGTGTAAATACACATTTACTGCTTTCATTTCAGACCGCTGCAGAAATATACTACTACTTATATTCAATGATATATTCAATACATCTGAGTTAGTTAATGTTATTGTGGTGCAATTATCTCTGCCACTGCTTTTAGATATTACGGTATGAATTAACTCAAAGGCATAACTAAGGCTTGAACATTTAACTTGTTCCAGTGATCCACTTGAGTTGCATCCTTGTATTTGACTATCCACAGAAATCTTGGTATTACAATTTGGTAACAACTTTGCCTGAATGTGAACTATTTGCCAAAATACTGGCAAGAGAATGATCACCTTCATTGATTTACTGATAGCACTGTTTCAGTCCAGCTTAAAATAAAGACTGAGTAGAGTGATGAGCACAGCCTTAGCCTAGATTTCTAAACATGTCAAACTCGATGCTCAAAACACCAGGTGACTGATTCTTAAGTTTGTAATAACATGACCTCCCAAAAGTAACTTGTTATTACTTATGTTAAATAGTTTGCTTTCAGTATAGCTAAGTGTGCTTATATGGGTTATCACAGTCACTATGTCGACAATTTGACTGTATTTACCATCTGAAACACACAAAAAGCTTCTATATTTTCATTATAATGACTATAGTCTAATGTGCACTTGGATTCAATGTTAAGCAGTTTATAGCATTAATACTGATGAGCAGTGCATTATAGTTTGGTAAATTGATATTCCTTGCATGTAAATAGCTCACATAAAATTATTGTACTGTCACTTCAGTATATTGTTATTGTTAACTTCACCATAAACATGATATAGAAACAATGTTTTTTCAGCTCACAATACAAGTCTATGAGTTAAATACAGTAGAACCTCAGTTTTCTGAATACTAACACAAGGATGTTTGAATTAGTGAAAAAGTTAAGATGTTCTATATGCATTCTTAAAGGTAATTTTGAATCAATATTATGGCTGTAGCTAAATCAAGTACCATTAATTAATATTGTTTTAAGAAAACTAACATTTCAATTCAATTTATCTCAATAACGATCAAGTGTTGCTGTGGTATGCTTGAGCTTTGGTATTGAGAGCAACATTTCTTATGGTACACAAAATCCTTTTATGTCTAAGAAACTGAAAATTAGTACACCAATCAAGAGCCATCTTGTTGCTGGGCACTTTATAGTTACTTTATTATTGACATTCATCTTATCTATAATATTATCAGTGGCACCCTGTGTGGGTTCTTATGAGCAGTCGCTACGTTCTAAATCAGTAGGCACTGTGCGTAACCGTCAGCCATCATGAACTACCATTTTAGGGTCCCTCATGCCCCTAGTAGCAGCACCCTCGCTACACCCCGGATGCTACAGCCTTGGGCCTCCGGGATACAAAAAACTTTCCGAGGCAGCACCTAAATATTCAGAGGAGGCTCCACACACTTGTGGTTGGGGGGGGGGGGGGGGCAAAATATTAGAGATTGGCACACTCCTATGAAATCTGATTTTTTAAGCTATAATACATCATACAAAAAGACTGATTAAAATGTTCCAAAGTGTCTTTTCCTTTCTTCATGTAGTGATACAAAATCACAAGCTTTTGAATTGGGGGGGGGGGGGTAATTGCCCCCCTGCCCCCCCCCCCCAGTGGAGCCTCCCCTGATATTATATGGTTCTATCCAGTACCCGTGAATACCAGCTTTCGCGGAGGGCATTTGGACAGCAGCCAGTAAATCTCAAGCGAAAAAAACGTTTTGTTTAAATGTAGCGAGGGCGTGGCGTATAGTGACGATCAAACCCAAACAAATTCAGTCAATCTATTTAGATGAGTGGTGATGGGCGTTACCTTTTCAAAGCTGGATTTCCAAGCTTTCCAACTTGTACATATATACCTGGGTGCTAGAGGAATCTCGGGTTCAGGATCAAATTAAGAAGGGGAAAGCCCTCACTGCTCAGTTGATGACCAAATTTGGTGCAACTTCATTCTATTGTTTATAATGACTACAATTTACCAAGTTTTCTGACTCCAGCGGTTAAATCATGGAGAAATCTTTGTTTTGCCTCAAAATAGAGCTTCATTCTGAAATTTTGAAAAGTGTGGTAACCAAGTGTGAGAAGTTTTTAATTGTTCCAAGGTCATTTGAGGAAGTAATGACCAGAGTTGAAGAAAGTCATGCTATCCCAACTTTCTGCCAAAAAGTACAGTTCAAAGGGATAAACATACAACAGCCACAGACAGCAAAATTGTCTTCCTTCAATGTCAATAGTGGAGACACTATCTTAATACAATATCCTATCTCATGCGAGTTGCAGAAAGTGAAAAAGCTACAGATTGGCTTGCACAAAGTATAGAATTGTTCACTTCCATGAAAGAATCCAGTGAAGAAGATGCAAGCATGTATAATAAAATGCATAAGCTAAGCTTCCACGATTTAAACAAAACAGCCTTGTCAAATTTATTTGAACCTCTGACAGATGAAATTAAATCCATGAATTGTTCTTACTTTCATCACCTCCATGGTATAGAATTGTTAGTCAAATTTGGTTGGTTTAGATGTAGCAGAGCTACAGAGCTAAAAAAAATATGTATGTCTCTACTTGCAATAAGAAAGTAAGCATCTCAATTTTATAGAACAGTTATACTTTGGCTCTTGAAAAGGGTGCTATTAAGTAATTGTAAATAGATTGTCGATAAAAGCTCACAACTGGATATTCACAAATAATTAAGAGCATTTATACATGCAAATATCTATCCTATGATAGTCTTACTTACCTTTTTGCAAAGTAAAATGCAGCAAAATGAACACATTGAACATCTTATGGATGACAATTTTCTGGACTACACAGGGTTTCATACAGGATTTTCAGTTTGTGGGGGGAGAATTTTCAGTGAAGTTTTCCCAGAAGTTTATAATCTGGCCAAAATTTTACTAGCACTTCCAGTTGGAACAGCAAGCGTCGAAAGATTGTTTAGTCACATGAAGATGATAAAGACCAGGCTGAGGAATCGCTTGTCTGATGAAAACTTGACTCCCACCTTATGAGAATTGCCATTGAAGGCCCAGACTTAAGTGAAGTTAATTTCAATGAAATTCTGGACATTTTTAAAGAAAACAATAGGCGCATTAGACTGTAATTGGTATATTATTCTATTATAAAAGTTTGTGTAAAAAAATGAGTTTGGGAGGGGGGGGGGGGGGTAGATCAGACCAAGTTAGCTAAAAATATAAAAAATCATATAGGTATTTTTTTATATAGAACGATAAATAACTTGATATAATAATAGTTAACTCAGACTGCATGTGCTCCATAAAAGTAGTCAACTACAATGAGCTTGAAAATAATGTTGTTCTTTTTTCTGTATTAAACGGACAGAACTAAGAAACTCACTTTCTCTTATCACCAGTTTATATTGTCAATGCCAAGTCATCCTCAGTTCAATAATTGTAATAATAGCAAATGTTGTCGTTCTAACAGCCAATAGTTATTGACCTATTAAGTAAACTTCCTGCAAATCAGCATAATATTGACTGTTACAACGACAAAATTTGCTTTTAAAACTATTATTGTGAATTTGTTTTTATTTAGTTTACTGCTCATATTTCCATTTTGCCTCCCCGATAAATCCACCTAAAGTAAAGCACAGTATCACATAAAGTAAAGCACAGTATCGCATAGGATGCCCTGCCACCGGAAACTGAAGTGCGTCACACCGCAAATTGACCACACCCGCTTTAGTTTTCGAATGGGCGTGTCCTCCAAATATCTGATTGTTTACTTCGAACTAGAACATTCTACAGGTGGAGGTAGAAATGAGTAACACTTTTGTTCTGAATATTGAGCTTTACTCGGAGGAGTTAAAAGAGTCTGAGAAGAGTACCCTAGAATTTCCACAGGTTCCAGTCTCTTTGGAAGTCGTAGTTAACCGCGTGACTACAGAATTCTCTATTCCTGGAGAATATCAAACACTTTGGCTCCGAGGCAACAAAATTGACGACCCTGATAATTCTAAGCTTTCAGCGCTCTACATAAGAAGTGGAGATACTCTAAAGGTTACCTATCCCATCAAATGCGAGTCACAAAAAATTAATAACCTAACAAAATGGCTCCTGGACACTACTAAATTCTTCAACAAAATTAATGAGTCCAATCCAGATGACTCATCTCCTCTACTGAGCAGCTTCAAAACAAGCATTAATGATTTCAGAAAGTTCTTAAATAATTTAAATGGCTGCTTTATTCCATGGTCGTCTAAACTTATAGACATGAATCTGGCATTCTTCTACAGCACCAAAGGAATTAAACTTTTAGTGAATTTTCATAAAGAGCTCACCTTATTACACAAAGTAGACTCATTTACTCAATTTAAAAATATCATTATGGAGTTTGAAGGTGTTGTTTGTATTACCTTTTCTAACTTGGCTCGTAACTCTGTGTTTTGTAAGCGTATCACCGATGAGGGAGGACTAGAATGTTGCATAACAAGTTTCTTGAAGTATACCAGCTATGAAAGTGACTGGGAGACTCATGTGACAATTTCACAAGCACTGCAAGCTTTAGGGAAGTAAGTTAAATGTGTATATGTTTGATTGTTTGATCTACTTTGTTACTAGCTATTATAACCATTTTTGAAAAGTCATAAATGTAGATTTTGTAGACAGCATCAATACTGTCACTAGTTTTGACTTTTTTTTAATGTCACACTTGCTAATTATGAAAATGAGTGAGCACTATCCAGGCCATTAATTCCACACAATTTTTAATGCTATGTTTTATATCTTGATAGCATTTCTGACATACCTGAGAACCACCTCTATCTCTCTATGCAAAGGGATGTTATTACTCATGTCATTGCTATCATCACTACTCCAGAAAAGTATAACAATGTGGCAGCTTTCTTCGCATTAAATTTGCTGTTGAATTTGGCTAACTGCAAGGAAGCACATGAACAATTTTTTCAAAGTGACTTAGTTGAAAAAATATGTGGCAGCATAGAAGAGCGAATGCAAATACATGAATGGGATGAAATAAATCACTTGTTGAAGTAAGTTTAGCAAAGTAATTAATTACTTGAACTTTTCTATTATTGTACGAAATTCACTTTACACTAGATATATGAAATTATAAGCTAATGAAATTGTAATGATCCTATATTAGAGAATAAATATATAGTAACATTTCTGTTCAAATTCTAATACTATTCAATTCTTTAAATAACTGTCAAAAATAATAAGATACTAACTCATTTGCTTATCATTTCTTTGTAGCTTTTATGGTTCAATTTTTCTCTCTGAACTGGTACTAGGATCAACGCAATTACTTCTCCATTTTCCAGATAAAACACTGCAAAAAATGCTTAATATTCTCAGTGTCATTGCTAAATACAATGCAACAGATATTAAACGATATGAAAAATCTATAGGCTCAGAATGGGATTCTTTTAAATTCCTGTTGAATCTCTATGAACCAGAGAAATGGAGCTTCAAAAATAATGATTGTGCGACTATGAAGCAAGTTCATGCAATTAGGGGTCACTCAGTTGATATCATTCTCATTTCCTTGCAAAGCACATTAGGAACAACAGAAAACATCAAAATAATTTCAGAAGAAGGACTCATGGACTATATAACTATGCTTCCTTGGAATGTGCCCCAAACATCAAAGTTACTCGCTCAGCATGTTGTAGACGAGTTACTAGCAGTTACTCAGCTTCAACCTCCATCTCTAGTTTCTATTGCCAAGGCTAAACTCAGCAAATCTAGTTTTGGCGTCGTTAATGTTATAAATGAAACTTCTCTTAATAAATTATTATCAAAACTGCAAATTAACTGATTTCTTATGCAATTTATGATACACAGTGTTTAGTATTTTTCTAATTATTTTTAATGCACAAAATTTATACCATCTAGCTAGCTATCTTTTTTTAATTAATTTAGTTTTGATGTATACGTATAATCTATATTAAAATTTTATTGTGAGGTCTTATAACTTAATTGTATATAATATATATATATATCTGTTCTCAAAAAAAAAACAATGGCAAGCAATTATTACTGTTGAATTGGCTGTGTGAACTAGTGAAGAAGAAATCGCAAGTTCTTATGCATATCTGTGTCATTAGAGATTTTAACACCACACTTAGCAATTAACAATTGTTTAATAACACGTTTAGTTATCTGTCATTAGACATTTAACACCACACTTAGCAATTAACAATTTAATAACAGGTTTTAGAATCCTACCTTATTCATAATGTACTCAAGTGTTACATCACTTCCACATAATATCACATACTCATTGATTCCTTGTATCATTGTTTGTTATATACAAACTATCTGCATCTGCATTATGTCAAGCGAAAAACGACAACTTAGACTGCAACCTTTACAATACAACATTATTCACTAGAGGTTAATTATGGGTCTGTACTATTGTCATAGCCACATAGTAGGAGTTTACACATAATATTCATATAATAGACTAAACAATTATCAAGTCATGAATTTTATAATACACGGCTACAAGGAACAATAACAAGTAATGAATTTCATAGCAACTAAATTTGGAACTAAGAGATAAGTCGCAAAAAAGTCATTGTGAGAGTTTAACACTGTTAAGGTGGGCTGTTTAGATCTTATAACTTTCATGAAGACCACGAACTATCTAGCTCGAATAGTTTACTATGGCTACACACTTCATTATCACCACTTTGGATTATCAGGTGGAGTAGAGAGATGCGAGGGGAGGGACAGGGGTGGTGCAATAATGGAGGGGTGGGCGGATTTTTTTTAACTCATACCTACAAATGTATGAATGATTTGGACGTTTATATATAAATGAAGACCAATAGCACTGCTGTTTCAATAACTTTTGTTTGAATGTGCGGAGGGGGGGGGGAGGAGGGAGAAGGCAATCCTGGCTCCCTCAGCCTCCCTGGATACTCCCATGGTGGAGGGAGGGGAAAGGGAAGGGTTGTCAAACAAGTTATTTACAATAAGAAAAACCTATTTTAATGCTACCTTTTTTGTTAATTCAATAGCTAATTAGAATTTGTTTGAGCTATATAATTAGTATGGCAATACATGTTCATTAAAACTAAAATAATTTTTTTATCAATTTAAATTCACCATAATAAATAAAGACTTTACACATTATAGCTGTTATTTGATATTTGAGCCTTGGTTAAATTTACAATATTTACTAGCTGCCAGTATTAGGCTCTTTTATCAAGTTTCTTTAATTAGAATTAGAATACCTCACACATAGGTAACTATCTTTCCTGCTTTAATAAGTATCAGCAAGCAGGTAGCTAGTGTGCATGTGAAAGTGGCAGCAGTACTTTATTCATCTGAGAAATGGCACTTAAAAATACAATAAAATACAATGCATGTTGGTAAATTCGAGATATTTAACACCCTTTTTCAGTATCCAACGCCCCATTTAAACGTTCTTTAATTACAAAGAAAAAATTCAATTAAAATTATGTTAATAGGCAAAAATTGTACATGTATGAGTTAAAATAATGTCTCTTACATGAAAACACACATGAAAAAAATATAAAAATTCTAATCATTCACATGATATGCTTTCTAAAAGTTGAGCATATGACCTCATTTCGGTTAGCTTTCTTAGTCCCCACTTCAGCTTTCCAAGTTTAGCCTTACAGAGTGAAGACAATAATGGAGGTTGAATATACTTATGTAATTTTGCAACGTTACGTACAACTGTTATTGCATTTTCCTCCAGTTGAGTTGGAACATACCATGGAAGCATGATAATATATTCCAGAATATTTTGTTCCACTAAAACGGCAATATGGTCTTTGTTCCAAATTGAACTTTGTAGCATCAGCAAGAGAACTTCTACAGCTACTAGACTAAGCTCTGTAACAATAGTTGAAAAAGACCCTGGAATAAAGCAGGGTGTTTGTTCATAGAAATAAAAAAGAAATAAAAATGAATCCCAATATGTTCCATTTTTTACTTCGTATGATCGAATAAAGTCAGGTGAGTATGTAGATACTTCCTTTAGTAGCTCTACCATGTCCAGCAGTATTCTTTGGGAAAATGAATGAATTAATGTTTCAGATCCTACAATAATTTGAGCTTGTAGCAGAGCACAATAATATCTGCATGAAAATATATGAAATAAACAATTTGATGAAAAGTATGTAAATATACTATAATTTTGTAAGTATACCAGTAAACTGTCTTAAGGAACGTAAATGGCAATAGAATCAAAGTGATTGATTATAATGTTATAATAAAAAGAATTAGTACTTCTCTTATTATGATACTTTAAAATCTAAATATTTGCTCACCTCATTATTTTCACCTCATCATTTTCTGTTGATAAACTGCGTTTTTTCATTACAGTCATCATACTCTTCACATTAGATTCTCTGATTAACGATATATGGGAATCCTTACACTCGGATACATTAAGGAAAAGACTCAGTGCAATTATGGCTACTTTATTGTTATAAGATGCTGGATGGTCTATCATGTAAAAAACTTGATCAATCACATCTCGTCTCTGTGAAAAGTACAGTTGATTGCTGGGCAGATCAGAAATACTACAATAAAAAAGTAACAATAAGCAGCTTTAATAAAATTATAATTTATTATCTATACTAGTGGTATGCTTGCACAGAAATGGTGTAAAAGCCTCCCAAGTTGATTAATTTTAACCCCTAACATTCCAGCCACTCGGATTTTTAAGACCTTTTCAATTCAATGCCATGGTAAAGACTTTTTCAATGTCATAGTAACCACTTATTGCAACTGTTAGACTTAAAAAACAAAAAAAATATATATATAATAGCAGACATTTTTAAGGAAATATTATACAGGTTTGTACTTAACCCTATTTTGAGACATGCTTACTGATGTAGTAGCTAGAGAAGCTGTGTAAAGGCAGCTAATAATATGTGACAGTACTTAGGAAACGGGACCAATGGTGTTAAAAAATGAAAATGAGTTATTTATATCACTGTGTAAGGCACTTCCTCTGGAGTATTTTGATACCAAGATTATAGGCAGGTGCTGCCTGGTTCACTAAATCTAAATTGTGAGGGTCAAAGTACAAATGACATGCATACATCCACACATATGTACAAACAAACAAAAAATATTCCAATTACCAACTGTGTTATCCATGTAGAATATCTCTGCTCGCTCGCCAATATACATAATGTATGTATATATTATATATAATATATACTCATATTATTATTATATATACATATAGTCAAACCATAATTTACATAAAAAATGTGTATACACTTGAACCTCTCTTATCCGTTCTTCTAAGTTACGGACACCTCTGTCTACCGGACACAAGTGACTGACAGTTAATAAGCTACCAATACAAAAAATCAATGAATAACATTGTGTAAAATTTTCACGTGTTACTTTGAGAATTTTATTGCGATGTTGAAGGGACAGAACATGGAAATCAAGAGGCAGGTAGTGCATCTACTGCTTGCTATTCATAGAACTCGTTGACAGGCGGCATCACTGCTAGCTAGTTCAGTGGGCCCACTAGTTCTTCTAGAACTTAATGACTAGAGGGGATGGAAGAAAGGATGTGGCACTTAAACAACGCAAGCATGGCATTTTAACTCTAGTAAGAAAGCTTGAGATAATGATAGTGGAAATTAAGAAATGAAAGTTAATGAGGTTAAACTCTGGACAGTTCTTAAGCTACGGCGAATGATGTTTGAATGCGTATTTCTGAGTTACGGACATTTCTTAGTTATGGACACCCCTTGGTCCCACACTGTCCGGATAAGTGAGGTTTGAGTGTATTTCTATTTGTGTTACATCAGAAATATAAACGATGAATGTATTTTCATCTGCTTACTTGCATAGCGCACAAAGTGCATCTGTTTTCAATCGACCCGAACTTCTCAAAAAACTCTGAATACAAGCTTCTAAGCTCCCACTCGCAGTCACTTTGTCACGAACCTCTGAATCCTTCGACAGTAGAGCAAACGCAATGCAACATAAACTTTGATGGGACTCTGCGAAAGAATGGAGAGGTTTGTGCACTTTGCTTTCAAGAATACTATTAAGTCTTTTATGTAGCTCCGCCAAGAGCTCAATGCCTCCGCGATCATTAAAAAACATCATGTTTACCCACTTTGATTTCACTGAAGATGGAAATAAGGTGAATTGAACAAAAATCATTCTAGAGTCATCTGTTAAAAATTCTTGATGTTTTGAGAATAATTTATTTACATCTTCCTTCTTGGTTAACTTTAGAATGTCAGACAGAATTGTACAGCATTGGGAGAGCCATTTGAGTAAGGCTTTAACTCGATTAATCTCACCTTTTACAGGATAAGTTATCTTAAGTGTATCACCACTTTTTAGATAGACAGAAGATGGGCTTATGCTCTGTGGATTATCTATTAACCTCTCCTTTACCCAAAGGGTTTGAACACACGCTGGAATGGAGTATTTATCTTCTATTGCCTCTTTGATCGTCTGGAAAGAGTCAGGTAAAGAAGGCAGCAACAATTCCTTTGTTTCAGTAAAGTTTTGCTCGACTGAATAGAGTATTAATCTAATCTCAAACGTACTCATATCATCCGTAGACAACTCTTCCCGAGTTTGTAATAGTTGGGCGGAGCCCGACCGCTTCTGTGAGCAGAGGTCGGGCTCCGCCCAACTAAGTTTGTTACATAAAGGGCGTTAACCGAGGCGTTAACTGTCGTCATAACATTTAAAGTAAGTAGACGACCTTTACCACTTCCGTGGAATAAACAATGATAAAGGTCGTCACTGTTATAAACCAGTAGGGCCGCTTCCAGTTACGCCCATTAGGGGCGAGACTACTTGTATTTATAGTGGCTGCAAATAACAGGAGCTATGCTTATAAGCGCACGCACGCGGCAATCAAGTGGCTGCAAATATACAGGAGCTATGCTTATAAGCGCACGCACGCGGCAATCAACACCCACACAACAGATACTGGAGAGACTGATTCAACAGGAAGCTGACAATTCCCATCTAAGAAAAAAATTGAAATTAGAGAAACCCCGTCCCAAACTGATGCTGGACAAAATGCAATATTATTGCCTAAGGTTGATTCTTGTTTATTTATGTGAGTGGCCTCTAGCTGCTTTCAATACTAAAGGGGAAAGCTCCATTCCCAGTCCCTATTCATGGTTAAGTTGTTGGGTGACATATTTATGTAGATGGCTTCTTTCTCGCAACCATGCCTTGTGAAAAATCCAAAAGTTTTACTTGATTCCAATGAATCACATGACTCCCTTCTTGCCATACATATCTTTCCAAAATCTGAATCTTGTGTCCAATGCTGTCTCTTAAAAATGTTCCATTGATAGGTTTGCTCACAAAATATGTTGTCCTTAGACTTCGAGTAAATAATGTTATTTGTTCAGCATTCAGTGTTGTTCTATCATCCAAGGAAACTGGAAGAGGTGGAAGGAATGGATTACACACCGAAGCTATTCTATACAATAAATCAAGTATAGGGTTGCATGTGTCAGAACAAATGAAGGATTATTGTCGAAACACAATCAAATGCAGACGAGAGGTACTATTTGAAGATTTTGATGACACGAGTTTATATTCTTCTCATCAAGCTCTAATGTGTACTTGCTGTGATTTGTGTGAACTGAAATGCACTTGTAAAGAATGCAATATGGAATAAATTAACATAATATCTCAATCATATTATTATTACAGTAATTCAATATTTGTGTGAACTGAAATACACTTACCAAGAATATAATAATAGAATAAATTAACATACATGAATCTTGATCGTGTAACATTGTCATTAAATTTTTGTGGTTGCTTGTGTGAATTGAAATGCACTTGTAAAAATGTAATATAGAATAAATTAACATAATAAATGATTCTCAATCATGGATTACAGTAATTACATTTTGTGTGAACTGAAATTCAGTTATAAAGAATATAGTACAGAATAAGTTAACATAATGAACGTAATGTAATTAAATTTTAGTGGTTGCTTATGTGAACTGAAATGCACTTGTACAGACTGTAATATGGATTAAATTAACATAATGAATCTCAAATGATCTATGTGTTTGTGGTTGTATGTGTAATATAATAAAATATGAAATAATTAAAGTGTAATTTAAGCATAGGTCAATAAACTTCTTGCACGTTCTTCTATCCAAAGTTTAATTTCAGTATATTTAAGTTTAAGCATTATGTTGGAGTTCTCTGTGGTGAATTGCTTATGTGAGCGGTGAGGAAATATTGTAAAAACTTTAGTTCTGTTGAACAATTGTTCTAAAAGTTTTTTTTAGGTCAGTTGTGTTCGATTTTACTGTATGGGCAGCTGATTCCTGAGACACTCCATTATGCAGGTCAAAACTAGACAATATTGTGGTCATTGGCTTCAGCGCATGTGATACACTCAAAATCAACTCCTCTGTAGTATTTGAACCCATTCCTGCTAAGATCATCTTGCATTCTCTATTCAAATGTTCCATGTACGGATCTGCTGGAATATAGTGCTAGCCTCTCGACCATGTACATTAAATGTACAATTCCATTTCAACTGGGAAGCCATTCGTGGTGAGAATAAACATCTCAACTGCAGGAGAATATTTAATGCTTCCATGGTATAATTTGTGCGACCAGTTGCTTTATAAATCAGCAGCATGTAGCGCCAGCATCGTATAATGCGATTACCATCACCTTCCCGTATTGCGTCTTTAAACTCTAGTAATAAAAGTCCACTTGATAGCATACCACATGCATGTGCATGTACTCCATCCTGAGGTGGCTCTACTGGTGAGGAACTTGCACTTAGAATGTTAGTATCAACAAATATATCCACAAGTTGTGCAATAGCAAGAAGAACTAATCTAGTTTGTTGATCTGCAGTAAGGTCTTAAGATTTATCGGGGAAAAACATCATACTTGGACGATCATCAAGGCTATTCATATTAAATATTGTCATTGCAGCTGACAAAATATGAGCTTCTGTTACAAGAACAATAAAATCCTCACATGCATCAAGGTTAGCCCATTGGTTTCTTAATAACATTACGCCTGTTGATTAAGTTCCTCAATTGATACAAAGTACCACCATCTCTTCCTGATGAAGTATTGTAATATTGTTTCCACATAGCCTACATGATTAGTCAATTATTATCAGTAAGGCAGTATTGGCATATAAAACTCCACCACTTTCCTTAATGTTATTCTCAAAATTCCCCTTCAAAGTATTTTATTATGTGTGAAATTAAACACACTAAGAATGATTAATGTTCTTCAAATTACTACAAAAAAGTGTCACACATGTGGTATCTACCATAAACATAGTAAACTACATGTAGTAATAAGTATATTCAACACTAGTACTACAGAAAAACCACAGTGAACATTATCTAAATGTTTACACCACTTAAATAAAATCATTGAAGGGTATTATGGTCAAGAAGCTTCTGTCTCATGTAGATGGTGGAACATTTACATAAAGTTATCACTCAAACAACAATTGTTTAAAGATAAAATTAGATTACTATCCTTTAGATACTGTGTTTGCAAATATCACAATATTTAACTCACACTTATAAGACATCCCTTAGCATGCCAGTCTTCAAACACAGGAACAAGACCTTCCAGTCTATCCAAAGGGCGTAGAGAGTTGCTTCGAATTCTCTTTGAACTTCTAGCTCGAGCCACTGTTAGCTGGTCTCCACCCATTAGGATGTAATGAAAGTCATCCTTGATGAAAACGGTGGGTTCATCAGAATTCTGACATTCCACTTCAATAAGTTCTGAATGAACTGGAACGTAATTATGCAGTGCTTCAATTACTGCAACCATGCCCGCTTTGCTTGTTTCACTCTGGAAGATCACACCTAATGGAGTCTGGCCCGCGAGACTAACTTATAGCTAGCAAATAAATCATCACCGTTACTTAAAGACGCTAGTTGCTAAAAGTAAAGGATATCCAGTGTCCAATCTAATATTGATTTTGAAATGGTTAAATGTTTCACTTCAAATGTATAGTATTCTGGTTATAGTAGTATTTTTTGCTGATTTTGTGTGGTCACAGAATAATTTGCAGAGAGATTCTAGAGATGACCTCGATGTAATTAATAAAGATTTATTGTTGCTCCAAATTAATGACACTGACTCAACACAGCGACGACCTAATCTACCTTCTATAGCGTCAGTAGATGAAAAATCTAGACGAACATCCAAACTACCTAAGTATAAGGTGAAAAAGACAAGGTTTATGAAAAAGCCAATACACATGAGAAATATTCCCTGGCAACAACACTATGACGACAAATTATATCACGAAAAATATTTCAAAGCACCCAAACGATATAAAAAAAGAAAACAAAAGAAAATTCGTTCACGTACTGAAATAAACGAGAAGAAAGGTCTTGAATATAACCTTGACGATCATTTCTACCATAGTCCAAAAAAAAGATCACAATATCACAGAAAGCATCCTAAGAAAAAAATAAGGCGTCGAGAGAGGAAAAAACGAAAGCAAAATTTACCCAGAAGAAGCTTTTCACAAGAAGATGACGGAACAAATATTTCTGATCTCCTGGGATACAATCATATGCAAAATTCTTCAAGTCCAAAAAGCAGTCACTTATATAATATACAAGAGATTAGGGAAAGGTATGGACGTACAAGAAGAAGAAAAAGACCATATTCACCTAAATTATTGAAACAAGAATTTTCACTTATTAATGACCAAAAAAGTCATAAACTAGAGAATGACAACAATCAAGAGCATAATTTACGAGGTCCTAAAAGCAGGCATGCATATGATAGCACAATTCCTACACAAACGTTACAGCGCAGAAGAAGAGAGAGAAGACTACCATTACCAGAATTTTTCCGTAAAAACTTTGTGTCACACAAAGAAAAGCGTGTACTGAGGACGTACCCAAAGACAGGTAATTCTAGGCACCGTGGAAGGTTATCCCAAAGCCTTCTCGGTTCTTCAAGTACTAGCAACAATCAACCTACTAGAAATTATATAAATATAGTGAATTCAAGGCCACGCCAATCTGTGCAATTCTCCAATATAATTAAGTACATTCCAAATAATAGTTATGAAAATTCAATTAGTGATCCCAGAGATTCTACACCAGACTCTGGCGACACTGAGAATTCCCCTATTTATAGTGATCCTTACAACAGTCTATCCAGTGATAGTGAATACCACCACTATTATTCTAGTGATGTGGATATTAAGCCTTTGAACAGTGAAGATTATGTCAGTGATACATTCTTGACCGAGAAAAACCACCCAAGAGGTGAATACTTAACTAGTGAAGAACACTCCAGTGATGACACCTACACTCATGAAAACCACTCTAAAGTTGTATACCGTAACGACGAAGACTTCTCTAGCGATGACTACTTAGCTGCTAAAGGCCAATCAAAATATATTCACCGGACTGGAAAAAGTAAACTTTTTGACTATAACTTGACTGGAGAGGTCCAGTCAAGCGACGGATACCTGACTGGTAAAGACTACTCTAGTGATGATTACTTTAGCAGTGGAGTCATCACCAGTGACACTGATGATGCAGCGGCAACTAGTGTCAATGGCTCAGTTAGAAACTTACCGTTAAGTAGTTCTACATACTCTGACATAAAAGATGATGTTGATAGAAATATGACGGAATCATCCGTGAGCGATACCACCTTAAATTTCTTTTCAAAGACAAAGTTTGAAAATTATACTAAAATGAAGAGAAAATATATCGGTAGTACTATAATACAGAGGCCACGAAAACTCACTATTGAAGTTTTGTCTATCCTAATAATATTAACGAATCATTAAACAGTTCTTGACATAAATCAAAAATCACATAATAGTGATAATTTGCAACCCTCAATGATAATTCCATTCGTAATAAAGGGCTGATATGTATTATCTGTGGGATAATTTAATACTTGTAGTGATATAACTAGTCAGGGTCATAGTTGGTTGATTACTAATGCTCTGTTTGATGATTATATCAACACTTCACCGTTAAACATCTAAAATAAGTTCCCATAACTGCTTTTGTCTAGCTAATAAAGTTTGCTTATAGCAATTGTTATTATTGATAAAGATCAACTTTTCTGGACATATTTTACTACATTCGGCATGGTAGTAAAACAAACCCAAAAGTTTGTTCAAAGCAGGCACTACATGTTTTCTTCTAACCTGGTAAAACTCTCAATAATTGTCATAACATGAAGTGAGGCGTTATATATTGAGTGAGTTAGGTTTTTCTCAATTGCCAATTGGACGGCACCAAGAACTGAGCACAATCCAAATGGCATTATGTCTATGATAATGACCCTTCTCCAATTTTTCTCACTTAATAATTAGAGGACACCAGGTATTAAATTTGTAATGTTTCCACTTCAAAATTTGCAAGGTTTCACAGTGCTTGTACCTAAAAATGCACAATTGTTCCAAATTTTGGACATAATCTGCTTGAAAATGAAGTACGTGACAAAAGTTAAAGTAAATTTGGTAAATTGTGACTCCATTACGGTGTTATTCATTCCTTCTTTTTTTTTTCTCACTTTTTATGTTATAGTATGTAAAGTTGATGATTCAGTTTGCAATGAAGTGTGTGGTGTTGATGGAGCAGATGTGTACACTGTCTATTCCCACTAACACAAAAACTTCCTGAATATAATAATGTGATGTCAATACACTAAATCATGTTTATATTATTATAATGGATTATCTCCCAGTACTAATAAAATGAATGGCACTACTATAGCTGTCAACCCGACCTAACAAGCACATGCTCACAACCATATTTCTCCCACACCACATAGTTGTACACTTCAGACCTTATGGGGAGAATTTATCACATTGACGTGATCCATGTATGTAACATGCAAAGCCACACATACACTATTATCATTATATTCATTAACCCGCACACACATTTTGCTCACATGCATAAACTATTGTACCAGTGGAAGTTAAGCCTATTTTAAAATCTAGAAGCCAGTTATCACGTAATGTGCACCACTTAGAAGAATACTTAATGGGCATGCTACACTGTGCAAATATATTTGTAGCGCCTTTAAGCTAGTACAGGAAGACTTTCATAAATATCACATACAAATGACTAACGATATTGTTGACATGTGTTATACTTTCTTATAAATAACATAAACACACACAGAGCTCTTGCTAGTGTACCACTTGAAGTCCATACTGAATTCATACACACACATGTACACATAATGTCCTGTGATCTATTCATGTTTTGGACCAGTTCAACCAGAATGTTTCTTTGGGGATACTTGTGGCCATAGTGTGGAGTACCACCATCTCAACAGCAGTGACACTCCACAACAAAGAACATTGTCATGACAAACAAGTAACTTAATTCATTTTTGCATTCTGATGTGGAGTACCACTATTTCAACAGCAGTGACACTCCACAACAAAGAACATTGTCATGACAAACAAGTAACTTAATTCATTTTGCATTAGCTAATGGAAACCCATTAAACTCATTATTTGTGAATCATGCCATTTTTTAGTTTTGTGAGCATGAGCAACACACTTCATACATAGGTTGATGTTTGCTCATGCAAGAGACACTCTGTATATGTTCACGCAACCCTTGTGTCTGTATTTGCTACTGTATATTATTTACTTCAAAATCTGCACTTCGTCTGATTCTTGAGAGATTACAGTGAAGGGAAGCTACAGGTCGGCATTTACAGCAAACACATTGCTACAGAAGTCAGGTGGCAGCGACTGCTTAACTGCTGTGCCAGGAGGTGTGAGAGAGATTTGCCCTGCCAATCTTAGACAGAAGCAGATCACGCTTGAGTACTCACAAACTCACATAACTTACCCATAAGAAAATTCACACTCAATTACTTATTCAATCATAATCTTGTCCCAATACTCCCATACCTGCCATACCTGTGCATCACTAAAATGCTAGCACCTGAGTAACATCAAACAAAGTGTTTTGAAAATACTCAAGTTTGGTGCCAGACTAATACGCTCCAGGCAGGGCCAGTGGTTATAGGAAGCGGTACAATAATTGTTGCTTTCTTAAAAATTAGCACTGTATTTTCTTATTTCTTTGAATTTGAATGTTTTTTTATTATTATATTTTTTGGTGGGGGGATTTTCAACAGCGAAGAATACCAAAATATCCACTCCCTCACCTTCTATGAAATCCTGTCTGTTTATGAAGAATTAATTTTACCAATAAGAAAATTAAAAAAAACATAGGTCTTCCAATAAACCCCCTCCCACCCCACCCCACCCCCCCCCCCACCCCACCCTTAAGAAGGAAAATATTAGCACTGAATGAGCCTAGATTTACATTTACTGTAAGTTTATTCTAGCTATCATAATTGCAAGCTTTTCCAATTAAGACTTTACAGTACATTAAACTCTTGCAAGTAGACTAACATGCTCACCATACTGTGCTAAGCACACAACTAGAGCATTGTAAAGAATAAATTCAACATTATATATTTTTTTACTTGTATTTAGTTGTATTAATTAAAATCTCTTCCTTGGTTCATGCCACTTTGAAGAACCTAATTGCAGGAGATTTAGTCTTGATGAGAAACAGTCACAGAGATGGAAGGAAGAATGGGAAATTGGAAAGACTGTTATTTTGGACCATACAAGATAAGCAGTTGCATGGGAAAGGGTGTTTACAAACTATCTAGTATAAAAACTGGTAAGCAATAATAGTATGAGTAGATGTGGGGGGTGGGGGGGGGGGGGGGGGGGGGGGACATCCAGTGCGGGAGACAATGGATCCTAGGACATCGTCACGATTAGTAGAAAGTGATTACTGTAATTGTAACTAAAAAGAGGGTGGAACAGACGGGGATATCCCGCGAAGGTTTCAGAAAGAAAGGCTAAATTGCGAAAGATAAGGCAGAAAAAAGCTGTTAATTAGCCAATGGAATCGACGAGGAAAGGTAGTGTACTGAAAAGAAGAAAGTATGAATGAGAAGGAAAAAAAGAAAGTACTAAAAAGCGGGTGGAGTTGAATTGTAGAGTGTAGGCGGCGTAAGTTTCAAAAAGAAAGGTGAAAATAGAAAACCTGAAGTTAAAAGTTTCACAAATCCTAAGTCCACATTCACATAGAAAAACAAAAAGATTCAGAATGTTATAATGAATAAAATTAACTTATGCTACTGCATTCTTACTTTACAATACATCAAGCGCCACTGCATATTCTCTTAAGTTGAGGAAACAGTAATAGTTGAGTAATAGCCAAACACAAAAGCTTTTAAAAGCTTTGAAAAGTGAAATTATGTGATCATAATTACTAACTTGGTGAGTTCCTTTAATGTAATAATGCTTTAATGTAAGTGTTGTTCTTTGACAAGATTTTTGACGTCATATATTTTCATCTGTCTGGGCTTTTTAGTGACTATCAAAGACATCGAAATACCGAGAAGCTTAAATGCTGCCTTGAAAATGGCAAGGATTGAATTTGTGCATGTGTGTGTGACTATGCTCAAGGTGATAATAGTATGCTGCACAATCATGCTTGTCATGACAACTAAAACACGTTAACATGAAAGCATAGTGATAGCTGCAGGCTTTCCCAACTGTCCTACAAGGCTGAAGTGGACACTCTGGAAAGCCAGCATCACTGTGCATTCATGTTAACTTGTTTTAGTTGTCATGACTAGCATAGTTGTTGCAACATCCCATTATCATTTTGAGCATAGTCACACATCACTCACACAATTATCATTTGCCAGCCTCAAGGCAGTATTTTAACTGCCAGGTCTTAAGATTTTTTTTAGTCACTAGAATACACACAGAGCCGAAAATTTATGACCTCACAATTCTGGTCAAAGAACAACACCAAGCTAGCTCTGTGGTCTAGCTACATTGTAAACCAATGTACTAGAAAAGTTGCATTTAATTTGCAACTCCTCTGTAAGTGTGTGCTCTATAGTATATGACATGGACCACATGAGTCATAGCACTTATGAAGCTTACCTCCTCATGGCCATTCTGTTGTGGGATATATACAGTCTGAGGCTTATCTGACCAACTACTAGCGGATTACTCATTGTTGGAAGATTATGCCAATAAATTGTCTATATAATTTATAAGTGCAAAGTTACATGTAAAAACACAAACATACAATTAAAAATTGATGTTGTCTGATTCAGTTAATTGATTTATTACTGCTGGGCAAAAAGTTTGGGTGGGTAATTTAAGAATATAAATATTAAAAATGAGTTTTCTGTCACTGGAAAGTGCACACTGCACAGCCAATTGGCTATAGTAGTGCAAAAACACTACTAAAATAAAGATCATGTGAAAAGCAAATGAGATAATGATGCTGCCAGTAGAATAAATTGTAAGTTGGATGTCAAATCTTGAACAACATACGGCTACTGAAGTGTGATGGTAAATCGAAGCCTCATTTGTTAATTGGCTTCTCTTTGTCATTCGGTATTATAATAGATACCTATTATTATTAACGTGTAATTGAAAATATTGAAGCTTCTGATAGGAGTTTCTGAGAGGACTACTTCAATAGCGCAGGTCTTTAAAAAAAAAAAAACAAGCCCGAAGAGTCTATTGAGCACGCCCGCTCTTGATTTAGGTAAAGAGCTTACCTACTTGACTAGACAATACGGCAAGTTGTTGACTGTTCACAGTATGTCCGAAACCTTCTCGGGTATAAAAGTCTAAAATCAGTTACCAGTCTAAAATCAGTTACCTATCGGGGAACTTCCTATATTCAGCGAACCGGTTTCGTGTAGGGGGTGTCTCCTGTGAGTGGCATCCGACGATTGGACTAGACAGGTAATATGGCTGCTAATCTTGCCAGATCTAGATCTTTCAAGGATGACCCACAGCTTCGCTCGTTTTACCTCAACAATGTGACAGCGACTGGGAAAACTCTGGGCATAGGTTCTTATGGCTCAGTACTAGAGGTATGTGAAACTAACTGGCATATTGTTCACTTGAATACAAGTTTTAGCCAATGACTAAGAAGTTTTATATTTAAAAACTGTATTTTAATGCTATAAACAATAGCTCATTTTATTTAGATGTTATAGTTCAAAAGATTAGGTAACTTATAGCAAAACACAACGTGATAGCACTTGGTGTAAACTGAGAGCCATTACAATATGACTGCTTTCATCAATAGAAAACTATACGTAACTTTAGCCTGCAGTTCAACATTAAGCCTTAGTCTTGAGAAAACTACAGTTTACAACTTTTGAATGTATTATACTGTTTTCATTGTCTCACAATTGCTATAATTAAGCCACTAACTCCCGAATCATAAAGAAAGCTGAACAATAACTCCAATCATCATGGCATTCTTTTTTTAACTATAATAATATAAATGAGATAGCTAAGCCAGCCAAAATGGAGTTGATATAGAAAGCATATTAGTACATAATCAAGATAATTATTTTGTTAAACATTTTATTTATACATGTTAACATACAAATGTGAGAAATATTTAATGCCTGTGCTTACTATTCATGTATAGATCAAATATGAGGAAACTCTCTGTGCTGCTAAACAAATACATGAATTATTAGTGCAAGCTGACAATGAAGGAATTCAAGATATTATTGGAAAGTATCGGCAGGAATGTCAACTCATGGCAGGTCTCCGACATCCTAACATAACACAGTTCCTTGGTCTGTGTTTCCTGGAAGGTTCCCAAATCCCTCTTCTTGTGATGGAGAGACTAGAAATGAGTGTTGACGACCTGCTGGAGTGTTCTCCTAGTATTCCTTTAGCAGTTAAAATATCCATTCTCACTGACACTAGCAGTGGACTAGTGTATTTGCATGGCCGAGCTTCTTCAATAGTACATAGAGACCTAACAGCTAGGAATGTCCTCCTAACTTCATCTCTATGTGCCAAAATCACAGACTTGGGCAATTCTCGCATGCTGGATTTTAGACCAAGAAAGCTAGCACAGATTCTGACTAAGACTCCAGGGACCACTGTGTACATGCCACCAGAGGCTCTGAGTGAAAGCCACAGATATAGACCATCTCTAGATGTTTTCTCATTCGGACATCTTGCTCTGTTTACTCTAACACAGGTAACAACAATGTATTAACTACTTCATCATTACAATTTTGTATTGAATGAAATTTCCTACATAATTTTTTGCTATTTCGATGAGTGGGCAACTATCTAATATTGAGATTTATGAATGCTTAAGTATACAACAATACCTCACATTTTATATTATATAAAGATATATAAAACTAAATTGCTATTGCATTGGATATCATATTTGTCCTATGTTATCTTCTTTATTTGTAATACTATTGATTTTATATAGCATCTATACAAAAAGTCTTTTATTGATAAGTTTACAACATTATTTTCATTACATATTTGAATACTTAATGTCAGGTGTTTCCAGGTGAACTGCTGTCCAGTACATATCCCAATCCTTCTAATTCTGACCAGCTCATTGCTCGTTCAGAAGTGGATCGTCGTCAGACTTACATGGCCACATTGGAAACCACATGTGGTGCATCTCATCCAGTGCTACTAGATCTTGTGAGACAGTGTCTTCATAACACTCCAGAGAGAAGGCCATCCAGCCAGGACCTGCAGGCTAGACTACGGGGTGTGAAGTCAGAGGTAGAGGGAATCTACGGAGGAGGAACGATGAGACAACTCAATATTGCCAGTGTCCTGTATGTGAAGGAAATGAAGAATAAAGACAATCAGATACAAGAACTCAAGGTAATTTCAACACTAACTTAAATAGACACCAAAGTAATAATGTTGGCAATACGCTGCGTGGCTTTCTTATATATTTGACATTATAATGACAGAAAAGTAGCAGGCTCTAACTAGCAATATTTTAAGAGAACTATTCAATTCTAGAATAACAGATCTGTTCTCTCTTGAATTCTCATGTATTATATGATAGACATCAGAAGAAAAGGCTGCAGCAGACAGCACAGAGTTAATGACTGCAATTGAGAGGATGGAAAATGAGATTCGACAATTACAAGCAGATTCACAGAGAGTCGAGCAAGAAAGCAGAGAAAAAGATATAGCCGTTGAAAAATTGGAACAAGAGAACAGAGACCAACATATCGCACTGGAGAGACTTGAACGAGAGCAATACGATAAACAAGTAGTGATGGAAAAACTAGAACGAGATAACAGAAAAAAACAAATAGAACTGGAGAAATTGGAACCGGAAAATAGAGAATACAAAATAGCAATAACGAGACTTGAAAGTCAAATCAACAACCAGACACCACAAAATATACAAAGTATGGGATCTCAAGAAGTGACTGTGACAGGAAGACGTAAAGAGGTAAATAAAACTAATAAACTACCTAGTAAAATAATTTTGAATGTCTATCAATATCAGGAATAGTGTGCTAAAGAGTTGGCAAGATTAATAGTAATAAATTAATATAAACATTGTTACGGTAATACTAATAAATGCAATAGTAATAATAATAATAAACAATAAAAATAATAATTTGCAAATAGTTTAGTACTTTCGACTCCGGTTTTCTTCGACATTTCAGGCATCGTTTAGAATTTGAATTTGACTTTTGAATTTCAACTGCAAAAATCCACAAGCAAACAGCCAGAGCCTTAAAAAGCAAGTAAGCTTCTAAAATCCTGAAAATTGACCGGAACAAGTCCATCTTACAGCAGGTTTCATGGATACTCCGAGGAACTAGCCGCGCTCAGCATACTGGAAATACTAAATATTAGAAGTAAGAATCTTTTACATTAAATTATCAATTACTAAAAGATTGTCATGACATTCAATATTATTTTCAATTGGGCAGGATAATTAACTAACATGTAAACAGTAACCATGGCAACAATGTGACCAAATTGCACTTAATAGTGTATCTTTACAATGATTGGTTAAAGTATTTGTGCAATTTGACTGATTGTACTATACTAAGTTATTATGTACTTGCAATGTCATTGTAAAATAGACATTCCCGCGAGAACTAGACTGGAGGCGTGGTCCTGACATGCCAATTGCTATGAGTGGATACATCCAATCAGTAGAGATAAATGGTACAGTGTATGTTGGAGGAGGATACCCTGACAGAGAAGTGATGGCCTACAACACACAGTCCTGCCAGTGGCACACTCTACCTCCATACAGTACCTGGGCGTTTGCTATGACTACCATCAACAACAAACTTGTTCTGGTGGGAGGAAGCAATAGAGATTACACTGATAGCAGTGAGCTAGGAGAGTGGCAGCCTGACAGCAACCAGTGGACACACCCCTTCCCTCCGATGCCTACACCTCGCTATGGGCCTTCAGCTACTTCATATAAACATTGGCTGGTGGTGGCTGGTGGTTACCTTGGAGTTTGTTTACAAGCTGTTGAGGTATTTGATGTATCCAACATGCAGTGGTCCACTGGACCATCTACACCAACACCATGGTTTAGGATGAAGTCTACTACACTAGGAGATATCTGGTACCTCATGGGGGGAAGGTATGAGGATGTGGGTTTGAGTTCTGATGTCTACAGTGTATCTCTGGAGGTTCTTGTTTCACACTCCTCATCAGACAGTTCCAACATATGGAACAAACTACTTTCACTCAACTGTTTCTGGTCCTGTCCACTCAACATTGGAGGGTCTCTACTGGCAGTTGGTGGTATGGACATGAAAAGTGAGAAGCCAGTGTCCACCATCCAGTGCTATGTCCCTGAGACTAATACCTGGGTTCAGGCTGGACAACTACCACATGCAGTACATAACTGTACCTGTATCATGACATCAAACAAGTTCCATGTTATGGGAGGATATGATGGAATGAACAAGTCAAATGAAATTCTAACATCAATTGTTGCACTTTGATGATATTACTCTTGTGTCGGATCTCACCACCACATCAATATTATATAATTCAACTATATACCTTGAGCTATATCACATATTCTTTTTTTTTGTGCGTGTGTGTGTGTTTTGTTCATATTCAATAACAGCTCTAAAAAAATCAAGGTCCTGTGATGTGACTTTAGTCAACATTATATGCTGAGCAGAATAAATAACAATTTATTGAAGTCTTACATGTATATACTATTGCGGTTGTAGCTAAATGGTAGTTAGCTGGCTAATTACTATTTTTTTCTTAATTAGTAAATCATGAATTGTTGCTTTCATGCTACAGCTATATTTATCCATAATAGTGTCATTTATGGACATGACAATCTACTTTCAGTATGGCATTTCATTTCCTACTATCTAATTTATTTCACTATGCCACAACTGAAATTTCCTACATATGAAAATTTTTCCTATCCTATGTATTGTCCAAACATGCTAATACAAAGTGAAAAAAAAGTGCAGAAGTCTCATATAGTGCACTCCATATAAATAGAATGGCTTAAAGTATAAACAATTATATGGCAAAGTGCATCATTGGTGTTAATGCATACTAAAGTGCTGAACAAAATATACAAATTAAAAACAAACAACAATTTAAAAAGTAAACAAATAAAGCAACACAAAAATGTTTACAAGATTGAAGAAGTTAATCTAACTTCTTTAAAAGAATTTCATAGTAAGAATGGAGTGGATGGTAAAAATATAAATCTGGCATTTTATCCTATAATACAAAGATAGAAGTGAAAACAAAAAGCCACTTATTTCTGGGTGTGACCTATTCCTGATGGGCGTGGTTTCATTGGTGTCTGGCCTAGTCGGAAGGTCCAGTGTTAATGCTGAGAGAGTTTTGAAATGGCTGCTGATTCTGTCATGAGTTGACTCTTGTTTGAATAATAAGATCTTTCTATGGGTGATTCACATGCCACACTCGTACGAACTCGAATGAATACAAAAAGTGGATGACTGTCTGGTAACAAAGGTGAACCACATTATATAGAAGTTGCTCTCAATGGCAAGGACGACATTTTTTTTTTCAATATAAGTGGATAGCTTTTCACTGTAAATACGTCTTGGCTTGTCACAGGCCAAACAATGTGCTACAGCACGTACTTTTGCTGCAGTAAAGAAGGTTGAGGGTTCTGGTTCTTTTCTCCTTTGTAGCGCTGTTGAAGGACAGTCGATTCCTGTTGTGTCTTGGCCATGTAGCTCTTCAAATGTTTTGATATGTGATTTGTCCTGCTTCAAAGTTTGATCAGGAAGCCAGTGTACACTTCACTTGATAATCTTGGAGGTGTACAGCAATTACGATCTTCACATTTCTTAACTTGAAAGACATAAGGCCGAACACGACAATGTGAATCAACAAACTCGAAGAACTTTGAAGATTTGGAAATATCCTTTTTGGTGGTGTTTGACATTGACAGACTGCTGTCAATCACATCCACAAAACTCCATAGACATTCAACATCATCGTCAGTTGCGATATCTCCCATTCGACCTTGTTTTCTTTTAGTGGCAGTCACTGAAATCTGTTTTCAATAAGTGAAATAACAGGGGCCAATGAATCAGCTACTGCTGATTTTAGTAGTGTGTTAGAAACGGCTTCTTTACGAATATCTGCCATGGAATTGCATGATTTTAAGGCAGCCTCAATGTCATTAGAAGTCATAGATTGTGAAGTAGACACACTCTGTAGTCCCTAAGTTTAATAATATAGACACAGGGGCGGATGCAGCATTATAGAAGGGGGGGGCGAAAGTTAAGTGGAAACTTGACCACACCCATTTTATCACACCCACTAATATATTTTTTTTTGTTTCTTTCTGAATTTTTCAATTTGTTACATACACGAAAAAAATTACACTCACTGACAACAATAAAGAATTAGTCAAGAATTTATTGAAGCAAGTTATATAGTCATAATACCATCCGTCTTGGATGATAATTCATCCACCACTTCCTCTGAAGTAATTTCAATGTCACGGTGGTAATATAGCATTGCCAATCCATTAAGACGGTCTTGTCCCATACTACTCCTCAGTGAAGTCTTGATCAATTTGAGCATGCTGATGGAACGTTCACATTCACAGCTTGTAACTGGCAATGTGCCCATTATACATAAAAGAGTGTGAATATTGGGAAAGAAATCACAATCTGCATGTACTAGGCTTTTCTCTGGAGTACAAAGGCTTACAGCTAATTCAGAGTCAGCTTTCCATTTGTGCTGCCACAGGTCGAGCTCTGAATTGGATCTTTAGACTGAACTCTCTTTGACATTTTCACATTACAAACTGGCAATCTTGCTATCATAAGGCAATGTTAGTAGAATGCCAGCACAAGCATGAGTAAGTGGTTATGGTGTAAACGAAGTACACTAACCACAGAAAGAAGTATTAAATGCTGGCTGTGTTACATGTTTGTGCCTTGTGTGTATCACATGTCGGTGTGTGTGGTGTGTGTGTAAGGGATGGGGGGGGCCAGGGCCCCTGGGCCCCCCCCTGGATCCGCCCCTGAGACATCAACCTCTCACAGGGATTTGTCCAGCTATTGTTAGGAGCAGTTTGAACAGCAACTAGGTAATCCAGATTAAGCCATTGAAATGCACAAATGTAGCTAATCATAACTGAATAATATTTGAGACGGTGATCTGGTCCTCCATCATGATAAAAAAAAAAACATCATTGGTGGCACTACATCATCAGAAAATTTTATTTGCTAGTTTTACAAATTCAGCCATGTGGCGATATGGACTTGATGGGCAAAAAACTGAATCTTTCAAAATTACTATATGGTTGGCCTCGATAAAAAGATTGAGTAGGATCCTCTGGAATATCACATATAAAGTAAACTGAGGGTGTTAAGTTAAATTTAGTGAAATAATGATCACAAGCTCCCAAAATGGCACTAGAGGTTGTTAAAGCTCGTGTATTACGGACAACAGTACTAGTGGGATCATTTCACTCTCCTATAAAAGCAAAACAAAAAAGTAAATAAATACATACTTGCATGCATACACACACACACTCACACACACACACACACACACACACATAAAATTACATTACAAAATATGGACATACCTACTGGTATTTTGCTTTTATCATCCAGAAAAAAAGTGATGCATAATTTGCATTTCCTTTTTTAAGTAGCGCAGAAGGACAGCACAATATCGAGAATCTACATGTGATTTTCTAAGTTGGCGAATTTGTATTTTATACTTGACATCAAAGCGGCAATTGTAATATTTAGCAATTTTAGAAAATCTGTTCCAAGGCCAAAATTGAAAACGAACCCATTGTTCAGAAGGCACTGGTGTACCACAGGGAAGCTTTTCAGCTACTTTTTTAATCAGATCAGACATTGATATTGCTATTGGTAAGTGTGCAACATCAGGGCCATGCCTGCGGTCATCTACCGCCTTGCCATACTCTTCTAACAAAATATCTACTCCTTTCCAAAATGCTTCAAAATGTGAAGGTCTACCAGGATTTCATTCTCTTTTATCAACAACCAAGTCAACATCTGGGTCATCAGGCATCAACTCAAGACGTTTGTCAATATCTGCATTCTGCACCTCAGAAGTACTGTCATCTGTAAGGAAGCGATACATACTTCACAGCACAGCTGGTGTGATTTTCTTGACTTGTTCATATCGATCTAAAATTCTTTGCGCATGGCTAGAGACATGCATACTGGCAGTTCACTCTTACTTTTGGCAATAGCCTTACAATGCCTTTGTGAACACCTATCACTCTCTTCGTTTGGTATTTTTCAAACATAGCAGATATTTCCAAGCTGACTACCAGCATGATATATGATATATAGTATTGACCATCAATATACCATAAGACATTCGTTAATGTCTGTACCAACTAATGCCCAACACCTTCTATCATCGTGCATAAATCCCACTTTTTTTCCAATAGCACAGAACAAACATCATTAAATAGAAGCTGCTTGTTGTTATGAATTGGGTTATGCAATGGGGGGGGAGACAGTTAGCAGGCTTTGGTCTCATCAAAACAGCTAAAGCATTTCTTGGCTCAGATTGCTGCTTCTCTTCTTTTGTTATTATAAACTTAACAAAGCGATCACCATAATTATAAAATGTAAACAAAGGCTGATTTAAAGTGCCTTCATGTGTAAGAGAGTGTTCATCTTTTCCAGTTTTCACACACACACACTATTTTCTAGGTACCCTTCACAAGATACTTGTACCAACAAGTCTGCTAAAGTAATTTGTTCATGAGCTTCAATCCATCTAGGTCCAAAAAAATGACAATTCCGCATAATACCGCTATTATCAGCGAAATCATCCTCCTTCAAAGTGACTCATGCAAGTTCTTACATTTCTAAATAAAGCACATTATTAAAATAAATAATAAATAACTGGGTAAAATTGAGTCGGTCGGGCAACCCGGAACTAGCTTTTTCCTACGGACGGCCTAAGGGTAAAGAAAGCATAAAGTACAAGTTCACTGGAAATTTTAGAGGAAAACATTAATATGACCCAATCAAACAAAGAGATTAATCATTCAGAATAATCACTTTCATAGAAAATAAAAGCTTCACTAACAGCCATACATTTATATTAATAATAAATTAATATCACATGTACTGGGGATAAGTAGATATAAGCTATGTTTTAAAAGAGAATAAGTGTCAGCTAAAAAGAGAATCTTATTACTTATCTTAGAAATAAATACAGCTAGAGTTTTCTTGCTGTGGGATACTGTCAGAGTTAAGCATTACAACAACTGATACAATGATAGAGAATAGAATAATACCTTCATGACCCCACCCCTCTCAGTTACCTTGGTGATAGACACAGTGTTCTCTGAAGAGCCTCCCAGAGAGAGAATGATGTTGATCCAGCAAATCTGACACAGGGTCAGCATACTATAAAATATCAGGGATATGTTAATTCAAGAAAGTAGGACAGGAGGTCAAGAAAAATGGAAAAAAAAAGGTCACTTCTCAAGTGCAGAAAACTGGATTCTTAATACTGTGACTGTTTAAAGGAAGGCAGACACAGAATGAGAGAGATGATAATAAAGTTCAAACTGGTTCTACTAAATAACTAAATTGGTAATAATCACTAAAGCAATCCCGCTGTTGATCAATTCCATGCATATAATTATGTGTTTATATTCTCTTAAGTAGAGGAATTTGTAATAGTTGAGTAATAGCAAAACAAAAGCTTTGAAAAGTGAAATTATGTGATCATAATTACTAAGTTAGTGAGTTCCAGCACAGATGGTAGTAAAAATTTTAGGACTGAAAAAATTTCTTTATGGAATGTGATAGAATGAACACAGTACAACTTTCACTCTCAATTATAAACTGAACTCAAGTCAATCCACCTTGTCCATACTAACCTTGCTTAGACTTGCTGTGAATAGAATGCATTCAAACATTCCTCCCATCCTCTTCAAGAACTCATCATAGTACGGACTCTTCAGACGCACGACGCGGTCTATCTCCACCAGGACTACGATATAATATTGAATAGCAATACAATGTCCACAATTATAGTGTACCGAGTATTATTAACATTACATTCTGTAGTTCATTTAAACTGAATCTAAAGGAAATCAAATTTTAATGCAATTCATAGTGTCAGCTTTTGTATAATACTTCAACCTTATTGCAAAATGAAATAATAATAAAAAAATAAATAAAATCAAAAAAACAAAAAAATAATTAACAATTCAAACATTTCTCCCATCCTCTTCAAGAAATGTTATCGCTACTTCTAGATGTATTGAATTGAATGATATCAAGGTAATGATATTCCTAGTCAGTACTGTACACGGGGAAATATTTTGTGGTCCAGCACTCACATGTGCCCATATTGGAATTCACACCTGAGTAATCATGTGATCACTTAATGATATTCACGTTCCAAAAGTCCCATATGATTCTCATAAAGATTTGGCTTATATATTAATGATTGAGATCAAAAGAAAAAAAAATTTAACAGCTTTTAACGAGTTTTAGAAATACACAATTTATGCGCCCAATTAATAGTGATCTAATTATTGCAACTGGAACATGCTTTCAGACGTAAAATAAAAGATTCAATCAGATTTTAGAAGCTCAATATTTTTTATATAAATCATTATTTATTGCAAATAACATCAGAAAGTGACAGTATAGACAGGGTAAAGTGAGAGTATGAACTGGGTAAAGTAATAGACTGGATAAAAGTAAGTATGGACGGGGTGAATTGAGAGTTGGGTAAAGCAAGATAGTATGCACTGGGTAAAGTAAGAGTATGGACTGGGTAAAGCAAGAGTTAGACTGGGTACAGCGAGAGTATGGACTGGGAAAAGGGAGAGTATGGACTAGATAAAGCTAGAATATGAACTACAGAGGAGACAGAATAAAGTTCCGGATTCTGTCTTGTACTACATCGGAAAATGGTAGTCTTCTTACCGTAGTTATTACCGTTGTGTTCCGTACAGTTTTTACTAAACAGCCAACACCGTTTACTAAAACGGTAAAAAAAAACGGTTAAGCGTTTCCATCGAGTCACTGATATTATTCTAGCTAAAAACTCTTCCATTGCTATATCATCAAGCTAGGGCCTTGTATGCCCCTTAAACACTACGTGAAAAGTGCATAAAATGCTCGTGCAGAAATTTAACTTGCTTCAATAAAGCTGCACATCTAAGTTTCGACAGACACACAGCTATAACCAGGTTCACACATCATAGGTCTTCTATAATAATGATATTCCTAGCTAGTACAACTAAATTACTACAACATACACATACATGACAATCTGTAGTGCTCCAGCACTCACAACATGTAGCCTGATGCTAATACAATCCATACTCGGTTAATCATGTGATAAATTTAATGATATTCACATCCCACTAATACCTACGGTAAATAAAAAATACCATTTTATGGCCAACACAAAATAGAATCTGGCACTTTATTTAGTCTCCTATGATAGTCCATACTCTCCCTTTTCCCAGTCAATACTCTGGCTTTACACAAATGATAGAGATTAAAAGATGAAAAAAAAATGTAAACAGCTTTGAGTGTGTCCTAGAAAAGCTTATTAATGCTATGCACCCAATTTAATAGTGGCCTATATCATTATTAGCATGATGTACTGACATAAAATATTTCTCCCTCTAGATTTTTAAAAGTTTTTTACTTTTATATGAATTATTACTATAAAAAATGAAAGCACCAGAGGTGCAAACCCTCAGCGACACAGAGATTCTTCAGGTGTTTCACTGGCTCTTTTACGGGCATTACATTCAGCATTAGCTTGCTTACGACTCTGGGATACCTCAGGGGTCTCATGGGCTTTTTTGTGGGCATGGCATTCAGAATCGGCTAGTTTACGCTTCTGGAACTGTTCAACACTTTCTAAATCCCTTTTCCGTGCTTGACACATTACCATAGTCTTCTTACGACTATCCAAGGACTTCATGGCATTCTGAGGTTTGAGAATTAACTTGGGTTTGACAGAAAAGCTATAGCCACAGGGACATTTGGACTTTCTGACATGAATTTCACACGCACATCGAGGACAAGCTTTCTTAAAAGCAGGCATTTTATAACTTACAGTTGGAAAAGAGATTCTTTTCGCTCCTTCAGAACAGAGTAGAGAGATAGCGGCAGATCATACAACAGAACAGAGCTCCGAACCACGCGCAAAAAAAAAAGGTAGGCAGCTCACGTGACGTGGCTTGAGTATAAGGGGGCGTAACCAGCGCAAGGTAAAGCTTGTAACGGCCTAAATTTGACTCGTGTTTTCTAGATATTTAAATTCAAAACAAAAAATTTGGCACATTAAAGGCACTTAAATAATAGAATACCCTAACTTGATATAATTTTTTTAGCCTGAAAGTCGTCCATCATCGAGATCCGCTGCTGACAGAGTGACTGACTGACTGAACTAGAGCACTGAAGTGCAAACCCTCAGCGCTAATTAGCTAGTATGATAAAGAAGAGGAATAAATGAAAATAGGTAGGAAGAAAAGAAAAAGGAAGAAGAAAGAAAGAAAAACAGTACAGGAAAGAAAGAGGAAATGAAAGGAAAAGGTAGAAAAGAAATAAAAACAGTAGGAAGAGGAAAATAAGGCAAGAAGACAAAAGGAAAAAGAAAAAAAAACAGGATGAAAAAAAAAGATGAAAAAAAAAAAATACCGTCGACGAGGATTCGAACCAGAGACTATTAGGTTAGGTACTTGCTCACTCAACGACTAGGCAACACATCACCTCACGCTGAATGCATGTAATTGTTAGCTATTTAAAAGTGATTTGCAACCTGCAAGCTGGCTCACGTGACAAGCACGTTTTTTAAGGGGCGGTTCCCGCTGTAAGCCTACGATCGCACGGCTCTGGAAAGACTCGCTTTTTTCTGGAAACTGAAGTCCAAAATCAAAATTCTGGCATATTAAAGGAACTTACTTCGTGAAATACTGCTGTTTGATGCCGCTTTCAGATCCTGGCTGGTTCCTACCTTCCAGAAGTGGCCTGTTGACAGACAGAGTGACAGAACGAACGAACGAATGAATGAATGACACTAGGACTACTGTAACCCTCTGGGCGCATGCGCGCTGAGGGTTAATGAATGAACTAGAGCACTGAAGTGCAAACCCTCAGCGCTAGTTAGCTAGTATGAAGTGATTTGCAACCTGCAAGCTGGCTCACGTGACAAGCAAGTTTTTAAGGGGCGTTCCCATTACCGTAACGTACGATTGTAGGACTGAAATTCTACTCGCTTTTTCTTGAAAACGAAGTCAAAACTAACAGTTCTGGCACATTAAAGGGACTTACTCAGTGAAGTGCTATAGTTTGATGTCGCTTTCAAAGCCTGGGTAGCCGTACTCTTCGAGATCCCTTGTTGACTGAATGAATGAATGAATGAATGAATGAACTAGAGCACTGAAGTGCAAACCCTCAGCGCTAGTTAGCTAGTATGATAAAGAAAATAATAAAAGGAAAAGTGTAGAAACAAAAAAAAGAAAGAGAAGTGGCATGAAGAGAGGCAGGAAAGAGAAAAAGACAATGAAGAGGGACAAAAGAAAGAGGAATGAATGAAAAAAGGTAGGAAGAAAAGAAAAAGGAAGAAGAAAGAATGAAAAACAGTACACGAAAGAAAAGAAAGGAAAAGGTAGGAAAGAAATAAAAACAGTAGGAAGAAAGAGGAAAATAAAGAAAAATAAGGCAAGAAGACAAAAGGAAAAAGAAAAAAAACAGGATGAAAAAAAAGATGAAAAAAAAAATAGCGTCGACAAGGATTCGAACCAGAGACTATTAGATTAGTTACTTGCTCACTCAACGACTACGCAACGCAACACCTCACGCTGAATGCATGTAATTGTTAGCTATTTAAAAGTGATTTTCAACGCAAGCTGGCTCACGTGACAAGCACGTTTTTTAAGGGGCGGTTCCCGCTGTAAGCCTACGATCGCACGGCTCTGGAAAGACTCGCTTTTTTCTGGAAAATGAAGTCCAAAATCAAAATTCTGGCATATTAAAGGAACTTACTTCGTGAAATACTGCTGTTTGATGCCGCTTTCAGAGCCTGGCTGGTTCCTACCTTCCAGAAGTGCGTGTTGACAGACAGAGTGACAGAATGATTGAATGACACTAGGACTACTGTAACCCTCTGGGCGCATGCGCGCTGAGGGTTAACTAGAGCACTGAAGTGCAAACCCTCAGCGCTAGTTAGAAAAAAAGAAAGGAAAAGGTAGGAAAGAAATAATAACAGTAGGAAGAAAGAGGAAAATAAGGCAAGAAGACAAAAGAAAAAAGAAAAAAAAACAGGATGGAAAAAAAAAAAATATTGTCGACGCGGATTCGAACCAGCAACTATTAGGTTAGGTGCTTGCTCACTCAACGACTACGCAACGCAACACCTCACGCTGAATGGATGTAATTGTTAGCTATTTAAAAGTGATTTGCAACCTGCAAGCTGGCTCACGTGACAAGCAGGTTTTTTAAGGGGCGGTTCCCGTTGTAAGCCTGCGATCGCACGGCTCTGGAAAGACCCGCTTTTTTCTGGAAAATGAAGTCCAAAATCAAAATTCTGGCATATTAAAGGAACTTAATTCGTGAAATACTGCTGTTTGATGCGGTTTTCAGAGCCTGGCTGGTTCATACCCTCAGGCGCATGCGCACTGAGGGTTAATGAATGAACTAGAGCACTGAAGTGCAAACCCTCAGCGCTAGTTAGCTAGTATGATAAAGAAAATAATGACAAAGGAAAAGTGTAGAAACAAAAAAAAAGAGAAGTGGCATGAAGAGAGGCAGCACAGAGAAAAGACAATGAAGAGGGACAAAAGAAATGAAAGGAAAAGGTAGGAAAGCCATCCAAACACAGTAGGAAGAGGAAAATAAGGCAAGAAAAAGAAAAAAAGAAAAAAAAAAGGATGAAAAAAAAATGAAAAAAAAAGAAGCGTCTACAGTACTTGGGTTCGAACCAGAGACTACTAGGTTAGCTATCTGCTCACTCAACAACTATGCCACGGAACAGCTCATGCTAAATCCACGTAATTGTTAGCTATGTAAAAGTGATTTGCAACCTGCAAGCTGGCTCACGTGACAAGCAAGTCTTTTAAGGGGCGGTTCCCATTACCGTAACGTACGATTGTGGGACTGAAATTCTACTCGCTTTTTCTTGAAAACTAAGTCAAAACTAAAAATTCTGGCACATTAAAGGGACTTACTATGTGAAGTGCTATAGTTTGATGTCGCTTTCAAAGCCTGGGTAGCCTTACTCTTCGAGATCCCTTGTTGACTGAATGACAGGTTGACTACTATATACCCTCAGGCGCATGCGCACTGAGGGTTAATGACAGACAAAGTGAGTACTGTAACCCTCACGCGCATGCGCGCTGAGGGTTAATCAAATAAAGAAACTGAAACATCAGCAGCTTTTATAATAGCAGAGGTGCACAAATTTAAATTAATAATAAATGAACATAAAAAAAAGAACAATATACTGGAAAAGTTGCATTCATTTTGCAACTCCTCTGTAAGTGTGTTGGTTTAGATGTAGCAAAGCTACAGAGCTAACCGAGTGCTTATTCCTTTGACAGAATTATAAGTTTAATAAGCCATAAATTCTCGGCCTTGTGAGCCTTCAAGTGGCATGAGAAATGAATAAAACTGAACTGAGCCACAGCTTATATGCTGTTTGATACAATCAAGGTGAATTGTGTGTGCGAATGTGACTGAATGGCACTGAATGGCAAGGTGTTAATTACCAGGTTGTACAACCAGGTTGAAGTGAGAAAAAAAGAGTAAGGGCCAAGGAAAGAGATTAAGATTGGGGAAGAATTAATAAAGACACAGTGTAGGGAAGGACATAGAAGGGACAGAAGAAAAGGGTGAGGGTGGGTGAGCAAAGTGATATATTAAGTCAAAATGAATGCAGGTTTTCCGAGCGCACTACGAGGCCGAGGAGTGCGCTCGGAAAACACACCCTAGATAAAGGTCCAGGGTGCCTGCTGTGATATAAAAAGGTTTGACAAAGAAGGGGTGAGTGCCATTGTTCTTTGGCAGTTCGGCTGCGGAGGTGGTAGGAGTGTGCTGCTTCCACCGTGGGCGTCCTGGCATGGACGAGGAGATCTCCCGTGCTTGGTGGTCTTCTCCTCGACACCAGGGGTATGAAAGGCAATTCATCTTCAAAGAGGGCAGCATATATCTCTCCGTTGGTGATGGAGGGATGGGATCTCACAGACATGACCGTGGTCATGGCTGGTAAGTCTTTCTTGTAAGTCTTTCTTGCTACCTAGGTGGAGTCTGTCCTGCCTCTCCTCAAATGAGATCTCTTCCATCACATCCTTGAGTAGTTTGGATGGGTAGCCCGTGTTCTGGAATCAGGTGGTGAGGTTGGTGAGGCCTTGAGCAAAGATCTGTGGAGAAGAGGATCTCCTGAGAGTTCTTATGACTTCAGCGCGCACTACTCCTTTTGCGTTACCCTTCGGGTGGGCTGACGAGAAATGTAGATACGAATGGGGGTCGATGGCCTTCGAATAGGGTCTAATGTCCAGGCATCCAGTGCTGTAAAACCTTTCTCCTTTAAACAAGGTCACGTCCAAAAAGTCAATCTTGTGTCGGGAGCTTTCCAAGGTGAACTTGATGGTGTTGAGCTGGGCATTGAAGTGTGTCAGCAATTGTTGGAGTTCTTCTTCAGTGCCCGGGAAGAGTGTGAGGATATCGTCAATGTACCTCAGCCAGATGAGAGGCTGAGTACCTGACCAGTTGTTCAAAGTAGCAGACTCTAGTTTCCCCATGAACAGGTTGGCGAGTGTTGGATTCACAGGTGTTCCCATGGCAATGCCCTTGATCTGCTTCAACGTCTTCCCAGCAAACCGGAACGTGTTGCCTGTGAGTATCAGCTTGAGCATGGTCTTCAACATGGACATGAGGCTGTGATTGGGGCTGACAGGTGGGTCCGTGGGGATGGCCTGTTGTAGTGCCATGGCTATGCCTACGCCGTGTGGGATTGAGGGGTGGAGGGCTCGGACATCTAGTGTAGCCAGGATAAGTGACTTTCTGCCTTCTCGAGAGATGTGAAGCTGTTCAAAACTCTGACCACCTCTGTTGAGGAGGTATCAAGGGATGGTACGTTCTGCAGATAGTCCCTGAGATAAGAGTTGCACAGCTGGGACAGCTTCTGAGTGGGCCCAGAGCAACAACTCACTATGGGCCTCAGCTGGTTGGGAGACTTGTGTACTTTGCGGAGCCAATAAAGTCTCTGTGGCCTGACCTCAGTTAAGTTTGTCGTGTATTTGGTCTTCTCAAAAACTGAAAGCAGTTTCTTCTCGAAATGATAATCAGCTACTAGTTGGTTGGCCTGTCGTGCCGTCTCCTGGTATGTGTCTTCCTGGATTTCTTGGTAGGTGTTCACGTCTTGTAGCTCTCTGAGGCCTTCTTCCAGGTACGTCTTCGTGTCCTGTATGACAATACATGTACCTTTGTCCGCCGGCTTGATGGTAATTGTTTTGTCTTTGCGCAGCTTGGACAGGGCTTCCTGGTGGTCTTTAGAGAGGTTGTGCCAGTATCTGCTCTTTTCCTCTGGGCTTTTGAGTTTCGTGATGTCTTCCAGTCTTGATTTGATCTGCGTGAGGTGTTCGTCGATGATGTTCGGAAGGGGATTGGAGGCTGATATATTGATTAGGGTATTATATTGTCTCCTGCACTGTTGGTAGTATCTCTCAAAGAATTCCAGGGGATCCGGAATTTTCCTCGGAGTAGGTGCGAATTTCAATCCAATAATACCCTCATCAACAGACCAGCCTCCAATCCCCTTCCGATAAAAAGGGAAGGTGTCACTAGATTCATTGTTTTTTGTTGAGTTAGTGAGTGTGCATGGAATTGTATGTGTATGTTCACATATTAAGTATATCAGAGAGTGTGGTAGTACTTTCAATTTAAGGTTAATAAACCCTTTCCATAGAATACTACAAAATTCTTACTCACTTGTAGGAAAACAGTGCTGATGAAAAAAGTGGGTGTGGTCACCAATTTCATTGTTATTGCATCATGAGTGACTTTATGAACGTGTGTAGACGGTCACGCCATGCCAAAGAAATGTCTTTGCTTAGAATTGTGCAGTTGTAAGGCCCACACAAGTTCTGAAATAGGTAATAAGTTATTTCTGAGATCCCACCGCTTAATTAAATTGTGACAGGAGACAGCCAAGTTCCTACTACCTCAAATTAGATAGATGTAGTCTAATAGAGACACAAGAAATAAAAGAGTTACAAGAAAGTAACCATGAAAAAGTATGTAACTAAGATAAAAGGTAAAATGCGCGAACTATAAACATACAAAGATTATAGATACAATGTTCAAGGGAATGAACGTCGACAATATCTAATGATATGCACGCGTCTGAGTCAATTTGAATTCCATAGACAGGACACTGATTTCAACCAAAGAGAATGATAATATACATACTGAAGCTACCTCTGTGAATAACAGCCATAATAACACAGGTTTGTCATGTGATTCCGCTGTGATCTTCCATTAAACCTAGAAGACTTGAGCCTAATGCTCAAAACTCTTCAAACACAGTTTTAGGTTAATCATTACATAATTATATAATTTTACAACAATGATATAAAGCTATAAATATCATCTATGTAATATATAAGTGCAAAGTTACATGTAAGAACACAAACATACAATTAAAATTGATGTTTTCTGATTCAGTTAGTTGATTTATTACTGCTGAGCTTAAAGTTTGGGTGGGTAATTAAAGAATACAAATATTAAAAATGAGGAGTTTGTCTGTCACTGGAAAGTGAACACTGCACAGCCAATTGGCTTTCGAGTGCAAAAACGTACTAATAAACTCTACTAAAATAAAGATCACTTGAAAAGCATGAGAGATAATGATGCTGCCAGTAGAATACATTGTAAGTTGAATTTGCAAATCTTGAACATTAAGAAGTGTGATAGTATATCTGAGCTTCATTAGCTAATTTGCTCCTCATTGTTTTTCGAGTATTAGCTGTAATACATACCTATTATTATTTACTTGTAATTGATAATAATGAAGCTTTTGAGAGACATGAAGCTAGGGAGAGTAAGTTAGCATTGGTAAAGATCGTCAAAATGTGCTGGCTCTTTTGGGGGAATCACTTAGTCCACACTGTTCCATGACGGAAGTGATGGAACCACACCCACCAAGTGTATTTGAACGCTCGCACACCTTCTCATGGAGGTAAAGGGGGTCCCCTCCATGTTAGCAGAACCTGCTGGACTGAAGGGTCTGTACCATGAGGGCATTACTGATAGCAGGCAGACATCAGTCAATTTTTGTGCAAACATGTGAAGTTATTGGTCAATAGCTAGATTGCTTGGGTAGCCAGAATAAACGGCCATGTGTTGCTATTATTGTTTTATTTATAGTTTGTTTCTTTTTCCCTTCACCTTTTATTATATATGTAAATAGTTATGCCATGGCCAACCAGGGGTTATGGAATATAACCCTCCCGATCCCGAGGGCGAAGCCCGAGGGATAAGGGCGGTGATATTCCATAACCCCGATGTTGCCATGGCATAACTGTTTTATACCATAGTTGCTGCTACTACTACTCTCTCATATCCACCTATATGGGACCAGCCCTACCACATATAACTCTCCTGCCTCTCTCATACCACAGGAATTTACCACAGCTAGCTGCTTTATTGCTTACTGCTGAGCAGCCCAGGTAGAGTTAGATCTGGAGATAACAGCTGGCAGCTACAATGCTAAAGTAAACTTGCTAAAGTAAACTTGCTAAAGTAAACTTTCAGGCGTGCTTCAATTGAATTTTAATTGAATTTTAATTTTGGGCCCGAAACACGGAAGAATTCGCTTGACACCGCACCGGGAAAATATCATAGCCCCAGGAAAAATCACCGGGAAAATATCACTTTTAATCCATGGGTGTTACCGCAGCAACCATGGTATAAATATATATATATATATATACATATATAATTATTATATATTCCTTTTTTCTTTCATTTTTTCCACAATGGGGAGATTTATTTAAATAAATTTGTGTATGCACACCACAATCTATAAAAAATACCAGGCAAATCTTTACAAATAGACTCTGAAACTGATATGCTGGATAATGACTAGAGGCATAAGTTTCCAAGCACTATGTAAATAATTTGTAGTATAAGAAAATTGCTTCCAAACGCGGGGGCCAGAGTGCAAATCTCCTCATTGAGGAAAAAAAAAATTGAAAAAAAAAGGAATATAAAAAATATTTATAGTGTTAAAAAAAAGGTGAAGGGAAAAAGAAAAAATATATAAAAATAAATAAAACGAAAATAGCAACATATGGCCGGTCATTAGGCCACCCAAGCAATCTAGCTATTGCGGATCGGTCACTTTACATTTTTGCACAGAATTTGCCCGATGTCTGCCTGCTGTTAATAGCTCTGAGCCAGAATTTAATTATACCTGCAAGAAAACACAGATGGAATAAAATAAAATGCTGGATACTGTCAGTAGACCATACGTATGAAGTAGATTTGATATAGGTGAAAAAAAGGGGGGAAAATGAAAATTTCGTATAAATAATATAATAAGTTCAATAATTTGTAGCTAGTGCCTGGTTACACTATGGTGATTGGTTCAGTGCCATGATGATACGAAAGGATAGGGCAATCATCCCTAACTCTTCCAGTTGTAGATGAAACTATTGCATCATAATGGGTACCAGTATAGTTCAAAAGTTCAAAGTGTGTGGGCCTCAGTAAGTTAACACTGTCATTCAAAGGAGTTAATTGAGGACAAATAATTAGAGGTTTTGAGTCCCTGTCCACCAACGGTTTTACAACATTCCATTTGTATGTGTTGCTGGTATAGTAGTAGAGGGGGATGTTGAACAATGAAGCAGCTGCAACTACTTCTACCTGCGTTGCCCAAGATGAAGGTGACAGAAGTGTTTTTAGGTGTTGTGTCATGGACATTCCTTCATCCACATGTTGTTCAAAAATTTCCTGATTGCGATTTTCCACTCTGTATATTTCCATTCTCACAATGGAGTGCAGTTTCTCTGTACCGAATAGTTGGTAAGATAGTGCTCGGAAAAAGCAGTTTCCATCTCCCTTAACTGTAACAACTTTTCTATCACTTCTTGCAAACAACTAATCAAAGCAAATAAATTTATCATAAAAACTGCACTGTTACTTGAAATATTTACTTACTTGATGTAGTGATGGCATAGTTGATGCTTCCTCTACTATGTTTGTGATAGGACCTGCCACAATTAAATTATGTTAAGCTTATGTGACCCACTAAATGTTTGTTCACAAGACAAAATTATTTCTATATACACTGAGATGGATTATGCCATAGATACAACTAATGATATTAAAGTATAGTATAATGGCATCCTATTTGTCATTACCGGTAAAATAATTTTAATTTTTTTATTTTTAGTACCTTGGTTTTCTCTTGGCTGAAGATTTGAACAAATTCGTTTTAAGCATGATTTCTTGAGCACACCTCTGCCACCATGTTTTGGTTTATCCAAACAAAATTTGCAAACACCACATTCCGCAGCCAGGCATCCACTGCTTTATATCATCGAATCTTCCTCTTTCCTAAAGATAAAAATACATAATCAACACTTTTAACGTCAATAAATGTGAAAATATTTGACTAACATAATATATCATACATACATACATACATACATACCTAGTCTGGATTTATTCACATTACTGCAGTTATCCTTGCTGTGTAATATACTTGTTTTGGCTGCAATAGCTTCCTGTCATTTTACACATTAAAAAGAATCAAATTAAATTAATATTTAGTACACGTACACACACTCACAACCTTTTGCTTTCTCTCTGCTTTTGCTCCAATTCGTACAAGGAAATTATTTTTTTCTTTCTTTAAGCCGGTAAGCTGGAGCATCTCAATGTCAGCCTGGCTCTTTGTACTTTGCGACGCATATACTGAGTCGTTGTAGGTGGTTTAGGATGGAGAATCAGGCCTTGATGCTTTGGGAGGACAGCAAGATACTTTTTATAGATGTTTTCTAAATCTGATAGCAACTCCCTTGCATCTTCTTCTGTTTCTGTAAAACTGAATGTCATAGTTTCTATGTTTTTCAACATGATCCTGGTAGAGACCAAATCCTTCACCAAAGTAGGTTTCTAGATTGAAATCGATAATATATGTTTAATCCCAGTTCAGGCAGATATACAACAATGACTGATAGGGGGATGGAAGGGGGGCGGGGGGGGGGGGAGAAAGAGGGCGTAGCATGAAATCGATTTCATTTAAACTTATTTTTCTATCAACCATAACCATTAGCCCAACCCACCCACAATATACACCAACATACGAAATGAGAAGCACTTTTATTAAACTACCATTGTCTCGTATATTGAGACAGTTTTAGTGTTTCTGAACAATTAGTGATCACAGATAGAGCCTGTTCAAATCTTTACATGATACTGTCCCATAGCATTTCTTAATGAATCGTGCTTGGCAATCATTATGCATCCACATTACTGAAAAATAAGGCAAGAATTATTCTTCTCCCATCACCTTTATTTTTAAGTGGTAAAGTCCTCAAAATGCAATGCAATCCCATAGGCTGGATTTTTTGTGTATAAATTGATGATGGATATTGAGTGATAAGAAATGCTGGCCTTTTGCCTTCAATTCCCCCCACCCCCACCCTCCTCAGCTTGAACCATTACATAAACATTGTGGTTGGTATGTATTGTTCTGTGTGTTTAGCAAGAATCAGGTCAATTTATTATTTTTTGTTACAATGGAACAATAATTTCATAATTATTTTATTTTTCACATTGCTATCCAATAACAATTTAGCGTTACACACAGCTAATTGCCTTCATGTAGCTAATTGGCGATGCAAGTATCAATAACATTTCCAATTAATCTGTTATTCTACCTTTTTAGACGGAATTTGAAGTATTTTCATAGTAGGTTAATGAAGTTGTTGCTCAGAATTTGTATCTGTCTCGATTACATTGCAATCATTTGCTGCATTATTCCCCCAGAATCTGTTTACTGATTTAGTGTCTGCTGATAAGTAGAAGGAACCTTGAAAGTGTTCTGGACATTTAGACCACCCCCAGTCAGGATATTGTTCAAAAATAGCAAAGAAGTGCTTGCAAGGAATATCATAATTTGCCCAATCTTTACAACTGCACTCTGGCACATTAAAATTTATAGTGTGCTTTCTCCCATCACCTTTCATTATGTCAAATATACCTTGCTCTCGATCTTTGATTTCCTCTACAGTAAATTTATGGCATTTGCTTTTCCTTTCCAAGCAGTGGAAGATGATGGATCTTGGGCGACCCTTCAAATAATAAGGGATATCATAACTGTAGGTACGGTAGTCTTCAGACAACTTGTAGTTGTGAAATACATATTTCTGCCACATGTCTGGCAAAAAACAATCAATCAGTAGACTAGCAATTCCAGAAAGTGTCAATGATTTTCTGCGAGGAAGATATGAATATTTTAAAGTCTTGTTTTGGTATCCACCGCTGCATAGTACTGGCTGTCACGAAACGCATGTGCCCACATCTAAGAGAAACGTGAAAACTTCACCTGCTGCATTGTCCTTGTAATGAGAACTACTAATATTTCATATAAGATAATGAAACTATTTCATGAATAAAAAGACAACTAAACACACAGCTAAATTATGGTACATATTGTATTAAAATAATATCCACTGGAAAATGTTGCAATTATAGCATGCTATAGCAAAAGAAACAGTGGAATGTGTATATCAAGTATTAAAGGGTAAGCACCGCGGAAATTCTTTTTCTCACTTGTTTTGTAGGTCAAGGTCTCAAATACCCCAGAAAAAATTGTACTTTCTATAAAAAAAATTTGTGGGAGTATGGACTGCCAAAATCATACATTTGAAATACTTCCTGTTTGGGAGGGGCATAGGGTATGATATAGATGGGGGAAACAGCTGTCCAGGTACTAGGTAAGGCCACTGTTAATTATGATCAAGAGAAGTGTTGCTGCTGGCTACAACTCCACCAAAAGGATGGAGAAACACTTGTATGGCTTTCCTAAAGATCCTGGCTTACAGAGATCAAGTAAAACAAACCAGAATTAAATGGGAGCCTACTGAAAATTCTTATGTCTCTAGCTAAGCATTTTAAATTCCCAATCACTTGGGCCTTGACAACCCTAGCTTGTTCTTGCTTTTCATAAGCAGATTTTTTTTTCTTTATTATTATTATTATTATTATTATATAATGGCAAGTTGCCAAAGCACATTGACGAAGAAGTGTGAGGAGAATCTCTGCATCAGATTTGGTGAGTCCATGCTGACTATTGGATACCCATCTAGTCCAAGCCTGCTCTCTGTAAAGTCACAGAGATACACTAAAGTAGATGTAAAAGCACCTTTTATGGCCAAAATTTCTGCCTCTGAATAGTCACACAAGACAACAGGAGGGCTCCATGTTGGGTTCGATTGGTTAAGGATGTCTAGTGCTTCCCCAATTGAATTAGCAGTGATGAACTCAGCGACAGTGCAATGGCCCACATTTGTACGAACACAGATGGAAAACAATGTTGTTTTATACGTTGCATCAATAAGAGAAATGCAATTTCCATACTTGCACATCAGCTCTTTCTGCCATTGCTCTTGGTGAACCCACAAAAGAATAGTTTTGTCTTGGCTTTCAGATTCATCTGTATATGGGCGAAAAAAAAAATGGAAAGCAGTACTGTCATCATCTTTCCACTTTTTTATCATGGCATTAAGATTATCCTGATCAAATTTGGAATAATGAAGCCCTAACTTGGCCATATACACATGATTACGAATGTCTTCTAAAGTAGGAAAATAAGATCTATTCGTTGTGTTTGGACACTTGTCGTTTAGTGCAGATCGAACATACTCCCTTAACACTCGTCTAATTTCCTCAGGATTCGTAGCACCTTCGCGTACTAACATTGTAATTTTGTTGTGAATGTGGAGATTTCTATATAGGTGAATCGGGAAGAGCGCTAGGCATTAGAATTTAAGAACATAAATCAGCCTGTGAACATGGATATTTCACCAAGTCACCACTGGCAGAACATGTATGGCAAGAAGGGAGTCATGTGATTCATTGGAATCAAGTACAACTTTTGGATTTTTCACAAGGCATGGTTGAGAGAAAAGTAAAAGAAGCCATCTACATAATAATATGTCACCCAACAACTTAACCATGAATAGGGACTCGGGAATGGAGCTTTCCCCTTTAGTATTGAGAGCAGCTAGAGGCCACTCACATAAATAAACAAGAATCAACCTTAGGCAATATATTGCATTTTATCAAGCATCACCCTTAGGCTAATTATAGCATTTTTGTTTTTTGATTTTTATAAATCAGCCCTGATGATGAGCCATCCCGCAGTTCTTATCAAAGAATTGTTCTGATTGGTCCCCTAGCCCTAGCCCTAGCCCTTGCGCGGCGCTATAATTGGTCACGCGCGGCGCTATAACTGGTCACATGATTTGATTAACCAATGAAATGAGTTTTTTGATAAGAACTGCGGGACTGTAGCTGATGATGGCAGAAACAGTCTGTTCAAACATGTTGGCATTAAAAATGAATTGTTTGGTATAAAAAATCAAATTGGTATAATCAATGAATTTGTTTATTTCACATTAATACAAACTATACATAAAAAGCATATAGCTAGCGAGCGAGCTAACATAAATGAAAGTGCTAAATGATATTCACCTATATTTTCTTTCCTCGTTTCCATAGCATTATGATAAGAACATTGCTAGCTAATAACTAGCTAGATTATATATTACTAGACTTTAAATTAACTGAATATTCTATAATATTTCTTTCAATTAGTTCCTGTTTCAAAATGTTTGATTTGATGTTAAAAGTCTCAATTTAATGCTCACAAAACTAGCTGGAAGACTTACAATTTGGTCTACATGTCCTTTAAGATTGGAAGATGTTCTATACCCCAACTTGTTACAGTCTGCCTCTTAAAGTCTTCCAAAATTTCCTCAATAAAATCAATAATGCCCTAATAGTACAGACCTTTCTTTTGCAGCCTATTCATCCAGTCTGCCATAGCCAATTGAAGCAGTACAACCCTTTCCCTTAAGAATCTGCGCGCGTTAAACGAAATTGCGGGTCAGTTAATTGTTACTTTGGGACCGTGCTAGTGTAATTACTTGTGGCTTACTGGCTAAAATTATCAAATCAATTTTTTTAGTAATTCATAAGCAAGCTCAATACTAAAAAAATAAACAACAACAATGACAAAATAATTTGCTCCAAATATCATATCATATTTTTGGCTGCTATATTATTGACTAAGGTTTACTTAAATTATACATTAATTAGAAGTTAAGTGCTGGAAGTATTATTCTTAGTGTTTCGTATAGGTAAGTAGTGCTATAATCTAACATATAAAAGAAAATAATTTATTCTCTATTTCATTTAGAACAGAAGGACAGAAGCAGCTGGGGTTTTCTAGACCTCTCTGTTATTTGTAATCCCAAAATGGGGAAATACTGTGAGCACTGTCAGCTCAGGCTCAGAGTCAGCAATGTCAGAGGATCATGCTTAATGGTTGCTCTTCTTGAGTAACTTTACTATTATACTGTATTAGAATTGACAAGAAAGTGTGAATTAGCTACATATCACCAACCAACCAACAAATTTGAAGGGAAGAGATGCATCAGCTGAATGTAGTCCTCCAGTTAAGTTATATTAATAATAGCCACATTGCTGTAGTGTACAAGAAGAGGTTAAATCACTGCATGTTGATACTCCTACACTGTAAAAATTATAGCGTGAAAACCCACCAAATTCACACCAAACTGGTGGTGTGAATACCCACCACCTATGTATAGTGTGTCCTTCACACTTTCATCCTAGTGTGAATGCACACTTATAGTGTGAAATTCACTCAATAGAATAGCATGGACCCTTTACCGAACTTTAATTATTATTCATGTGCAGGCAAAAACAAATGCTATTATCATTGTAATCTACCTTATAAATGTTTTGTACACTTGTGTGCTAGATAAGAGAGTTGAGTAAGAATTTAGTCGTCTGATTAATAAGATCTGGGAATACACCAATCTATTTTTGGAAAAAAAATTTGGATATGTATTACTAGAATCAATGTAACTTAAAATAATTCAGCATTAATGTAAGTATGAGTTCATAGTGATGGTGGTGAGAATTCACGCTAAATTTGGTGTGTACTTCACACCCAAACGATGAGGTGTGCGCATCACACGATATTTTGGTGTGACTATTGTTACAAGTGATTCACGCTTAATTTGGTGTGAACACACACCTTTTGGTTTACAGTGTGGGTGACTGAAGAAAAAAAACAATGACAAGAAAACACTAAGTAACTGTAGGTATGAAGCCAACTAGTCAATTCTGTTAAAATAATAAAAATAATAAAATCAATCATAATATTTTTTAAATTCCATTAAAAGTTGAACTGACAATATCATAGTTTCAAATGAAGTGTATGTAAATAGCTGGTCTAGCTACAATAGAAACATACATAATTCTCTTCATTTATGTCTTTAGCACAAACAAAGTTCTTGTGCACTCACAATGAACATAGTGCACATGACATCCAATCGAATTGTTCACACTCTGAACTTGTTGGTCATCTTCGCAGAAACATATTCCACAAATTTCAGTGTCAGTTTTATTTAACTGTTGCTTACACACACCAACTTCATCAACTGATGGTTTTTTAAGTGATGTAGTTTCCAGTTTTCTTTTTTCTTTGTTGTGAAGTATTTTCTTTGTGTTTCCATGTTATTATTAGATGCTATTCTCTTTTTTGTGGCTGGCAACTTTATGCTATTTAAGACTCCTCCCAATGCTGTATATACATTTTCCAAAAGATCAGCACTATCTACTTGATCACATATTAATGCAATGTTTGATAGTCTTGATTTGATATTGTCCATTAGTGCAGTTTTGTCAGTGTCAGATATTTTTCCTGTAGGAAAGCTAAAGGATGTAACTTTTTGGAAATATTCAAGATCTGATGAATTCACTGGAGTTGCTTGAGTTGCTGGAGTGGTTATAGAAGATTGGTTGTATTCTTTCATGTCCAAAGTTTTCATTTGAATCAAATGTATATGTTTACAAACTGTATTGTTTGTACAAGAATCGATGCACGTACATGAATACAGATGTGAACATGCATTACAATAGCTACACTTCAAATTGCAGTAACAAAATTTCATAATTCTTTTTACATTGTAATAAATATCAGGATTACGTTCAGAAGAAACTTTATGTGCAAGTTCGTTTTCACGCTCAATTATAGCTGAAGGTTGTAAAGATTTGGCTCGATTATGTGTCCCAAATTCGATTCGTTCTTGCACAACTGCTGAAAGGCTTTGTCCCTAGCTATTTTTAAAATAATATAAAGAAGTTTGTCTAAACGTCTGTTTACTTTTTGTTTTAGATATACAATTTTTAGCACACGATGGAATGATTCTGCGTGCATGTTTGTATTCATTGGGCTACCACTTCTAAAGCATAAGGCCCATCAGTCGCAATTATCATAATAAGTCTTGAAATATTCAATAAAATTTGTTTCTTTATGGACAGTCAAAAATTTGGTAAGCAAGAGTTTGAAGCTTGTTGGGCTCGTTTCAACCATAAGAGTGTGCAGTTGATGGTATAATTCGTTTTGGTCTTCCAAACAATTACAATATTTCTTTAGTGATTTTCTCCATGCACAATCAACATGCCATCCACACCATAACATGTGGAGCCATGTCAGACATAAACCACAAATAAGATTGAAAGCTGTTAGCTACACTAAGCTTTATGGATTCCAGGGAATACACTAAGACTATTTTGTCTTCACGACTAGAAATTACAAATGCTACTGGAATCCCTTCTTGATAGTCATCCAACACCAAAATTGTATAAATGAAAGTCATAGTTATTCACATTATATGTTGCATCTATACACACCCCTGAACTACCATTTTTGATTAGCGTGTCTTTCTGAAATTCTGTCTGAATAACTAATAAAAAATCTTGATTGTTGAGCATCTTGCATTCTTGACTGGGTTCTTCACCTTGCTGTTTATACAGTAGAATAGGGTTATAATCCAATGTCTGCATTTCTGCAACAATACTTGCCACACTTACAAAGTCATTAGAGTGTTTTTGAATACCATCAACATTGAACATTTTACAAATATTATTGATGTCTTTTTCTGTAATCAGATGATCACCAATAATCTCTTGACTAATTTCGGAGTCTCTATAACCATCAATGATGTGCTTTACACTAACTCCTTCCTTCAGTTTATGTCCCAGTATTTTATCATGATTATAATGGTATGGAATGTACGTGATTGATACTGAGCATGTCTTTAAACATTTTATTGCCTTTATGTATGCTGAACATAGCTCGCATTAATTTTACTAATTCCTTGACTTTTTAGACTCCTTTTTCCACTACCACGTGGGTTATAGCTTCGATTACAATAAAAATAATAATGCATCACAAACCATGAATGTGAGGTCCTTTCTTCCTCTTCTTTCCAGATGGAAAATTCATCAAAACTATCAAAAGTCAGTTCTATCTTGTCAATGACATAGCTGTGACCTTGTTTGAGGTGTTCCACTAATTCCGATACATTATTTTACAAATCTAAAAATAAGGTAATCCATTAGTGTCAAGTATACAATTTGCTGTATTGTTCTTAAAATATTACCTTTTAAATCAGATACTGCATCCAATGTTCCCTTTATTTTCCTTGTGAGCCATACTGACATGTCGAGATAAACTACTTTTGTGGGAATACTGCTGATTGCAGAATTTACAAAGCCAGACCTTATTTGTAGATTCACTTAGCTTATCAGTGCCAGCAAAAATATTACATCCATTTTCAGGGACAGCGCACTCACTTTTCATATCACCAGATGAAGTAGATTGTATACCGATTGAAGAAGGCTCATGTTTTGTAGATAGAGTATGAAGCAAAGAGATGTTTTCTTCAGCATTACATTTTCGTAGTGTAGAGATTGATGACTGTGCTTGAGGGAGAGGCAATGATGACAGCACTTGTGATTTAGGTAACTCTGGAAAGTGATACAAAAAATGGTACATATAAAAGTCTTTAAATTATCTTTAAAGGATTGTTATCACAGCAATTAAAAAGTAGAATACCAGAAGTTTGTAAAGTAGATGTCTTCATACATGATGATGCAGATGTCCCTTCACATGATGATCTCTCTATTGTAATTCAAAATAACTAATAGCTACTACAAACTATTTCGATTTGCTATTCATGAAAATTACCTGTTTCATAGTGACCTGAGACCAGTGAAGCTTTTACTTTGAGTGACAATGATAACTTGTTTTTCTTGCAAACATGATCTACTTCTGTAATTTATGGAAGTGATGCTTGATTGAGGCAAACACGATAACGGTGATATATGAGAGTCTAATATAGAAAAAATGTTAACCTTCTAATATACATGCTTAAATATTTATGTGATAGCAAGATGAAAGTGCACTTTCTACATGATAAGATCAAAGACTAGACTTTTAGTACCAGATTTTTGTGAAGATTTTGGAGCTGAAACCTTATTGGATGTCGATGGAAGTTCTGCTTAAAGAAATGCAATGGTAATGTAAGAATGGCATCGAATAATATGGCAATAATAATTCAAGAAAAAATAAACAATTACCTAATGGTGAATGGAATTTGATTGGAAGATTTAGACTGTATCAAGTTCGAATGATTGCCCTTAGAAATTTTTGATTTCCTGGCCTTCATGTCACTAACATTAAAGCACATCACTTTTTTGTACTTACATGTGTGAAAGAAATTTAGCAAGGCATGCAGGGGCAAGAATTTAACACTTACACTAACATTGAAATCACAGTAACTCATACTTACACTAATTCTCCACAGAGAAGTTCCTCAGCAATGACTTTTCTGATTATAGGCATTTGATTCTATAGGAAATGAAATGTTTCAAATTATTTGTGATTGACAATTTGAACACATGGGTGTTAAGCAAAGCAATTTTTCCATTTTCAGGCAGATACTATTATACAGTAATGGCTAAAACACAACAGTGTGTATTTGCAAGTGCAACCATTGTCTATCTAATGAAATTAAGTTTTTATAAAATTTTACTTTGAAGTAGTTTGTGCATATGATATTTTTAGTAACATACACATGTAGTCACCCCAGTATTGATCAACAAATATTGCATCTTACTTCTTGAAAATCCATTGGTACATTTTCAACCCTATACACTGCAAACTGACAACAAATAGAAAAGGTTATGAAAATGTCATAAGTTAAACTATCACTAACCTGTGTAACAAATTCTCCACTATCGTTAGCATTTGTTTGCTTGGGAATAGTCTATACACACCAAAAAAAATTGATAAAACATTATATAATGCAATAAATACTATACACTAACCTTTACTGCTTCAAGGACCACCTGCAGAAGTCTGATCTACTAGTCCCATTTTCTCCATATCATAAAGAAAGAAAATTCCTGTATTGGTTTTTTAATGATAAATAAGCTCTTTGGGCCAAATTAATCGTACATTTATGTACCGTACGAATCGTCTTCTAGATAGGAATCATAGTATTCCACACTTTTCTTGCTTACATCAACAAACTATAGATCACACACATATGAACTTCATGCCCATTGGAAATAAACTAAATTCTTACCAAAAGTGTCCAGTGGCATTGCTTATGGTGAATAAAGCTCAAAATATAGTCGTAACTTAATAAATCGTCCTAACAATATGAATATGTCATGAAAGCACAAATACTAGAATGCTTCTAATCTACCTTTCTGTACCAATGTTGCACTCCATTATCTTAAATGAATATAACTTTTTTCCTGGATTCATGCATTGATTAATGCTATTTAGGAAACAATTCTGCTTTTTTTGATGCCAAATTTACTTGTATAACATGTTTTTTCTGGGTTTAGTCATGTTTGACTTTCAACAGCATACCCGGTGTCTTTCAATTTTTTCATAAAAAATGTGAACTTCCAGTCTTCATTAAATCCACAAAGAAATAAGTGGCAAATTAACAAAAATGAATAAAGATTAAGAAATGGATTATTAGCCTACTATATACATACTGAATTACTTCCTGCTAACTTGTAAAAGTAAGTTTTATGTGAATGATATTTTTATAGCTTAACATTCTAGAAGTTGACAAACAAACAATTTTAATAACATCTTATATTAACCTGAATTGATTGCTTACAAAGGAGTCTCAAATAGCTGTCTATGATCTACAAAATAACAAGAAATAATTTTGATCAAAATCAAAATCAAAACCACAATAATGAACCTCATCTGATAACCATTGATTGTTTATCACACGCTGGCATTGATTCAAAGAAAGAGAATGGGAGTGGTTATCTTGAAGAAGTAAAGTACGTAACTGTGAAGTAAATCAACACATAGTTTAGAATACTTACAAGTTCTCATATACCAGTAGAAATGGATCGCTAGTCAATACTTCTTCAATACTTGCCTCTGTTACCTTTAGAGATGAATACTTACTAAAATTTACTAACTTGTATGATTCCATTTACCTTTTCATCATTAGTAGCAAACAATACATTCTGTTTACGCTCATATATATAGCTTGTGTAATGAATCATCTGTGAAGACACAGGAAAAAATCTGGAATTTCCTGACTTCAGGAATTGTATAGGACAGTTGAGCGCATGGCCTGTACTTCACATTTCCTGTACCAGGTCAGATGATTTCTGACAGCAGGTCACATATCCTGCATCAGTACAGGTGAACTTTCCTGCACTTTTTCTATAATACCTTCTAGGTCCACCTGGAAGGTTCCTGGCCTGCACCAGTACAGATGAAATTTCCTGCACTTTTTCTACAGTACCTTCTAGGTCCACCTGGAAGGTTCCTGGCCTGCATCAATACAGGTGAACTTTCCTGCACTTTTTCTATAGTACCTTCTAGGTCCACCTGGAAGGTTCCTGGCCTGCACCAGTACAGATGAAATTTCCTGCACTTTTTCTATAGTACCTTCTAGGTCCACCTGGAAGGTTCCTGGCCTGCATCAGTACAGATGAAATTTCCTGCACTTTTTCTACAGTACCTTCTAGGTCCACCTGGAAGGTCCCTGGCCTGCACCAGTACAGGTGAGCTTTCCTGTACTTTTTCTAAGTACCTTCTAGGTCCACCTGGAAGGTTCCTGGCCTGCACCAGTACAGGTGAACACTCCTGCACTTTTTCTATAGTACCTTCTAGGTCCACCTAGAAGGTTCCTGGCCTGCACCAGTACAGATGAAATTTCCTGCACTTTTTCTATAGTACCTTCTAGGTCCACCTGGAAGGTTCCTGGCCTGCACCAGTACAGGTGAAGTTTCCTGCACTTTTTCTATAGTACCTTCTAGGTCCACCTGGAAGGTTCCTGGCCTGCACCAGTACAGGTGAACGTTCCTGCACTTTTTCTAAGTACCTTCTAAGTCTCCACCTGGAAGGTTCCTGCCCTGCACCAGTACAGATGAACTATCCTGTACTTTTTCTATGGTACTGTCTAGTCAACCTGGAAGGTTCCTGACCAGCATAAAATGAATGTTGCTGAATACCTTTATAGGTTCAACTCAAAAATTTCTGCCTGCATTGGTAACATTTCTTAAACTTATACTTTAATTAGCTACTCAGATGCAGACTTCTATTCTACACTACAATTTCCACGTGAATGGTACAATAACCATTGACTAACCCCTATACTGTTCTCCTGGCCTGTAAAAAACTAACTTCATTTATGCAAGGTTTTGTAAGATGAGAATTGTATATAAACTCCAAAGTTCGGGTTAGTAGGGTTTGTAACAAAACTATTACTCCAGCTAAAAACCCTTTACCAAAATTCATTACCTTGCCTGCAACTTCAAATACCCTTTACCCATTTTTAATCTCTTTAGACTTGACTGCTATATACCCTTTACCCATACTCTATTAGGATTATGGCAACTAAAAAAAATACTTCTATGTTATAATTATCGCTTGAGTGAAAATATGCCCCTCCGCTAACACAAAAATTGTGTGTTGTTGTGTGTTTATTATTGTTCATAAATTCCTCTATAGCAAGCATAAAGCTCCCACTTTAAGTAACAAATTTAAAAAAAATCACGCGATTTTAAAGGCACGTAATATACAAATTCCCAACTCAGTGTGATTATAACAAAACAAACAAAAAAAAAGACAACAAAGTAAACGATTCGTAAGATTGAGGCTGGGAGAACAATTATAGGACACACAATCATAAGATAAGATTCCTTAGGGATACACAGTGGAACTGCCTTGTTGACAAGGTAGCTTACAAACCTTTCAAACCTGGCTGAAAACTCAATTGTTAAACACCTTGACAAGTCTGTACCGTTCTGCAACCACATTGAAAAAGTCTGCACCATTTTGGCAACCACCATGACAAAGTCTGTAACTTTCTACCAAACCCACCTTGATAAGGCTGCAACTTTCTTGGTAACTAATTCAATAATGTCTGGAACCTTTACATTAACCCACATTGACAACCATGAATAACCACATTGAAAACTTCTTTTTAATTCATTTCGATATAAAATAAAAAAATTAATATCAATTTAACAATAAAAGGTAATGTTAAAATGAAATGAATTAAAACTTGAATTAAAATTTCAATTGTTTGTTTCCTTGAATGCTAACTTGGTCACTCCATCTACAATACACAAACAATGTCAATAAAAAAAATACAGTCCGTTCTCGCTCGTTCAAACCATCTAAAATTATTCATTTGAATTATAGAAAAGTTCAGATATGAAACACATAGAAGAATAAGTACAATAATATAAAAATAAATATAATTACTTTCACTCTGAATATTGAGTAGTTCTTATAAACGAAGATGCACCATAATACTTAGTTACACAAATCGTAACAAATTTCACCATTAAAATTTTAAATTATAAGTATTTATAAAAGCATAATGCATGGATCAACACCCAAAAAGATTCAAAAACTACACTTCAACTGTAATATAGCTACAAAAAAAACAAAAAAACATGACTGGAAAAAATAAAAATGTCAGCAGTAGGCATTCTGTGCCAGTGGCTGCATTAGCTAGTTCATGCTACCCTTTACCAAATCAATAAATTACCTTACCAAATACATGGTATATCTTACTAATAAGGTATCCCTTACCTAATCAATGACACGCTCAATCTTTAAACTAAATTCACAACATTTACCAATACTAGCCAACTCCTCAGAATGTAAATGCAGGGTTGGCCACACCCACTAAATGAATATAAAAATTATGATCAAAAGGACAAATATCTCAATTGCTGCCCATTCAACTCAAATTTTGTAATTATTGAATGATCTACTATTAAATATTATTGTGCTTTAAAAGTGCGAGAAACTTGAATAAGCTTGAATACTTCATAGGGTAGACTTCAGGAAAAAATTAACTAGGAGAATCTCAGTAAAACTGGGTTGGTTGGCAACTACATTCTATCTATCATATTTCCAGTTTATTCACTGTATGTTTTTCTCCTAAATAATGCTTCACTCTTTATATAAAATAAAATATACCCAACACAATCTATCACGTTATTCATAGTATACCCCTCTCGCTTTACCCAATCAATATTCTCTCTTTAACCAATCCATACTTTCGCTTTACCCAATCCACTCTCGCTTTATCCAATCCATACTCTCGCTTTACCCAGTCCATACTCTCGCTTTACCCAGTCCATACTCTCGCTTTACGCAATCCATACTCTCGCTTTACCCAATCCATACTCTCCCTTTACCCAATCCATAATCTCGCTTTACCCAGTCCCTACTCTCGCTTTACCCAATCCATACTCTCACTTTACCCAATCCATACCATCGCTTTACCAATCCATACTCACACTTTACAGTTCATACTCTCGCTTTACCCAGTCCATACTCTCGCTTTACCCAGTCCATACTCTCGCTTTACCCAATCCATACTCTCGATTTACCCAATCCATACTCTCGCTTTACCCAATCCATACTCTCGCTTTACCCAGTCCATACTCTCGCTTTACCCAATCCATACTCTCGCTTTACCCAGTCCATACTCCACTTTACCCAGTCCATACTCTCGCTTTACCCAATCCATACTCTCACTTTACCCAGTCCATAATCTCACTTTACCCAGTCCATAATCTCGCTTTACCCAGTCCATACTCTCGCTTTACCCAGTCCATACTCTCGCTTTACCCAATCCATACTCTCGCTTTACCCAGTCCATACTCTCGCTTTACCCAGTCCATACTCTCGCACTTTACCCGATTTACCCATACATACTATCGCTTTACCCAGTCCTACTCTCGCTTTACCCAATCCATACTCTCGCTTTACCCAATCCATACTCTCGCTTTACCCATACTCTCGCTTTACCCAGTCCATACTCTCGCTTTACCCAGTCCATACTCTCGCTTTACCCAATCCATACTCTCGCTTTACCCAATCCATACTCTCACTTTACCCAATCCATACTCTTGCTTTACCCAATCTATACTCTCGCTTTACCCAATCCATACTCTCACTTTACCCAGTCCATACTCTCGCTTCACCCAATCCATACTTGTAGTAGCACACGACAATTGGGTAAAGCTATAAAAACTCAGCCAAACTATCACGCAAAGACTACTAACTAAAACTAAGGGAAAAAGACAAAATATCTCCAGACTTAAACACACTGACTAAGGCCTATCCACTATTCCCAGTATGCTCAAGATCCCTATCAGTACTCAGTCTCAAATTCAAACAAAATGATACAGAACCAGAGAACAAAGTACAATTACAGAACATAAAACAAAACAGAATAAATGATACACAAAAGCAAGCAAGAACTATAAAAAGTATGGAAAGGAAAACACAAAATAGTAAAGGAAAAAATGAGGGAGTTAAAGAACTGAATAGAATGAGAGTGTTACAAGTATATATGTGAGTGGAATGGAATGGGGATTGCATAAGATAAGGGCAGGCATGAGAAAGGTAATGTTAGAATAGAATAATTGTTTGTGTGAATGCAGTGAAGGTACGCTAATTAGTGAATAGGTGGTCCATTAGCACCTACAGCTAAATCAGTCCACAGAGCTAGCCTGTAGTTGAGGGGTGGGGCTGCTCCAATACTCTCGCTTTACAGAGTCCATACTCTCGCTTTACCCAGTCCATACTCCCACTTTACCCAGTCTATACTCTCGCTTTACCCAATCCATACTCTCACTTTACCCAATCCATACTCTCGCTTTACAGAGTCCATACTCTCGCTTTACCCAATCCATACTCTCGCTTTACCCAGTCCATACTCTCGCTTTGCCCAGTCCATACTCTCGCTTTACCCAATCCATACTCTCGCTTTACCCAGTCCATAATCTCGCTTTACCCAGTCCATACTCTCGCTTTACCCAGTCCATACTCTCGCTTTACCCAATCATACTCTCGCTTTACCCAGTCCATAATCTCGCTTTACCCAGTCCATACTCTCGCTTTACCCAATCCATACTCTCGCTTTACCCAATCCATACTCTCGCTTTACCCAATCCATACTCTCACTTTACCCAGTCCATACTCTCGCTTCACCCAATCCATACTCTCGCTTTACAGAGTCCATACTCTCGCTTTATCCAATCCATACTCCCGCTTTACCCAGTCCATACTCTCGCTTTACCCAATCCAGGGCCGTAGTAGATGGTCCGACCAGTCCGACCTTGGTCGAACCTTTTTTGGAAAAGGTGGGCGTGTACATTTAATAAGTTACCGGGTAAAGGTCGGCAAAAAATCGTACCTTCCTCTGTTGGTAAAGTGTCGCTAGTCTTTCCACCGGGAGTGTCTTGATATGGCTTCATCGACTATAATAGCGAGTCGCGAGAAGAATCTTCTCGATAATTTACCGGAATCTCCGCATCAGCCGTTGTCTTTAACTTCCCAAAAAGAAAGTTTGGGAAGAAGACAATTTCGGAACGTAGCTTTTAAGCTAGTTGGTTTGATCGGTGGACTTGGCTTCACTACAATGAAGTGAAGATTGCGTACATTGTTTTCTATGCTTAATTAAGTATTTTTAACATTTCAAATAGCTATAATTTTTTTTGTGTGTGCGTGTTTCTGTGTGGTGCTAAACTGACAGATGCACTGGAAATGAAAGAAATTGCTAATGATGATTTCATTGGCCAAAATGAACGTCGCATGCAAATTTTTGGAAAATTTACTTAAATTATTGTAGCCTTTTTTCTGTCATATTTACATATTTAACTCTTGCATACTGCCACTTTTTAATTTGTTACACCACTTTTGACGAAACCACACCCACTTCCTGGTCTGACCCTTTTTTTAATGGCAGAGACGGGCCTGCAATCCATACCCTCGCTTTACCCAGTCGATACTCCCACTTTACCCAGTCCATACTCTCGCTTTACCCAATCCATACTCTCACTTTACCCAATCCATACTCTCGCTTTACAGAGTCCATACTCTCGCTTTACCCAGTCCATACTCTTGCTTTACCCAATCCAAACTCTCACTTGACCCAATCGATACTCTCGCTTTACCCAGTCCATACTCTCGCTTTACCCAGTCCATACTCTCCCTTTACCCAATCCATACTCTCGCTTTACCCAGTCCATAATCTCGCTTTACCCAATCCATCCATACTCTCACTTTACCCAGTCCATACTCTCGCTTTACCCAATCCATACCCTCGCTTTACAGTCCATACACTCACTTTACCCATACTCTCGCTTTACCCAATCCATACTCTCGCTTTACCCAATCCATACTCTCACTTTACCCAATCCATACTCTCGCTTTACCCAATCTATACTCTCGCTTTACCCAATCCATACTCTCACTTTACCCAGTCCATACTCTCGCTTTACCCAGTCCATACTCTCGCTTTACCCAATCCATACTCTCGCTTTACCCAGTC